>Ga0070734_10000132_pt1 | contig 208033 bp, 168 predicted proteins | sample Coa_R1_8_FD_66444 | JGI IMG/M metagenome (GOLD analysis project Ga0070734, IMG submission 66444) | Surface soil microbial communities from Centralia Pennsylvania, which are recovering from an underground coalmine fire - Coalmine... | ecosystem: Environmental > Terrestrial > Soil >...
AAATCCACCCCCCGCAACCAAAACCCTCTTTTGGTTTCAACGGGTTGGGCCAATTCCACAAACGGACTCGACGACTCTAAACCTAGATTCCCAGCCGATTTTTCAGAAATTGTTTACGCAAAGTTTTACGCAAATGCGCTCATTGGTGCGGTGTTCTCACTACCTGATCTTCTTGTGCAGCCCGCTATTTTTGAAGTGAGGTTTCGAGTTTTGGATTTGTCGCCCGAAAACGAGTTCGGATGGGGAATTGAAGACGGTGTTAGGACGCCGTGCTAGCATCATTGCAGGTTGCGTGTTCGCATCCTCCTGACCGTACCGCTCGAGATCGAATCAAAGCCTCCTCTTTCCATGCAGGATGGCCCTGAAAAAGGAGTTCTGCATGGCTAGGGACAATCTCAGAAAAGTGACACATGTGGGGAAGGAAGAGCAGTACTCCCGGGACCGGGAGGTGAATGAGCCGATTCCAGGCGGCTTGCCTTCCGGGCAGGATGTCGACGACTTGCTGTCGTCCATTCGTACGCGAGGCCTTGACGTGCTGGAAGGGGAACCTGAGTTGGCTTATTCGGCCCGGGAACGTGGGCTGGTCCTCGAGTCAGACGAAATTGATGTCAACCCGGCCGCAGTTGTCCCCAATACCGCCAGCGATCCCGTGCGCGTTTACTTGCGCGAGATGGGCGCCTCACCTCTGCTCACCCGTGAAGGCGAAGTGGAGATCGCTAAGCGCATTGAACGCGGCCAGCTCTCCGCCATGAAGGCGCTTTCACGTTCCCCTTTTGTTGTTCGCCAGGTCCTCGAGATGGGTGAGCAGTTGAAACGGGGCCTGCGTTCGATTCAAGATACAGTCGTCTTCGATGAGGAAGAAGTCACCGAAAAGATTCTGCGGGACCATTTCAAGGAGACTACTCGCCGCATTGATCTGATCCACAATCATTACAAGACGGCTCGCCGCTTGTCGCAACAACTGAGAACTCTTTCAGGAGATAAGAAGACCCGCAGGTATCGCCGCTGCCGATCCCATCTCAGCCGGGAGATAATCCGGACCTCTCTCATCATCCGAGACCTCGGCATTGCCGCCTCGGAGCGGAAGCGCTTAAGTGAACGGGTAAATCACACCACAAACCTGATGCGTTCGCTGGAGCGCCAGATCGCAAAACTAGAGGACAAGATTGCAAACTCGCGCAACCCGACTGAGAAGAAGACCTACCGCAGCGCGCAGCGAAAACATCGTGCAGAAGTCAAACGGCTGGAGAGCAATGCCGGTGTGACGTTTGCAGAGTTGCAGCGTACGCAGCGTCAAATCATTAAGAGCGAGATGGACGCGGAACAGGCAAAACACGAGATGATTGAAGCCAACCTGCGTCTTGTGGTTTCCATTGCGAAGAAGTACAGCAACCGTGGGCTTCAGTTTCTCGACCTCATCCAGGAGGGAAACGTCGGCTTGATGAAGGCGGTGGACAAGTTCGACTATCGCCGCGGGTATAAGTTCTCCACTTATGCCACCTGGTGGACTCGCCAAGCCATCAGCCGAGCGATTGCCGATCAATCGCGCACCATTCGGCTGCCAGTGCACATGGTCGAGATCGTTAACAAGCTGATTCGCGTCACGGGGCAACTGGTCCAAACTTTCGGCCGCGAGCCGACCGCGGCGGAGATTGCCCAGCAAATGGACATTCCCGAGGCTAAGGTTCGCAAGGTGCGCAAGATCATGCGGACGCCGGTTTCTCTGGAGACACCGGTCGGCGAGGAAGGAGATTCCCACCTAGGCGACCTCATCCAGGATCAGGCCCAAGTCTCGCCCGCCGAGGCGCTCATCAATGTACACCGTGAGCAGCGGACTGCCCACGTGTTGCGGACTCTCAGTACACGGGAAGAGCAGATCATCCGGATGCGTTTTGGTATCGAGGATGGCTCGGAGCGGACACTCGAGGAGGTTGGCCAGTCGTTCGGTGTGACCCGCGAACGCATTCGCCAGATCGAAGCCAAGGCGTTGCGCAAGCTGCGACATCCCTCGCGATCCGGCAAGCTCAAAGCACTTTTCGATGAAGTGGGCGAATGAGCGAGCCGGGATAGAAGCCAATCATCTCTGACGATGTGGCGAAGGAAAGTTTGAAGTGTCTATCTGCTGGAGAGCTTTTGATTCTCGCTTCTCCAATTCCGCCTGGCGATGCAGCGTAGCTTCAGCCGGATCAGTTCCCGCCTCGAGATCCGTCTTATCGATCAAGTAGCGCCAGCCTTCGTGCCGGTCTGAAGAGTCTTGGGCATCCTCAAACTTTTTCAACTCCAGTTCTGCCTGATGCTTGCCCCTGATCACTGCGATCACGCCCGCCGAGCGGTAAGTGCGGATGTTGTAGCAGATGATGGCGTAAGAGGCGTTACTGTCGCTGATGGTCAATAGGAATCCGTTTGCAAAAGGGTCCAACAAAGTTCAGACGCAACAAAGATAACAGCTCTCACATTTTGTGACGCCGGTGTTCTCTCGATGAGTCGCGTGTTTCATCGCGCTCAAGTTTTGGGCGAGCTTCGTTCACGCTCATCGCGCGGTCATTCAAGCGGAATCCATTCAAAGACTTGATAGCCGTCTTGGCTTCAACCGCGTCTGTCATTTCAACGAAAGCGAAACCCCGAGGTCCGCCGGTGTCACGGTCCGTCACAAGGGTGACTGACTCAACCGATCCATAGGCTGAGAAAAGATCTCTCAACTGCGCTTCGCTGATGGTCGGATCCAGGTTTCGAACGAAGATGTTAAGCACAATTTCTCCGCGGACTTTTCAGGCAGCTCTCATCGCTCGGGCGCAAAAACCGAAGAGGCGATGTCGGTTGATATCGCCTCTTCACACGATTCGTCGGCTTATGCCGCCTTGACGTTTTCAGCTTGCCAGCCCTTCGGCCCCTTGGTGACATCGAATTCCACGGTCTGACCTTCCTGCAGACTTTTGAACCCGCCCGCCTGGATAGCCGAGAAATGCACAAAAACGTCTTCGCCAGTCTGACGGCTGATGAAGCCGTAGCCTTTGGCGTCGTTGAACCACTTTACTGTTCCTTTTTCCATGTGTGTTTGTACTCTTGTTCCTTTGTGATAGTTACGCTGGAGGGATTCGGGGAAAAAACTTGTGCAGGTTACTGGCTGTTGAAGCGAGAGCTGCTCAAGACCGATTCGGTCTAACGCACATTTCGATGCTACGCGGCGAAGGCACAATTAGCAAGGCGATTCGACAAATCCGTAATGCCTCAATTTGAATTTCTATTTTGGGTGTTGCGGGCCAGTGGATTCGTTTTTCGTGTATCGCAAGCCCCAGTGCTTTCTGACCATGAAATTTTACGCCGAGCGAACAACGTAGCTTCGGAACTTGAGTAACACTCCAGCGGTACGACGGTCGCAGATCGACGGTTCTCGTGGGCACGTCGCGGAGTGCGAATCTTCGGCATCACGGCGGCCAACAGCGTATACTGGGTTTACTTAACCTCGAAGACACGCCGTACAACGCATCCTGCGCCTTCGCGATTGAGAGATCGAGAGGCGCATGTACGCGCAGCGTTTAACCGTCGTCCAGCCACTCTATTCCATCGTGCGCAGCCGTAGTCGAAAGCGTGCATCCTGACGCGCATCATCACGCTCTTCGCGACCGTTGCCCTCGCAGCATCGGTGTGGTTCCAGTATTCGCTGGACTATCGGATGCCTGTTTGCATCATCGTGTCGGTGGCAACGCTCACGCTTGCCGTTCGTAGCCTCCTAACCGGCAAGGTTTTGTGGGCACTCCTCTTCGCTAGCGTTCTGGGTCTATTTACGCCGTTCCATCCGCCTCAGTTTTCCTACGTACGCATGTCCATACTCGACATGGCGACTCTGGCTCTGTTTGCAGCTTCGCCGATAATCTTTCGAAAATCTGCTGGCCAGTTGGCGCTTAAGAACGCTACCGGAAAGTTGTGATGATCCGGCGGTAACCGCTGAATCACAGGAGATCATGATGTCCGCACGAAACGGAGATAAGTCAAGATTTAACCGGCAACGTAAGCAGAACATCGCTCGACGGAAGCGTACCCACGAACTTCTGGATCACAGAGCAAAGGCACCCAAGACAGGGCAGAATCCATCCCGCGTGCAACCACGCTCGGTGTCGGCATGAACACCATACTGCCTCCGGCATCACTCCTCGCTGGGCCGGTTCCAAGTGGAGTGAAGAAGAAACGAGTGCTGCTGGTCGACACTTCCCAGGCGAAGCGCGAATTGCGCGCTGAAGTGATGAGGAAGTTCGGCATCGATGTTGATTGCGCTGCCAATGCCGACGAAGCTCGTTCGTGGTGGAAAGCGGACTTCTATGACCTGGTCTTGATCAACATGGAACAATCGCGCGAGTATCGCGACAAATTCTGCGACGACATTCGCAGCGCGACACCCCCGCAGCGATTGGCGTTCCTGGTCGGCCAACCAGAATACCTTGCCGATTCGCCCAACGGGGATGAAGAGCCGCAGCAGCAGAATGCCGACGACCTGATCGTGGATGGCATGAGACTCGCGCTCGCCGCCGATCGCGGAGATCCGGCCCAGCGCTGGGGCATTCTGGAGGCTTCCCGGCGAATCTCGGCAGTTCGCTCCAAGTCGCTCGCCCGCACCCAAGCGATGCGCGCTTTACCCGATCGGCCACGAGATACTGAACGACGCGCATCAAAACGTACTCCGACAGCGGCTAATCTGGATGATTTACTGAGAGAGGAATTGCGATGAAGAACCTGTACGTTGGAAACCTGCCCCACAGCACCACCGAAGCCGAGTTGCGGACCATCTTCGAATCACACGGACCGGTTGAGAAAATCACTCTCGTGACCGACCGGGAAACAGGCCACTCCCGTGGTTTCGGATTTGTCGAAATGACCAATGCCCCTGAAGCTGACAAAGCGATCGCCGCACTCAACGGGACCGATCTGGGTGGACGAACTTTGACTATCAATGAAGCAAAGCCGAAGACCGATCGCCCTAGGGCTGGAGGCAATCGGTTTGGCGGCGGAGGCCGGGAACGCGACGACTATCGCGGCCATCCACGGCAGCCGCGCGAACCTCGCTGGTAGTCCTTTCCGAAGCCGGTGATTACGGGCGTGGCCGCCGGCCACGATTACAAAAACCCGGGTGGGGGTACGTTTGCCAAGAGGCCGATCACCTTTTCGCGCTGACCTTTTCGGGCATCGCATTAGCAGCGACCGACGAGACGACGAAAAGGCGCACGACCCTGGTGGCGCTCACAGCGTATAACTCCATTGCTCGGCTAAGAGTAAATATTGAGTTAACCGTCGCCGAGCGGGACAAACTGGACGCCAACCTCCAACCAGTGAAGACTGAGTTCAAAGCCTTGGCCAAACCTAAGCGGCGCTACGCTCTCTGCGGGGACTTGCAGCCAGAGGGTTCCGAACCCTGTTCCATGCAAAGTAGGGAGACAATGCTTCTAAAACAGAATAAGCAGCAAAACCAGATGTGCTTTCAAATCCACAAGAATGGCGGTCCGGTCGATGGCGTCAGCTATACAACCCTTGTAGAAGCCTCAGTAGCATTGGAAAGGGCTGGCCAAGGGGGCGAAGTAACTGCGGTGGACGGACTCGATCAGATCGTACGCCGCTACACTGCGGACGAATGCCGCAAGGCCCGCAATTCTCGGTAGCGGCATCGGGCGAGGTGCCCGCGGTAGCGGCCGTCAATTATCTCGCGTACTCATCTAAATCTGGCACCACGGTGTGCATACGGTAAACGCTCTATCCCCGCCTCGTACGATTGCTGGTAGAGTCAAGGCGTCTACTACAACTCACCGACCAGCTGAATTCTGGGCAACGGTCTCTTGTTTCTAGGCGATAGTCAGGAGACCCGGCCATGTCACACTCCATTTTGCTAGTCGATGACAGTCAAGTCATTCGTCAAGTCTTGCGTGGAATGTTCGACGCAATTGGGTGCGTGTGCTCAGAATCAGAAAGCGGTGAGGAGTCGGTGGCCGAAGCTGAGCGATTCCAACCGGACCTCATCGTGCTCGATTACTCCATGCCAGTAATGAACGGACTTGAAGCTGCTCCCTTGTTAAAGAAGATACTTCCCCATACCCCGATCATCATGTTCACGATGTTCGCGAATCACGCATTTGCCACAGAAGCTCTCTCCGCCGGGGTCACGGCAGTAGTCTCTAAAGAACAAGCCGCAACCCATCTGCTTCCCAAAGCTGAATCGCTGCTCAAATCTACACGTATATAAAGACGAGGATTTGCGCCGGAGGTTGGGCCAGGTTCTTTGAACGTCCCTCGCCCCCGCGATGATGATTAGTTGTCAGGGTGGGTCGTTCGAGCCTCGTCAACCGTGAGCCGGGAAGGATCACAATAGCCGTACCCTTTCAGGCAAGCCGCGTAATTCCGCTTATGCTCGGCGTCAGCCAGTGTCTTGGCTTCGGCCGCGGTCAGGTTAGAGTAGTCACAGGTGTCCTCACTGTTGCGGCACGCCGACAAGTTGCGCTGATGTTCGGAATAGGCTGTCTGTTCGGCTTGTTTTGGAGTGAGTTTGGAGTGGTCGCATTGGCCCCAGCCATTCGCACAATTATGAGCGTTGCGCTGAAGGTCCGCCGCGATCGTTTCCTTCGTTTGGACAGGAGTCAGCTGTGCCGGATCACATGATCCCGAGCCGTCAGCACAGTCAGATGCATTGCTTTGGCGCCTGGCGATGTTCACTTCTTCGGTTTCCGACGGGGTCAGTTTGGATCGATCGCACGCATTCCATCCATCCTTGCAGGCGGCGAGATTGCGCTGTTGCTGCGCTGCGGCCATATCGCGGGCTTCCAACGGGGTCAGTTTGGACCGGTCGCACGACAGCATGCCCTCGTCACAGTCGGAAACATTCCGCTGGTGATCGGCCACGGCCAATGCAATGGTTTCCGGTTCCGTGAGTCTTGAACGGTCACAGGAATCGTAGCCATGGCGGCAGTTCACAACATTTTGCCGACGGATAGCGAGAACCACCTCCGCTTCCGACTGGCTCAACCTGGAGCGATCACAGGTGTCGCGACCAGCCTTGCAATTCGCCAGATTCCTGGAGAGATCGGAGGACTGAGCAAAGGCCAAAATCGGCCAAAGACTGAGACAGGCTACTTGCTTACCAAGACACTTGCGTAAACTGATGTTCATCTGTGCCCCTTTGGGTGATGGAAGAATCAGGCTGCCGTCGTACAACACCAGTTCTTGACGATTCTTGAGCTCCAGGAAACGAACTATCCAACTGCGCAGCCTCGTACTTTCACGAGAGTCTCATCAACTAGGGTCTTTGCTGCTCTTTCTCAACCATCGTGATCGCAACCACCAGTAATAGCTGGTCCGAATTGCTCACCTTACGTTGTGTTCCCCACGCTGCCAGTAAGGGCTCCGGCTCATGGATATTCCACCCCAACGAGCACTTTTGCACAGAATTACCAGAATTTTTGTGTCATCGTGGCCTTGTCGGGTTAAAAAGACCTGCGGAGTTGACTATGGCCACTGTCTCGCGCCCACTCATTGCCCGTGCTCGAAGCCTGCGTGCTTTCATCGCCGCTTCGCTGAGGAAGATGCTTCGAATGGAACGGCACGACGGGGATTTCGCATCTCAGCGGGTATGTCCGTTTTGCGGGCGCATCACACCGCGCTACGAAACATGTTGTCTGGAATGCGGCAAGGCTCTCAAAGCTGCCTGAAAGGTGAAGACGTCACACAGAGGCTTCACGCGCGCAGTGATTAGATGGCTCGATAAAGTAGCGATTTATGCTGTGGCAGTAGCGGCATGGTATTTCCAGGATCTCCCCGGTGGTTCCTTCTGTTAGGTTCATTGGACAAGCCCTTAGGCACTCCGCACACGTCAGCACGACGTAGGGCATTGCGGCGGAGTCGTTGCCGTTACGCGCAATCCAGACCGGGGCGCACTCCCGGGAATGGTCACTCTTTCTTGTTCGAGCGGTAAGAAGCAATCCTCGAATGGTCCTTAACAGATTCTTCGATAGGCCACCCTTCGCGAAGAAGCCGTCCGCGATAACGCCCAACGGAACCTTCTCGCCGACGTACGCGCCACTCATGGCGACGGTCGATATCTGGGGGAAACGACGCCGAACCACAGAAAGCAACTCAAAACCTGACATGCCGGGCATATCGAGATCGGAGAGTACTACGTCGGGCAAATTCTTTCTTAGCTGCGAGAGCGCGCTGAATCCGTCTTCTGCTGCGACGACATCGTACCCCGCCGCCATCAACGACATGGCAACAGTCTCACGTACACTCTGGTCGTCTTCGACGACGAGGATCTGGCATTTTGCAGGACTGGGTAGGGCTTCTCCTCTTCGCTGCTCTCCCTGCCCTGCAGAAGCTGCATCGAGGTGCTGACGATCCTTTGCCTGCAGCACAGTCTGGATCGCTTCCAACAGGAAGCGAGGACCGTCGCCGTTGGTCACGAGGGCATCCACTGATTTCAGTGCACCCTCCGGCAACTCCAAGCTTTCGGCGAGCATGATGATCGGAAGTCGCGGCCTGACCTTTTTGATCTCATCCGCAATCGTGGCGCCATCGAGAAGTCCCAGGTTGTACTCGAGAACAACTGCATCAATCGCCTTCGACGCCAATAGCCGTAATCCCTGGCTGCCGTGGGTTGCAGTGAGCAGGGAGAATCCCTTTTCCTGCAGCAAGCTCAGTTGAGCGGGATCCCGATGTATACAGAGCAATGATCTAACGGCAGCCATTTTCCCCTCAGTGTGGACGAAGGATATTGGACGGGTCTGCTCACAATTGCTCACAATGTTCGCGAGACGATAGAGTGGCTCTCCAATTCAGCTCTCGGAGCATGCTGTCTCGCCTCGGGTCGACCGTTGGATCATTTTACTTTTTCCGCTGGTTAAGGCTCAGATCGCCCGGCGATTTGGAAAAAGCCCGTAGCACCACGCCGAGTACCAGGCACAGCACAACCGCCGCCAACATGATCGGTATGGTCAGAGACGCGCTGGCTTTCGGAGCTTGAGGCGCCAGCGCTGAGGCCTCCGGCGCGAGCAAACAGACAAATGCGATGCAGAGTGCGCCCGCACACGTCATAAGTGATTTCATAATCTCTCCTCTAAGTTTCTCCGAAGTGCTGTACTCGCAGGTTCTGAGGACCCTCGCCTTCTCAGCACGCAAGACATTCGCGGCGAAGACCGCCTACTTTATTGATTTCGAGGAATGGTTGATACGAGTGTCGAGCCTTATCGTTTCGATTACTGGTCAATCTTGACCACATTGATCATTACGGCTCTCCACTTATCCGCTTTTACGGAATCGCTCTCCATTAACGTCATCAAAATAACGTCATCAGAGCGGAAGGAAGGATCACTTGGTTGCGACGATTGGCTTAATACTAAGTTTGTCAAACTGCGGATCCGCCCGCGTCCTGCGTAATTGCGTTAATGGGTTAGTCGTTCAGGACGACATTGAGCAGCGAACTGTGGACCTGCAGTGCGCCTTCCGCACCGCCGGCATAGTCAATGAAACCCAATCTCCTGAATCTGTTCATGAAGAAGCTGACTCGCGAGCGAGTAGTCCCGACCATCTCAGCCAGCGTCTCTTGACTGATCTTAGGGATAACGATCTCAGGTACGCCATCCTTACCAAAATGAGCAAGCAAAAGAAGAACCCGGGCCAGCCTCTTTTCACTCGAGTTGAACAGCTGGTCGACCAGATCCTCTTCGTAGCGGATATTACGAGCCAACAAATAGGCCACGAACTTTTCAGAAAACGCTGGTTCGCGGTGGAGTACATCCATCATTGCCTTCTTCTCGACACGCAGAATCTCGCAATCGGTCATCGCAACCGCAGAACCCATACGCAAAAGCTGACCTGCCAGTGAGCCCTCACCAAAAAAATTCCCCTCGCTCACGATTGCAATCGTCGCTTCCTTGCCGATCTTGGATACGACGGTGAGTCTCACTTTGCCCTTCTGGACATAGAAGACGGCATCCGCTCCGTCCCCTTGCGCAAATATCACCCTCTTCTTCGGAACAGCCAGAATCTTCCTGCCCTCACCGATTGTTGCTAGAAAGGTGTTGGGGTCAAATCTGCCGATTCTCTTAGCTGCCAACGCGCGCTTCATCTCCTAACAAGTATAGTCCCCCACTCTCACGCGCTCCGGGAGTGTTCACTATTGAGCAGTTTTATTTTGCCTCGTGCATCAGAATGGAGCCGAAGCGGAAATCAAATGTCACGCCGCTACTGATCAGGAGAGCGATGCTATCCACCGTTCAAGTCGGCACGATTCTGATAAAAGAGTGGCCCGGAATGCCGCAGCTCGTCGGGTTTGAAACCGAGCCCGGCTTGGGGGAATGGGCTATGGTTAAAACGCCGGATGCATTCACTCTCGATCGTAAGATCCATGCAGCGGGATGGAATTTCTTTTTTATGGCTGCCGAAGTCAAGACGATGTTCTTCGGGTCTCTGAGGGCGTCAAAGGTACAGAGCGCGTTGAAGCGGATTCTGGCCCAGGTGAAGCAGCAGCACTTCAACGGCCTTGAGGTTACCGCGATCGTTGCTCGACATTTCCTCGGCGTGCCCTATGTGACTGTGTCCGCGCATTCTCGCCACCTGCAACACAGTTCCAATCTGGACAGCGCTGGAATACGCCAGAAGTCTCAGGACGACGCCGAATGGGCCAACGGTTGAATTGCCCGTCGAAGCTCTAGCGCATATTCTGGAAAATGCGATGCAACACCAGAACTCTTTCGTGCTGCCCCCGAACCTCGGCCGGCAGGGGCTGCTCCAGATTTCAACGCCTACGGCAGAAGAGACTGCAGCCGCCGCGGCGCTGATAAAGATAGCTTTCGATTAGTTGGCTTCATTTCCTGCGGTTATCGGAAGGTCCACGCGATTTATTTTCCAAGGCTGCCAAGCGGCGATCGCGATGCGAGTCTGTTCGTGGCAGGCCAGTGCTGAGTTCGCACTTTTCGCCGGGTTTCGCGCCACAGGCGGGACATCGCACTGCCAACGCTTCCTTCTCTGTGACGTTCATGCCTACACAATGCACGGTTGCCAACCAACAAGATGGTCAATTGTGACCATCGCGCAATCCTCCCCGAGGCGCATCATCATAGTAGTGCGCGGGCCGGCAGCGGAACTTAGGCGGCAATGCTACGACCTCTAGTTGTGGACTGATCCGGCGAGTCCGGAACGCGCCACCACCTGAGCACTCTCACACGCAAGCAAGAAGGAGAATGATGAGAAACATCAAATTTGTTGTAAGAGTCAGCCGCAGCAGTGATCGCGCCCCTTCGTACGTGCGGAGAATGAGTCCGACCCCGGTCCAGATGACTACCAACCGCAAGCTGGCACTCATGATGGGAAGACTTACGGCCGAGGACGCGGTTAAATGCCTGCAAACTTCCCAGAGAATCCCGGAGTTAGTACCCGTCTCGGTCTTGGCTTGGCGTGGCCTGGAGATTTGAGTTGCATCTGGTGTTGGGTTGCGCCGCGAAGGTCCGCCTGATTCTAAATGGCGGCACTGGCGGCAAACAGAGTGTAGTTCAGGTTCGAAGGTTAGCTTTCGAGAGGGGAATCTTTTTTTAGACGCACGGGAAGACGGTGCCTCATGGATGCCGGTTCTCGTCAGGTTTCAGGAACGATGTCGCTGCCAAATACCGCATTCTCCGAAAGAACTTTGGAAGTGGTCGGCCCTCGCCCCGTGTTGCGCGAAAGCACTGCAAGCGTACGCGCGCGATTGCATGCGAAGGCCTCACTCCCCAGTCGAATTGCAGTGATCGGAAATTATCTTCCGCGACAGTGTGGGATCGCTACCTTTACCGCCGATCTGTGCGCAGCCATATCCACGGAGTGCGGATCAGCTCGACTGATGGCGCTCCCGGTTAACGACATCGAAGAAGGATACGACTATCCCGATCGCGTGCGATGGTCACTCGCACAAGACAGTGTGAAGTCGTATCAGGAGGCGGCGGAATTCCTCAACTTCAACAACATCGACATGGTGTGCCTGCAGCATGAGTATGGAATCTTCGGTGGTCCAGCAGGAAGCCACATCTTGCATCTGCTACGCGGTCTGAAGATGCCGATAGTGACCACGCTGCACACCGTTTTGCGCGAGCCAAATCCTGACCAAATGCTGGTGATGCAAGAGATCGCGGAACTCTCCGACCGGCTCGTTGTGATGAGCCAGCTGTCCTCCCAGTTCCTGCAGGAAATTTTTAAGGTTCCCGGCAATAAGATCGATATGGTGCCGCATGGAGTTCCGGATCTGCCTTTTCTGGATCCGAATTTCTACAAGGATCGTTTCGGCGTGGAAGGTAAAGCGGTTCTGCTGACGTTCGGCCTGCTTTCACCGAACAAGGGAATCGAAAACGTCATTCGGGCTTTGCCGCAGATACTGTCGAAGCACAAGAACGTTGCGTACATCGTCGCAGGCGCGACGCATCCTCACATCTTGCGTCGCGAGGGCGACAAGTATCGAGCCAGTTTGCAGGCCCTGGCGAAAGAAATCGGAGTAGAAGCGCAAGTGATCTTCCACAACCGCTTCGTCAGTCCGGAGGAAATGGTTGAGTTCATTGGCGCCGCCGACATCTATATCACGCCCTATCGCCATGAGGCGCAGGTGGTTTCCGGAACTCTTGCCTATGCGTTAGGTGCGGGCAAGGCGATCATTTCCACACCCTACTGGCATGCGATCGAGTTGCTGGACGGCCGCAGGGGTGCGCTGGTTCCATTCCAGAATCCCGACGCGATTGCGCATAAAACGATCGAACTCCTCGATACTCCTGCAATTCGTCACGCCATGCGCAAACGTGCTTACCTTTTCGCGAGGGAGATGGTCTGGAAGCGAGTAGCACAGGGTTACATAGAAAGTTTTTTGCGCACCCGTAGCGACCGCATGGAAAGTCCAAAAGTCCAGTTCTCCGCGCGGCTGAACGAAAGATCCCTGGGGCAGTTGCCTGAGTTAAAGCTCAATCACCTGAATCAAATGACCGACGACACCGGAATGCTGCAGCATGCGATCTTTACGATCCCGAACCGCAAAGAGGGCTACACGACCGACGACAATGCTCGTGCTCTGATACTCACTGTGAGGCTGGAGCGCCTTGATCTGGAATGTACTAATAAAGATCGGCTGGGAAAGACCGCGCTGCCTTCTCAAGAGTCCGCTGGCTTGTATCTATCCTTTCTGGAACATGCGTTTGATTCTGAGACGGGCAGATTCAAAAACTTTCTAGGCTACGATCGTCACTGGAATGAGGCTGAGGGGTCCGAAGATTGCCATGGCCGCGCCTTGTGGGCACTGGGGACGGTTCTAGGCGGATCCCAAGATCAAGGACTGAGGGGCGCTGCCGGTCGCTTGTTCGAGTTCGCACTCCCGGCGGTCTTGCCATTCAGCAGTCCGCGTGCCTGGGCGTACACCCTGCTCGGAATTCAGGAATACCTCACTTCGTATCCCGGAGATCGCGATGCACAAAAAATACAATCTACCCTGAGCCGGCGTCTGGTCCAAATGTATGAATCAGTCCGTCAGCCGGATTGGAAATGGTTCGAGGACGTTATGGCCTACGGCAACGCCAGGCTATCCCAATCCATGCTGGTTGTAGGTTCTGCTTGCTCGGACGATCGGATGGTTTCCGTCGGCCTGGAATCTCTGGACTGGCTGCTCGAAATGCAGCGGTGCGAAGCCAACGGTCACTTTGTTCCGATCGGCTCACAAGGCTTCTATCGCAAGGGTGGTGAGAAGGCGCGTTTCGATCAGCAGCCTCTCGAAGCCGCAGGCGCGGTTTCTGCTTGCCTGCAAGCGTACCACGTAACCGGTGACACCCGGTGGCTTAGTGAAGCGTGGTCGGCTTTCAATTGGTTCCTCGGTGACAACGATCTGCAATTGCCTCTGTATGATTCCGCAACCGGCGGATGCCGGGACGGCCTGCATCCCGACCGCGCCAATGAGAATCAGGGAGCAGAATCAACCCTGTCGTTTCTCATGGCGCTCGTCGAGATGCAATCTGTACGAGAGCCTGAACAAAAGGAAATCTTTTCATGACCCTACCCGCAGAAAAGCCAGTGAGCCTTCTGCGCACTCGCTTTGAGCCATTACTTCTGCGCGATCCCGCAAACCCGATCCTGACTGATAAGGATTGGCCGTATCCCATCAATAGTGTTTTCAACGCAGGAGCAACTCTGCTCCAAGATGGCACAACTCTTTTGCTTTGCCGGGTGGAAGATCGACGCGGACTATCGCATCTTTGTGCCGCGCGCTCCCGAAACGGAGTCGATGATTGGCAGATCGATGGCGAGCCGACCTTGATGGCCGATCCGAAGAACCATCCTGAAGAAATCTGGGGCATTGAAGATCCCCGCATCACCTTCGTCCCCGAATTACGGCAATACGTAGTCACCTACACGTCCTACTCTCGCGGAGGCCCTGGAGTGTCACTGGCACTGACCAAGGACTTCCGCACCTTCGAGCGATACGGCGTGATTATGCCGCCGGACGACAAGGACTCTGCACTTCTGCCCCGCAGAATCGACGGATGCTGGGCGTTGATCCATCGTCCAATGACTACTCTAGGGTCGCACATGTGGATCTCGTACTCTCCAGATCTGCGCTATTGGGGAAGGCACAGACTCATGCTGGAAGCCCGGCGCGGGGCCTGGTGGGACGCAAACAAAATTGGCCTGTCACCGCCACCCATCGAGACGCCCCGCGGATGGCTTGTGCTCTACCACGGAGTGCGGCACACCCCTTCGGGATGTCTGTATCGATTGGGATTGGCTCTCTTCGATCTCGAGGTTCCGGAAAAATGCCTGCTGCGAGGAGATTCGTGGATCTTTGGACCGGAAGCGGACTACGAGCGTCATGGCGATGTGCATGACGTTGTGTTCCCCTGCGGGTACACGATGAGCGCCGATGGCGATACGATCAACATCTACTACGGAGCCGCTGATTGCTCGATCGCCCTGGCTCATGCCAGTGTTCGCTCACTACTCGGGTGGCTCGACGCCAATGGAAGCTTCGACCGTCGCCAGCGATCGCAGGATTTATGAAGCGGGATTATGAAGGCATTGTTGGCTGTGTTCCAATTTGTTTTCGGCTGCCGTCACCGTCATCTTAGTCGCGTGTTCACGATCAAACACCGCACGTACAGGATTTGCTTCGACTGTGGCCGGGAATTCGACTTGCCAAGCTCGCAGGAGTCAGCAAAAAGCGGCCCCTTACGCGCTTCGAGCTAAGGCATCGTTTGATCCTGACCATTTACAACGTGGATTAGTCCATGCATACAGTTCAAGCCGCATCGCCTGAAGCTCATCAAAGGCTCACAAGCGGACTGGTTGAGGCGAAAGGAGTTTCCATTCTGGCGAGGCCAGGGTGTTCCCACTCAGAATCACTGCGGATCGAGGCAGGCGGCGCAGACTCTCACAACGCTTTCAGCTTCGCGCGCCACTGCGCCACCTCGGCGGGCTTGCCCCAGCTCGAGTAGAGTTCGGCGATCTGCTGCGCAGCGAAGCGAACCCACTTTTTCTGCTCGGCGGGCATGCGGGAGGCGCGCTGCTCCAGGCCCTGCTCGCCGCTGACGAGCAACTTTTCGGCCTCGGGGAACTGTTTCAAACCGCTCAGGGCAGCGCCCAGGAAGGCCTGCGCGCGGTAGAGCTGCCAGTCATCTTTGTCGCCTTTTTCGCGGTGCGCGAGGGCCTGGCGAAGAACCGGTTCGGACTGCGAATATTTTCGCTGCTCCACAAGATTGGCGCCGAGCAACTCAGCCGCATTGGACGCGTCATCCTCGCCGTCTTTGCCTAATGCCTGCAGTCCCTGAAGGGCAGCGCGCAAAGTTTGTTCGGCGCGGGCGCGGGCGCCTTTGGCGTCATAGGCGGCGCCAAGCGAAAGTTCGCAAAAGAGAGCGGTATCGTTTCCCGGACCCAGGACCTTGCGGAAATCGGCGAGCGTGCTTTCCAGAAGCGGTATGCCCTGATCGAATTTACCGGCATCGACCTGCACTGATCCCAAATGCATGGCGGTGCGCAAGCTGTCGGGATGCTGTTTGCCGCGCGTCCGCTGGTCAATAGCCAAAGCTTCGGAAAACACTTTCTCCGCTTCCGGATAATCGCCTTTTCCTTGCAGCACCTTTCCCAAACCGTACATCTCGCGCGAGGTGAAGGGATGGTCCGGTCCATACACGCGGCGGTAGCTCTCGAGGCCCATGGCTAGCACCACGCTGGCCTCGGCATAACGCGACTGCTGAATGTAAAGCTGGGCCAGGCTGTCGCTGGTGTTCAGGGTGTCGATATTGTCGTAGCCGATTCGTTTTGTCTGGATCTCGAGCGCCTTCTTGAGCAGAGGTTCCGCTTCCGCATATTGATTGGTGTAGAGGTACAGCGCGCCGAGGTTTTGCATCGCCACCACGGTTTTGGGATCCTCAGGCCCAAGGACGCGGGTCTCGCCCTCGAATGCGGCTTTGGCTGTGGCCAGGGAGTCGGCGAACTGGTTGAGCTCGGACTGCGCGCTCGAGAGCGCCATCAGCTTGTCGAGGGTCTCGGGCGCGTCAGATCCACGATGTGCGGCGTTGAGTTCATAGGCGCGGCGCATATGCTGTTCCGCTTCCGTGTATAAACCGAGGCCGCTGTAGGCATGGGCGATGGTGTCCTGGATTTCGGCTTCGACCAGCGGCTTGTCGGCGAAGCGCTTGCTCACGCGGGCAGCGGCGCGATCCAGCAGTGTGCGGGCCTTGACGTCGGGATCGGGCGGCGCATCCGCTCCGCCGCTCTGCTCAGTTGGATCAGCCTGCGACAAAAGATCATCCTGCAGGAATTCGTTGACGGCCTTTGCGGTTGCGGCTTCGGCATCGGCGCGGTCGCGTTGCCGGCGGGCGACGATGCTCTGGCGGACGCTGATGGCGGCACCCGCAACCAGCACAAGCACGAAAGCGCAGAACATCAGCAGCCCTACTCGATGGCGGCGAGAGAACTTGCGCGCGCGATACCCCAACGAAGGAGAAACAGCGAGCACCGGATCGTTGTTCAGGTAGCGCCGGATGTCTGCGGCAAACTCCGAGGCCGAAGCGTAGCGCCGTGAGCGCTCTTTTTCGAGAGCCTTCAGGGCAATCGAGTCCAACTCGCCTTGCAGCTGCTTTGCCAACTCATGTGGGTCGGTCTGTCGCTTGCGCGCTACGTCGGTGGAAGTAGTGGGATCGCCCTTGGTGATTTTGGTGCTCGGTTTCTGGGGCTCGTCCTCGCGCAGCCGACGCAGAAATTCTTCGAGCGCAACCTTCCGCAATTCAATCGGCGGCGTGCCCGCCAGCAGTTCGTAAAAAATGATGCCCAGCGAGTACACGTCGGTGCGGGTGTCAATGTCCTCGCCTGCGGAGTTGGCCTGCTCGGGGCTCATGTATTCCGGTGTTCCCACCAGCGAACCGGCGCGAGTGAATAGCGTCTCTGCATTGATCTGCTGGGTCAGGGCCTTGGCCACTCCGAAGTCAATGATCTTGGGCGCCGCCTGGTTGTCGACTTCCGCCACCAGAATGTTGGACGGCTTGACGTCGCGGTGAATGATAGCTTTCTGGTGCGCGTGCTGCACGCCCTCGCACACCTGAATGAAGAGCTCCAGACGCTGCCGCGTGTTCAGCCGGTGGCGGTCGCAATAGAGGGTGATGGGAACGCCGGCAACGTGCTCCATCACGAAGTAAGGCAAGCCTTGCAGCGTAGATCCCGCATCCAGGACTCTGGCAATGGCAGGATGATCCATCAAAGCCAGCGTCTGGCGCTCGGTTTCGAAGCGTGCTATGACTTCGCGGCTGTCCATGCCGGCTTTGATCAACTTGATGGCAACGCGGCGCCGGATGGGTTCCTTCTGCTCCGCCAGCCACACCTCTCCCATGCCGCCCACGCCGATTCGGTGTAGCAAGTGATAAGGCCCGATGACCAGGCCGGAGGACAAAGCAGAACCCCCGTCCAGTGTTGTCTCCGGGGATAAATCAGCGGAAGTGTCGTCAGGATTGATGAGTGGGTCCCCGGCCACGAAGAAATCGTCCCAGCGGGATGTTCAGCGGAAGTATACACGTCCCTGTGCTGGGGTCACTTCAGGAGACGAAGTGGTGCCCACTTTAATGCAGGGCTTTGTGCCTGTTCAACGTTGGATACGGGCAAGAAACGCGGCCGGATCGCGTTTGGGAGTGTATAGTCCTCAGTCTGAAGCGGCGCAGGTTTCGGCTTTTTCGTTCTCTGCCGTAAAGGCACCTTTTTCCAGTTTCTCCATCAATAGTTCCCTCTCTCCGGAAATGCGGACGCTCCAGTGTTTACCGTCGGAACGCGAATCAGCTCCGCAACAAAGACAGGTTCTACAGGTGTCCTTTGATAAAGTTGAAAATCGCTACAGACACATTTTGTTTTGCCGCACCGGATGTGTTCATTCACAGAGGGGCACATCGCGCACGATTTCCATCGAAACTTAACTCGGTTGCTGTTTTCTCGACAACTCGTACTGTTTTTCTTGGCAGCTATCCCCGCTGAGGAACGTTTCTCATACTCCTATACGTCCAACTCTGTAACGACACCTGTTCGACGTGCGTGTGTTAAAGACGAGACTGTGGACAGGGGACCAATCGGGAGGGTTATGGAAATTGCGGAGAATGGTGGCGACGCAGACACTCAGGAAGAACACGACGACCAGGTACATCCTGCGCAGCACGTCGTGCGGCAAGCTCACGACGAACTGCGACAGTTGCTTCAGCAGCGTACGGATGTGGTGCGCCGGATTGGGACGGTGAAGAAGACCATCGCCGGATTGGCAGCCCTGTTTGGCGAGAATGTGATGAGCGACGGTGTGCAGGAAATGATTAACCCGCGTCCGCACGGGCGCAGGGCCGGCCTCACCAGAACCTGCCGTGCCTTGCTCATGGAAGCTGACCGGCCCCTGACTGCCCGCGAGTTATGCGAGCGTTTGCAAGCGCGAGACGCAGATCTACTCGTTCGCAACAAAGATCCCCTGGCCGCTGTCACTACAATCCTGAACCGTCTGGCGGCTTATGGCGAAACGCAGCGAGTATCAGGTGGCTGGAAGTGGGTTGAGGAGCCACCCAGCAAGGAATAGCGCAAGTAGGCGATCGTTAGAAAAAAAAGGAGCCGGTTCACCGGCTCCTTTTCTTTTACCGCCCCGGCTAGAAAGTGAACTGAGCCCCCAACCGGATGTTGCGGGAGGCTTGCCAGAGGTTCGGCCAGCCGTAGTGCGAATTGAGGACAACGCCGTTGGCGGTGGCTGCCGCCTGGGCGCTGTATCCGGTTTCGGCCGCCTGGTAGAAGGCCGCCCCGTTGAATAGGTTGCAGCCGGCTGTGGCACCGCCAGCGCCGCACGCTCCCAGAGGAGTGACAAAACTCTGAAGATTATTCGAGTTGAATCCTCCCCAGTAGGCGGTGACAGCGCGCTGGTTCAGCAGGTTGATGAAGTTTGCGCTCAGCGACAACACTTGATGCTCGTTGTTCCTGTTGACTTTGATGGAATGTTGCAGATTGAAATCAGTCTGCGTGAACCATGGTGTCCGCCGGCTGTAGACGTTGCCGAAGTCAACCGATCCGGTGACTGGGTCGGTTGTGACGTTTACCCAGTTCCCACGGCCAAACAGGTATGCGGATTCAAAGGGAGTGATGCCATTGGCCAGGCCCACGTCGGAGAATGAACTCACCGGGCTGCCCTGATAGGCGACCTGGAAGAGTCCGAAGGTCGTGGTGTTTGCGTTGAACCTGCCCGCCCAGGGCAGCGTGTAATAGGCGTATCCCTTAAACACGTTCGGACGATCCGTTGGCAGCGGCCCATTGTTGGACTTGCCATTGGCGCCGAAATAGTAATACGGCTCGTCGAAGGAACGTGTGGTGTCGGGCGAGTTGCGACCGGTCACGCCTCCATCGACCTGGTCGGTGGTGGTTAGGCCGGTGTAGTTACCCCACAGGCTGCTGTAGGTGTAGCTGAACGACCCGGACCACCCTCGGCTTTGGCTTTTGGTTAAGCGGAATTCAAGGCCGTCGTAGTTGCGAACCGCCTTGGGATTGTTTGGGCACGTTGGGCAGGTGCCGAATGGAGTGGCGGGATTGCCGTTAAAGGCGGCAGTCCCCGGGCCGTAAGCATCCCCAATCGAGGTCAGGTAATTGGCATAACCGTCGAGGGTTTTGTTCACGTTCTCGCCGGGGTTGACGATCGTATAGACTTCAAAAGCGGACCTGTCGAACAACGACGCGTCCTCGATTACGTGATCGAGGCGGCGGCGATCGTAGCGTGCTTCGAAGGCCCAGCTCTTGCTGAGTTGATAATCCACACCCGCTACGTATTCATGCTGGCGATAAGGCTTCACCCCAGGCGAGACCGGTTCTTCGGGGCGGAAGTTGAGGTTTTCAATCAGTTGAACGCCGGTACCGGCGTCGGTAAGCGCTGCCGGGACAACGCCGCCCGGGAAGATTGCTCCCACGTTGGCCACACCCGTTGGGCAGGCGCGACCACCAGCATTGAATTGCAGAGTTACATCGGCATTCGTAAAGCCGGCGGGGGTTCCATCCGGCCCAAGAGGATAATCGCATTGTTCGAAGCCTTGCGCTCCCCACGATGTCTGAGCCAGTAACAGCTTCATGACATCGTTTGTGACGCCATAGCTGCCAAAGATTTTCAGCTTGCCATTGGCGCTTCCCCAGGCCCCTCCCAATCGAGGTTCGATTTTATCGCTCCATCCGAAATTGATGGACCGGATCCCGGCAATCCCGATTCCCGAGGGAGCCGGCAGACTTTCTTTCTCGATGCGAATGCCAAGGTTGAGAGTGAGACCATGGCCCACACTCCAGGCGTCTTGAACAAACAATGCATGGTTTGTATCCGTGGCAGGAATTGGCTTGCCCGCGCTGTTTGCCAGGACCGTGGCGAAATCCTGCACTTGCAGCCAGCCGTACTGGCCGGCGCAGTTGCCGTTCCACTCGGATGCCAACAGCGCGCAGTTTCCGGCGCCGAACGCAGTGCTTCCGCCTTCGGATTCCCCTGATCCCAGATACTCAAATGCGAAGGGCAGGTTTCCGTGCTGATTAATGACGTTCGATAGATGGTTGAGTTGGTAGCCCGCCTTGATGTTGTGAGTTCCCCACCATCCGCTCTTGAAGAACGCCACATCCTCATCGAACTGGAAGTGCTTACTTGCGTTCACCTCCGTAAAACTTGGATCGAAAGGAGCAGTGCTCGCACCAAGCGGGGAAAGAAGAGCGGCCGGCAAGACCTGGCCAGTGTTATCCAACGGTTGACCAGCCGCATTCACGTTCGCAGTAACCGCATTCACCGCAAGGTCTACGCCCTGTGTCGGCCAACCGAAATCGTGATAGTTGGTGAAGAAATAACCATAACGCGTAGTGGCGATGATCTTCGGGGTCAGCGTGATATCCGCGCCTACGTTAAACGTCGCGTTGGGATTGGAAAAACCGAGGCCGCGTGCGTACTGCGTGATAGGAGCGTCGATTCCGGTGACAGGCCCTTGTCCAATGACTTGGCCGCCCGTGTTGGGGAGACCGTTTGCGGAATCAGGGTTGGGCAGGCTGTCTCCCGACTCCCGCGAGTACTGGTAGAGCCACGAACCGAAGACGCGAATCTTCTGCGTGACCGTGCCGTCCAGCCGGAAGGTGCTGAAGTATTGCTGGTTATCCTGGTTGAAAAACTGTCTCCCAAGACTGCCGATTGCCAGATTCGTCGTATTCGTGGTGTTGCTAAAATCCACGACCCTGGTGCGGGAGGTGTACTGCGGCGCAAAACCGAGGAAGAACCACAACCGATCCTTTGCGACCGGGCCGCCGAGGGTGAAGCCGGGCTGCGCAATCTTAAAGTGATCCTGCTTCGGCTGATACAACTGGGAACCGATATCGGGAGTGTTCGGAGCAGGGCCTCCGCCGTAGCGCAACTGCTCGCCCGGAGAACCGTCGAAACCGTTTGCTTCATAAGTCCCAAATAACGATCCGTGGTAGGCGTTGCTTCCCTTCTTCATCACGACGTTGACCACGCCACCCAAGGCGCCGCCGTGCTCGGCCTCGATCCCAGAGCTCTTTACCTGGACTTCCTGAATGAATGGGAACGGGACGTTGGCGCTCGAAGCGCCGCCGGAAATGTTTTCTGTGTCCTGACCTTCGACAAGGTAAGTGTTCTCCGAGTCTGCTGCGCCGCCGACCGAGAAGCCGGCAACTCCGCCGTTGCCGGCGCTGCCGGGGAGCGACCCACCGGAATTGCCGGTGGTGCCGGCGGACCCGCCGGCGAGTGGCTCGTTGCGGGCCATTGGTGCGAACTGAATGACCGACTGGAAGCTGTACCCGTGCGGAACGTCCGCCAGAACATCGTTCGTGATGTTGGTCTGGTTTGTATTTGTGGTGGTATCAATCACCGGTGCTTCACCAGTGACTTCAACGACTTCCGCATTAGCACCAATATCAAGGGTCAGGTCAAGCGTGGGAAGGTGACCAACTTCGATCGTTAGGTTTTCGCGCTTGACCTTCTTGAATCCCTGTGCCGACACCGTCAGCGTGTAGGTGCCTGGTGGAAGATTCGCGAAGTGGTAGTTACCGGAGGTATCCGTATCGGTTGCTTTCGCGCCGACCAGCGCAGCGCCCGTGATCTCTACGTGAGCCTTGGAAAGCACGGCCCCACTGGCGTCCTTGACGGTTCCCTGAAGACCACCGGTTGTCTCCTGCGCGGGCAACGCGCAAGCAAACAATAAAATGAGCGCCGCACAGAGCGCACTCCACCCCACACACACTCGACAATTCATAGTTTCCTCTCCGCAATGTTTCGTGAGCACTTAGACAGTGCGAGCAACTTATCGACGAGCAATAAAGCACGTACTCTGCACAACACTTCGCGGCGGGAACAGTGCACGTTTTAATGGGATGAAACGCAGGTGTGAAAACACGAACTGCAACAGTCAGGTCCGGAGCGGCGCGCAAGCGTGGGCGGTTTCCTCCGGAAATCGGAACAGCTTTGATGGTTCGGTATGAAGATCAGAAGAGACAACGCATTGGGAGCGCACAAATGCAGCACAGAACGCGACTCAACAACGCGCGAGGACAGCCATTGCCAATGAATGATTCTCGCCGACGTAAATGCGAGGTGGAACGCGATCCTAAAGCAGAGGGCACGAATCTGCGCGGACGACTTTATCTTGACGGGCGCGAAAATCTTACTAGTACCTGAAACATCGTCTCCGGTAATCGGCCTGTGGCTAACTGTCTCGCAATCCGAACGTCACTCGCAGAACGGAATAAACTTGCGAAATTCCGTCCGTGGGTTGCTCAGGGCAAAAGGAGAATCTCAATGCAGCGAACCATCCGTATCTTATTTCTGCTCGGTGTCGCAGCAGGAGTAGGCACAACTGTCTTCGGTCAAAATCAACCGAAAGCGACCAAGGTCCGAGACGGCGTGTACATGGCTTCTACCTCGGGCAATGTTTATCTCGTCACCACGCCCGCGGGAAACGTGGTCATTGACACAGCTTCCGCCGCGCAGGCCCCGACGGCGAAGGAACTTCTCAGCCCGGAAGTTCACGGACCAGTCAACTACATTGTGCTGACGCACGGGCACGCCGACCACATCGGAGGAATTTCGCTGTGGAAGGAATCGGCAACGCAAATCATCGCGCAACGTAACTACTACGAGTTTGTAAATTACGTGGCCAGGCTCAGGGGATTTTTTGCCCCGCGCAATGCTGCCGCGTTTGGCCGCCCGCCCGAGCCGGTTTCTTCCTGGGCCGGCAACTATGGCGCGACGGTCGAGCCCAACATCTTTTTCGATGAGAAATACGAGTTCACAATCGGGGGATTGCACTTTGAACTCTTGAGCACGCCCGGTGAAACTCCGGACCACCTCACCGTTTGGATTCCGGAATACAAGATTGCGTTCATCGGCGACAACTACGCCGGCGCAGGAATCCCGGAGCCCATGTCGTTCCCCAATCTCTATGCGATCCGAGGGACTAAGCCGCGCTGGGCCCTGGACTGGATCAGTTCCATCGACAAAGTACTCGCGCTCAAGCCCGACATCGTGCTGTCAGGGCACGGTGAGCCGATGATCGGCAATGCAGAGATCACGCGCCGCCTCACGCGTTATCGCAATGCCATCCAATACGTGCACGACGAAGTCGTCAAAGGGATGAATGCAGGCAAAGATGTCTTCACACTGATGCAGGAAATCAATCTGCCGGCAAGTTTCGACCTGAGCCAGTCTTTCGGAAAAGTCAGCTGGTCTGTGCGCGGCATTTACGATGGATACGCCGGCTGGTTTGATATGAATCCCGCGACCATGTACGAAGTGCCGCCGTCCTCAATCTATCCGGATGTGGTTAAACTTGGCGGCGGCCCGGAGCCTTTCGTCAAGCTCGCCTTGGAAAAGATTGCAGCCGGTAAGCCTGTCGAGGCTTTACACCTCACCGATGTCGTATTGGCTTACGATCCAAAGAACCAGGCTGCTTTGGAGGCGCGCGTGAAGGCGCTGGATTACCTGCAACAACGTTGCGAGAACTTCGTCGAACAGGGCTGGCTCGATTATGGGATCGCCAAAGCCAGAGAAAAACTGGTTTCGAAATAATCCGAGGCTTCGGCCCAGCGGTGTCACTCGCGTTCCCTGCTACTGGTAGATTTTCAGATTTGAGAAGTAAGCGTCCGTGCTCCAGTAAGCCCAAAGCGCAATCTGTCCGTGGGTTTCGCCGAGCTTCAAATCATTCACGATGAGGCATGGCTGCTCGCTGCCATTGACGTACAGGCGCGCGGTTTTTCTGGAAACGACAATCTTCATTCGCGTCCAGGCACCGGCCTCGAGATCAACGTACGACTCATACACGCCGGGGGATTCGCTGCGCAAGCGATGCCAGGGATATTCAGGCGCCGACTCATACTGAACGGAGTGGTTCCGGCGCAGTTGATCGTCAGAGCGGCCGTTGGTGGGCCGCAGGTAGATCGCTTCCCACCGGGCACCGTGCGCTTGCGTGTGAAAGGCCACGCCAATAAAGCCACGGTCATCAGCGGGAGCCGTCGGCAAGGGAGCCCCCGCAACCTCCAGTTCGATGGTGCCATCCTTGAAATCTTCGCTGGAGAGCAGTGCAAGTACAACATCGTCCGGGCCATGACTCGTCAGAGCGCGAAGATGGACGGCGCGGCGGCCGCGATAGGTCGCTGCCTCAGCTTCGCCGTGTATGACTTCCAATCCCGCCGGAGATGCCAGAGCAAACGTAGCAGTACGGGTACTGCCCGACTGTCCCAGGCCAATTGCTCCGGCGAGCAGCATGATCACTGCCACGCACTGCGACAGATTTCGAATCTTCGCCATTACGACGAAACGGCTGGAATCGAATTTCATCATGAGCCGAGGCCTCGCGTTTTTAATAACCTTTCGACTCGGGCCCTTCCCACTCTTAACCAGCTTTGGGACCAATAGGTATGCGCCTGGTTTGAACCCAGAGATTTCCGGGTCGAACGATCGCGAGATCGATGCAGACGTTGTCATCGGCAGGCAGCTGAGCGCCCTCCATCCGCTATGCTGGGTCAGATGAGTCTCCGCCAGACTTAGGAGCGACGGTTTCTATGCTGAAGATGTTCGCTGGATTATTTCTCCTATCCGCTTTTTTCGGTTTATCCAACTCTGCCACTTTAACCACCCAAGATGAAATTCGAGCCGGGCATTTTTTGTTCTCGTCATTCCAGAAGGCAAACGGTTTTGCTCCCACGGACGAGTCCAAGGCGATCGAAGTTTACTTGAAGAAGGTCGGCGACAAAGTTGCACGAAATGCGTCGCGCAAGCTGCCCTTTGAATTTCACCTCGATCCCCACCCGGGATTTCGCAGCGCGGTGGCTTATCCGGGCGGCATCATCGTGGTCGGCGGAGGCGTTCTCGCACTGATGCAGCACGAAGATTAACTCGCAGTTGTCTTGGGGCATGAAATCGCGCACGTGGATTTAAATCAATGCGCGCAGCGAGTGCTGACCGCAATGGAGAGAGATCACCTTACGAGCGGGCAATTCGATAAGTTGTCCATCGAGGAATTCGGCAGCCCCTACGGCAAGGAAGGCGAACTGGCAGCCGACCGCGAAGGCATCAAGCTGGCACAGGAGGCGGGATATTCCCCGCAGGCGGCAATCGACCTGCTCGAGGTCTTTCAATTTCTCTCTCGCGACGCCAAACCGGCTCCTCGCAAAGACGCGCCTTCGCTCGAAGAGCGCATTCAGCAGGCAAGAGAGCAGATCAGGAGTGAAGGATGGCCCGGCTCGAAGCCGCAAACGCCACTGGATCTTCCTTAGCTCGCCTCCACTGAACAAGCGCGGGCTCAAAGACTGCCCTCAATGAGCCTTTGAATTTCCGAGCGGCACCCGCGGCTGCAAGAAAGCTCTTTGCCATTTCGCAGCACGGCGATGTATTCGCCGTTGTCGCAAGGCTGCAGCTCCCGGATGCGATTGATATTCACGATAAAGGAACGATGGATGCGCGCGAAGCGGTTCGGGTCGAGTTTTTCCGACATGTGCCCGATGCCCTCGCGCAGCAAATATGTATCCTTGCCGGCGTGCACGCGGACATAATTCGCGGCCGCCTCAATCCAGTCGATTTCGTTCAAATCGAGGAACACCACGCGGCCCGAAGTTTTTATCACCAGCCGGCGCATGGGTCTTGATTCAGGCTGGGTAGCGTGGAGCAGATCGAGGAGCCTCGCTTTCATACTGTGTTCATGCGAGCGGAGAAATTCGTTGCGTGCGTGCTCCAGTGCACGATGCAGCCGTTCCTGATTGAACGGCTTCAACAAGTAATCCAAGGCATGAGCCTCGAAGGCGCGGATGGCATAGTGATCGTAGGCAGTAGTGAAGATCACGATGGGCATGCGCTCTTCCGGAATTTGCCCGAGCACCTGGAAACCGTCGAGTTCCGGCATTTGCACATCGAGGAAGAGCAAGTCCGGATTGTGCGTTTCAACAGCCTCGATCGCTTCCTTGCCATCGTGACACTCGGCCACAATGTGGATTCCGCCCTCAGTCGCCAATAGCATACGTAACTTGTTGAGAGCCAGCCCCTCATCGTCGGCAATGATCGTACGCAGCGTTGGACTCACCATGCGATTCCTTTATCCCCGTTTTTCATAAATACCTGTGCGCGACGCGTTCCGGCTTGGATGCCTCGGAATAGGAAAGCGGCATTTGAAGATGAACCTCGGCGCCTCCGTTAACGGGAGTACGAATTTCGCATACCTGTTTGTTCCCATAGAGAGTTTGGAGCCTCTCCCGGGCCACGCTAAGGCCAAGGCCCCGATTGAACAACTGCTCGGGCGGCTCATTCAGGCCGGGACCGTCGTCGCGAATCCAAAGATCGAGGGCGGTGCCAGACCGCTTAGCAATGACCTCAATCGTGCCGGCCCGGGACCGCCGGGAGATTCCGTGGCGCACGGCGTTTTCCACCAGTGGCTGCAAGAGCAGGTGCGGAACCTGACAATCCAGGCATTCGGGATCGATGTCGAAGACAACCCGCAGCCGGTCTGCAAAACGAACTTTTTCAATGTCGATATAAACCCCCAGAAATTCCAGCTCTCGATTCAAGGTGGTGAGCTGGCTACCGTTGTCTTCCAGACTCATGCGTAGAAGGTCGCTGAGGGAGGTCATCATGCGGTCGGCGGCAGCCACGTTGCTGAGCATGAGGGCCGAGATGGAATGCAGGGTGTTGAACAGAAAGTGCGGCTGCATTTGGGTCTTCAAGACCTGCAACCGCGACTTTGTCAGCTGTTCCGCCAGTTGCGCAGCGCGATGCTCCCGTTCCCTGAATCTCTGGTAATAAAGGACAGCGTGCGCGATCAGCAGGGTTGGTATGTAGGCCTCCGTGATGTCGTCGACCGATCCAAACATCAACATGCTTTTGAGTGGAACCCACGGAGAGCGGAAGGTGTGCGCGTGCCAGTTCCAAAAGGCCGAACTGAATGAGCGTGCGGCCGAATTCCAGGCTGCGTAAGGGGTTGCGCCCCACAGAAGCAGATGAGCCAGCACAAAAATAAGCCCCGCGAGAACATAAAACAAGGAACGATTCTTCCAGTTGTCACGCTGCAACGGGAAGCGAAGCGCCCAGGTGAACACCAACGGCGTGAGCGGCGCGTAGGTGAGAATCTGGCCGAATTCCATTCCGACAATCGTGCCGAAACGCATCCGCGCCTCGCTCATTTGATAAAACTGGTAGACCGTAACAGTCGCGGCCATGGCGACAAGCGTCCATACGGCGAAACTCGCCGCCCAGATCACTCCCGGGCGTATTGGAAGCGATGCAAACGCCGCATCCTCGACTGGCGGTGAAGCCGAATCCGCCTCTTGAAGCGGAAAATGTTTCTGAACCCCAGGACTGGCGGAGTTTTGGCGGTTTGTGAGCAGAAGTTTGTTGGTCGAAACACCCATTTGTATTTGGACCAGCAAGGCGGTGCAATGTCACCAAAACAGTGATCCACGCTCCTGTCTGCACGTAAACATCCATGTTTCGGTTACCCGACACACGATTTTCTACCGCGGCAGAACAGGTCAAATGAGGGGGCGTCCCATCTGGATTTTGGTGTCAGGCCCTATGAGATTTCATTGCAGGATTTGCAGAATGGTAGCCGGTCATGAGGTTCTTTCGTCTAGACTTTCTTAGCCGTATAGCGCCTGTGCGCTCCGCCGGCTGCCTAAGGCACCGCGGCTAGCTATGGAGCAATGTCGCCTTCACACCCAGCCAGGAGAGTCACATGCATGAAATGATGCATCGCCTGAAAGGCGATCTGGAGAAGTTGGGCGAGCGATTCAACTAGCCGCGTCTCTACGCATCGAAATCACGCTTCTTTTTCTTTTGCCCCAGACTGTTTTGGTCCGCTCCGCTGTACCATGTCGCTGACATCCACCATGGCCAGCACCACCCCGTCGATCTTGTTCTCCAGCGTGCGATAGGGAGTGATACGGAGCTTGTACCATTTGTCGCGCAACCGAATTCTCTCGTTGTGCATGGTCATGTCGCGCATCACATCGAGCATCCAGCGTTCGAGTTGAGGAACGTCGACCGACAGGCGCAAGTTGGTGAGCGGTTTGCCTACGTCGTTGCCGGAAAATCCCAGGACCTTTTCCGCTTCCGGCGTGTACCGGCGAATGCGCAGGTCCTCTCCCAGCAAAAGCAGCGGAATAGTACAGCTGTTGAGAAGATTGATGAGATCGTTGCTGAGCTGCGACAGCTGCAGGTTGCGGTGCTGAATTTCTTCATTGACCGTATTCAACTCTTCGTTGGCCGACTCCAGCTCTTCTTTCGAGGTCTGCAACTCTTCGTTGGTGCTTTGCAGCTCCTCGTTGCCGGACTGAATCTCCTCGTTGGCCGACTGCAACTCCTCGTTACTGGCTTCCTGTCCTTCGATGATGGATTGCAAATATTCTTTGGTAGCGGCCAGCTCTTGCTTCAACTGGGAAATCTGCAGTTCCCTGGCATCGTTCAATTCTTCGGCGGAAGGTTTGGCTTTCGAGGCTTCCAACTCGGCCGTTCGGTCTTCCAAGGCCTTCTCTTCGAAGAGCACAAGAAAGTGCTGGCGGTCACGGGCCGGGGCGCGGAAAGGAATGATCTCCAGCTTGACGACGGCGGAATTGCTCCCGCCCTCGATGTTGACTCCCTCCTTGGAAACTGGCATCGATTTTTGACGCGCTTGTTCCATGAGAGCGCGCAGCTCATAGAGCAATCCCTGCCGCGCCATTTTGAAAAGATTCAGGCTGACCTTGCCGGCGGGCAGTTCCAGATAGCGGCTGGTGCTACCGCGGCTTTGCAGAATGTCCATGTCCTCATTCACCACAACGGCCGGGGGGGCAAACTTGGAGAGCAGGAGCCGGTCGGCTTCGCGCTGCACGTCGGCCGGGGTCCTGGCTTTCTCCTCTTCGCGAGGGGTTTGTGCCGGCTTCTCGCGCATGTCGACCGGCCCGTGCGACCCGATGGCCATGCCGAACGTGACTGGGGAAGGCACGGCTTTTTTCCGGTAAATCTTTGTCTTGCGGTCGACGAGATCGAACATTTCGGAGCCCGAACCCACCAACCCTTCGGTGTTTCCCACCAGCAAAAACCCGGACGGCTTTAAGGCGTAATGAAAGATGGGAATGACTTTTTTTTGCAGGACAGGACTGAGGTAAATCAAAACATTGCGGCAACTGATCAAGTCCATTCGCGAGAATGGAGGATCGCTAAAGACATTTTGCCGGGCAAAGACGCACATATCGCGGATGGACTTGCTGATCTGAAACCCGCCAGTCACTTTATGAAAGAAACGTCGCAGCCTGATTTCCGAAACATCGGATGAAATATTTTCCTTATAGACTCCCACCCGCGCGCGCTGGATCGCATTCTCGCTGAGATCGGTGCCAAAAATCTGGATGGGAATTTCCAGGCGCAACTCGGAGAGAATTTCTGTCAGCGCGATAGCGTGGGAATACGTCTCCTCGCCGGTGGAGCATCCCGGCACCCATACGCGCAGGGAGTCCGGGGTGGGACGTTCCTGCAGGAGCTTGGGATAAACGTGCTCTCGCAGGGTCGCGAAAACTTCCGGATTGCGGAAGAAGCTGGTGACGTTGATGAGCACATCGCGATAGAGAGCTTCGATTTCCTCGGCGTTGCGGTGAAGCAACTTCACATAATCGGTCAGCTCGCCCACCTGGTTGATATTCATTCGCCGGAGAATGCGCCGGCGAATCGTCGCAGTCTTGTACTCGACAAAGTCAACCTTGCTGTAGCCCTTCAACAGGCGGAAAATGTCGCGCAAAAGACCGTCTTTTCCCTCGAACGGATCTTTTGTGTTTTTGGAGCGGGAGGGACTTTTTTGAATGCGGATCAATTCGCGCGCAATCTGGTCGACGGGGAAGATGAAGTCGACAGCGCCGGATGCGATCGCGCTGGTTGGCATGCCGTCGTACTTTGCCGAGTCCGGAGTCTGCGCGAAGGTGATGCCGCCCTGATTTTTGATAGCGTTCAAGCCGAGAGTTCCATCGTTGGCCGTGCCCGACAAAATGACGCCAATCGCATTCGCCATCTGATCGTCCGCCAGGGATCGGAAAAACGTGTCGATGGGCATGTGCTGACCGCGAGCCGCTTCGCGCTGCGCCAGGTGCAGGACGCCGCCGGAAATGGTCATGTCGAAATTGGGAGGCAAGACAAACAGACGATTCGCCGAGACCGATGTCCCGTCGCGGGCCTGCTCCACCGGCATCTCGGTAGCTCGCGCCAGCAGGTCGACCATGGCACTTTCATGGGTGGGGTCGAGATGGGGGATAAAAATAAGTGCCAGGCCGGAATTTCCCGGTAGTGATCGCAAAAGGTTGGTAAACGCCTCGAGGCCGCCGGCGGACGCTCCCACAGCAACAATCGGAAAAGGAGCAGCTGATTTTTCTTCCGGCGTACCTCCCACTTGAGGCGCAGCTTTGCGAACACGTTTCTTTCCGCGTGATTTTTTCTGGGCGCGGGGCATAGACCCCCTGTGGGATTGTCGGAGACAAGTATAGTGACTATCCCCGCGCGGCTCAAACGGCTTGAAATGATAGGTCGCCAGAAGTCCCAGCATGAGTGGCGCATCCCGATTTTTCCCGAGAAATTAGCCTGGGGCAAAGAGCCGCTTGCGGTCTGATCAACTCGAAGCCGCGGCTGGGTGCGGAATTGAAAGGCGTCAGGTCTTGCAGTGAAAAGCGTTGATCTTCACGCCTTATCTGAAGGGATCGGGGGCCCGTGCTCTGTCGAATCGGGACGCATTTTTTCTCGCTCCCTCGAGGCGGCGTTGTTCATCCTGACTCGTGCAATGTAGCAAGCTTCGTGCACGGCATTTCCGTGCTCGTCAGTCTGGCACACCTTCAGATCGACGGTATAACCGCAAATCCAGCAAAACGGAGCGGAACGTAATCTGGACCTGCCTGTCTCCACAAAAACCCCCACACTACTTAACGCTCAGCCCTCCACAGGACGCAGACGCTGGAACAACGGCAGGACGAATCACCTGATTGGGAGAACTATATAACACAAGATGAGCTGGAGGGTGCGCCAACATATGCTAAATCCAGGGAGGTCTGGCATGATTCGAAAGAGACATTTTGCTGGTTTTTGAAGCTCTGCCGCACGCGTGGCGCGCGTCCTCTGCCCGCTTATCTCCGGTCAGACTCGCTCTGGTGGTTGAACCAGTCGATGGCAGATTGCGTGTACTGGCCAACTTCGATCAGGTAGCCGTCGGGATCCCGCATGTAGCAGCGCCATTCCCAGCCATCCGGATTGGGCAGCGGTTCGGTCAGGAAGGTCGCGCCTTTATCGCGCCATTGTTTGTAGCAGGCCCAGATGTCGGCGACCCGCAGATTCAGGAAGCTGCTTACTCTATTTAGATCGGACGGCGCCTCCAGCACGACCGACGGCTTGTCGGGAGTTGGGCCGCCGCCGGAATTGAGGATGATCCACGAATTCGCCAGCTTGATGTAGCAGGGATTATCCGGCTTGATCAATTTTCCGCCCAGAATGCGGACGTAGAAGTCTCGCGATTTTTCCTGATCCCTCACGGTGAAAAAGTGAGTTGCGAAGAAACCTTCATGTGCCACGGGCGCGTCCGGTAGAGCCATGGTTCCTCCCTTTCAATAAACAAGATCGGACTGGAACAGAACGAACAGCTATGGTCCGCCAGGTCGCCCCCCAAGCTAGTGCAGGAGCGACTCCCAGTTGGCGGGAACTTTACCCGCCGGCCCGGGAACAGGTTGATTCCTGGGATGGGAGTGGGGAGGCATCAATTCCGCGCCCTTGATCATCCCCTGCTTGTCGTAGTCAAAAAACCAGTCTTCTCCCGGCTCAAAGCTGGCGATGACTTTATGCCCGGTCGCCGCGGCGTGCTTGGACGCATGCTGGCTGGGGGAACTGTCACAACATCCGATGTGCCCGCACTCCGCGCACCGGCGAAGATGGAACCACCATCCATTGGGCGATGCCAGACATTCTACGCAGCCATCGCCGCTTGGCTTGGAAGCAGGATTGATTCCGTGCGTATTCTTTTTCATTTTGATGTCCTTTCCTCTACCCGGCTCGCAGCGCGGGTTTCAAGCCACCAGCAGAACTTTACCGATACCACCTTTTTCTGCCGCCGCTTGCGCTTCAGCCGCTTCGCTGAGATGCAGTTTCCTGCTGACTGGGATTGTCAGCTTGCCATCCCGGACTGCTTCCGCCATGAACTCGAGCGTCTGCCTGTCGAAATGGGAGAACACGTGCTGCACAATAACAGCAGGATAGTTGGCGGCGTTCTTCGGCGGCTGTACAACCGTGGCAAAAGTTCCTCCCTGCTTCACCTTGGCGATGAGCGTGTCAGCAATTTTGCCGCCGACCGTATCGGCGACCGCATCGAGCGGAGAAAGGCTCTCCAATGCTGCGGAGTCGTCGGTTGCGACCGTCTGATCCGCGCCAATACTCTTCGCTTCATCCACCTGCTTTTTCCAAATGCCGCCAATTACCCTGGCTCCGCGCTGCTTCGCAGCGAACACTGCTGAACGCCCGACATTTCCCATCGCGCCTACAACCAGGACGGTCTTCCCGGCTTGGATTGCGGTCGCATCCATAAGCTGAGCGCCGGTCGTCGTAACCAGCGGCAGCGCAGCCGCCTGGATCAAATCGAGCCCCGCGGGAACCTTTGCCAACGCCGCGGCCTTCACGACACACAGCTCAGCATAGGTGTTGTCCGCCATTGCGAAGACCCGGTCTCCGGCAGCAAAGCCGTCTACTTCCGGCCCCACTTTCACCACCGTTCCGGCAAGGTCGACTCCGATGAGGCCCGGAAACTTGAGGGGATAAAAATCTTTCGTCAGTCCGGCGCGCCGCTTGTAATCGATTGGATTGACACTGGAGGCGGCAACCCGCACCAGCACTTCGCCCGAGCCCGGCACAGGGTCCGGGTAGTCCTCGAACTTCAAGACTTCCGGGCCACCATATTGATGGACAACGATTGCCTTCATATTCGCCTCCGTGGTCGATGCAAGCCAAAAGTTGGATAAAGAATGGTTGGATGATGACACCGGCCAACAGGTCGCAGCCCTGCGGGCAACCAATGCGGAAAAGAATGGCGAACTCGCAGGTTAGTTATACTGCCGCTGAATCAGGGCAATCACCTACCCGCTGATTTCGACGGAACATGAATTCAGCTTACAAAGGTTTTTACATCAGTCGCCGGCAGCTGCGAATCTGGAGTTAAAGAGGAGATTTCAATCATGCGTTCTGACATTGTGCCGGGCGCCGTTTTCCCCGATTACGAACTGCCCGATCACACCGACAAACCGCGCAAACTGAGCGAACTGCAAGGTGACGATCCGCTCATTCTTACGCTGGCCCGCGGCCATTACTGCCCGAAGGAACACATGCAGCACCTGGAACTGGCCGCTTTTTATCCGAAGATTTCGGTGGCGTATACACAGATCGCGACCATCGCCACCGACGATCACCACACTCTGCAGGAATTTCGCGCGTCCGTGGGCGCTCAGTGGACCTTTCTTTCAGACCCGGACAGAATCGTGCAGAGAGATCTCGACATCCAGGAGTACACCGACCCGGATCATAATCCGATGATCCCGCATACGCTGGTACTCAAGCCGGGACTTGTGGTCTACCGCATCTACAACGGTTACTGGTTCTGGGGGCGTCCGTCGGTCAACGATCTTTGGCAAGATTTGCGCGCTGTGACAAAGGACATCCGGCCGGACTGGGACCTGGCCGCTCCCGGACTTCGCGAAGCCTGGAACGCAGGCGACCTTTCTCGTTTTCATGGGTGGGAGAAGAAGGGAAAGTCAGAGAAGGCGCCGACAGCACCGAAGAAATAGCAAAGGCGACCTGCGAGCGTCGGTTTCGCAAGCGGTGATGAGTCAGGCTGCTTCCGGCTTGGCGGATTTTTTCTCCCGCTCGATCCTGCGCGAGAGCAATTTTTTCGCTTTTTCCAGTTCCGCGCGCCTGCTCGCACTCAGACCCTTGCCCGCCCGGTTCATGAAGTAGGTCAACATTCGCATGCCGGAGCTTGGTCCCTTTGGCGAACCCTTTTTGGAAGCCAGCTGGCGGGCGATCGTCGCCGCGTTCTTCGTGAAAAGCCCCTTCTCTGGATGGGTCGAATCAGTCTTCACGTTCGAGACCCAGTAACTCTTTTTCTCCTGCGCCATGAGCTGCCAGCTTATCCAGGTCAGATGACAAATGGCGCTTAAAGGTGGGGCTGTATCGATCTCTGTTCCTACAGCAAATGTGCCAGCCGAACTACAGCTTTGCGTCGATTGCCCGTCGTCGGTCACCTCTTTATGCTCACCTGGCGGAGGTGCTTCATGCCGGAGAAAGAGACTCTGGACAGAGCGCGGGAGGACGCCCGCGAGGGAAAGTCGCCGAGCACCCAGGCAGGAGAGTTCGTTCGCGAAGAAATGCACCACATTCGCGAAGGCAAACACGGCGCAGCATCTACCAAGCAAGCGATCGCAATTGGTTTATCGAAGGCGCGCCGTGCCGGGGTGAAGTTGCAGGCCCCGTCCGAAGGCAAAACATCGGCCCGCACCCACGATCAGGCCGAGCGGGACTATAGCAAGGGTCAGACCTCTTCCAACCAAAAACCTTCGGCGAAGCGGTCGCGCGCAACCTCGAATGCATTGAAGCGCGAAGGACACGAGGCTGCTTCAAAAAGATCACTTTCGCGGCAAGCGAAGTCAACCGCGCGACAAAGGGGGCCTAACGCCCGTCACCAATCAGCGATGAAGGCTGCCCGCACCAGAAAAAGCGAGCGATAAGTTATGACACCCTCACTTCATACCTCCGGTCACACACTGCGTCTCGGTACTTGGGCTGTCGTCGCGTCCCTCGGCCTTCTTTGCGGCGCTGCTGAGGCACAGGATGTTCATAACCAGGATGTTCATAACCAGGATGTTCATAACATTGTGCAGCGCTCCGTGGAGGCCAATCAGCGAGACTGGGAAGCAGCTCCGCAATTCGAGTACACCGAGCAGGACTGCCACCGCGATGGGCAAAAGACCTACGAGGAATTAATGATCCTCGGATCGCCATATGAGCGGCTGGTCGAACTCAACGGGAAGCGCCTTTCTGCGGAACAGCAACAGCAAGAGGAGCGCAAGCTAAAAGAGGCGATCTCCGAGCGCAGCCAGGAGTCCGCATCGAAGCGGCGCCATCGCATTGCAAAGTATGAGGCGGACCGCAAGCGCGACCAGGCGATGATGAATGAAATGGTCAAGGCTTTCGATTTCAAGATTCAGGGCGAAGGCAAGCTTGACGGCCACGACGTTTACATACTCCAAGCGACACCCCACGCAGGTTATCGTCCTCCGACGATGGAGACGAAGGCTTTGACAGGAATGAAGGGAACGCTCTGGATCGACAAGGCAACTTACCAGTGGGTGAAAGTTGAAGCGGAGGTGGTTCGGCCGGTTTCCATCGATGGAGTACTGGCAAAGGTGCAGCCGGGCACACGCTTCGAACTGGAGAAAGTCCCAGTGGCCCCGGGAGTGTGGCTTCCCAAACACTTTGCCATGCAGTCTCGAGCCAAAATTTTATTGATCCACAATTATCAGGACAACGAGGAAAATCACTTTTACAATTTCCGTCGCATTCAAAAAGGCCCGGCGGAGGAACACGCGCTCTCGGCGGACAATCGAACGAAATAGACTTCGGCTCAGAGACGAGTAAAGCGCGCTCCGGACTTCTACGATGCCCCTCCTCCCTGCTTACAGCTATCGCTGTATAGCAGTGACGCGGCTTAAACCCTATCTTCAAATGTTGGACACCCACGGGTGTATCTCAAAAAGCCACTGAGGGCACCTTTTCGCCACCAAGGAAGACGCAAGCAGGATGTCCAATACATCTCAACCAATCATTTGGCCTGGCCGCCCGTACCCGCTCGGATCCACCTGGGACGGCGAGGGCGTAAATTTCGCCCTGTACTCCGAACACGCTGAGAAAGTAGAACTGTGCTTCTTTGACGAATCGGGGCGGCACGAATTGCAACGAATTCAGCTGCCCGAGCAGACTGACATGGTCTGGCACGGCTATTTGCCGGAAGCACGCCCCGGTCAGCTTTATGGGTATCGCGTCTACGGCCCCTACGCGCCCCAGCACGGTCACCGGTTCAACCACCACAAGCTTCTTCTTGATCCGTATGGCAAGCAGGTGCACGGCGGAATTCGCTGGAGCGACGCTCATTTCGGATATCGGCTCGGCCACAAGCAGGAAGATTTATCCTTCGACCGGCGAGACAACGCGGCCGGAATGCCGAAAAATCGGGTGATTGATTCCGCTTTCACCTGGGGCGCGGATACTTCCCCGCGCATTCCGTGGCACGAGACAGTGATTTATGAAATGCACGTCAAAGGATTCACGGCGTGCCATCCTGACGTACCGCAAAATCTTCGCGGCACCTATGCCGGCCTGGCTACGGCACCGGTGATCGAGTATCTGACCCGCCTTGGAATTACATCGGTGGAACTGATGCCGGTACACAGCTTCGTCGACGACCGGCAACTGGTCGAGCGCGGTTTGCGCAATTACTGGGGTTATAACTCGATTGGATTCTTCGCGCCTGAAGCGCGCTACCTGGCGACAAATTCCGTTCGCGAATTCAAGACCATGGTAAAGACCTTGCATTCGGCGGGATTGGAAGTGATTCTCGATGTCGTCTACAACCACACCGCGGAAGGAAATCATCTTGGCCCGACGCTGTCGCTGAAGGGCATCGACAACAGCAGTTACTACCGCCTGGTCGCCGATAATCCGCGCTATTACATGGACTACACCGGCACCGGCAACACGCTGAACATGGTTCACCCGCGGGTGCTACAGCTGATTATGGACAGCTTGCGCTACTGGGTGCTGGAAATGCACGTGGACGGCTTCCGCTTCGACCTGGCGGCAACCCTGGCGCGCGAACTCCACGCGGTGAACCGCCTCGGCGCATTCCTCGACATCATTCACCAGGATCCTGTACTTTCCCAGGTCAAATTGATCGCGGAGCCATGGGATGTCGGCGAGGGTGGCTACCAGGTGGGCAATTTTCCAGTCGGTTGGGCGGAGTGGAATGACCGCTATCGCGACACGGTGCGTTCGTATTGGAAGGGCGACAGCGGAACCGTCGGAGATCTTGCGTACCGCATCACCGGCTCCAGCGATCTGTACGCTCACAGCGGACGCAGGCCATACGCCAGCGTCAACTTTGTGACCGCGCACGACGGCTTCACGTTGCAGGACCTCGTCAGCTATAACGACAAGCACAACGAAGCCAATGGCGAGGAAAATCGCGACGGCAACAACAACAACCGCAGCTGGAACTGCGGCGTCGAAGGCCCCACTGACAATCCCGACATTCTGGCGCTGCGAGCCAAGCAGAAACGAAATTTCATGGCGACTCTCTTCCTGTCGCAAGGCGTGCCGATGATGTACCACGGAGACGCGATTGGCCACACGCAGAACGGGAATAATAATGCTTACTGCCAGGATAACGAGACAAGTTGGCTGAACTGGAACCCGCAGCAACAGGATCGTGATTTTCTGTCATTCGTGCAGCGAATGATTAATATGCGAAAGCGGCATCCGGTTTTCCGCCGCCGGCACTTTTTCCAGGGACGCCCGATCAAGGGAGCCAATATTAAGGATGTGCTGTGGCTGAATCCCGCCGGGCATGAGATGACAGAAGAACAGTGGCGCAATCCCTCGACTTCGTGCCTGGGAATGTTTCTGAGCGGCCAGGGACTGGAAGAAACCGACGAACGCGGGCGGAAGTATGTGGACGAAAACTTTTTTGTCCTGCTGAATGCGCATCATGAAGATATTGCGTTCAAGTTGCCCGCGTTCCGGCCGTCCACGGCGTGGGCAGCGTGGATGGACACTTCGCGCGAAGACGGCTTGCGCACGGTTGGCACTTACGAGGCCGGATCCGATTATCCGCTGCAGGCGCGGTCTCTGGTGATTCTGATGGAGCGCCGCGCAAGCAACGGCAAGAAAGAAGATTCGCATGAAGCGCCGTCATAGCATGCCATTTGGCGCAGAATGTTGTGCGGATGGGAAAACGCGATTTCGGCTGTGGGCGCCAGCAGCCAGGCAAATTCATCTGCTATTGAATCCGGGCCCTCAAGCGGCCGAGATCGCGCTGCAACAGTCGAATGACGGTTGGTTTGAGCACGTAGCCTCGCAGGCCGGCGCTGGCACGAAATATCAATTCCGCCTCGAAAATGGTCTTATCGTTCCCGACCCCGCCTCACGCTTCCAACCTGCCGATGTGCACGGTCCGAGCGAAGTGATCGATCCCGAAGCTTTCGTCTGGCTCGACGAAAGCTGGATGGGACGGCCGTGGGAAGAAGCCGTCATTTATGAAATGCACGTTGGAACGTTTACAGCGGAAGGCACCTTCCGTGCCGCGGCCGAGCGCCTGGATTATTTATGCGAGCTCGGAATTACCGCCATCGAGTTGATGCCAGTAGCGGATTTTTTTGGGCGGCGCAATTGGGGCTATGACGGCGTCCTGCCATTTGCTCCCGACAACTCTTACGGACGTCCGGAAGACTTGAAGGAATTGATCCAGGCGGCCCATGCGCGCGGGATCATGGTTTTGCTCGACGTCGTCTACAACCATTTCGGTCCCCAGGGCAATTACCTGCATGCGTATGCGCCTCAGTTTTTCACCGACCGCCATCACACACCCTGGGGACAAGCCATCAACTTCGATGGGCCGGAAAGCCCCACAGTTCGAGACTTCTTCATCCATAATGCGCTGTACTGGGTGCATGAATACCATCTCGACGGGCTCCGGTTCGACGCCGTCCACGCCATCGTGGATGATTCGAGTCCCCATATCCTGAACCAACTGGCTGCAGAGGTTCGGAACTCGATTGGGCCGGATCGTTATGTTCATCTGATCCTGGAAAACGACAGCAACGAATCCCGCTACTTGAAGCGAGGCGCGGATTGCCGGCCGAAGGCTTACGCCGCACAGTGGAATGATGACATTCATCATGCGCTGCACGTCCTGATTACGAACGAGAGCGATGGATATTACAGCGACTACAGCTCGCGGCCGATCGACCACCTGGCTCGTTGCCTCACCCAGGGCTTCGCATACCAGGGCGAGAGTTCTTTGCACCGTGGGGGCAACAATCGAGGAGAATCGACCGAAGGTATCCCGACAACCGCATTCATATCTTTTCTCCAAAACCACGATCAGATCGGCAATCGCGCTTTTGGCGAGCGCATTCAACATTTCGCAAGTGATCCCGCCGTACGCGCGGCACTAGCCGTGATGCTGCTTGCGCCTGCGCCTCCCATGCTTTTTATGGGTGAAGAGTTCGGCAGCAACGCACCGTTCCTTTTTTTCTGCGATTTTTCGGGCGATCTGGCCGCGGCCGTGACTGCCGGCCGGCGCGGGGAATTCGCGCGGTTCGCCGCCTTCAGCGATCCGGCGGCGCGCGAGCGTATTCCCGACCCCAACGCAGTCGAGACTTTTGAGCGTTGCAAGCTCGACTGGGCTGCCATTGGTCAAGCGCAGCATCAGCAATGGCTTGTGTTTTATCACCGGCTCTTGAAGTTGAGGCGGGAACTGATCGCGCCCCATCTCTCCGCGGCCTGCAGGATTCGAGGTGAGGCGCAGGTGCACGGCGATCGCGGCTTGACCGTGGAATGGGGCTTTCCCGACGGCTCCAAACTCACACTGCTAGGCAATTTGGGGGAAAACGACCTGGAAATTCCTCCGCCAGCGACGTCGTCTTTGATTTACTCCAGCCATCAAAATGGCATCGAAATGCTGACGCGCGGATGCCTTCCAGCCTGGTCCGTGCTCTGGTTTCTAAAATGACGCACTCTCTGCAGATTCCGCGCGCGACTTACCGCCTGCAGTTGAATCGCTCCTTCACCTTTGCGCAAGCCACAGCCATTGTTCCCTATCTTGCCGAGCTCGGCATCAGCCATTGCTATATCTCACCATGCCTGAAGGCCCGGCCGGGCAGCATGCACGGGTATGACATCGTCGACCACAATTCGTTCAATCCGGAGATCGGAACTCGAGAGGAATTCGACCATTTTGTTGACGTCCTTCATCAGCACGAAATGGGACTGATCATGGACATCGTGCCCAATCACATGGGTGTGATGGGCAGCGACAATGCCTGGTGGCTCGACGTGCTGGAGAACGGAGAAGCTTCGATTTACGCCAGCTATTTCGATATCGACTGGCAGCCTTTGAAGGATGAGCTGCGGGCGAAGATATTAGTTCCGGTGCTGCACGATCATTATGGAGTGGTCCTGGAAAGTGGCGACCTGAAGTTATCGTTTGACGCAACACGAGGCGACTTCAGCATCCTCTACCACGAGCATCGCTTCCCGGTGAATCCCAAGCAATACCCGCGCATTTTGCAGCACTGTGTGGCTTCGCTCACGCAAAGTCTTGGCGAGCAGAATCCAGACTTGCTGGAATTGCAAAGCCTGATCACCGCCTTCGGACATCTTCCGGCACGGCAGGACATCACGCCGGAACATATTTCGGAACGCAATCGCGACAAGGAGATTCACAAGCGAAGGCTGGCGGAAGTGTGCGCACGCTGCCCTCAGATCGCCGATTGCATTCAGCAAACGATCCAGATCATCAATGGCAACCCTGCGGACCCGCCAAGTTTCGAAGAGCTTCACGAGTTGATCAAGGTGCAGGCCTACCGGCTGGCAAACTGGCGCGTGGCCGCCGACGACATCAACTACCGCCGTTTCTTCGACACCAACGACCTTGCGGCCATTTGCATGGAGAATGCTGCCGTTTTTGAGACGACGCATCATCTGGTTCTCTCGCTGATCGCGGAGGGAAAAGTCGATGGCCTGCGCGTCGACCACCCAGACGGCTTGTACGATCCCGTGCAATATTTCGAGCGCTTGAAGGACAGCATAGCGACCGCCCTTGGCAAGGCAAACGGCGCTGAGGCATGCAGTGCCGATCATTACGTGCTGATTGAAAAAATCCTGATCGGCTCCGAGCGGCTGCCGGACGGATGGGCAGTATGCGGCACCACCGGCTACGACTTCATGAACCTGATCAATGGATTGTTCATTGATTCGTCGGCCGCCATGCGGATGGAGCGGGTCTACCGCAACTTCACCAAGGAAGCGATTGACTTCGAGGATCTCGCCTACCGCTGCCGAAAACTGATCATGCGGGTTTCCCTTGCCAGCGAGTTGAACGTGCTGGCAAACCATTTGATGCGAATCGCCCTCTCACGCCGGCGCACCTGCGATTTCACGCTGAACAGCTTGCGGGAAGCCTTGACTGAAGTGGTCGCAAGTTTTCCGGTTTACCGCACTTATGTGAGCAGCGCCGGGCCCTCGGAAACCGATGAGCGTTACATTCGCCAGGCAATTGCCCAAGCCAAGCAAAGAAGCCCCGCGGGAGATACCAGCATTTTTGATTTTGTCAGCGATGTTCTTCTTACCCGAATCGCCGAAGGTCAAAATGCCGCGTACCAACGATCGGTTTTCGGCTTCGCGATGAAGTTCCAGCAGTTCACCAGTCCCGTGATGGCCAAGGGGGTGGAAGATACTGCCTATTACCGCTTCAACCGGATGGTTTCGCTGGAAGAGGTCGGCAGTGATCTCCTGCGCTTTGGTATCGGCGCCGATGAGTTCCATGCGAAGAATCAAGAGCGTTTGCAGCGGTGGCCGCACACCATGCTTGCGACCGGCACCCATGATTCGAAACGTGCCGAGGATGTGCGCATGCGGATCGATACGATATCAGAGATGCCCGGCATTTGGCGATTGAAGATGAGCGAATGGCGTCGATTCACGCGCGCGCACAGAAAATCTGTTTACGAGAAACCCGCGCCCTCGCCCAATGATGAGTATCTTCTATATCAGACGCTGGTGGGCGCATGGCCGCTCGACTTGACGCGAGACAGCGACTCGAACGCGTGGAAGCGCTTCACGGAGCGCATCGAGAGTTACATGCTGAAAGCGATGCGCGAAGGAAAGCGAAATACGAGCTGGATCAACCCGAACGCGGACTATGAAGCCGCAGTGTCATCGTTCATCCGGGCCTTGCTCGATCCCAATCCAAAGAACCGATTCCTGAGCGACTTCCTGGAATTCGTGGCACGCTTGACGCGCACCGGCCTGTGGAGCAGCCTGTCGCAAACTGCGCTGAAGCTCACTTCGCCCGGAGTGCCCGATATTTATCAAGGAAATGAACTTTGGGATTTCAGCCTGGTCGATCCCGATAACCGGCGCCCTGTCGATTACGGCCGGCGGCGGCAAATGTTCGATTGCATACGCCGCATGGACGACCGCAATGTGCTCGAGTTGCTGCGCACCCCTGAGGACGGCAGGCTCAAGATGTATGTAATCTGGCGAACGCTGTCTCTCCGCCGGGCAAATCCAGCTCTCTTTGAGCGGGGCGAGTACGTTCCTTTGCGAGTGCAAGGCGCGAAAGCACAGAACGCGGTTGCCTTCCTAAGGAAGCTTTGCGATGCGAGCCTGCTGGTGGTCGCGCCGCGCCTCATATCGACGCTGTTGGGCAATGCCGCGTCGGCTCCGGTGGGTGCGCAAGTCTGGGAGGACACGCGCCTCGTCCTGCCTCAATGCGAGTGCGGCAAGAAATATGTCAGCGCGTTGAGCCAGGATGCGACGGAGGCAACCGCCGAAATAAGGCTCTCCGATCTCCTGGCACAGTTCCCGGTAGGACTGTTCCAGCTGAAGTGAACCTCATCATTTCCCGCGAAAACGGCAACCGCAACCAGGCCAATGTTCATCGAACTGCGGGATGCCTAGACGCCGCCAGTCGCCGCTGCCGGAAAATGTGCCTCTGACGTCGTCCACCCCATCCAAGCTACCCAAAAAGCAGGAATCCCTGTTCCAGGAAGTTCTTCAGTTGCTGGAGGCGAAGAAGATCGCGTTCGTCGTCTCCGGCGCGTTTGCCCTGGCGGAGCACACCGGAATCTGCCGGGACACGAAAGATCTGGACGTCTTCCTTCCTGCCGACGAAGCCTCCCGCGCTCTGGAATTCCTGGTTGCGGAGGGATTCGAATGCGAAGTGAAGGATCCGATCTGGCTGGCCAAGGCTCACCGCGATGGATATTTCGTCGACCTGATTACCGGTATGAGCAATGCAGTAATCGTAGTCGATTCGTCCTGGATCGCTCGCTCGCGGCGCTGCACAATTCTTGGGGTCAAAACGCGGCTCCTGGCGCCGGAAGAACTGATCGCTTCGAAACTTTTTGTCACGCGGCGCGAACGCTTCGACGGCGCCGACATCGCTCATGTGATTTATTGCACCAAGGGCAAGCTTGACTGGGATCGCATCGTGCATCTGGTGGGAAAGCATTGGGAAGTTCTGCTTTGGGCACTGATGTTGTTTCGCTACATTTACCCCGCCCACAGCGACTACGTGCCTTTGGCGCTATGGAAAGACCTGATCGCAAAGCTCAGTCAGACGATTGCTCACCCGAATCCTGGCGAGGAGTTTCGCGGCAGCTTGATCGATCCATGCATGTTTTCCATCGACGTGAAGGAGTGGGGGCTGGAAGACCAACTGGAACAATATCGCGCTTCGCGCCAACCCATCATCGCGACCGAATGCTGTGCCAAAGCTGCCGATTGACGACAAGAGAACGAAATCGATGAGGATCGCAGCCACCGCGGATCTCCATTTCACGCCGCAGCGCTACGCCGCGCTGCACGACCAGCTCAATCGCGTACGCGACGAGGCCGATGTTTTCGTTGTCGCGGGCGATCTCACTAATTTCGGTAATCCGGAAGAAATGGAGCCTTTGCTGAACGCCTTCGTGCGTGTTCGCGTTCCGGTCATTGTCGTTCTGGGCAACCACGACTACGAATCCGGCAAGCACGAGGAACTAAGCCGCATGCTGGTTTCGGGCGGTATCAAAGTTTTGGATGGCAGCACGTATCAGCGCGACGGCGTCGGCTTTGCCGGGACGAAGGGATTTGTGGGCGGCTTCGGCCGGGGATTGCTAACCCCTTTCGGCGAACCGGAAGTCAAAACTTTCGTTCGCGCCGGCATCGATGAAGCCATGAAACTCGAGCGAGCCATGTCGCAATTGCGCACGCCCAAGCGGATCGTCGTCCTGCACTATTCTCCGATTGCGGGAACCGTGGAAGGCGAAGCCCGCGAGATTTATCCGTTCCTTGGCAGCTCCCGGCTGGCCGAAGTCGTGGACCGGCACGGCGCGACCCTGGTTTTGCATGGTCACGCGCATAACGGGAAGCTGGATGGAACGACCACAACAGGAATTCCCGTACACAACGTTGCCATCACGTTGCTGCAGGCGCAGGACCCGGCAACGGCCTACCGCATCTTCGACGTTTAGTCGTCATTCGCAGGACTGACCGCACTCCAACTCAACCAATCAGGGCATCGATTCCCTTGCAAGAATCTGGGGCGGAGGACGCATTTCGAACCGACCGCTTACTAAAGAGCATGCCCGAGAGGGCACGTCCGGGTCATTGCATAGCTGGCAAAACCCGGCTAACTTACAGGTAAACCCGGTGGAAAACAGAAGTCGACAGGAAACTGCGTCTGACGGGGCATTTGGCCTAATCGCGGCTACGCCAGATAGTTAATTGACACGAGCTAAACCGCACTCGACACTGGAATACTGGGATATTGCCGCTTAGCGTAATGGCTACTACGCCAACCAAACCGACCATTGGGGCGAGCCCCGGCCTGGCCTCTACCAGCAAGCCCACGTGGCCATTCGGGCAGAACCCGCAGTCGGCGGCCCAAACCAGCTCCGCCTTCTCAGCGTTTGATTCTGAAGCTCCATCGGGGCGCGACGCGTTGCAGGCGCTCCTCGCGTTTTCTGCCATGCACCAGCAAGTGAGGCATCGGCGGGCGCTGGCTTCCCGAAGCCCAAGCTTCGACAACATCCGTCGCGCCGGCGACTTCGAACTGGCGGAGCAATTCGTGCTCGACGAGGTCTTGCAACTAGTGGCAGAGCGGGCCATCACCATCACTGGCGCCGATGGCTTGGGTATCGCGCTCGCCGAAAATAATGAAATTGTACTGCGGGCGTCGGCCGGCGCAATTAAGCCCGATGTCGGCGCGCGGATTCAGCGCGACTCAGCCTTCTCGGGCGCCTGCTTTCGCACGGCGCAAATCATCCGCTGCGACGATACGGAAACCGACGACCGGGTGAACCTGGCAGCCTGCCGCCGCCTGGGGGCGCGCTCGATGGTGGCTGTTCCCCTGTGCGGCCGCCGCCGCGTGATCGGATTGCTGGAGGCATTTTCACAAGAACCATTCGGCTTCAACGATAGCGACGTCGGCAGCCTTGAACTTCTGGCTGAACTTATTCTTGCCGCGCTCAAGCCTGAGGATGAAGATCGTTTTGCGGACTCTGCCCAAGCGGCGGAGGTCGAACTGAGTACGGTCCCCACGCCGCCCGCGGTCTTAGAGCCCGAGAGCAAACCGCTGGAACCCGAGAGCAAACCGCTGCCTGAAAACATTCAGGAAGCGCTCACGCCTTCGCCAGAAATTAACCAGGAAGCGGTGAATGCAACGAATCCAGCGAGCTCGATCCTGGATGACTTCTTACCCGCGATTCCATCACGGGTTGAGGAAGGCGAGGCAAGCGAAACAGCCTCCGATCCCGATGCGGTTTCGGACGCGGCGCCTCTCGCAGAACATCATCCGGGCGTCGTCCTGGTATTAGTGCTCATCGTCGTTGCCGCATTGCTGGGCGGCGGAATCTGGTGGAAGCTCAAGAACGCGCAACTGGGCGACGCCATGGTGCGCCCAGTCCATAAGTCGCTGCAACCGATTGTGCCCTCGACTTCGACCGCGCCTTCATCCTCACCCACAACGACGCCTGCGGCGCCGAACCCGCAAGCGAATCCCACGCCGGCAACGGTTGACGGGAACACGGACATCGCCAGCGATTCGGTTACGCCGCCTGCTGCTGGGCGCCTTCCGCGTGTCACCGGCGTTCGGCACTGGGCTTCGGCGGACTCCAGCACCGTGGCGCTCGATCTCGAAGACCAGGTGCAGTACGAACCCCACCGCCTGAGCCATCCGGATCGGATTTATTTTGACCTGCACAACACGGTGCTGGCGGCGGAACTGGAGGGAAAGACGATTGAGATCGGCGACGCGCTACTGGCGCGAGTGCGCATGGCGCAGCCAACGCCGGGCTTGACGCGGGTGGTTCTCGAGACTCGAGGCAACTCGAATTTCTCCGTCAGTCTGGAGAGCAATCCCTACCGGTTGGTGGTGCAGATCACCAAGGCGGGCGCCGACACGAAATCGCAAGTCAACCTGTTTCCGGGAATCCAGCCGGCGCAGGCGGAGAAAGCAGCGTTCGTGATCCCTCCGCCGACTAAGGACGACCTGCAACTGCGATCTCATATTCCGAAGATGCGGATCGTGGTGGACGCGGGACATGGCGGATGGGACTTGGGCACCGTTGGCCGCAGCGGCCTGCTGGAAAAAGATCTGGTTCTTGAGATTGCGCAGCGATTGGGTAAGCTGCTGGAAAGCCGATTGAACGCGGAAGTGATCTTTACCCGCAAGGACGACAGCTACATTGCGCTCGATGAGCGCGCCGGCATGGCAAATGCATCGCAGGCGGACCTGTTCATCTCGGTGCACGCCAACTACAGCGATCTGCCCTCCGCGCGCGGGGTTGAAACTTACTACACAAGTTCTTTTTCCGCGCCAGGAGCGAAGGATTCGGACACTAAGCCTGTCGATGCTCAAAACACCGTGACGTCCGCCTCTCTCTCTCCCGCGGATTTGCACGAGCGCATCGAACAATCGCGCCGGCTGGCGGCAAGCGTGCAACGTTCTCTCTATGGAACCCTGTCGGTACAGAATCCGGGTTTGCGAGACCGCGGAGTTAAGCAAGCTTCCTACGTCGTTCTGACGGAAACGGCCATGCCGGGAATTCTGGCGGAAGTTTCCTTTGTCAGCAGTCCCACCGATGAGCAGAAACTGCGCCGGGATGAATACCGCGAGCAGATTGCCGAGGCGCTGTACAAGGGAATTGCGCGCTACTCGGCGGCCTCACATGGCTTAAAAGTCGCGAGCCGTTGATTCCAGCCTAAGCTTCAGGATCGCAATCCTACACTGCTGGCTTCGATATCTTTAAGTTCTACTTCGACGAAGGTTCGCCGCCTTCGCCGAATGCAAGCTTTTCTGCCGGAACTCCGGCGTACTTCTGCAGCCACTTCAGTTCCTCCCGTACTTTGATCTTTCCATGCCAGGGGTTTTTGCTCAGGCTGTGGCCTTCGCCGGGAAAGATGAGCAGTTTGTTCGGGACGCCGAGAGAATAGAGCGCGTGCTCGAGCAGGTAAGACTGAAGTGGCGGCACGCGGACATCTTCGGCGCCGGCGACCATGTGGGTAGGCGTGCGAACTTTGTCCATGTGAAAAATAGCGGCCTCATCCATATAACGCTGGGGCGCCTCCCAGGGACGTCCGCCCAGAAAATACGCATCGTCGTACGTGGTATCGTCGTTGCCCCAGCTCGCGGCGTTCTCAACTCCTCCGGCGCCAGTCACCGCAGCTTTAAAGCGCGTGGTTTGCGTGATGACCCAGTTGGTTAAATAACCCCCATAACTATAGCCGCCAACCGTAAGGCGTTCAGGGTCGGCGATGTCGTCTTTGACCAACGCATCCACGCCTTCAAGAACATCCTTCCCGGGGCGGGTGAAAAGTTGCGGCACGATTTGCATCAGAAAATCCTCGCCGTAGCCGGTGCACCCTCGATATTCAGGCTCGAAAACCAGCCAGCCGTAACTAGCGGCAAGCGAGGACCACTGGTACCAGTCGGCTTCAAAGTGATTGCCTTCCGTGTCTGGTCCGCCGGGTATCAGAACAAACATCGGCAGGTGCTTGGCTTCGAACTTGCCCGGCGGGTAAATGAGCATGCCTTCGACACTTGTGCCGTCATCGGCTTTCCAGCGATAGGTCTTGCCTTGCGGTAGTTGGGACTCGGCAAGTTGATAGTTGAACGATGTGATGGGACGGGCCTGGTCGAGTCTTTCGGCTGAGTCGGCGAGATACACCTCTTCAGGCTTCTGCAGCGACGAGTAGAGGAATGCGACGCGCGACGAATGTGTTGCCGCAGAAATGGCGGCGTAACTGCCCGGCCAGGAACTTATCTTCCGGAATGACTGTTCCGGTTTGTCGGCGGCATACATCGCAACCTCCGTACCAAGACGGCCGGCCGCGAATAGAGATGTCCCCTGACCGTAGTGCTCAGTCGAACCGAAGAAGTCTTGCCCCCACTGCTGCGCCGTCGCGGGATCGTTCTCGGGTTGTGCGCTGTCAACCCAGTAAAGGTGAGGCTGAAGGTCGCGATAGGGTCCAGAGACACTTCCGAGTTCAACGGTAAAAAAGATGTGGCGGCTGTCCGCAGCCCACTGAAGATGGGACTCGAGGGCTTGATTGTGCGTCAGGCGCCGAAGAGCCTGGCCGGCATCCCTGGAGGCCTCCTTGCCTACTGCAACCAGGTAGATTTCGGCATCTTCGGCTTTTTCTTCACGGCGATTCGGAGAATTGCTGAGGAAGGCGAGCTTTGAGCCATCCGGTGAAGTGCACATCTCATCTACTCGCAGTGGCGTCGATGCGATTGCGCGAGCCCCGCGCGTTATGTCGGGATTGCGCTCCGTATCGGATTCTTTTTTCTTCTCAACGTGATTCACTCCACCGGCAGTGCGGGTCATCTCTTCGCTTAGATTGAGTTCAAAAATCGAGTCGCCACGTTCGGCCGTACGATATTCCATTACGTCTTTCCATTTATCTTTATATGCTTCTTTCTGCTCCTTGCTCCAGGGTTGGCGTGTGGCAAAGTAAATCGACCGTGAGTCTGCACTCCAGGCGAACGCGTGGACTTCCTCTTCTCCCCGCGTCAACTGGATCGCCTCGCCACCAGCAGGCGAGATGAGGTAAACCTGGCTGGCTTCCCCCTCATCCTCTTCTTCTTCATCTTTGCCGTGCTTCGACGACGAGCCGCGTTCTGAGACAAATGCGATCCAGCGGCCATCGGGAGACCACTGCGGTTCGGAATCATGGCCGCTCCGCGCGAGTTGGAGAAGAGTCTTGCCGTCTTCGCGATAAAGCCACAGGTCGTGGCGGAAAATCTTCTGATCCCAGTCACTGCGCTCGGTTTCAATCACAACTGAATTGCCGTCGGGCGAGATGGCGATATTGGGATAACTGACCGAATCAAAAAAACTATCGAGCGTGAGTTTTGGTTTCTCGCCGGCAACAGCATACATGGATGTGGCAAGCAGGACGAGGAAGCGCAGTTTTCGGAAGTTCATTGTGGGTGCAATTGTTGCTGATTGTGGCAATCAATTCCAGCGGGTCGATCATCAAAAATGACGCTCATCGAAAAGGAAGCGCAATTTCTCATTGCGCAGGAGTCGAGTTTTTTAAAGCCTCGTCCAAGGATTGGTTGGTCTGAGGTGCGCCTTGTACGAGTCGCCATCCATCATCGTAATCGCGCAAGGCGACGGTTGCATGATACTGCGAGCCGCTTGAGTACAGCACCGCTCCGATTTCATTCAGCGCGACCCATCGCCACGTGAATTCGACGTCGGCAGCGCCGGCTTGCTTGGCAATGCCGGTAATCGCGATCAACTCGCGCCGGGCAGCGGGAATGCTGAACACCGGCTTATCGGCATCGCCGGGCTGAACGAAGGCTTGAATCGTTTCCACTCCGCCGGGTGTCAGCGTAACGTCCCAGCACGGCGGCGGAATGGTTGCGGGGCAACGCACGGAAGCAGCGGAAATCCAACCGTGATGCTGCAGGGCGAGGTATTGCGGCGAGAGATATTCCGAGTTGCCAATGACGCCCGTTCGCAATTGAAATTGCTGTGGCGCACGGAAGGTTGGTGACATCGCGATGAGGTCGCGCGCCAGCCGCCGCGTGAGAATGTCCCGGGGCGAACAAGAACAGCACGTTGCACACAAAGCGATGATGACGATAATCTGCGTTCGCATGAAAGATGGGAACAAAGTGAGAACACCGCTTCCGTGAAGACAGCCACGGCTGTCTGTTCACGCATGTTCGCCCAAAATTTCTGGATTACTGATTTGGGATTGTAACCAAAAAAGATCTCCGGCGCGGCAAGAAAGGGCGCGAGGCGATCTGCCCTTCAAAACGCGCAGACCAGCGTCCGGGAATTGCGGCCGAACATTTTGGACAGCGGCCTTCGGGGCTGAGTCGGTATCCCTTGATCAGATACCCGTAGCGTTCGATCAGAATTTCGCCACACTGCGGGCACCGCGTGTCTTCCCATTCCCCGACCCGCCCGGGAAGATTGCCGGCATAAATGAAGCGCAATCCGGACTGACGTCCGATTTCGGCGGCTTGCAGCAGATCCTCGACCGTGGTGTCGCGCGGATCGGTCATTTTGTAATCGCCGTGGAAGGCGGTCACGTGCCAGGGAATGTCGGGCGAGACGCCGGCAATAAATTCGGCGAGCTTGCGGATCTCATCCGCGGAATCGTTGAAGCCGGGAATGAGCAGCGTGACGATTTCAAGCCATAGGCCCATGCCGTGAATGCGCCGGATGCTGTCGAGAATGGGGCCGATGCGCCCGCCCAGTTCGTGATAGTGACGATCGTCGAAACTTTTGAGATCGACTTTGTAAAAATCCAGCCACGGCCGTAGAAAATCCAACACCTGTGGCGTGGCATTTCCGTTGGAGACAAAGCCTGTCAGAAGTCCGGCGGATTTCGCTTCCTTAAAAACCTCAACTGCCCACTCGCTGGTGATGAGCGGTTCGTTGTAAGTGCTCACAAGAATTTTGGCGCCTTGCCGAAGCGCGTCTTTTACCAGCGCTAGCGGAGACGCCAGCTGAGGAGGCGCGACCGCGCTGGGATCGCGCAAGGCTTGTGACGTGACCCAGTTTTGACAGTAAGAACAATGCAGATCGCATCCCATCATGCCGAAGCTATAGGCAAGAGCGCCGGGATGAACGTGGAAGAAAGGTTTTTTCTCCACGGGATCGCATTGCGTTCCGGCCGTGTAGCCCCAGGGGGCAAACAACTTGCCGCCGCGATTGAAACGAACTTTGCAAACCCCAGCCTGACCTTCGGGTATTGGGCAGCAATGGCCACACGCAAAGCACCGAATGCGGTTATTCTCGAGGGTCTCGCAAAGCGAACGGTCGGCTTCGCGGACATGCTCGTCAAGAACGGTTCGGAGAGAAGGCGACATCCTGCTTCAATCTTACGCCCGCGAGGGGAGGATCGGCGCGGTTGGACGATGCACTGGAAGAACTGCCGAGGACGAATCGACAACCCGGCTAGCGGGCAGCGCTGGGTTTGCCGTTCGACTCGTGCCTTTGATACCAGACCTCGGCCTGTTGCTCGATGGCGGTGGCCTGGGCGCGCGTCATTCCACCGGCAAGCAGAGCCGCAAGATCCTTGCTGCCCTGTTGCCCTCCCGCCCGGGCCAGCACAGTCCAGAAATAGGCTTTATTCGTATCTTTTGGAAGGCCGTGGTGTCCGCCCCAGTAGAGCAGACCCAGCTTGTACTGTGCCGAGACATTTCCATGTTCCGCTGCGCTCGTGAACCAGCGGGCGGCCTCGGTGTCGTTGGGCTGAATGCCCTGCTTCTCATCCCCCTCGGCGTACAGGCGGCCAAGCTTATCTTCGGCGGCCGCGTCGCCTTGCCTGGCTAGACCGCGCAGTTGATCGAGCGTAGCTGTGTCGATCGCAGGAGCGGACGTAGCAGTTTTTGAAACGTCCGGAGCTTCCGAGGATGCCAGCACAGTCGGTTCGCCGTTTCGATCGCGAGAGTGAAGGTTGCGCTGCATCCAGGGCTGAATCCAGGGCGCAAGAATGAAGCCAAGAGCCAGGGCGATTGTCGCAGCGGCAAGCACCAACAGGTATAGGTGAGCCCGAGGCAGGCGGATACCACCTACGTGATCCTTATCCGGGTTCTGTGATGCTGTTTCTCTTTCAGTTTCTATGTTTTCCGGTACCTGAGCGAACAGAATGCTGCCCGACGTAGAAAGTGGAGGCTTGGAGGGCGGCGGAGTAGCCTCCTGCATCGGTCGCGGCTTCGCGCGTTGCCGCTCGCTCTTATGGAAGACGTCGGAAACGATCGCAGCGAGGCGCTGAAGGACTGCGCTCTCGGTTTCGTGGAAGGCGCCGGGGCGCGCCGAGAAGACCTCGATCAACCCGATAACCGCTCCCGAAGCACCGATCGGAGCAGCCAGCAGCGAGCGAATCTCCAGGGCACGGCAGCTGTCGCGATCGACGCGGCGATCATACTCGGTGTCCATGCACAACGAGACCTTCGCGGTCTTTACGCACTCGCCGGAAAAACCCGACCCTATCTGCAGAACGGCGCCCACTGGCGGAGCGCTCACGCCCGTGCTGGCTCGACAAACCATCGAATCAGGATCGTCCGCTGTGATCGCGATCGCGGCTCCAGATGCCCGCAGCAACGATTGCGCCCGGCTGGCGACCAACATCAGCGCAGAATCGAGATCCCCGCCATGAGCTTCCACTTCGCGCTGTACCGCCGCGGCAGCGCTGAGAGTATCGGTGTAATTCGGACGGAGAGGAGCATGTTCGCGCGGCGCGATGGAAGGGGCAGAGGCGGATGCGGCATTGGCAGCACCTGCCATGGCATTTAGAAACAGCCACTCGCGCAGGCGGCGAAGTGAAGTGGCAGGCAAGGTGGGCAGGCTGAGACCGACGCGCCCATTCTGATCGGACCAAACGACGCGCGCGATAGAGTTGATCTGCCCGCTCGCCTCGGCCAAATCCAGGCACAATTGAACTTCGCTATCGACAGGCATAACCGACGGGCATTGAATGGCGAGGCCGAGTTCGCTGATGTCGAGAACTTCGTAAAGATCCAGCATTTCACCTTTGGAGACACCGGTGAAGCTGGCATAGGCAGGAGCATGAACTTTCTGGCGCACACGGCGGCGGCGGTTTATAGAGGAAGTCCGAGAGACCTGAGCGGTGGCGGACATAGGAACTTAAAGTCGAAGTATTGTTGCTACATATTACCGCGAAGTCGTGGAAAAGTAAGCAGAAAGTGCATAACGCGGAGGTTCATCGGCAACCTGGCCCGCTAAGGGCCCAATCTAACGCAACAAATCTCAAAAATTGGGGTTTTTGAGGATGGTGAGAAGTCTGACGCTGATTCGAATTGCGATTTTGGGGGGTTGCCTTGCGGTGGCCGCCTATGGTGTGGCGACGCCGGCCTGGGCGTCCCTGGGAGGCGATGCGGCTTCGATCGCAGCCGATCAGGTCCATTTACGTGGGACGCGGCAAATCGTTCCGGGACAGAGCTATTCCGTCCATGAAATCCGGACAGAAAGTGGAATCGTGGTCAGGGAATTCGTCTCGACCGAGGGGCACGTATTTGCGGTCGCGTGGCACGGCCCCTGGCCGGCCGATCTGCGCCAGGTTCTTGGAAGTTATTTTGATCAGTACACCCAGGCGGTCCAGCAGCAGAGCAGCCCCGGTCATCGCTTCATCAAGGTTGAACAACCGGAATTAGTGGTGCATATGGGCGGCCATCCGCACGCCTTTGTAGGCCGGGCGTTCATTCCGTCCATGGTTCCCAGTGGCGTTCGAGTAGAGGATCTGCAATGAACTTCACCGGGAAAAGTTCGCACAAATTTTTAGCTGCGATTCTCAGCGCAGTCCTATTGAGTTGCGCGCTTGGCTGCGGAGGCAGCAGCAAGTCAAGCAGCCACTCTTCAGTGATTGCGACGACGGGATCGAACGTTGCACCGATCACCGTAGGGTCCGGGCCGACGGGGAATTATGCGGATGGAGCGTTCGCCACGGTGACCGTCTGCGCACCGGGAACGTCGACCTGCGCAACCATTGACGGCGTGCTCGTCGATACCGGTTCTTCCGGACTCAGAATTCTGTCTTCCCTGTTGCCTGCTGGACTCACGCAACAGACTTCCGGCGGAAATCCCGTGCTCGAATGTTTCCCTTTTGTGAGCGGGTATACCTGGGGGCCGGTCGAAACAGCAGACATTGAAATCTCGGGAGAAAAAGCGAGTTCCGCTTTCATTCAGGCGATCGGTAGCAACGACACTGTGCCGAGCGGTTGCCTGAGTTACGGATTGCCTTCTTCCAACACGCTAGCGACACTCGGGGCGAACGGAATTCTTGGAGTCGGCTTGTTCGCGCAAGACTGCGGCGTTTCCTCTTCGCCGACATGTCCGGCAAGCGCCAATGTTTACTACGAATGTCCGTCGGCTTCCTCTTGCTCACCCATTTCGGCAACGGCAGCGCAGCAAGTGCAAAACCCGGTGACGCTTTTTTCGTCGGATAACAATGGAGTAATTGTTGAACTGCCGGCAGTGACTGCCCCTGAGGCAAGCTTGGGTGGATCGCTCGTTTTCGGGATCGGAACGCAATCGAACAACGCAGTAGGAAGCGCGACGGTTTACACGGCCGACCCAAATCTGGGAAATTTCAGCACCACCTTCAACGGCGTGGACTTCAGCGATGCCGCGTTCCTTGACAGCGGATCCAATGGTTACTTCTTCCCCGATTCCAGCATTCCGCAGTGCGGAACCGGGGCCTCCGGATTTTATTGCCCTTCCAGTACCGAGAATCTCTCGGCGACGAATCAGGGATTCACACAGGGCAGCGGAACGGTCAGTTTCAGCGTCGCCAACGCGCTCAACATGTTTAATCAATCTCCCAGCGACGCCGTTTATCCGAACCTGGCGGGTACGACCGGAACCCCGCCCGCGAATGTTTTCGATTGGGGCTTGCCTTTCTTCTTCGGGCGCAATGTGTTTGTAGCGATCGACGGCGCCAGCACTCCAAGCGGCAACGGGCCTTTTTGGGCTTATTAGCTGGCGAGGCGTGAAAGCCGAGCCTGGCGCATGCTGGAAATACGCGAGATGGCTGCCACCATCACGCTGGAAAGCAGCTGCATCGTAGCAACATCGCGCTCATCGAAGGCGCTCGGCGTGGAAGATAAAACTTCGAACACGCCCAACGTGCGGCGGAACGAGCGTAGAGGCGAAACCAGAATCGACCGCACTCCCAGTCGCCTGCAGCTGGCGAGGTCCACACGCGGGTTGCGCTCGGCATCGTGGCAGAGCATGACTTCGCCGGTGCGAACCGCTTCGGCGGAAATTCCGCAATCCGTTTGCAGGCGCACTCCAAGATCGGGAGCGGTGCGGCCCGCGCGCGCCCGGCAAACAATCTCGTCTCCAGCTCGCAGCGCAATGGCGGCGCCCGTAGCTCCAGTGAGATGTTGCGCGCGTTCGGTGATGGCGCTGATCGCTGGTTCCAGTTCAAATTCGGCAGGTTGAAGTTCCATCTCTTCCCCGGCGTGCACGGCGCGAAAACCGGAAACAGGATGCGCGGCGTTGGCCACGCGCAGCTGGTTTCGCAAGGCAATCGAAGGAACGCGCGCGTGATGATCCGCTACGTCCAGAACCTGCGGATCGGGGACCGTGCGGAGCAAGTCCCGAACCAGATTATTCAGCTCAGTATCAGTGATGAGGTGAGCGGTCTGCTGGTGCGCCAGCGATCCTCCCAGCACCCGGGACAAGCTCAGCAGCGATGTGTTGCCGCAGGCCACGCAATAGGGGCGGCTATTGGAGCTGATCAGCTCACACTGCACGCAAAACGTCGCCGACTGCAGGGGGACAAAGTTGATGTCTTTAAAGGTCGTACCATAAATCGTCTTGCGAAACATGATTGCTGGGTCCTCATCGAATTCAGGAGAGATCAAGGTAAATAGAAATGAAGCAACTCGACAGTGGCGGGCATGGTTCCGGGTGTGGAAAAGTCAGCTCGAAATAGTTGCCTGGACTGGGTTTATCGCACTATGCAAGAAATTGCACAACGGAATTTGCTTTTGGCGTGAGTCCGAAACGCCCGCCAAATTCCCCCGTCGGAGCCATTGATTTATGCATCCAATTTGGCTAGAATCACGAGACGCTCGAGGGAAACATCGAGCTTTCTGGGAGAAAACATCATGCAGTGGACAGCACCCGCTTTTGAAGAAGTTTGCCTGAATTGCGAAATCAATTCTTACGTTAGCGCAAAACTCTAAACCTCGGCCCTCCCTACCTTCACCCCGTTACTCCCTGCCGATACTGGCGTGTGCCCACACGCGCCAATCTGCCCTGGTCTGCTAACCCGCCTGTGCGGCAACGAACTCTGGAGAATCCTGCGCGGTATGGGGAATGACCTGCACGTGTTGCAGGGCGCGATCAAAGGCATCCGCCAACGCGGTGGGAAACGTCGAGGTCAGAAGGTTTATATCCAGTTGCAGATCGCGTTGCGAGTAGCGGCGATGAACCACCAGCGATCCCCGGCGACGATTGGATGAACTCACCAATTCCAGCGACAAGCTCCACACCGGCAAGCCTTCCAGAGATCGCGGCCCGGTGGCCTTATGCCAGCGCAAAGTCACCTCGCTCAGGCGCGGTTGAATGGCAGAATCCTCGGCTGGCGCCGGATGCGCCTCGCCGGGAAACAACTTGACCCGCACGTCGAAGCTGTCGAAATCATTGGTGGCGAAGGCAGCTTCCAGCACACGGCGAAGTTGACCATAGTCACGCACCGATTTCAGCTCCTCCGTCGCCCGCCGGACCGCAAGATTGTTGATGAAGATCTGGCGCTGCTCCAGAGTGCGCTGCGCCACCCGGCCCAGTTCTCCCAGCTCCAGATAACCCAGACGTTGTACGCCGATCCAGATTCCGATTCCCAGAACCGCAAGAACCAATCCCAGCGAGCTTCCGGTCGGCCAAAGCAGGAACAAGCTTAGCAGGGCAAATACCGCCGAGACTGCATAGAGAACAATCACGACTTGCCGGTGCGAGAGTCCATGCTGCAGCAGCTTGTGATGAATGTGCTCACGATCGGCTGTGAATACGGGACGTCCGCCGATCAGGCGGCGCAGAATGGAAAGCATCGTCTCCAGGATGGGAAGTCCAAAGGAGACAACCGGAATAGCGACGGCAACGATCGTGGGAGCTTTCTGCGCACCGGCCAGCGCGAGCGCACTCAACAGAAACCCGATGAAGAGGCTGCCGGAGTCGCCCAGGAAAATCGTTGCGGGGTTGAAGTTATAACGCAGAAATCCAAGGATCGCGCCGGCGAGCGCGATCGTCATCACCGTAACCAGCGAATATCCATTCAGTAAAGCCACGACGAACGCGACCAGAGTGGAGAACAGGGCGGAACCGGCCGCCAGGCCATCCAGGCCGTCGATGAGGTTAAACGCGTTCGTGATGGCGAGAACCCAAAGAATGGTGCAAGGTAACCCGATAAACCAGGGCAGCTGGTGTTCCCCGAACAAGACCGGAATGTTCAGAATGCGAAGGCCGCCAGCGAAAAGCATGCTGGCCGCAACGGCCTGCACCGAGAATTTTAGGTAAGGCCCCGCGCTATATAGATCGTCGTAGACTCCCAGCAGGAACACCAGGGAGGCAGGCACCAGAATCGTAAGCAGGGTTTTCAGCGACCAGGCCGAGTGCAGCCCCGGAATCCTGGCACTCAACGCCGTTGCGGCCGCCAGGCTGAGGGCAAACGAAAGGTAGATGGCAACACCACCCAGGCGCGGTAGAGGACTTGCGTGCAAGTGCCTCTCCTGCGAGGGCGCGGCGACCCAGCCGCGACGCGACGCAAAGTCCCTCACATACCGCGTGAGGACGAAAGAACATAGCAGCGACAGGAAAAAAATCGCTAGGAAGCTTGCCGTCAACTTACCCCCTGGTCACTACAATCACAAGCGTCGGAGCGCACAATTGCGTCCTGCAAGACAATATTGCAGCAGTCTCACGCTGGCTGGAAGTGAGTTAACAGGTTCGTCCGTACGTCAATTGCGAGTCGAGGGTTGTTCGCAATCTAGCAGCCCAGATTCGCAGATTCAATTGTTTTCCCGCGAACATTCTGTGGAAAAGTCATTTTGTTCAGGCCCATACGTTCTGCTTTTCGGACTCAGCAAATGAAAGGTGCTGTGCTAGACTTTTTGCGATCCCTTCATTCAACTGAGGTCCCTGATGAAGTTCGGCAGATTCCGTCCAGCCTTGAGCGGTGGCCTGCTCGTGTTGTTGCTATCCGGCCCGTCCCTGCTCGGCGCTCAAAACCAACAAATGTCGCCATCGCAGCCGGCTCAGAATCAGGGGAATGGATTGACCGAGGCGCAGCCCGCATCGCAGGCCGCGGTTGGAACTACGCCAAGAAGTGCCAATGCGTCCGCAACCTCTGTGAACGGAGCGGCCACTGATAGTCATGGCGGTTTTGTCGAAGCCTCGCCACTTCTCCGCCTGAGTGCCGGTGACTTGTTGGAAATCACGGTGTACAACGTTCCCGAGTTGACCACCAAGGCAAGGGTGGGCAGCACGGGCGATGTTTATCTTCCTCTCATCGATTACGTGCACGTAAGCGAGTTGACGGTGGAGGAGGCGCAGGCGTTGATCCAGAAGCGTCTGGAAAATGGAGGCTTCGTCCGCGAACCGCACGTAACGATTTTTGTGGATGAATCTTCATCGCAGGGCGTCACTGTGCTGGGTGAAGTGGCCAAACCCGGGATCTATCCCGCACTCGGCGACCGTAAATTGTACGATTTGATCTCATCCGCAGGCGGATTCACCAGTTCCGCGGGACGCAAGATCAGCGTCATTCACCCAAATAGTCAGACGCCCATCACGTTGAACCTTCCCAGAAACCTGGCAGACAACCTCGAAAACAACATCACGATTCAGCCCGGAGATACGATCACCATTCCCCGCGCTCCCATCGTTTACGTGGTTGGCGACGTCGGCCGGCCCACGGGCCTGCTGGTTGACAACGGCAGTTTGACCGTACTGCAGGCGCTGGCGCTGGCCGGTGGCACCAATCGCACGGCGAGCATGGGCGGAACTCGCATTATTCACAAGGGGCCGAACGGAATGACCGAGACCCGCGTGCCTCTGAAAAAGATGCTGGAAGCCAAGGTGCCCGACCTGAACCTGCAAGCCGACGATATTCTTTTCGTTCCTCTGAGCGGAGCACGGTTCGCAGCAGGACGAGGATTTGAAGCGGCGATTTCAGCGGCTACCGGCTTGGCCGTCATCGCCGTTCACCCTTAGCATTTATTTCGGGCCATGGTTTACGCCGCGACCCTGGCATCTCGCCGGTCCGGCGCCTGCAGAAGATCATCGAGTACAGCGATATACTTCGCGGCGGTCTGACGCCGGGAAAATTTGCGAACAATGTATTCCCTGCCGTTCGCTCCCATTTGCGCAGCTGAATCTGGATTCGCGGCCAGATATCGAACCGCTTTCACCAGTTCCGCGACGTTTTCCGGTTCGATCACCACGCCGGCGCGGGATTCTTCTAAAATCGTGCGAGCCTGCCCATCCACGCCAAGGATCACGGGACGAGCGCACGACATGAATTCCAGCATCTTGGTTGGGATGACGGTCTTGAAAATGTGGCTCTTCCGGAGTGGAACCAGGCAGACGTCCGAGGCAGAAATGTAGGCGGGAATTTTTTCTCGCGGTTGCTGTCCCAGGATTCGCAAGTTCGACAGCGCTTTGTCCTTTGCAAGCGCTGTCAGGCGATCTTTATCCGCCCCCTCCCCCAGCATCAGGAAAACAATCTCCGGATTCGTAGCCTGCAACTGCCTGGCAGCTTCCACGATGATATCGAGTCCGTGGGCCATGCCCATGGTGCCAACGTACGAAACAACGAACTTACCCTCGGCGTTCAAGGATTCTTTTAAAGCGTTCTGGCCTTCGCCTGTTTGAGGAGCAAATACCGAGGTCTCAACTCCATTTACTACAATTGCAATCTTCTCCGGCGAAACATTCCAATGTCCCACCAGGAAATCTTTGAAAGCAGGCGTGACGACCACGATGCGATCTGCGCGCCGGTAAAGGAAACCGGCAATGCTCGCGAGACCTCGATGCATTAGCGAATGTTCGTTGCCGACGCCCACGGCTGTCAGAGACTCGGGCCAAAGATCGCGAACTTCAAAAACGAATGGAACTTTTTTGCAGTGCGCCACCCACCAGCCTGCGAGGGCCACGAGCAACTGCGGCGAACTCGCGATAAGAACGTCAGGCTTTCGCAAAAACAAGCCGGTGGTCGCCGCCGAAATACAAAACGAACAATAATTCAGGATCCGTTCATACGCTTTTCGATTCGGAAACGGAAACAGCCAGGTTCGAATCACCCGGACTCCCGCGATTTTTTCCTGAAACACCAGCCGGCACAATTTCGCGCGATAACTCTGAGGAACAACCCCGGTAGGATGATTTGGAAATCCAGTCAGCACGGTTGCATCGTGGCCAGCATCCGTCCAATGACGCGATAACTCGGAAGCACGTGCCGCGGGCGCTCCCATCTCCGGTGGAAAGTATTGCGAGATATAAAGGATTTTCAAGATGCCCGATCAAAGTCCTTGCCGACCTGTGTGGTTGCCGCCGTGGTGGCGGCCGGCACAGCTACCGGCTGTCCTGAACACCGCGAATTTTCCAAGGCAAACGTCGTCTGCATCGTGTGCACGATTTCTTGTAGGGGAGTGGGCGACGCGCGTCCGCTGCGAATTGCATGGAGGAATGCCTCCCACTCGGCACGATGCCCCTTGTCTTGATGCAGCATCGAACGAAATACCCGCCGCTTTCCTGAGCGAACCAACTCAAGGCGTCGAAAATCTTCCAGTACAGCCGTACAGCCTCCGCCGAAAACCTCGATGCGTTCCTTCGAGAATGACTTATCACCGTTGGCCAAATAATGAATGGTTGCCAGCGTTCCGTTGGCGAAACGCAGCGAGCACAAGACATTGTCGTTCGAGTATTTGCCAGCATTCGCCAGGCTGCGGGTTTCAACTTCCACTACGGATGAGCGCGCCAAAAAATGAAGCAAATCAACGAAATGGCAAACTTCGCCCACGATGCGCCCGCCCCCCTGCTGCGGATCGTTAAGCCAGTGGTCCACTGCGAGAAAGCCCGCGTTCACCCGATAGTGCAGCGCTAACGGTTCGTGGACTTGGTCCAAAAATTGTTTAAGGCGCACCGTCAGCGGAGCAAAACGGCGATTGAATCCGACCATCAGAACGCGGCCAGCCCCGACCTTCTCGCAAATCTCGACAACTTGTTCGAGCTCTCCGTCATTTAAGCACAGCGGCTTTTCGCAGAAGACGTGCTTACCCGAGTTGAGACTGGCGATCACCTGCGCGGCGTGCAAGTGATGACGAGTCGCGATGACGACCGTGTTGATACCCGCATCTGACAGCACTTGACTCTCATCCGTACCACACGAGTGGAAACCGAACTTGGCTGCCGCGTGGCGAGCATGCGAACCGCTGGCTGCGCACGCAACGCAAAGTTCTACTCCTCCCGTTTTCTTGATGATTGGTAGAAGCGTGCCCATGGCAAAGCTTCCCGCGCCCAGCAAACCGATACAAATCGCAGGTTCACCCGCGGCGCTGCTGCTTCGAGGGTGCAAGAGAATATGCTGCGCATCGTCGGCTGCCTCGGAATACGAGATCAGCACGCCGAGATAGGGCTGGTGCGACTGCCCCGTGATCAGTTCGTAGGCAGAGTGCGCTTCCGTAATCGGATATCGATGCGTGACCAGCGAATTGATTTTTAACTTGCCCTCGGCTGCAAGTCCGAGAAAAGCTTCCATGTTTCTGGTCTCTGTCCAGCGGACGTAGCCAATGGGGTAGTCGATTCCTTTTTGTTCGTACGCCGCGTCGTAACGCCCCGGACCGTAGGAACGGGAGACGCGAAAATCCAACTCCTTTTCATAGAAAGTGCGGCGAGGAATATCCATGGCAACGTCACCAACAGCCACCACTACCGCACGATTTCTAGCCACGGCTCCCGCGAGCTCGACCGGATCGTTACTCGACGTCTGTGCCGTGAGAAGAACGGCATCGACACCATGGCCGGCCGAAAATTGCAGGCAGAGATCGCGAAAGTCCGCGCTGGAATGGCTCACCGCGTCCGCTCCCGATTGAATGGCCTGCTGGGCTCGGACCATCGAGATATCCATGCCCAACACGCGGCAACCGGCCGCTTTCAGTATTTGCACCGTTAATTGACCCAGAAGGCCAAGCCCTATCACCGCGACAATATCGCCAAGTTGGACGGAGGCCGTGCGAATTCCGTGCAACGCCACCGCTCCAACGGTGGTGAAAGCCGCTTCCTCGAAAGTGATGTTGGCCGCGGGGATGCGGGCGACCAGCATGCGCGGCACACAAACAAACTCGGCATGCATCGCGTGACCAGCACCGGCGCAGGCCACACGATCGCCGGGATTGATATCGGTCACGCCCTCGCCCACCGCCAGCACCGTTCCAGCGCTGCTGTAACCCGGCGTCGCCGGCTGATCGAGGCGCGTGCGTACGGTAGAAATCGTGGCGCCAAAACCGTCGCGGCGAATCTTGTTCAGAACCTCGCGCACCAAGTCAGGCCGCATGCGTGCTTTTTGCAGCAGGTTTTTGCTGGCGAATTCAGCAGACGCCCGCTCAGTGCCGGCCGAAACCAGGGACGCGGCGGTGCGAACTAACACGCATCCAGCCAGCAGTTTCGGCGCGGGAACTCTGGCGATCGTTAGCTCGCCCGTGCTCGCGTCCTGTAAAAGCTGTCTCATACAGTTGGCGAATGAACCTCCGACAGATTTGTCGGGACTGCTGCGCTGGTATCCAGCGGCGCTCGGTAGATTTCGACTTCTCCGTGTTTTTCAACCTTCACCACGATCAGGTGACGGTTTTCAATCCGCGCCGCGCAACTTTCGTCGGTCAGAACGCACGTGGCCAGCCGAAGCGGCAATTGTGATCGGCAGGAGTACACAACCGATACTGCGGGCTGCAGATCGCCATATCCGGGCGCTTGCCAGCCAAGCAGATCCGAAGTTTCGTCGTCGTTCGCGAGTGGCGTCCCAGTTTCCCAGCTCTTCTTCCCTCCGCGAATGATTCCGGCACTTGCGGGTCGATCGGAGCATACGGTCCACCGAATTCGCGACGGCCCCTGCGCCAGCGTGATCTCAAATGGCCGATCGGAAACCTCAAACGGCAGGTCTGCCAGTAGCCAGTGCAGGCGAACATTGTGTTCGCCCGACCCCAACAAGTCGTCCACGATGATCCAACCAATCTCAGGCAACCACTGCACAGTGCGGCGATGAGTCACGCCAAGCTGCCGATAGCCATCGTGCTGGCCTGCGAAGCGGATGGGCTGGCCGTCCCTCGTTAGACTGATCTCGCCAGTTGCCTGCGCCCAGTCACGCCACAAAAAACGCCCTGCGCGGCGCATCTGGTCACGGCCATCGATGGTGACTGTGTTGTGTACGGAAGTTCCAGCAAGCGCGTTATCCCACGGAGGCGGCGCGTTGTAGGAGTAGGTGCCAGCATCGCACGCGAGATTCGCGCCTTTCCACCACAGGTCCACATGCAACTGATCCGCCTGATAAGGACGGCGAGTATATTGACCGGCGCGAATCAAAGCCCAGGAAGTTTGGTCGCCGATCCGATGGTATCCGTTATCCGACATCACATAAATCGGGCGATCCGCCGTGCGGGGAGTCGCGGCCGACTCAGCCCCAAACCACAATGACGCTTCGTCCCAGGGGCCGCGTGGCAGAGCGGTGCCGCCGAGAATGCTCGACGACAACTGCAGCAAAGGACGAAAATCTCGATATTCCGCTTGCGCCAGCGGCAAAATCAGACTGCCATCATCGGAGCCACAAATTGGGACCAATCCGCTGGTTGGATCGACCCACGTACGCATGAATTCGTAAGCGGCCATCGCACGGCTGCGAATGTCATCGGAAAGCTTGCCTCCGCGTATTTCTGACAAGCGAATGGTCCATAGCAGAACATGCAGAATCATGCGCTGATAGTTGAAGGAGTGCTGCTGCGAAACTCCGCCGGGCGTAATTTGATCGTGGACGGCCTCGCCCAACAGTTCGGCGCCTAAATCCTGCCAGGTCTGCGCTTCCTTCAAATCGGGATATAACGTTCCGGCGGTCCAGAGGCCGGCGGCTTCACTGATCAGGTGATTGCTGCGCTGGGAACGCGCGTACCCAAGCGTTTGCGCGGTGCGCCAGGCGTGGGCGGCCACCATCGAAGTCAGCAGGGCGACTCGCTCGTCCGTGGTCGCAGGCGAGCCAGCAAATGCGTGCAGGGCGAATGACCAGGCAAAAATGCGAAGCGAGCATTCTTGCCCGCAGATCCACATAGGACCAGCCATTGGAGGGTTGTGCGCTGCCCAGTCTTCCACGGCTTTCCAGAACGCTTCGGCAAACCTCTCGTCGCCACTCAGGGCGAATGCTCTCGTCAACGGATACAAAAATAAAAACCGCGACGGTTCGAGGATAAACTTCAAATCGCCATACACTGGCGAAGAAAATCGCATGCGCGTCCAGGACTGTTTGGGAGAAACACTCTGCCCTGTGACCGGATTTTTGAACCAACGAGGCGGAAAACCGCAATCGAAGTTCAAGCGTCCGAAGTATGGCAACTGCCCCGCAAGAATCTTCTCCGCTTGGTCGATGACAGATGCTTCACCGTCTGCACCGAGGATCTGCTGAAGGCCCAGGCGAAGGCCGCGAATATCCGGGAAGAAGAAAGCGTCTGAGCGTTCGCGCCAAGCTGCAACGACCCGTTGTGCCGGCACTCGCGCGACTCTCGCCAGTTCCCATGAGCTCCAGCCTTCTACCGAGCGCATTTTGCGGGACATCAGCCCGCTGCTGCGTTGAAGTTCATACTCAAGCCGAAGCACTCCCTCGCGCACGCCGAAGGTGCGGCTCGCGTCGAGAACATTGCCAAGCTTGCTCATGCCTGCGCGACCCATTGTGCCGTCGCTCGGAGATTACTCGCCAATCGCTCGGCAGCCCGCGCTTGCAACCACTCATGCATCACAAAAAACTGTTCCTTTCGATCCGCTCTGGATTGAGGGATCGGCCTGGCCGCCTGCCGATCGAGAGCAGCGACCGCTTCCACCAGTTTGGCAATTCCAAATGCAATCAGCCGATTTCGTAAATCAACCAGTGACAAGCAGCCGCCACGATCCGGCAACTCATACCTTCCGACAATTGGGCCGGTGTCGATCCCCGCATCCATAAAGTGAATCGTGATTCCAACTGGTACATTTTGCAGTAACGACCATTCAGGAGAGTTCATCCCTCTCACCTCCGGCAACAACCCGAGATGCACATTGAGAACTCCGAGGCGAGGAATGGCAAGAACCTCCTCGCGCAGCAAGTTGCCACCGGTGAAGATAAGCAGATCAGGATTCCAGTCCTTCAGTTGCTCAATCGCAGTTACGTCGTTCTGGCTGCGGCAAGAGGTGAGCGGAAAATCATAATAGCGCGAGACCTGCTGAAGATTCCGAAAGAGTACGTCGCTGCTGAGAAATGATTGGAGGTATGGGTTGAAGAGTTTACCGGCTTGAGCCGGGCGGGAGAGAACAAGCTTCGCCGTTCCATAGCGCATTACCTCCCGAAGCCCGGTCTGACCGATCTTGCGCAGGAGCGTCTGCCAATTGACCGTGGAAAGCGCCAACGCGCCCGACGGGACATAACCGCTCTCGGCCAGTTGAACGGCAACGGCACAGGAGGTCTCACTGTAAACACCCGGGGCTAGAATCACGATGCGCAAGCCAAAGCCTCCGTCTCGATCGACTCAAACGAGTTTTTCGCGCGCTGTTCCAGCATGAGCGCGTCGGCAAAGAACTTGGCTCCCCAACTGATGTAGCGCAAAGGTTGGTACCTTCCCCAAATCGGATACGACCCGGGAATACCACCCGCCATGCCACGCCCGGCGCGCGGCATCAATCGCTTGATGAATTCATTCAGCTTCAGCGCCGCATTTAAGTACCGCACGTCGTCTGTTTCGAGATAGAGGCGCAGCCAAACGCACGACATCTGCGCATTTCCCGTTACGCAGGTAAAACGCTGCCCGCTGGAAAAGTCGTCGTCGTAGGATCCGCACAAGAATTTATTGGTCTCAAATTTGCGCAGTAGAACCCGCGCAGTGGTTGCCGCATGCTCGACGGCGTCGCTTCGCCCGCATAGGACGCCACACTCCAGAACTCCCTGGATGGCATAAGCGATGAAATGCAAATAGTTCGGATGGCCTTGCAAATTGATACCGTCGATCCAGCCGCTGGGCTGGAAATGAGTCAGGGCCCAATCGAGGTGCCGTATAGCGGCAATGGCATAACGATCGTCCTCGCAGTGCCGTGAGAGATCTGCCAGCGCCCACGCGACCATGCTGTAATAAGTGTGACTGCGCCCTTGATATGACGCCGGGCCAGACCACGCGCCGTTTGCGTCCTGACTGCTGATCAGCCAATCGCCGGCTCTGCGAGCGGCATTGAGAATTTCGGAACGATGCGTTTCGGCGTAGGCGCGCGACAATCCAAATAAAATTTGACCAGTGTTGAAGACAGACGGGCCGGCTGACGTTCCCGCCAGGCCGGCCGGAAAGGCGCCTGTCGGCATTTGGAGAGTGAGAAGCCAGGCGGTGGCTCGTTCAGCCGCTGCTTTTGCCCATCCATCTCCGATCACGTTTTCGAAATCGTACAGAGTCGGGACGATATAGCCGGTCACTTCGGGATAGGATTCAGCGTAACCGGACAGAAGGCTGTAATAAGCAGCGATCCCGCCATCCGGCCGCTGCCCCTCTATTATCCAGTGCATTGCGGCATACAAAGCGTCCCGGCTGTCTCGGCAGGTCTTGGAGTAGGAATACAGATGCCGTTGCTCCAAGGTGAGGCGCGCTTTGTCTCGACACATTTGTCTGACCAGCGGAACGATGCGCTCTGGCGCACTCAAAAGCGTAGCCGCGTCGATGGCGCCTTTGGCGAAGATCGCCATCGCCGCTCTGTCATCGAAGCGCTTCGAGGTTTCTTTCATGCAGTGGCAGCCTCGCGCGCAGTACCAAATTGATCCGAACTCTGTCGCACTCCGGAATCCAGAAACACGCGCATCCAGTTTTCCAGCGTTAAAAACTGCCAGATTTGCATCGACCAGTCCGCGTTACCGTTGCGGTGTTCATCCACGAAACGGTGAATTGCCTCGGACCGGAACAAGCCTCGTTTTCGGATGCTGGTCTCGCATAGAAGATCGTCCACCATCTCCCGCAAATCATTCGCCAGCCAATAATCGACCGGCGCGGCGAAGCCCGCCTTGGGTTGTCGCAGCACTTCTGGGGGCAACGTGTCGCGCATCGCCTGCCGGAAAATGTATTTGGTGGTGGGAGAGAAAAACCCTTTGAGCTTGGAGCCTGGCGGAACGTTCCGAGCGACAAACTGGGCAAATTCGTGATCGAGGAACGGTACTCTCACCTCTACGGAAGATGCCATGCTCATCTTGTCGTTGTAGGTCAAATTCAAGCTCGGCATAAAAATCTTAGCGTCAAGATAAAGCATCTGGTTCAGGAAATCGGCGCCGCGAACTTCAGCAAAATGAGAACGATGGCTCTCTGCTGGATCGAAATCGCCAATTTGATCTCGAACCTCCGCCGTATACAGGCTGTTCTTCTGAAGCGAATCCAGGTAGGTGGCGTTGCAAATGAAACTTTCCTCTGGCGCCAGCGACGCGCTGCGAGCCATCTTCTTTGCCAACCGAACTTGTCCCTTCAAGGCCGAGCCGCGCAACGAGGGCAACGCACTCACGCCCGCCTCAAGACCGGCGCGCAGCAGGAGAGGGACGCGCTGGTAAGCGCGAGCCCATGCCTGCGCAGCATACTTGCGGTAGCCGGCAAACAACTCATCCCCACCGACGCCGGATAGCAGTACAGTCGCGTGCTCGCGAGCCTCGCGACAAACCAGATACGCCGTAATGATCGCGGGGTCGGCCGTGGGTTCATCCATGTGCCACATAAGGCGAGGCAGTAGCGCCGCCACGTCCGGTTCGACCACAATCTGCTGGTTCTCACAGCCGAGGTACCGAGCTAGTCGCGCAGGAACAGCCGGATCGTCGAGGGTGTTTTCGCCGACTCGATATTTTGGTGGAAAGGTGATGGTATAGGTCCGAACCGGCTGCCGCGTCGCCGCGCACATCATGGCGACAATGCTGGAAGAGTCGAGCCCCGCGCTCAGGAACGATCCGATGGGAACATCGCTGATCATCTGCCTTTCTACCGACCGGCGAAAGCGCTCGCGTATTTCTACGGCCAGATCTTCGTCAACCTTCGCATAACTGGCCTCGCGTGCAGGAAACTGCAGGTCCCAATACTTCTGAATTTTGAAATCGCCGTCGCGAAAGATGGCGCAGTGTCCCGCTGGCAGCTTCAAGACATTCTTAAACATCGTCGCTGGATCGGGCACCCAGAGGAACGTCAGGTACTGGTGCAGTGATTTCAAATCGATCTCGGCAGCCACGCCCGGCACGTGGAGGAGCGCTTTGATCTCCGAGGCGAATGCAAGTTTGCCGCCTCTCTGCACGTAATACAGGGGCTTTACTCCGAAGTGGTCCCGCGCCAACAACAGTTCTGGCCGGCTCGGGCGCAAATCACAAATGGCGAAGGCGAACATGCCGTTGAGCCGCTGCACGCAGCTGGGACCTTCCTCTTCATACAAGTGAATGATTACTTCGGTGTCGGAACGTGATGCGAAGCGGTGCCCTTTGCTTTCGAGTTCAGAGCGAAGTTCTCTGAAATTGTAAATTTCGCCGTTGTAGGTGATCCAAACCGTGCGATCCTCGTTGCACATGGGCATGTGGGCATCGGCGGAAAGATCCAGGATGGCAAGCCGGCGGCTGCCTAGCGCCATGTACGAGTTGTCGGGGAAGCGCTTCTCCCACCCACCGGCGTCGTCGGGGCCGCGATGTGCCTGAACCTGCGTCATCCGGCGCAGTACTTCGCGATCGCCCCAATTTGCCAGCCCTGCAATCCCGCACATAATGCGCCGACCCCTCTAACGCGATGGACCCGTTTTCAGTTCGTAAATCTTGGCCTTGGTGTGAAACATCTGCACCGCTTGAAACCCGCAGTAAATCAGGCCCGGAACTCCGTCCAGAAATCCCAGGCGAAAAACGTAACGGTAAAGAAAAAGCAGCACAGGTGAACCGGGCAAGGCGAACAACTTTCGTTTAAGCCACCGCCGGCGTTGCGCCTGCGACCCGAAAAGCGATGGAGGCAGTTCGATGTCGTCGCCGCCCTGCAGCAGAACTCGCGACTCCCAGTTGGAGTACTCGTCATGTTTCTGAATGTAACGCGAGAGCGACTCCACATTTTCGTGGATCACTGGATGCGAAAGCTTGGCGGTGGCGCCATCGACGACCACGTGTTCGTGCACTTCCATATCCGCCATCGAGGCATCCTGATTCCTGAGGCGGCACTCGAAACGCCCCTGACCGCGACGAAACAACGACAGTTTCCACAAGCCCACATCCCCATGTCGCAAAACTCGACCGAGGAAACGAGTTCGCAGGAGAATCCAGTAGCCATTCACGTCAGAATCATTGACGGCGTTGCGAATTTCCTCTTTCAATTCCGGGGTCAGGCGTTCGTCGGCATCGAGCAGAAGAATCCAGTCACAGGCAAGCGGCAAGGTATTCATCGCCCACTGGCGCTTTTTGGGCCAGCCCCCCGGGTAGTGAAATTGCAGGACCTTTGCGCCGTACGATCTCGCGGCTTCGACGGTGTCATCCGTGCTTTGCGAATCGATCACGTACACTTCCGCAAAATCCGTCAAGCTCTGAAGGCACCGCGGTAAATTCCTCGCCTCATTGCGCACCGGCACAATCACGCTGACGGGCAATTTCGCCGCGACTGGCGCGAGATCCGCACTTGTAATTTCCACAAGCTTTTCCATATCGCTAGTTCGCCAAGTGCCGTCGCACCCAGCTCTGCAACACGTAAAGCGACCAGGGCCGCGACCACGACGTTCTCTGCGCAAGAAAATCCTGCCAGACGCGTTCGATAGCAGGTTGGTTCAGTGAGCCGTGCAGCCCGCCCTCCGCGATCGAATGCAGGCATCGCTCGACTTCGTTTCGCATTTGCCCTCGCAGCCATTGTTCAAAGGGCATGGTGAACCCTTTCTTGGGCCGCCGGACGATCTGATCCGGCAGATCACCGTTCAAGGATCCAACGAGCAAAGGCTTCGGCAGTTTGTCACTCAACTTCCACGAGCCGGGCAAGCTCATCAAGTAGCGCGCCAATTGATGGTCAATCAGGGGCACGCGCACCTCGACTCCATTCGCCATGCTCATACAATCAGAATCGCGAAGAAGTGTGTTGAGCATATAGCAGCGCGACTCAAGATAGGAAACACGATTCACCGGATCCAGAGTCGCGGCGCGCTTGAGAGTTTCGCTCAGCGGCCGCTCGGATCGCTCTTCAGTTTCTGTCCCATCGCACAGCAAAGAATTGCGCTGGTCTGGCGTAAACAACATTCGCGACAGGAAATAAGGATGCAAATTTCTTCCGTCCTCGCGAGCAAGAACTGCCAGCTTATGATTGCGATCGTTCGAAGACGCCACGGCAGCAAAGGCCCGTAAGCCCGCGTTGCGCAAGACCACAGGCGTGTCCGCCCAATAGCTGCTGAATTTTTCCATGCGTGGAGTGTTTCGGAAGCTGGAGTAGCCGGCAAACAGTTCGTCGCCGCCAAGCCCGGAAAGTGCGACTTTCACGCCAGCGGACCGTGTACGTTCGGAAACAAAGTAAGTGTTAATCCCGTCGATCGTCGGCTGGTCCATCGCCGAAATGGCAGGATCGACGGCCGCCAGGAAATCCGATTGCGAAACGGTAATCTCGTGGTGATCGGTTCGAAATTTCTCGGCAACCGCTCGCGAGTATTCTGCTTCGGAATACTCCGGTTCGCGAAATACGATGGAAAAAGTGCTCGGTCTCACGCCGCTTCGCCTCAACATAGCAACGATAGCGCTGGAATCGATTCCTCCTGATAGGAACACGCCGGTGGGCACATCGCTCACAAGTTGCATGTGGATGCATTCTTCGAGCATTTCCGCTATGCGTTTTTGGCTTGCAATCGAAGAGTCGCGGTCGCTTAAATTGGCTTCATGCGGGTCAACCAGATCCCAATATTCCGTTTGAGTTGCGGATCCGTTTTCCCATGTCAAATAATTGCCGGCAAGAAGCGCCCGCACATCCTGGATAAGAGTGTTGGGATCACAAATCGACCCGAAAGTCAGGTAGTTTTGCAGGCCCGCACCATCAATCTTGCGCGGAACCAAACCGGTTTCTAATAGAGTGCGGACTTCCGACGCGAATAAAAAGTAGCGCTCCGATTGGTAGTAGTACAAAGGCTTGATCCCCATCGGATCACGGGCCACGAATAGGCGTTGCCGTGCCTCATCCCAGATCGCGAACGCAAACATGCCCCGAAATTCCTTGAGGCATTGCACTCCCCAGCGGGAGTATGCTTTCAACACCACTTCGGTGTCTGATTGGCTGCGAAACTCAGCTCCCTCGCGCTGCAGCCGCGAACGAAGATCGCGAAAATTGTAGATTTCTCCGTTGTAGACGATCCAATTCCCCGTGGACGGGTCGTTCATGGGCTGATGCCCTTGCGGGGAAAGATCGATGATGGCGAGCCGCGTGTTGCCTAATCCAACCTCAACCGGCTGCAGTCCGCGCGGGCGCAACAGAACGGTTCCGCGATCGTCTGGTCCACGATGCAGGAGGGATCGAGTCGCGCGCTCAAGCAGATCGGCGGGCACACTTGCATTGACGCCGAGGATGCCGACAATTCCGCACATTTTTCGAGAAGGGCTGCTGCTCTTGAGGGTGCACTTATCTTACGCGAAGAAATCATTTTTCGCGTGCCACAATTTCAGTGCAACTGGCGTCAATGTATTGCCAGAACCGTGTACTTACCCTCCGGAACCTGGACGCTGGAAAGCGTTGGATTGCAAAAGTGAAGCGCCACCTTTCCTTCGCTCTCAACGTATGCGTTGACAGAGAGATTTCCCAAAGGCTTGGGCGGCGTCACGGCCGCGATCAAGTCGGCTTTGATCACGCCGGCCACTGATTTTGCGACGTCCGAACAACTTTGTGCCGGAACCGGCACTGCGGCGATCGCGTCCGTCGCGAAAATCTTCATTTGGCTAATCGGTGAACCGTCGCCGACGGTCAAGCTATTACCTTTTGCGATGGTGACGGGGACGGCGAAAGTCTTCGCATTCGCGGTGAGCCGCTCTTTCCAACTTGTATCATCACCTTTATTGGCGATGTAATTCGAAATAGCAACCGGCGCACCCAGCGACAATTGCGACTGCGACGCCGTAACTCCGCGCATAGAAACATCGATGCCAATGTATGTGTCCTGATCGTCGTTGTCTGGCCGGTGGATCGCGTGGGCCAGCGTCTTGGCGGGATTCGAATCCACCAGCGTGATAACGTGCATCGGCGCAAGCACACCGGCAGGAGAATTCAAGAAGTTGAGCCGCCCTTTGACATTGGGCTCCGGCCACTCCGACAGTGGTCCATTCTGCAGTAACGTTCCGCCGACGCGAGCCTGATTGTTGTCCGCGGAATCTCCCGACAAACATACCGCGTAGACGCCCGGCGTCCCTCCCGGACACCGGTCAACAAAAACGCTGGGAATGTTGGCGAGGGTGCTCACGATCGGGGAAACACCGGTAACAGGCGGAACGACCAGATCGGCATACGCTCTTCCCGACAGCACGAGGCTGCCGGGCCAGAACATAAGAATCGGCTGAAAGGTAGGCTTCTTGCTCACGTCATAGGCTTTCAGCGGTACTTGCGAGTCGGTAGTCTGGCAAACGTCTCCCGCGCATTGCGCGACACCGCTAACGACCGCCCAATTGCCTTTGCCATAAGGCGCAGTGATGGCGTTGCCGGCACCTTCCGTTCGCAGCACATCGTAGGAAATTGTTTCTCCGGGGATTTTCGGCCAACTGACGGTGATGTTTTCCTGCTTGTTCGTATCTGCATAGCCTACTTGCAATGGCGTGGAGGGTCCGCGCGTGGCTTCCCGCGCGACGATCCAGTAAACGTAATGCGTTTTTCCGGAGTGGGCATAGGACGGCTGGCCACCGACGCCCAGCATTTCCGTTTTCGCGCTCAGGCGCGACCCCACCACGATGATTCCGGCCGCGCCGATATTTCCCGCGGGATTCATCGGCGTGTTCAGTTCCATGTACACGTTATCGATCTGGGTGGGACTGTAGCCGCCCCGCATCGTTCCGGTGCGAATTCCAAATTGAGAAAAACCTTGAATGACGCTATCGGAAATGTGCAGCGAGTTCCCCGACTGCCAATCCACCCCGTTCCCGACCGCCTGCGCGCTGATGTTCATATTCTTTAGCCAGCCGACGGCGGAACAAGTATTGAACGGGCCGGGAGAATACACGACCGAGCCAACATACTTCGCATCATTTCGAATTCCCCACCCGCTGTAATTCAAGCCGTCGAGCGTAAAGGCCTGATCGTCGCAAACGGTAACGAGATGTCCGAAAGTGCCCCGTGTGGAGGAGTAGAGCAGAGTGATGTCGCGCACGATGGTAGCGTTGGCATTGACGTAGAGTGCGCTATTGGTCCCGCCGACGAGGTTGGGATGAAAACGCAGATGCTCCAACTGAACGCTTCCAAAGTGATTCGCATTGCTGTCGCCAACTTTCACGCAATCGTCGGCAAGAAGATAGCAATCGATGGTCCCGCCCGCTCCACTGAGCACCTGGTTGCTGGCCTCGATATAGACGGGAGCGTGAATCTTGTAAGGAGAACCGGCCGTGTCGAGAACGACCATTCCTCCCTCTCGTTTCCGCAGTCCCGCGCCGTACGGTTCTCCCAGGAACACGGCATCTTCGGAAGCTTCTTTTATTCCCCCGGTCGCGGAGCCGACGGTGTAGCCGGCGGCGTGCGGATCCTTCAGCGTGACCTCGATGGTGCACGCAGATTCCCCGCCATGGCCGCTGCCTCCGGTAATCTGAGCCGATTCGGGATCTCCAGTTCCCGCGACATAGACGTATTCATGGGGAGCGTAATGACTCACCAAGCCGGGCGGATCGGCGACTCGCACTCCTCGTGGACACGGCGTCAGCGTGATCGTATTGGATCCGGAGATCAGAGCGGGCGGCGAAGTTGGCGTTTGCAGCCAATTGTAGGTGGACGCATATTTTGCCCCGCGCGAATCGATGGGATTTGCCGGAGCTTGCGCCACAATGGCGATCCACGAATGGCAAAACAAACTTGTCATCAACAAAACAATCGACCGCTGACCGTCACGCATCGTGAAACCTCTTGTTTTCTGAATCTAGCATTCACAGCCGACGCGCTCTTGCATCGATGAGCTCTTGTGCCAGGAGCAGCAACTGGTCAAGATGCTTGTCCCAACTGAAATCCAGCGAGCGAGCCAAGCCGCGTCGGCTCATGACCGCTAAGAGTTCTTTCGAGCGCTCAGCCTCCATGACCTTTTCCGCCAGCGCTTCGGCAGAAAAGCGAGGAAAGTAGACAGCCGCCTCGCCGCAGATTTCCCGGTGCACAGCCAAGTCGGATGCGATGACTGGAAGCCCGCTGGCCATCGCTTCGACCAGCGGGTGGGCAAATGTTTCTGCATACGCCGGCGTCACGTACAAGTGGCATGCCGAATAGAGGTAATGCAGAGTGGGATAAGGAACCGACCCGAGCTGGATGATTTCATCGGTAAGACCAAGTCCACGCACCAGATTCGCCGCCGGGGATGCCGCATAGGGCCCAGGATTTTCATCATCACGGAGTTTGCAAGTTAAAAAAAGTTTTACCGTGCGAGGACGCAATCTGCGCTTCAGGATTCCCACGGCGCGAATCAGGGTTTCGAAATTGCGGTAATAGTTGTAGTGGCTAACGAAAAGAATGCGGATTGAACCGGCGGCTGCCGAGAGCTGCGCCTGAACCTCCTGCGGCAACGCCTGCCCCTGCTTCAGGAACGTGCCTGGGTCGAACCCGTGATGGATGGCTCGAACATTTCTTCCAGTAAGCCTGCGCAAATCTTGAGCAAAGCTCTCGCTCGGAGCAACAGTGCACTCGGCAAAAGCAATGGACCAGCGCGCCAACGCCGCTTTCAGCTGATTGTCGATCCAAAGGCGATAATCACCCCTCTGTTGCAAGTCGCGCTGAAAATCTGCTGAAGTATAGAGTGCGTTGCGGCTCAGAAGAATCTGCGGAGCCGGGGACCGCAACAAAGCAAAGTTCCCCGTGGAAAGCAAAACGTCAGCTCCCGAGCGCCGTATAAGCCGAGGCAGCTCGCGTTGTTCCTGCCAGAACCGTTTCGCCGAACCCCCGGATAAATTCTTTCCTGGAAATTCAATGTTGGCCAATTGTCCAATTTCGCTGCGTAAACTGTCGGGGACCAAGACCGTAGCTCGCAAATCGTCGCGACAAGCGATGCGTGGCAAAACATTGCGGACGTAGGTCAGCCCGCCTCCCGCGCTGGCAGCCGTAGCATTGATGAACAGGTGAATCATGAAGACATGGAAGTTGATCTGACGCCGCGGGGCTGCAACATTTTACGCAGTTGGTTGCGCCGAGTGCTCCACCAGAAATCACCGAGACCGGAATAGAGGAAGCGACATTCTGCCGGAGAATACTTCACTTCGATCTCGCGTCGCCAAATCAAGGTCGGCCGGTCACGCTGCGGTTCGACGGCTCCGGGGCAAGGAGCGAAGCAGAATTTATGATAACGGCAGATTACTCGCCAAGCATCTCGGTCAATGGCATCCCACCCGAATGTCCAGGCAAACGCCTCCACGGGCTTGCCGGTCCACGCGGTCAGTTTTCGGGCGCTGTCTCCAATTTCATGTTCCAGGCGCTGTGCATCCAGGCGCGACAAGCGTGGGTGCGTGAGCGTGTGGTTTCCGATGGCGTGACCTCGAGCGGCCAGATCGGCTACCTGAGCAGGGCTCATCGGCTTCCAGTCCTCCCAGGCTTCATCGCCAGGTCGCGAGTTCGGATTGATGTTCGAGCGATAAAAGTCAAGTGCTTGGCGCGGTGAACATTCGGAAAATTCCGGCACGATAAAAAAGACACCCCGGGCCCCGATGGATTCGAGCAGCGGGGCCGCGACCGCATAGTTACTCTCGCGGCCATCATCGAAGGTAAATAGGATCGGAGGCTTGCTCGGAACCCGGTCTTCGGATTTCCCATAGCAAAGGTCGACAAACTTTTCGAGGCTGCACACCGCGAAGTGGCGTGACGCCCACTCCAACTGATTGCGGAATTGTTCCTTGAGAGCCTCGGGCGTTTCATGAACGGCGATCACAAGCCCACGCCGGCGTCGTTGCTGCCGGTGGAGCGCCAGTTGATCAGCGCGAAACAGGGTGGCCGCCTCGATCAGGAAACTGCGGGCTCGGCTTCGAAGGGTCATCGTGAGCTTTGAAACCGCTAAATCAACCCATCGCCGTCGGCCGGAACGAAATAACAGCGGTCTTGCGCAGGCAGTCGCTTGCTTTTGTCGAAATACCAGCCGATCGGCGCGTCGAACTGACGCCGCTGGAAGCCGCGATCACACAAAGCTTTTTGTGTCTGAGCGCTCACACCGCGCACAACGATCGCATCGACGGCATCGCAGTATCGCTCGGCAAGAGACCCGGTAATTCGTATCCATTCATCGCTGGAAGCCTCCCGACAAACGTCGAGCACATTCAGCGTCCTGATCTGCCCGCGATAACCCCGCATGCGCTCATTCACAGCGACCAACGTTTCATGAGCGGATGGGCCGCTTCGGAACGCGAACAGCGCGGTGGTAGTATCACGCGGAGAAAAATAGCGCCATCGCAGGTAAGCCGTCGAACGAAAACAGGTAAGCTTATCTGGGGCGGTGTAAATCGGCAGTTCCTTTATTTCCTCGGGGGACTCGATACGCCGCAAAGTTCCGCCATCGATCCGTTCCAAGTTGAGCTGCCGAAGCCGGCCTGCAACCCTCTCGATGATGCGGCTCCCTGCCAGTTTCGTCAGTCGCGGATGTCGGCTCTTGCGGTGGACAACTTCCTCCAGCACACGCGGCCAGCGCAAGACGCCGAACAATTCACAATCGGAATCGGCAATCGATGTTGCGCCCACGGCTTGCCATAAGCGCGCCGCCTCGGCATTTGCCGACGTTCCGAAAAGCGGCCATTCGCGCGCGAGCCGTGAATAATGCAGGAAAATGCGACCTCCCTGCCCTCGGTGTGACTCGTCCACATAAAAAGAACTTGATCCAACGAAGATAATTTTTTCTTGCTGAAAAGCAAATTCTTGTGGAACACAGAGAATGCAACCCACGAGCTTGCCGCCGCTTCGCAACCCGAACCCGAGTGGAACCTGCGCAAGGCGCACTACGGGATTTTCCAGCAGAAACCAGCGCAGGTGAGCTTCGACGGCGTCTCGATCGCGCCCAGACTGCGACGCTATGAAGTGCGCCAAGGCAGGCAGATCTCTTTCCTCGAGAGAGCACAAGTCTGCCCTGGAAGAGACTTCACGTGGCGCGACGCGAGCCGGTGTCATGACGCGGCCCTCTCGTAGATTTGGATCAGTTTTTGCGCCTGCTGCGACAAGGTAAGACCGTTTGCGACTGTGTTGCGGGCCGCTTTTCCGATGCGCTGTCGCAAGTCGCGATTGGCGAGCAAGACTTCCAGTCCTTCTATTAACTCCTTTAGCCCGTCGATGGGAATCAACCAACCGTTGTTTCCGTGATCGATGATCTCATCAATGCCTTGTCCGCGGCAGGCGATCACTGGTTTGCCACAAGCCATGGCCTCAAGGTAAACGCAACCGAGTCCTTCAAAGCGGCTGGGCAGGGCAAAGATCGTGCAAGAACGCATTGCGTCAGCGACCGCATCGCGATCCATCCTGCCGAAAAAGTGCACCCGATCACGAATATTTAAGTCATCCGCCAGGCGAGCAAAACGCTCTTTGTCCGCGCCATCGCCAATCAGGTCACAGCGCAGGGCAGGATGAGACGCCTTCAGTGCGGCAATAGCTCTCAAAACCAGTTCCTGACCTTTCCCGGCCAGCAGATTTCCAACCATGAGAATGGTCTGCGACTCGGTCTGACTCGGGCCGGGCGCGAAGCGGCGAACATCGGTACCGTTATAAGCAACTTCCGCCCGAACAGACCCGGTTCCTTCTTTCAGAAGCTTTCGGATACGCTCGCTGACGCAAATGACGGTAGCTGCTTCAACATATGCAGCCAGGGACGCTTTGCGGCGCCTGCGCGCAGCGATCCCATTCTCGAAACAGCAATTGAAAACATCCAACCCGTGAATCGTAACCACAAACGGAATCCCGAGCCGCCGGGACAGGATCGCTGCCGCGTGACCGCAGGGCAAAGCGGCGTGAGCGTGAATAACGCTGATCGGGGATGCGCGATGAATTTCCTGAATTTTCCCTGAGATGGCCGCGCTTAAGAATTTGCCTGCGCTTGCCAGGCCCAGATTACCGGGGACTTGCAGATAACGAATCCACTCCGCGGGGAAGCTACGGTTCGGCAGCCGCCGCGGATGGTAGATCGAATCCACTGCTATCACCGTTGAAGTTACACCTGCAGTTTCAAGTTCGCGCAACGTTTCCGCCACGAAGCAGCCGCTCACTTCATCTCCAGCAGAAGGATAGAAGGGAGTCAAAGTCAGAACGTGCAGCTTTGCCGCTATGATTTTCTCCCCGTCGATCGCGGCCGTCAGGCAGGGCGCGCGATGTCGGAATTTAAGTTTTTATCTGGCGCGTTCAGGCGCTCAACAATCAAATCGGCGAGGCCGGGGATCGTAACAAATCGAGAGTCTTGCAGGTCGGCCTCGGAAAACTGCATATCAAATCGACTTTCAATTTCCGTCACCAACTCAACTACCTCCATCGACGTGAGCCAGCCCGCCTCAAAGAAGTCCGTGTCGCCGGCGAACGCCACGGCGTCCTTGCCGATTTTGCCTCTCGCTACGAACCAGCTTTTTAGCCAATCTTGAATGATCGTGCTCAACTCTCACCCTTCCTGGTACGCTACCGTTCAATCGCGACGCATCGTGCCGGCGAGCCGTCGCAACCTTTCAGTTTTAGCGGCATCACGATTAATTCCACCTCTGATGCCGTCAATGCCTTCAAGTTGGCAACGTATTCGACCAGGACCACCCCGGCGCCGAGCAGTACTTTGTGGTTGGGCGAATCCTTCGCGGTGCCGCGCGAGTGAGCAGGATTGTCGGGCGATGGCGTATCCATCGCTATGAGACGAACATTTTTCTCTACCAGCCAACGAGCCGCCTTTTCCGACAGAAACGGGTATTCGTTGTAAAACTTCAAATCTCCAAAATATTCCGACCACCCCGTGCGCAGCAGGATTCTGCTGGGAATACTCTTCGAACCGATGCGAGCTTCCAGATCGGGCACGTCAATCTCCTGTAACGGAGCGCATCCCGTAAAGTCCAGAACGGTGGCCGGTCCGATCAATGTCTCGAGAGGCACCTCATCAATCGTCGTTCCCTTCGGAACAAAGTGTCGCGGTGCGTCGGCGTGGGTGCCAATATGCGTTCCTAAAACCAATTTGCGTGTTTCGCGGCCTTCAATTCCGTGACGACCCAATATCGTAATTTCGACGACGGGATGCCAATGCGTAGGAAATGTCATCATGCCTTCTTCGATAGGCAGCGACAAATCGATAATCTTCATGCCGATTGCTTTCCAGCCATGTTGACTTGGTGCTCCCGCTCAGCGAGCTGCGCCTACGCGGTCTGCTTCATTCGCACGATCTGAAAGCGAATGCACGTGCAGCTTTTCCGCTACGAGTTGCCGCAAGCGAGTTTTCTGCACCTTGCCGTTGCTTGTCCGGGGAAATTCGTCGATCGCCACGTAGCGAGCGGGCTGTTGATGCTGAGCCAGATTCATTCTGGCGTGGGAAATCAACGATTCCAGCATCGACTCCAGAACAAGCCCAGTATCGAGCTTAAGAACGGCCACAATATCTTCGCCATAGAGCTCGTGAGGAATGCTGACCACAGACGCGTCAGCCACGCCTTCGACTTGCAGTAAAGTTTCTTCAACGGCCGCGGGACTGATGTTGACGCCACCGCGAATAATGAGGTCCTTTTTTCTCCCGGTAATTGATAGCGCGCCGCTCTGGTCAACATGCCCAACATCGCCGGTTGAAAACCATTGTCCCGAATCCATCTCGAGCAAGTTACCGTTCGCATCGAGATATCCCGCCATCAAATCAGGCGTTAAGATCTGCACTTCACCGTCATCTCCCGTGGCTACGGGTTCCTGGTTGTCCGCGAGGACGCGCAAAGCAATTCCGGGCAACGGTTCACCGACATAGCCCGAGGTCTCACCCTCGCCCGAGCGAGCGGTAACGAACAGGGTTTCCGACAAGCCGTAGTTCTCTATCAGTCGCACTCCATATCGCCGTTCGAATTCGTTTTTCACCCTTAGCGACAGCGGCGCAAAGCCAACGAATGCATGCCGCACGTCGTTGCGGCAGAAGTCCTCGCCGGTCCGGCCGCGGTCCATGCGCAGCAAAATCGACAGAACCGTAGGAGCCATCCAGAGAGCGTTCACACGATTGCGTTTGGCCTTTTCCCAGAAGTGAAGACTCGATCTCGCATCGAAAACGTGATCTACAACCACGCTGGCGCCGCACAAAAAAGGCAAAAGCAGCAGATTGTAGAATCCGCCCATGTAGGCCATCGATAACGTGAGATAGAAGCGTGAATCTTCGCCAATTTTTTGAGTTTTGGCAAAGGCGGAAGCGTTGCGCACCATCCGTCCCAACCTGTGCGCCAAGCCCTTCGGCTTGGCCGAGGTGCCCGACGTGTACATGATTACGATCGGATCGTCGTCGGTCGCGTTATCCAACGGCACAAACTCGCTCGCATTCGGTAGTTCGTCAATTCGAATGCCACCGTTAACACCTGCAGCGGAAGAATCCTGAGCGGTAAGCAGCGGAATAATGTTCTTGTGCAGAGCCTGCAGCGCCGAAATTGAAGATATGCCGGCAACGATCATCGCCGGCTTACAACTCTCCACAATAAATTCGACGTCGCTCCAGCTGAGAAGCGGATTTATCGGAACAATCACCGATCCAAGATAGACGCATGCGAAATAGAAAATGGCAAGTTCGCATGAGTTTGGGAGCATGACCGCTATTCGATCGCCTCTCCCAGCACCGCGCCGGCGCAGTTCTGCAGCCAGGTTGCTGGCCAGGCGATGAAACTCGCCGTAGGTGATCTCCCGGCCTGTGTTGGCGTCGATAAGAAACATTTCGCGGGAGCGTCGCGCCACAACGCTGGTGATGATCTCGCGCGCAGTCATTGGCCAACCACCGCCGCGCAGCGCGCCGACTTCATCTGGTTGGAGATTGCTACCCAGCGGTCGATCTGACCCCGATACGCCTGGTTGGCATCGAGGCGCAGAACGGTCCGTGCAGGCACATCCATCTCGAAACGCTGATAGTGGCCGGCTGTCATGACCACGGCCTCAGGTGACAAGAGTTGATCGAGTGAAGCCGCGTCCGAGGAACTTGGCGGGCACAGCAGGAGCGCCACGTTAACACCCAGATCGAAATGCATGCGATCGGAGAAATCCTGCATCTGCAAACAGTTCTCGGGAATAGGCCCGGATAACTCGCCGTGCACGGCAACACTTGTAAAAGTTTCACAGCAGAATCGCAGCACGCTGGCATCCGGACTGCCGTAAATGAGCAAGCAGAAATCGCCGTTTCGCTGCGCCGCGGCCAGCAACACGTCTTCCATGTGGCCGTTAAACAGTCGTTGTGAGTGCACCGGCATCAGTCGATCGTCACCGATGATACCTTTCACGGACGCCGGCCACTGTGCCGCCCACCGCCCTCCGTCTCTGTCGTCCAGAAACAACGGCACGGTGCCACTGGTCAATGTCAGAATCTGCTGAAGCAATTCAAACGATCCATAGACGACTCGGCCAAGCACCACCGGGCCTTCGGCCAGCACCAGGTCGGCGAGCACCAAGTCCGGCGAAGGCGCGTCCGCGGCAACCAATTCGAGTACGGGGCGGGCGCGGCGCTTGGCGCAAGTCGCAATCATGCCGTCGACCAGCGACTTCACCGCGGCAAGCGAACTATTGATGCCGCTCGCGGCAATGCCCGGGGCCGCGAAGGAAGTAAGCATCGCGCGTGCCTTCGACGCGGCCGCTTTCGGCAAACTCGCTGCCACCCGGTTCAGATTTTCATCGTCCAGGTTCATGGGATCGAGTTTTCCCATCGCCACTACGAGGCGGCGCAATTCAACCCCATATTTCTGCGCCGCGTTCGCAACCTTCGGCAGGAACGCAGAATGAAACTGGCTGAATCCCATGGCGACCGACATCATGTCGTAAAGCTGCATTCGCGACATGAGTGGCGCCATGAACTCTTCGGCGGCGTCCATCGTCTCGAATAGATCCACCCCGGTTTCAACACCGAGATGATCGAAGACGGCAATCGCAATCTCCGTCGGCACATTTCCGGAACTGCGGCCGAGGCCGTATAGGGTTGTGTCAATGAAGTTGGCGCCGCAGCGGAAGGCCTCGACAGCGTTCGCCACTGCAAACTGCAAATTGCTGTGCCCGTGAAAACCCAGCTTGCAGTCGCTGCGGTTCCGAGCCGCATCAAAATACTTGCGCACGTCCTCGGGAAACATGCTGCCGGCAGAATCGACGCAATAAATCACCTCGGCGCCGGCAGCCGCACCTTCCCTCGCCTTCTCGGCAAATGCCGCGGGCGTGATCCCATACGTCTTCATGAAATTCAGACACGGCCTAAGGCCCACGTCGCGGGCCAACCCCAGGTAGGGATAGGCCTCTTCGATTTCATGGGCGTTATAGCCGATTCGCACGAAGTCCAGGCCTGCCGAACGCGCGGATCTCAACTGTTCGGCGGTGCCGATCCCAGGAATAAAAAAGCAACCGATTTGCGCATTCGGGGCAGCGGATTTGGCCGCTTCGATCAGCCGTTCGTCGCTCGCGGGCATGGAACCCTTGCCCGCTTGCATCGCGCCCAACCCTACCCCATGCCCGACTTCAATCCACTGGAAACCGAGACGCGCAAGAACTCCTGCCAGCATTGCGGTATCGTTTTCGGTGAACTTGAAATCAACGGCGTAGCTGCCGTCGCGCAACGTGCACTCGAGAATCTCCACGCGCCGGGGCTGCGTCACGTTGTTTCGATCCTGCGACTCGCGCATCTACACCTCTCCCCGGGGCTGAGCGGCTGGAAACTTGGCTGGCTGATTCGTGACAGTATACTACCGAATGAATCGGGCAAGCCTTGTGCAACAAGCTTCCCGCGAGTCGTTCGCCTGTGGAAAACAATGCTGCGGGTGTGCATTTTGAGTCAGGAGCGTACTTGTCACTGAGTGATAGAATTCCCTGACTTCAAAATCCCTCATGAATTTTTTTGCGCTTCCAAGCGGCGCATTGCTGTGTCGCGGCAGCTTGTTTGCGCGGAGAGATCAAAAAATTCGCCGCCACCTTTGAAAAGCCTGGGCACTTGTAGCGCTAAAAGGATTTTGTGAGATGAATGCAGCGATCGCGGCCGTCGGCTACATCGGGCAGACAGCAAGCCCGCACGACGAACAAGTCGAGCTGTCCGTGATAATGCCCTGTCTGAACGAGGCCGAAACTCTAGCCACGTGCATCACAAAAGCCCAGGCGGCACTGCGCGAGCACAGCATTTGCGGCGAAGTGGTGGTTGCCGATAATGGCAGCACTGATGGATCGCAGGCTATCGCGGAAAACCTCGGCGCCCGCGTGGTCCATGTACAACGGAAAGGTTACGGCAACGCCCTGATGGGAGGAATTGCTGCCGCTCGCGGCAAATACATCCTCATGGGCGATTCCGACGCCAGTTACGATTTCGGCGACATTCCGCGTTTTTTACATCGCTTGCGCGATGGTTACGATCTGGTCATGGGGAACAGGTTTCGCGGCGGCATCCAGCCCGGAGCCATGCCGCCGCTGAATCGATATCTTGGAAATCCCGTGCTGACTCAGATCGGCAGGCTTTTTTTCAAAAGCCCGTGCAAGGATTTTCATTGCGGATTGCGGGGCTTCAGCAAGAAAGCGTACGAGCGGATGGGCCTGCGGTCGACCGGCATGGAATTTGCCAGCGAGATGGTCGTAAAAGCGACGCTGTTCCGCATGCCCATCTGCGAGGTGCCCACGTCTCTCTCTCCGGATGGCCGCAATCGCCGGCCTCATCTCCGCCCATGGCGCGATGGCTGGCGCCATTTGCGCTTCCTGCTGCTGTATAGTCCGAGGTGGTTGTTCCTGTATCCGGGCTTTGCGCTCATGCTGCTGGGAATCGCGGTGGGCGCATGGCTGCTTCCGGGGCCCCGCGCGGTCGGCGGTGCAGTGCTCGACGTTCACACTCTCCTTTATGCAGCCATCGCCGTGCTGTTGGGTTTCCAGGCAACGGCTTTCGCGGCCTTCACAAAAGTCTTCGCGATTCTGGAAGGCTTGCACCCGCCCGATCCGGCGCTCAACAAGCTCTTCCGCTACGTCACTCTCGAGGCAGGACTGCTTGCCGGAGGCCTTCTAACCCTCCTGGGTCTTGCCTTCTCGGGTTACGCGGTCCACACCTGGAGCGTTCGCAACTTCGGACCGCTTGATATTTCGCGCACCTTCCGCCTCGTGATTCCTGGCGCGCTGTGCCTCACGCTGGGCGTGCAGATGATTTTTTCCAGTTTCTTTCTCAGCATCCTGGGATTGCGTCATCGATGAACAGTTCAGAAATCACCAGCCCGGAATTCGATCTCCACGCCGACACTTATGACGCGGACTTGAATCAAGCCTTGTCGGTGACCGGGGAAGACAAGAACTACTTCGCCCTGGGCAGAGTTCATTGGCTGGCTCGGTGTTTGAGTGCGCTCGCTGTCCATCCGCATTGCGTGCTCGATTACGGCTGCGGCATTGGCGATACCTCGCGATTGCTGCAGGAAGCTTTCGCCGCCCAAAGCGTGATTGGCGTCGACATCTCGCCGCGATCGCTTGAAGTTGCCGCCGAGCGAAACGGAAACGCGGTCTGCCGTTTCATGACATTCTCTGATTTTGCGGCGTGCGATCCCGTTGACCTCGCCTACTGCAACGGCGTTTTCCATCACATCCCGCCCGCAATGAGGGACGATGCAGTCCGGTACATTTACGAACGGCTGCAGCCGGGCGGATGGTTCGCATTCTGGGAGAACAATCCCTGGAGTCCCGGCACGCAGTATGTGATGTCGCAGTGCGTATTCGACCGGGATGCCATCAAGATTCCACCCCCACAAGCGAGAGAGTTGCTCCGCAAGGCCGGACTGGAAGTGGTCAGGACCGACTACTGCTTCTTTTTCCCGCGTTTTCTCACCGCGTTGCGTTTTCTCGAGCCCGCACTCTCCCGGCTGCCCTTGGGCGCTCAATATCTCGTCTTATGTCGAAAGCCGGGATCGCCGAAGCCGTGATGCCGCAAGAGCGCGGCTCCGTCAATCAAACCGGAACTCATCTTCCCAAGATACTCTGGCTCTTCCGATGTTTGGCCGCCGGCCTGGGCCTGGCGCAGATCGTGGCCTGCCGAAACACAATCGGCCCCGATGCGCGCTCATATCTCGAACTTGCTCGCGCCATCCTGCGTCACGATTGGGCCATGACCATCAATGCTTACTGGAGCGCGCTTTATCCGTGGTTGCTGGCCACTGTGCTGGGGATCATCAAGCCAAAACTCCGCTGGGAATTTCCCGTCGCGCACGCGCTGGCTTTTCCCGTTCTACTGGCGTGCATCGCCGCATTCGAATTCTTCTGGAAATCGCTGCTCCGGGCCACGACCATCTCGGCCTCATCCCTTCCCTCAGTTCAGTTGTGGACCCTCGGCTATTCTCTTTTTATCTGGATGACCGTCGGCGACCTCATCACAGCTATCAATCCCGACCTGTGCATGACGACCATGATCCTGCTGACGGCAGGGTTACTCGTCCGCATTGTGAGTTCGGCCGAGGGTGGCCTGTCGGTGTACGCGTGGTTCGGCGTCTGTCTCGGAGTCGGCTTTCTCGTAAAAGCCATCTTGTTTCCCATGGGATTCGTGTTCCTGGCCGCCGCATTCCTGGCACTGCGCCGTCACTCGCGACGAGAAATGTCGCGCCTGCTGTTGGCTGCCGTCATTTTCTTTACGATCGCGGCTCCTGAAGTTGCACTGCTTTCCCACGCCAAAGGGCGGCTCACATTTTCGGACACCGGCAAGCTGGCCTACGCCTGGTATACATACAACCTTCCGCTCCGCGACTGGCAAGGCGGTCCGCCCGGCAGCGGCGTGCCGTTACATCCCACGCGAAAGATTTATGATCGGCCCTCAGTGTTTGAGTTCAATGGTCCCTTGCGATCGAGCTATCCCCCGTGGTTCGATCCGTCCTACTGGAACGATGGGCTTTCCCCTAAATTCAATCTGCAGATTGTGGCGAGACACAGCTTTCAGGAGGCGATGGCGGCGTGCCGGAGTTTGATCGAGCCGACGGCCTGGGCAGTCGGGATGCTGCTGCTTCTCGTTTGCTCCGACGTGCGGAAAACTTTCGCGCAGCTCCGCGCCTGTTGGTATCTGATTGCAATCGCGCTAACCGCCTTCCCCTTATACTCCCTGACGCTGGTGCAGAGCCGTTACCTGGCTCCGTGGGTCTTACTGCTGTGGGGAGCTGTGCTTGCCGCCATCGTGCTTAGAAACGGAACGACGCGATTCACCGGCGGTATCACCATTCTGATTGCCGTGGCACTCACTGGCGCGATGGCAAAGTTGGTTTACGGAGAATCCGTTCACGGCTTTCATAACGACGCACGCGCGGAATACGAGATCGCCGAGGGCCTGCAGAAGATGGGACTGCAACCGGGAGAGAAAGTGGGCGCCATTGGATTTGATAATGACGCGTATTGGGCCTACCTGTCGCGAATCAACATCGTAGCCGAAATAAACGCGAGGGACGCATGTTCATTCTGGAGCGAGCCTCCAGCAAGGCAGGCCGAGATTCTGCAGAAATTCGCGCAAGCCGGCGCGAGCGCTGTAATTGCCAATACTGGATACGGAATCCGAAGCACGTCCGCGCCGATCCCGGTCCCTTTATCGGTTTGTTCCCATCCAGGTCCGGAATGGCAGGCGATCGACCGCACCCTCGATCACATTTATTTCTTGAAATAGTGGTCTCGGTAGTCCTAAGCGAAGGCGATTTTCCAACAAGGCACTTACCACGTTCGAGCGATTCATAATTTGACTGAAAATCATGGGCCGAAAACAGAATCTTGAGCGATGGTTGCTACTGACCTGCATTTTGCTCGGCGCCGTCCAGACCTGGATCGTCCGCTACTCGATGAGCGGAGACGGCGTGTCATACCTGGACGTTGGCGATGCATATTTTCGGCATGACTGGGCGCATGCCGTGAATGGCTACTGGAGCCCGATGTATTCGTGGTGGCTTGGGTTTGCGCTGTATGTGTTCAAGCCATCGATGGCATGGGAATTCATCACCGTCCACGCCGTTAACTTCGTAATCTATCTGGTGGCGCTCTGGTGCCTCCGCGTGTTTCTTCGGTCGCTCCTCCGGACATTCCCGCGTCAAGACGACAACGCGTTCGAGTCTTTGCCTGACTGGGCTTTCTTAGCATTGGGTTACGCGGTCTTTGCCTGGGCAGCTCTGGTGCTCATCGACCCCGGTGCTGTCACGCCCGATCTGCTGGTCGCAGCTTTCGTGTTTCTGATCGGAGCATGTCTTGTGGATTTGCGCCGGCGGGAATCGTTTCTGAAATTCGCTTCGTTCGGCATCTTTTGCGGCTTGGCTTATCTCGCCAAAGCTTTCATGTTTCCGCTGGGATTCCTCGTACTGGCAATATTGTTGGTCTCGGGCAAAATCACGAGCCGAAGAGTTGCAGGGGTTCTTCTCGCAGGGGCTCTGTTCCTGCTCGTGAGTTCGCCCTTTATCGTCGCTTTGTCGAAGCAGAAGGGACGATTCACGTTCGGCGACAGCGGCAGCATCGCTTATGCCGGCATGGTGAATCCGGGAATCCCTCCCACGCATTGGCAAGGCGAGCCCCCAGGCAGCGGCGCGCCCAAACATGCTACGCATCAAATCCTTGATGACCCGCCCGTCTTCGAATTTGCGGAGCCATTTCACGAAACCTATCCTCCTTGGTACGACCCGTCTTATTGGAACGATGGAGCGAAGGGTAGCTTCCGCCTGCGGCCGCAAATTCGGGTGCTGGTTCAGAGTGCGCGCAACTACGTATCCATGCTGCTAACGCAACTTGGTTTGATCACCGGACTCGCTATTTTTCTGCTGTGGGGGAGCGCGTCGAGTCGTAAAGCGATTCTCGGTTACTGGCCGCTGCTCGCCGCAGCTCTGTTCAGTATGGGTTTGTATTCGTTGGTGCTGGTGCGCACCCGCTATGTTGCGCCGTTTATGGTTTTCTTGTTCGTCGCAATGCTTGCAGGCATTCGCTTGCCGCGCGACACCGGAACTCCCCTCGTAACGCGGCTCATCGTAATCGCGACAGCGCTCTCGATTCTCGTCTCGATTTCTGCCGCGCTGGCGGAAACTGCGTATGTCACCAATACGGTTTACAGCTATCCAACTCAAAAAGACCAGCTGATCGCGGCATCCGCTCTAACAGCGATGGGATTGCAAGCCGGGGACCGAGTTGCTGTCATCGGCGATGGCAGGACGGATTATTGGGCGCGACTCGGCCGATTTCGGATTGTAGCGGAGGTTCTCGCCCAGGAAGCTGGAAGAGTTCAGTTCTGGAGCCAACCAGCAGGTCGAAGAAAGCTAGCCTATGAGTGTCTGGCCCGAACTGGCGCGAAGCTGGTCGTGGTCTGGGATCCGCCAACCGGAAAAGATCCTGGCTGGAATCGTATCGGTCGATCAAACTACTACGCGTATGTCCTGAACCACGACTGACGCGGACTTATCAATCAACGCACTCGCAAGCCCTCTCTCTCGAGCATCGCGCGGGCATGCGCCGGTAAGCCGATCGTGTTTTGTGCTTGAGCCGCCCCCACGAACCGCGACGTTGCCAAACCGGCACCAGCTTCCAATCTGGGAGGCGCGAGGTCCACCAGGATGAAGGCCGCTGCCCAAAAAAATAAGCACAGGTACGACCCCACGGCAAAAAGCCAATCTTCAAATCCCGCGTGCACCAGGCCCGCAATCGCGATCAGCGCGAAAGGAATGGAAAAGTGGTAAGGGCTACCCGTCCGGCGCATCCATCTGCAGGTGCGGAAGAGCACCTGGACGAGCATGAACAGCAAGGCTACGAAAGGCACGGCTCCCAGCAAACCCATATATTCGGCCATCGCCAGATAACTGTTGCCGTGCTCCCGATTGGTTCCTTCGACTGTATACACCGACGATCCATCTCTTTGCGGCCGCATCTCTCCCAGTTCACTGGTGCCGAAACCGCTGCCAAACCATGGGTGCCGCTTCACTACCGTGAGGGTGTCGGACCAGGGAGAGAGGCGGGATCCAAGAATGCCGTTGTGAATGCCCTCCTTCTTGAAAATTACCCGGCCCGCAAGCGACGACGCCATCTCGTCAATGTGCGTGGGATTAAAAACTGCCATGACGGTAACGAAGAAGACACATACGAACGCGCTCTGCATCAGGAGCCGTTGATGTCGAACGGCGACGGTAAACATCACAATCACGGCCGCGGCCGCCAGCAGGGCGGCTCGCGCATTGACCGAATAGAGCAGAACACCACAGACCGCAAGCGCCACAAATCGACGCTGCCTTAAGCCGCGAGTTTCGGCCACCAGCGCGGCCCACAACAAAACCGGAACCGCGGCCACGCTGATAATCGCCCCCAGCGCATTGGGATTGCCGAACGTGCTGAATCCCAATGCGAACTGGCTGATCGCCGACAGGTAAACCAGGGCCTCACAGGCGAGCACAAGGCCCGCAATGAATTTGGCCTCTCGTCCCGCGATTGCGACGCGCGCGCCCGAGGCGCCATACAAGAACATCAGAAACAAGCTTCCAACCTTGAGAAGCGAAATCCGTGGCGTCTCCGACACCAGGGACGACACCAGCGCCGCAATTACGCAGAACACCGCAATCAGGTGAAACGCTCCGAAGTGCCGCGAACGCGGACTCTTGATCCAGATCACGAAACCGCCGAGCGCTCCCGCTGCCAGCAAAAGCCAGCGCAGCGAACTTCCGACCGCGCTGAAGGGCAAGGAGGATCCCGCCCACAGAAATGTTCCCATCAATAGCGGGAAGAAAATTACTTCGAAACGGCTCAATCCCAACAGAACCACCTGGAGGGCCAGGATCGCACCGAGGTACGTTGTATTGGTAAATAACGCAGGCCGGCGTTCAGCCAGAAACAGCAGGGCTACAACGGTCAGGGCTCCAAGGGGAATGAGCAGTGCCGACAATCGGCTGTTCACAGGTGGCTCCCGCACATGGCGTGAGTCGCCCTCAACATCCCATCGGCCCACTGCGCCGGAGAGAAAGATTGAATCCGCAAGGAGCTCTCCATGCTCATTCGCATTCGGGATGTCGCATCGGTGGCGACGAAAGTCATCGCCGCCGCGAGCTTCGCTGAGTCACGCGCAGGAATGACGAATCCATTGCTTCCTTCCTCTACCAGATCCGCAGCGCAGCCAGCAACATCCGTCACAAGAATCGGCAGACCGCATGACATCGCTTCATTCACCACCAGCCCCCAAGGGTCGCTATGAGTTGGAAAAACCAACGCTTCCGCTAACGCGTATAACTCCGCAAGCTCGTCACGCTGCAAAAATCCCGGGAAATACACCGACCCGGGCTTGATGCACGAGACGCGACTCATCAACTCCGGCCGGTCCTTCCCATCACCCACAAATACTAAACCAACTCTACTTTGTAACTCATCGCTTAGCTGTGAATAAGCGTCCGCAAGGTCAAAGATGCCTTTCGCCTTGACCAACCGCCCTACAAACAGGAAGTACCGGGCAGGCAACGCGTGGCGATGGCGAACCTCGTCGCGGTTTTGCCGCGCCGTCTGCGCGTATTTCGCAAAACGTTCGGTATCAACCGCGTTCGGCGCCGTGAAAATTCGGTCACTTGAAATGCCGAGCGCATTTAAGTATTCGCGCGACGCCCTCCCCGGTACGATAAACCCGCTGCACTTTTTCAGGAATTGTTTCTTCAACCACTCCACCGGCCGATGGAGGTTTCGTTGATCCCACGCCGTGCTCTCTGTCCAAAGCAACAAAGGAACGCTGTGTTGGTTGGCCCACCGCGCCGCTTGCCAGGAAGCCAGATAGTTGTATCCTCCGCAAACGACCACATCGGGAGCAATCCGGTTCAACGTGTTCGACACGCGGCGGTTGATCAGAAGATTGTATTTCCCGACCCGGCGGCGCCAGGACTTGAGAACTTCGTATCTAAATTTTATTTCTTCCCGATACACTTGCCACTGGCGCAGGCTGGGATCATTCTCCGAAAGAAAAAGAACGTGAAGATCCACGTCGGGCCGAGCCGCGAGGGTATTGAAAATGGGAATACGATAAGGCGCGATGATCTCAGTGATGATGACCAGGCGGGATCTCAAGCAAATGGTCCCCGCTCCGTGCCAGTAATACGAACCACGCGGTCGATCAGGCGAACAAGCCAACCTGCTAGACTCATGGCACGATGACGTTCAAGGAGTTCCTCCGGCAATTCGTTCCCCATGGAATATGCGAGTACTCCGTGCGGCGCCACGAATATATGCGGATCGGGTTGAACCCCTATCGCGCGAGTTGGATCGCCCGGTCCCAGATCCGATACGAGCAAATGCGTGAAGCGCGGCTCAATCTCGTGCCGCCGCCCATCATCTCAAATTTGCGCACGTGCGTCGATGCGGGAGCGCATTCCGGCAGTTGGACGCAATCTTTGCTCAGTCTGTTTCACCCGCCGCGCGTCATCCTGGTGGAATGCGAGCCGCGAATGGTTGGGGCCCTTAGCGCGAAGTTCAGCGCCTTGTCCTCGGTAAAGATCATCGATGCGGCGCTCGCCGAGAGCGAAGGCGTGGCGCCTTTTCACCAATTGCGCCATCCCGCCGGATCTTCCCTGCTTCACCCGCGCACCGAAATCAGGCGAGAACTCAAAGCTGGGTCGTGGGACGTCGTTGGCACAGTGCAAGTAAACAAAATCAGTTACGACCGCCTGGTCGCTGCGGAGGCCGAAATATCTATTTTGAAGCTGGATATTCAAGGCGCTGAGCTGCGAGTGCTGGCCAACTCGCGCGAGGGCCTTGCAAAAACCCGCTGCGTCATTATGGAAGTCACGTTCACGCCGCATTATGAAAACGACGCCAGCTTTGGCGAGCTCCACGCTCACATGCTCAGCCGAGAGTTCGGACTCTATCGGATTTCGCCGCCTTATCATCGCGATGGCCGGGTGCTCTATGCCGACGCCGTCTATGTGCGGGAGGAGCTCCTGCAAAACTTATCCGGGCAACCTCAGACTGCGAGCCTGGTCGCAGCGTAGTCGCGGGGACGCGTAACTTGAGCCTCCACCAATTGGAGCCACCGCTTGGCGACCGCATTCCAATCGAAGAGCTCCCGGCAACGTTCATAGCCAGCCTGGCCTAGACGGCGGCACTCCTCCGGGCTTGACAACAAGCCTGCCAGCGCGTCGGCAAACTCCCGTGTGTTCTCAGGATTCACCAGCTTTCCCGCGTCTCCAACAACTTCGGGAATGCCTCCCCGATTGGAGGCGACCACCGGGGTGGCACAAGCCATCGCTTCAACATTCACCATGCCGAACGGTTCCTGAAACATGGACGGGCAGGCGAATAGAGTCGCCTTCTGGAAATGCATCGGCAAGTCCCGATCGTGATTAAGATATCCGGTGAACTGAATGTCAGCATTCTTCTCTTCGCATAGGCGCAAAGCCAGATCTCTCACCCGCCGGGTGTAAGCAGTTTCCTGATGTTTCCCAAAGCCGGTCGCGCCCCCGATGATTAAGTTTGCTTCGGGATGAATATCCAGCACGCGCTCGAACGCCTGCACCAGCTGCAACACGCCTTTCTGCTCGTCTATTCGTCCGACAAAAAAGATTGTCCTGCCGGCCCGAGCCTCATCTCGACGACGAAACACATTCACGTCGACGCCATTGAAAACGACTTGGCTCTTGGCATTCAGCGCAAAGGACTTCGAACTAAACGTTCGCCGCAAGTAGTCACTGCACAGAACCACCGCATCTACTTGGGAGGCGAGCACGTTGAGCGCACCCGTGGGCCAGTGCCCTACATGGTCGTTGTGGAGATGCAGGATCAAGACACCTTTGAATCCCAGGTTTCGCAGCATCTGCACCCACTGCGGACGGTTGTGGATATGAATCGCGTCAAACCGCCGCAACCGCCCGAATAGACCTAGCAACCAGATTGGCTCTTCAAAGCGCCGCGCATACGGAACGGTTGCCAACAGCGAACTCACTCGCCACATTCCGCTGCTCTCGTGCCTGAGCGGATAGAGTTCTTGCGCCTCTGTGGGGAAACCGAAAACCGTGACTGATATCTCGTCGCGGAGCCGACTGTAGACCTCAAACGTCCATCGCGCCACAGCTCCGCCGAAGTGAGGGCTGAACTTTTCTCGGCCCGATAGCAAGACTGCGACCGATGTCGCACGTGCATTCACCGAGCTCCCCCAAATTGTTCCATCAACGGTTTTTTTCCCATAACCGCTAACCCGGCGAGGTAAACCACGGCGCCGACCGCAATCACGATCACCGGCCTGGAGCTGAAAGAGTTTGCCAACCGGACCGCGGCCAACATGAGCAGAGCCGCGATTCCGGCAATCGCGATCAGGCGGTTGTTCCAAAGGTCCCGCAATTGCTCCGGCACCAGAAAATAGGCCGTCACTCCTACCGCCAGTTCCGCCAGCACGAAAGCCACGCACACGCCCGCCAATCCAGATGTCCGCACCAGAATCAGCGAGCCTAGCACCGCCACAATCGCCCCTACCGAAGCCGACAGGAGATACGCGCGGTGTTTTCCCAAAGCGTAGAGGACTGTTCCCGACATCAACGAGGCTATGGGGGCCGTCAGAAGAAATGGCGACATCCAGCGCACAAGGGCCACCGCCGCTACATAATTTTTTCCCAATATCCAAGGCACCACCAGGTGCGCAGTGGCCAGCGTTCCGAGCATCAGCGGCAGGCTGATGATCGCGAGCACAGAGACTGCGGCCTGCACCAGCCGTCTCAATCCGCTTGCCGACTGCGCCGACAGCGCCATTCGCGGCATCAGGATGTTTAGAACAATGCTGACGAGATTGCGCAGGATATCCACAAAACGAACTGCGGCCGCATAGAGGCCGAGTGCGTAATCTCCCAGGACCCAGCGCACGACTACATGGCCCGTGCGATGGTACACCGAAGCCATCATCGTGGTCGCTGCGTAGTGCAGGCTGGGCACCAGGATACCGCGCCACTGGTGCGGCTTCACCGTGATCGCCGGCCGAAAGCCGTTGTGCCAGAGAACGATCCATCCCGCCACGTTGGCAATCAGAGCGGAACCCAGAATGCTTGCGGGAAGCCAGAGAACGTCTTTCGGGCTCCGTACCAGAAAGACGATCCCCGCAGCATATAAAAGCTGCTGAATCAGACTCAACAGTGAACGGGCATGAAAGAGTTCGAGAGACGTCAACAAAAAATCGGAGCCAGTCAGCGGCACCAGCATGGCGCCGACTCCATACCAATGCAGCAGTTCACGTGCCTCAGGTCGAGATTCGAACGCCGCCAGAACAAAAAGCACACCCATCGCGGTCAAACTTGCTAGCGCGCGCAGAACCAGGAAGTCCGGGATCAAATCTATGGCGGCGCTTCGGCGCGCCGCAACCTGCTGTCCGGCGTATGCGCTGAGACCGGGGTTTGCGATCACATCAAGAAACGCGCACACCGCGACCACATAACTCCAAAGCCCATAGGTCTCAACGCCGAGCCGCCGCACCAGAATCGGAAACGTCACCGACGTGATCAGCAGTCCAAGAACGCGGGCTGCGCCGACGGACAGAAAAAACCCTCCGTAACGCACGACGGCTTTGGTTGGCCTCACGGTTGGAGTCGCCATATGGAAGCAACGATGATCTAGAGCGTTCTTTGCGGACGCCGGGATTGCCGCCTGGCCACGGCTTCGTGAAACGCCGCCGCCCATTGCGATGAAATTCTGTCCCAGTCAAAACCACTGGCATGTTCGATCGCCGCTGCAGAAAAGCTCCTCCGTAAATTCGCGTCGGCTGCCAACCGGTCCAGACTCTGCGCAAGTTCTTCATCGGAATTCGCAAGATACCCGGTCTTTCCGGATATTACGTAGTCGGAATGATAAAGATCCATGGCCACACAACTCAGTCCGCAAGCGGCAGCCTGCAACAACACTTGCGGATTCCCTTCCTGAATGCTTGGAAAAACAAAAACGTCCGCATGTCGCATCTCCTCGCCCAATTTGTCTGGAGAAAGATGCCCAAGAAAGTTGACATTCCGGCATTCCAGTTTCTCGGCAAGGTCGCGGCATCCCTGCTCGGTCTCTCCTCTGCCTGCCAGTCGAAAGCTCAAGTGCCGCAACCGTGCCGCCTGCTGAATGATCCACTCCACTCTCTTTCGCGCCTGAAATGACCCGGCGTAAAGCGCCACCGGCGCTGAGTTCTCCACGCGCCGCGGCGGCGAGTAAAAGTATCTCCGATCCACCCCGTCATAAATCGGCGCCGCACTCACTCCAAACATGCGTTGGATGGTTTGAACAACGTAAGCGGAGTTCCCAAAGACCATATCGGCCTGTCGAACTGCCGTTCCCACAAAACCGGATCCTGTGGCTTGGTCCATGGCCATAACAATGTAAGTCACTAGCGCTGTCTTCAGTCCCAACCGCCGCCGCAAGGTCAAGAATACGCGGTCGAGCAATCCCCAACGTGGAAAGAAATAAACATCCGGGGGAGGAAAAATACAACTTCGAAGCGATCGTACGGCATTACCGTGTTTCGTCCAGGGGATCAGTCGCGTATTTCTGCGGCCAATGAGCCGCGGATCGCCCTCTCCTTCGCACAGCATCGTGACGTGAAACTCGTCCTCCGGAAGGCGAGCTACTACTTCTTTCACCGTTAGATTTTGGGCATTGGTATTCCTGGCGGCCGCGTCCGACGGCGTAAACACTGTAAGTAAACGACCCTGGGCAGGAATCATTTGGGTTACAGGATACTAAATGGTTTTTGCGGGCCGGACCGGAGGACGTGAAAAAGCCGGTGAGAATAGCGCGCTGCGTGCATCTTTCACCCCACCGATGGCGGCGCGAATGATTGCTTCGGCTCGCGGAGATCTTCGTACAAAGCCCGCGGTTCTGTACCTTGCGATTTCCGCCACGTGTCGCGGGAGCGATCGTGTCAAAGTCGCGTGAACCGTATGGCGGACGCTGTTTCCGAAACGCGCTTTATACCCCTCCGCGCCTAAGCCCAAGTCCACCACGTCAATCTCAGGATCACTGCACGCCTCGATGATGATTTTCGATAGCAGGCAATATCCCGGCGAATATTGCTCCAACCGGCTGTCGAAGGTCGGCTGGTACCAGAACCAGCTTCCCTGAAATCGAAACCCATAGTTCCATGCCGCCGGTTGATCCGCCACTTTCATCACGCTCAGCGTGATAACGTTTTTCCCCGCGAACCGGTTCGTCAGTTCTTCCACAAAGCTTCGCCGCGCGAGCGAAGTAAGGCTGCTTGTGCGCCGGCTCATCTCGAAGCGAGCGATATGAGCCTCGATGAACCCCGGCAGCGCCGCCCGAATATCATCAGGGTCGCAAAGATGTTCAACCGTAACCGGCCCAACTCGCTCCATGCCGCGAAGATACTGGCGCAATTTCTTTTTGGTCTCCAGTTGCGTCTTCAAATGCTGGCGCGCACTTCCACAGCCAAGTTCGACCTGCGCGCATGCGTACGCCGGACGTTGAAACGCGCGAAAGTCTTGCGCACGCGAGTTCGCAGAGAGCGCCCTTGCGGTTGCTCCTGTTTCTGGAAGATTCGCCAACTTGATGCACGCCGGATCGAATTCCCGCAGCTCTCGGAATACTGCCGCCATAAACTCGGATCGAAAGCCGGGGGCACACAAAAATTCACAATAGTCGGCGGTGGTCGCCGCAAGGAACGTAACGTTTTCTTCGGCAAGATCCGTCGCCAGCGCCGCTACGCCCAGGAGTTCGTTGCTTTCATACCCGAGGAGGATGAGGGGCTTCAGCTCACCGCGATAGGCCGACTGCGCCGCCAGTGCCCATCCACTGGTATAGAAAATCTGCGGCTGCTCCACTTGCAGCGCGAGCGCGTTCCACTGCTGAAGAAGTTGAGGACCTTCGGGGATTTCGCGGCAGCAGACGATACGCAAGACGGACTGGTCTCCAGGCGCCGCGTTGGCTTTGGCGCTCTGCCACTATCGGACCACGAATTCCCACCGCAAAGGAGTACCACGCTTGATGCCTTTCGCCGCTCGCTTGCCAAGCACTTCTTCCAGGTGGCGCGGATGGAGGCCGTTGCCGGGACGAATGGATCGCACGTTGTCGGTGGTAAATTCTTCTCCTTGCCGAACGTCTTGCACCACGAACAAAGAGCGGCGGTGCGCCAGGCTCGATCGCTCCTTGTCGCTCGCGCCGAAGTGGACGCCTCCCAGCGCTTTCTCCGCGGTTCTGACGGCTTCGACCATTGACTTGAACTCTTGCGGTTCTAAAGAGAAGGCGCTGTCGGGGCCCGGTATCGAGCGCGACAACGTCAGATGTTTTTCGAGGATGCATGCACCCAGGGCAACCGCGACCACCGATGCCACGATTCCCAGCGTGTGATCCGACAAGCCAACCGGCACGCCAAAACGCCGCGCCATCTCCGGAATCGTTCGCAGGTTCATCTCCTCGGCCGGCGCCGGATACGCGCTGGTGCACTTCAATAACGCAATTTCTTTCGCCCCTGCCTGCCGTGCGCACTGCAAGGCCTCTGCGATCTCTTCTTCGCTGGCCATGCCCGTCGAAATGATCAAGGGCTTGCCCGTGCGCGCCATCTTTTGAATGAGCGGAAGGTCCACGATCTCGAACGACGCCACTTTGTGCGCCGGCACATTCATCTTCTCCAGAAAGTCCACGGCAATGGGATCAAAGGCAGTCGAAAAGCATTCCATTCCCAACTGCTCAGCCAGCTGTTTCAGTTTTGGCTGCCATTCCCACGGCATGTGCGCCTCGGCATAAAGGTCGTGCAACGTGCGCCCATCCCATAGCGTGCCACCCGACACGCGAAACTCCTCCCGATCGCAAGCGAGTGTAATCGTGTCCGGCGTGTAAGTTTGCAGTTTGATTGCGTTCGCGCCCGCCTCCTTCGCCGCGTAAACGATCTTCACTGCCTTCTCGAAGTCCTGATTATGATTGGCCGATAGTTCGGCCATGATGTAAGTGGGAAATCCTGGCCCGATCCTGTCCCGCCTGATTTGAATCGTTGTCGGCATCCCCGCTTTCAAAGAAGACCTTTCTCGGGGAACATGCGCTCGAACTGTGGCCTGCGCGTAAGCCACTCCGAATCGAGAATTCCCAGGCAAATCACATCGTGCGCTTCATCGCCTCGCACGATATGTTGACGCAGCCGCCCTTCCTCGACAAAGCCGAAGGCCTGATGCAACCGTAGCACTCCCCGGTTAAAGTCAAGAACCTCGCAACTCAATTTGCGGAATCTCAATTCTTCGAAAACGTGCTGCAAAACGCAAAACTCCGCAAACATCCCCACGTTTTTCCCGCGAACGCTGGTTCCCGCCACATAAAATCCCCAGTAACATCTTCGATTGGCAGGGTCAATGTCATACAGGTTAAGCAGGCCCACGTCCTGATGGTCGCAGCAGATGATCCAGTGCCTGTACTTGGGATTGTCGAGAACTCGATTGAACCACTCAGCGTGCTCTGCCGCGCTGATGACGTGGTCCGTCAGCATGTAGCGTCGGATCTGCGGCAAATTTCGCCATGACAGAATTTGCTGTTGATCGGCGCGCTGTAGCGGGCGAAATGAAATCATGTGGTTAGGAGCGGGGCAACTCTCGCAGCGCCGCTGCCACTCGCGCCGCGCCTCTCATGTCGACCAGTTCGCGGGCTTTAGAGGACAGGCTCTTCCTCAATTCGAGCGAGTCGATCAACTGCTGCACTAAGCTCGGCATGCTTTCTGTCAGGTTGCCGCTTTCCGGATCGGCCGCCAGCGCCGCCCCGTCCTGCGCCAGGGCTCTGGCTACATCTTCCTGATTGGGCGCATTCACCACCAAAATTGCAGGCAGCCCCATGGCACAGATTTCCCAACAGATGGAACCCGCGGCAACGATCGCCACGTCGGCCGAAGCCATCAATGCGGGCATATTGGCGACGTCTTTCAGCAGCTGCAAACCTTCCTGAGAAATTGCTTCCCGTTCCAACGATTCGGTGTGCGGATTCCCGCCTCCGGCGATGGCTAACACTTCCACCCGGAATTGCTTCAGCAGAGGCAAAATTTTCGCCGTCGCGTTGCCGGCATCACTTCCTCCCATGCTCACAAGAATCCTGCCTACGGCGGAAGGACAACTTCTTTTCCACTCTCGCCACTCCAAAAACTCGCGCCGCAAAAGAGCATAGCGCGGACCCAGTAGCAACTGCGTATGGATCTCACGGTGGGAATAAAGATTTTCATGGGCCTGAATATTTTGGTTGAGGATCAGGTCCGCATAGTAGTGCTCCACTTCTCCAAGATCGTCGATGACCAGGATTTTCAGTCCGGCGGATCTTAGGACGCGCTGAAATTCCGCACCGAAACAGTAGCCATCCACAACGATCGCATGAACGTGGTTCGCGAAAGCCAGCTGGACGCATTGTTTGGCATCCTCGACGCTGCCAGCCTTGCAATTGAAGGTGACGATGCCAATGCCTTCGGCCTGAATTCTCTGGTTCATCGCAGGTATCGTCGACGACATGGCGAAAAGGCAATCTCCTCCCGCATCCTGCCATGCCTGCGCCAGCGCGAGGCAGCGCATCACATGCCCGGTGCCGATCGCGATGCTCGCATCGGCTCGAACGAGGAGTGTGCTGTTGCCCTTCACGCGTGTTTAAATTCAACTTGCCTTCGCGGCGTATTCCGCGCGCGATGCGATCAACTTTCGCAAGTCCTCTTCCGAGCCGGCCTGCCAGAAGTTTTCTGCAGGTGCCGACCTTGGTGGCGCATTCAACAGAAAAGGGATGTTGGCGATTTCACCCGGATGGTTCAGCCCGATCGCCGCTCCAAACTTCAGAAATTGCTCAGCATACTCATACGGTATCCCTTCGAGCCATTTGCACAGGTAGCATGGGACGCCCCGCAGAGCGCATTCGGTGGCAACCGTGGAAATCACCGTTATGCCGAACCATGCCTTCCCCAGCAAATCTGCGGTGAGCGGTCCGGAGATCACCTCTACCGCATTGCGTTGCGTTGCCGAAAGCACGTTGCGCACGAATCGCGCTCGCTCGCTCTTGCTCTCCGCCGGATGCAACTTCACCAGCAAGCGGCGGCCCGAGGCGCTCGCCAATTCGCTTAATGGCATAAGGATGTCCCGATAGAACCCTTCGACGCGTCCGCCGAATACTTCATACGGCTCGGAGAAAAAGATGATGTAAGGTTTCTCGCTTTGCGAGGTTGAAGTCACTTCCGCGACTGTACCCAGAAGATGCCTGGGCGCGCAGATCTCCACTTTCTCGGCCGGAACCCTGCACTTGCTCACCAGATAGTCCCGCTCCATCTCTCCCTTTGCCCAGATTGTGTCGCCATAGGCGCGCTTGAATGCGTATCGTCCATCAAGTGCCCCATGATGACAGGCGACGTTGGGCAAACCCCGTTCCTTCGCCAGCAGCAGCGGCATTCGCGTATAAGGATTGCTGTCGTCCGAACAGAGAACACCTTGAATGGGTTCTCGATCGAAAACGTTGCGCCAGGCGTCGCGCACCTCGATCCCGTTTCGTATCCAGCGGGGAAAATTGTTCAAGTATCCGAGTCGATGCAGTGTCTCGATCGCCGGAGCGTGTGCGCTATCGCGCAGCAGCGCGCACCACAGCCTTTCTATCTCGGCAAATTCCGCCCTGCGATCCCGCATGGAAACGTAGGCAGAAAGCCGGACGGTTTGCATATTCGGCGGAGGATTTTCGATCCAACCGCTCCGCCGGGTCGAGATCAATAGGAACTCCTGGTCCGGCATGCTGTTCGCATAAGCGACGCCCGTCAGGGATACATTTACGTACGCCGTAGGAATGAGAACGACAGGACGCGCCGAGGGCGAGCGTTTTTTCGTCCAGCGCGAGCGAAGCTGCTGCCCAGAATCGTATTTATCCCAAAAGACATCGATCATCTGGGGAAAGGAAAGTCTATTGCAGGCGCGCAAATAACGACGCAAATGCGAGGGCACCGCTCGCTGCGTTCGAAACACGCTGACTCTGTCGGGACGAATGGATTTCAGCAGAGCAGCATGAAGCCCGGGACGAGAGAGATGAACCTCGTCTTCGCTGTTCACCGTTCCAGCAAAACGCTGCAGCAATAACAGTGTCCTGGTCTCTTCCGCGACCAGGATCGACATAATCTCCCACCAGTCGAGACCGAATTCATCGATCAGCCTTCCGCAACCTTCCCCCAGGCTCTCCCGAACCCGCCAGAGGTCCGAGACCCCCTCTTGTAGCGAACCCAAAGAAGAAACCGGGCAGCCAGCCTGCTCCTGCCATCTTTTGTACAAACTCACTCCACCTAACCCGAGGTCGATCACCCGATCCCAGCGCCGGCCGGCCCAAGGGCCGTGTTCCAGGTCGTCTTCGGAATGGAGGAGCAAAATTCTCATAGCCAGCTCAAGATACTGAAACTTGTTCGCAGAATCTCGCTTCCTGCGCAGCTACCACGCAGTCCAACCTCCGTCGACCGCGAGGTTCACGCCTGTAACAAACGAAGACGCGTCGGACGCCAGGAAAAGAAGCGGCCCCTGGATCTCATCGGGATCGCCGCAACGGCCCAGTGGAACCTTCGTTGAAAGCTTTGCGCCGAACCCAGGATCGGATTTCAGAAAACTCTCTGCGGGAAACGGCCCCGGGCTGATGCAGTTCACGCGAATCCGATCCCCAGCCAGATGACAGGCGGCGTAGCGGGTCAACTGAATCAGCCCTGCCTTCGCCGCCCCATAAAACGGAGGATTATTTGCCCCGCTGCTGCCATAAATCGACGGATCGGGACTGACGCTCCCATACATCGATGCGATGTTGATCACAGACGCTCCACCCGCAAGACATTTGCCCGCTTCCCGGAGCAGCGGCAGAGAGCATTGAAGCAGCTGAAATGACGCAGCAACATTGACCAGGTAAGCATTCTGAAAATCTTCCACGCTCGCGCTTTCGAAACTGCCCGGCCGGCTGGCGCTCGCATTATTCACAAGCACGTCGAGTCTTCCGTGCTTATCGCCGATTCTGCGGATGTTCATCTCCACCGCTTGCTGATCGGTTACGTCGAAGCACGCAACCGAAACCTGGAAACCACTGCCGGTGATTTCGGCGGCTAACGATCGCAGCGCATCTTCATGCCTCGCGCCCATTACGACGTGAGCCCCCGCCGAGGCAAGCGCTCTTGCCATGGGCTGTCCCAGGCGTCCGGTAGCTCCGGAAAGAAACGCTACGCGCCCTTTTAGCGAAAATTGCGAGAGAACCGGCTCAGAGTATTTCCCGTCATGCATGAGCCAGTTTCCATTTCGAGGGATTTAAAAGCGCCTCGGGCAGGCTGGAAAACGTGTCTTCGATTTCTTCGCATTGCTCTTGGGTAAGCGGCGACGAACAGAATGCACGGAGATTGGGCCGCAGTTGAGTCATGTTCTCGCATCCCACCACAACGCTGGTAACCCAGCGCTGCGAACGAGCGTAGGCAAGGCACAGGTCCGCCACGTCCTCTCGATCGAATTTGTCGACCCACTCATGCAACTTCCGAATACAGTCGCGAGCATCCGCGCCATCCACCGCGGGCCAGCAATCCGCGGGGTGCAACAAAATTCCCTGCAGAAAAGCGCTACGCGCGTGCACGACCACATCCGCGCGCTCACCGAGTTTGCGATCAACGCCCTGCGCTTTCCATCGCCGATCCAGTAAATTCAGTGGAAGCTGGATGTGTTGGATGTCTTTATCTTCGAGAGCAGCCAAAGCCTCGCTGGGATCGTAAACCGACACGCCGAGCTTCGCCACCCTCCCGCTATCTCGCTTGTCGAGCAGATAATGCCACGCGCAGCCTCGCCAGGCGTTACGGTGCGCCCAGCGATGAAGGAGCAAAGTGCCCAGGCTCGTGGTCCCCAAAGCCGTACACGACGCATGCACGCTCCGGTCGATCGCGGAGCGCACATCGGCGAGCGACGCATCCGCAGGAGTATCCGCCAGCGGGTCAAGCTTGGTAATCACCGACGCGCGCGATCCCCATGCACCCGCGAGGGCTTTGCCAAGAATTCTTTCGGCGTCGCCATAAGCTCGCGCTGTATCCAGTGTGGTTACTCCGTGGGCAATCGCCTGGCGAACTATTCCTACAGCATCGGCCTCGCTGGGCTTGCCCGAGAAATTGACGGCGCCGTATTCCATGCCCAATTGGGCCGTCCCGAGCGTCATCGCGCCGTGTACACGGTTACCAATGATTTTGTGCGGAACCCGAAAACGAGGTTCGCCGGGAAGCGCGTCCAGGCGCAGCGCCAACTCGAGCCATGGAATGTGAACCGGATCAGGAATATCGCGGAAGAGTCTGCAAATTCTTTGATAATCCTCTTGGTCATCCAGGGTGCAACGCAGACGACTGAAGTCCGATGCCCCGAGAGCAGACGTCGCAAAGTTTACTGAACAACAATTCCGTGCCATCCACGGCCCGACATGTTCGCGGTCATAGGCGCTGGTGGCGGCGGCATGGGCCTTTCGCAGAGTCTCGACGTCGAATACTTCTCCCGCCAGCCCGTACGGCAAGCGGCTTTCCGGCCAGCCTGCGTTCAAATATTCTGCGTGGCTTTGGCAAAATCGCGCAATTAGCTGCCGGACAAATTCGCCATCGGGAACAACGTTATCGCCGGTTAAGCGCACGATCAGGCAGTCACTCGGCAACTCCAGCGTCGCCAGATAAAAGCGCTGCAGAACGTCATTTACCGGCCCCCGAAGCGTCTTGAAATTGTTTTCCTGAAGACGCCGAACCAGTTCGTCATCGGACGCATCGTCCGTCGTCGCCACCAACAATTCGTCACCAAGATTCGCTGCTCGGGACGCCGCCAAAATCGCGCTAGGATAATCGCCAACCGGAAGCAGCGCTTTGCCGGGCAGACGCGTGCTCTTGGTGCGCGCCTGCAGAACGATGACCGCCCTCATGCGCGCCGGCCCGTAACCGGCATGCGACTCGCCGCAGCGCAATTGTTAGCCTGCATACGCGCCTAAAACCTTTCGCACCGCCTCGATCACATCTTCCACGTCTTTGTCGCTCATGCCGTGAAACATGGGCAGGGTGATCAGGCGCTCGTAGGAATTCTCCGCAATGGGATAATCTCCTAGGCTGTAACCGAACTTGTCCCGGTAGAACGGGTGGTAATGCACCGGAACGTAATGCACGTTCACGCCGATATTTTCCGCCCGGAGCGCGCGGAAAACTGTGCCGCGATCCGCACTGAGATTCTCGAAACGCAAAAGAAGCGGATATAAATGCCACGCCGGTTTGATTTCGTTCCTTGTCACCGGCGGCAAAGCTCCTTTCAAATCATGAAACGCATTCGTATAACGCGCTGCAATCTCGCGCCGCCGCACGAGGTTTGCTGCCAGTTTTTTCAATTGCGAAAGCCCGAGCGCAGACGCCAGGTCGGTCAGGCGGTAGTTGTAACCGAGCAGCACCATCTCGTAATGCCATTGCCCCGCCGCCTGCCGCGCGCGCGCATCGCTTGAGATGCCGTGGTTACGGAAACAGCGTAGTTTCTCCGCGAAGTCGTCGCGGTTCGTGGCCACCATCCCGCCCTCGCCCGTGGCGACGTGTTTTACGGGGTGAAAACTGAAAACGGTCAAGTGCGCCACGCTGCCCACGCGCCGTCCGTGATATTCAGCCCCGAGCGCATGGCAGGCATCTTCGATCATCACCAATCCATGCTGGTCTGAGATTTCCAAAATCTCATCCAGATCCGCTGGGTGGCCCGCGTAATCGACGGGCAAGATCGCTCTGGTTCGCGGCGTGATTCGTTGAACGACCTGTTCGGGATCCAGGTTCAGCGTGTCGGCGCTCACGTCGGCGAATACCGGTGTTGCGCCTTGGTAAAGCACACAGTTCGCCGTGGCCGCAAAGGTCAAAGGAGTTGTGATCGCTTCGTCGCCAGACTTCAATCCCGCCGCGAATGCTGCGCCATGCAGCGCCGCCGTCCCGGAACTGAAGCTGATTGCGTGCCTGGCTCCCACCTGCGCCGCAAATGCTTCTTCAAACTCGCCCACCTTCGGGCCCGTGGTCAGCCAGTCGGATCGCAACACGTCCACAACTGCCTGGATGTCGTCTTCTTCGATCGATTGTTTGCCATAAGGCAACAGAGTCTTGCGGACTGGAGTTCCACCCTCCAGGGCCAACAACTCGCGACTGGCAGCCGGCATGATCATGGCGTGTTCGCAAATGAAGTGAGCCGGAAGCTCACGCTGGAATCGCCGCCTTCACGGCTCGTCCCGGCTCGATAAGATCCTGCAGTTGTTCCTGGCTCAGCCACTGCCCATTCTTGTCGCTGCTGTAGCGGAATCCCTCCGGCAGCTCCCGAGCCTGAACCCAGTTGGCTTTCTTCCACCACGGGTGCGACGGCTGAATAATGTACTTGTCATCGACTTCGACGGCATTTCGCGCCTCATCTTCCGAGAGCAGCACCTCATGCAATTTCTCGCCGGCGCGGATGCCGATGTGCTCCACCGCGCAACCCGGCGCCACGGCTTCAGCCAGGTCCACCAGCCTCATGCTCGGAATTTTTGGCACGAAGATTTCGCCGCCATGCATCTGCTCGATCGCGCTGATCACGAAACGCACGCCATGTTCCAGCGTCAGCCAGAATCGGGTCATCCGGGGATCAGTGATGGTGATGCGCCCGCGCTTGCGCTGTTCGAGAAAAATTGGAATTACGCTGCCACGGCTGCCCACCACGTTGCCGTAGCGCGCGCAACTGAAGCGCGTATCCTGCGCGCCGGCATAGGCGTTGGCCTGCACAAACATTTTCTCGGCGCATAATTTCGTTGCGCCGTACAAGTTGATGGGATTCACCGCTTTGTCGGTGCTGAGCGCGAGAATGCGCCGCACGCCCTGGTCAATGGCGGCGTCGATCACATTCCGCCCGCCCATGATGTTGGTCTGAATGGCCTCGAACGGGTTGTATTCGCAGGCCGGGACCTGCTTCAGCGCCGCCGCATGCACCACCACGGTCACGCCGGCAAGCGCGCGTTGCAGGCGGGTCACGTCGCGGACGTCGCCAATGAAATATCGCAGGCTCGGGTGGTCATAGCCGGCAGCGCGCATATCGTGCTGCTTCAGTTCATCCCGGCTGAAGATCACCAGGCGCGCGGGACGGTATTCCCGCAGCATGATTTCCACGAACTTGCGGCCGAACGAACCCGTTCCCCCCGTTACCAGCACCACTTGTTCCGACCAGTTCATCGCGCCTGCCTTCATTCTGTGGTCGCTCGCGCGGCGGCATGGCCGTGCGGCTTACTCTCTGCCCGCTTGCGCGGGTAATTGTTTCGTGCGATTGATAGGCGGAGAGACAGCGCTCTCCCTTCGTGGCTGGCATTTCCAAGTGGAAGGTAGTATAGCGGAGTTTCTTGTCCCTGCGTGATCTTCCCGTAGTTGCACAAGAAGTACTGCTATAAGATTTCTCGAAAACTTTCCCGCCGCTCGATGCTAGAATATCGGCGCAACGTATCCACTTCATCTGAAAATGTTCCCCGGCGGAGGACCAGCCACCGATCGCGGGATGCCTTTGGGCCGTTGTGCGACCAGCTCGCCAGCCTGCAAAGGGTCTGATATTTGTTGAGGAGAGTAAATGGATTCGGGATCGCTGGTCCAGGCCAATAACAACAACATCCTTCGCGAAATGCCGCCGGCCGCCGACTTCCGGACCCTACCCCCGCGCGTCTATCCCGAACTGCTGCATCAGGAATCCGCTCTCGGTGAATATATCCGCGTCCTGATGAAGCGCAAGTGGACCGTTCTGGCCTGCCTGCTCACGATTTTTTCCGTCGTCGCCATCGCCAGCCTCAAGATGACCCCGATTTACGAGGCCTCCGGCAGCATCGAGATCAACAAGCCCGACTCTGGACTGGTCAACTTCAGCAACTCCCCGACTTTCCAGGTTGACTACTACGATCCCACCGAACTCGAGACCGAAGTCATGATCTTGCAGAGCGATCTCCTTGCCATGCAGGTCATCAAGGAGCTGGCCCTCGACCGTCGTCCTGAATTCGGCGGCAAGGCTCCGCCGCCGCTCCCGTCCAACGTGGACTTGGCGCCGGATCCGCTTCAGGCCGACTCCGCCCGCACCTCGGCTCTGATTGGCTCCTTTCGCGGCAATCTGAAGGTCTCGCTTTCCCCCAACACGCACATCATCAAGGTCTCGTTCCGCAGCCCGGATAAAGACTTGACCGCCAACGTTGTGAATACGTTGATGAGCACCTACACCGAGAACAATTTCAAGTCTCGCTTCGACTCGACGATGCAAGCCTCGGATTGGCTGTCGAAACAGCTCGTCGACCTGCAGATGAAGGTGGAAACGTCGCAGGAAAAGCTGGTGCGCTATCAGAAGGAACACGAGATTCTTGGCATCGACGAAAAGCAGAACATCACCACCGCCAAGCTCGACGAATTGAACAAGGCGCTCACCGCCGCCGAGTCTGAACGCATGGACAAGGAAGCGGTGTACCGGCTGGTGCAATCCGGCGACGCGGACACGATCGCTTCCGCCGCGACCTCCATCGCCGGCGCGAACGGAGTGCAGTCGCCCTCCGGGCTGCTCGAAAGCCTGCGCGGCAAGCAGGCAGAAGTGAAAATCCAGGCGGCGGAACTCAGCACGCAGTTTGGCCCCTCCTATCCCAAAGTAGCCCAGCTGAACAGCCAGCTGAAAGAGATCGATGCCCAGATCATTGCCGAAACCCAGAAAGTCGCCGGCAAGATTCGCGGTCAATACATGGCCGCCCTGCAGCGCGAGAACATGCTGCACGATGCTCTTGAAAAACAGAAGCAGGAAGCCAACAAGCTGAACGAGAGTGCGATTCAGTACAGCATCCTGAAACGCGACCTCGAAAGCTACCGCACGCTCTATGAAGGGCTCATGGAGAAAATGAAAGAGGCGGGCGTCTCGGCAGGCCTAAAATCGAATAATTTTCGCATCGTCGACGTTGCCCGTGCGCCGCATTCTCCGGTGGAGCCGAATATTCCTCGTAATCTCGCATTCGCGCTGATGCTGGGCCTGACGTCCGGCATCGGCCTCGCCTTTCTGCTTGAGGGCCTCGACAACACCGTGCGCACGACCGAGCAAGCCCAGCTCATCTCCGGCCTCGCTCCCCTGGGGATGATTCCAATGGGATCCCGCAGCGCTCGGGAAGGCGCGACGGCGAAGCGACTGGTGATTGCCACATCCAAAGAAGCGGTGGAACTGGTGACGCAGGTGCGCCCGCAATCGCAGATGGCAGAGTCCTACCGCGCCCTGCGCACTTCCTTGCTCCTGTCGAACCTGGGAGCGCCCCCAAAAGTCATCATGATCACCAGCGCCCTTCCCCAGGAAGGCAAGACCACCACCAGCATCAACTGCGCCGTTGTGCTGGCGCAAAAAGGCATTCGGGTGCTCCTGATCGACGCCGACCTGCGGCGCCCCAGCATTCACAAGACGCTCGGTATGGGCCCGCGCAGCGGGTTGAGCAATGTGCTCACAGGCAGCGCCGATCTGCAGCAAGCGATCACGCGCTCACCCGTCCTGCCCAACTTGTCCATCCTCCCGGCAGGCACGCCACCCCCAAATCCGGCAGAGCTGCTGGCTTCCTCCAATATGCGCGACGTGCTCGAAGAATTGCGCGGGCAGTACGATCACATCGTGGTCGACACGCCTCCCACTCTCTCGGTTACAGATGCCGTCGTCCTCTCTCCGCGCGCCGACGCCATCGTTCTCGTCATCCGTTCCGGCCAGACCACCAAGCAAGCGTTGCGCCGCTCGCGCGACATTCTCATGCAGGTCAATGCGAAGGTTTCCGGCGTCCTGCTCAACGCCGTGGATCTCAGTTCGCCCGACTATTACTACTACTACGAATATCAAGGAAAATATTCCCGCTACTACCGCGATGACGATTCGAAGCACGATGATGACGACGAGGACATCGAAGAGGAAGCGGCGGAGGCATCCTCAAACAGCGCGTAACACAGGTGGAACCGGAACGGCCGTATTTCCCGGATCGACTGGCGTAAAGCCCACGCACTCAGACTTGGTTGGATCGAAGTATGACGATCAATCTCCATTCCAGCATGCGGGCAAGGCTCCTGGTCCTTGTGACCGCCGCTCTGTGCCTGCTGTACATGCTGTTCGCCGCCCGTTTGTTTGTAGCTTCGGTCTTTGCCGACGAGCCGGAAATCACAAGCCTGCAGCGCGCCGTGCGTCTGGATCCCGCCAACGCCGATTATCGCAATCATGTAGGGCGCTACTATGCGCTCGTGGCTCGCGACCCCGCGGCCGCCATCGCGCCTTATCGCGAAGCGGTGCAGCTCAATCCTCATTCTGCCCGTTACTGGTTCGATCTGGCCTCGGCCTATCAGGTGCTGGGCGACGTTGCCAATCAAAGCGGCTCGCTGGCTCGCGCCATTGAAGCCGATCCGAAAACTCCGGATGTAGCCTGGGAGGCGGCCAATTTTTATCTCGTCCAGGGCGACGACGCCAGGGCCATGCGCGAGTTCCGCGTCGTTTTGGACAATGAGCCGACGCTCGCGGGTCCAGCCATCCAGTTTTGCTGGCGCATCAACCCGGATGTCGACTTCCTGTTGCGGGACATCGTTCCGCCCAAAGCTTCAGCGTACACCGCCTTCCTCGATTTGCTCATGAGCAAGCAGGAGACCGCGGCGACGGCCAAGGTATGGTCGTCTTTGATGGCGAGTGCGCAGCCCTTCGAACTGCGCCAGGCATATGCCTATCTGCAGTATTTACTCGATCACAAGGAGGTGGATCAGGCACGCCTGGTTTGGCAGGACACCGCCCCGCGCTTCGGCTTATCTGCGTACTTGCCCACGCGCAATAATCTGATCGTCAACGGTGACTTTGGTCTCGACGTGCTGAACGGCGGCTTTGACTGGCAATACGACAAGCAGCGCAGCGTTTCGCTTACCCTCGATCCCAGCGATTTTCACAGCGGCCACCGTTCCCTGCTGATCGCTTTCGATGGCCCGGGCGTCACGGACGCGGGCATTCGCCACTTCATCGCCGTACAACCCAACACCACCTATCAGTTCTCGGCTTACTACAAGAACGGAGACTTCGAAGGGGCGGGTGGTCCGCATTTTACGATTCAGGATGCTTACACCCGGGCCATTCTGTACGACAGCGATGAACTCAAGGAGGCGGGATTCTGGAAGTCCGCCGGCGGCGAATTTACTACTGGCGACGATTGCAAGCTGCTCGTCCTACATATCCGCCGCCTCCCGGAAGGCAGCCCAATCCGCGGCAAGCTTTGGGTCGACGATTTCCGCCTGGTGGCTAAACGCTAGCACATGGCAACGACTCCGATGATCGAAATTACCAGGATCGAGAATATTCGACGCCAGCGCGTTATCCAGCTCGGCAGCATCCTGCCGTATGCGGTTTTCGGACTGCTTCTTTTGGGCCCGATTCTATTTGGCGCCGTCGAACCTTGGTCCACTTTCCTCATGGAGTCTGCTGCGGCCGCGCTTTTTTTTCTCTGGGTCACCAGGCAGGCGCTGGAAGCGGAGTTGCAAGTCCGCTGGAACCCCTTGTTTCTTCCCATGAGCGTGTTTGGGCTTCTTGTCCTGGTGCAATGCGTCTTTCGGCAAACCGCCTACGCGCATGACACGCTTTCGCAGGCCGTACTTTACATCTCTTATGCTCTGCTTTGTTTTCTCGCGTCGCAGACCTTCATCCGCGGATCACAGGCGCGAACTCTTGCCTCCATCATCACCATTTACGGGACGGCATTGGCCGCGTTTTCGCTGGTCCAGGGTATTGCTTCCAATGGCAAGCTCTACTGGATCCGCCAGCCGAGGATGGGCGGCTGGATTTATGGGCCGTACGTCAATCACAATCACTACGCCGGCCTGATGGAGATGTTGGTCCCGATCCCCCTGGTCCTCTCGCTTACCCGGCTTGCTTCGTCGCGAACCCGTGCCGCCGCCGCTGCTGCTGCCGCGGTCATGGTTGGAACCATTTTTCTCTCCGGCTCGCGCGGTGGGATGCTTGCCGTCGTCGTGGAGATCACGATCCTCGCCGTGCTCATCATCAAGCAGAAACGTGGCCTGCGCACGGCCATCGGCATCGGGCTTTTCCTCGCAATTGTGGTCGCCCTGGTCACGTGGGTAGGCGGGAATGAACTCTCCAAAAGAATCGCCAGCGTCGGCGGCTCCCACTCGGAAATTACCAGCGATGTCCGCACTTACATCAATCGCGACGGCCTGCGCATGTTCCTCAAAAAGCCGGTGCTGGGCTGGGGGCTAGGGACGTTCCCGGTCGTCTATCCGCAATTTCGGACGTTCTACACTAACTTTTTTGTCAATGAAGCTCACAACGATTATCTGCAGCTGTTGGTCGAGATGGGAGTGCTCGGCTTCGGCACGATGCTGTGGTTCATCGTAACGGTGTACCGTCGCGCCTACAAAAAAATCGGCAACTGGACGGCGCAGATAAGCGGTGCGGTCGCACTGGCTTCGATGCTCGGAATTAGCGGCATCCTCGTGCACAGTGCAGTGGATTTCAACCTGCAGATTCCGGCCAATGCTGCGCTTTTCTACGTGCTCTGCACCGTCGCCGCGTCTCAGCCGTTCACGGAGCCGCAGAGAAAGCGGCGTCCAGTGCGCGCCAAGGCGGTCGATCAGGTTCCGGCTCCAGAAGAAGCAATGCATTTGCCCGCCACCAATTTCTAGCGGCCGCGGCGAACCTGCTCAGTTTTTGTGGGTTCATTCGCCCGAAACTAGGGCTTGGACGGGCTTACCGGTTCATCGCTTTGAACTAACACCCAGGCGGTAACGCCACCGATCGCCGCCGCCCCGGCGATAATCGCCGTGGTCGAATTCAGAACTCCGCCGCTGGCGGCAGGAGCAGCGCCGGCCGCGCGTTTCTTGTTGTTCTTCTTGTCCTTATCGCCATCGCCGCGATCTGATTGCTCGTCACGCGTTGTTTCCTGCCCTTGCGCCAAGGTTGTCGTGCCGTTGTCGTCCGTGATCGTCAGATCGCCTTTTTTGGCGACGATGCGCACCGTTCCGTCGGTATCCACCACGTTGAATTCGGTCCAGAGATTGGAAGCGGGTGCAACCTTGACCGCGCCGGCCGTCGTGGCTACTCCTTTGGAAGTGGAAACCGATACTCCGCCGTGTTCGAGCTTCAAAGAATCGCCTTCGAATTCGATCAGCGAATCGCTCAAGATCGTGATGCTCGAACCGGAAGCATGAATATTGGCGGCAGAATCGGACCGCGTCTGAACCATATCACCGGAGAAAATAGCGGAGGACTTGGGAACGTGTGCTCCATTCAGCCACGCGGCCCCGTCGGTATAAAGCATGGCCGCAGCTGAGTCTGTGGCGCAGAGAGAAGCAGGAATTAGAAGTAATAGCACGCAACTTACCATCGTCCGGAAAGCGGCTATGCCCATCCCAAACTCCGTTATTAACTGATTTGGTGACCGTTAACGCATCCTATCCTCCCATGTTCTTTGCCGTCAACGATTTTGGAGGTGAAAAACGCCTTCTCCTGTGGAAAACCGCCCGCCCAAAAAGATTTTGGATTTTGAAATTGTGGAGATGGGAAAGCCGGCAGGTACGCGATCGTCAGGAGAGGTCAGTTGGGCGCCACACCGATCAGATCCACTGGTCAATTACTTTCCACCACAGAAACCGCATCCATTCGTCGACGAAGGTTTTTGCCCATTGCCGATGAACCCACCAGCGGACGCCGAATTGATCTTCGTCATGCGCGGCTGCAATGGAATATTCGTGCACCGGCAGTGACCGCCGGAAAACGCTTAGCGAGCGGCGGGTATGAAAGTCAGAAGTCACGATCAACACGCTCTTCGCGGATTGTTGACTCAGGCATTTCTCCGCATCTTTGGCCTCGTCTTTGGTCGATAAACCCTGGATCGGGCACACGCTGATCAGCGCGCCCTGCGATAAGTCCTGGATGTACTTCTCGGCGAGTTGTTGCTGCGTGAACTCGTAAATCTTGTTTCGCGCCGGTACATCCAGCACGATTTTTCGCCCGTAACCCTCCGCCAAAAGTCGTAGAGCAAGTTCCGGCCGCCGGTTCGTTTCGCCCGCCAGCACAAGGATTGCATCGGATGGCTGCGGGGCGTTGATCACGAGAAAGCCGCCCGCTCTTGCAGCCAAAAAAAGTGCGAGCACAAGGGCAACGATGGCAAGCACCCATGCGCGGCGAGGACCGCGGCCCATCACCATTCCCGACCCCGGAACGTATCGCGATTTTGTAGCATCCCGACCCGGTCTCCCGCGTAAAGCGCGTGCTAGAATTCGAACTGAATTCAACCTATCTGAAAGTGCCGCCCGCTACAACAATGTCCAGCTCTTCCGTCCTTCATCGTTCTTTTGCACAACTGAAAGAGAGAATCCAGCAGCGGCGGGCGAACGTCGGCATCATCGGCCTGGGTTATGTTGGGCTGCCTCTGGCCCTGCTATTCAGCGAGCAGCGTTTTTCCGTCACCGGCTTTGACATCGATCAGCGCAAGGTCGATACGCTGAACCATGGCGGATCTTACATCTATCGCATCGGCGCCGATGAAATTGGCGCCGCCAGGTCGCAAGGCTTCTCTGCTACGTCCGATTATGCCCGCCTCGAGCAGATGGACGCGATCATCATCTGCGTTCCCACACCCCTCGACAGGTATCACGAACCCGACTTGAGTTTCATCACCGACACTACGCATGCCATCGCGCCTCACCTCCAGCCTGGGCAGCTGATTGTGCTTGAGAGCACAACGTATCCCGGCACAACCGAAGAGGTGATGGTGCCGATCCTGGAGAAAGAAAACAAGCTCTCTTTGAAAGCGGCTCGCGGACAGTCGACAGGCGACAAGGAATTTCTGGTCGCGTTTTCTCCCGAGCGGGAAGATCCCGGCAATACCACGGTCGCGCGACCCGATATTCCTAAGGTTGTGGGTGGCGTGAATGCGCAGGCATCGGAACTGGCGGGCGCTCTTTACGGCTCCATCTTCCACCGCACGGTTCCGGTGTCATCGCCGGCGGCGGCGGAAATGACCAAGCTGCTGGAAAATATCTATCGCTGCGTCAACATCGCCCTGGTCAACGAGCTCAAGCTTTTGTGCCTGCGCATGGGCCTCGATATCTGGGAAGTCATCGACGCCGCTTCCACCAAGCCTTTCGGGTTTCATCCCTTTTATCCCGGGCCGGGCCTTGGCGGGCACTGCATTCCCGTCGACCCCTTCTACTTATCGTGGAAAGCAAAAGAGTGGGACTTTCGGACTCGTTTTATCGAACTGGCGGGCGAAATCAATACCAGCATGCCCTATCACGTGCTGGCTTCCATCGGCAGCGCTCTCAATCAGCACAAGAAATCTCTGAACGGCGCGAAGGTGCTGGTGCTAGGCGTTGCCTACAAGCGCGACATTGACGACCTGCGTGAGTCTCCATCTCTTACCATTATTGAACTCCTTCAAAACGAAGGCTCACAGGTCAGCTACCACGATCCCTATTTCCCATTCATCGGCAAGGGCCGCAAGTACGATCTGCAGATGAAGCGCGCTGAACTCGAAAACCTCGGCCAGTACGATTGCATTGTCATCGTCACGGACCATTCCGATTACGATTACCGCAAGATCGTCGCCGAGGCGCAACTCGTCGTCGATACCCGCAATGCCACCAAAGGCATCAGCAGCCCGAAAATTGTGCGCTGCTGACCCTCACCGATCCCAAGGCGCCGAAATCGAGGAATTCTTCATTTAAGCTGTGATCCGGTGATAGGATAGCGGGCTGCTCGTTAAGTCCCGGCCCTTTGCCGACTGGAGACGCGCATGACCAAAATTGCGCGCGCTGTAGCGTCGCCCCGCGTGGTCTGCATCGAAGATTTCCGTCCGATCGCGCGCCAAAGAATTCCGAAGCCTGTCTTTGATTACCTTGACGGTGGCGCCGAAGGCGAAGTCACGCTGCGGGAAAATTGCCGCGTCTTCAATGATGTAAGCTTCCGTCCGCGCCACGCAGTCGCTGTTGCCGCCTGCAACCTGGGAACTCGCGTTCTCGGCTACGATCTTAAGCTTCCATTCCTGCTGGCGCCCGTCGGCTACAGCCGCCTGATGCACCCCGGCGGCGAAGTGGCGGCCGCTCGTGCCGCCGGCCGGGCTGGCACCGGGTACATCCTTTCCACAATTTCCGGGCATCGCCTGGAAGATGTGCGCGCTGCCTCCACGGGCCCGGTCTTTTACCAGCTTTATCTGATGGGTGGGCGGGGAGCGGCGGAAGGCGCGATCTCCCGCGCGCGCGACGCGGGTTTTTCCGGGCTCGTCGTCACCATCGACACACCGGTTTCGGGTATTCGCGAGCGCGATTACCGCAACGGCATGAAAGAGCTGATCAGCGGCACCGTCTTTGAAAAGATTCCTTACGTGGGGCAGATTCTCGCCCATCCCGGATGGCTGTTTGACTACTTGCGCGATGGCGGCCTGCCCGGCCTGCCCAACGTTATCATTCCGGGCAAGGGTCAAATGCCGCTGGTGGATATCAACGCGGCTCTGGCGGAATCAACTCCCACTTGGGCCGACCTGAAGTGGATTCGCGAGATTTGGAAAGGTCCCATCGTCATCAAAGGCGTCTTAACCGCCGACGATGCCCGCAGAGCGGTCGACGAGGGGGTGGCGGCGATTTCTGTCTCAAACCACGGCGGCCGCCAGCTCGACGGCTTGCCCGCTTCTTTGCGCGCGTTGCCCGAGGTGGTGAAAGCCGTCGACGGACGCATTGAAGTTTTGATGGATGGTGGCATCCGCCGCGGCACCGACGTCGTCAAGGCTATCGCCATGGGCGCCAAGGCTGTCCTGTGCGGCCGCGCTTACGCCTTTGGGCTGGCCGCTGCGGGGGAAACCGGAGTCGATCGCGCGATCGAAATCCTTCGCACCGATATCGACCGGACCTTGCGCCTGTTGGGCGTTTCATCCATTGCCGAATTGAACCGTTCTTACGTCAATGTCCCCCGGGATTGGGAAATCGCGTAGAGAAACAGTCTTGCCGTCCATCGATCTTCGTTTTCGTTTCACGTTTTTCACCGCGGTTACTCAGCACGCTCCGTATGCAGGGAGGTTGGCATGCAGTGGACGCAAATCTATGATCCGCTCGGTCACTGGTGGCTCTCCACGCTGGTCGCAGCCCTTCCCATCATCGTTTTGTTCGGGCTGCTGGCCGGGCTCAAGGTAAAGCCCCACTGGTGCGCAATGGCCGGCGCCGCGACCGCGATGCTGGTGGCCATCATTTTTTTTAAGATGCCGCTGGTTCTTGCCGCCATGAGTTTCGTCTACGGCGTCGCCTTCGGCATCCTGAAAATCGCCTGGATCGTTCTCGCCGCCGTCTTCCTCTACGACATTTCTGTGGAGACCGGACAGTTCGAGATCATGAAGGAGTCGATAGCAGGCATCACCGCCGATCGCCGGCTTCAGGTCTTGCTGGTGGCGTTCTGCTTTGGCGCCTTCATCGAGGGCGCTGCCGGTTTTGGCGCGCCCGTCGCCATCGCCGGCGCCTTCATGATCGGTTTAGGCTTTCGTCCTTTCCACGCCGCCGCGCTGAATCTCATCGCCAATACAGCGCCTGTGGCATGGGGCGCCATCGGAACTCCCGTTCACACCCTCGCCGCGGTTTGCGGCCTGCCGGAGTCCGATCTCAATGCCATGATCGGCCGCATTCTTCCCTTCACCGCGATCATCGTTCCTTTCTGGCTGGTTCGAACCATGGTGGGCTGGAAAGAGACTTTCGAAGTCTTCCCTGCCATCCTTGTCATCGGATTTTCTTTTGCCCTCACGCAATATTTCTGGTCGAACCACGTCGACAGCAACCTGGTCGACATCATGGGTGGTGTAGTTTCCATCCTCGCCGCCCTTGTCTTTTTGAAGTTCTGGAAGCCGAAAAAAATTTGGCGCTTCGACTATGACGATAAAGATCCGGCGCTGCCTCCGCCCACGGCGAACGTCGTCGATCAGTTCGGCGGCCAGTGGGATCCCCACAATTTCGATGGCTTGCACAAGCCTGTCCCGTACACCGCGGCCCAGGTCCTGCGCGCCTGGATGCCATTCGCCATCCTCTCGCTCTTCGTCTTGCTGTGGGGATTGCCCAAGATCAAGCTGGCGATGAACCAGGCTACAACGCCGGCTTTTCGCGTAATTCTGCCGGACGGCAAGGTGAGGCCCGGCCCTCCTGGATGGAATGTTCCTATTCTCCACAACGCCGTCTATCGAGCGCAGCCGGTCGTTCCCAAGCCCACGCCAGAAGCGGCGCGTTACGACCTCAACTGGCTGTCCGCAACCGGCACCGGCTGTTTCTGCGCCGCCATCGTATCCGGCCTGCTGCTTGGGCAAGGGCCCGTCAAGCTGATGAAAATTTTCTGGCGCACCCTGGTCCGCATGCGCCTGGCCATGGTCGCCATCTCTTTCATGCTTGGCCTCGGCTACGTCACGCGTTATTCCGGCCTGGACGCCGTGCTGGGCCTCGCTTTCACCCGCACCGGCTGGCTCTATCCTTTCTTTGGCACGTTTCTGGGCTGGCTGGGCGTCGCTTTGACGGGAAGCGATACCTCTTCCAACGCCCTGTTCGGAAGCTTGCAGAAAATTACGTCGCAACAACTCGGCATCGATCCTGTTTTAATGTGCGCCGCCAACAGCGCCGGGGGAGTGATGGGCAAGATGGTCGATGCGCAATCGATCACCATTGCCACTGCCGCTACCGAGCAGGTCGGCAACGAAGGCATCATCTTCCGCTTCGTGGTGTGGCATTCGGTGGCGCTGGGCGCCATCGTTGGCATGATCGTTCTCTTGTACGCCTACGTTTTCAAATATGCCGTGCCACACGGCTTGACGTTTGTGAAATAGACCGCTCTGGTACTGCATCCCGGGAAAGCGGCGCGCTTAGCGTGCAGCGTGAACAGTTTTCAATCTTTCTTTTCGTTTTCCTTCGGCAAGCCTTTCTCAATCGGTTTGCGCGGCAGCATCTGATCGCGCATCGCGGTCTCGTACACGAAGCTGGCAACAATCACCGCAGCTTGTTTTAAGTCCTCGGGCTGCAGCCGGTCATAGACGTCCATGTTCGAGTGATGGGTGCGCGTTTCGTATTCGATTGGATCCTGAATAAACTGGAAGCCGGGGATACCGACCGCGTCGAACGACAGGTGATCGGTGCCTCCCGTATTGCGCATGGTGAGCGTGCTCATTCCAAGATCTTTGAATGGCTTCATCCACGCATCGAAGATCGGCGCCACCGCTTCGTTTTCCTGCAGATACACTCCGCGTATTTTTCCAGTCCCGTTGTCGACATTGAAATAAGCGGAAACCTTGCCTTGCTCCGGCTTGACGGTGACGTCACCGGCCTCGCGCCGCGTCAGCGTCGGCATGCCCTTCATCATGGGATCGTCCATGGGCGGGCGCGACCCGAAATGATGCTCGACGTAGTTTTGCGAGCCCAGCAACCCCTCTTCTTCCCCGCTCCACAATCCAATGCGAATGGTGCGCCGCGGCTTCACGTCCAGCGCCTTCAGAATGCGCACCGCTTCCATCATCACAATCGTGCCGGCGCCGTTGTCGGTCGCGCCCGTGCCTGCGTGCCACGAATCGAGGTGCGCCCCCAACATCACCACCTCATCCTTTTTCTCTTTGTCGCTGCCGGGAATCTCGGCGAGGGTGTCGTACTGCATGGGATCATCGTCGTAGAAGGTGTTCTGCACGTTCAGCTCAAGCGTCACGTCCTTCTTCTGATCGAGGAGCCTGGCAATTCGCGACCAGTGTTCCAGCGCCAGCGTCACCTGCGGCACGGTCGTCGTTTCACCCGTCTTGTAAGATCCGCCCTGCTGCACAAACACGGTGCCGCCGCCCGACGTCTGCCGGCTGTGATCGATCACAGCCAGAGGTTTTTCCTCGCCCCAAAATTGGTTGAGGTCTTTGACGAATTGCATGCGCTTGCGATACATCGCCGCGTTGTACTCCCGCTCTGACGGCCCCATGTAATCCGCGATCTTGCTCAGGTCTTCGTCACTGTCGCGCCGGAACTGCGCTTCCGTGATCGGCTTGGCCGCGGCGTCGGCCCCCAGAATTACGATCATGCCCGCGAGCTTGCCCTTGTACTTGTCGAAATCTTTCTGGTCTTCGATGATGGCGCGGACGCATTTGCCCTGCACCACGCCGCCGGTGCCCGGAGTCCAGGCCTTGGCGTATGCGATCAAAGGCGCTACATCGGGCGAGGTCATGCGCACATTGATGTACTGGTTGGCCCAGCCGCGTCCAAACGGCCCCCAGGGCTCCAGGTGTGCGTTCGAGAGACCCATGGCTGTCAACTGATCGCGCGTCCACTCATTGGCCCGCTTCATGTTGGGCGACCCGGTGAGCCGCTCGCCGATTCCGTCCATCAGGCCGGTCGCGAAATCCATCACCTTGGAATTGTGGAAACCCTCATAACGAATCCGCCCAATCATTTCCAGGTCCACTTTCTCTTGTGCCCGGCAAATGGGGAACGTTTGCATTACCAGGATTACGCATACGACACGCAGGCAGTTCTTCATAGCGGGGAAATCTCCTTCGAAGTCAAAAGCGAGATTATACGTCCACATCGCAACTTGTGGATGGAATGCGAATTGCAAAGTTGCGTATTCGGGTATCAGCAGTTGCCGGCTTACAGCTCAATTGTCTAGGTGTTTGGTGCAGCGCGGCGGGTCGTGTGGCAGCGGGAGCGGGCGGGCTCACTGAAATGCGGAGTTGTTTTTGGATTTAAACCTGCGAGCTTCGGTGACTCGCTTTTCACTCCTTTTTGCTCTCACCTTCGGCAGACTTCCGAGCAGCCTTTTTCTCGTTCTTCTTGTCGCCCGGCTTGTTCCCTTCGGTTTCATTCCCTTCCGTCTTCTTCTCGCCCGCCGAAGCAATGTCTTCCTCTTCATCCGTGTTTTTCGGGATGTATTGCACGATCAGGGAAATACGCCGGTTGATCGGATCAAGCGGCGTGTCCGCCTTGCGCAACCGCTGATCGGCAAAACCACGAACTTGCGAAACCTGGCTTGCGCCGATCCCGTTCGCCTGCATCAGTCGCCGGGCCGCGTTGGCGCGATCGGTCGACAATTCCCAGTTCGTGTAGTTTCCGGTCGCCGCATACGGTTTCGAGTCCGTATGCCCTTCAATGGAAATCTTGTTTGGAAGCTTACTGAGTTCCTGCGCCAGAGAAACCAGCAGGTCCTTGCCATCGCGGTTCAAAGTGGCGTTGCCGCTGTCGAAAAACGTGCCCGCGGCCGATTCCATCAGCTCGATTCGCAAGCCTTCCGCCGTCACCGTCATTTCCACGTGGCTTTTAAGCTTGTCGAAATCGCTCATCTGGCGCATCTTCTGCTCCAGCTGTTCCTTGAGCCGGGGCATGTTGTCTTTGTTGAGCAGGAAGTTTTCTCCCGCTCCCGCCATGTTCGTTCCGACCTTTTTCGACGTCCCGGTGGGGTCTTTAAAATAACCGCCCACCGCCTCCTGGACTTGCTTGCTGCTGTTCAGCAACCAGAGCACGATGAACAGGGACATCATCGCGGTGACGAAATCCGCGTAGGCAACTTTCCACGCGCCTCCGTGATGGCCGCCGTGGCCACCCTTCTTCTTGATGACGATGATCGGCCGAGCTTTCTCCATAGGGGATCAATCGCGTGCTTAAGCGGACGCCGCCGCGGACGCCGCCGCGGCCGCACCGCCTCCCCGGCAGGCCGCCTCCACTTCTTTGAAGGATGGCGCACGTGCCCGGGAATCGCGCGCCGCGCCACTTCCACCGCCATGATCGGCGCCGCGCCTTTCAGGAAGGAAATCATCAGCGCGCGCAGCACATTCAGATAGGCATGCTCTTCATCCGCAGCCTTCGTCATATTTGCCGCCAGCGGTCCGACCAGCCCATAGCAGAGCAGAATACCCAGAAAAGTTCCCACCAGGGCAGCTGCCACCTTCTTGCCAATTTCCTCCGGCGGCCCGCCCAGCGCGCCCATGGTGATGACGATGCCCAGCACCGCCGCCACAATCCCGAGCCCGGGAAGCGAATCGGCCATGCTACTCAGCGCAGCGGTCGGCAGCGACGCGCCGTGATGGTGAACTTCCAGGTCCACATCAAGCATCTGGTCAAGATCGAAAGCGTCGACGCCGGTGATCGCCATGCGCAGCGAGTCGCATACGAAATCCCGCGCGTGATGGTTTTTCAATGCCGGCGGCGCTTTGGACAGCACCGCGCTCTTGTCCGGTTCCTCCACGTCGCCTTCCAGAGCCATCAGGCCGTCTTTCCGGGCCTTATTGAGCAGGTCATACATCGTTTTCAGGGAATCGAGATAGGCCTGCTTGCCGAATTTCGATCCACCGAAAGCACCGCCCAATCCCGAGGCGATTTTCTTCAGGATGTGCAGCGGATTGGCAATCAGGACGGTTCCGATCGCGGCCCCGCCAATCGTCACCAGTTCCGCGGGCTGGATCAACACTCGCAGATTTCCGTGTTCCATCAGGAAACCGCCAATCACGCAGCCGAAAACCACGAGAATTCCGATGATGGCAAACATTTATTTATTTTCCCGCTCCAGCAGCTTCCGTCAGCCCGCCACCCGCCGGAGCTGCCAATTGCTTCTGGCCTTCTCGCGCCCGCTTGACGATCGAGTCCAAAGTATCCCCCGCTTGAGCCGTGGCCCTCCCCAGCGTCACCTGCACCGATAATTCTTCCCCCCACCAGTGAATGCTGGCGCTGCTCATCATCTGCTGAATGCGATTCGAAACCGACGACAAGGCGTACTCGGTGCAGCCCATCAGGATCACCAGAAAAGCGTCACCCGCCCAGCAGCCGACAATATCGCTTGGCCATACCGTGCTGCGCAGCGTCCGCGCCAGCACCTGCAGCATCGACCGTGACGCTCCCTGGCCGTAACGGGCCCGGAACTGGTCGAGCCCGCAGACTTGCGCCAGCAAAATGCCGAACGGAATGTGCAGTTCGTGAAACGTGCCGATGGTCTCGCGCAAATGCGATTGCGTCGTGGCCTGGTTCAGCAGGCTGGTCACTTCGTCGAGGCACCCATGTTCCTTGAGGCTGCGCTCATTCGGATCCGGACCGTTCGCCGCGCTCTCTCCTTCAAACGTCTGAATCACGCCGATCACCGCTCCGTGTTCATCGCGCAGGGGAATCGCGCATACGTGCATCTGCGAGCGGTATCCCGACTTGTGGTGGATAAACGTCAACGCCTCGACCGCCCTCATCTCGCGTAGAGCCTGTGCGATCGGGCAGTGCTCCCCGCACAGCTGGCACTGGGTTTGCCCGCAGTGGTGAAATACGGATTCGCTGCAGGATCGGCCCAGCACGTCGATGCGCGAGTAGCCCGTCAATTGCTCGGCGCCGTCGCTCCAGAAAATGATCTTCCGTTGCGGGTCGATCACGCTTACGCCGATCTGCAGGCTGTTCAGAATAGTCCGGTAAATTTCGGGATCTTTGAACACGGGGTCCGGCCGCGCGGAAGTGCGCTACCTTTCTTATCGGCAGAAGCGGCATGCGCTTCACAACTCCGCCCCACCTATCGCCTCATCTGGAACTCGATAAGTTGCACAAAAATCAGGGCAATCTGCGATTTTCCCCGCATGGCACTTTGGCGCTGGGTGGGTGGCACGACAGTGCTATTTGCAAAATCCTGCCCCAAGTTTACTTTCACAGGTGAGCAGTTCTGGGGGAGGGCTGCCCGGGCGCCTCGATCTCGAAAGAGATCTGAGGCGCTCGTTATTTGGGCCACAAAAATCAACACCCCGCCTTCTACTTCCCGCCCGCGCCGCTCAAGATCGTGCGCTTCCCGCACCATCGGCCTGCCCCCCCGCATCGCTCCAGCCGGTCCCGTCGCGCTATCATGCTTACGTCCGTTCACCCACAACCAAACCGCTGAAACTTTCGTACTTCCTGTGAATCCCATTTTCGCGGGAGTCGCAAGTTTTCCCGGTCGGCGCTGGCGGAGGTCCCTGGATGAGCCCCAAAGTTCCGAAGCAACAACTCGATGCCCGGCAATTCCGCAGCGTCAGCCGTCGCGAGCTGCTAAAGCTCACGCCCGTGCTGGCACTGGGCGCATTCGCCATTCCCAAACTGCAAAAGGGGTTATTGAAAAAGGGTCTCGGCTTCAACGACGGGGCAGCCGAACGCCTGTTCCGCCGCGGGCATCTGGCGCAAACTTTCGACCAGTCCGAGCTCACGCCCTTCGAAAAATTTCCCATCAATGACTACGACATCGATGATCCTGGCGTGATCTTCGAAAACTGGAGCTTGACCGTCGGCGGCGCCGTGGCCAAGGCTGGCGAGTACAAGCTGGAGCAGATCAAACAATTGCCAATAACGCGCCAAAATACCCGCCACGTCTGCATTGAAGGCTGGGACGTGATCGGCCGTTTTGGTGGCGCGCGTCTTTCCGATTTTCTCGCTCTCATCGGCGCCGATACCACCGCGCGTTTCGTCACCGTTGAGTGCGCCGACGATTACTACGAATCCCTCGACATGGCGACCGCGCTCCATCCGCAAACCTTGCTTTGTTATGAGATGTACGAGCAGCCGCTGACCCGCGAACACGGCGCTCCTTTGCGCCTGCAGATTCCGACCAAAGTCGGCTACAAGCAGGCCAAATATTTGACCGACTTGAAAGTCACTCACGTGCTCGATCGCGTCGGCTACTGGGAAGATCAGGGGTATTCATGGTTTTACGGAATGTAGATGCAGGGAGGGTCGTCGATGTCCGCTGTCATTGAAATCGTTCAGCCGAACGCCAGCGCTGCCGATGGCGAACAGGCGCCTCCGTCGGTCGTCGCCCGCGCTGTCTACGAGCATCCTTTCATCGTGCGCCTCTGCCACTGGGTCAACACAGTCGCGCTTTTTGTGATGATCGGCAGCGGCCTGCAGATTTTCCGCGCCTTTCCCAGCTTCGGCGCCAAGATCCCTCAAAAAGATCTGCTGCACTGGCCCAAAGCATTCGCCATCGGCGGCTGGCTCGGCGGCGCCTTGCAGTGGCACCTCACCTTCATGTGGATCTACATGGCCACCGGCCTGCTTTACGTCGCTTATCAAATCTTCAGCGGCAATTATCGCCAGGTCTTGTTCACGCACCGCGACCTTCCGGGCGTGTGGCCAATGGTGAAACATTATTTTTTCTTTGGTGAGAAACCGCCCGCCCGCGAAGCCTACAACCCACTGCAGAAGCAGGCCTACACCACCGCGATCATTCTTGGGTTTCTTTCCGTTGTGACCGGCCTCGTGGTCTGGAAGCCCGTGCAATTTTCCTGGCTGGGCTGGCTTATGGGCGGCTTCCATTACGCGCGCATCTGGCACTTCGCGGTGATGTGGGCGATTTTGCTTTTTGTCTTCGGACATCTGGTGATGGTCATCCTCCACGGCTGGAATAATTTCGTCTCCATGCTGACCGGATGGAAGAAAGATCCGGAGTATTGAAGGTTCGAAGCGGAAGATGCGGCAGGACTCCCGTGCCGCTCGCTGAATCGTTCCTCTCGGCCCATGACTGTAGCCGTGCCGTACGATTCCAGTCGCTCCGCAACAGGCGCTGGAACCATGAGCCTCTAAGGTCTGCGCTCGCAAAATTAGGATGGCTGGATGTCCGAACCAAGTGCGGTGTTGAACAATCCGGAACCGCGCAGCACGCCTGAGCAGGATCTGATTCGCCGGGTGCAGAGCGGCCAGCGCGAGCTTTTTTATGAGCTGGTTCGGCCCTACGAGCGCCGCGTCTACGCGGCCGCCCTCGCCATTCTTCACAATCCGCAGGATGCCGAGGATGCCGCCCAGGAGGCCATGCTCAAGGCCTTCGCCCACATTCACCAGTTCCGCGCGGAGGCGCGCTTCAGCACCTGGCTGATCCAGATCACGGTCAATGAAGCGCTCATGCGCCGGCGAAGGGAGCGCACCGTGGTCATGGAAGGGATCGACGATCATCGCGAAGACGAGGGCGATTATGCTCCCCGGGATTTCGCCGACTGGCGCGAAATTCCTTCGGAGTCCCTGGAGCGGAAGGAAGTCCGCCAGCATCTGGCGGCAGCGCTGGCCTCTCTCGACCGCAAATATCGCGAGGTTTTTGTTTTGCGCGACATGGAGCACCTCAACATCCAGGAAACCGCAGAGGCGCTGGGCATTTCGGTGGCGTCGGTGAAAACGCGGCTGCTGCGGGCGCGCTTGATGCTGCGCGATCTGCTGGCCGCCGGATGGCAGCAGGGCTGGTTCAGCCGCCTGCCGTTCGAGAAGGGGAATAAGCCATGGTAGTCACTTGCCAGCAAGTATGGCGGGAACTTTCGAATTATCTGGAGGGCGAAGTCGGCGCCGAGTTGCGCGCGTCGATGGACGAACATTTTCACAGCTGCTCGCAATGCGCCTCGCTGCTGGCCGGAACAAAGAACGTGATTGCCCTCTATGGCGACGAACGCATGCTCGAAGTGCCTGCCGGTTTTAGCGGGCGCTTGCAGCGTCGCCTGGTTCGCGGCTCCAGGCCAAGCAAACCTCTGCTCTGGTGGTCGGCATGGCTCGTCCCCGCTGCAGCCACGCTAATCGTCGTTGCCGCACTGATGTCCGGCCATTTTGACATCCGCCACCCGGTCAAGTCCCTTCTGGCCCCACCCGTTTACGACATTCCCCCCGATCTGAAAGTGGTGGTCTCTTCCGGATCACGCATCTTTCACGTCCCGGGATGCAGCTACATCCACGACAAGAATTCAGAACGGCCGCTGACCGCGCAGGAAGCTGTGGCGCAGGGCTATACCCCCTGTTCGCGCTGCCTGCGCCAGTATTTGAAGACGGAAAGGATGCATCGCGGGATGGTTGTTGCCCATCGCGGCCAGGATCAGGAGTGCGATCCACACCCAGAGCAGGATCCTGACGAAAGCGAACCGGCCGTGATTCGCGGCTCGATCGCGAGCTCGCCTTAAGTCCATAGAAAGATCAGCTGTAAAAACGAAACTGGCGCGGGCAAGGCCCGCGCCGGGAAGCCTGGGTCGATCGCTCCGGCTACTTCGACGTATCGCTCTTCATGGTGTCCTTGTCGCTCTTCATCGTGTCTTTCTTCGAATCCTTCTTCATGCTGTCGCTTTTCTTGGCTGACTTGTCCGCTTTCGGCTTGGCGGTCTTGTCCGTCTTTTTCATGGAGTCGGATTTCTTTGCGTCAGTGGAGCTATCCTGCTTCATCGCATCTTGCGAGAAGGCGGAGAGCGGTGCGGCCAGGATGCAGGCCAGGGTCAGGCTGCTCAGAACTTTCTTCATTCGTTTTCTCCTGAGTAAGTGAGTTGCCGTCCGGCAGGTCTGCACCTGCAGACTTCGATGAGATTCGCCGGGGCAAGGAAAGTTACAACAAGGCAGAAGCCGTAGTCAACCAGACGGTGCCGTTCTACTTTTGCAAACAACCAGGATAGGGAGAAGACCGCATCAGCATGCGAGCTGTTCGCGCCGAATTTTCAATCCATTGAGGTTGCCCAGCGCCGTCACGGCGATCAGGTCGGTCTGGAAAAATTGCTGCGCCAGCGTCTGCAGGTCTTCCGCAGTCACCGCTTCGATCTTCTCGATCAATTCATCCAAATCCTGAAAGCGGTCGAAGTACATTTCCTGCCGCGCCAGGTTCGACATGCGCGATGTGCTCGACTCCAGCGACAGCATCAGGCTTCCCTTCAGCTGGTCCTTGGCGCGGCGCAATTCCTCTTCCGGCACCCGGTTGTTTTTCAGATCCCGGAATTCCCTCACCACCGATTCCACAACTTTTCCCGCCGACGAGAGCGAGGTCCCCGCGTAAACGGCCATGCACCCGGTGTCGCGATAAGGATTCAGATCGCTGTAAATGGAATAGGCCAGTCCCTGGCGCTCCCGGATGTTCTGGAACAGCCGCGAGCTCATCCCGCCGCCCAGCAGCGTATTTAGTATGTAGCCGGCGTGGCGCTTCTCATGCGCGATCGGATGCGAGGGTACGCCCATGCAAAGTTGCACCTGCTCCAGCGCCTTCTTGTTACGCAGCACGATCCGCGGCACAATCTTCGGTTGGGCGGAATGGAATCCATTTTGGGCCGGCTTCAGATGCTCGAAGTGCTTCACCACCAGTTCCACGAATCGGTCGTGATCCAGGTGCCCGGCCGCCGCCACGATGATATTTCCCGGCGCAAAGCGGTGATTGTAGGTCTCCAGCACCGCCGGCCGCTCAAATCGTTTCACCGTTTCCTTGGTCCCCAGGATCGGCTTGCCCAGAGGATGGTCCTTCCAGAAATTTTGCGTGAATATCTCGTGGACGAGATAATCCGGATTGTCCTCGTCCATCTTGATTTCTTCCAGGATCACGCCCCGCTCGCGCGCAATATCCTGCTCGGCAAAGTTGGGATATAGCACCAGATCGCACAAAATCTCCAGCGCCACCGGGAGATGGTCATCCAGCACCTTCACGTTGAAACAAATGCACTCTTTCGACGTAAAGGCGTCCATGTTTCCGCCGATGGAATCGACCTGCCGCGCAATTTCTTCCGCAGTCCGGTGCCTGGTGCCCTTGAACACCATGTGCTCGATGAAGTGGGAGATGCCGTTGATCGGCGCCTCTTCGTCACGCGAGCCCGTCTCCAGCCAAATGCCGATCGACGCCGACCGGATGTGCTCCATCCGTTCGGTGATCACGGTGAGGCCGTGCGGCAACACCTGCCTGCGAATGCTTCGAACTTCTTTGACCATCGCGATGTCTGCTAGCTCACTTCCCGGAGACTGACGCTACTTTGCCTTCGTGGCACTTCCCCAGCGGGTAAGATAATATTGTTACACATTTCCCCGGGTAAGTATCGGCCGCCAAAGGTAGCTTTTATCCTTTTGTAATCAATCAGATAGAATACATTTCATGAACCCCGACGCCCGCCTCGATTTGCTGGGAAAGTCCCGCGACGAACTCGCCTCCATCACTACCGGGCTCGGGGATCGGCCATTTCGCGCCAAGCAAATTGCCGACGCGCTCTATCGCCAACGGGTCGACGACCTTTCTCAGGTTTCCACGCTTCCTTCCGGTTTGCGGGAACGTCTGGCACAAGCCGGATTCAACGTTGCCATGCCGCGTATCGAACAGAAGTTCGTTTCGCAGGATGGCACCATCCGCTACCTGATCGCCTTCGCCGACGGCCAATCGGTGGAAACTGTCTGGATGCCGGAAGGCGATGGCGGCGAAGCTGGCGATGGAAGCGAAGCTGGAGAAGAGGAAACAGCGACTGGCGCCAGATCGAGGAAGCGCTCGACCATCTGCATTTCCAGCCAGGTCGGCTGCGCCGTCGACTGCCAGTTCTGCCTCACGGCTCAGTTAGGCGTTCGGCGCAATCTCACCGCAGGCGAAATTGTGGGCCAAGTCTGTGACGTCTTGCGGGACCAACAGGTCTCCCCTCCCAAAGATCGCATCAACCTCGTCTTCATGGGCATGGGCGAACCTTTTCTTAATTACGAAAATTTTATAAAGGCTCAGCGCCTGCTGGTGCAGGAGGTCGGCATTGCGGAGCGCCGCATGACCGTGTCCACCGCTGGCATCGTGCCGCGCATTCTTGATTTCGGCCTGGAGGAAATTCGCCCGAAGCTGGCGATTTCGCTAAACGCTTCCAACGATCCCTTACGCACCCGCCTGATGCCGATTAACAAAAAATGGGACCTACACGCCCTGCTGGCTGCCGCGCGCGCGCTTCCCCTTCGCCCTCGCGAGTACGTGACTTTCGAATACGTGCTGCTTGATGGAGTCAACGACGCGCCCCAGCACGCCGCGGAGCTTGCTCAGTTGCTGCGCGGTCTCCGCTGCAAGGTCAACCTGATCGCGCTCAATCCCGGACCTGGAATCGAATTCGGTACTCCCGGTGCGGAGCGCGTCAGCGCGTTTCAGCAAGCGCTCCGCGATGCCGGCATTCCGGCGTATCTGCGCCGGCCCCGCGGCCGCGACATCTACGCGGCCTGCGGCCAGCTTAAGCGAACGGTTGAGCGGGCCACAAACCCGCCAGACCGGCTTCACTCGATTTCCCCTGCGAGCCCGGCATAGCCGGAAGCTCGATGCACACCGCCGGCCGCGCGTTGGGCTCCCGCCGCCACAGAATCCGCCCGTGATGGTGCTGCAAGATTCCCTGGCACGCGCTCAAACCCAGGCTCGACAGCGCTTGCACCGGTTCGCTATCCTCCCGCAGGCTGGAACTGTCGTCGACGATCGAAATTACCACCATGTCTTCCCGGCGCAGCGCACTCACCGTCAGGCCGTTGCCGCCATTCTGCTCCACCGCATGCAACGCATCGCTGATCACTTGCGCGCACACCTGCAATAACTGGTTCGAATCCCCGTGCACCTGGAGCACGTGCTGCGGAAGCTCGATCGCAATTTTTATATCCAGCGCGCGCGACTGCGGCTCAGAAAGTTTTATGGCCGTGCGCAACAGCGCATTCAGATCCACCGCCGCCATCGCCGTGGCGCTGGGCTTGGCGAAGCTCAGCAGGCTGGCCACCAGCGACTTGGTTCGCCGCGCATGCTGCCCGATCTTTCCCGCCAGTTCCGTCTGCTGCGGATTCAGCGGCCCGCTCAATTGCAGCAAGTCCGAGTAACCCAGCATCGCCGTGATTGGATTATTCAGCTCATGCGCCGCTCCGCCCACCAGTTGACCGATAGAAGCCAGCTTCTCCGACTCCGTGATCTGCGTCTGCAAGCGCTTCAGGTTCGAGATCGATTCGCGCGAATGGTTCAGCAAGCGCAGTAATTCGCGGTCCAGCAAATGCTGTCGCACGAAAACCATGATGCCCATCAGCAGTGCCGTCCCCAGCGTCATTACCAGGCGGAAGGTCCGGACGCGCAGCGGCAACTCCGTGTCTACCAGCGACCACGCCGCGAATAGCGGCAGCGACAACGCCGCCATCATGCCCACGCGCGCCAGCCAGACTCCATGCGCCGTCGAGGTCGTGCGCACATCCGGCAACGGTTCCCGCTCCCGCGTCCACAACAGCGTGTATGCGATCCACGCCATCGACCCGACCAGCGGAATATCGTAGAAACTCCCGCTGTAGTACGCATGCCAGCTCAGGGCCCAGTTAGCCACGTGTGATCCGACCGCATACAGCAGGCTGGCGCCAAAAAACCCGGCGTAAAATTTCTTCCATCCCCCGTTGCTTTCTTTCCATGCCGCCAGCAGGAGGCTGAGGAAGGCCAGCTTCTCGATCAGGTATAGCCGGTTGAGATTTTCGCCGTAGGCCGCCACATCCGCCATGACGTACTGCCACGGAATCACAAACAGAAGGTAAAGGTAGCCCCACCAAACCATCATGATGGCGAAGTCGAGCCGGCGCAACTGCGCCGCATATTCGTCCTGCGGAGCGTGCGGCCGCAGCGCCACCGCCGCCATCAGGGGCACGATGTGCAGAAACAGAATGACATCGCCCGCATACAGGTCAGGCACATCCTTGCGCAGCCAAACTTCGTAGTACGTCCAGAATGACTGGTAACAGAGCCAGAACGTGATGCCGGTCCCCAGCAGCGTCCAGAACAGCCGCAACCGCCCGCGCGAGAATAAGATTTGCGGGATCAGCGCCAAGGTCGCCGAAAACAAGACGATGCACTGCACCACATCGCTCAGGGCGGTTAAAGCAAAAGATTGATGCAAGCGCAGCGTGGCCAGGATCATCGTGATCAGACACGATGTCACCACCCAGCTCCAGAACTTGGTATATCCGCGCAAAACGAGGTCCTCCGGGCCATTCTAGTCCCGGAATGCGCCATCACCGGATTACGGAAGTAACCTGAGCCCCGCCGCCCTGCCGCCCGCTCGCTGGTCGGCCCCAGAAAGATTTACTTGCTCTCTGTCTTTAGTATGAATAAGATGCGAGCAATCCACTTATCTTTACAAATCCTCCGCTGCGAGGACACATTCAAGCTTTGCAGGCCGACATTAATCATCGCTTCTTGGGACGCGCGCAGGCCGCGGCCGATCCCAGCGAGGTCCGACGGATCGAGCGCTGGCTGGCCACTGCTCGCGTCTTCCTGGCGGTCTCCGCCTTGGTCGCGATCCGCATGGATCCCACCCAACTCGGCAACTCCAACACCGCCTATGGCCTTTTCGTTTTCTATCTGGCCAACGGCATCCTGATCCTGATGTTGCTGCGGCGGCGCAAGGAGTCGACTCCGTCGTTTCGCATGCTGGTCCATGCTGCCGATGTCGTTTGGCCCGCGTTTATTTCCGTCTTTGCGGAAGGCCCACGCAGCCCGTTCTTTCTCTTTTTCGTTTTCGTGCTCACCGCCGCCGCTTATCGCTGGGGTCTGTGGGAAACTCTGGCTACCGCCGCCGCGGAAGTCGTTCTGCTATGGGCCGAAAGTTTCGTGCTGCTCCACGTCTGGATGACGCACGGCCGCACCCTCCCTTGGCATGTCCTCTCCGGCTTGCAGATCAATGTCACTGAGTTTGAGCCCAAGCGCTTGTTCATGCTCTCGGTTTACCTGCTGGTAATGGGCTTGCTTCTCGGATATCTCGCCGAGCAGCAAAAGCATCTGCGCGCGGAAAAGGCTGCCGTCACCAGCATGCTTGCCAAGGTGCGCGTCGAAGCCGGGCTGACCGGAACCCTGCAGCAGATCTGCAAAGAAATCATGGGCCTGTTTTCTGCGCAACGGCTGCTCATGGCTTCCCAGGAAATTCATAGCCATCGGATTTTCCTTGGAGAGTTGCGCAAGGACGACGGCACCGCCTCCGAATTCGTGTGGCTCGATTCCAACGCCCGCGACGCCAAAGGTTATCTCAATGAATTTCCTGGAGAGGTGTGCTATGCCACCAACGACGGCGAACAGTGGTCCGTGGTCGCCCTCGATCGCGATGGCAATCCCATTTCTTCGCCCTCCACCGATCCTTTGGCCAAGCTCCACGACCGGCAGCCGTTCCGCTCCCTGGTCGCCATCTCGTTCACTTTTGGGGGCGAATGGCGAGGCCGCGTGTTCGTCTTTGAGCCGGAATGGCAAGGCGACACGCAGGAAAATCTGCGCTTCCTGCTCGATTTATTCCGCCAGGTGGGCCCCGCCGTCTACAACGTCTACCTGCTCCATCGGCTGCGCCGCCGCGCCGGGGCCGCCGAACGCGCCCGCTTTGCCCGCGAACTCCACGACGGTGCCGTTCAGTCGCTGATTGCAGTCGAAATGCAGGTCGATGTCCTTAAGCGCCAGGCCGACACGCAGCCCGCCATCGTTTCCGGCGAACTGACTCGCATTCAAGGCCTTCTTCGCGAGGAAGTCCTCAAGCTGCGGGAACTCATGCAGCAGATGAAATCGATCGACGTCGACTCCAGGAGATTCTTAAGCGTGGTCAACGACGCGGTCGAACGCTTCGAGCGCGAGACTGGCATTTCCGCACGCTTCGTCACCGACATCGACAAGCTCGAAATGCCCGACAAGATTTGCCGCGAGCTTTTGCGCATCGTCCAGGAAGGCCTGGTCAATGTACGCAAGCATAGCCGCGCGCGCCATGCCCTGGTTCGCCTCAGCTCCACTCCCAGTCAATGGGACCTCACGCTCGAGGATGACGGCAAAGGCTTCCCCTTTTCCGGGCGCCTGGTGCATGACGAATTGGAGCGCATGGGCAAAGGCCCCACCATCATCAGGGAGCGCGTCCGTTTAATCTCCGGCGCACTCACGGTAGAATCGAATCCCGGAACCGGGACCCGGTTGGAGATCAAAGTCCCAAAGAACGGAGAGGTCCACGATGAACTTTAAGAAGTCACAGCCGGTGCGAATCGTGATCGCAGACGACCATCCCATTTTTCGTGATGGCCTGCGCCGGCTGCTGGAATCCGAGCCGGAATTCAAAGTGATCGGCGAAGCCTCGGATGGCGCCGAGGCCGTGAAGCTGGCCCGCTCCATGAAACCCGACATTCTCCTGCTCGATCTCGCCATGCCCAAGCATCCCGGGCTGGAAGCCTTGCGCGACCTCAGCACCGGCTCCGCCACGCCCGTCCGCGTCATTCTTCTGACGGCGGCCGCCGAAAAAAGCCAGATCGTGGAAGCCTTGCAGCTGGGCGCGCGCGGTGTCGTCTTGAAAGACTCCGCCACCCAACTCCTCCTCAAAGCCATTCATACCGTCATGTCGGGCGAATATTGGGTGGGCCGCGAAAGCGTGTCCAACCTGGTGCAGTATTTGCGAACGCTCGTCCAGTCTTCCAGCGATGAAGCCCGCCAACGCAAATTCGGCCTCACCCCTCGCGAACTCGAAATCGTCGCCGCAGTAGTCGCCGGCTACTCCAATAAGGAAATCGCGGAATATTTCAAAATCAGCGAAGACACGGTCAAGCATCACCTCAGCAATATTTTTGACAAGCTGGGCGTCTCCACCCGCCTGGAGCTGGCGCTTTTTGCCGTAAACCAGTCGCTGCCGCTAAAGAGTATCGGATAAACCCGGGGGCCCGGTCTGCCGGATTGATCTCGCATCGAACTTTCTGGCATGGCCCGTAAGCGGTTGATTTAAAAAGGAAAAACGGTACCCGCAGGGCGTAGCACTTACGGGCCATTGGCGCTCCCCGCCCTGCGACCTATCATCTCCATAACAACCAGCCTCGGGACAGGAAAGTTTACGATCACACATAGCGTGTGATTTCCCCCACGATGGCGGGGGACAGCTTTAACTAAATTTAAGGAAACGGAGCCCGGGCAACCATGTTGCGCAAACTTTGGAAAGACGAGAGCGGCCAGGACATCGCCGAGTACGCTGTAATGCTGGCAGTGATTCTGGTGATCGTTGTGGGGACGATCCGGCTGATCGGCTCGAACGCCAACAACGTGTTCTCCAACGTCGGCAGCGCCATCCAGTAGGCAACCAGCGGAGCTTTCTCCGCCGGCGCTGCACTCAACCTTCCCGGTACATTTCTCCGCGGACTTGCGCCCGCTATTCTGTATACCCTTTATTTCTGCGTCGGCGAGTTCAATGACGCCTTCTCTCCCGTCGGCGTTGCGACTCGCGTCAGGTAAGGGAAGAACGGCGTAACCTCAAACGGCATTTTTTCTCTCGCCGAAGCCAGCGCGACGGGCTTTGCCTTCGCCATCTCCACCTGGTCGCTCCACGGGTCCAGCTTGATTCTCCCGCCGAGAGGCAGCGCTGCGATCTGATCGGTGCGTTGCGGTTCCAGTGCCGGTGCCGACGCCAGCAGCGCCGACATGCGGATGCTCTTGCCGTCGCTGAAGCTGTTGCCCAGGTGCGGATGAATCAAGTTCGGCAGATCCGGCGATCGTTCCTGCAGCGCCCGCAAAAACAATCCAGCGCTTCCCAGCTTGTCTTTGTAAGGGGAGTTCTTCAATAGCTCCAGCGCCTTGGTATCGGCCGCTTCTTCATCGGCGGGACGGCGCCGGAAGTCGAAGCGCTGAAACGAATCCTCATCCGGGAAGAACATCCGGTCGTTGAACGCCAGCTTGGTGTCCAACTTGTGGCCCAGCACAATGTGGCTGAGTTCGTGAGCCAGCACCATCGCCAGCGACGCCTCATCGGGCAGCACGTCCAGCAGCCCGCGGCTCACGACAATCGTGTGTCCGATCGTGAACGACTCCAGCGGGGAAGTCAGCAGCACCCGGCAGCGCACGTCGGACTGCAGATCGATATTGTTGGTAACCAGGAGGTTATTCACCACGGTCAGAAGAACCTTGTCGACGTCGCCCGCCGGCGCCATCAGCCCGATTTTCTGCATGCGCTCGATCGCGTTATCCTCCGCCTGCTTCTCCCACATGCGCTCGGCCATCACCGGCGTCGCATCCGCGGCCACATCGCTTTGATCTTTCACTCCCTGCGGAGCATCCACCAGGATCGTGGTGAACTCGGAATTCTTGTTCAGCGCCTTCAGGTCGTATCCCCACAGCCGAGTCTGCGCCCGAAAATGCAGGCTCTTGCCCACCCGGTACTTCATGTCGGATTCCTCGCTGTAGATATAGGCGGGAAGCCACATGCCGGGCCGCAAGTTCAAGCGCCAGCTGTCAAAATGCAGATAGAAATTCGTTCCCGGCCGGGAATAATATGTGCCGTTGAAGCGAACGATGTTGTAATCCTGGTCTTCGATCCAGATGCGCCCGATGAAGCGGCCCGGGCTCGCATTTTTCCGCGGCTCCACGTCGACCACGATGCAGCGAACTTCTCCCAGGAACTCCCGCCGGACGAACGTGAAATTGTAGGAACGCGATTGAAAATCCGTGTCCAGCACCACCATCTGCGCGAACCCCAGCGGCAGGAAGTGCATGGAATAAAGACTGGTCAGGTGATCCAGCATGCGATGGCCAAAGCCCGGCTGCCCCACGAACGACGTGTCTTCGGGGCCGTCGCTCATATTCAGCCGCCCCAGGAAGTACTGATCCTTCACCGGCGAAGTATTTCCCTCGCTGTCGTCCTTCAGGTCTTGCAGATAGGTTTCCACCATCGGCCGCATGTGCCGCATCTGCGCCACGAACAAATGTTCTTTCTGGACGACCCGTTCCATCACTTCATTGAACGAGGCCGGAGCGGGGACAATGTAGCCTCCGCTCTGTGCCGCGCCCGTGTCCGGCGCGGCCGGCTGTATCGCAGATGAAGCGTCCTGCGGAAACGCCGGCAAAGATACCGCCAGCAAAAGACCCAACCCGAAACTCGCAACCCGACTACTCATAAAAACCTTCCCGCGAAGAAGCTATGCCAACTGAAAAATGATGTGCAAGATGACGGTCGAGTCGGTCGGCTGCCCGTCTCGAACCGCCGGCTTGAAATGAATTTGTTCCGCCGCCTTCACTGCATTGTCATCGAGCCCGTGCCCCAGTCCCCGCACGACGCGCAGCACTCTTGGATTCCCTGAAGCTTGCAGGATCACTTCAAGCAGCACCTCGCCTTCGATCTTCAGGCTCCGCGCTTCCTGCGTGTACGCCGGGGTAGGCTTCGAAGTAATCTCCGCGGGAATCGCGCGTGCCGCTTCTGCCGGCCGTGATCGCACCGTCGGCGCCGCGGCAACGTCCGCGTCGCCAAATGCGCCCTGCTGCACCGTCGCCGCTCGCTGCCGACTCACCCCAACCGCGCTTCCATTCCCAAATCCCGCGCTGGCCACCACCCCGGCCACGCCTTTCGCCCCGCCCGTTCCATTGCCATAACCGGCCCCGGACGGCAAGTCGAACGATCCCGCTGCCGCAATGTTCACCGCGGCGCTGCCCTGATGCGCCTGTGCCGCAACTCCATTCGGATCGCCGAAGCCCCCCGTCTGCACTTGCGACGCTGCCCGCGCCGTGGTCGGCGTCGCCGAGCTTCCCGTCGAAAACACATTCATCTTCACGCCCTGCTTCGGCATGAGCGGCGCCTCATTCAGCGGCAGCGCCTCCATCTTTCTTTCCGCAACCGTCACCGCCGGTGCGCGTTCGGCCTCCCTTTGCACGGGTGGCTTAGCCGCCGGCAACCGCAACGCCTCGGTCGGAGCAGTCAACTCCGCCGTCAATTCCGGTTTCAAGCGCACTTGCGCCTGTGGCCGATGATTCACCGGAATAGGGTGATCTACCAGCTGGATAGATCGGAAACTGTGCTCCGGCGCCGTCACTACATTTGGATACAACAGGCGCGCCCACACGAAGAAGCCCACCGCCAGCGCCTGCAGGACCGTGCTGAACCCAAACTCCGTCCACGGAGCCTTGGCCGCCGGCAGCAGGGAAAAAAGAGTGTCTTGGCGAACAGAAAAACTCATATCCGCTTTACTCGTCAGTGTTGCAAACACTGTTTTCAGGTCAAAAGTTTCTCGAACCCAGGGCGGCGAGAGGCGCGCCAGCGAAGCGTCGCGAAAGGCTTTCAGTTTACTACCCAATACCCAATTATGCACGGGAAAGGCCATTATTCAGTAAACACAGAAGTCCCTCCCTTCGACATTTCAAGCACTTACGCGGACTCTCCCCCTCGTTGCAAAAAACTTCCATGCCCAGCGGCAAACAATTACATCTCTTCGCTTGTCATTTCCTTTCTCAATACGGCTGATTCCAAATAGTTGGTGCGCCCGCCCGGAACGAAGATCGCGAGAGCGGAACTAAGTCGCGCAAAATAAAGAGGCGCGAACCCTTGAGTCCGCGCCTCGCCTCGTCCGGACGGTTCAACCTTGCGTCGGATGCAGCACCCGGAAGGTGCTTCCGTTGTTCGACCACACCAGCACCAGGGCATCGCTGTCCGCCGGGATGCTCGACAGCGCTTTTCGCACGTCTGCCGCTGAATGCACCGGTTGGCGATTCACCTCGGTGATCACCTCTCCCTGCTGCAATCCGGCGTTATCCGCCGGGCTGCCCGGAATCACCTGCTCGATCACCGCGCCCTGCACTTCGTCGTTGGCGCGCAGTTGCTGCCGCAGTTCCGGTGTCAACTCGCCCAGACCAAGCCCCCAGCGAGGCTTGCCGTGGCCGGCATCGGACTGCTCGGCTCCCGCATCGCCCTTGCCCATCGATCCCAGCGTCACCGCCAGGTCCGTGCTCTTGCCCTCGCGCAGCACTTCCAGATGCAGCGTGGTTCCCGGCTGCGTCTCGCCCACCTGCGCCTGCAACTCGCCCGCATCCGCTACCGTCTTGCCCTCCAGCTTCACGATGACGTCGCCCACCTTCAGCCCCGCCTTCGCTCCCGGAGAGTTCGCTTCCACTTGCGTCACCACCGCTCCCGAAGCGTTATTCACCTTGAAGAATTTCGCCTCGTCCGGCGTCACGTCGCTGATGCCGATGCCGATGTAACCGTGATTCACTTTGCCGTACTTGATCAGGCTTTCCACCGTCGGCCGCACAATCTGTGTCGGGATCGCAAATCCCATCCCCGAGAATCCGCCCGTCTGCGAAATCAGGAATGTGTTGATGCCCACCACTTCTCCATGCGCATTCACCAGGGGCCCACCCGAATTCCCCGGGTTGATCGCCGCATCCGTCTGGATGAATTGTCCTGGCGCGCGCCGGTCCGCCGAATAGGGATTCGGACGGTTCAGTGCGCTCACGATGCCTCGCGTTACCGTGAATCGAAATCCCAGCGGGTTTCCGAACGCCAGCACCGTTTGCCCCGGATGCAGTTGCGTCGAATCTCCCAGCGGTACGCTCGGCAGATTCTTGCCTTCGATCTTGATCACGGCCAGATCGGTCAGCGGATCGGCTCCAATCAACTTCGCCGACAGCACCCGGCGATCGGTCATGGTCACGCTGATGTCTACCGCTCCATCGATCACGTGATTATTCGTCACGATGTAGCCGTCGGGAGAGATAATCACTCCGCTGCCCAGACCGTGCTCGATCCGCGATTGCGGCCGCATGCGCTGCCCGAACTGTTTTCCGAACGGCCCGAAAGGCCCAAAAAATTGCTGCGCGCCATTCGAGTCCTCTCCGTTTTCATCTCCGCCAAACATGTTCGCCATGTCGCCCGATCGCTTCGACGCCACCGTCACGTTCACCACTGCCGGGGTTACATGCGCCGCCAGCGCTTCCATGGCATGATCGAGCGACAACAGCGCGCTCACGCTGTTGTCGTCCAGTGCCGGAGCTGCTGCCGCGGGCTCCGCCATCGCCGCATGCACCGGGTTATCCCACTTGTAAGCGCCCACTGAAACTACGGTCGCCACCAATGCCGCCGCTACCACGATTCGCTTACTGACTGATCCTCGGTACTTCTTGAGCCAATCTTTCACGTTGCTTCCCTCCATGTTGAATCTTCCCTTCCTGGAACTAATTGCTTAGTTGTTCATGACAAAAAAATTTAGATCCAGCTCACCACGATTGCCGAATGCACCAGCCGCGAGTTACCGCTTTCGATGGTCCATATGCACAAAGTCCACACCGGCTGAGGCGCGGCGCCCGCCGCTTCCTCTTGCGAACTGCGCAAAACCAAAATCGTTTCGTGCACCGCGGGTGCTTGCCGCTGCGCGACGGCACGCACCACCGTGGGGATCGGTGGAGTTTGTTTCCGAACCGCAGTGGGATTTACGCGGCGCGAATGCAAGAAAGCCGGAATCACTCTCGCGCGTCCCTCAGCCCTCACACGATAAGACGCGGGCGTTAGCTGCGCGTGTTCCACCGTCATTCGCGAGAACGCAGCCGACCCAACGTCGGCAGAGGCTTGCGGCGTTTGCGCCAAACTGGGTGTTGGCTGGAACGTCACCAGCCGCGGCGCATACGGCGCTGCCCCGAGCAATACCGCCATCAGCCCCGCGCTCAAGCTCAATCCCGCCTTCCACAGCCGCGTTCCGCCGGCTCGCCTGTCATCCAGAATCTGAGCCACGCGTGCCGACATCTGGTGCATTCGGCTCACCAGCGCTTGCACCAGCGCCATGCCGCGCACTCTCTGCAATTTCTCAGCGCACGCAATCAGCGACAGCGCGTACGCCCTCGGCTTGCGCGTCTGGGCCAGGACTACGTCATCGCAAGCCATCTCCCGCTCCAGCGCCAGCCGGTTCTCCACCCACCACACCGCGGGATGAAAGAACAGCATCGCCTTCAGCACCTTCTGTGCCAGGTTCGTCCAGTCATCCCAGCGCTCAAGGTGCGCCAGTTCATGACGGACGATCATTTCCATCTCTTCGCTCGACAACTCCGAAAACAGCCTTGCGGGAAACACGATCGCCGGGCGAAACAGCCCCACCGCGGCCGGCACCGCCAGTTCGCTCGAAGTGCACAAGCTCACTCGCCGCCGCGACCCTTGCAGCATCTCTGCAATCGCCTGATCCAGGCTCGCCGGATCGAACTGCACGCATTGGCGCCGCAACGCGCGCACCCTCCAGATTCCCGCCGCCAATCGCAACAGCAGAATCGTGGCCCCGCAGCACCATGCTCCAAACGCATAAATTCCCCACCGCGATGGCAGTACAAATTCGCCATGGGCCGCGGCCGCCGCGCCCCAGGGCGCGTGCTGCAGCCGTATTCCAGCGAACAGCGGGAATGCCGCAATCGCGATCAGCGACGAAAACCAAACCGCAAACCGCGTGCCCGAATTCGCCCGCTTCGCCACTCGCAGCAGCAGCCACACTAAGCTCGCCAGCGCAACGCCCGCGCCGATCGAATTCAGCAGCCGCTCCGCGAAAATCCGGCTTAGCGCCTCGATCCCGGCCATGGTCATGGTTTCCGCCCGTGGGTGTTGGCGTTCACGTCGCCCTGCTCCAGCATGTCGCGCAATTCCTTTAACTTCGCCGCGTCCAGCGCTTCATTCTGCACGATGTTCAGCACCAGCGCTTCGTGCGAGTCGCGAAAGAAGCGGCTCACCAGGTGCCGGATCTCGGAACGTGTCGCTTCTTCCCTGCCGATCCGCGGCTCGTACACGTGCGCCCGCCCATCTTTCGCGTGCTTCAAGTGCCCTTTTTTTTCGAGGATCCGGATCGTGGTCAGCACGGAGTTATAAGCCAGCGGCGCTGTAAGGCCGTCCAGCACCTGCTGCACCGTGCCCGACCCCTTCTGCCACAGCACTTCCATGATGCGCAGCTCGGCTTCCGTCAATGTCGCAGATTGCTTCCGCGGCACCCTGTTTCCTCCTATATATGGCTTGGACGCGCGAACCCCAAAAACGTAACTAATGATTTAGTTGCTGGAACCCCTCCACCACGTTGCCCGGCCGAATCTACGATATATTCGCACCTGCCAGGCTCTAATAACGGAAAAACTAATACAGCCATGATTCCAAAACCGATCCCTCTTCGTTCGCTCTACGACCTGCCTCCGCTCAGTTGGAAGGACATTGAATATGGCTACGCGCATCAGCTGCTGGGTTGGAGGACGATAACCGATATTGCTGTCAATAAGGTGGAGCAGGGCAGTGCGAATCCGTTGGAACTAGAGCTAGCGGGTGTTGAAAAGGACACAGACTGGAAAATTTCTGATCTCGTCCACCGCTTAGCAAATGGAGAACCGCCAAAGGAAGAGTCAGAAGTAGCCGAAAAGTGGCTTTTCTTAGCTTTGAAATGGCTATACGAAAACAGGAGTGATTTTCAGAATCCACTTCGCGAAGTCGAGGAAATTTATGCGGAATTCGACTACCCATCGGCGATCAGTCAGTTTGTGGGCTTTCTGCCGCCTACTAATGGCTACCGGCCAGAGTCGCACACACCAGAAGAGAACCAACAACGTCTCTACGACCTTTGGGCGGCCCATCTCCGAGCGACCGCTAAGCGGCTGCTCTTGAAACCGCAGTGAAGGGCGCAGGGTTATAACCGGTGACCGTTTACAAGCTGTGCCTTGAGATTTGCGGTCAGGTAGTCCTGGAGTTTTTCCTGCTCTGCCGCACGCGACGGAACACGTTCAAGAGTTCCCCAGGGTTTGCAGCGGCGGGCATACCTTCTCTATCGAAGACAGGAACCGCGCACAGCCTCTGACGGGCTCCCCTGCCGCCCCGCTCCAAACTTCTCTTCCGATGTGATGCGGAGGGGGCCTAAAAGTGGGCACAGTGGCGAGGTGGCGATACGAGGCAGCTACAGTGACCTGCTGAAAAGAAATGGCTCCTCAGGTAGGACTCGAACCTACAACCCTTCGGTTAACAGCCGAATGCTCTGCCATTGAGCTACTGAGGAGTGTAGTGGGCGCGTTTTCGGAACGCATGGGCGCTCCTGGAACGCATAACGATGATACCACGCGTGCGCAATCGGGACGAGGGACGAGTGAGCCGGAGCCGCAGCTGAGCGGCTAGGAAAATGAAGGCCGGGAAGAACCGGCGCGCGGGATGGCGAGAAATTGCGAGGTCCAATACCGAATTGGGAATGCGAGTCGGGATTAAAGCACCCGTGACCTTGCGCAATCCGTTTGACACGGTTAAAGTGTAGGCCTTCCATCGGGACAACTTCTGCTCGCCGGAAACCCGGGCTGCCCAGATCAGCGCGAGGCCGGAGAGGTGTCTGAGGCGGAAAGCCAGACCAAAACCATTCTAGAAAAGGAACTTTTTATGAGCGCACGCCGCTACGTCGCCCCACGCCCAATTTTGCAAATTTTCGGATTAGCCTTATTTCTCGGTTCCCTGCTGTGCTGCAGTCTTGGGGCTTCAGCTCAGAGCGTTCCCTTGTCGCAGCACGTGGTGCTGGTGATTGAGGAGAATACTTCGTTCAACACGGCATTTCCCAATGGAATGCCCTGGCTTTCGGGCGAGGCGAAAAAATACGGGTATGCCAACGATTTTTATTCCGACATCAGCGGCTCCCTGCTGGATTATCTGTATCTCGCGTCGGGCAGCTGCCAGTCGGATTATCACTGCGGCGGAGCGCCGTCGTGCAGCCTGCCCAACGGCTCGCACAATTTTTATTGCAACGGAAACGTTTGCAACAACATGAATGGGTGTTCGGGCAGTTCGAACAAGGATCCGATCACGGATGAAAACATCTTCCACCTGCTGGATAACAAGCCGCTGACATGGAAAGTCTACGTGCAAAATTACCTGAACGCGGGCGGTACGGTGAACGTCCCCGACTTCACGAACGGCGGCCAGCCGCCCTACACGCACTATTATGCTCGGCACAATGCAGTCGTCTGGTACAACGAAGTGCTAAGCAACGCACTGGGCTCGCAGGGCAACGTGGTCGACTTCGAGCAGTTCGGCATTGACGTGGCGAACAATACGCTGCCGCGATTCGCGATCATCGCGCCCGACGGATGCTACGACAATCACGACGGGTGCTTTGGAAGCGGGTCGCTGGCGCAGGCCGACGATTTCCTGAGCGAGAACCTGGCGCCCATGCTGGCGCTCAGTGATTTTCAGTCTGGGGGAAGCGGCCTGCTGATCGTGACCTTCGATAACGGAGACGGCGACGGAGCTGGCAAGGTGCTGACCACTCTGATTGGGCCCAACGTCAAAAGCAAATACGTTTCCAACACCTCCTACAAGCACGAAAACACTTTGCGCACGATGCTGGACGCGCTGGGGATCGAAACCTATCCGGGGTGGTCGGCGAGCGTGGCTGACATGTCGGATTTCTTCACCAGCAACGCCGGGAGCGTTGTGATCAACAGTCCGGCGAACAATTCAACCCAAGGATCCTCGGTAAAGGTGAACGCGGCGGCTTCGGAACTGGATGCAACCGTGGATCACGTCGAAGTTTGGGATTCGTTCAACGGAAAATCGACCAAGCTGGGGAACGTGTATAGCAAAACCGTCGATCAGTCGTACACGGTGAGCGGAAACGGGCTGCACACGATGACAGTGCAGGACATTGGCGGGGGGCCGAAATACCCCATCCTGCACAAGGAAGTGACTACCTACACGGTGACGACGAGCTACGGCATTACCGTGAGCACGCCAGCGAATAATTCGACGCAGGGAAAGCTGGTGCCGTTGAGTGCCTTCGGGGTGGAGTCGGCGGCACTGGGATCAAACTCGGGGATCGATCACCTGGAAGTGTGGAACGGAAGCTCGAAGGTGGGCGATTCGCCAACTGGAGCGACGCTGAACCAGTGGTACTCGTTCTCTCCCGGCAAGTACACCCTGCTGGTGCAAGACGTGAGCGGGGCGCAACAGGTGCTGCACACGAAAAACGTCACGTTCACGGTTTCGTCGAGCCTGGGCGTGTACGTAAATTCTCCTCTGAACAACTCGACGTGGACCAGCACCACGATCCCGGTGAACGCGTACGCCTACGAGCAAAGCGGAGGAAGTACGCCGCTGGTGGATCATATTGAAGTCTGGGACAACACGCATGGCAAGAAGCTGGCACAGTCGCCGAGCGGAACGACCGGGGAGAACAGCGTGTTTTTCAACCAGAACGTGACGTTGCCGGGGACGGGGACGTACCAGCTGGCGATTGAGGATATCAATCCGAACAACGGGTGGAAGCCGATCCACACGACGTATGTGACGGTGACGGTGAAGTAGCGGGCTAGTTCCGAGGGCTGGTTCCGAGGTCTCGCTTCACGTATGCCGGCTCGATCGGTCGCCGGCATTCGTGGAGCTCCTTCGCTCCGACTGAAAACCGCTTCCGCTCAGGATGACGCCCGACGTCCTGGTGCTGACGGCTCCGGCAGGATGAGCCTATACGCTCCGGCCAACCCTCGGCCTTGACTTGCGCTCGTTCTACCCATTAACTGACAACTGATGATGACCCGCCGCCGATGGATAGCCGATGAGGTGTCGGGCGAACGCGCCGCGCTGACCGGCGAGCACGCCGACCATTTGACGAACGTATTGCGCGCGCGGGTGGGACAGGAATTCGACATCGCCACGGGCGCGGGAGTGCGGCGGGGAACGATCGCGGCCATCGAGCGCGGTCGCGTGGAGTTTACATTGGGCGAGGCAGTTGCAGGCCCAAGGCCGGCCGAGGTCACGCTCCTGATAGCGATCTTCAAGTTCGATCGCATGGAGTGGGCGATCGAGAAATGCACCGAGCTGGGCGTGGCGCGGATTATCCCGTTCGTCGCGCACAGGACGGACCGGCATTTGGCAACGTCGGCGGTGAAGCGGGTGGAGCGCTGGAGGCGGATCGCTCGGCAAGCTGCCGAGCAATCGCGGCGGGAGACGGCGCCGGAAGTGGCAGACGTGATCGAATTTGCTGCAGCGTTGAAGAACGAGGACCGGGTGCGCATCGTGCTGGCGGAATCGGGCGAGCGCGTGGCGCTGGGCGAAGCGATCCGGAATGTGGCGAGCGAGAGCGGCGTGACTTTGGCCGTGGGTCCGGAGGGCGGGTGGACGGAGAGCGAACTACGATCGTTCGCGCAAGCTGGGTGGATGGCTGCGTCGCTCGGAAATACGATTTTGCGCGCGGAGACGGCGGCGATGGCGGCGATGGCGGTGATGATGGCCGAGCGGCAGGGACTGTGAGCGCGTCATAAAGTCGCATAATTTCGCACAGCTGCTGCGGTGATATGCTGAGCCGCAGTGGCCTCTTCCAAAACAAGTTCGCGGCGATTTGTTCCCGATGAGCGGCAGCGGGAGGCGATCGAGCACGTGCACGGCCCCATGCTGGTGGTGGCAGGCGCGGGCACGGGAAAAACATCGGTCCTCATCCATCGTATTGCGCGGCTGGTGAAAGATAAGCACGCGCGCCCCAACGAAATCATTGCGTTGACCTACACCGTGGCGGCGGCGAAGCAGATGAAGGAACGGGTGTGCGCGCTGGTGGGCGAGGAGATTCACGCCGCAACATTTCACGATTATTGCCTGGATCTGCTGAAGCGCGCGGGCAAAGATTTCGGCGTGCTCGATGAAAAAGACCTGTGGATTTACTTGCGGCGAAGGATCCGCGAGCTGCGGCTGGAACATTATGTGCGGGCGGCCAACGTTCCGCAGTTCCTGACGGACCTGCTGAACTTCCTGAGCCGATGCCACGATGAGCTGGTAACACCGGAACAATACGAACAGTACGTGGCGCAGCTGGAGCGGAGAGAGATTGCAGTGCCGCGAGTGGCGAAGTCGAAGGAGCAGCTGAAGGAGGAAGAGGTGATAGCGCGCTGCCGTGAAATTGCGCGCGTGTTCGCGAGCACGGAGCGCTGGCTGCGGGAAGAAAATTTGGGGACGTTTGGGCACATGATCACCGGGGCGCAGAAACTGCTGGCCGGGGATGAGAGGGTAGCGGCGGAGGCGCGGGCGCGGGCGAAGTTTGTGCTGGTCGATGAATTCCAGGACGCGAATTTTGCACAGATTAAGATTCTGGCGGAACTGGGCGGAGCAGAGGGGAACGTCTTCGCGGTGGGAGATCCGGACCAGGCGATCTACCGGTTTCGCGGAGCGTCGAGCGCGGCCTTTCACGTGTTCCGTAGACATTTCCCTCAGTCGAAGCTGGTTGTGCTGGGGAAGAACCGGCGGTCGACGACGGCGATCCTGCAGTGCGCCTTTGCGGCGGTGGACAAAAATCCTCCGGTGTTTGGGGCAAACGACGGAATGTTTTCGTACCGGAGAACGGCATTGCAGTCGGCGAGGGAAGAAGAGGCGCGAACCGAAGGACAAGCTCTGACGCCGGCGCCGGTGGAAGCGGTGCGGTACGGCGGCAAAGACCAGGAAGCGAACGATGTCGCCACCGTGATCGAAGAAACGCAGCGCCGGACGCGCTGCCGGTGGAAAGATTTCGGGGTGTTGTACCGGCTGCACTCGCACCGCGACGAGATGGTGCAGGAGTTGAGCGAGCGGGGGATTCCGTTTGCGATCGAGAACATGGATGTGCTGGACACGCCGGAGGTGCGGGACCTGTTTGCGTGCGTGGCGGCAATGGTGGATGAAACCGCGGACCCGAGCCTGTTTCGGGTGGCGGCCCTGCCGCAGTTCGAGGTGGATCCGGAGCAGTTGCGCGGCGCGCTCCGGGGGATTGCGAAGGAGTCGAGGGAGGGAGTGGCGCGGCCGCTGGCGTCGGTGCTCGACCAGGTTGCGGGAGGAAGCGCGGTGTTGGAGTGCGTGCGCCGGACGCGCGAAGAGCTACAGCGGCGCAAGGCGAAGACGCGGGCAGCGCTGGAATTCGTTGCGAAGGAATTTCGGCTGGAGCAGAAATCGCCAGCAGTGCAGGCGGCGATCCAGTTTAGCGGCGATTGGGAAAACAAGCCGACTACCAAAACGAAAGAATTGCCGGAGTGGATCGAATACCTGGAATTGTTGCGGGAGGCGGGAGGAACCATCAACCTGCCGATCCACGACGAAGAGGATGCGGTGCGGCTGATGACGGTGCACGGAGCGAAGGGGCTGGAGTTCGCACACGTGTTTGTGCTGCGGGCAGCGAGCGGATCGTTTCCATCGTCGTACAAGGAGACGCTGGTTGAGTTTCCCAGCGAGCTGCGCGATGAAGATTCCGCCGCGGGCGGGGACGACAAGACGTTCCACGATCAGGAGGAACGGCGCCTTTTTTATGTGGCGATGACGCGGGCGCGGGATTCGCTGCACCTTTACGGCAAGCAAGGACTGGGAAAAGAGAAAAGCCCGGCGGGGTGGATCCGGGAACTGGTGCAGAACTGCCAGATAGCGCCATGGTTGCGGTCGAGGCAGGCGCTTCCGCAGCAGGCCGAGCTGATTGCGATTGCGGCGGCAGCAGAGGGAGAGCCGGCGTCAGGTTCGCGTTTGCCGGCGTGGCTGGCGCTGCCGCCGATGGATGGACTGGCGTCGCGGTTGAGTGCGTCGGCGATTGAAAGTTATGAAACCTGCCCGCTGAAGTTCAAGTTGCAGCGCGAGTGGCGGCTGTCGCAACAGGTACACGGAGCGATGCAATACGGAGCGGCCATGCATCGTGTGCTGCGTACATATTACGACTCGGTGCGAGCGCAACGAACCAAGACGGAAGCTGAGCTGCTGCAGATGTTTCACGAGGACCTCACCGCGGCGAGAATTCAGGACGAGTACCAGCGGGATCTGTATCTTGCGCTCGGAGCGGGACAACTGAAGACGTTTCTGGCGGCGGCGCAGCAAGGACCGGCTCCCGAAGTGCTCAATACCGAAGAATGGTTCGAAGTGGATGTTGCGGGGACGAAGGTTGCGGGGAGGATCGACCGCATTGACCGGAATGCGGACGGAAGCGTAGCGATCGTGGACTATAAGACGGGCAAGGCGCGATCGCAGGAAGATGCCGATGAGAGTTTGCAGCTATCCATCTATGCGATGGCCGCCAAAGAAAAGTGGGGATACCGGGTGGGGAGCCTGGTGTTTCACAACCTGGACGGCAACGTTCCGGTGCTTTCGAAGCGCGATGATTTTCAAGTGGAGCGGGCGCGCGAGCGCGTGAAGGATGTGGCGCGGCACATCGCCGAAGGAAATTTCGAACCGAAGCCAGGATTCCACTGCAACTACTGCGCATTTCGCAGCCTTTGCCCGGCGAAAGAGAAGCATGCGCCGAAAGCGGCAGTGAATGGAAAACAGAAATAATCGGTCGCGGATGAAGCGGCGGGAAATGCGTGAAGTTGATTCGCAGAAAAAACTAAGGGGACGCTTTTGGCGTCCCCTTTTGACTTCGTACAGCACTTAGTGCTTCTTTTTCTTCTTTGCCTTTTTCTTGGTTGCCATTGGTTTTCTATTCTCCCTTCCATTGTTCATGGAAATCTCTGCAACGATGTTTTGTTGCAACTTATTGATTGTATAGAGTCATTGAAAAATGAAGTCAAGAAAAAAATGAAGGGAGGGACGCGTGCGATGCTGTACCAAAGTCACCGATGAAGGTGAAGAGTCAAGAAAAATCTTTGCGAGCGCGAAAAGATTTTCCATGCAAAGCAGTCAACGCAAGCAGGAGATGCAGCAACACGCCGTGCCGCGAAAGGAAACGAATCGGTGTTCCCGGCAAGGAATACGATTGAAGCAGGAGCGCGGCAGCCAATGCTTTTCGATCATTTCCAGCTCGCGCGCATCTATAATGTGAGGCGGGAAATCTTCTCGGGAGCATGAATAATGGCGGCTTTTGACGATGTGGTGATCATTTCAGGATGCAGAACTCCGGTGGGAAAATTCCAGGGAGCGCTGACGGATTTGAGCGCGCCGCAACTGGGAGCGATCGTGGTGCGCGAGGCAGTGAAGCGCGCGGGATTGAACGCCGACCAGATTGACGAGTGCATCATGGGGAATGTTTTGCCGGCGGGGCTGGGGCAAAATCCGGCGCGGCAGGCGGCGATTTTCGGCGGACTGTCTCCGGCGACAGGTGCCATGACAATCAACAAGGTTTGCGGTTCCGGATTGAAAGCGGTTGCACTGGCGGCGCAAGCGGTGCAAACCGGGAACAGTTCGATCGTCGTGGCTGGAGGGATGGAATCGATGACCAATGCCCCTTATCTTCTGCCGCAAGCGCGCAAAGGATATCGGCTGGGCAACGGGCAAGTGATCGACTCGATGGTGCACGACGGTCTGTGGGACGTTTACAACGATTACCACATGGGCATCACCGGCGAGAATGTGGCGGAGAAGCACGGCATCACGCGCGAGCAGCAAGATGAGTTTGCGGTGAATTCACATCGCAAGGCGGTGGCGGCGATGAAAGAGTGCCGCTTCAAGTCGCAGATTGTGCCCGTGGAACTTCCGTCAAAGAAGAAAGGCGCCGCGCCCGTCATCTTCGATAAGGATGAATCACCGCGGGAGGATACGAGCGCGGAAACACTGCGCGCGCTAAAGCCGGCTTTCAAAAAAGACGGCACGGTCACGGCAGGCAACGCGCCGGGAGTGAACGATGGCGCGGCGGCGGTGGTGGTGACTAGCGCAAAGCGCGCCAGCGAACTGGGCGCGAAGCCGATGGTGCGAATTGTGGCGCAGGCGACAAGCGGAGTGGAACCCAAATGGGTGATGCTGGCGCCGGTGGACGCGATCAAAAAGATCTGGGAGAAGACGGGTTGGAAGAAAGATGAAGTCGATCTCTATGAATTGAACGAGGCCTTCTCGGTGCAGGCGCTGGGCGTCATGAAGGAATTGGGCCTGGATCCGAACCGGGTGAACGTCAATGGCGGCGCCGTGGCGATCGGGCATCCCATCGGCGCAAGCGGGGCGCGGGTCTTGGTCACGCTGATTTATGAGATGATGCGCCGCGACGTGAAACGAGGGATTGCAGCGCTGTGCCTGGGCGGCGGGAATGCAGTGGCGATGGCGGTGGAACGAAACTAGATTTTCAACACCAAAACATGCCCGTACGGGCCGGAGAAATCGCTGACGCGATAATGCCGGCCCGAAAGATTTTCCGGTAGCCTCTGCCTCGAAGCCGTTGTAATCGATCTACACCGCACCGCCAATCGTCAAATGTGTTGGAGCCCGCGAATCCGAACAGGATCGCTTGCCGATTGGCGTCGAGCGAGGACGACGAAAGTCAGAATGTGGGTAACCAACAGCGGAGGCACGACCGCCGTCACGATAAAGAATGCGGCGCCGAGCATTCCGGGTTGAAGACCGCCGTGCGGGCCCTCATAGAAGGCGAACAGGAAGTCGGCGGTGCCCCAGATGTTGAAGAGCCACACGCTGGCGATGGCCCAACGCGAGCGATTGACCAGCGCGATGGTAGACACGATCGCCAGTACGCCGGCAACCAGGTCGCCGTAAGCCGCGGCGGTTGCGAAGCCAGCGGGCAGCAGCGGGGAAACCACCCCCGGTACTAGCAAGCTGAGCCCGATGAAGCGCAAGAACATATGAGGCGCCACCAGCGCAGTGAGCGCGCGGCGAGGCTCCGTGTTCTGAAGCCGAGGCCATACAAAGAGCGAGGCCGCAATCGCGGAACTGACAAAACTGGCAAAAGCACTGAGACCGAACAGAGCGAGTGGGTTCATCGGCTACCTTCCTGAGACTTTACTTGTTCGAGCCGGGCTCGAAGGGCGTGCATGCGCCCATCGAACGTGGTGAGCGGCGTGATTGTGGTTTCCATGAGCGGCCAGACCGGCAAGTTGGTGACCAGCGCGTCCAGTTCCTGAGCCGAATCCGCGGCGACGATCAAAGAGAGCGCAATGGCTCCGCTGACCGGGCCGCCGGCCACGATCTTCCTCTCGCCCTCGAGTTTCCTGCACAGCTCCAGGGTGGGCAGGATCCTCTGCTCGATAAAAGCAGTTCCCTCCTGTGGGCTGGCGGGGCGGTGCGCGGTTTTCATTTGCACCAAGTAGTTCATAAAGGTTCTCCTTCGTCCGTAATAGATGTATATGCATCTAATAAGATGCGGCGAATATTTTGCGTAAACGGTGAGATCGATGTATATACAAGCTGTGATGGACAGGAAGAATGCGGGCGAAATGATTCCCTTGCCGTGCGCCTGCGCGAATCTACGCCGCGCTGCGCGCATCGTGACGCAACGATACGAACAGAGCCTGCGGCCGTCGGGCCTGAAGGCGACGCAATTTACGCTCCTGCAAGCCCTGGCCATTGCGGGCAATATCTCGCAGGGCAGGCTGGGCGACTTGCTCGGGCTCGACAGCACGACTCTTACGCGGACGCTGGCGCTGCTGCGAAAAAAGGGCTGGATTCAAGCAAAGCCGGGAGAAGACCGGCGAGAGATCCGGCTGACGCTAACCGCCGAAGGAAGCCGCAAATATCAGGACACGCTGCACTACTGGCAGTCCGCCCAAAAGCAGCTGCGGAAGGTCCTTGGCGAGGCGGTCTGGAAACAGATCATGGAAGCGACCGTTGTTGCTGCCGGGCTTGCGCAGAAATCCGGCTGAGGCATCGACGGGATGCCTTCTAGGCGCTGTGACCGGAGGAGGCAGCCTTGGCGGCACGCAGGGTAACGGTGAATAAAGCGCCGCCACCGGCAGCGTTGGCTACTTCGACGGCGCCGTTGTGCTCCTTCATGACCGACTTGCAGATGCTGAGGCCGAGGCCGGTACCACGGCCGGGGCGCTTGGTTGTGTAAAAGGGATCGAAGACGCGGCCAATCAAATCGGATGGAATTCCCGGGCCATCATCCTGGAATGTAGCCCAGACCGAGCCGGCGGAATGACCGAGACGAATGCGCAGTGTGCCGCGGTCGCGGACCTCGCGAATGGCCTGTTCCGCGTTCATGATCAGATTTAAGAACACCTGCATCAGTTGGTGGGGATCGGCTTCCACGTAGGGCAGCGAAGGCTCGCGCAGAAAGTCGACGGTGATGCCGTTTTTGCGCAGCGAATAGGCATGCAGATTAAGAGTGCGTTCCACGACCTCGCCGACATTGACGGGACTTTTGCCGGGGGCGGGCGGACGGGAAAAGTAAGTGAGGTTCTGGACGATCTCGGCGGCGCGGCGGGCCTGCTGCTGGAGGATTCCGATCTGCTTGCGGGCGGCGTCGGTGGTTTGGGAGTCCTGCAATAGCTCGCTCACGCCAAGAATCGTGGTCAGGGGATTGTTGAGTTCGTGGGCGACGCCGCCGATCATGGCGCCCATGGCGGCGAGACGCTCGCTTTGGACGACCTGCTGCTCCAGTTTGCGCTCCATGGTGATGTCGCGTACGGAGATGATCACGCCAGCGGGCTTGCCTTCCGCGTCGAAGAACTGGCTGGCGGAGGCGCGCATCGTGCGCCAGGATCCATCGCGATGGCGGGCGCTATATTCGGCGGAATCGAAAAGCTGCTTGCCGGAGGCGACGTTGCGGTACAGCACGACCAGTTCGGAGGAGTGATCTTCGATCTGGGAAATCTTTTTGCCCAGCAGGTCTTCGGATTGGTAGCCGAGAAGATCGCGCACGCGAGAACTGACGAAGGTGTAACGCTCTTGAAGGTCGACCACGAGAATGAGGTCGGGAAAGCTTTCGAGCAGGCGGCGGCGAAACTCTTCCTGCTGCAGCAGGCGCTGTTCCAGCTTGCGGCGCTCGGTGACATCGACGAGAGTACCCTGATAGCGGATGAGCTTGCCGGCCGCATCCCAGACGGCGCGAGACGATTCGAGAAAGACGGCGGGCGTGCCATCCTTCTTGCGCATGGCGACTTCGCGGGTACGGACGGCGCCGCGATCATCGGGCGCTCGTCCCAGAACCGGGGGCACGGCGGCATCGATGTTGAGGCCGGCGGGATCGAGAGCGAGCAATTCATCCTTCGTGGCATAGCCGAGAATAGCGACGAGCGCGGGATTGGCTTCGAGCAACTTGCCTTCAGGAGTACAGAAGTAAGCGCCTTCCTGCATGGTCTCAAACAGCTCGGTGAAGCGAAGTTCCTTTTCGTGCTGGCCGGTGACGTCGCGGCCGAGGACGCTGGCGCCGACGACTTCCCCTCCTTTGACGATGGCGCTCAGCACGCAATCGAAATAAAGGGGGCGAGCGCTGTTTTTGAGGCGCACGCGGATGGTTCCCGACCAGTGCCTTTTCTCGAGGAAGCGGGCGAGGCCTTGTTCCAAGGTGGAGCGGGCGGGCTCGTCGATGAAATCGAAAATCTTTTGCCCGATGATGTCGCAGTAGGGGCGGCCAATGAGCTCGCTGACGCTGCGATTGACGGTGCGGACCGTTCCGTCGAGGGAGAGGGCGCAGGCAGAGTCTTCCAGGGAGTCGATCAGTTCCTTAAAGCTGCGCTGCGAGCGCGCAATCATTTCGTTGAGCTGGTCGAGCTGCTCTTCGGAGGGGGCGGCGCCAACGTGATCCTGAAGATCATGCAACAGAACTTTGAGATCGCTGACTTCGCGGCGGCGGCCGTAGGCGTAGGCGGCTAAAAGAACGGAAAGAACAAGCACGCCGAGGGCAGCCGGGCCGAGGTGATACGGCAGAGATTCAAGGCGTTCCCAGGCGAGTGCGGCAAAGCCTGCCGCAAGCAGCACCATGAAAAGCAGAATCCAGCGCCAAAGCTGGGATTCTTCGCGCTCGAGATTTTGCGGAGCGCGCAAGCGCCGAGGCCCCTCTGCCGGCGACTGGATCATAATGTTCCCCTGGGTTCGTGACGGTCGAAACTGATTACTAAGTCGTCATTATATTGTTCTGAATATCGGGAACTGTTGGAGAATCTGGTCCGGGGACATTACTTTGGAGTAGCGCAAGGCCTTGAATTGGCGCTAGTTGGCGTGATGCAGACGGCTTCCCTGCCCTGTCGCGCCTTGGCAATCGTTGGTCCCGTAAAACTTACCTCCAAGTTTGGCGGCGGAGAGAATAGGCCATCCTGCAAGAGCTGTGCAGTGTGAGATCCTTCGCTCCGCCTGAGAACCCGCTGCGCTCAGGATGACGAGGAGTTTTCTTCATTCCTGGCTGACGCGGCTCCGCTCGGGATGACGCCGAGGGGCAACGCGCCCTCCGCTTGACTTTGGCTGCAGCGGGAGTATGGTATTGGGGACTTACGGGGCCCTGTTTTTCCTTATTGAGGCCAATCAAACATGCTGGAAATTAAGACCCGCCGCGTGGAGCCTGACATCACGGTGCTCGAAATCGGTGGCCGGATTACGATCGGCCGCGACTGCAAACAACTCGAGTGGGCGACGGAAAACCTGGTGCGCGAACAACAGAGAAAGATCGTCCTGGACATGTCGGGGGTGTCGCAGATCGACAGCACGGGGATCGGCATCCTCGTAGTGTCGGCAGCGCACGTCAAGAATTCCGGCGGTGAGATGCGCATTGCCGGGGCGAACGGGCACGTGGAGCACGTATTAAAGATGACCAGCATGGATAAGGTGGTGCCGCTGCATCCCACGCTTACGGAAGCAACCGCAACGTTCTAGGCCGCGATGGCTGGTGTGAGACCGCGGCAGGTAGGTCCGCCGCAAATTCCCAAAACGGGCGAGTTTCAATAATCCACAGGCCGGTGGTGACAGTGATCACAGCCGGAGCCGCACAGGTGCGCGTAGCTTACAAGCATTCTGGAACCAGGCATTCGTGTGCGCGGGCGCCACGGCTTCCAGCGGAGTGAGAGTGCTTTATAAGACGCTAAGCGCGGCGGTCTATGGCATCGATGCCAACATCATCCAGGTAGAGGTGGACTGCTCGGGAATCAAGGCGGACCAGGATCATTTTCATACTGTCGGGTTGCCGGATGCAGCCGTGCGGGAAAGCCGGGACCGGGTGCGGGCGGCGTTGAAAAATTGCGGCTACGATATCCCGCCCACGCATATCACGATCAACCTGGCGCCGGCGGACATCAAGAAGGAAGGGTCGGGATTTGATTTGCCCATGGCGCTGGGGATTGTCGGGGCTTATGGCGGGCTGACGAAAAAGGAAATTCCCGATTGTCTTTTTGTGGGAGAGCTGTCGCTGGACGGAGGAGTGCGGGGAATCCGGGGAACGCTGCCCATCGCGCTGGAGGCGCGGAGCCGGAAGGTATCGCGGCTGGTGGTACCGGAGGCGAATGCGCGGGAAGCGGCGATGGTAAGCGGAGTGGACGTTTACCCGGTGCGGTCGCTGCTGGACGTTATCCAGTTTGTGAATTCAGGCAACGGGATTGTGCCGCTCAAGGCCGACGGGGATGCGCTGCTGCGGGAAGCGCAGGACTTCGTCGTGGACTTCAAGGAGGTGCGGGGGCAGCAAACGGCGAAGCGCGCGATCGAGATCGCGTGTGCGGGCGGGCACAACATTTTGATGATCGGACCGCCGGGTTCGGGAAAGACGATGCTGGCGAAGCGCATGCCGACGATTCTGCCGCCGCTCTCATTTGAAGAGGCGCTGGAGACGACGAAGATTCACAGCGTGGCGGGAGTTTTGGATGCAGGCAGCGGCCTGGTGGGCCGGCGGCCATTTCGCTCCCCGCATCACACGATTTCAGACGCAGGACTGATTGGCGGCGGAATCATTCCACGGCCGGGCGAAGTTTCGCTGTCGCACAACGGCCTCCTGTTTCTGGATGAATTGCCGGAATTTCCCCGCAACGTGCTCGAAGTGCTGCGCCAGCCGCTGGAAGACGGATCGGTGACGATCGCGCGCGCGGCGATGGCGCTGACGTTTCCGGCGCGGTTCATGCTGGCAGCCGCAATGAATCCCTGCCCGTGCGGTTTTCGCAACGACCGGACGCGCGAGTGCCAATGCACCACGCCGATGATCCAGCGCTACATCTCGAAGATTTCCGGGCCTCTGATGGATCGTATCGATATCCACATCGATGTGCCCGCGGTGAACTACAAAGAGATGAGATCGCCCGTAGACCCGGAGGGATCGGCGGTGATCCGGGAGCGGGTGGTACAAACGCGGAAGAAACAACTAGACCGGTTTGCCTCGGCGAAACCAAAAATTTATTGCAACGCACAGATGGGGTCACGGCACATCCGCACATTTTGCGAGCTTTCAGGAGACTGCGAGAGATTACTGGAGCGCGCGATGAGCCAGCAAGGCTTGAGCGCCCGGGCCCACGATCGGATCTTGAAAGTGGCGCGCACCATTGCCGACATGGAAAATCTTCCGGCCATCGAACCCAAACATATCGCCGAAGCGATTCAATATCGCAGCCTGGATCGGACCTACTGGACGTGAGAACACTTGCCAGTTGCCGGTTTTCAGCATGTTTGCCGAGGAAACAGAGTTGCGCAGAGAATGTGAAGAGCATTCGGAAAAATAAAAAGCCGGGGATTGCTCCCCGGCTTTTGCTTGCGAAAACGGTTAGAAGTTCTGCGATCCCAGGACGCCGAAGGACAAGCCGTTGCACTGCTTGCCATTCAGACCGAGGGACGAATCGCACCAGTTGGCCCAGGTGAAACCGAAGAACGAGGAATTGAAGAAGATCTCGTGCCCCGGTTCGGCAGCGCCGTGGATGCTGTTCGTTCTCCCAGTCACGTTCGACACGAAGAAGCGGCCGACATAGCAGCTGCCGTCGGTGGCTCCGTTGGTGCAGTTGGGAGTCATGTTGAACCAGTAGGAACCGGCCCCCAGAACAACTGGAGCGGACAGATTGACGGCGATGGAGTACTCGTTGAGGCCGATGAAGTTGCGGCCGGTCGCCTGGATCTGGATGCTGCCGGAACCAGTGGCAATCTCGGTGCCGCCGTTGCCTTCGCTGACGCCCTGGCGGATGTCATAGGAAGCGGTGGCGGGATCGAAGTTAGCGTCAGCCTGGACGTTGAACAGAATGCCGGTTACGGTGACGGACATTCCGGAAGGAATGACGACGTTGCCGTAGGTGCTGCTGCCCGGGATGAAGAGAGAATTTTCATCGGACAGGCCGGCGGCATTGGGATCGGACGTGTTCAGATCGCCGCCGTAGAAGAGGCAGGGATCGCACAACGGCGGCGGGACCTGAATCGCCGTGCCGTCGTTGTAGTTCATGTTGCCAGCCAGATGTTTTGATGGCGAGGCTTTCTGTGCTGCCATCGCGGACAGACTGAACGCTACGACTAAAGCTGCTGCGAAAAGCGTGGTTTTCACTCGAATCCTCCTGTTCGTATTTTCGCTATCTTTTTCGGCATCACGGTTCGCACTGAAGCGAGACCGCCGATCTTGATCCAAAACTCACAGCCCAACGGTTAATCCTTCCCGCGCAGGCCGAAGGACAGGAAACCGCACTGGTACTGATTGAAGCCGAGGCTGGAATCGCACCAGTTAGCCCAGCTGAAGCCGAAGAACGAGGAGTTCAGGAACATCTCGTGCGCCGGCTGCCATCCCGCGTGAACGCCATTGGCCTGGCTGGTGGTGTTGGAAACGAATTGCCGGAAAACGTAGCAGCTGCCGTCCAGCGTGTTGAGGCACTGCGGAGTGGCGTTGAACCAGTATTCGCCCGGGTTCAGCGTGACTGGCTGCTGCCAGGAAACCGCAATGGAATACTCGTAGAGGCCGAGGAAATTGCGTCCGGTCGGCTGCACGACGATGGTGCCGGTGCCGGAAGCGAGGCTGGTGCCGCCATTACCTTCGGAGACGCCGGTGCGAATGTCATAGGTGGCGTTGAGCGGATCGAACGCCGCGTCGGCCTGCACGTTGAAAACGATGCCGTAGACGTTAGCCGTGGAAGGAATGTTGACCGCGCCGTAGGTCGAGCCGCCGCCAACGATGAGCAACGTGTTTTCATCGGACATTCCGGCCGCATTGGAGCTGGAAGGATTGAGGTCGCCACCGTAGAACAAGCACGGATTGCATAACGCTGGCGGGTTAACGGTTGGGGGAGCAGCCTTATCGGGGTTATTGCTGCCGGCGCGATGAGCCGACGGGGATTGCGTAGTTCCTGCAACCGCTGAGAGGCTGAGCGCTACCACTAACGCGAATGCGACAAGCGTTGTTTTCACTATATTCCTCCTCTGGGTTTTTCTCTGCCGTGGAGCAAAACAACTGGTTTTTTTGCGAACGCTCGCTGAGTCTATGCTGGTCACTAAAGTAATGCAATGGAGAATAAAGTCCCCACGTCTGTGAATCGCGCTCTGGGCAAGGCTTTTGCAGCGTCGCCCCTTTTTCGCCATAAAATTTTGGCCGAGCCGCCGGTTGCAAAAATCTGCATACTGCGATTTTGTTCCTTCAGCCGATTCGGTATCCTTATTAACCTCGTGCCGCGCGAAACGAAAACGAAGGGCATAGATAATGTCGCACCGGCGCAGACTCAAACTGTTGGCGATCGCCGAACATAATTTGGCGGAAGCAGCAGGTGGCGACGGCGCGCAGAGTGCGCCAAGCGGAACGCTCCGATTGACCCTTTCCTTGCAACATGTTATAAATCTCGGTTTCGCGTAAGGATTCCGGATTCAGCGTAATCTCCGGCCGCCCTGGCGCGAACTCCGACGCGGCCAAGCTCCAACACTCCGCTCCCGAATTATTCGGGACGTCTTGCGGTGGAAGCGTGTTCGGATTCCGGCAGTTGTGATCTTTCGCCTTCGGCGTGCTCGAAGCGGAGGTGGGAGGCCGGAGTGCAATGCCTAAACACGTTTACGAATCCTGATACCACATTCTGGAGGCTCAATATGCGCACCTGGCTCGCTGGAGTTGCGTTCCAAGGACGCCGTTTTGCATTTAGTTTTTCCGCGCTGGCCGCGCTGCTGCTGGGCACCGGCTCGCTTGCCACCGCTCAACCCGCAGGCGAAGCTGCCGGAGGGGAAGCCGCACTGAAACTTCCCGATCTTTCCCAGGTGAGCTTTTTCAACGGCGCGATTGACGGGCACAAGCTGCTGCTGATCGGCATCCTATTCTGCCTGTTCGGCCTGGGCTTCGGCATGGCGATTTACATGCGGCTGAAGAACCTGGCCGTGCATCGTGCGATGCGCGAGATTTCCGAGCTGATTTACGAGACCTGCAAAACCTACCTGGTGACGCAGGGCAAGTTCATCCTGTTTCTGTGGGCATTTATCGCGGTCATTATTGCGGCGTACTTCGGATGGCTCTCGCCGGTGCCGGGAAAATCGGTGGGGCTGACGCTGCCGATTATCCTGGGATTCAGTCTGGTGGGAATCGCGGGCAGCTATGGCGTGGCATGGTTCGGAATTCGAGTGAACACGTTCGCCAACTCGCGGACAGCTTTCGCTTCCCTGCCCGGCAAGCCATATCCCGTCTACCAGATCCCGCTGGAAGCCGGCATGAGCATTGGCATGATGCTGATCAGCGTGGAACTGCTGATCATGCTGATCATTCTGCTGTTCGTTCCGGGAGACTACGCCGGACCGTGCTTCATCGGTTTCGCCATTGGCGAGTCGCTGGGCGCGGCGGCGCTGCGTATTGCGGGCGGCATCTTCACCAAGATCGCCGACATCGGTTCGGACTTGATGAAGATCGTGTTCAAGATCAAGGAAGATGACGCGCGCAATCCCGGCGTAATTGCCGATTGCACGGGCGACAATGCCGGCGATTCGGTTGGGCCTTCGGCTGACGGATTCGAAACTTACGGCGTGACCGGCGTGGCGCTGATCACCTTCATTCTTCTGGGCGTGAAGGATCCAAACGTGCAGGTGCAGTTGCTGGTCTGGATTTTTGTGATGCGCGTGATGATGCTGGTGTCGAGCGCATTGTCGTACTTCATCAACGGCGCGATTGCCAAGGCGAAGTACGGGTCGGCCGCCGAGATGAATTTCGAAGCGCCGCTGACTTCACTGGTGTGGCTGACTTCGATCATCTCGATCGCTATTACCTACGTGATTTCCTACTTCATTATTCCGACTCTGGGCAGCGATGACACGCAGTGGTGGAAGCTGGCCACGATTATTTCGTGCGGCACGCTGGCGGGCGCTTTGATTCCGGAACTGGTCAAGGTCTTCACATCCACGGAATCGCGGCATGTGAAGGAAGTGGTGGTGTCGGCGCAGGAGGGCGGCGCGTCGCTGGGCATTCTGTCGGGGTTCGTGGCCGGCAATTTCTCTGGCTACTACCTGGGCCTGGCGATGATGTTCCTGATGGCGATCGCGTACTACATGAGTACCATGGGCCTGGCGCTGGCGGCGGGAATGCTGGCTCCGGCGGTGTTTGCGTTTGGACTGGTGGCGTTTGGATTCCTGGGTATGGGGCCGGTGACGATTGCAGTCGACTCCTACGGTCCGGTCACCGACAATGCGCAGTCGGTGTATGAACTTTCGCTGATCGAAGCCGTGCCCAACGTGCAGGCGGAGATCAAGAAAGATTTCAACATGAGCGTTGATTTCGAGCGCGCCAAGCACCTGCTCGAAGCCAACGATGGAGCGGGCAACACCTTCAAGGCGACGGCGAAGCCGGTGCTGATCGGCACCGCCGTGGTAGGCGCAACCACGATGATTTTTTCCATCATCATGGCGCTGACCAATGGGCTTACTGACGCGACCGGCGTGGCGAAGCTTTCGCTGCTGTATGCTCCGTTCTTCCTCGGGTTGATCACCGGCGGCGCCATGATTTACTGGTTCACCGGCGCTTCCACGCAGGCCGTGACCACCGGCGCTTACCGTGCGGTCGAGTTCATTAAAGCCAACATTAAACTCGAAGGCGTAGAAAAGGCCTCCATCGCCGATAGTAAGAAAGTGGTGGAGATTTGCACGAAATACGCGCAGAAGGGCATGCTGAACATCTTCATAGCGGTGTTCTTCGGGACGCTGTGCTTCGCCTTCGTCGATCCGTTCTACTTCGTGGGCTATCTGATTTCCATTGCGATCTTCGGTCTCTACCAGGCGATTTTCATGGCCAATGCGGGCGCGGCGTGGGACAACGCCAAGAAGATTGTGGAAGTCGAGATGAAGCAGAAAGGCACGCCGCTGCACGATGCGACGGTCATTGGCGATACGGTCGGCGATCCGTTCAAAGACACGTCGTCAGTGGCGCTGAATCCGGTCATCAAATTCACCACGCTGTTCGGGTTGCTGGCGGTGGAACTGGCGGTGAAACTGGCGGCGGATCAGGGGTCAACGCTGACGCGAGTGCTGGCGCTGGTGTTCTTCCTGGTGTCGTTCACGTTCGTGTACCGGTCGTTCTACGGGATGCGGATCAAGCAGGGCGCGGAGTAAGCGCGTCAGCGGTAAAGATCAACGCCATCCGGAAATCCGGATGGCGTTTTTTCTGCGCGAAATACTGCTGGAATTGCCGCTAGCGCCGGTCCCAGTAAGAATCGCGGCGGTCCTGGCGAAGGTCGCGATCCTCGCGGCGCAGTTCTCTGCGCTCATGGCGCGCGGCACGGTAGTCGCCGTAATATAGATCGCGCCGCAACTCACCGCGGTCATGGGCGATCTTGGCCTCGTCGCGGCGCATGTCGCGGTGTTCGCGCCATCCGTCGTCGGCAAACATGGTTCCCGCGCTCATTCCCACAAGCAACAACACCCCAGCAATTGTTCGTTTCATACCCTTCACCTCCTCCGCAACCCAGCGGATTCTGGAAGTGCAAACACTGCGGTGGAGGCGGAGTTGTGGTGGAGAAGAGAATCGAAATCAAGAGACTGAAAACAGAGCAGTTCGAGAGGACTGCCGGAAGTAAAGATTCGTCAACGAGGCGGCTCTGCGCGCAGGGAGCCGAATAGGTCTCACTCTAGCTCGGGCCCCTCATCTTGTCTTTCACGCTCTTGGCAAGCTTCTCGATCTCATCAGCCTTCTTGACGACGTTTACAGAAAGAACATTCTCGTTGGATTTCTCTACGTCCTGCTTAAGTTCTTCGGCGAGTTTCAGGAGCTTTTCTGTGTCGGTCTTGAGGGCAGCATGACGAGCCAGGTTTGCCTTGTTGGCTTCTTCGCGCGCTAAGTGATCGCGCATCGCATCGGGACTGTTGGGGAGGGTTTCAGTGGGCTGCGTCGGGGTACCTGCTTTCGGGATCGAACCCTGACGGCTCTGCGCACTCCCGACGATGACGAGGCAAAGACAAAGACAAAGACAAAGACCGAGCGACAAACCAAAAATTCGCACTCGCATGGAAACCTCAAGGGCGCGAACGCGCTGCCCGTGCTCCAGTATGACATTTTTAAGGAAAAGCGGGGTGGTGGGTTTCAGAAAGCAGGAGGCGAACCGGGCACAGCTTAAGCTCTACCCGGTTTGCAGACGGTTGCAACTAGAGCGCGCTCATGTTCGCCAAAAACTCGCTGTTCGACTTTGCCTTGCCCAGTTTGTCGATGAGCAATTCCATGGCTTCCACCGGCGACAGCGGATTCAAAACCTTGCGCAGAACCCAGATGCGGGAGAGGTCCTCGCGCGGAATCAGCAGCTCTTCCTTACGGGTGCCCGAGCGTTGAATGTCGATGGCGGGGAATACGCGCTTATCGACCAGCTTGCGCTCGAGAATAATTTCGGAATTGCCGGTGCCCTTGAACTCTTCGAAGATGACATCGTCCATGCGGGAGCCGGTATCGATGAGGGCGGTAGCGATAATCGTGAGCGATCCGCCTTCTTCGATGTTGCGGGCCGAGCCGAAGAAGCGCTTGGGCCGCTGTAAAGCGTTGGAATCGACGCCGCCGGAAAGGACTTTACCGGAAGGCGGAACGATGGTGTTGTAAGCGCGCGCCAGGCGTGTGATCGAGTCAAGCAGAATGACAACGTCGCGCTTATGCTCGACCAGGCGCTTGGCTTTCTCAATCACCATCTCGGCGACCTGCACGTGGCGGGCGGCGGGCTCGTCGAAGGTCGAGGAAATGACTTCGCCCTTGACCGAACGCTGCATGTCGGTGACTTCTTCGGGCCGTTCATCGATGAGCAGCACCATCAACACGACTTCGGGATGGTTTGTTGTGATGGAGTTGGCGACGTTCTGCAGGAGCATGGTCTTGCCGGCGCGCGGAGGAGAAACGATCAGGCCGCGCTGTCCTTTGCCAAGCGGCGTCAACAGGTCCATCACCCGGGCGCTGGCATTTTCGCGAGTGGTCTCAAGCTTGATGCGCTCCTGCGGATACAGCGGCGTGAGGTTATCGAAGAGGATTTTGTTGCGCGCTTCCTCGGGCGACTCGAAGTTGACGGCCTCGATCTTGACCAGGGCAAAATATTTCTCGCCTTCGTGGGGAGGACGCACCTGGCCGCTGATGGTGTCGCCGGTCTTCAGATCGAATTTGCGAATCTGCGACGGGGAAACATAAATGTCGTCGGGGCCGGGAAGGTAGTTGTAATCGGGGGAGCGAAGGAAGCCGTAGCCATCGGGCAGGATTTCGAGGACGCCCTCGGCAAAGATGTGGCCTTCTTTTTCGCTCTGAGCCTGCAGGATCTTGAAGATGAGGTCCTGCTTGCGCAGGCCGCTGGCGCCTGGCAGCTCCAGCGTCCGGGCAATCTTGGTCAGCTCGGTAATGTTCTTTTCTTTCAGTTCAGCGATGGTCATGATTCACCTAAACCCGACCACTTGGACGTATCCGTTGCAGTGTTGTCGGGATTTTCGTAAAGGAGGGTACTCAGGGAAGACAAAACAAAGGCAGGCGGACAGGGCTGCTTAAGCAGCCCGCCGTTGTGCCTCAGCAAAATTTTCCGGCTCTGACAGAATCTCCTGCCGCTCCGCGCCCGCGATCCGGTCCAACACGCCGTTCATGGTTTCCTGGATTCTGGTGCTGGGCCGATGGAACTTGCGCGTGGCCTTGGAGGCGAGCTGGCACAGCATATAACGATTCCGCAAAGTCTGTAAAGCGTCAAACACACGATCAGAGCGCATGAATTTTGTTGCTCCTTCCTTGAATAAGTATGAGGCGCTTGGCTCCGCCTCTGCCACAGAATTCGGCGGGAACTCCGCAAGTCGTCCCTAAGCTGCTGATTCCACAAAGGTTTGTAAAGGAGTCCGCGCTATCCTACCCGAATAGATGCGCAACCGTATCCGGAAGATGCTCGTTTTTCCTGGTTTGGGAATCACCGGCCGAGGAACAGAGACCGGACCCGAGCGTCTATGCGTCTGTGGAACGTCATAATGTAGCCAAAATCCCAGGACCCGTCAATACATTTCTTCTGCGCCGGGTGGCGAGATTGGGGCCGGGCTTCCCAGCTTGGGTCGGGAAATCGAAGAGTTTCAGGCGAAATCCACGCCATCTTGGCCTCGGCGCCTACCCGAACATATCCTTCACTTTGCCCAGCAAGGCTCGCATCATGGGCTGATTGTCGACTTTGGCCGTCGTCTCGAGCTCCTGCAACAGTTCTTTTTGGCGCTTGCTGAGCTTGCCGGGAATCTGCACCCGTACTTCGACATACAGGTCGCCTTTGCCATGGCCGCTTAAGACGGGTACGCCCTTGTTGCGGATGCGGAAGGTGGTACCGGGCTGAGTGCCTTCGGGAATCTTCAGGTTGTGCTCGCCCTCGATCGTGGGCACGCGAATTTCGGTGCCCATGGCTGCCTGCGTAACCGACAAAGGAATAGTGCAGTGCAGGTCGTTGCCTTCCCTTTCGAAGAACGGATGCTCTTTCACGTGAAGGACAATGTAAAGATCGCCGGCGGGACCGCCGAAAGGTCCGGCCTCGCCGCCGCCAGCAAACCGGATGCGGGTGCCGTCTTCGACGCCGGCTGGAATTTTGGCATCAACAGAGCGCTGGCGTAAAAGTCGGCCCTCGCCCTTGCATTTGGGGCAGGGGTCGGTGATGACGCTGCCGGTGCCCTGACACGTAGGGCATGTGCGCGCGATGCTGAAAAATCCCTGCTGGTAGCGAACCTGGCCGCGACCGGAGCAGGCGCGGCAGGTCGTGGGAGCCTTGCCGGGAGCAGCACCCGATCCGCGGCATTCCTCGCACGCCTCGTGGCGGCGAACCATAACCCGAGTTTCCGTGCCGAAGACTGCCTGCTCGAATTCGAGGGTTAGATCCTCGCGCAAGTCGGCGCCGCGCTGCACGCGGCTGCGGCGGCGACCGCCGCTGAAGGCGTCGCCGAATCCGAAAAACTCGCCAAAGATCTCGCCCAGATCCTGGAAGTTGGCGGCGTCAAACCCTGCACCGCCAGCGCCGGGTCCACCGAGTCCCGCGTGGCCGAAGCGATCGTAGACCGAGCGCTTGTCGGCGTCGGCCAGAATGGCATACGCCTCGGTGACTTCCTTGAACTTTTCCTCCGCATCGGGATTGTTCGGATTGCGGTCGGGATGCCACTGCATGGCAAGCTTGCGGTAAGCGCTCTTGAGCTCCGTCTCGCTCACCGTGCGGGTCACGCCCAACACTTCGTAATAATCGCGTTTTGCGTTTGTGGCCAGAATAATTGCCTTTCCTGGTATGAGAACTGCCGGGTGGCGTTACCGTCCGGGATTGCTTGCCACCTTCACCATGGCCGGGCGGAGCAGGCGATCCTTGAATTTATAACCGCGCTGCAATTCTTCGATCACCTGATGATCGGGGACATCGGTGGAGGGAACCATTTCAATCGCCTCGTGGAAGCGAGGATCGAAAGGCTCGCCCGTGGAAGCAATCGGACTCACCGAGAGCTTGGCCAGCGCGGCTTGCAACTGCTTGTAAATCAATTCGACCCCGTTTCGCAGGTCGGACCCGTCCGATTTGACCTGCAAAGCGCGCTCGAAACTATCGACCACCGGGAGCAGAGACTTGAGAGCGTCGGCCAGGGCGTAATCGCGTTGCTCCTGATGCTCTTTGGTGGCGCGGCGGCGAGCGTTTTCGAATTCTGCCTGCATGCGCGCCAGCCGGTCGAGCAGCGAGTCGCGCTCGGCCTTCATTTTCTGCAGATCCGACTCGGGCGCGGAAGCTTGCGCGCTGGACTGCGCCGAGGCGTTTTCCGATCCGTCTTCCGAAGGAGGCAATTCGTGATCCAAGTCCAACGTCACCTTGTCCGCCTCCGACCTTCCATTGCCTTTAGCCATAAAACCTGACTACTCCGATTCATTCAAAATTTTGTCGAACAGCCGCGCAATATAGGAAACGGCGGTAATGGTGTGCTGATAATCCATGCGAGTGGGGCCAATGACCGCAAGCGATCCAAACATGTCGGTACCGGAGCGGGCGGGCGCGCCGATGAGCACCAGATTCTGCATGGAGGGTAAAGCGTCGTCCAGGCCGATCACTACCCGCACGGCCTCCTGCTTCACATCCAGATAAGCGCCGAGCAGCTTGGCGACTTTTTCTTTCTCTTCGAGCGTTTTGAGCAACTCATGCAGGCGCTGCCGATCTTCCTGGCTGGTGATGAGATTGGAGGCGCCTTCGACGAAGACCTGGGCGCTGGAATCCGCGGCCAGGGCTCCCTGCTTGTAGAGTTGCTCGATGGAATTCATCAAGCGGTCGTATTCGCTGCGCTCCTGATCGATCCTGCGGGCAAGCTCGGCGCGCATGGACTCGATGGTCCAGCCGCGGAAATTCTCGTTGATGTAGCGCGCGGCAAGATCGAGCTCGTCCTGCTTGAGATCGAGGCGCAGGACGCGATCGCGCACCAGTCCGGACCGCGTAACCAGCACCGCCAAAACTTTCTGATCGGCGAGCCGGGAAAAATAAACGTGTTCCAGCGCATTGCGGGCCTGGCTGGTGGCGACGGTGACGCCGACGTTGCGCGAGATCAGCGAAAGCACGTGCGAGGTGCGCTCCATGAACTCCTGGACGTCGTTGATCCCGGCCAACGATTCGGAGATGAGGCCCTCTTCCTGCGGGGCAAGCTTGGCGGTGCCGCTGATCTGCTCGACGTAATAGCGGTAGGCGTCGGTGGTAGGCACCCGACCGGACGAAGTGTGAGTTTGCTCAAGAAAACCTGCGTCGGAAAGGTCCGCCATCACGTTGCGAATGGTGGCGGGACTGAGCCCTTCGCGGTTGGTCCGAGCCAAGGTGCGCGAACCGACGGGCTCGCCCGTGGAAATGAAAGTCTCCACAATTGCCGTCAGAACTTCGCGTTCACGCTTGCCAATGTTGGGATCTGTGGGCATGTAAGGCACGAATTGGCCGGGCATCCATCCTTCTATCTAAGTATTTTAGATGCAAACGCTTAGCTTTCGGACGCAAAAGCCGCTCGCAGCTTGGATTTTAGGAACGAGTGCCACCCGTGTCAAGGCAGGGCGATTTGTAACCGGCGCGCTCTCACCGGGCGCGGGGATGAGAGTGTGCGACACTGTCACGCATGAAATTGAAACCGCACGCGGCCGTCATTGGCGCGGGAGTCTTCGGCGGCTGGACGGCGCTGCAGCTGCTCGAGCGGGGATGGCGAGTTACGCTGCTCGACGCGTGGGGTCCGGGAAATTCGCGCGCGTCTTCAGGCGGCGAAACGCGCATCATGCGGTGCACGTACGGACCCGAACAGAAATATACCGACCTGGCCGCGCGCTCGCTCAAGTTATGGGCGAAGTACGAACGGCGATGGAAGCAGCGGTTTCTGCATCGTACCGGCGTTTTGTGGATGGTGAGCAGCCCTGACGATGCGTACGAGCGGGGATCCATCGCGCCACTGCGCGAAGCCGAGGTTCGTTATGAAGAGTTGACTGCGAAGCAAATGCAGCGGCGCTGGCCGCAAATCAACTTTGCGGACGTTCGTTGGGGCATTCATGAGCCGGAATGCGGATATCTCGAGGCGAGGGAAAGTTGCCGCGCCGTCGTGGAAGCGTTCGTCGCCGCAGGCGGAGTATACCGGCAAGCCGCCGTTTCGACCGGTGGACCTGAGGCTGAGGCGCTCCGCGGGTTGGCTCTTTCCGACGGCTCAAAGTTGAAGGCCGACGCGTACATCTTCGCGTGCGGGCCTTGGCTCGGGCAAATGTTTCCTGACACTCTGAGTGAAGTCATTCGGCCCACCAAGCAGGACATTTTCTTCTTCGGCCCCCCGGCGGGAGATGCGCGGTTTATGGACGCCTCCCTGCCCGTGTGGGGCGACCATGGAAACCGCTTTTTTTATGGTATTCCCGGAAGCGACCGGAGAGGCTTCAAAGTCGCCGACGACACGCGCGGTGCGGCGTTCGATCCGACTTCTGGCGAACGCGTCGTGAGCCCAGCTACACTGCGGAGAGTGCGCGAATATGTGAGCCATCGCTTCCCCGCCCTGGCAGGCGCGCCGCTGGTTGAAACGCGCGTTTGCCAGTACGAACAAACGCCCGACAGCGATTTTATTGTGGACCGCCACCCGCGAATGGAGAATGTCTGGATCCTTGGCGGCGGATCAGGACATGGGTTCAAACACGGGCCGGCGCTGGGAGAAATCGCGGCTGGGCTGATTCTCGACGACGATGAACCTGACGCGGCGTGGCGGCTATCGCGCTTCCGGAACGCTCAGCCTCGAAAAATCTGAAGAACTCCCGGCCTGCCTGATTTCTATTGAATCGAAATCACGCTCGCACCTTCGCGCGATTTGATGTCGGTCACGCGGCTGATCACATTCCTGGCGAACTGATACATGGATTTGGCGTGGGGCGAATCTTCGCCTTCCAGCACGATCGGCTTGCCGCCGTCTGCCGCCTTGCGCACTTCGGGATCGAGTTCAATGCTGCCCAGGAATGGCACGCCATAGTGCTCGGCCATTTTCCCGGCGCCGCCGCGCGAGAAGATGTCGATTTCATGATTGCAGTGCGGGCACACGAAATAGCTCATGTTCTCGACCACCCCGACCAGGTCCACCTTCATCTGGCGAAACATTTCGATGGCCTTACGGGCATCCTGCAGAGAAACGTCGGAAGGCGTGGAAACGACCACGGCGCCGGTCAATGGAACGGATTGCACCAACGATAAAGCAATATCGCCGGTGCCCGGCGGCAGGTCGACAACCAGATAATCGAGTTGCCCCCATTCGACCATGCCGAGAAATTGCCGCATGATCTGGTGAAGCATGGGACCGCGCCAGATGATGGGCTTGTCGCCGGGATTGAGGAATCCAACCGAAATGACTTTGAGGCCGTGAGCCTGCAGCGGCTCGATGCGCTGGTCGCCCGCCACGCGCGGCTGTCCGCTGGCGCCGAGCATCAAGGGAACATTCGGTCCGTAAACGTCGGCGTCGAGCAAACCTACTTTGAGGCCCATACGAGCCAAAGCTACGGCCAAGTTCACTGACAACGTGGTTTTGCCGACGCCGCCCTTGCCCGAACCGACCGCAATGATGGCGTCAACGCCGGGCAGTGGTTGCGGCCCGGGGGCAGGCTGGCCGTGCGGAGGAGGCATATGTGCGTTCAAGGAATCACACTCCAGGAAAATTCAGAAAAAAGTCGACTCTCTCGATTATACAGACGCAATCAGGCAACAAAGGGTTCGTCGGGCAGAACCGGCACGGGTTGCGGAAGGCGGTCGGTTAGTTCGGCTATCCTGGCGAGCTTGGCGGTGAGGTCGCGGGAAAACTGGCCGGGCGCGAGGCGCCACTTCCAGTTGCCGTTATGCAAGCTGGGAGTATTCATGCGGGCCTCGCTGCCCAGGCCGAGAACGTCCTGCATGGGAACCATGGCGAGATCGGCAACGGAAGCCTGCGCTGCGCGAATGAATGCCCAGTGCATGCCGTCATCGCAGCAGCCAAGGTAAGCGAGGGCATTGTGGCGCTCTTGCTCGGAAGCGCCCGACTGCAGCCATCCTACGGTTGTGTCGTTATCATGCGTGCCGGTGTAGATGACTTTGCCCACGGCGCGATGAGGCAGGTACATGTGCGAACCCTCATCATTGAAGCCAAACTGCAACACCGCCATGCCGGGAATCTGCAAGCGGGCGCGGAGGGCGTGCACTTCCGGCGTGATGTGACCCAGGTCTTCAGCGAAAAATGGGAGGCCGCCGAGAGCCTGGCGTAGAGTATGGAACAAATCGTCCCGCGGGCCATCGACCCAGCGTCCGTTGATGGCTGTGGGATCGGCGGCGGGAATCTCCCAGAACTGATCGAAACCGCGGAAGTGGTCGAGACGAATGTAGTCGCAATTGTGCGTAGCCCAGCGGAGTCGCTGGATCCACCATTCGTAGCCTTCATTCTTCATCACATCCCAACGGTAAAGAGGATTTCCCCAGCGCTGCCCGGTTTTGCTGAAAAAATCCGGCGGCACTCCGGCAATCACTTCGGGATCAAGATCGTCATTCAGGCGGAAGAGCCTGCGGTGCGTCCAGACATCGGCGCTGTCGTAATTGACGAAGATGGCGACATCGCCCACCACACGAATGGAGCGCTGGGAACAATAGCGGCGCAGAGCCTTCCATTGCTCGCAAAAGGCAAATTGCAGGGCGCGGCGAATCTGCAGATCGTCCGCCAGGTCCTGGCGGGCGCGCTCGATGGCTTGCGGCTCGCGGCGGGCTAATTCCGGTGGCCACTCATTCCAGCTGGCCAGTTTTCGCTGCGCGCGGATTCCGTCATAAAGCACAAAATCTTCCAGCCACCAGGCATTCTCCGAGCAAAACTGCTCGAAGCGCTGGCGTGCATTGCCCGCGGCGGAATTCACGAAATTCCTGCCGGCTTCGAACAGCAACGGCATTTTGATGGCGAAGACGCGCTCGTACTCGACTGGATCCTGTTCCGAGAAGGACGAGAAATAATCGGAGAGTTTCGCCGGATCGATCCATCCAAAGCTGGCGAGACGTTCCAGGCTGATCAGAAGCGGATTGCAGGCGAAGGCGGAGATGGAGGAATAGGGTGAGTTGCCGTAACCGAGGGGTCCGAGCGGGAGGACCTGCCAAAGTCCCTGGCGGGCTTCGGCGAGCGAGTCGACGAACGAGTAGGCCGCCGGTCCAAAATCGCCGATACCGCCGCGCGAGGGCAGCGACGTGGGATGCAACAGAATTCCTGCGCTACGAGGAAAGGCCATTCAAATTGATTGTCGTTACTTTTCGATTCTGATTGGTAACCGCTCGGGCTCGCCCCGCCAACTTCGCGTACACAAAGCTGGCGGGAGTTGAGAGTGAACCGGGTACGGTTCAGGTCGCACCCAGGAATTACATCCCCGGCTCATTCCCGGCACGGGTGAGCAACTTCATTTCATCCTGGTTGATTTTGATCTTGCCCGATTTTTCCATCTGGTCGCGCAAGCTGGTCATAAACAAGCCGAACAATTCCTGCTGCTTGCCTTGCAGAAGCTGCTCGCGGATTTGATCGCGCTTAGCGGCGAAGTCGGAATCGGAAGGCTCTTGCACTTCCAGCATGGAAATCACGGCGCCATTTGCGCCAGTGCGGATGGGACCGCTGATGTCGCCCGGCTTCATCGTGAAAGCAACGGATGCTTCCCCAGTGAGAGAACCGATCCCCGGGACTTGGCCATCGGGGAGAACGAAATCGCTGGTTTTCACTTCCGCGCCCAGCTCCTTGGCAACCTTCCGCAGGCTGTGCTCCGACTTGGCCCGATCGGAAAGTTCCTGGGTCTTTTGCGCCAGCAAAACTCCGGCACGCTCGTTCTTGAACTGTTCTTCCACTTTGGTCTTGATGTCGTCAAACGAAGGCGTCTCCGGGGGCTTGATCGCGAGTAACTGAAATACGGCGAAGCCCTGCGAAGTGGGCGCCATTTCCGGTGCGGATTTTTCCGCTGCGGCGAACACGGCATCGCTGAGCTGCGGAGCCGGACCGACGCCGGGCAATAAATCGCGGCGGCTGAAGAATTCGGAGGTCACAAGGGAAACTCCCTTAGCCGCAGCGGCCGCATCCAGGCCTTGCGCCTTTGCCTTCTGCAGCAATTCGTCTGCCTGTTTTTGCGCGGCATCCTGCGCTTTTTGCTGCTTCAGCAGGGGCTCGATGTCGCCTTTCACTTCGTCGAGCGACTTCATGTGCGCGTCCTGGCGATCGTCGACACGAATGATGTGGAAGCCGTAGCTGCTCTTCACAAGATCGCTGATCTGTCCTTTGGGCAGAGAGAACGCAGCTTTTTCAAATTCAGGAACCGTGCGTCCCTTCCCAATCCAACCGAGCGAACCGCCTTCTTTGGCGCTGCCTGGATCCTCCGAATACTTCTTGGCGAGGTCCTCGAAGTTGGCGCCGGCCTTCAGTTGCTTCAGAAGATCCTCGGCCCGCTTCTGGGCGTCGGTGATGCCCTTCTCGTCGACTTTGCCGTCGGCGCCGGGTAGCGGCGTCTTGATCAGGATATGGCTAACCTTCGCCTGCTCGGGCACCCGGTATTGATCGCGATGCTGGTTGTAGTAGACCTGGAGGTCGTCGTGCGTCACTTGCACGCTATCTTTGATCTTTCCCGTGTCGACTACGAAATATTTAATCTTGCGCTTTTCAGGAATCGAGTTTTTGTAATTCTGCTGATGGCTGGTGTAGAAGGCCTTGAGTTCCTCCTGAGTGGGATGAAGGCCTTTCTTGATGTCGTCTTCTTTGAGGATGGCGTAATCGAACTTTACTTTCGTATTCTCTTTGATGAACTCGTTTTTGACGACCGAATCGCTCACCGAGGCGCCGCTGGAGACCAGGGCCTGCAGTTTGCTGATCATAATTTCTTTCCCCACGCTGTCCTCAAAAACCGCGGGCGTGAGGTTGTGCTGCTGCAGCATGTTGTTGTATTCCGCCTCGCCCACGAAATTTCCGCCGGGGAAGAAATACTCGGCATAGCGGCCATGCTGAAGCTCGTCCTTCACTTCCTGGGGCGACGATTTCAAGCCCAGATGCTGGGCTTCGCTGATCAGAGCCTGGCGATTGATCAGGCTATCGGCCGCGCGCGGAGTGACCTGCTGAAGCAGGAAGGGCATGATGGCGCCGGCGTTGGCGCCGTATTGCGCCGCCTGCTGCTGCGCCATGTTGCGAGCCGCATCGCGGACTTCCTGAGTAGTGATATCTTCCCCGTTCACCTTCGCGAGCACGCCTTTGCCGGGGGTTCCCACCAGATCGCCGCCCAGTCCGCCAGGAATCAGCGTGATCGCCATGGCGGCACAGATCAGCAGAAGCAGTCCGCTGAGCACAACTTTTTTTACAGGCCCTTCCGTTTGCAGAAATCGAATCATTGGCTTGTCACTCCAGAAGATTGCGGGAAAACCTTGATTATAAACCATGAAATTCCCCAGTTCCTCATGCGACGACAAGCAGGAGCAGCCGGGAGAACAGCGGGGATTCAAAAATCGACGAAACTGCCCTATTGAAACGTATCAATAGGCGTGCTATCCCTTATCGTGCTCGGAAAACTTGAAGGCTTATTCATGGGCGCGGGTGCGCGCCAAACCAAGGAGCGGAATGACTCACGCAAGGCGCTTGCCGTGGCTTGTGGCGATGTTCACATTTTTCGCGTTGGCTTCATGGCGGCTGTGGGGCCAGGAAAAATCTTCGGCGCCCGAAAGAATTCTTCTTCACGACGGCTGGGCATTGCAATCGTCCGCCAAGGTCGAAGAAAAGGGTGAGCAGATCTCCACGCCCGCGTTCGTGCCACATGGATGGCACGCGACAACGGTGCCTGCAACGGTGGTGGCGGCGCTGGTGGCCGACAAAACCCTGCCCGATCCTTTCGTCGGCATGGATCTGCGGAAATTTCCGGGCGTGACCTATCCCATTGGCGCGAATTTTTCCCTGCTTCCGATGTCGCCGGAAAGTCCTTACGCCGTCTCGTGGTGGTATCGCAAGCAGTTTGTCCTTCCGGCGGGCTACGCGGGAAGGACTGTCTGGCTAAACCTAAAAGGCGTGAACTACCGCGCCAATCTCTGGCTCAACGGAAAACGGATCGCCGACTCGCAGGCCATGGCCGGAGCGTGGCGGGCCTATGAGTTCGACGTCACCGATGCGGTGAGATCGGGCACAGAAAACGTCCTCGCGGTGCAAGTTTATCCCCCAACCGAAAACGACCTCGCGATCACTTTTGTCGACTGGAATCCCGCACCGCCTGACAAAAACATGGGTCTGATTCGCGATGTTTCCTTGACGAGCAGCGGAGCGGTGGCTCTGCGCCATGCGGCCGTCGTATCGAAGTTGAATTCTCCCGCGAACGAGGCCGCCGAGTTGACGGTGACGGCGCAATTAAAGAACGCCACGGATCATGCCATAACCGGCAAGCTCAAAGGTCAGATTGAAGGCGTGCTCTTTGACCAGGAAGTGCAAGTCGCGGCAAAAGAATCTAAGGATGTCGCGTTCACGGCAGACAAATTTCCCCAGCTCGTTTTCTCGCACCCTCGCCTGTGGTGGCCGGCTCAGATGGGTCCGCAGAATCTCTATTCGCTTCGGCTGGAGTTTGAAGCAGGCGGCGCGGTCAGCGACAGGGCGCAGACGGAGTTCGGAATCCGGCAGGTCTCCTCTGAGCTCAACAAGTCGGGCGGCCGCGAGTTCCAGGTCAATGGAAAAAAGATCTTGATCCGGGGTGGAGGATGGAGTTCGGACATGCTGCTCCGGGAAAATTCACAGCGCTTGCGCGACGAGATGGCCTATGTGCGCGACATGGGCCTGAACACGATCCGTCTCGAAGGGCAGATGGAAAGCGATGAGTTTTATGATCTCGCCGACCACGCCGGGATTCTGGTGATGGCGGGGTGGACCTGCTGCAACTTCTGGGAGCGATGGCCGCGGTGGAAAGAACAGGATTTTGAGATTGCGAGGCAGTCGCTGCGCGATCAGATTTATCGTCTGCGCGGGCATCCCAGCTTGCTGGCGTGGCTGAATGGCAGCGACAACCCGCCGCCGCCAGACGTTGAGCAAATGTATCTGGCGATTGAGAAAGAGCTGCTATGGCCGAACCCGGTAATTTCTTCCGCAACCGGACAGAAGAGCAACATCAGCGGAGCCAGCGGCGTGAAAATGACCGGGCCGTACGAATATGTCGCGCCACGATATTGGGAGGATGATACGCCATCTGGCGATGCCAAGCGCAAGGAATGCAATCCCGGCGGTTGCGGCGGCGCGTACGGATTCAATACCGAGACCAGCATGGGACCGGCAGTGCCGCCGATCGAAAGCATCCGCGCGATGGTCGGAGACGATCATGTGTGGCCGGTCGACAGCGTCTGGAATTTCCACGCCGGCGGAGGAAAGTTCAAGGACATCCATGTGTTCAGCGAGGCGCTGAGCAAACGCTACGGAGACGCAAGCAGCGCAGAAGACTTTGCGCTCAAGTCGCAGATGCAGGCCTACGAAGGCGTGCGCGCCATGTTCGAGGCCTACAGCCGCAATAAATACGAAGCCACCGGCGTCATCCAGTGGATGTTAAATAACGCATGGCCGTCGATGATCTGGCATCTTTACGATTACTACCTGCGTCCCGGCGGCGGCTACTTCGGCGCCAAGCGCGCCATGGAAGGATTGCACCCGCTGTATGGATACGACGATCACTCGATCTGGGTAGTGAACAGCCGGTACACCGAGATCAAAGGTTTGAAGCTTGCTACCAGAGTCTTCAACCTGGACATGCAGGGAAAATTTTCCCACGAAGACGCGCTCGACGCACAACCCGATGGTACGGCGAAAGTCCTTACTCTCCCTGAAAAGATTCCCGGCCTCAGCGCCGTGTATTTTATCGTGCTGCGCCTTACCGACTCGCAGGGCAAACTCGTCGGTTCGAACTTTTACTGGCTGTCTTCCAAGACCGAAACCCTGGACTGGGGCAAATCGAATTGGTGGATGACGCCGACCGCATCGTTCGCGGATTTTACCGCGCTTTCCCAATTGCCAAAGGTGAAGCTGAACATAAGCGAACGAAGCGAAAGCCGAGGCGAGGATTCGTTCACGCATGTGACCGTCGAAAATTCCAGCCACAGCCTAGCGTTCTTCGTGCGATTAAAAGTCGATAAAGGAAAAGGCGGCGAAGAAATTCTGCCGGTCATCTGGCAGGACAATTACTTTTCCTTGCTGCCCGGCGAAAAACGGGAAGTTACGGCCTCTTACCGAACCAGCGAGTTGGGAAGATCCAAGCCGGCCGTTGAAGTCAGCGGCTGGAATGTGGAGTAGGGCAGCCTGGCCTGGGAACAGCGGAATAGCTATTCTTCCGGCGGTAGTTCGAAGTCGATCAGATTGCCGCGGAAGCCGCGGGTCTTGATGGCTCCGAAAATGATGCCGACGGCCATCCAGATAGCGCCCACAATTTTCGCGGGCCTGCTCAGGTTGAGCCACAAGCCCAGGCAGATCACGAAACCTAGAACGGGCGGGAGCAGGTAGCCAAGTTTCTTCTCCTCCGACCGCACGTAATAGCGGAGCAGCGCGGCGACGTTCACGCCCATAAACGCGATCAGAGCGCCGAAGTTCAACATTTCTGCCCCGAGCCCGTAAGCCTCGCCGCCATTCATGATGTGCTTGAACGTTTCCCAGGTCAGAGGGGTCGTGCCCAGCGCGTAGGTCTTGAAGCCGGCAACGATTTCGAGCAGAAAGGCGCCGGCGATCGCCACCACGCCGACAAAGAGCACGCTGTTGCGCGGCACATGATATTTGGGATCGACCGCACCGAAGAACGATTTCGGAAGCGCATTGCTGCGTCCCATACCGTAAAGCAGGCGGGCAGCGCCGATCTGGGCGCCAAAACCCGAACCAAAATTTGCCAGCAGCAGCGTAAAGCCGACCACGGAAAACAACGGTTGCCACGCGCGGCCGGCCACGTAGGAATAGGCCGTGTTGATGTCGGGGAAAGCCTCACGCGCCGGCCAGATCAACTGCGCTGCATACACTTCGATGGCGGAGAGAACTCCGATGACCAGGCAAGTCAACACGGTCGCGAGCAGGATATTTCTGCGAGGATTCTCAGCCTCTTCCGAAAGCGTGGAGATGCCATCGAATCCGATGTAGGTCAGAACCGCGATCGAGGTGCATCCGAACAGGTTGCCCCAGCTGAATGTGGTGCGGTCATAAAAGGGAGTCAGATAGGAAGCGGGCTGATGCCCCGCGCCAAACAGGTAGCGCGCGGCCGCCACGAAAACCGCAACTACGACCATGCCCATGAGAAGGGCCATCGCGGTGTTGATGCGCGCCGAAGTCTTGATTCCCCGAATGTTGAGCAGGGTAAAAACAATCACAAAAAAGATCTTCCAGATCCACGAAGGGACGCCGGGCGCGAACTGATTGGCCTGGCCCGCGCACCATACCGTGCAAATCAGTGGGTTGAGCATGTAATCCATCACCATGCTCCACCCGGTGATGTATCCCACGGCCGGGTTCACTTCCTGCGCCACATAGGTGAAAGCTGAGCCTGCGCTTGGGTAGGCGCGTGCCATGCGGCCGTAGCTGATCGCGGTGAACAGCATGGCGACCATGGCAATAAGGATGGCGGTAACCACGTGGCCGCGTCCGCGGTCGCTGAGCACTCCGAACACCGACATGGGCGCGACCGGTTGAATGACGATCACGCCATAAAGAATCAGATCCCAAAGAGTAAGCGAACGGCGCAGGCGAGGAGCCGAGGCTGCAGCGGGAGTGCTATCCATGAGTTTCGCTATTGAATGATGGAACAGGCGAAAATGTCAATATTAAAACGTTTCCATAACAGGAGGGCGAGATCCAGAGAAGGCGAGTAGAAAGGCACGACCTACGCCGCATCCTTCTTTTTCAGTTCTTCCATGACGCTCTGAATCAACTCCTTGGCGTCAGTCAGGCTCTTCATGATGATCTGAATATCCATGACCGGTTTGCCGGGCCAGCGTTGGCTTTGGCAATAAACACCATGCTGACCCACCAGGGCCATGGCATCGGTAATCGTGTCCATGGTGACAGCGAGGCGGCCGCGGGGCACGCCCATCATGGTTTCGTAATGCTCAAGTTCTTCCTGCTTTTCCTCGAAGACCGCCATGCCGCGATTGTAACCGCTGGCAGGAAAGGCGCATAATCGGCTTTCCAGATTTTGCTTCGTGCGTCTATTCAGTGGTTCCATTGGTCCATTAAAAGGAGGCCTCATGAGGAAACGAATCGCCGCAGTGCTGCTGACCGCCGCTTTGTCTGCAACCGCATTTGCACAGATGGGTGGTAGCCGCCCTAGCCCGTCCGCGTCCGCAAGCTGCGACCTGGGCGGCGGCAAGACGGTCAAAATCGATTATTCCAGCCCGCGCATGAAGGGCCGCAAAATTTACGGCGAGTTAGTGCCGTTTGGCGAGGTTTGGCGGACGGGGGCAAACGAAGCCACCACGTTCGTGCCCAGTGCCGACATCAACGTCGGCGGCAAGGCCGTGCCAGCTGGAAAGTACACGATTTTCACGGTACCGAGCGCCGACAAATGGACGCTCATCGTAAATAAAAAGACCGGCGAGTGGGGCATTCCCTACAAATATGAGAGCGACGAACTGGTGCGCGCGGACATGAAGGTTTCGGCGTTACCGTCGCCAGTCGAAAATTTCACCATCGCCTTCGACAAAAATGGCAGCGGATGTACGATGCGCATTGATTGGGAGAAGACCAGAGCCTCGGTAGACATTTCCGCGAAATAAACACAGCAGAGGTGAAAAAAAGGGCCGCCCATTCTTGGGCGGCCTTTTCATTTATTACGCGCGGGCTGACTATTTTTCAGAAGACGGCTTCCAGCGGAGAATCGGCTTCCTGGCGGCTGCGGTTTCATCGAGTCGCGAAACTCGCGTCGAGTGCGGGGCATCGAGCACAGTCTGCGGCTCCTCCTGCGCCTCAGCAGCGATCGCTTTCATGGCCTCGATGAACAGATCCATCTCTTCTTTCGATTCACTCTCCGTCGGCTCAATCATCAGGGCGCCGGGCACGATCAACGGAAACGCGGTGGTGTAAGGATGAAAGCCGTAATCGATCAGGCGCTTGGCGATGTCCATGGTGCGCACGCCCTTTTTGGCTTGCAGCCGATCGCTGAAAACGACTTCATGCATGGAAGGCGTGGGATACGGCAGATCGTACGTGCCTTCCAAACCCTTGCGAATGTAGTTGGCATTGAGCACGGCATCCTCGGTCGTTTGCCGCAATCCATCGGGGCCGTTGGCCTGGATGTAGGCAAGCGCGCGCACAAACATTCCGAAGTTGCCATAGAACGCGCGAACCCGCCCCACCGATTGGGGACGATCATACTCAAAGCCCAACGTGCCATCCGGCTTCGTAATGAGGACCGGCTTGGGAAGGAAGGGCTCAAGAATTTTCTTCACTGCGACCGGGCCCGAGCCTGGGCCGCCGCCACCGTGCGGAGTGGAAAAAGTTTTGTGCAGGTTCAAGTGCATCACATCGACGCCGAAATCTCCCGGCCGCACCTTGCCGACCAGCGCATTCATGTTCGCGCCGTCCATGTAGAGCAAGCCGCCTTTGGCATGAAGAATGTCGGCGATCTTGTGGATCTGCTGTTCGAACACGCCCAGCGTGTTGGGGTTCGTGAGCATCAGGGCAGCGACATCTTCGTTCATCTGCGCTTCCAGAGCCGCTACGTCGACCATGCCGCGCGAGTCCGACTTTAGATTTTCCACGGCGTAGTCGACCATGGCCGCGGTGGCGGGATTCGTTCCGTGCGCAGAATCCGGAATCAAAACCTTCTTGCGCGGCCGGCCCTTGGAGTGATGATAGGCGCGCACCAGCAGCAGGCCGGTCATCTCGCCGTGAGCGCCGGCTGCCGGCTGCAGCGTGATCGCATCCATGCCGGTAATTTCGATCAGGCACTCGCTCAGGGTTTTCAAAATTCCGAGCGCCCCCTGGGAGATTTTCTCGGGCTGGTAAGGATGGCCGTTGGCAATGCCTTCCACGCGGGCCACGGCTTCGTTGACCCGCGGGTTGTACTTCATGGTGCAAGAGCCCAGAGGATACATGCCAAGATCGATCGCGTAGTTCCAGGTGGAAAGCCGGGTGAAGTGGCGAATGATTTCGATCTCGCTCACCTCGGGCATATTGCCCAGGTCTTTTCTTGCGGAAGCGCCCAGAAGCTTTGCGGGGTCCACCTCCGGCACGTCGAGCGGAGGCAGCTTCCACGCCGCCTTGCCAGGAGACGACTTCTCAAAGATTAGTCCTTCATTCTGATTCACGTGACGCGTGGCTTTGGTGATTGTGTTCTTCATCGCGCCACCTCTTCCGCTTCTTCTTTCGCCGAACGAACTATCCCTTCGCTCTCCGCGATCAAACCCGCGGCCGTGTCGATTCCCGAGCGCGTCGTCAATTCGGTGCAGCACCACAAAGCCGCGTTCCCCAATTCGGGATAGAACTTTTTGAGCGGCAAGCCGCCAATCACTTTGCGCCCCAGAAGGCGATTGTTGATGGCGTAAGAGTCTTCTTCAGTTTGCAGGACAAACTCATTGAAACGCGGGGCGCCGGCAAATAGCACTTTGCCATGATTGCCCAGTTTTTGAGCCGCGTACACTGCCTTGGCCAGATTCTGTTTGGCCAGTTCCTGCAAGCCGACTTTGCCGTACACATTCATAAAGATGTTAACCATCAGCGCGACCAGCGCCTGATTGGTGCAGATGTTGGAAGTCGCCTTCTCGCGGCGAATGTGCTGCTCGCGGGTGGCGAGGGTCAGAACAAAGCCGCGCTTGCCCTGCCTGTCGACAGTCTGTCCGACGAGCCTGCCGGGCATCTGGCGCACAAACTTTTCCCGCGTGGCGATGACCCCGCAATACGGGCCGCCGAAGCCAAGAGGAACGCCGAACGACTGCGCCTCCATGGCGATGATGTCGGCTTCTCGCGGAGGCTCGACGATGCCCAGCGAGACTGCCTCGGCAATCGAGACCACCAAAAGCGCTCCATTCTTGTGGGCAATTTCCGCAATGGCCGCGATGTCTTCGATCGTGCCAAAAAAGTTTGGCGACTGGATTAAAACGGCAGCGGTCTGGTCGCTGACCAGGCTCTCGAGTTCGCCATGATTCACGCGGCCCTCGGCCGAGAAATTGGCGATGGAAAGTGGCATCCCCTGATGCGTGGCATACGTGGCCAGAACTTCGCGATATTCCGGGTGCAGGCTGCGCGCCACGACGACCGAGCGCTTTCCGGTCAACCGGACCGCCATCATCACAGCTTCGGCCGCCGCGGTGGAACCGTCATACATCGAGGCGTTGGCCACCTCCATTCCGGTCAATTCGCAGATCATGGTCTGGAATTCGAAGATGGATTGCAGCGTGCCCTGCGAGATTTCGGCCTGGTAGGGCGTGTAGGCGGTCAGAAATTCGCCGCGTGAAATCAGCGAATCGATAATGACCGGGCGGTAATGGGCGTAGGCTCCGGCGCCGAGAAAACTGGCGTAGCCTTCGGCGTTTTCGCGGGAACGCTGGCGAAAAAAGTCGATGATTTCCGATTCGGCCATCTGCCGCGGAATCTTCAGATCGCGATTCAAGCGGTACTCGGCCGGGATCGGCGCAAACAGGTCGTCGACCGAGCGCGCGCCGATAGCTTTCAACATCTCTTTACGGTCGGCGGGAGATTTGGGTAGGTAGCGCATAGGAAGTTAATTAGATGTGGAACCGTGCCAGTTGGATTGAGAGCCGATCCCCGCACCAACCGGCGGGAAAGCGAACCTGCCGAGAATCATGCGCTTGAGGCGTCCGCGTTTCAGTGGCCGCCCTCTTCGGCGACAAATTTCTCATAATCCGCGGCCGAAAGCAGCGCGTCCAATTCCTTTGGATCTTTGAGATTGATTTTCACCATCCATGAGCCGTGTGCGTCTTTGTTCACGTTTTCCGGAGAAGTGGCCAGGGCGGGGTTCACCTCGGTGACGGAGCCCGACGCGGGAGCGAATAGATCGGAGACCGCCTTTACCGATTCCACCGTGCCGAACGTCTTGCCCACGGCTACGTCCGCTCCGACTTTGGGCAGTTCGACGAATACGATATCCCCCAGCGATTGTTGCGCGTAGTCGGTGATGCCGATGGTTGCGGCGGAACCGTTGGCCTGAATCCACTCGTGCTCTTTGGTGTACTTGCGATCTGCCGGATAAGCCATAAAGCGTCTAGCTCCTGCCTGCTAAGGGTGATGAACTCGTGTATCCAATCATCAAGCTTTTTTCGGGCGCTTGTAGAACGGCGTCGGAATGATTTTAGCGGCAACTCCCTGCCCGCGAATTTCCACCTTGACTTCAGTGCCGACGTCTCCGACTTCGGGGGGCACGTACGCCAAGGCAATATTTTTCTTCAGGAATGGAGCCGGCGATCCGCTGGTGACGTAGCCCACTTCGCGGCCGCCACTGTCCAGAACCTTGTAACCATCGCGGGCGATGCCTCGATCGACCATCTCCAATCCGACCAGCGTGCGCTTGATGCCGCCCGCTTTGGCCCGCTCGAGCGCGTCGCGCCCAACGAAGTCCGGCTTTTCCATTTTGCAGAAGCGATCCAGCCCCGCTTCCCAAACATTAATGGTATCGGAAATCTCGTGTCCATAGAGTGGCAGCTTGCCTTCCAGGCGAAGCGTGTTGCGCGCTCCCAGGCCGCAGGGAACAAGACTGAACTCCTTGCCGGCACTCAGGATTTCATTCCAGACGCGGGCGCTGGTCGGCTCGTCGGCAGGAATGTAAATCTCGAAGCCGTCTTCGGCGGTGTAGCCGGTACGCGCAATCAGGATGTTCTTCAATCCGCAGACCGTACCGCGCGTGACCCAATAAAACTTCACCGCACCCAAATCAGTATCCGTAAGCTTCTGCAGAACATTGACGCCCTTGGGACCCTGAATCGCGATCTGGGTGAAGTCGTCGGAGAGGTTTTCCACCGCGCAGTCGAACTGGCGAGTGTTGTCGCGCACCCAGTTGAAATCTTTCTCGCGCGTCCCGGCGTTGATGACGAGCAGGTATTCGTCCTCCCCGAGACGATGGACGATAACATCGTCAACGAATGTACCCTGCGGGTAGAGAAGCGCGGAGTATTGAGCTTGGCCGACCGCAAGCTTCGCCGCGTCGTTCATCGAGATGTGCTGCACGGCAGCCAGCGCCTGCGGTCCGGCAAGGCGGATGTCGCCCATGTGGCTGACATCGAAGATGCCAACCCCAGTGCGCACGGCCATGTGCTCATTGATGATGCCGCCGCCGATGGCTGCTGGATAATCGACCGGCATATCCCAGCCGTTGAAATCGACCATCTTGGCGCCCATTTGGCGATGAACGGAGTTCAAGGCGGTTTTGCGGACGGTCGGAACGGCGCTGGCGGGAGTCGCTTCCACAGAAGACAAATGGGGCCTCAGGCAGCACATCCGGCGGGTATTCGGATGCGTGACTGTTTACGGTAACACGCGCTTTTTCGACGGGTCAAACGGAGCGGTAATAAAGGAGCGCAAATCGAACCGGAGCGGTCTGGGGCGGCATTGGTCCAAAGAAGTTAGCGCCCGAACTGAACCGTCACGTGGGCGCCGGAGGCAACGTGTGTTCCCGCCGGCGGCGTTTGCTGGCGCGCCACGCCACTGCCCACGGCTTCAAGATCGAGTCCAGCATTCTGTGCCGCTTCCACCGCGCCGCGCACCGTCTTGCCAACGAAAGACGGAACTTCGATCCCCCCCTGCTCGACGTCGAGGACCACGGTGCCGGATGTTGGCAGGTTCGAAGTGACTTCGGCAGACCTCCTGGCGGGCACAATCGGGCCGATCTGGTTTTTCGCCTCGGCTGCCGGCGTGGAAGCCAATCCGCTGGGCTCGGGCTCACGCAGGGCGGCTTGCACCACCGGCGCGGGATCACTGCCGGCGTGCGGGGCCGCTGGCGCCTTCGCCGCGCCCGCATTCCCGCTGACCTCGGCGCTTTCCAGCACTTCGCCCGGATGATCGGGCGTGCCTTCTTCCAGATCCTTATCTTTCGTTTTGGCCTGAGCCAGAAGCAGTTGATGCTGTGGCGCCAGCGGCAGGTCGTGCGGCACGTGCATGTATTCCAGCACCTGCTGCGCGATGCGATGGAAGACCGGGGCGGAAACCTGACCGCCCTGGTGCAGGCCGACAGCGGAATCCAGGATCACAGCGATTACCACCTGAGGGTTGTTGACCGGCGCGAAGCCCGCAAACGAGCCGATATATTTTGTCTTGGAATATGCACCCGTTGCGGGATCGACTTTTTGCGCGGTGCCGGTTTTGCCCGCGGAACTATAGCCTTCCAGGATCGCCTTGCGCCCGGTGCCTTCGAGCACCACCTTCTGCATCATGGCGCGCATCTCGGCGGCCGTATAGCTGGAGATGACTCGGTGCGAAGCTCCAGGATGAAAAGCCACGCTCTGGGGAGCGCCCTGAGGCTCGACTTTTCCCACAAGGATGTGCGGCGCTACCCAGACGCCATCGTTGGCGAAGGTCGAAATCAGGCTGGCTAGTTGAAGGGGAGAAATGCCGATTTCCTGCCCCATCGAGATGGCAGCAATCGATACTTTCGACCAGCGGCTCACCGGCTTGGTCAGGCCGCGGGTTTCACCTGGAAGTTCGATCCCGGTCTGCTGCCCGAAGCCGTAGGCGCGAATGTATTTGTAGAAGCGATCTTCGCCCAGCCGAAGCGCAATCTTGATCGCGCCCACGTCACTCGATTCCGCCAGCACGCCCCACACCGGCAGCAACCCGTGAGGCTTGGAGTCGCGGATGCGCATGCCGTTATAAACGATCGATCCCATCTGGCAGTCGAAGACTTCGTTGGGATTGGTCAGCTTTTCTTCCAACGCCGCCGAGATCGTCACCAGCTTGAACGTGGATCCCGGCTCATAGACATAGCTCACAGCGCGATTGGTAAGAGCGGCCGGCGTAATTTGCTTGCGCAAGTTGGGATTGAAGGTCGGACGATTCGCCAGCGCCAGGATTTCTCCGGTGTGCGGGTTCTCGACGATAACTGTGCCGGCGATGGCCTGCGTGTCATGAATGGCCTGATCGAGCTCTTTCTCGGCGATGTACTGGATGTTCTTGTCGACGGTCAGAACGACGTTCTCGCCCGGCTCGGGCTGTTTTTCGACGTCGGAAAACCATTGCCGGCGGGCATCGACCGAGATAAACATTTTCCCCGGGCGCCCGCGCAGTTCTTCGTCAAACTCATGCTCGATGCCGCTCTGGCCGGAATCTTCCATGCCCACCGATCCCACGACCTGCGCGGCCAAATCGCGCGCGGGATAGAAGCGCTTGGGTTCCTTCTGGAAGTGGATGCCCTGCAGGTTGAGCGACTTGATTCGCTGAATCGTTTCGTCGTCAGCCTTGCGCGCGACCCAGCAGAAAGTTTTATGGCTGCGGCAATCCGCGAGCACAACATTGCGGTCATCGCCCGTGATGCGCGTGATCAGTGAGACCGCCGTGGGCAGGTCCTTTACCTCGCTGGGCACGGCGAAGGCGGAGTCGACGAGAACCGACATCGCCAATTCGTGGCCCGAGCGGTCATAGATGACACCCCTTTTGGCGGAGAGCGGAATGGCGCGTTGCTGCTGATGCTCCGCCTGTTTTACGAAATTGCCGTAGCGGAAAACCTGGAGGTAGACCAGGCGCGCGCAAAGGCACGCACACCAGACGACCATAACGATGCCCAGCAGGTAGAGGCGGGAGTTGGCGGCGAGATTGGAGTTGCGAGCGGTCATACGTTGCCCCATCGGCTGGCCCTAGACACACATGGCGGCCCGCCGGATTCGCAGACCGCCAAAACAATTCTGAGTGGACGATTTCCTGACCGCCTAGGCCAATGACCTCTTTCTACTGGACAGTCAGTTCGATCTGCGGCTCGGCGCTGGCCATCACGGGCGCGCCCGCCTCGGTCGAGGCCGGGTCCATGCGGATAATCTGGCCAGGTTCGGGCGGGACCAGTCCCATGTGCCGCGCGATCACGTCGATGCGCTCGGGATCGCGCAGAGAAGCGTCTTCCAGGCGCAAGGCGCGGTTCATTTCCGTCAAGTTGTTGAGTTCGCGCTTGGCCGACTCGATCTGGTAGCCGTATTCAATGGCGCGGAAATGCTGCCACGCATAGGTGAAGACCAGCAGAAACAGGCAGCCGAGCGCCGTGCCAAACTGCTTCATTTCGCGGTTGCGGCGCGGATCTTCCATCTTGACCAGCCGTGAGTTGTCGATCGCCTTGGCGAAATAGATTTCCGGAGTGCCAGTGAAAAATGTATTGCGCCGTATCGCCGGAACTGCAGTTCGGATTGTCGCTGCTGCCGCCGCCATTTAAGCCGCCCCCGCGAGCATTTGCTCCCCATCCATCTGCGGAACCGGCAGGCTGAAGATGCGCTGCAGTTCCGTTTCGTCGGAGTTGCGCTTCCTGTCGGCGCGCCGCTCCGCCTGTTCCACTTTCGACATCAGGTCCTGAATCAACGTTCCCGTATACATTTCCTTACCTCAGACTTGGATTCCTACCACGGAATCCTTCCCACCTGGCTTTCGGCTGTCGGCTTCCGGCCTCAGCAACGCTCTGCCGAGGTCTGACGTCCGACGCCGTCCCTCCCTGCGGATCTTTGCCCGCTCAACCTAGGTCCCGGCACGGCTGCTACAGCTATGCCGGGGACTCCGGCAGGTTTTCCGGAATCTAAACTTTTTCCGCGGCTCTCAGCTTCGCGCTGCGCGCCCGCGGATTGCGATCACTCTCTTCATCGGATGCCACGACCGGTTTCTTGGTCAGAACCCGGAAGTACCTGTACTTTTTTTCGCCCTCGCGCAAGGCATCCTTTACGATGCGGTCTTCCAGCGAGTGAAAGCTGATCACCACCACGCGTCCACCGGGCTTCAGAATCCGGGGCGCCGCATCCAGCAGCGCCCGCAGATCGTCCAGTTCGCGGTTTACGAAGATTCGGAGGGCCTGAAAGGTTCGCGTCGCGGGATGAATCCTTCTCTGCTCAAAATTCATTGGCCGGGCCGCGGCTGATACGACCTGCGCAAGGTGCGCCGTCGATCGTATCGGCCGCGACCGGACAATGGCTCTGGCGATTCTCCGCGACCTCCTTTCCTCTCCGAATTCGTAAATCACATCGGCAAGCTCGCGCTCGTCGAGGTGGTTTACCACTTGTTCGGCGGTGCGCTCCCCATGCGGGTCCATCCGCATGTCGAGCGGTCCTTCCGCCTGAAAACTGAATCCGCGCGCGGCATCGTTTAACTGCAGGCTACTCACGCCGAGGTCGGCCAGAATGCCGTCGACCGCGTCGTTCGTCATGGGCCGCAGGTCATTGCCCAACGTCGCAAAGGAACGATTCAGCAGCGTGATTCGCGGCCAATCTCCCCACTCTTTGTCATTCCCAGTCTGTGGCGTAGCCACAGGCGAGGAACCTGCTTTCTCCAGCCAGGGAGCCAACCGCGTCCGTGCCATCTTCAGCGCCGCCGGATCCTTATCGACCCCAATCAAATGACCCGGTGCGCCGAGGCGTTTTGCGATTTCGAAACTGTGCCCGCCCAGGCCCACCGTGGCGTCGATATACGTCCCGCCACGCCGCACGTTTAAAAAGTCGATCGCTTCTTTTAAAAGAACCGGAACATGGATCCGGCTTTCGCCACCATGCCCAACCCCCTGAGGGGTGTCTGTTGATTCCCCGCCCACTAGATGCCCAGTTCGTCGAGCGTCTTCTCATCCTCAGGCGTGAACTTCTCTTCCCTTACCTTCTGTTCGTAAGCCTTGATGTTGCGGACTTCGAGATAGGTCTGATAGCCGCTGACCGCGACTTCGCCCTTCAGTTCGGCCGCTTCGCGCAGCAATTGCGGCATCAGCAACCGGCCCTGCCCATCCATCTCGACCGCCTGGCCCCAGTAATTGACTTTGCTGAGGAACTTCTTTTTCGTCGGATTGAAGGTGGAAAGCCCTGCCAATTTCTGTTCGATCCGCTCCCACTCCTCGAAGGGATACACTTGAGCAACATCCCCATCCAGACTTGTGATGTAAAATTGCTGGCCATATTTTTCGTCGATCACCCGCTTGAACTCGGCCGGGACCTTGAGCCGTCCTTTGTCGTCGACGCGAGTTGGGTGATTGCCGCGAAACATGTTTGGAGCCTGTGACTGCTACCGGGGAGGTAAAAGCGGCGCAAATGTCAGGTATGTTCGGGTCTTGCTGGCGGATTTTCAATCGTTCGGGTCGGTTTCCCACCGGCTCCTCGTATTCCGCTTTCTGGTCCCACGAACTCAACCTTGACTACCACTTGCTACCACTTTGTACCACATCTTACTTGTAAGTTGTTGATTGTCAAGAGGAAACTGTAGGGTCGCCTTCCCACTTTAGGACGGGTTCGACAAAGCGCAAGTCTTAGGGGTGAATCAAGAAGCGAACCACAAGATGTTGGGTTAATGGCCTAGGTTCCTTCGCCATTTATTCGCTTCGATTTTTCTTGACGATCGACATCATGTCGGAATTTGTTGTGGAAAATCAGGCAGCAATTGCAATCAGGAAGACGCAGCGTCCTTCTCATGCCGCTGCATTCCGCTGAGATGTCGAGCAGTTTGAAACTCTATTCTTCTTGCGTCGAGAATTTCACCACAGGACTTTCACTCCCAGTTGAATGTGGCGAGAGCCTCCGGAGCCGATCACCGGGTTGGAGGCCGCCTCATCGGGCGTGAAAACCACGGTGCCGACACTCGACGGAACCGAGAGGTCCGGCCGCGGTTTGCAAGTCCTGCTTGTTGCCTTCTACTTCAGATCTGCGGCGAAACTGGAACCGATTCCTGCAAAGAATATGAGTGCCACAGCGCAGGCGAATTTCATAGGCAACGAATATAGAACGTCGTTAACGGAGCTATGTTCGATCCGCCCGCGGAAAAAATTAGGCTTGTTTATTGCACCTCGGTCGGGTGTAGACTGCAGCGTCATTTACTCACGTAAAGCGGAGGCGGTTATGAAATTCAACCGGACTAGAATCTGGCTCGGAGGCCTGGCGGGGGGCGTGATCTGGAATGCGTGGAGTTTTTTTGTGTACCGATACATCACGGGGGAGCGCTACCTGGTCGCCCAGCAGGCGGGCTTATTCTTGAAAACACCGCGGTATCCCATGTTTGTTGTGCAGTGGACGGTGATGCTGTTCATCTTGTCGATCGCGCTGGCGCACTTGTACGCCTGGTCGCGCAAGGGCTTGGGCGCTGGCCCGGGAACCGCATTGAAAGTTGGGTTTATCGCGGGATTTTTTGCCGGCTTTCCGGAAAACTTCGCGCAGGAGACGTGGTCCGCCGTCGACCGAACCCTGCCCTTTGGCTGGATGGTGGAAATGTGGCTGGGAGCGATTCTGGCAGCGCTGGTCGCGGGTTGGCTTTACAAAGATTAGCTCACGAAATAAGCCCGCGACGCTGGCGTCGATGCAATATCGTTTCCTGCTATTCCATTCTTACTTTGCCGGTTCCACAAACACGGCCGTCCCGTAAGCCAGCACCTCGGTGACGCCCTGCATCACTTCGGTTGCGTCGTAGCGTGCGCCAACCACGGCATTGCCGCCGAGTTCGGCCGCGTGCAGCAGCATCAGATCAAAAGCTTCGGCCCGCGTCTTCTCGCAGAGATTGGTCAGCAGCGTGATGTTGCCGCCCACCAGCGTCTGCAATCCCGCCCCGATCGTGCCAAAGATGGAGCGCGAGCGCACAACGATGCCTCGCACCACGCCGAGGGTGCGGGTAACGCGGAATCCATCCAATTCGAACTGGGTCGTCACCATATTATGTGGAACCGCGCGTCCGCTGCCTGCATAGCCAGTAGCCATCGAATCTTCCTTTCGAAACTCCAATGAGCCCGATCTCTATCGAGCTAACTATAGCGCGAGGCGAGATGTCTGCAGAAATTTGCGCACGTCGTCACTTCGCGTTGTGATTTTTGTCCTTGCCCTTTCACCGCCCCTGCAATATAAGGTATGCGTCTTCTGCAGGTTCCCCCAAAAGAACATTCGCGGGTCGAGGTGTCCCATGAAGAATTTATGCCTTGTGTGCCTTCTGATCGCAGTCCCTGCCGTCGCTTATGCCGCCACCATCAACGTGCCTGCGGATCAACCCACGATTCAGGCCGGCATCAATGCAGCCAGGAATGGCGACACCGTGCTGGTAGCGCCCGGTACTTATTTCGAGAACATTAATTTTTCGGGCAAGTCGATCAACGTCAAGAGTGCCTCGGGCAGCAAAGTTACGATCATCGACGGTGGCCATGCCAACAGCGTGGTCACGTTCAACACCGGCGAAGGCCCCAAATCGCTGCTGCGTGGATTCACCATTCAAAATGGCAACTCGAGCTTTTACGGCGGCGGAATTCTGGTCAGCTTCGCCTCGCCATCCATTATCGGAAACGTGATCAATAACAACGTAGCTTGCCTTGGAGGCGGAATCAGCCTGGAGACGTCGGCCGCGCTGGTACAGGGCAATACGGTTTCCAATAACAATTTGTCGAATTGCCTTGGAGGCAGCGGCGGAGGAATCAGCGTGGGCGGCTCCGCGGCGAACGGCGGACCGCACATCATCGGCAATGCCATTCAAAACAATAGCTCGTCCGGGGAAGGCGGCGGGGTTGCGCTCAATGGCGTAGGCTCAACCACACTGCAGAATAATATCATTCGCAACAACAGTGTGAACGGCCCGGGCGGCGGCGTCTGGATCGTGAACTACACCAACGTTGTCATGGTGCAGAACCTGATTTATGGCAACACCAGTTCGCAAGGGTCCGGCATCTATTTTCTGCTCCCATCCGGGCAGCATAACCTCGTTCTGGTCAACAACACCATCGTGGGAACAACCTCTTCCGCCGTGGGATCCGCCATTTATGCAGAGGGCTTCTATGACTTGGTGGAGTTTTACAACAACCTGCTGATCGGCGGAAGCGGGACCAGCGCCCTCTACTGCGACAGCAGCTACGACCCCGTTCCGCCATCACTTACGAATAACGATGGCTACAGCGCGAGCGGCACTGGCCTGGCGGGGGCTTGCAGTTCGCAGAGTGGGACCAATGGAAATATCTCGGTGGATCCGCAGTTTGACGGAGCAACGAATTTCCACGTCAAATCGACGTCACCGATTATCGGCGCAGGCGATGTTTCCGCGCCCGATCTGCCGGCAAAAGACCTGGCGGGAGGGCCGCGCATTATCAACGGCAAGATCGACATGGGGATTTACGAATATCCCGACTAGGCTTGGCGCAGCTCGGTCCTGTTATTCCAGTTCGGCGCTGATAAAAAATTCCTGCGCCGAAACGTCGTATTCGATCCGTAGCATATTCGGCTTGCAGCACACCTGGCAATCTTCCACGTAACTTTGCCGCCGTCCCGCAGATTCGTCGACGCTCGTCGCATTCCATTCACCGCAGCCGGCACACTGATAACGACTCTCCATGCCATGATTATCGCTGTTGCAGGCCGGCGCGCGTTACATTCTGGCGCCTTCTATAATGACTCGATCTCTCTTGGGGAACTTGATGATCTCACGAAGGCGGTTTCTTGGAGCAGGCAGCGCGGCGGGACTCTTGAGCCTGAGGCGTCCCTCAAGGCTGGAGGGGCTGGAAAAGCCTGGAGCCAGTTCCCTTCCTCCGTCTTTGGCAAAACTCAAATCGAGGGCGAGCGAAGCGGTTCCCATCACCCGCGAAGAGCGCCAGCAGCGGCAACAACGCGCCCGTGAATTGATGAGCGAGAATGCGATCGATGCCATCGTGCTGATGGAAGGCATTTCCTTGCAATACTTCACCGGCATCCGCTGGTGGGGCGGAGAACGTTTGTTCGCCATGCTGCTTCCGGCGAAAGGTTCGCCTTTCTACGTCTGTCCGGCGTTTGAGGAAGGCCGCGCTCACGAGCAAATTGCCAGCGCGCCGGACGGAGGTGGCGCCGATGTGCGCACATGGCAAGAGGATGAAAACCCGTATGACCTTGTGTCCAGCGGCTTGAAAGATCGGGGACTCGCTTCCGCAACCATCGCTATCGAGGAAAACGTACGCTTTGTGTTTTCAAGCGGGATCGCGAAAGCCGCGCCACAAGCTAGGATGCTCAGCGCAACTCCAGTTACTGCGGGCTGCCGCATGATTAAGAGCGATCACGAAATTGCGCTCATGCGACTGGCGAACCAGGTGACGCTCTCGGCGTACGAGGCCGTTTACGGTGCGCTAGAGGAAGGAATGACAGCCGATAAAGTGGAAGGCTTGATTGCCGCCGCTTATTCTCAGCTTGGATTTCAAGGAGAAGCCAGCGTGACGGTGGACCAGTTTTCCACGTCTCCGCACGGATCGAACGCTCCGCAGGTGCTACGCGAGCGATCGATCGTGATGATCGACGATGGCTGCACAGTCGAGGGCTATCAGTCTGACATCACGCGCACCTTCGTGCTGGGCAGGGCAAGCGACAAAATGAAGAGAGTATTTGATGTCGTGCACCGCGCCCAGTCCGCGGCGCTGGCGGCAGCGCGCCCTGGAGTGGAATGCGGAACCGTCGACGCGGCCGCCCGAAAAGTGATCGTAGATGCGGGCTTTGGACCGGATTACCAATACTTCACCCACCGCGTCGGTCACGGCATCGGCATGGACGGTCACGAGTGGCCTTACCTGGTACGCGGGAACCGCACGAAGCTCGCGCACAACATGACTTTCAGTGACGAGCCCGGCATCTATATGCCGGGCGAATTCGGCATTCGCCTGGAAGACGACATGCATATTACGGAAAACGGAGCTGAGCTTTTCACTCCGCAGAGCCCGTCGTTGGAGCAGCCATTCGCGAAAGCTTAGGGCGCCAGCTTATTTCTGCACCACCAGATTGTTGGTGACCGAGAATGATCCCGAAACGCCATTCGCGCGCATGCCGGCAAAATTCTTGTCGCCTTCGTTGTCCACATAGCCTTCGAGGGTTACGTGGCCGTTTTTCACAAGAATGCGGATCGGCTTTTGCACGCCCATCGCGTATTTCTCCAGCGCCGGATATCCGTAAATGGCGCGATACAAGCGGCGACGCAGCCGATCATCGAAGGGCGATGCTGGGAGAACGTCGATCTGGTTATCGATTCTGTCGACTCCTTCGATGTTTTTAATAGCGTGTTCGGCATCAGACTTCAGCTGAGGGTTGCGAGCCTCGCCCAGCAACGTTACCGTAGACCCATCCACCTTGAACTTGATGTCATCGAAGACGCTGTAATACGGCAACATCAGCAACTCATGCATGACTTCCTTGGTGATGCGCTCCTGCGACCTGGCAGTGGGCTGGTTGCGATCCTGGGCGAAACTGAGCGCGCCTAAAGCGACCACGACGGCCAGCCATGTTGAAACGTTCCTCTTCATACTCATACTCCTTCTCCTCGTCAACCGGCGGACTCGAAACCGAGCGTTCCAGCGGCATAACAACACGTCAGCCCTTCCGGTGTTTGCCGATCCGACCTCATTTGTGGCACAAATGAATTCGATCAGTATGGATGATTCCAAGGGCCGGAGAGTTGTGCAAAATTTGAGCCGCACCTAAACTGCGACTGCATGCAGCATTTAACTCCGCATGATGTGATGACCATGTTCATGGCCCTGGCAACGCTGCTGGGCTGCGCCAAGTTGGCCGCGGAGTTGATGCAGAAAATCGGCCAGCCCTCCATTCTGGGGGAAATCGGGGTCGGCATCCTGCTTGGCCCTACCATCCTGGGCCGCTACAAACCTCACCTTTATGACGCGCTGTTCCCAACCACCGGGCCGATGCCGATCGTGCTGGACACGGTCACGACCCTGGGCGTGGTTTTCTTTCTCCTGGCGGCAGGTCTGGAGATTGACCTTCGCAGCATCTTCCGCCAAGGCAAGAGCGCGCTGCTGGTAAGTCTGTTCGGGGTCGCTTTTCCTTTTGCCGCAGGCTTTTTGGGAGCGCTGATCTTCCCGCACGAACTGGGAGCGGAAGCCACCGCCAGCCCCACCATTTTTGCCCTCTTCGTCGGAACTGCCCTTTCCATCTCGGCTCTGCCGGTGATTGCCAAGATCCTGATGGACTTGAATCTCCTGCGCACCGAAATGGGGACGGTGATCATTTCGTCGGCCATGTTCGACGACCTGGTGGGGTGGATCCTTTTCTCATTCGTGCTGGGAATGATGCGGCCGTCGGGGGGGCACGACGGCGGCATCAAGCACACCATCATCTTAGTAGGACTATTTGTCGGCCTCACGCTGACGGTAGGCCGCTGGCTGATCGACCGCATCGTTCCGGTCTTACAAGCGCACACCACCTGGCCGGGCGGGGTTCTGGGCTTCATCTTCACGCTGACGCTGGCCGGGGCCGCATTCACCGAATACGCGGGCATTCATGCTGTGTTTGGCGCCTTTGTGATCGGCATCGCGGTCGGCGAATCGGGCCATCTGCGCAAGCGAACCTCGGAGCACATCCACCAGATCGTCACCAACGTCTTCGCGCCATTCTTTTTTGCCAGCATTGGGCTACGAACGAATTTTGCCACGAATTTTCACTTGGGGCTGACGGCTACCGTCATCGGTGTGGCCTGCGTCGGAAAGTTGCTGGGCGCAGGTTGGGGGGCACGGCTCGGGGGAATGGATCGTACCTCATCCCTGGCGGTGGGACTCGCCATGAATGCGCGCGGCGCGATGGAAATCATTCTCGGCATTCTCGCGCTGCAGGCGGGATTGATCCGGGAGAACATGTTCGTGGCCATGGTGGTGATGGCGCTGTTCACTTCGCTGATCTCAGCCCCAGCCATCCATTTCCTGATTCATCGGCGCAAAAAATTGACCCTCCGCGACACCATCAGTCCCAAGTTATTTTTGCCCAATATCGAGTCGCGCACGCGTCTGGGAGCATTGCGGGAAATGTGCCAGGTCGCGGCAGAATCGGTGAGTAACGCCCCCGAACGGTTTCTTCGCCTCGTTTCAGAGCGAGAACACGTCGTTTCCAGCGGCTGGGAAAATGGACTGGCGGTCCCTTATGCCCGGGTTGACGGCCTGACTCGTCCGCTGGTCGTGGCGGCCAAATCAGATGGCATCGACTTTGATGCACCCGACGGCAAGCCCACGCGCTTGATCCTGATGATCCTGACCGGCGACAACAAATCGCAGCAGGACTTGCTGGGCGATGCCAGCGAGGTGTTCGGGAAAAAAGAAGCGGTAGACCGCGCTGTGGAAGCGAAGTCGTTTGTGGAACTGGCAGCCGCACTCAACGCGCCGGTGCAGTAAGCGGGCGGAGGAGGGAAGGTTCCCGCCACCGCACCGGCCGTTCTGCTGAGTCAGGCGGAAACGCTCAGATTTCCACCCGAGGGGGTTGCGCTCGAAGAACTCGTGGTCGAGGCGGACTGGTCCAGCAGGTTCACCACCAGTTGCTCGTTGCTGTTGGCCGGGAGGTTGAATGTGACCTGCTCGGTGCTTCCACCCTGGCTGCCAAAACTCAAAGCCACCTTCTCTCCACCATTCGATGCATTGGTGATATCGAGAGTGATCTGCTGCGGAACGTTGCCCCCGCTGCCCAGATTCAAGATGATCTCCGGACCGCTGCCGGTCGTGGTCGTGCCGCCGCCCGTATCAGTATGGATAGTCTGGATCGGAGACGAGTGAGTGAAGGTACCTTTGAGCGCGTCAAAGGCCTGCTGCGCCCCGGCAAGATCTCCCGATTGAAGTGCCTTGCCGATCGCAACAAAATCCTTCTCCCGCTGCGCGATTGCGAACGGATCGCCGTTCACGAAGGGGCCCTGTTTCCCAAGGGCAACAATGCTGTTAAAGGCGGATTGGGCTCCCGACAGATCGCCGGAAGCGAGCGCCTCTCCAAGCTGGTTGAGGTCGGCCCGCCGAGTTTGGAAGTACTCGGGCTGAGTCAAAGTAAGACTGGAAATCGCTGACGTCGACATGAAACTCTCCTCAGAAATCGGTGTCGCACCAGGAACGCACTGGGCTCCTTGCGATACAACTGCCACATCGGCCCTCATCGCACCAAACTTTAGGAACACGCGGAAGCCACAGCGATTTCAGCCGTTTGACTCTTCGATGCGGTCAAGTCCAGTGGGTCGGTTTCGATGGATCAAGCCGTTCGCTCGATTGTGATGGGCAAATAAGGATCAGCAGGCTGCCATTCTTGCCGCATCGCCCCGCTTTATCTCATTGGCGGAATATAAGGAATGGAGCGGGCGAACAGCCAGCAGAGGAAAAATACGACGGGGACGTGCACGATCAGTTGCAAGACGCCATAACCCACGATATCCCGCGCCTTCAGCCGGAGAATGCCTAAAAGAGGCAGCATCCAGAAGGGATTCACCAGATTGGGCAAAGCTTCGGCCGCATTGTAGATTTGTACCACCCAGCCCAGATGCACTTGATGCAGATTGGCCGCCTGCAGAACGTAGGGCGCCTCAATCACCCACTTGCTCCCGCCGGAGGGGATGAACACTCCAAGTACCGCCGAGTAAACCGCCACCAAGAGCGGGTACGTATCGTGCGTGCTGATGCTGGCAAACAACCTGGCGAGCGAGTCGGCGATTCCAGTGCCGCTAATCATGCCGAAAATCACCGCGTAAAACGGGAATTGAATCAGCACTCCTCCGGTCGCGGGAATGCACTCGGCCACCGCGCGCAGGAAGCGCTTCGGGCGCCAGTGAAGAAGGAGACCAACCGTGATGAACAATAAGTTGTAGGTGTTGAGGTCGAGCACCGCGAGCGCGCCTTGCGGCGAGGTGCGGAAAACGTCAACCAGCGAATAGGCGAGCAGCGCCACCACCAGAAGCGTCAACAGAGGGCTATATTCCAGCCATTCACCGGGCTTGCTCCGTGCGTCGAGGCTGGAGCGGACCGGCTCATATTGAATGCCGTACGACCCTGCGGTGCGGGCATTCTCAGGCGAGGGCGTCGACAGATACGCGATCAAAACCGAGACGATGATGAGGACCGCCGTCATCGCCACGCTTTGCCACAGGAATAAGGTCTGGGTCAGAGGAATGAACCCGCTAACGTTAAATAAGGAGGGTGGGATGGCGGACCTGGTCGCCATGAGCATGGCGGCCGATGACGACAAACCCATGGCCCATACCGCACCTAAGCCGAGATAGGCCGCGGCGCCGGCCGCGCGATAGTCCATCCCTTTCACGCGGTGGGCCAGCTCGCGCGCGAACAATCCGCTGAAGATGAGGCTCAGGCCCCAGGAGATCAACGACGTCAGCATCGAGAACAAGGCGATCATGGCCACCGCGGCACGAGGCGTTTTCGGGATTCCGGCCAGGCCGCGAATGATCCGGTAGACGATCGGCGTAGAGGCAACGACGTAGCCGCCGACAATGATCATCACCATCTGCATGGTGAAGGGGACGAGAGCCCAGAAACTTTTCCCGCCCTGAATGGCAAGCTTGGCCGCGCTTTGGTGAAGCGACAGCCCGACCAGAAAAACCACCACAATTCCGACTAAGGCAAACACCAGCGGATCGGGAAACCAGCGTTCACTCCAATTTGCCAGGCTCAATCCAAAGCGGACGAGTCCCCGAGGCTGTGCTTGTTTTGCGGTGGGCACGTGCATGCTCTTTCCTTTCGATGCGGCGGCCAAGGCTGGGCATGAGACTGCAATGACGCACGATTGGGCAGATCGCGTGCCATGCCGGACATTGTAGCTCGCCGCCGAAACGGCAGAATCCTGGAGTGAGCTCGCTTTCAGAAAATCGAAGCCAACCCGCAGGTTCTATATAAACAAGTTCTATATAAATCAGGGCGGCTTGCCAGCAGGGGTATAATTTCCGGACGGGCAAAGAGGCCAAAACCCGCGCCCGTGGCCGCAACTACGATTTATTCCCCGAGGAGACTCCGTGAAATTATCCGCAATGAAGGGCACCAGGCGTGCCATCCTGGCCCTGGCTACCATCGCTTTTTTCCTTGCTCCATCCCTCACGCAATCAGGCATTGCTGCCGCCCAGACGGGGTATACCGGGATTTTCGGCGGAGGCCCCTTTTATAAGAACGCTGCCAATAACATTACGGAAATCGAAAACTCGGGCTTCACCGAAGCGATCGTCTGGAGCGTCGAAGTCAGCAGCGTGGGCGACCTGAACTTCAACGGCGAATTCCCTCTCACTTCCGGCGGAGCTTACGTCGGCAATCAGTATTATCCCAACTTCCCCGCGGACATGGCGCAGCTGAAGCAAGGAACGGTCAAGCGGGTCACGTTCAGCATCGGCTCGTCGAACTATGGAGACTGGGAAGATATCACCGCCCTGGTAGAGGCGCAGGGCACCGGACCGAACAGCATTCTCTATAAAGATTTTGCCGCCCTCAAGGCAGCCATTCCGGCGCTGGATGCCATCGACTTCGACGATGAAAACAGCTTCAACTCTCCCACCACGGTGCAGTTTGCCGTGATGCTGGGCAATCTCGGGTATCACGTGCTGCCGGATGCCTTCGATAACAGCGGCTATTGGACGAGCGTAGTTTCGCAAATCAACACCCAGCTTCCGGGCACCGTGGATGGAGTGCATCTCCAGGCATATGCCGGAGGGAGCGGAAACAACCCCTGCGTGGGATGGAATTTTGGCAGCGTTCCCGTCTTCCCGGGACTCTGGGATCAAAACGACACGCCCAGCCAGGTAGAAACTACGATGAGCGGATGGCACAACCAGTGCGGCATCATTGGTGGCTTCATGTGGCTGTATGACGACTTTGTGGGCACCGGACTCGCGGCCCAGTATGCCAACGCCATCAACACCGCAGTGGGCGCGCCGGGCTTCACTCTCTCCGGACCGAGCAGCGTCTTCCTGAATCAGGGTTCGACCGCCAACGCAGCCATCAGCATTAATGATCTCAACGGCTTCAAAGGCCAGGTCACGTTAAGCCTATCGAGCTTGCCGAAAGGCGTTACAGGAACGTTCCTGGGAACCGGCAACAAACAGAAGCTTTCGCTGAAAGCCACCTCGACCGCCGCAACCGGAGTCACTTCCATCACGCTGACCGGAACATCTGGGACCATCACCCAGACCTTGACGATCACGTTAGCGGTGAGCGCCGGCGTCGGCACCACCGGTCTTGGAACGCCAGTCGATCTTTCCTCCGAGTTCAACCTGAACGGAATTTATCAGGACGGCACGGTGTATTCGACCGGCGGGCTCGACGGCAATGGATACTCGTATTCCGCGAATCTTCTTACGCCGTCGCGGGTCTACAGCGGCGTGCTTTTCAACTTCGGCGCAGCCAATGTCCTCGACGCGGTCGGCGCGAGTGGTCAAACCATCAGTCTGACGCAAGGCAAGTTTGCCGGCCTGATGCTGCTCGGAACGGCAGTGCAGGGAAATCAAACCTCGCAGACCATCACCGTGACGTATACGGATGGAACCTCGTCGACTTTCACCCAGAGCTTCAGCGACTGGTTTACGCCGCAGAAGTTCGCGGGCGAGTCGGAGGGCGTTGCCAGCGCCTATCGCAACTACAAAAACGGAACCAAGGACCAGCGGACGTTTAACCTTTACGCCTACCGGTTCACGCTGAATTCGTCCAAAACCGTGCAAAGCCTGACACTGCCGAACAACTCGCATGTGACCCTGCTGGCGGCAACCCTGTTACCGGCGAAGGCGCAGTAAAGGGAATTTGGCCATCGCATAACGGCCGACTCGATAGAATTCGGCTGGACGGCGCTGCAGGCGAAGGCTTGCAGCGCCTTTTTACAGGGCGCAAATTGACAACAAAGGCGCCTCTTTGCCATAGTGTCAAAGCGCTTAGAATCTGACCCTATGCCGGGGATCGAAGCGCTCCTCTTTCCTCAGGAGTGACATCATGGAAAGCGACGTTGTAGTTCATTCGGCCAAGATCTCAGCCGATCAGGGCGGGCAACTCTTGCATTTCACCCGCGACCAGGCCCGCTGGGAATGGATGACTTTTACCGTCACCCGCCTCATGCCGGGGCAGTCCTACGAAGCTCACACCGACAATGAAGAGGCTGCGTTCGTTTTGCTGGGAGGAACCTGCCGCGCGGACTGGGGTGAGGGTGTAATCTCAATCGGAAAGCGCGCCAATGTTTTTGCAGGGTTTCCCTACACGGTCTATCTCCCTGCCCATCACAAGGTTTCGTTTGTCGCAGATACGCCTTGCGAAATCGCCGAATGCCGGGTTCCATCGACTGCCAGGCTACAGCCGAAGCTGATCCGGCCGTCGGAGGTGGTTACCAGCTTGCGCGGAGGAAACAACGCCTCCCGCCAAATTGTGGACATCATGACGCCGGCTTTTCCGGCCGACCGTCTCATGGTGATCGAAGTTTATACACCCGGCGGAAACTGGTCGAGCTACCCTCCCCACAAGCACGACGTCCACAATCCGCCGGCGGAAGTGGATCTGGATGAGATTTATTACTACCGCATCAACCAGCAGAATGGCTTCGCGCTGCAACACCTGTATTCCGGCGAGAATCGCGTCGGCCGTACGGTTGAAGCCCACGATGGGGACGCAGTCCTGGTGCGAAATGGTTTTCATCCGGTGGTCGCCGGCCCAGGGTACGACGTTTACTATCTGAACTTCCTGGCGGGATCTTCACGAGCGCTGGCGGTCACCGAAGATCCGCAGCATGTCTGGATACGATCCACGTGGAAGCAGACCGACCCGCGTCTGCCGCTGGTCAGCGGATAATTTTCAGGCATCTGTCGCGCCTGAGACGGCTGCAGGTTCATTTGGCAGCTTCACGATTTGAAACTCCTGCGTGGAGAAGGGCATGACATCTCGCCTCACAACGGCGCAAGCCATCGTCCGGTTCTTGCAGAACCAGTACACGGAGCGCGACGGCGAACAGCGCCGCCTTATCGAGGGCTGTCTCGGCATCTTCGGGCACGGCAATGTCACGGGAATGGGCCAGGCGCTGGAGCAGGATCCCGGCTTGCCGTATTATCTGTTCCGCAACGAGCAGGCAATGGTGCACACCGCCGCCGCTTTCGCCAAGACCAGCAACCGCCTCCGGACCTTAGCTTGCACAACTTCGATCGGCCCCGGAGCGACGAACATGGTGACGGGCGCTGCCCTGGCAACGATCAATCGCCTACCCGTTCTGCTTCTGCCGGGCGACATTTTTGCCAAGCGCTTCGTGGCTCCGGTACTGCAGCAATTGGAATCGCCGACCTCGCAGAACATCTCCGTAAATGATTGCTTCAAGCCGGTGTCGCGGTACTGGGACCGCATCGAGCGCCCGGAACAAATCCTCACGGCACTGCCGGCCGCGATGCGCGTTTTGACCTCGCCCGCCGAGACCGGAGCGGTAGTTTTGTCGTTACCGCAAGATGTGCAGCCTGAAGCCTTCGACTACCCCGCACCTTTTTTTGAGAAGCGGATATGGCACATCTCGAGGACGCGATGCGATAACGGGTTCCTGAAGAAAGCGGCGCAGTGGATTCGATCGGCGAAGCAGCCGCTCATCATCGCGGGGGGCGGCGTGCTTTATTCCGAAGCCGGCACGACGCTGGCGAAGTTCGCCGCGCAGACGGGGATTGCGGTAGCAGAAACGCAGGCCGGCAAGGGTTCCCTGCCCTACGATCACCCGCAATCTGTGGGTGCGATGGGGGTCACGGGGACTCCCGGCGCAAATATCATGGCGCGAGAGGCCGACCTGATCATCGGGATCGGCACGCGCTATTCCGACTTCACCACGGCGTCGCAAAGTGCGTTTCAAAATTCGGCGGTGCGCTTCATCAATATAAACGTTTGCGAATTCGACGCCGGCAAGCAATCCGCCCTGGCCTTGGTTGGTGATGCGCTGGTCACCATCGAGGAACTAGGCGAAGCGTTGAGCGGCTTCCACGTCGCTTCGACCTATGCGACTCGCTTAGCTCGCTTTCGCCACGATTGGGACGAGGAGGTAACGCGACTGCACAATCTCAATTGGGGTCCTCCGATCAGTCAAGGCGAAGTGATCGGAGTGGTGAATGAAGTCTCAGAAGCCAAGGACATCGTCGTGTGCGCGGCGGGCAGCCTTCCGGGAGATCTGCACAAAATGTGGCGCACGCGCGATCCCAAAGGCTACCACCTCGAATATGGCTACTCGTGCATGGGATACGAAATCAGCGGCGGCCTTGGCGTGAAGATGGCTGAACCGGATCGCGAGGTTTTCGTAATGGTGGGCGACGGTTCTTACCTGATGATGGCTCAGGAAATCGTGACCTCGTTGCAGGAGGGATACAAACTCAACATCATTTTGCTCGATAATCACGGCTTCTCGAGCATTGGCGGGCTTGCGCGGGCCTGCGGCAACCGGGGTATGGGAACGGAGTATCGTTACCGGCGCAATGGGAAGCTGGAAGGAGAATGCATTCCCGTGGATTTTGTCGCGAATGCGCAGAGCCTTGGAGCCAGCGCGGTTCGCGCCCGCAGCAAAGAAGAATTCAAACAAGCGCTCATTGCCTCACGTAAATCCACAACCACATCCGTCGTCGTCATCGAAACTGCATACGATCAACGCGTCCCGGGCTATGAATCCTGGTGGGACGTGCCCATCGCCGAAGTGTCGGAGGTAGAGACAGTACGCGGCGCGCGCAGCCGGTATGTGGAAGCCACAAAAAAGCAAAGGATTTTTTGAGCGACTCTACCAACAAACCGGTGGAACAAGGCGATCCGCCCGCCCGCCTCAAACGCGTCCTTGGCTTGTGGGATCTGGTCTACTACGGAATCATCCTCATCTCCCCCATCGCGGCCGTCCCAATGTTCGGCGAAGCTCAAGTGCTATCCAAGGGGCACGCGGTAACAACCCTGCTGGCAGCCATGGTAGCGATGACCGCGACAGCAGTCAGTTTCGGACGCATGGCGATGGTCTATCCGTCGGCGGGTTCTGTTTACACGTACGCAAGCCGCGGCTTCAACGCGCAGGTGGGTTTCGTGCTGGGCTGGGCAATGTTTCTGGAATATCTTTTTCAGCCGTTGCAGAATAGCCTCTACGCCGCACTCAGCGTGCAGAGACTCGTGCCGCATGTGCCTTTTGCATTGCTCTCAGCCGGCGCCGTCGGCTTCATGACCGTTCTATGCTGGATGGGGATTCGCACCACGGCACGCACCAACCAGATTTTGCTGGCGTTCATGTCGCTGATCATGGCGGTGTTTCTATTGCAAGCGTTTTCCTATGTCCTGATCCATCAGCACTGGCAGGGCTTGGCCACGATCCAGCCGCTGTATGACGCGCGCACCTTCAGCGTCCGCGCGATCGCAGCCGGCACTGCCTTGGCGGCGACCACTTACATTGGATTCGACGGCGTCAGCATCCTGGCGGAGGAAGTCCACAATCCGCGCCGGAATGTCCTGCTGGCTACCGTTTTGGTCTGCGTTTTCACCGGACTCTTCGCGGGACTTCAGGTTTTTATTGCGCAGCGAGTCTGGCCCGACTACCGCACGCTGGCCAATCCTGAAACCGCGTTCATGGATGTGGCCCAGGTGGTGGGCGGCTACCGCCTCTTCGCCGCTTTTGGGGTGGTGCTGTTGGTGTCCAGCCTGGCTTGCGGCCTGGCCGGTCATCTGGGAGCGGTTCGCCTGCTCTACGGCATGGGACGCGACAACCTGCTGCCGCGGAAATTCTTCGGATACCTCGATCCGAAGCGAGGAAGCCCTTCCTATAATGTGTTGCTGGTGGGATTGATTGCGTACCTCGGAACCCTGACTATCTCCTGGGAGCGATCGGTGGAGATCCTTAACTTTGGCGCCCTGCTGGCATTTATGGCAGTGAATCTGGCAGCCTTGCGGCATTTCGGCTTCCTGCAACCGTCCGGCGCATCGCGCAATCTATTGCTCGATATTATTGCCCCCGCCGTCGGCTTCTTATTTTGCCTGGTGATCTTCTTTGGTCTGCAGCAGTCGACGCTGATGATCGGCGCGATATGGTGCGCGATTGGCGCGCTCTACGTCGTCTTGAAAGTGAAGGGCGTCGATGCCAAGGCCATTGCGATCGACTTCAGTGAATCATGATCCGCCGTGTGAGCCGTTCACGGTCGAATCATTTTAGAGCGTCCCACTCGAAGCCGGCTGGTTCCGGGACAAGTGCAGCGCCAGGCCACAAGATTCGCGAATTCGTAATTCTGGTTGCAGCTTGCGTACGACCGCTTTTTTCTTGCCGCCGCCGATACGCTCGATGAGCAGTTCAGCGGCCTCGCTACCCAACTGGTGCTTGGGCAACTCCACCGTCGTCAGCTTAGGCTGAAAAACGCCAAGCCAAGGATAGTCGTCGAAGCTGACCAGGCCAAAATCTTCCGGGCAACTCAACCCCATCTCGGCCGCTGCCTTCAGCAATCCGATGGTCATCAGATGGTTGGCGACGTAAATTCCTTCGGGCTGATGCGAGAACAGCGCGTGACCCGCTCGAAAACCTGACTCCATCCGGTAATCGCCTTCAATCACAAGCTTCTCGTCGAACGGCAGACCTTGCGCTTTCAGTGCGTCGTGAAATCCCTGCCAGCGGGCGATGGCGTTGCTCACTTTCAACGGACCACTGACCAACGCAATGCGCCGCCGCCCCGCCCTCGCGAGATGACACACTGCTTCGTACGCGCCCTGGTAGTCGTCGGTGATCACCGCGTCTTTGGTGAGTTTGGGATAGGTCCGCATTACCAGAACAAAAGGAATTTTTACTTCGTCGATCATCTGGCGCAGCGCAGGACGAAATTCTCCCGCGGCCTTGGTCAGCAGAATGCCGTCCACTCGTTTCGAGAGCAGCAACTCGATCTGACTCTCTTCTTTATCGAGTGCGTCATCGCTATTGCACAAAAGCAGGTTGTAGCCGTGCTTCTGCGCCGCATCTTCCGCTCCGCGAACTACCATGGGAAAAAATGGATTGGCAATGTCGGGGACGATCATGCCGATGGTGTGGGTTCGCTGCTTGGCCAGGCTGCGGGCGATGAGGTTCGGCCGGTAGTTAAGCTTGCGAATCGCCTCTTCCACGCGATCACGCAGTTTCTTGCCAACGTGGCTCTTGTTGTTGATGACCGCCGAGACCGTGAAAACCGACACCTTCGATTCCCGCGCCACATCGTAGATGCTGGCAGCCTTCGCAGGCCCGTTTTTCGTATTTCGCGAACGCATCATTCGAGGACGACCAGCCTCAGCCGATCGCAAAAGTCGATTCGTCTACGCATACCGGATGGGAACCGCTTTTCCGTTATTTGCCGCTTCATAAATGGCCTGCAGTATCACCATATCCCGATGTCCCTGGACGCCGTCTGGTTGCAATGCCTGGTGACCGTGCACTGCGGCGGCAAAGGCATCCAGTTCCAAAGCAAATTCGTCGACGACTTTGAAAGTGCGGGTTGTCTTCTTTTTGCCAATTTGCCAGGTCAGCTGCCTGGGTTCGGTGAAGTCATAGGCCGGCGTCAGCGATGCCCAGCCTTTCGATCCGTGCACGTGGATAAAAGACGACAAGGCGGACGCGTAACTGGTCGCGGCCTGAACCATAAGCCCGCCCGGAAAGTGCAGGCGGAAGGCGATTCCCTCTTCGATTCCCTGGAAGCGCGCCGTATCGCGGCGCCACGCCTGCGCCGTCACTTCCACAGGATCTTCGTCCATCAACCAGCGAGTCGTGTTCACGCAATAAATGCCCAGGTCGGTCAATGGTCCGCCGCCGGCAAGAATTGGATCGGTCAGCCATCCCGGAGAACGCCCCGGAGTGTACAACTCGGTGAACGATGTTTGTATCATTTCGATGCGCCCAAGTTTTCCGCGGCGAATCAGGTCTTTCAGAAACCCGGCCCCGGGTTCGAAATATTTTCGATATGCGGTCATGAGAAAAACGTTGTGCTGGTGACAGGCTCGTACCATTCTTGCGGCTTGCTCGACCGACGCGGCCAGTGGTTTCTCGCACAACACGTGCTTCTTCGCCTCGGCCGCCATCACCGTGAATCGTTCATGCTCTCCAGGAGGCGTTGCCACGTAGACGGCGTCGACTTGCGGATTCGCGAGGCAGGTGGGGAAATCTTCCACCGTGAACGCCGCAGCCGGCCCAAACTTTCGCGCCAGCCGCTTGGCTTTATTCAGATCGCGGCTCACCAGAGCCACAAGCCTGGCGTTCTTATGATGGCTGAGCGCAGGGAGAAACGCGTTCTGAGCGATGCTGCCCAGCCCCACCACCGCGAATCCGATTTTGCCGCCCGCGCCGCTCAAGAGTCGTCCTAGCTTTCGCGGTCGGCGCGGCTCAGCCGCTGGTTTCTTATGGCTTTGTGATCGAGGCCGCGAAGCTCTTCCGCGTTCTCCAGCACCTTATGAATGGCGTCGGCGATGGCGTCCACATCTTCCCGCGTACCCAGAAAAAGTTGATGCATAAACCAGACTGCCTCATGGTAAGCGGCGCGCTCCGACTCAGGGCAGGAATACATGCTACGCAGATCAAGCGCGTTCTTGCGGTCCCAACTGAGGGCGGGAAAGTCCGACGCTTTGACCGGAAACAGAGAACTCTTGTATACCGGCTCGTAAAACAGTCCATCGCACGGGATTCCTTCCAACTGCAGCGCAGCCACAAAGGCAGCTCGCGGAATGTCCTTCATCTGTTTTTCAAAATACTTCATGACGTAGCCGTAGGGAGCAAGGCGGGTGATTCGCGGATCGGGCTTCAGCAAGCCGATGCCGGGCGTCTGCTGCAGGCGCGTCTCCAGATACTTCATGTTGGCTTCGCGCGTTTCCGCCCATCCGGGAAGCCTTTCCAGCTGCGCACACAGCACTGCGGCCTGAAATTCGCCGAGCCGGTAGTTGAAGCCCACAATGCGATGGTGATACTCATCGGTCATGCTGGCCCGTCCTGCGTTGATGTAACTCTGGACCTTCTCCATGTACTCGAGGTTGTTGGTGACGACCGCGCCGCCTTCGCCCGAGGTCATGAGCTTGCTCGACTGAAAACTAAAAGCGCCCAGGTCTCCCATGGAACCGGCGCCGTGTCCCTTCCAGCTTCCGCCATGGGCATGGGCGCAATCTTCGATGATCTTCAATTTATGCTTGGCTGCAATCCGCAAAAGCTCGTCCATGTCGGCGAAGCGCATTCCTAAATGCACAGGCAGGATGGCTTTGGTCTTAGGCGTGATTGCCTTTTCTACAAGCTTGGCGTCGAGGCAGTAAGTTTCCGGATCCACGTCAACGAATACGGGAATGGCATTCAATAGCAGCACCGGCCCCACGGTTCCTTCCCACGTGTAGGCAGGAGCAATGACCTCGTCGCCGGGCTGAAGGTCGATCGCTTTCAGCGCCGCCTGAATCGCGACGGTGCCGGTGTTCACCGATTGTGCATATTTCACCGTATGAACGCGGGCGAACTCCGTGGCAAATCTGGCTGAATATTTGCCCGGAAAGGGCTGCCCTCCCCAGAGCGAACTCTTCAAAACATCGTCGAGCGCGCAGGCTTCTTTTTCGCTGGGGGAAGGCCACTGCGTGAACGGAGTTTTGCGCAGAGGCTCGCCGCCGGTAATCGCTAACTTTCCCACGAATTACCTCCATGAAGTCGATATAAAAGCCAAAAGCTGAAAAATGTTCTAAGCGCTATCTGGATTCGGAATCATAAAATCACGCACCACTGAGTCCAGATCATGACAAGCGCTTATGAATTGCCGCAGCGTGCGCCGTGTCGGACCGAAAGTGTCGAAGTCGGCGAGGCTCATGCCGTCTTCGCTTGAGGCTAGGCGGAAATCGGCAAACTTTTTCGACAACTCGCGCACAATCGCAGGATCGACAGGATGGTCGATGCGATTTTGAACTTCAATATCGCTGGAGTTGAATCGTACCTGCCACGAGTACGGCGGCGAAATCACGATATCGCCGCCGATCAGCTCACTCCAGTGCATGGGATTGCGAAAAGCGGCAGACAACAACCGCACGCGGTAACCGCGCTGCCGGAAAAGCTGATATGCCTTTTTAAAGACCGCAACACCCGCCCACTCGGTGTAACCGGGATCGATCGCGACAT
>Ga0070734_10000133_pt1 | contig 207401 bp, 188 predicted proteins | sample Coa_R1_8_FD_66444 | JGI IMG/M metagenome (GOLD analysis project Ga0070734, IMG submission 66444) | Surface soil microbial communities from Centralia Pennsylvania, which are recovering from an underground coalmine fire - Coalmine... | ecosystem: Environmental > Terrestrial > Soil >...
CCGTTCATGCGAGAAACAGCCTTGCCCGTGGATGACGTAGGTCCCGTCGACAGGCGCGAATTGCGACGATTCGCCTGGATTTGCTTTAAAGTAGCCATAAATGAGAAAGGGCAGGGAATGCAGGTCCCTGCCCAATTTCAGAGTATCAGGCCGGGAGAAGGGCTAAATGGTGGTGGGAGGGTAAGTGGTTTGGAATCAGCCGGAGATTGCTTGACAAGTGGCGTGAACGAAAAAGGTTTGCTGCGTTTCGGGGCGGCGGGGGCGGGTTAGAACGACACTGAGGGCGATCCCCGGCCGGGGGCTAGCGCATGTCGCGGATGCGCTTTGCGCATTTCCGTGAGGAGCGACTGCCGCCCCGTTTCGCCCCCGGCAAACCAGGTTGGTTCCGCCGGCTCCCGGCACGCTGCGGCGGCGCTCTCCGAGGATGGCGCAGGCGTGTCCCCGGCTCGCTGGATTAAAATGACACAAAAATGACTCGCATCTTGGCGGTGCTTGGGTTTTTTGGTCTGGCGGCGACGCTCGCGGGGCAACCACAGACGCGTCTCCAGATCCAGGCTTTCTCCGTCGGACCGGATCAGACGCTGACGTACCCGAATGCCGCGCCGAATCCTTATCTGGTCGATCTCCCCGACGAGCATACGACTTTTTTCCCTCCGGCTTCGGGGTCGAATGCGTATCTGGTCTTCGGGGCGAGCAAGATTTCCGGAGGAACCGGCGGCGCGGCGGTTCTCGAGACCACGGATCTGAAGACTTTCACATTCGCAACCGCTCTGGGATACAACCCCCAGGTAATGACTCCGCCGACAGCGATCGACAAGTGCGACCCCACCTACCAAACCGAGTTCGACGGCAACTACGCCGCTCCCGGATCCGTGGTTCAGGACCCTACTCTGCCTCCGGGAAATTTGATCATGCTCTATGAGGCGGAGAACCATTGCCCGGGCGGCGTGAACCAGCAGCCCTTTTACGCGACTGTGGGATTCGCCCGGTCCTCGGACGATGGCCATACTTGGCCTGCCCCCATCAACGGCCTGTTGGGCGGGGCCGCGCGCCATCCGATTTTGCAGAGTTCCGATCCGCAACCGACGGTTGCGCATCCACCGATGGGCGATGCGATTCCGAGCGCGTTTGTGGACAAGAGCGCGAGCGGTGACTACTACGTGTATGTCACCTACGGGTACCACCCCGGGCCATCCGGAACCACGGATGGATTGATTCGCGTGGCGCGCGCCAAGCTCGGGCCGGATCCGCTGACCTTTTTGAAGTGGTACAACGGCTCGTTCGGTCAGCCCGGGATCGGAGGTATGGATGCAAGCCCGCTTCCGGGGCCGGGATGCGGAGGCAGCCAGGCGCATTCCGAAATCAATTACAACGACGACCTCGGCTTGTATGTCATGATCTTTGTCTGCGTGAGCGGCCCGAGCACGGCGCGTGTAGGCGCCTGGTACTACTCGACGGCGACCAGCCTCGATTCCCAGGATTGGACCGAACCGCAGATGATCCAGAATTCCCAGTTTCCTTCCACTGCGCCCTGTCCGGGCCAGACGGCGGGCGGGCAGTTCGACGGCTGGTATCCGTCGTTTATGTCACCGGGCGCCGCCTCCGGACATACCAAGCTTACGGGGCAAGTGTTTTTTCTGAACGGTTGCGATACGGGGGCGCGCCAGTTCCAGTCGCGAACGTTCACCATCACAGCCGCACCCGTCGCGCCGCCTGTGCTGACGGCGGGGACGGTCGCCAACGGCGCTACTTATTCTCCAGGCGGGCTGGTGCCCGGGTCGTGGGCGCAATTGAAAGGCGCCAACCTGGCAACCACGTCGCGAGTTTGGTCGGCATCGGATTTCAGCGGGCTCGGCAATGGCCTGCCCACCAATGTTGGCGGCACTTCGGTGACGGTAAATGGCAAGCCCGCGGCGGTTTATTACGTCAGCCCGAACCAAGTGGATTTTCAGGTTCCGGCGGGAATCACTGGCCTGGCTTCGATCCAGGTATCGAATGCGGCCGGCGCCAGCAATACAGTGAATGCGGGCACCGCAGCGAGCGCGCCGGGCATCTGGCCGATCATCGTGAACGGAACCAACTATGCGGCGGCGGTTTTTCCGGATGGCAAGTTCGCCGGCGATCCTTCCATTGGCGCCGTGTTCCGAACTGCGCGACCGGGGGATGCGGTTCAGCTATTCGGCACGGGACTAGCGGCGGCGGCGGCCGGAGTCCAGGTAGGGGTTCAGCCCGTGACGGGCGTGACGGTCACGCTCGGGAATGTCACTGTGCCGGCGAGTGCAGCGGCCTTGGTGGCCGTAGGGGAGTTCCAGATCAACTTCACTGTGCCACAGCAGTTCGCGAATCTGCCAGAGGGAAACTATCCGCTCACCGTTGCGATCAATGGGGCCTCTTCTCCAGCGACGATCAACTCGAATCCTCCCGGGCCGCTGGTGATCCCGATCCAGCATTAAGGCCGATGGGAGGACGCAGCGGCGTGGCCGGAGGACTGAGCCGTGGCGAGATTCGACGTTGCCGGTTCGGTCCGCCGGATAAACAGCGGCCCGTTCTTATTCTGACTCGCGACAGCTCGATCCGCTGTTGGGGACGGGCCGCAGCGCTATTCCGCCGGTTCCAGGCGCACGAGCCAGCCGTCTTCTTCATCGGTGAGCACGTAGACCAGGCCGTCCGGGCCCTGGCGCACGTCGCGGATGCGCTTCCGCATTTCGGTGAGGAGGGACTGCCGCCCGGTTTCGTCCCAGTGCTCATCGAAAACGATGCGCTCCAGGTGCGGATACCCCTGCACGGAGCCGCCCAGCATGGCTCCCACCAGGACATTATTCTTCCAATCCGGGAAGCGGTCGCCGGTATAGAAGGCCATGCCGGAAGGGGCAATGGATGGGGCCCAGAAAACAATGGGCTGGGTCATGCCTTCGCCGAAATTGGGAATCTTGGGCCCGGTGTATTCGCGGCCGAAACTGACTTTCGGCCAGCCATAATTCGCGCCTGCTTTGAGGACGTTGATTCATCCCCGCCATAGGGTCCGTTTTCGTTGTTCCACATATCGCCGGTCACGGGGTTGAGCGCCAGGCCGAGCGAATTGCGATGGCCCATGGTGTAAATTTCGGGGCGGTACCCCTGCCGGCCCGTGAAGGGGTTGCCCGGCGCCGCGGTGCCGTCATCGCGTAGGCGTAAGATCTTTCCGCGCAAACTGCCGGGCTCCTGCGCGGCGTTGCCATTCGAAGCCCCGGTCGTCATATAGAGCCTGCCGTCGCGGCCCCATGCCAGGCGCGAGCCCGAACCGCCGTCGCCGGCCCAGGGATCGCAAACCAGCAGGTCTTTCACGTCGACAAGCTGATTGCCCTCCAGGCGGCCGCGCGCCAGCGTAGTGGCGACCATCTCCGGCCCGACGTCCTTTGTATAGGTCAGGTATACCCATTGGTTCTGGGCGAAGTTGGGGTGTGGCAGAACTTCCATCAACCCGGAGAGGCGCACCGAATGCACCTTTGGCACACCCGGAATGGGTTCCGAATCGAGCCGGCCGTCGCGCACACGGCGGAGCTTGCCATCGCGCTCGGTGATCAGCATGTCCCCATTGGGCAGCCAAGCCAGGCTCCATGGGTGCCACAGGCCGGTGGCCATCGTCACCGTGCGGACTTTCGTCTGCTTGGCCTTCTTGCCTTTCTCTTTGCCTTGGGGCTGACCGTGAAGATCGGTGTTGAGGATGAGTACGCCGACCAGCAAACCGCACGTTAAGAGGACGGGGATACCGAAAATTTTTGCTTGCCGAACCAGGGGTGTCAGGATTGCCATCTGGTTGAAGCTATCATGGGGCTTCGGCAGGCTGCAAGCGATCCGCTCTTTATCCGCTCCCTGGCGGTCGCGGCTCGGTAACGCGAGGCGCGGGGCGGAAGTGCGGTGGTGAGATCCATGGCGGTTGCGGTGACGCTAGCGCCGGGCGGAAGCCCGGCGGCGGCCCGGAAGGGCCGGCCCACGAGGGAAGTCGTGCGAGGCTAGTAGACGGATGGGCGATTTTTTCCAGGATTTGCCGAAAGCTGAGCTGCATTTGCACCTGGAGGGCTCGGTCGAGCCGGAGACGCTGCATGAGCTCGACCCGGCCACATCCATCGAGGATTGCCGCGCGATTTATTCCTATTGCGATTTCGACGCTTTTCTCAGGGCGTTCGCCGCGGTGGGGAAACGGCTGCGCAGTCCCGAAGATTATGCGCTGATCACCCGCCGCCTGCTGGAGCGCCTGGCGTCGCAGAACGTGCGATATGCCGAGATCACTTTGGCTGCGGGAGTAGTGCTTTGGAAGGGGCAGGAATTCGCGGCCATTTTCGACGCGGTCCGGGAGGCGGCCGCGGAGTCGGCAGTCGAAGTCCGCTGGATTCTGGATGCCATCCGGCAGTTCGGGGTGGAACCCGCTATGAAGGTTGCGGAATTGGCGGCGGAACGCGTGAATGAAGGCGTGATTGCATTCGGTATCGGCGGGAGCGAGGAGCGCGGCCCGGCGGAATGGTTCCCCGATGCCTTCGCATTTGCCCGGGAGGCGGGGCTGCGCTTAACGGCACACGCAGGCGAGAGCATGGGGCCGGAATCGGTATGGGCGGCGCTGGGGTTGGGCGCGGAACGGATTGGCCACGGGATCGCGTCGATCCGCGACCCCGAGTTGGTGCGGCACCTGCGCGAGCACGATATTCCACTGGAGATTTGCATTACCAGCAACCTGGTCACGGGCGTAGTGGCGCGACTCGAGGAGCATCCTGTGCGGCGTTTGTTCGATGCCGGGGTACCCATTATCTTGAATACGGACGATCCGGCCATGTTCGGCTGCACGTTGAACGGCGAATTTGGACTGGCGGCGCAGGCGTTCGGTTTCAGCGAGCCAGAATTGCGCGGGATTGCAGAGAACGGATTCCGCTATGCGTTCGGGGAGTGGGCAGCTTCCACCATGGGAAGCCGCAGATGACGGAGGTTGGGCAGCAGGAAGTCGGGCGCTTGCGCGATCAACTCCTCGGGCGGAGTGATTCCGGTCTTCACAGCGATCATGCGGATGCGATTGGCCCGCGCGGCTACAATATCCGACGGGGCATCGCCGATTAGCGAAATGGGCGCGCCGCGGCCGATCCAGCCGTGGCGGCGCGCCTGGCGGATGGCGAGCCGCGCGAGGCCGGCGCGCGTGGCAGCCATCTCGCCGAATGCCCCGAATCGGAAATAGCGCCGTAAGCCGGCCCGCTCCAGTTTGCGCCAGCCGATGCGGGTGAGATTGCCAGTGACCAGCGCCAGCAGAATGCCGCGCCGCGTGAGGCGATCCAACAACGGTTCGACTCCCGGGCAATGTTTCGCGTGTAATACCGGACAGACGCGCAGGTAATACCGCTCGGCCGCCTGGATGATCTCCGGCATGGACCGGCGGATGGCAGGGCGAGAGGCTCCCTCCCGCCGCATCATTTGCGTGAGGATATCGGGGTCGAGCATCCCCTGTACGGGGATTCCCTCGGTGGTGGTTTCCAGCCCCGTCACGCGCCGCACGGCATAGACCAGGGCCTCGCGGTGGTGCGGGCCAGCGCGGCGAATCAGGGTCCCATCGATATCGAACAGAACGAGGGCGCGATATTGCATTCCAGAGTGAGACGGCTCGTCCCACCTTACAATGGTGAGGTGCAGCAATCCAAATTCCGCGTGGGCCTGATCCAGATGGCCTGCTCGCGGGACCCGAATGAAAATCTGGCTAAAGCCGAGTGGCGCATTCGCGAAGCCGCCGGGAACGGCGCACAGATCATTTGCGTGCAAGAACTGTTCCGTTCGCAATATTTCTGCCGGGAGGAAAAAGCGGAACTGTTCGACCTGGCCGAACCGATTCCGGGTCCGACCACCGAGTGCTTCACGAAGCTGGCAAGGGATTTGAAGGTGGTCATTGTCGGGTCGTTGTTCGAGCGCCGCACCGCGGGCGTTTATCACAATACTGCCGTGGTGATTGACGCGGACGGATCGATCACCGGGCTCTACCGGAAGATGCATATTCCCGAAGACCCGCTTTATTTCGAGAAGTATTACTTCACTCCGGGCGACCTGGGATTCCGCTGCTTCAATACGCGATATGCGCGGCTGGCGCCGCTGGTGTGTTGGGACCAGTGGTACCCGGAAGCCGCGCGGCTCGCGGCCCTGGGGGGAGCGCAGGTGCTGTTGTACCCCACTGCGATTGGCTGGCACCCCGCCGAGAAGGCGCAATATGGCGCGGCACAACACGACGCATGGCGCACCATTCAGCGCGCGCACGCCATCGCCAACGGATTGTACGTAGCCGCGGTGAACCGCGTGGGATATGAAGGCCCACCGGAACACGGACTGGAATTCTGGGGGCAGTCGTTCGTGGCCGATCCGTTCGGGCGCATCCTGGCGGAGGGATCAGTCGATCGCGAGGAAACCCTCATCGTGGAATGCGACCCGCGCCATATGGAAGAAGTCCGGCGCAATTGGCCGTTCCTGCGCGACCGCCGGATCGATGCTTACAGCCCGATCTTGAGCCGGGTGATCGATTGAAGGGGAGAGGGACGCTCCCTCACGGTCGCGGTTCGGTGGGGGGGCGCGAGACCCCGCGAGCCCTAGGCTACCGCATGCCCGCCGAGTGGGAACCGCACGAAGCTACCTGGATCGCGTGGCCGCACAATCATGATGACTGGCCCGGACGCTTCGGCCCCATCCCGTGGGTTTACGGCGAAATCGTGCGCAAGCTGAGCCGTGTGGAGCGCGTACACATCCTGGTACGCGATCAGGCGATCGAGCGCCAGGCACGCGGGGTTCTTCGAAAAGTAGGCGCGAACGTGCAGGCTATCGCATTCATTCCGCACGCCACCAACCGCGTGTGGACCCGAGACTCGGGGCCGCTGTTGGTCAAGAACCGCCGCGGTGACGTGGCCCTCACCTGGTGGCGCTTCAATGCCTGGGCCAAGTATGACGATTTCGAACTGGATGCGCGCGTGCCGGAGACGGTGGCGCGGCACTTGAACCGGCCGGCCTGGCGGTTGGATATGGTGCTCGAAGGCGGCAGCATTGAAGTCAACGGCGCGGGCCTTTTGCTGACCACCGAAGAGTGCCTGCTCAGCCCGGTGCAGGCGCGCAACCCGCAAATGAGCCGCCGCGAAATCGAGGGGATGTTGCGCGAGTATCTTGGGGTAAAGCAGGTAATCTGGCTGCGAAACGGAATTGCGGGGGACGATACGCATGGCCACATAGATGACATTGCGCGCTTCGTTTCCACGGACACAGTGGTGGTGGCTTGGGAGACTGACCGCAGCGATCCCAATCACAGCCCATTACGAGAAAACTGGCAGATCCTGAAAGCGGCCGGCCTGCGGGTAGTCAAACTGCCTATGCCGCGGCCCGTCATCTTCTCCGGCCAACGGTTGCCCGCCAGTTACGCCAATTTTTACATCGCGAACGGACTGGTGCTGGTGCCGACGTTCAACGATCCGAACGACCGGGTTGCGCTGGGGGTCCTGGCGAAGTTATTCCCGGACCGCGAGGTGGTGGGGATCAACTGCATTGAGCTGATCTGGGGCCTGGGCGCGCTGCATTGCATGACGCAGCAGCAACCCGCTACGGGTATAACAGCACCTTAAGGGTGCCGCGCTGGGAGGCGTGCGCAAACGCCTTGGCGGCTTCGCGCAGCGGATAACGCGCGGCGATCATCTGTTCGGCGCGAATGAGGTGCTGATCCAGCAGCGGCAGCGCTGCTTCGAACCGGCCGCAGCGCGAACCGACCAGCGTCAGTTCGTTGACGATGATGGGGGCGGTATCCACGCGGGCCAAGCCATGCACGGTGGATTTCAGGATGAGGGTGCCGCGGGGGCGGGTCATCGCAACGGCCTGGCGGAGGCCTTGCGGATTACCAGTTGCTTCCACGACGAAGTCATAAGCGGCCACGGGAAGCTGATCCGATGCGATCGCGGTAGTTACGCCAGCGGCGCCGGAGATCTGAAGCTTTTCGGGATGGCGACCGAATTGATGTACCGGGTAGCCGTGGGCATTCAGAACCAGGGCGATGAGCAGCCCCAGTTTGCCATCGCCCAATACAGCCACCGGCGTACCGGGAGGAATCGAAACCTGCTCCAGAATCTCGCACGCCGCCGCCAAGGGCTCGGTGAAGACGGCTCGTTCGGTTGGAATTTCATTCGGGACGACGCGCAGATTGCGCTCGGGCAGCACGAAGAACTCTTCGAACGCCCCCGGCTGGTTCACAATGCCAAGAACCGTACGATTGGGGCAGTGGCGGCCGAGGTCGCGATGGCACCAGTCGCAGTGGGTGCAGGCGAGATTGATCTCTCCCACCACGCGCCGGCCGAGGAGCGAATGGGTATCCGCCTCGACGACTTCCGCTACAAACTCATGGCCGGGAATACCGGAGAAGCCGTAATATCCGCGTTGCAGTTCCAGGTCGGTATTGCAGACGCCGGCGCAGAGCAGACGCAGGAGGGCGAAGCCCGGAGGACGTGCCGGCGGCGGAATCTCAATAGTGGAGACAGCGCCGTGGTCGAGAGAAACGGCGAGCATGCACGGTGAACTTACCGCGCCGCCATTAATGCCCGCAAGCGGCGCGCGCGCTCGGGCGCACGCAATTGCCGAAGGGCTTTAGCTTCGATCTGCCGGATGCGCTCGCGCGTTACGTCGAACTCCTGGCCGATCTCTTCCAGCGTGTGCTCGCGCTCGCAGCCGATGCCGAACCGCATCCGGATGACCTTCTCCTCTTTGGGAGAGAGCGTCTTCAAAATGCCGGCAGTCTCGTCGCGAACGTTGGATTCGATGACCGCGTCGACCGGCGAGCCGACCCAGCGGTCTTCGATCAAGTCACCCAAAGCCGATTCCCCGTCGCGCCCCACGGGAGTTTCCAAGGAAACCGGGTCGCGGGAGATGGTTTTGAGCTTCTGAACCTTCTCCACGGGGATGTCCATCCGGCGGCCAATTTCGTCGTTTGTAGGAGTCCGGCCCAGTTCTTTTTCCAGTTCGCGAGTGGCACGGAGAAACTTGTTCATGCTCTCGTTCATGTGGACGGGAATACGAATGGTGCGGGACTGATCGGCGATCGCGCGCGTGATGGCTTGGCGGATCCACCAGGTGGCGTAGGTTGAAAATTTGTAGCCGCGGCGGTACTCGAATTTGTCGGCCGCGCGCATGAGGCCGATGTTGCCTTCCTGGATCAGATCCAGAAGGTGCAATCCGCGGTTGACGTACTTCTTGGCTACGGACACGACCAGGCGAAGATTGGCTTCCACCAGATCCTTCTTGGCGCGCTCGGCTTCCGCTTCGCCGTGACGGATCACAGTCAGGCTGTGCTTCAACTCCGGCAAGGTGGCGCCGGCCATGGCCTCGCGTTTCTTGATTTCCCTTTTGAGTTCGCGGACCCGGATCTGCTGTATCGGGTTGTTGCGAGTTTCCAGCTTTTTGACCTCGTTATCGAGGTGGGTCAACTCATCAACCGCGTGTTCAATCTCGCGGGAAAATTCTCTCCACTTGAGGGATTTAAAAGGAACCCGGCGGATCGCGAGGGAGGTTTCCACCTTGGCCCGGTTCAGCTTGCCGCACAACCGCTTCCGAGGCTTTTTATTGGCCACGGGAATGGTTTCTAATTTCTCTTCGAACTGACCGAGTTTCTTGTAGAGAGTGGTAATTTCGGCAAATTGCTTTTGTGCTTCGGCGCGCACTTTCAGATCGGCCGGCGAACCTTCTTCGACATCGCCCAGATCGACCACGCTCTCCAATTCGAGGGCCGCCTTGCGCACCTGCTCCGCCAAATCGACGGCCACGCGCTGCACCAGGGCCGACCGGCTGATAGCCTTCTGCATGCGGAGCTTGCCGCGCTCCATGCGGCGGGCCAAATCCACTTCGCCTTCCCGCGTGAGCAAGGGGACGGCACCCATTTCGCGCAGGTAGACGCGCACCGGGTCGTCTGTGTAGATGGACTCTTCGACCGGATGAGGCTGGAGAAAGTCGGCTTCTTGGGCCGCCTCGGGATCGAAAAACTTGGCTTCGTCCTCGAAATTTATGCCAAGGTTATCGGGGCTTTCTGGCAGAAACTGATCTTCGAATTGATCCACTAAGACTCACCTCCCCCACGGACATGCATCCAACCCGCCGATTCAGATGGGAAATGGGGTGTTATTTGAAAAGTACTCGCCCTGCTGGTCCGGCTCGAAGTGTCGGGAAGAGCGGCTTCATCCGGGATTCGACTTCCTCCGATCATAACACCTTTCCCCGGTAAAGTTAAGTTCTATTTGAAGAGATGCTTGGAGGCCTCAGAGGTTACAGGCCTTTGTGCTTTTATTACGTTTCCGGGGCTCCGGTTATCTTCAGACCAACTTTTGCCGCATGAGGTTTTTGAGCTCGTTGAAAAACGCCTGCTCGTCCTGGAAATCCCGATACACCGAGGCGAACCGCACATAGGCGATTTTGTCCAGCTCCCGAAGGCGCTCCATGAGGAATTCTCCTACTTCTATAGTAGAAATTTCGCGGTCGGCCGAGTCACTCACTTTCGACTCGACCTGGTTCACCAGTTCCGAGAGCTTCCCCATGCTAACCGGGCGTTTCTCGCAAGCCTTCAGCAAGCCAGACAACACCTTCTGCCGATCGAACTTCTCGCGCCGGCCATCCTTTTTTACTACCATATAGGGAACTTCATCGATTCGCTCATAAGTGGTGTAGCGCCGCTCACAGGCCAAGCATTCCCGGCGGCGACGGATGGCATCGCCTTCCTTGCTCTCGCGAGAATCCACGACCTTGTCTTCTAAGTTATTACAAAATGGACACTTCATGCTTCAGTTTGGGGTCCTACACGGCTCAGTTTCCGCCAACTCAACCCTTCCCGGATTGCCAGAATCAGCCCTACCGGAATTATTGCTACAAATGTAAAAAGCCATAACGTCAGAGCGAATGCAGTGGCTAACTCCAGCCCGACACGGAACAGTTCGGTCAAGACAATTACCGTCACAACTTGCACTCCACCGCCAATTCCGGGAATTTGCACTAAGGATCCGAAAGTCACAAAGCCGAGCACGACCAAAACATCTACAAATGTAAAATTAAGTTCCGGGAAGGCTCCCGCCAAACACTGGAATACGGCCCAAATAGTGGCCCACTCGAGAAGCGAGTAAAACAAGACTGAAAGTAGCGCCGTGTCGCTTCGCATGGATTCTACACCCTGCTCGAAAGCGGTGGCAAGTTTTTCAATTCTAAGGAATTGCGCCTGCGGTAGGAAGCCGGTAACGCGGCTCAACCAACGCTTGGCGGGTGCGGTGAAATGCCGCAGCAGGACCAGTAGGATCAACACGGCGAGGCTGGCCGCAGCTACTATTTTTCCGCCGGCACCCAAGACCCAGGCCAATTTGGATCCCGCGCGCAAAGCCGAACCGCTCACCCGGGAAAGTGCAAAGCCAAATAGAATCAACGCCATCAGCAAGTCGAAGACACGTTCGAGCATCCACGCCGCGAGTTGGGAAGCGAGAGGAACGCGCTCCTTAGCAGCAATCAGGTAGGGACGAACGAACTCCCCGGGCCGGCCCAGCACGGCGATGGCGGTGAACCCCAGGATCGTCGCCGAAAGCAAGTTCCGAAGGGAGGGATTGGGCTTCAGGGGACGCAGAAAGACCGCCCATCGCAGCGCTCGCCCGAGATAAGTCGCATAAACCGCTATCAGAGACAACAAGAGCCAGCCGGGCCGTGCATGCCGTAAACTCGATCCGAGCAGGCGCCAGTTGAAAGTGTGGGACGCCAGATAGCCGTGTACACCCCAAACTGCCAGACCGGCGACCAGCAGGCAGGCGGCGAACCACTTCCAGGTGTGGCGTCGAATTCAGGTCCTCCGGGAGTATGCCAAGCCCATTTTCGAAACTCGCTGGCATGCTGGAAAAATTGAACCTATCATGATAAAGCCTCGTTTCTCATAATGAAAGAGCGATGCAATGGCAACTGCGGCTGTAAGCATTGGGAACCTGGCAGCAATCCGGGATGAGACTGGGGCCGCTCACTACGCCACAGGCATTCGACGTTTGGATCCAGAACACAGCGTCGTAGCTCGATGTTTGAGCGGTGAAGAGACCGCTTGGGAGGAGCTTGTTCGTATACATACCCGCCAGGTGTATGCATTGTGCTACCGTTTCACGGGCAGCGCCGCGGAAGCGCAAGACCTCACGCAGGAGGTCTTCTTCCGGGTGTTCCGGACGTTGCGTACCTTCCGTTCGGCGGAGGGCTCTTTCAACACCTGGCTATCGCGAGTGGCGCGTAACCTGTTGATCGACCACTATCGCCGTAGCCGTCAGGAACGCGTCACGGATCCCCTGGAAGAACAGGTGGCGGTTCTCGACCGACAGGGCGCCACGGTCAGCGAGCATCCCGATCAGGCGCTGGCGGGCCGGGAAACCAGCGAGCTCCTCCAAGTCGCTTTACAAAGGTTGTCGCCGGAATTGCGGGAGGCTGTGATCCTCCGCGATTTGCAGGAAATGGAATACCGCGAAATCGCCCAAGTCCTCGACATTCCCGAGGGGACGGTGAAATCACGTATCAACCGGGGCCGGACGGAACTCGGCCGGCTGCTCCGGAAACAGAAGCTGGCGGTATGAACTGCGCGGAACTGGAAATCCTGCTCTGCGACTATGTAGACGGCACGCTGACGCCGGCTACGCGCGCGGATTTGGAACGGCATTTGGCCGGATGCCCGGCCTGCGCCGAAATGGCCCGCGACGCCGCCTCCGCCGTCCAGTTCATGGGGCGCGCCGCCGAGGTGGATCCTCCGGCTCAGCTCGTCAGCGGCATCCTCTTCCATTCGCCGTGGCGCCGCTACAAATCCGGCTGGCTGTGGAAGCCGTTCAATGCCGTATTGCGGCCCAAGTTCGCTTTGAGTATGGCTTTGACGATCCTCTCGCTTTCGATGGTGATGCCGAAAGTGCTCAAGGTTCGCCAACTGCAGCCGCAGGACCTGGCGCCTGCCCAAGTTTGGGCGGGCATTGAAAATCGCGCCGACCTTTTCTGGGCGCGCACGCTGAAGTTTTACGACAACTTGAAATTCGTATATCAGATTCAAAGCACTCTCCACGAGTGGCAGCAGCAGAGCCAGGAACCGTCCGAGGCGGATAACAACAGTACCTTGCCGCAACGGAAGACGGCGGCGCCGAAAGCGCCGGATTCCAAGGCCCCTAGCCGACCGCCCGGGGAGAGAAATTAGCGAGGGATTGTCATGAACTGCCAAAATCATCCCGATGTGGCCGCCACCGCCTACTGCCGCTCTTGCGGCAAGCCGGTTTGCAACGACTGCCGGCGCGACGCGTATGGGACCGTCTACTGCGCCGAGCATGTGCCCGCGCCCGCCTCGGCCTCCGCGCCCCCACCCGGCCAGGCCGTTCCGGCGCCCGCCACGGTACCGGGCTACGTCCCACCCGCCGGTTACGCACGGCCCGATGTCTCGCCGGGCGTTGCTCTGGGCCTCGGCTTCATTCCGGGCGTCGGCGCCATCTATAACGGCCAGTACGCGAAGGGGCTCGTGCATGCCGTCATCTTCGGAATCATCATCAGCATCCTGGATTCCGGGGTCGCCGAAACGGTCTTCTCCTTCGTGCTGGTGGCTTGGATCTTCTACATGGCATTCGAGGCCTATCACACCGCCCGCAAACGCCGCGCCGGCGAAGCGGTCGACGAATACTCAGGCCTGTTGACCTTGGAAGGACGTTCCAACACGGCTCCGGTGGCCGGGATCGTCCTGGTGCTGCTGGGAGGCTTGCTGCTGCTGAACACCCTGCATATTTTCGATTTCGCTTACCTGGCGCGATATTGGCCGGTGCTGCTGATCGCGGCGGGCGTGTACCTGCTCTACACGCGCCTCGGCGGAAACAAGGAAGGACGGTAATGCCATGCTTCGCGCCATTCGTGGTCCCGTCATTCTGATTACGTTGGGCGTACTGTTCGCGCTCAACAACTTCACCCCATACGGTTTTTCGGAGACGTGGCCGGTGCTGCTCATTGTTTTGGGGCTGCTGAGCCTTTTGGGCCGCGGCCAGGGCGTCCCGCCCCCTTATGGCAATCCGCCGCAGCCGCCTTACGGGAATCCGCCGCAAGCGCCGGGAGGTCCACAATGAGACGCCATTCCTTTACCGGACCCTTGTTGTTGGTGGTCATCGGCGGATTGTTCCTGTGGAACAACATCCATCCCGAGACGCCGATCTTCGACATTGTGGCGCAATATTGGCCCTATGCCCTGATTGCCTGGGGAGTGCTGCGCCTGCTCGAGGTCGTGGCCTTTCGCAGCGGCCGCTATTCGGGGTTGAGCGGCGGCGAAATCGCGCTCATCGTGCTGATCTGCGTGTTCGGCAGTGGCATGTTCGAGCTGCATAAGCACGGCATTCGTCCGTACAGCGTGTTCAACAGCCGTGAAATCTTCGGCGAACAATTCGATTACCCGTTGTCCGCGCGCGCCCCGGCCGCCGGTATCAAGACCATCGTTATTGACAACCCTCGCGGATCGGTACATGTGATGGGTTCCGATACGCAAGAAGTGGTGCTTGCCGGGCACAAGACCGTTCGCGCGTTCAACCGGGAAGATGCCGACCGCACCAACAAGATGGCGACGCCGGAATTGGTCGCGCAAGGTGACCGCCTCATGGTGTATTCGCACCAGGACAGCGCCCCCAAGGGTCAGCGCCTCTCCGACGACCTGGAAATCACGGTGCCGCGAGGGGTGGCCGTGGAGGCCACCGGTAACTCCGGAGATTACGACATCTCCGATGTAGAGGGGGATGTGCAACTGACCAGTTCGCGGGCCGATGCTCGCGTCACCCGCATCGGCGGGAATGTGCGGCTTCGCCTCGATCGCAGCGGCATGATCTCCGCCGAAGATATCCAGGGCATGGTGGACGTGCAGGGCGGCCGAGGCTCGGATATCGATCTGGCCAACGTCGCCGGTCCGGTTACGATTAACGGCGAATACCTCGGCTCACTGGATTTCAAAAATCTGGCCAAGCCCCTGCACCTCCAGGGCGCCCGCAATACCGAGTTGCGCGTGGAAGCTGTGCCCGGAACGATCTCGATGGACTTGGGCGATTTCACGGCGCGCAATGTGACCGGCCCCGTCCGCCTGGTGAGCCAGTCGCGGGATATCAAGCTCGAAGAGTTCACCGATTCGCTCGAGCTCGATACGCAGCGCGGCGATATCGAACTGCAGCCGGCGCATGTTCCGTTGCCCAAAATGGAAGTGCATTCGGGCGTGGGACAGATCGAACTGGTGCTACCCGAAAACGCGGGCTTCCAACTGGATGCCACGGCTGAGCATGGCGAAGCCGTCAACGATTACGGGCCTCCCATTCAGCAACAGGCCGAAGGCCGTACGGCTACGCTCCACGGTTCGGTCGGGAACGGGCCTTCGCTACGGCTCACTGTGAATCGCGGCTCTGTCTCGGTGCGGAAGGAAGGAACCGCGCCCAGCGTACGCATTCCCGCGCCGCCCGCTCCTCCGGCCGTACCGGCTCGGCCGGCGCCGCCGGCACCACCACAGGCGCCGGTCAACTTGAAAGACACTGAAACAAAGCTGTGACCGTTTTGGTTGTCTTTAATCTTGTGATGGCGCTGCTGTGTATCGCGGCCATGGCGCGCCGCATCCCGCGGCGCCTTACCGCGGCCATTCTGAATCTGATCCACGGCACGGTGGGCATCACCGCGCCCAGCGACCAACAGATCCGCGCTGCCGTTATCGTCTGGATTGTTTCAGCCATTGTCATCGTGGATGGGATGGCGTACTTGATGGCGTACGTGTTCTGAACGGTGGGAGAGGCATGTCGGCCTGTCCTGGGCGCCTACCAAACACCCTAGTGGGCTGGGCGAGGCGGGGAAGCACGCCGGCCTACGGCCGGTTGGCCGGATGGAAATCCGGCCCGCAGACTGAAAGTCTGGCCCCACAAAATACAGCAAATGTCTGAAATTCAGCCTGTACCTGGCTCGTTCAGCCGGTACCGCGTCAGCAGTTCCACTGCCCGGCTCTCACCGTTCGCCTCCGCCGCGCGGGCGTGCCGCCACGCGGCCGCCACATCTCCACGGACGGCGTATATCTCCGCCAGGGCTGCGTGCGCCTGGGCAAAGCGGCTGTCCAGCCGTACCGCTTCCAGCAATAAGCCCAGGGCCTCATCCTGCCGGCCTTGCGTCCTGTAGAGTTCGGCGAGATTGCGGTACGGCTGCGGATCGTGCGGCTCGCGTGCGATCCAGGCCCGCTGTTCCTCAATATGCCGCTGCGTTTCGTGATCGAGCGCGAACTCGATCACTTCTTTGCGCCAGAAGCCCACTTCCGCGATCCTACCAGAATCAGCCGAACGTCCATCACATTGGTCAACGTGGGGCCGGTCTTCACCAGGTCGCCCAAGGACTCGAAGTAGTGGTAGGAATCGTGGTTGTCCAGATAGGCGCGCGCTTCCGGTTTGCGTTCCAAGGTTGCGCCATCGGCCACCGCACCGGCGGCATCGGTGGGACCATCGGTGCCATCGGTTCCCGCGCTGAAGATCACGGTTTCCGGCATCCCGGCGATATCGATCGCTGCCGCCAGGACGAACTCCTGGTTGCGTCCCCCCAGGCCGCTGGCTTTGAGAGTGACGGTGGTTTCGCCCCCAGAGATCACGCACGCCGGCGGCTTCAGCGGCTGACCGGTGCTCGACATTTCGCGCGCGAGGGCGGCGTGCACCCGCGCCACCTCACGCGTTTCCCCCTGAATTTCGCTGGAAAGGACCAACGTGTGAAAACCCGATTCACGCGCCCGGCGCGCCGCGGCCTTCAGTGCCATACGGTTGCTGCCCACGATCGTATTGCGGACTCGCGCAAAAACTGGATCTCCCGGTTTGGGGGTCTCCGGAGTCTTTCCCTGCGCCCCCTGCTCGATCCGCTCCCGCACCGACTTCGGCACGCGCTGGCGCATCCGGTATTTGTCCAGGATGCGCAGCGATGCCGCGAACGTGCTCGCATCCGGAGCGGTGGGGCCCGACCCGATCACCCCCGGATCGTCGCCAATCACATCGGAGAGCAGCAGCGCTTCCACACGGGCCGGCGCCGCGGCGCGGGCCAACTGGCCGCCTTTGATGCGCGAAATGTGCTTGCGGAGCGTGTTCATTTCCTGAATATCGGCCCCGCACGCCAGCAGGAGCCTGGTCGTCTCCTGGTTTTCTTCCAGAGTGATGGGCGGCGCGGGCAATGGCAGCAGGGCCGAAGCCCCTCCCGAAACCAGGCACAGCACCAAATCATCTCTCCCGGCCTGGCCCGCGATTTCGAGAATACGCTCAGCACCTTCCAAACCGCGCTGGTCCGGCACGGGGTGCCCGCACTCATTCAATTCGATGCGGCGCGGCGGCCGGCCCAAGTGCCCGTATTTGACGTTCACCAGCCCAGCCGTGATGCGCCGGCCCCAGACGCGCTCGGCCGCGCCGGCCATGGAGGCACCCGCCTTTCCGGCGCCCACCACATAGATGTTGCGGAAATGCGAAACCTCCAGCCGCTCGAGGTGGCGTCTCACCGCGACGGCGGGATCTGCGGCCGCCACGGCTGCGCGGAAAATCGCCAGCGCCTGGCGGCGCAAAACGGCGGTGCTCATCGCAGTAGCGGGTGCTGCAGGATCGCCTCCACGGCCTCGTCCGAATTGTCTCCGGCAATGGTGATCTGCGCATCCGCCAGGCGGTACGTATCCAGCCTCTCGCGATAGAGCGCCGCGAACTTTTCGGGATCGCGCGCTAAGGGCCGGTGTGAGGCCTGCGCCACGCGGCGCGAAACGATTTCGAAGGGGCAATCCAGCCAGAAGGTGATGCCATGGTCCTGCAGTAGTTCACGGTTCTCGGGATGGGCAAACGCCCCGCCTCCCAGCGCTACCACCGCCGGCCGCCCACGCTCGATCGAGGCAACGTGCTGCCGGAGCATGGCGGTTTCGATCCGGCGGAACTCCGCCTCTCCGCGGGTTTCGAAAATTTCGCCGATCGAGGTCTTTTCGGCGGCTTCGATCTCGCCATCCAGGTCGAAGAAGCTCCAGCCCAACCGGTGCGCCAGGTGCCGCCCCACAGTGGACTTGCCCGAGCCCATGAAGCCTACAAGGTAAATGCCGGGCGTGCGTTTGAGTTTGAGGTTCATGCGGTTTGGTTGATGGCCGCCATGCGGCCTTCCACGAGTCCGGGAAACAGGCGCATGGCCAGCACCAGCAGCCAGCCTACGCCGGGAGTTACCACCGTGCGCGCGTCCCGTTCCACGCCACGGCGCAAAGCGGTGGCGCATTCGGCCGCCGTGATGGTAAACCGCCGCGTTTTCCGGATCGCGGCCGGAGCTTGGCCCCCGCGCGCGTGCTCCTGAAACGCGGTTTGGACGTACCCAGGGCATACCATCATCGCGCGAACGCCATCGCGCCGCAGTTCCATGCGCAGGCCTTCGGTCAGCGCGCCGACCGCGTATTTCGAAGCGCTATACAGGTTCATCCACGGCAACGGCACCTTTCCCGCAATCGAGCCCACATTCACGATCATCCCGCTACGGCGCGCGCGCATGGAAGGCACCACGAGCTGCGTCATCCCGAGCAGCGCGAAGAAATTCAGCTCCATCAGCCACCGCACCTCTTCCATCGGCGCGCTCCAGGAGGGACCATACAGGCCCGCCCCAGCGTTGTTGATCAGAATATCGATTGCCCCATAGCGCTCCAGAGTTCGCTCCACCACCGCGCGGCGCGTTTCTTCCTGCGTCAAATCGCCCGCCGTGATCAGGGCGCCCTGGGGCGCCGCGGCCGCCAACCCGTCCTGCGATCGCGCGGTTAATGAGAGCCGCGCGCCGGCCCGCGCAAACTCGGCCGCACACGCGGCCCCAATCCCTTGGGATGCCCCCGTAATCAGGACTACTTTGCCTTCGATTCGCATCGGCTGGCGGAGCTATCGCCCGCTGAGACTGCCCGCCCAGGGCGAATTGAGATGGTACGTTACCGAGGGGCCAATCATCTCCACACGCCGGATTTTCCCGTTTTCGATGAGAAACGCTTCGGTGACGAGGATGCTGGAAGGCCGGTTGAAGCCCCGGAAGGTGTACTTACGTCCGTCGGAAAGCACGCCCGAATTCACCGTGCCTTGATCGAACACCGCGTGGGACCAGACCACCCCGCGCTCCTGGTCGACTACCGGGTAGCGGCGGTGATGGATGCTCTGCACCACAAAGTAATAGCCCAACTTGAACTGCGACAAGCAATCCAGGGCAAAGCCGTTGATGGTGTCGGGCGGCTCATTGGGCGGCGGCGGGACATTGGTCGTATGCGACCCGTTTTCGATGCGGTCGCAATCCTTCGTGAACGGATAAGTGGCCGTTCCGTTCACGCCTTTACCGTCATTGTGCTCCAGCCCGCTGAAATAGGCGTCGGCAATGGAGATCATCTCCTGCCGCGAAAGCCTTTGCGCCGGCGGAATCGACTTGAACCAAATGTCTTCCGGCTTATAACCGGGCTTGTCCATCTCCGGAATATTGTTCGGACCTCCGCCGCCCGACCGGAAATAGATGCTTTCGACCTCCGTGATCCGCCCCAGTTCCAGCCGCAGCCGGACGGTCATGAGCAGCGGCGCGCCGGCTTCATGCATGGTCCCCATGAAGACCACCTGGCCGAATTCAGGGTCGGCAAAAACATGCTTGTAGTTTCCAATGCTCTCGGCGGTCTTCCAGAAGCCATCGCCGACCTGCATCACCTGGTCGTTTTCGGTGTACATCACATCGGCCGAAAGCGGCAGCCGCTTGTGGTCGTGCGCGACCAGCGCCGCCAGGTACTGGTTGACCACATCCTCGAGGCAGGCGCGATTGCAGTTCAGCGGAATCGGCCCGGTCGAAGCGTTGAGATAGCCTGACAGAGCGGCCGTCACGATGGCCGTGGCGCCGATACCCAGGAAAGCAGAGCGCACGATGGTCCTCCTCTTCTCTAAAAGATTGCTGAAAAAGGCTCGGTATGCACCGCTCCCTCACGGTCGCGGCTCGGTAACTGAGCCGCGCGCCTTAGCAAGCGGCTTTGGAGGTCTTCCAGCATCCTGCTAGAAGATTCTACCTTGGCGCAGCGCCGGATTTGGCACGTTCCAGTAAAATGCTCCTCATGCGAGGATCGTTCCTTCTGACCCTGGCGGCTGCCGCCTTGATTCCGTCCGCTTTCGCGGCCGAGTGCGATCGGGCTTGCCTGAAGGGCGTGCTCGACCAATACCTGAACGCCGTTATCCAACACAACCCGTCAGCCGTGCAGCTGACGCCGGGATACCGGCAGACGGAGAACGCGGTGGTGCGCCGCCCGGGCCAAGGGATTTGGCAGACGGCCAAGGCGCTCGGTAAGGTGCAGCGGCGCTACTTCGACCCAGTGACCGAGAACGCCGCCTATTTCGGCACGCTCGAAGAGAGCTCGGGCAATGCCGCCGTGGTGACGCTACGGCTGAAGGTCGCCGATCGCAAGGTGGCCGAGGCCGAATGGTATCTCGCGCGCAAAGGAGACCCGGGCATCGGTGTGGGAGCCGGCGCGCAAGCCAACGCCGCTTTCTGGGATCCCGAATACCTGGCCGCACACCCGCCCGCGGAGCGCGTGGTACCCAAGGCCGACCGCGTTTCGCGCGAGGACCTGATCGCGATCACTAACAGCTACTTCGATTCGCTCTCGGCGCACAATGGCCACATTATGATTGCCCACCCAGGCTGCGTGCGCCTGGAGAACGGAGTGAGCACTACCCAGCGCGACGCCCCGTCCAATCTGCCCGCCAACACCGCTGGTGTCTTTAACGGCAAGACCGATTGCATGAACGAGGGAGCCATGACCAACATCTATGCGGTGGTCGCCCGGCGTTTCCCGGTGGTGGACGAAGAAGCCGGCACGGTGCTCGGATTGGGCGTTTTCCTGCGCAAACCAGGCGTGGCCATGCGGCGCAATCAGTTCAGCGAGTGGTTTGTCATCGATCAAGGCAAATTGCGCGCTATTTATTCCTCGATGTTCTATCCCGACCAGGACGCGTTGGTGCCCAACTGGCCGCCTTACGATGGCAATTGGCCGGTGGCGCCTCCACCGAAATAGCGCGGCTCGCCAGCCGCGGCTAACGCCGCGGGTCCAGGCAGGCTCAAGCGGGCCAAGAGATCGCGGGGTGCGCGATCCGCAAGCCGCCGGCGGAGCCCCGAAGGTTAACGTCCGCGCCAACGCCGGCGAACGCTGTGAACGAGCAGGCAGGGTGTGACCATCCGGCAACGGGGCGGCTGTGGTCATAGACCAAGTTTAGCGAGCTTGGCCACTGGACAAGCTAAAGCATGTCCCACCATCAGAACGGCAGGAAGGAAAAGGCCAGACTCGATGCCGTGCCGGTTATCTGGCGCAACCAGTCGAGCTTGGTCTTCGCCGTGTCGCAGAACATCGCGCCGGCTTCGGAGCCATCCGCCTTGACGATGGTGACCGGCAGGACGGTGAAATACGACCGGTCGGTATCGAGCCAAGTCCGCAACAGATCGCGGGTCTGCGATGCTCCATATCCGGCTAGCACTCCCTGCCAACCCAATTGTGGAATGAATTCTGCGCCGGAAAGGAACCGTTGGCCGGGGAGCATGGGACGCTGGATGGTCAGCAGCGGAATGAACCGCTTGTTGGGAAGGAAAGGAATCAGGTTGCCGATGGGCTTGGCGAACAGCATGAGCCGCGCGGATATTGCATACGTGGATAACTCCAGGACGCCGCGGCCCCAGGGCGGCAAGCGCGACCCGATCGAGAACTGCAGCGGCCCTGCAACGCTCATCGGACCCACCGGCCCGGAGAACGACCAATTCCTCATCTTCTTCTCCTTGAGCCAGATGGTTACGTCGCCATGCTGGGCGCCAGGGGGCGTGTTGACCACCACGCTGCGATCGTTCAAGGGCTCGAAAAAGCCGGTCGCGTTGAGCCTGGCGAGCGATTTGCGCAGCAACGTTTCGTCCAGCGGCGCGCCCTCACGAAGCAGGAGAGACCGGCGCAACACCACGTCGCTGAAGGAATGATTGCCGCGGAAAGCGATTGTCCGGGTGGAATACTCAGGACCGCGGGTCACAGTGATGGCGACATCTTTCGTTTCCTTGATGTCGAGTCGAGCCCTGAAATCCAGGACGCCTTCGCGCTCCGCCTGACGGCGTTCGCGGAATAGCTCCCGGCAGACCGCATCGGCTGGAAGCTCACCACCGGGCGGCACGGCAATGGGCCGATGGCCCACGCGCAGGACGCCGACGCGGTAGCGCGGACCGGCATCCACGGCATATGCGATTCCCGCCTTGCCGCCTTCGATCTCCGGGGAACCCGCTCGCACCTGTGCATTAAAGAAGCCGTGCTTGAAATAGAAAGACCGCAGACTGGCGGCATCGGATTGGACGGCATCGTCGCTGTAGCCCGGCGGGATATGCCAGAGGCCGGGCAGCATCGTTTTGCTTTTCGTGGCGCGCAGAGCGTGCTGCAATTCCGCAGTGGGCAGGCCCAAATCGCCAGTAAACCGCACGCCCGCGATATCCACGTGTTCTTTTTTGTCGACGTGGAGTTCGAGATCCTGCTTCCCACGACTGTCGGGAACCAGATGAGCGGTCACAATGGCGTGCGGATATCCCGAACTTATTAGTTGCTCGCGGGCGGAAGCCGCGGCTTGCTGCGCCATGCGTTCATCGAGTTCCGACCCGGGCGCGATGCCGAGATTGATGCCGGGGGTGAGAGGTTCGATTTTGACCTTGTGGATGCGCTCCAGGTGGCGTTCTGAGGCGCGGAAGATCACGCGGACCTGATCGCCATCGGGTTCGGTCTCGACGTGCAGATCGGATAAGCGCTGAGTCTGCCAAAGCGTATTGAAGTCGCGATGCAGTTTGGCCGGATCGAGCGGATCACCCGAGCTTGTTTCCAACGGCACGGACGTCGTGCCCAGGATCTCGACTTGGCTGACCACTGGCGGCTGGTCCGGGGCGGCCGCAAATATAGCCGAGACGCAGGCGCAAGTAAGCAGGACGGAAGATCGCACCTGGATGTATTAGCAGCCAGATTTCCACCCCGCCGAACAGTGCAGCGGAAAGAGTTGGCTTTCCGAACGCTGTGAACGAGCAGGCAGGGTGTGACCATCCGGCAACGGAACATGTAGGCCGGAAGATAACGTTGCTGGACGCCTACGGTTAATACCGGTTACCTAGCCTAGGTGCACCTTGTTGGCTACTGCGTATCAGGTTAGCTTCAGTCGAGCACCTTACCATGAACGATTATTTGCCTGTTCCCAATTCCGGTCCTTGCCTGGAAACGCGCCAGGCCGTGATTCGCGGCCGCCTAGTGGACTGCCGTATCTGCCTGGGACCACACGACGAAGAGATCCACGCGGCGACGGTTAGCGTGCGCCAATGGTTTCGCGAGGAAGTGACCAAGAGCTTTCAACCGATCCCTGTGGTCTGAACGAAGCGGGTTCCGGGCCGATATGAGAACTGGAGGTAACGACACCATCCAGTCATGCTCATCATCGCCGGTATAGCTTTGGTGTTTGCAGCCGTCTTCGGTGGTTACATCCTGGAAAAGGGAAACCCCTGGGTCCTGCTGCAACCAGCGGAGCTCTTGATCGTGGGTGGGGCCGCGTCGGGAATCGTGCTGATTGCGAATCCCCCCGCAGTGATCCGAAAGATGATTCGCGGCGCGGGGGCCATCCTGAAGCCGCCCTACCGGTCGCGCGCCAGCTTCCTGCGCTCGCTGCGGCTGCTATATGAACTCTTCGGGTATATCCAGCGCGCCGGCGTAACCAACCTGGAGCCGGACGTGGAGGATCCGAAGAACAGCCGAATCTTCAAGAACTACCCCGAATTGCTGCAGGACCCGCCCACGCTGAACTTCCTTTGCGATTCTCTGCGGATGGTGGTGATCGGCGCGACCACGCCCGGTGAACTCGATCACCTGATGGATCTCGATATCGAAATCCAGCGCCGGGGCAACCATGAACCAGTGAGCGCGCTGAGCTCGGTTGCCGATGCGCTTCCGGGATTGGGCATCGTTGCCGCCGTGCTGGGCGTAGTGATCACAATGCAGGCGATCGGCGGCTCGCCGGAGACGGTGGGAGAGAAAGTGGCGGCGGCGCTGGTGGGTACCTTTGTAGGGATCCTGTTGTGCTACGGCGTGGTGGGGCCGATAGCTTCGCGGCTGGATAGCTTAGGGGAGGCGCATACCCAGCATCTGCAGGTGTTACGCCGAGCGGTAGTCTCGTTCACCAAAGGAGCGTCCCCATTGCTGGCGCTGGAGTACGCGCGGCGGTCGATTCCCGAGGAGTGCCGGCCTTCCTTCGACGAGATGGAGACGACCATTCGGCGCGATGCGCACATCCCGCCCGCGCCAGGTGCGGCGAAGCCCGAAGACCATGCCCAGACTGTCGTTACCGCCTGACGCCGCCGGCACCGTAGTCCCGGTGGTGCGCCGTTCCTTCCTGGAGGCGCGGCGTAGCGGCGCCTGGAAGGTAGCCTACGCCGATTTCGTGACCGCGCTGATGGCGCTGTTCATCGTGCTGTGGATGATGAATGCGAGTGGAAAGGTGAAGCAGTCAGTGCAGGGCTACTTTCGCGATCCGCGGGCTTACTCGCGGGCGCTCAATTCCGGAGTTGCCGATCCCCCGGTCAATCAGCCGCCGAGCGTGGATGAGATTCAGCGGAGGATCGAGGAAGCATTGCGGGCGATGCCGGACTTCCAGGCGATCCGGAAGAACATCGTATTCAGTATCACGGCCGAAGGATTGCGCATCGATCTGCTGGAGAACGAGCAGGGCATGTTCTTCGTGACGGGAAGCCCCGCGCCGACTTCTGCGGGCGAGCGGCTGCTCGCGGTACTGGGTGGCCAGTTGAGCCGGATGCCGAACTCGCTGGTGATCGAAGGGCACACGGATGCGCAGCCCTTTCGTGACGGGGCGCCCACCAGCCGCTACGGGAACTGGGAACTGGCGACCGATCGCGCCAATTCGGCGCGACGCTTGCTGCACAGCGCGGGGGTGCGCGCGGACCAGGTGGTCGAAGTACGCGGCTATGCCGACCGGCGGTTGCTGAACGCGGCGAATCCTAAAGATCCGAAGAATCGCAGGGTGTCACTCGTGGTGCGGTTTTCGCAGTGATGCCGGGCGCCGCGGAAAGCGCGGCGGCAGCCAGGAAGGGCCGCCCCCACGAAGTGTCAGATACGCGATCGTAACGGGGTGGTATCGGCCTTCTCGGACAGGCGCAGGTGGCTGCGCTTGCGGCTGTAGGTGAAGTAGATGGTCAATCCGATCACGAGCCAGACCACCAGGCGATACCAGGTGAGCGAATCGAGAGAGGCCATCATGGCAAAGCAGACCAGGACTCCCAGGATCGGGACGACGGGCACAAACGGCGTGCGGTAGGGCCGGGGCGCATTCGGATTGGTCTTGCGCATGACGATGATGCCGATGCACACGATCACGAAGGCCAGCAGCGTTCCGATGCTGGTCATATGGCCGAGATTGGAGATGGGCAAGAAGCCGGAAAAGAGAGAAACGAAGAACATGAAAATCAGGTTGCAGCGGTAGGGGGTCTGCCACTTGGAGTGAATGTCGGAGAAGACGGACGGGAGCAGGCCATCGCGCGACATGGCGTAGAAGACGCGCGACTGACCGAGCAGCATGACCAGGATGACCGAGGTGTAGCCGGCGATGATGCCTACGTTGATGGCGATCTGCAGCCAGGCATAGGGGAAGGAATTGATTACGGTTTCGACCGGGGCGGCGTCGCCATGGAAGCTGCGGTAAGGAACCATGCCGGTGAGCACGCGCGAGAACAGCACGTAGAGAATCGTGCAAACCACGAGGGAGCCGATGATGCCGATGGGCATATCGCGCTGCGGGCGCTTGGCTTCCTGCGCGGCGGTGGAAACGGCGTCGAAGCCGATATAGGCGAAGAAGATCACGGCGGCCGCGCGCATCACGCCGCTCCAGCCGAACTCGCCAAAGGTGCCGGTGTTGGGCGGGAGGAACGGATGGTAATTCTCCGGGTGCACGTATGCGAAGCCGATGCAGATGACGGTGATGACGATGGCAACTTTCAGCACTACGATGACAGCGTTCACCTTGGCCGATTCCGAGATGCCGATCATGAGCAGGGCCGAAATGAGAAAAATGATGAAGACGGCGGGCAGGTTGATGAGACCGGCAGGTTCGTCCCATGGGCAATGAATCAGGCTCTGCGGCAGATGAATGCCGAAGCGTTCAAACAAGCGCGCGACGTAGGCAGACCAGCTCACCGATACCGTAGCCGCGCCGACGGCATATTCGAGAACGAGGTCCCAGCCGATGATCCAGGCGAGGAGTTCGCCCATGGTCGCGTAGGCATAGGTGTACGCGCTACCGGCGATGGGGATCATGGTGGCGAACTCGCTGTAGCACATGCCGGCGAACGCGCAGCCGATGGCCGCGACCACGAAAGAGAGCACTACCGCTGGGCCAGCATTGTCCGCGGCGGCGATGCCGGTAAGAGAGAACAGGCCCGCGCCGATGATGGCGCCGATGCCCAACGCCACCAGGTTCCCCGGACCGAGGGTGCGCTTCAGGTGGACCTTGCTCGCTTCGGATTCGGCAACGATGCGGTCGACGGACTTAGTGGCAAACAGGCTCATGGCTTCGCCTTTCTTCTCCATACGAAGTATACCGGGAGACCGAGCAGCACGATGATCAGGCCTGGCCAGGTGTAGGTGGGTTTGTAAACGAGCAGCAAGATTTCGACGACCCCCGCGGCTGCGATATAAGCACCGGGGAGAACGGGGTAACCGAAAGCCCGGTAGGGGCGTTCCATTTCCGGCCGCGTGCGGCGGAGCACGAATAAACCCGTAATCGTCAGAATATAGAATAGCAACGCCGCAAAAATCACGTAGTCGAGCAAGTCGCTGTAGCTGCCGCTGAGGATCAGCAGGATGGTCCAGATGCATTGGACGAGGAGGGCGAAGCGGGGCGTGTGATGGACGGGGTCGACGGCCGCGGCTTTTCGAAAAAACAGGCCGTGCTTGGCCATGGCGTAATAGACGCGCGCGCCGGCCAGGATGAGGCCGTTGTTGCAACCGAAGGTGGAGATCATGATGGCGGCGGCCATCAACTGGACCGCCAGCGGACCGAGGATCTTGGCTGCCGCAGCGGTGGCGACGCGATCCTCGGCAGCGTGCTGGATGGCTTCGAGCGGCAATACGTTCAGGTAAACGAAATTGCAGCTTATATAGAGAAGCGAGACGAGCCCGACTCCCAGCGCCAGCGAAAGGGGCAGGTTGCGTTTAGGATTGCGCACTTCGGCAGCAGTGAAGGTAACGTTATTCCAGGCGTCGGAGGAAAACAGCGCGCCCACCATGGCGACGCCGACCAGGCGAACGCTATCGAAGTTCCAGCCGCTGTTCTGCCAGAAGTTCGAGAAGTTGCGCGTTAGGGCCTCGGGGTTGCGGCCGAGCGCGAGGCCAAACCCGACCAGCCCCAGCAGGGCGGCGACTTTGGCGAACGTGAACACATTCTGGACCACGGCGCCGGTGCGGATGCCGCGGGTATTCGTCCAGGAGAGGAACAGGACTACGGCGATGGCGAGCAGTTCCTGGGTGTTCAACCCCAGCCGGCCGCTGCCGAACAGATAGTTGGAGGCCGAGATCGAAGCGGCGAAGATGCCGGTGTATTTGGCAAAGGCAACCGCGACAGCGGCGATGGTGCCGGTCTGGATAACGAGGAACAGCGTCCAACCGTACAGGAACCCCCACATGGGCCCGAACGCTTCCCGGAGGTAGACATATTGGCCGCCCGCGTGGGGCATCGCGGCAGCCAGCTCCCCGTAGCTCAGCGCGGCAGTAAGCGTCAGGGCGGCGGTGATGAACCAAGTCATCATCATCAGGCCGGGCGAATTGACCTGGCGGGAAATGTCCGCGGACACAATGAAAATGCCCGAGCCGATCATGGAGCCCATGACGAGCGTGGTGGAGTCGATGAGGCCGAGTCCCTTGATCAAGCCTGTTTCGCGAGCTGTTGCCATTCCTCCATCCGTTGCCGCAAAGATGCGGGAGTCGCGCTCTCGGGCAGCAGGCCCGAAATGAGGGCGACCGAATCGGCGCCCGCGCGGATTACATCGGCGATATTCTCCCGGGTGATGCCGCCGATGGCCACGAGCGGTTTATCGAGGAGCGCGCGGCAGCGCTGTACTTCCTCGACGCCAACAACGGGGTCCGGGTTTCTCTTGGATGCGGTGGCAAAGACGGGACCCAGCGCCACATAATCAACCGGTTCGCCGCCGGCGGCGCAAAGCTGATTGACATTGTGGCTGGAAAAGCCGAGGAAGCCCTCGGAGCCTAGCAGTTTGCGGGCATCGCGAGGCGGCAGGTCGTCCTGGCCGATGTGGAGGCCGACGCCGAGTAAGAGCGCGAAATCGGCGCGATCGTTGATGACGAGCGGCACGCCGGCTTCGCGGCACATGCGCGCGACTTCCTGGGCGGTGGCAAAGATTTCCCGGCTCCAGTGGTTTTTGTGGCGGAACTGGAGGATGCTCGCGCCGCCATCGAGGAAGGCTGCCGCGGCGAGTTCGACGCCGATTCCCCGGTTGAAGAGAGTTTCGGTGTCCAGGATGGGGTAGATGCGGGGGAGGGTCATGCGGACCGCCGCGCGCGGGGATTTTGAAAAAACGAACTCTGGCGGGATGGGGGAATTCGAAAAAACGAACTGGCGGGGCGAGCGGGGGGTTCCGGGTGGGGGGGATTACCCGATCTGGACGATTTTGAATTTCGCGACATATTCGAAAAAACGAACTCGTGGAGCCTGGCTGTCTCCTCCCGGCCCGTAAACAGTGTAACCCGGCGGAATGCGGCTGGAGGGTTAAGTTATTGATTTAGCTGGAGAGATGGGTTGTGACCGCAAGCGGCGCTAGTGACCGACAGCAGCGGAAGAATCCTGAGGGCGGTGGGGTCGCCATTCTTCAGTTCCGCAGTTCGATGCCAACTTCCACAGTTGAAGAGGGTCTCGGTGTCCAAGATTGGAGTAGATGAGGGGGAGGGTCATGCGCCGCCCGGGGAGTAATTTGAAAAAACGAACTCCCGCGCGCACACGGGGCGTTGCGCCCCGGGGGGATTACCTGATCCGGACGAGTTGGTCTTGTGTAACATGCTTGAAAAAAAGAACTGTCAACAGTGTAGCGCGGCGGGGTGCGCCTGGAGAGCTAAGTTATTGATGTCGCAGGAGGGATCGCGTGTGAACGCAGCTGGCGCCGCGTGGACCTGCTGGAAAGCAGGTCCGCAGCCCAGAAGGACTGGCCCACGCGGGGCTTGGGCAATTCGTGATACGCTCCGCATAAGCGAGCAATGCGGAAAGTTCTTCTTCTGTTAGGGCTGCCCATCCTGGCGGCGGCGCAGTATCAGAGCAATTTAAGGATTACGTGGATCGAGCCGGGCTCCGGGGAAACCTTGCCTGCGGTCGACGAGATTGAGAATTACCTGGGGAAGCTCGGGGTCATCCAGTCCTCGGGGCCGGTGGATACGGCCGGGCATCCTTTCTTTACGCCGCTGGGGACGAACGGCCGAGCCTGTGTGAACTGCCATCAGCCGGCATACGGCATGAGCGTTTCGGCAGAGAGCCTGCGGGACCGCTGGCACGCGACCGGCGGCAAAGATCCCGTATTTGCGGCGTTCGACGGCTCGAATTGCCCGGACTTGCCGCAGGACCAGGAGAAATCGCACTCGCTGCTGCTCAATCGCGGGTTGTTCCGCATCCCCTTGCCATGGCCGCCCCGAAACGCGGACGGGTCGCAGAAACCGGTGGAGTTTTCGATCGAGGTAGTACGCGATCCAACCGGGTGCAATCTCAGCCCCAAATACGGTCTCAAAAGCGCGAATCCGACGGTATCGGTGTACCGGCGGCCGCGTCCCGCAGCGAACTTAAAATATGTGATATCCGGAGGTCAGAATATCGTGCTGAAGACCGGCATGCTGGCGGACCGCGACCCGGAAACCGGCCGTCCGGTGAGCATGAACCTGATGTCGGATGCGCGGGAACCTTCGTTGCTGACCCAGGCGATGAGCGCCATTATGGGGCACGAGGAAGCGAGCAAAGCACCTTCCGGAAAGCAGTTGGAGGGCATCGTGGCTTTCGAGTCGCAGGTCTATGCGGCCCAGGTGGAGCATGTGTTCGCCGGTCCGCTGATCGATCGCGATGGGCCGTTCGGCCTGGGCCCTGCCGCCCTGCGGGACCGCAAGGCGGGCGTGCTGGGCGACAACGATTTCGATCCGGTGTTTGGCCTATTCGATTCCTGGAAGGGCAAAGATTATTACCGCGCGTCGATTGCGCGCGGCGCGGATATCTTTATGTTCCGGCAGTTCTGGCTGCGGGACGCCACTCACATCAACTCGATCGGCCTGGGAAATCCGCTGAAGCGCACGTGCGCGACCTGCCACAACGCACAGATGACCGGACAAGATCTTTCGGCGGGCTGGGTGGACGTCGGGACCAACAACTACCCGACGTGGACCGAACCGGACACGTGGGCGGAATCGGCCGAACTTCCAGTTTTCAAGATCACCTGCCAGAAGGCGGCCGATCCGCATCCTTATCTCGGGCGAGTGATCTACACGACCGATCCGGGCCGGGCATTGATTTCCGGCCGGTGCGTGGACGTGGGATCGATCGTGATGCAGCAACTGCGGGGACTGGCGGCGCGCGCTCCGTATTTCGCGAACGGGTCGGCCAAGAACCTGCGGGAACTGGTCGATTTTTACGATCGCCGTTTCGATATGAAGCTATCGGAAATGGAAAAGGACGACCTGGCCAACTTTCTGGGGGCACTGTAGTGCGGCTCGCCGCGTGTGCGCTTGTATTGACGGCGGTTACCGTTTTGGTGGCGCAGGAACGAAGCTTTTTGGCCTGCCCGATCGTGCGCGATACCAAGACCGTGCCTTGTTTCCTGGCGGAATACGACGGGGAACTCTACTTTCTAGGGATCCAGCAGGATATCACCGCGGACTTCCACCCGCCGCAACTCAAGCATGAGGTGCTGGTGGAAGGCCGCGTGAAGGACGGGCCGCGGGTTTGCGGCGGCATCCCTTTGGCGCCGGTTTCCGTTTCGGTCATTAAAGAGGTCAACCCTGGCTGCAATACCCTATTGCCGGCAGAACCGGGGATCGAGGCGCCTCCGGCGGCGCGGGGGGCGGGTCCGGCATCGCATCGCCTGCGGGAACCGGCGCCAGCTTCCGAATCTCTGAAAGGCCCGCAGGAATTCACAGTGTTGTACCAGTTCAACGATGACTACGTGGAATTTGCGTCCATAGGCACAGTGCGGAGAGCCGCCGGGTATGCCATGAAGATCGGGGCATCGGCGGTCAAGGTGATGGGGTATCGCGGGACCACGGTTCTATCGAACGGCGAGCGCCTGGTCGAAAAAGACGGGCTTGCGGAAAAGCGGGCGCAAGATATCGCGACACTGCTGCGGGGATCGGCCGTTACGGGAGTAACGGCGGATTGGAAGAAGGAACCCGAGCCGGGAGACGGGAAGACAGATCCATCGCGCAGGCGCGTCACGATCACAGTGATTCCATAACAACGGGTGTCATCGGCTATGTTGACCACACGATAGGCTTGCTCCGTTAGACAGACCGCTCCTTGCGGTCGCGGCTCAGAACGAATCCCGGCAGCCGCAGTCGTATTACTAAAGCGAGTACGTGGTACGACCAAAGCGAATATTGAGGCACGAGCCGAAGAAAGCGACCATACCTTGGGGAGTTCGTATGAAGCTCTTGGATTCCGAACGTCTGCTATTCGAACTACACACGGGCAAGGGTCAACTCGCTCTGACCACGCATCGCGTCTGCCATTCGAGCGAAGGGGAATTCACCAGCATTATGCTGGAAAATGTTTGTTCGGTGGCGGTGGCGCGCCTGGCCCATCGCGGCCTGTTATGGATTGTGGGAATGTTCATGGCGGTGGCCGGATACCTGGTCTGGATGGCCCTGCGGCCCGATACCGCGGTTCCCGAACAAGCTTACCGCGCGGTGGCCAGCTTCCTTTTATTTGTGAGCGCCATTCTGGTGATCGCTTTCACGCTGACTCGCTACAGTAGGGTGCAGGTAGCCTCCGCAGGAGCTTCCATCGAATTCCGCGTGCGCAGCCGAATCGCGAAGGACGTCCGCCAGTTCGTTCGCGAAACGGAAGGCGCTCAGAACGCCCGGTTCCTGGAGTTAGGCCGCATGGCTCCTGCCGCGTCCACCGGGACGCTCCCCGCGCAGGGCACCGCCAGTTCCCCGGATCGCCAGCGCCGTATCGGCTGAACCAGCCTTGAGATTCGGCGGGCCGGGGGGGCCGTAAAATGGAACCATCGGGCCATGCCTTCGCTGCTTCCCACTCTCGCCGCCATTGCAGCGTTGGCGCCCGCAGCGTTGTGGGCGCACCATTCCGCAGCCGCGGAGTATGACGCGTCCAAACTTCTGGTCCTCACCGGCGTCGTGTCGAAGGTCGAGTGGACCAATCCCCACGTTCACGTACACCTGGAAGTAAAGAACCCCGGCGGTGCGACCACCGATTGGTATCTGGAAATGGCCAGCCCCAACGGCATGGTGCGCCAAGGCTGGCTGCCGCGAACGCTGAAGCCCGGAGACGTGGTCACGGTCGAGGCGTTTGCCGCCAAGGACTATCCGACCGCAGCCAAGACCCACCGCGTCAAAGTTCCGGACGGCCGCTGGTTGTACGCCGATTCGGGTGGACCGGCAGGTCCGCCGGAGTAGACGGCATTTGTACGCGACCATGCGCGGCGCTGCTATCCTGCGGGGTTGGTAGACCATACGAAGCTACTGGTACGCCTCTTTTGGGAGCCGGCTGCGGCGATGAGCGCCATCCTGGATCACGGGAGCCTGCTGTTTGCCAGTTTGGCAATGGTGGCGGTTTCGTTTCTGCTCTCGCGGTTCGGAGTGGCGGTGAGCTTTTATACGCCACTGCTGGTGCTGGCAATATTCTACGTTCCTGGTGTTCTGCTGCTCAGTAAGCTTTTTGCCGGAACGGGAGGAGCGGTTTTCCAGCGCGATTATTCGGCTCTGCTCACTTGCACTGCGATGGCTTGGACAGCAGCCACTCTGCCATTGCTGCTGGCGCTATGGCTGGTTCCCACTTTCGTCCTTATCTATTGTGCCGCGGCGGCCTACCTGTATTTCGCAATTCTGATGTTCTTTGCGGTGCGCACGGTGTTTGGGGCCGATAATCGGAGCGCTCTCGTAGTGGTGGGTTTGTCGTGGATACCGCTCGTTGCGGCATTGTTCCTGTGGGGGTCACTTCGATTCCTGCTGGGGTGGATTGCTTCACCGTTCTTTCTTTTTTACGCCTACTACTATCTTGGCGGCGAACTCGGCAACCTGGGAGCGGGGCTGCGCAGCCGCCAGCACTTTCACCGGATGCTCGAAGCGGCCGCCATCAATCCGCACGACGGCGAAGCGCAGTATCAGCTCGGACTCATTTACCAGCAGCGGCATCAGTACACGGAAGCGATTCAAAGGTTCCAGAAAGCGGTTTCCATCGATCCCACCGAAACGGATGCGCATTTTCAGCTTGGCCGGATTGCGCGCGAGCAGGGGCGACTTGCGGATGCGCTCCGGCATTTCCAGACGGTGCTGGACCAGAACGAACGGCACAGCCAGTACGAAGTGCTGCGCGAATTGGGGGCCATGTACGTCACGGTTCACCAATACGAGGATGCGCGGCAGATGCTGGCGGACTATGTGAAGCAGCGGGCGTACGATCCAGAGGGTCTGTACTACTATGGGCAGGCACTGGAGGGATTAGGAAGAAAACAGGAAGCCCGCGAGATGTATCAGCAGGCCGTGGAAGCCGACCGCACCGCGCCGCGTTACCGGCGGCGCTTCACGGCGCGATGGAGCCGGCTGGCGCAAAAGCGGCTGGGTTCCCTCTAGCGTGTTGGACAGAGATACCCGTCAGACCCGCTCGGAGCGCATTCCGCGAGTCGTGAGGTTATGCCAAATTCTCACAATCTCGCTCCACAATCCAAACGCCTGGAGGACCCAAAAACAGCAGGCCACCACGACCACAATATTCAGGAGCCCGCGAATACTTCCAGCCATCGGAACATAGGTATTCACCAGCCAGAGGAACATTCCGACGACCATTAGCCCCAAAACAACGTTCACGATCTGTTTAGCCTGGCTGGAAACCGGTAACCGTGCGTTGGTGAGCCAGGCAATCACGGCTATAAGGACGAGTGCAATAGGGATCTCCATTAACGGCATCGTGAACACCCTCCGAGCTCCCAGTGGCAATCGAGTTGCCAAACGTTGAAAGAATTAGACAGGCTGGCGGACAGCGCGCTGGATGGAGTCGGTCAGCTCCAGTAATTCGGGTCACAATTGGTATTTCCTCCGACTTATCATGGATATGACCGGTCACACGATTTATGAGACCAGCGCCTGCGCAAATGGATCCTGTGGTGCGGGAGTTCCTGGGGCAAATCTCGCCGCTCGTCCCACAAATTGAGCGGATCATCCTCTTCGGATCGCGGGCACGGGGAGATGCGAAACCGTATTCGGATTATGACATCCTGATTGTAGTGCGGGAGAAGAAACGTCCCCTAGTGGATGCGCTATACCAAGCGGTTATGGAGGTTCTGTATCGCACGGAGCGACTGGTCTCGCTAAAGATATACCGCGATTCCGACTTCGAAAGGTTTGTTTCTCTCCCCACACCGTTCATGGCCAACGTTCTCCGCGACGGAGTAACGCTTGGATAAGACTGAGCGCGGCATAATCGAAGCGCTGATGGGTAAGGCGCGGGAAAAGTTGGCTGCGGCCGAAACGCTCTTGGCTGAAAGCCGTTTTTATGACGATGTTGTGTCATGAGCGTATTTTGCCGCGTACCACGCCGCGCAGGCGCTTCTGAAGACCGAAGGACTGGAAGCCGACACGCACCGCGGCGTGGCTACGCTCTTTGGTCTGCATTTTGCGAAGACGGGAAAAGTCGCTGCCAAACTTGGCCGATTTCTGAACAACTTAAAAGACGATCGCGAGTCGGGCGACTACGACGTTTACTCGGGTATTGATCGCGATGCGGCAGAGAATGCCGTCAGCGAAGCGCGCGAGTTTCTCGCCGAAGCCGAGAGGTACGTGGCTCCCTACCTGTCCGAAACAACCTGAAAAGGATCTCATGCGCTTGGCGCTTATTGCCTGGCTGCTTTTCGGGCTTTGATCCCGGCCTTGACCACGCGAATGGCTTTTTTGGGGCCCGATGTGTCAAGGATTCTGAATTTTTTGCCGCGCTGCTTATTGTAAGAGACGAAAAACTCTTCCAATTGCGAAAGCAACGCCTGGTTCATATCGCCGATCGTCTTCACGTCTTCGTGATTGTAGGAATGGATCGCGACGGCCAATAAACGGTCATTCGTCTCCTTTTTCCCGCCCTGGATCTGCTCCGCCGTAATGACTCCGATCAGCCTCACTTCCATCAAGCAACCCACGTGCGCCGGGGCATCCATCAGCACCAGGACATCGAGCGGATCACCGTCTCCTCCGAGGGTCGATGGAATGAAGCCAAAATCAAAAGGGAACATCATGCCTTCGGGAAGCAGCCCGCCCAACATAAACAGGTTCGATTCCGGGTCATAGTCGAACTTGTTGCGGGAGGCCTTGGGTGTTTCGATGATGGCCCGGCATGTGCCTTTCTTGGCATCAAACTGATGTGGGATTGCGGTTAGATCCGGCATAATCCTCCGACTCCGCGAAATTACGATTATGCACGAAATCCGGGGAGCAGCGGCGCGCCTTATACCAGTTAATATCCGCACGCACGTGCCTACAGCGGCATTCGCACTGGCATCTCCGGTTTGCGCAGCAATGTACCTGATGGGTGGACACCATGTACACCACGGGTGTACGCTAGTTCTGTGAGGGTGACAATTACAGAATTCCGGAGAAACCTGTTCAAGCTTGTGGACAGAGTAATTGCCGGTGAGACCGTAGAATTCGTCTACCGCGACTCCCGGATACAATTGATCGTGCCGGAGAATCCTGTGTCCAAATTGGACCGGTTGACGCCTCGAGCGATAGTAAACTCCAATCTGACAGAGGAAGAGCACCAAGCCACCGACCGCAAGCTACGAGAGGATATTCAGGCCGAACTGGAGAAGGATTGGGCTGAAATCTGATCTGCTACGCGGACACTCACGTGATCGTCCTGCTCGCGGAAGCCAATCTCAGGAAGATCTCACAAAAAGCCATTAAGCTGATTCAAGCGGGAGAACTTCGCGTTTCGCCCATGGCCGTAGTAGAGCTGCAATATCTCTATGAAGCACGGAGGATCATCGTTTCGCCGCAAGACATTCTGCTTAAGTTAACCGCGGAGATCGGCTTGAGAGTGTGTGATCATCCCTTCCCAATCATCGCAGAAATTGCGCTTGGCGAGACTTGGACACGAGATCCGTTTGACCGCATCATTGTGGCGCATGCGAAAGCGAATGGCGCGGCGCCGCTGCTAACCAGGGATGAAGTAATACAGGCCAACTATCACAACGCGAGGTGGTGAAGTTGGCATCGGGGCCGGCCGATTCTAACCGCATCCGCATCCGGACTCCTGAGCGTGGTCTGCCCGGCGTTACGTCCAATAATTCCGGTCCAAACTCCGGTACTGCACCCCTTCGGCCACGTGTTTCGCCGAAACCGTCTCTGAGCCGTCGAGATCGGCGATGGTGCGCGCTACTTTCAGAATCCGGTCGTGCGCGCGGGCCGATAGGCCCATGCGGCGGACGGCCATCTCGAGGGTGCGCTCGCCGGACGCGTCCAGCGCGCATTCTTTCCGGATCATGCGCACCGGCATGCGCGCGTTGTAGTAGCCGCGCACCTGCTGGATCGCTCGTGCCCGCTCGACGCGCGCACGGATTTCCGCGGAGGTCTCGCTGGCCGCCTTTCCGCGCAGTTCCTGATAGGGGACGGCGGGCACTTCCACGTGAATATCGATGCGGTCCAGCAGCGGCCCGCTGATCTTTCCCAGGTAGCGCTGGATCAGCGCCGGCGTGCAGCGGCATTCGCGCGTGGCATCGCCGTAGAATCCACAGGCGCATGGGTTCATGGCTGCGACCAGCATGAACGTCGAGGGAAAGCACAGCGTCATGTTCGAGCGGGCAATCGTCACCGAGCCATCTTCCAGCGGTTGCCGCAGCAACTCCAGCACATCGCGCGGAAATTCCGGGAACTCATCCAGAAACAGCACGCCGTGATGCGCGAGGCTCACCTCGCCTGGCCGCGGCATCCCTATGCCGCCTCCAATTAGCCCGGCATCCGACACGGTGTGGTGCGGCGCGCGAAAGGGGCGTTCGTGGAGCAGTCCCGCGCCGCTGTGCAGCAAACCGGCGATGCTGTGGACCTTGGTGGTTTCGATGGCTTCCTCAAAGGTGAGCGGCGGCAGGATGCCGGCCAGCCGCTTGGCCAACATTGTCTTGCCCGAGCCTGGCGGGCCAATCATCAGGACGTTGTGCGATCCCGCGGCCGCCACCTCGAGCGCCCGCTTGGCAGTGGTTTGGCCGCGAACATCGGCGAAATCCGGCAGCGCAGAGCTTTCCGGATGGGCGGGATTTCCGTTGGAGGCGACCGCCGGTTGGAACTCCTCCGGACGGGTCAGCAGCGCTACCACTTCCGCCAGATGCCGTACGCCAAAAACGTTTACGCCCGCGACCACGGCTGCTTCCGCGGCGTTTTCCGCGGGCAGGATCAGATTCGGGATTCCCAGTTCGCGCGCGCACACCGCCACGGATAGCGCTCCGCGCACGGGCCGAACCGCCCCGTCCAACGAAAGCTCGCCGACCAGGATGTGCCGATCGAGCCCGCTCACCGATCCCATGGCGCCCAAAATCCCCAGCGCCATCGGCAAATCGAACCCCGCGCCTTCCTTGCGCACGTTGGCGGGGGCCAGGTTGATGGTCACTGCTTTATTGGGATAGCCAAAGCCCGAGTTGAGCATCGCGGACTTGATCCGCTCGCGGCTCTCGCGAACGGCGATATCGGGCATGCCCACCATGACGAAGTCGCGCGCCGAGCCGGACGGGTACATGTCGACTTCGACATCGATCACTTGGGCATCGATGCCAAAAACGGCGGCGCTGCGGGTCTTGAACAGCGCCATCGGAAACCCAAGTATAAGTCATGGCGCGGCGGGGCGGTGAATTCGTCAATGACGTTCGCGACAATGCGTCAAGCGGCCTGGACGTGTTCGACGATCATGCGGGCAGCGCGCTGCGCCGCAAGTGCCGCGCCTTCCTGCCAAACGGTGAGATGGCTGCAAAAATCGCCCGCAAAGTAGATACGGCCGTCGGGCTGCAGGAAGTCCCGATACGCTCCCTCGAAAACCTGGTCGCCGCGAACCCACGATCCCAAGCTGAACGGGATTTTCTGCCAAGACACGTATACCGGTTTGGTCAGTTCTTTGCCGCGCCCAGGATGCAATTTCTCCACAGCCGCCCGCGATGCCGCGAGCTTCGCTTCCGTTCCAGAGAGCGCGGCGAATGCTCCCGTTTCCGTGCCGTAGCCCGCGATCAGAATTCCCTTCTCCGATAAGAGCCCGCCGCTCGGATACCAAAGATTGGCGAGGGTGGAATTCTCCAGACTGACCGGTCCTTGCGCCAGCCACGAGATGCCGCCGTAAATATTGTCATCCTGTTCCCAAAATCGCCGGGACTCCCAGGCAATCTTGAAGGCTGGCGTATAGGAGACCTGCCGGATGGCAGCGCCAACCGGTGCCGAAAAATCGTGGCGGACGGACTGGAGCGCCGTCAGGGGCAGCGTACAAACGCAGTACGAGGCCTCCAAACTGCGCGTGGCGCCGTGTTCGGAGTACACCACGCGGACGCCGTTTCCGGTTTTGCGGATCTCGCGGACGGCGCACCCGTACCGGATGCTCTTTCCCAAGCGCTGCGCGAAAGCATGCGGAATCCGGTCCATGCCGCCCAACGGTTGGAGCATGGTGGCCTGCTGGTCGAAGGTCTCCTCCTGCGCGAGGCCGCGCCAGAAGGAACTCTCTAGCAACGCGCGTAGCGCCAGTGGCTCGCGTCTTTCTTCTTCGACATCTGCGGCACCGGGCAATTGCTTCAACCCGGCGCGGCTCGACCCCGCGTATACGTAGTCTGGACGCAAATCGCCGAAGGTTCGGAGGAAGGCGAGCATCCGCTCGCGGTCCTCACGTGTGATCTCCTCATCCAGCGCACCCTTGCGGATTGCCTTCGCCAACAGTTCCGCAATGTGCCCGCGTGTGTCGTTGATGGCTTCCCTTTGCTCGATAGGGCGGCCGGCGAACGCGGAATCGCTCTCCAGCAGCGCGCTTCGCGAAACGTTGACCTCGACCTCCATGGGCACGCCGAGTTCCCGGCAGTAGCTCAACATGGTCTGGTGGATGGAAGGGATACGGGCAGGGCCGGCGTTGAGGTACAAACCTTCATTGAAGGTGCACTGCTGAACCGTGCCATCGGTGAACTCGATTGTGGTCCCGCGGCGGATGCTCCAATTGCGTCCACCGGGTCTTTGGCGCGCTTCGAGAACCGAGCAGTCAAAGCCCGCCTTGCGCAACTCCCAGGCGGAGACCAATCCCGCGATGCCCGCGCCCAAGATCGCAACCTTCTGTCCTTTGCCTGCTCCGGGCGGCAAATGAAATGGCGCTGCAGGCCGGCCGGGCTCGGCCAACAAGCCCATGGAGCGCATCAGTACGAACGCGGCGGGATACCCGCCCGCGCGGGCCGCTCCCCAAATGAGCTCGCGCCTGGTCATGGCCGATAAGAAAGTCTATCATTGACTTTCGCGGTCGAGCGCTCCATTGGAGTTCGCGCGGCTGGAATACGTTACTTTGAAATGGTGAATCGGGTCGAAGCTGTGGATTCCGAGGAACTGCCGCTGCTCTCGCGCACGCCGATCGAATGGGGCCGGGCCGTTCTGCGGGAGCCGATTCCGCTGCTGGTGGATCACGCATTCCTGGAAAAGAAAGCGGCTACGAACGCTTTGGAATTATTGACCCGCTGGCCGAACGACTGGCTGGAGGGCTGGGTGGAAGCGATGACGGCGATCGCCAGAGACGAAGTGACTCACCTGGGGCAGGTTACACGGCTGATTCTGAGGCGCGGGGGTCGCTTGGATCGTTTTCACAAGAGTCCCTACGCGAATGCGCTGCGCCAACTGGTACGCAAGGGCGAACCTACTGAACTGCTGGACCGGTTGCTGGTGGCGGCCTTAATCGAGGTGCGTTCCAGCGAACGGTTTTCCGTGCTGGCGGCGGCTTCCGAGGACGAAGAATTGGGCCGGTTCTATTGGACGCTGTATTCTTCCGAATGCGGCCATTACAAGATGTTTCTAAAACTCGCCCGCAAGTTCACGCGCCCGGCTGAACTGGATGCGCGCTGGCAGAAAATGCTATCCGAAGAGGCATCCATTTTGGCGGCACAGGAGCCTGGGCCCCGAATTCACTCGGGAGTGCCGCGATAAACCAGAACTCATCTACCGCCGCGTGTCCCCGTTGAGAGCAAGCGCCATTACGGCCCAATTGGTCGCGGCCGCCGAGATGAACTGATCGCGTCCGTGGGGGAAATCGCTGTCGAAATAGGGCTGCACGGGGATGGCGCGGCTTGGGACGTACCACGACCCATCTGCAAGCTGAGAGCCGAGCAGGAACTTTACGCCGCGCTGGTAGGCCGCGTCACTGACCGACACCGCCCCGGACTCTTTGAGTGCGACCAGTGCCTGTCCGGTTGCGTACGCGTCGGGCGCGAGCGTGGTTAGCTGCGCCCATCCGCCGTTCTCACGTTGTTGCGACAGGAGTGCCCGCGCCGCGGCGCGTAGCGTCTCTTTGGACGCTTCGGCCCAGTGCAGGCCGAGCAATTGGTAGGCACCGTCTTCCGTGGTGCGGGCTTGCGCTTGCGCGAGCCAGCTTGCGGCCAACTGGATGCTGTTCCGGTATTCCGCCCGCTGCGTCTGGGGAGCGTACACCTGAAGCGCGTGCATAGAGACGGCCGTGACTTCGATTGTGCTGGATTCGATCGGAGGGCGGGAACCGCCGGAGGCAGCAATCCGCCAGCTTCCATCCGGGCCCTGCGTGTTCTTCAAGTAGCGAGCCAGAGCATCCGTAGCCGGGTCGGGCGCATAATTAGCGGCTGCCAGGCCGGCGAGGATATAGCTGATGGTATCCTGGCCTCCTGGTATCGGCACGCCTTGCAACACGCGTTCGCGCCAGCTTTCGATGTAAGCGCCGATGGTCCGCAGTTGCCGCTGCGCAATCTCTTCGTTGACCGGGATCCGGTTCTTTCGCGCAGCCGTCAGAGCCATGGCGGTCAGACTGTTGTTATGGCACGAGACACAGCCCGATCTCCGGAAAAACGCTACGTCCGCGCGTTGCAGCAGTGGAATGCTGCGTTCAACCGCGGCACGGGCCGATGAGGCGGGATCGGGTTTCGCCGATGCAGTGGTGGGCGCATCAGTTTCGGCGGCACCCGCCTTTCGCAGCAGATCTACAATCGGCGTGGTTCCCTGGCGTTTGGCCAGATCCAGAGCCGTTTCGCCCGTAGGGCTCTTCGCGTAAAGATCGGCGCCACGTTCCACCAGAGTCTGGATGACCTCCACGGAAGCAGCTTCCGATCCAGCAACCCTCATGACCGTACTGACGCCCTGGTTCTGCGCTTCGATCGGGGCACCGCGGCCAAGCAGCGCCTTTAAGAGAGCGGCATTTCCCTGGACGGCGCTCGCGGCGATTGCACGGTTTCGAGCACTCCGATCCGCCACATCGATGAGCAGTGCAATGCATGCGGCGCACCCGCTTTGCACCGCCGAAGGGAGCGCGCCCATCCGGCTACGGGCATCCGCTCCGCGCTCTGCCAACATCTTGATGATGTCCGGATCGCCTGCCTGGGCCGCGGCGGTGCTGGCAGACTGACCTTGCGGTGTGCTCGCGGAGGGATCGGCGCCGTGATCCAACAGCGTTTTCACTACGCCGACGGCCCCGAAGCGCCCCGCCGCAATAATTAAAGCCGTGCGGCCCTCGCCCGAGAGTGCATTGGGGTTCGCCCCATGATCGATCAGCAGGCGAGTCTTTTCCGCATCGTCCACCGCCCACATCAGCGCGGTGGCGCCGGCTTCGTTCGCGAGGTTGGGATCAGACCCGGCTTCCAAGAGGCGGCGGACGGAAGCCGCATCGCCATACAACGCGGCATACATGAGCGGCGTGGAGCCGCCTGGCCCCTTGCGATCGCCGGCGTTGGGATCATCCCGAAGGAGTTTGTCGAACTGCCTGCGATCACCCCGGCGAAGCGCCTCCATGATTCTGGTGGCTTGGGGATCTGGCGGCGCCACAGGCATTTCCCCAGACAGCTCGTCCGGCCATTCCGCGCCCTGTTCGATCCACGCCTTGATTTTGCCGATCTGTTCGTCGCTGAGCGCACCGGTGGGAGGCATCTGCAGCCCGCCGCCAGTTCCCGCGACCTTCTGGTAAACGCGGCTTCGGCCGGTATCGCCCGGAACGATGCGAGCCCCGTTCGCGCCCACCCGATTGGGCATGGCATAACGGCGCTGGTCGATGCGGAAACCAGCCATCTGTTGCGAAGGGCCGTGACAACTTACGCAGGATGCTTGAAAGATCGGTTGGACATCTCTCGCGAAGTCAATCTTACCGGGAACCTGGGCTGCCAGAGCTCCGGTGAAAATCAGCGCTGCGCCGGCAACAGAGAGCTTGAACATTGCAATTCATCCTTCGTAAACTGTCTTGCCGCCGACGACGGTGCGGACGATCTTGACATCTTTGATGCGATCCGCAGGAATGGAGTACAGGTCTTCGGCCAGAACTACATAGTCAGCAAGTTTGCCAGCGGTGATGGAACCTTTCCAGTTTTCCTCGTGGGAATTGTAAGCCCCATTCAAGGTGTTGACGCGGATGGCTTCATCGAGCGAGATCTTCTGGTTGGCGCCCCAGGTTTTGCCGTCCCAACCGGTGCGGGTGATCATGCCCTGGATGGCCATGCGCGGATCGAAGGGGCCGGGCGAAAAATCCGAGCCGGCAGCCGGCTGAATCCCGGCATCGAGAAGCGTCCGGTAGGCCATCGAGCGCCGCATGAGATCCTCGCCGTAAAATTTGAATTTGTCGGAGTTGTAGTAGGCATAGGTGGTGAACAGTGAAGGGACCGCATTGAGCGCCTTGATGCGCCGGACCAGATTGTCGTTGATGAGTGTGCAATAGGTTATCTTGGGGCGCGCATCGGCGCGGGTGAAGAGTTTCTGGGCCCGTTCGCATGCAGTGAGATACATGTCGATGGCGACATCCCCATTGGCGTGGCAATTCGCCTGAATGCCGGCGCGGTGGACCTTTTCGACCCAGGCGTTGAGATCGTCCTGGGAGGTGGTGACGTTGCCTTTGTAGCTGGTTCCCGGGTAGTTGATGCTGAGAGCCATGGTGCGCTCGGAGAACGAACCATCGACGACGTGTTCGCTGGTGGCGCCGAAGCGAATCCATTCATCGCCGAAACCGGACTGGATACCGGCCGCAATCAGGGCATCCAGTTCCTTACCGGAAGCTTCATAGCTGATGCGGTGTTTGAGGTCGCCGCTGGCGCGAACCTTCTGCATGGCGGGCAAGCTGCCGCCTTCGTGGTGGACGGTGGTCACACCATAGCGGGCGAACATTTTCGAGATATGGGCGAGGCCGGCGGTTTCCCGCTCGAGAGGCGTCGCCGGCGCGGGGGCACCGTTGTTGTCGAGCGTGGCCGGCTGACGTTTGCCAACGCGGGAAAAGACCCGGTTTGCATTATCGGTAACGCGGCCGTTGAGATCACCGGTGGAATCCTTGTCAAAAGTGCCGCCGGGAGGATCGGGGGTCTGCCGATTGATGTCGGCCAACTCGAATGCTTTGGAATTGTAGAAAGAGGTGTGGCCGCCGCGATGGTGAACGGCGACGGGGTGAACCTTCGACACCTGATCGAGGTCGTGGACGGTGAGTTGGCGGCCATATTTCACTTTCGTGTCGTCAAAGAAGTATCCATCCACCCAAGTCCCGGGCGGGGTCTGCGCGGCCCGAGCGCGCAATTTCTGGATAATGCTGTCGATGGTGACGAACTCGACTTCGAAGGGATTGCCGACCAGGACTTCATAGAGCAGGGTAGTCCCGCCCGCGTGGTTGTGCGTGTCGATGAAGCCGGGCACGATGGCGGCTCCTTGCGCGTTCCACGTCTGGGTTCCTTGCCGGCTGAGGTTGCGGATATCGGCGCTTGAACCAACCGCGAGGAACCGGCCGTCTTTGATGGCAAAAGCCTCGGCCCGGGGCAGGCGGGAATCCGCGGTGAAGACCCGGGCGTTGAGCACGACGAGGTCGGGGCCGGCCGAAGAGGCTGGCGGTTGTTGCGCGCGGAGGGCCGGGGCGGCCAGGCCGGCGCCGGCAAGTGCGATCCAGTCGCGGCGGGTGTTCCGATGGTGCATGTTCGTTAGTATATTCGCGGCCGCGGCCTTGCGCTGCAACGGGCTGTGAGTTAACCGTAGAAGGGGAGGACCTTGAATGAAGCGAATCGTTTTGCTTCTCGCCAGCCTGTTGGTCGTGTTGTTGTCCTCAAGCTGCGGCCCCTCGGACGCAGAAAAGCGCGCCCAACAGGTCGCTCAAGCTAAGGACGACGCCCTGAAGGTGCGCGAGCAACTCGCGCAAGCCAAGACTGCCGCAGATGCCGAAAACCTGCGCCAGCAAATGATGAAGGTGTTGAGCGACGCCGGCCTTATGCCGGAATCGATTCACTTTACCGATGCCGAATTGGCGGATTACGTGAAAGCCGCGAAGGCTCGGGAAACACCGCCTCCGCCGCCCAAACCGGCTAAGACAGTGCGCCGCGGTAAAGGCAAGCGGAAGGGGTAAAGGCTTCGGCGCTATTGGCGGGCGAATTTCGTCACGCCTCGCAGATTCGCTTCAGCGGAATAGAGGTTGCCTGCCGCGTCGATGGCGATGCCTTCTCCCATCGCGCCGTCCGGGGAATTCGGCACCATGTGGGGCGGTATAAAGATCGTCACTTTGCCATCTTTGAGACTGCCGACCCGGATTCCGCGCTGCCAGCCGGGGTGCACCTTTTCGGTTGACTCGGAGTCGGTGGTGTAGATAATGTCGCTCTTGTCGATAGCCAACCCGCTGGTTCGGCCAAATTCATCGTATTCGCGGATGAATTTTCCGGACTTCGTGAGAAGTTGAATGCGATGATTATGGCGGTCGGCGACCACCAGGCGGCCCTGAGAATCGAAGGCCAGCGCGTGGGGAGTGCGGAACTCACCGGGCGCGGTTCCGGTTTTGCCGATGACCCGAAGGAACTTGCCGTTCTTGTCGAAGACCGAGATACGACCGATCAGATTCGGATCGGTCACGTCGGTATGGCTCTCGGCAACATAGACGTCCCCGTTGTCTGGATCGGTCACTACTGCGGCCGGGTCGGTGAGAGCTTCGGGCGGATTTCCGTGCACACCCGGCTTCCCCAACGTCAACAGGAGCTTCCCTTGGGGACTGAACTTGAAGACGGCGCTTCCTTTCTTGTCTTCGCCGGGGAACTTCTTGAGGTCATCGGCGCTGGGGGCGCGCGAATCGGTCACCCAAACGTTCCCATCGCGATCGACATGGATCCCATGCGGCCAGACGAATAGGCCCCCGCCAAAACTACGGACCTCCTTGCCGGTCTCATCAAAGAGGTGGACGGGGTTCGCTGGAGTGCCGAGGCAGCCGGGGGTTGTGCCAGGCGAGCAGCGGTCGGTGGCCCAAATAGACTTGCCATCGCGGTCGATGGCTACACCGTTGGAACCACCCCAGGGCCTTTTCTCCAGAGTCAGAACGGCCCAATCGCGGATCACGCGATAGGGGTTGGCGCCGCTGTTCACCGGCTGGACCCGATCCGTCCGCGGCGTGCCGCCGCGCTGCTGGGCGTAGATGCCAGCTCCCGGGGCGGCGGCCCAGAGGACGAGCATCCCAACGAGGAACCCGGATCTCGCAATATGGAACATCTGCCGCCTCCTTTTCGCTACTTCCAGTTTTGAATGGCCTTGTAGTGCAAGGACTCCGGAGGGAGTTCGGTGAGCTCGATGCGGCCCATGTACGGGTCCGTGATGTTGGCGAGGATGGCCTTGGTGTCGCTGGTGACGGGATCTGAGACGGTCAGACCATTTTTCCGGAATCGCGCGACGGCCTCGGCCACACTGCCGACGTGGAGCCCGTAGTGAGAAAAGCCTGCGGGCCGCTGCTGGGTGACCGGATTGAGCTCGAGGAAGGTGGTTTTGCTGATCTGTAGATAGACGAGCCTAGGCTGCCCTTTCTCATCATTGACGCGGAACGCTTCGCGGTAGCCCATCTTTTGCGTGTAATACGCAACGGCCTCATCGATGTTGGGCACGCTGATTCCCACGTGGTTCATCATGACTACATTTGGATTCGAATTCTGCGCCGTCAATACCTGGATTGCCAGCCCGGCGAAAAGTCCGGCCGCGAAGAGCATTAGGCCACGCATTGAGCCTCCGTTCCATGAATGATTCATGGCCCAATTATTCTGCTACAGGCAGGAGGGGAATACAAGGTGGCTGGGGTGGGCAATCCTGCCCGCACCCGGCTTTCAGCCGGCTGGACCCGCTGGAAAGCGGGTCCGCAGCCAAGACTGGCTGCCCACGCTGAAAAAGACTACCGCTGTCCGTACGTCGCCTTCGGCCCGTGCTTGCGGAAATAGTGTTTATCGCGGAGCGCATTCGAGAGCGGCGCGGCTGCGGGGTTGATGGTCATCGTTTGCCAGGCCATGGCCGCTAGCTCCTCTACGATCACGGCGGTATGGACGGCATCCGTCACCGACTTTCCCCAGCAGAAGGGCGCATGTCCGGCCACCAGTGCCGCGGGGCAGCCGAGCGGGTCGCGTTCCTGCAGTAAGCGGATAATGGCCTCGCCGGTATTGGCTTCATAGCCGGACTCGATCTCCGAGGCCGTGAGTTCCGCGGTTACCGGTACCGCGCCGCAAAAGTAATCCGCGTGAGTCGTGCCGAAACACGGAATTTCGCGGCGCGCCTGCGCCCATGCCGTGGCATGGCGGGAATGCGTGTGCGCCACGCCGCCAATCGACGGAAACGCGCGATACAGCGCGGCGTGCGTAGGCAGGTCCGAAGACGGCCGCAGCGAGCCTTCCACGATGCGCCCTTCGAGATCGGTAATGACCAGATCGGATGGCCGCATGGTCTCATAAGGAACGCCGCTAGGCTTTATCACAATGAGACCTTCTGTGCGAGACACGCCGCTGGCATTCCCGAACGTGTAGATCACCAGGCCGCGCCGCACCAGTTCCAGGTTGGCTTCGAAGACCTCAGTCCGCAGCGTTTCCAGCACTCTTCCCTCCCCGGACTTCCGCCGCAATCCGGCGCAGTTCCGGCAGCACGCCGCCGATCGCGGCCGCTTCCGACCGCGGCTGGCCGAAGCCAAAGTACAGTTTCCGATATATCTCGTACAGGCGGGCGTATGTGCTGCTCGCTGCCGCATCGGGGTTGACCACCAGAAACCCCGGACAGAGCTTGTCCTGCGCCTCTTCGATGGCGCGGAACGCGCCCGCGGCAAGGAAGGCGAAGATCGCCGAACCGAGACTGGTCACATCGCCCTTGGGCACCAGAATGGGCTTGGCCATCACGTTCGCGTACACCTGGTTGAGCACCGGGTTACGCTGGGGAACACCGCCGCCGTTAATGACCCGTTGCACAGGGACGCCGTGCTCCTCCATCCGTTCGAGAATCACGCGCGTGTGGAAGGCGGTTCCCTCAATGGCCGCAAACAATTCGTCCTGGGCCGTATGGATGAGCCGCCATCCCAGCGTTACGCCGCCTAGTTCCGGGTTTACAAGGACGGTCCGGTCGCCGTTATCCCAAGTCAGCCGCAGCAGCCCGGTTTCGCCGGCCAGATAGCGATCGAGCCCCGCGGATAGCTCGGACACCGTCCGGCCGGCCCGGCGCGCGATCGCTTCGAAGATGTCTCCAGTCGCCGAGAGGCCCGCCTCGATGCCCACGCGTGCGGGATCCACCGACCCGGGAACCACGCCGCACACGCCGGGGACCAGCTCGGGCTTCTCTCCAATCGCAATGATGCAGGTGGAGGTGCCGACCACGTTCACCACATCGCCGAGCCGCACACCCGCGCCGATAGCGTCCCAATGCGCATCGAAGGCGCCCACCGGGATGGGGATTCCGGCACGCAAGCCGAGGCGCTCAGCCCACACCGGAGCGAGGCGTCCCGCGATCTGATCCGAAGTGCCGTAGCGCCCGGTCAATTTGCCGCGCACGCCCGCGAGCAGAGGATCGATTCCCACCAAAAAATCTTCGGGCGGCAGGCCTCCCCATTGGGGATTCCACATCCATTTATGGCCCATCGAGCAAACGCTGCGCGGGGCCACGGCCGGTTCGGTTATCCCGCACAACGTGGCGGCGACCATGTCGCAATGTTCCAGGGCAGTTCCGAACCGCTGGCGCTTTCCCGGATTGTGGCGCAGCCAGTGCAACAGCTTGGCGAAGCCCCACTCCGAAGAGTAAACGCCACCGCACCAGCGAATGGCTTCCAAATCCACCGCATGCGCCGCCGCAGTGATCTCCGCGGCCTCTTTCCAAGCCCGGTGGTCACACCAAAGGTAATAATCGTCGAGCGGCTGGAGGTGTTGGTCGACTGGGATTACGCTCGAGCCGGTGGTATCCAGCGCCAGGGCTTCCACGGCCGCGCCATCGATACCGGCAGTTGCCACAGCCAGCCGCATTGCCTCCGCCAAGGCCCGCATGTGTTCGGCGTGGCTCTGCGTGGCGTGATCGGGATCGTCCTGGCGGCGCTCCAGGGGGTATTCCGCCGTCCCGGCGCCCAGCCGCCCGCGCGCGCTGTCGAAAATGGAAACGCGTACGCTCAGTGTCCCGAAATCGACTCCCGCGACGATGCTCATGGCCGTACGAAAACCCCATGGTAGCCTGAAATCATGCGGTTCTCCGAGTCGATTTTCGCCACCCGTTTCCAGATCACCCGCAGCGATTTGGAAAAATACCTGGCGGAAGCGCTCTCCCATGGCGGCGATTATGCCGACCTCTATTTCGAGTACCTGCGCACCAGTTCTATCGGGATCGACGAATCGATCGTCAAGAGCGCGGCGCAGGGCGTTTCCATGGGCGTGGGCGTGCGTGTGATTGCCGGCGAGCGCACCGGTTACGCTTATAGCGACGATCTATCGCCGGAAAAGATCCGCAAGGCCGCGCACGTGGCGGCATACATTGCGGCGGGTCCCAGCAAGGTGGAGAAATTCAATTTGCAGGAAGGGCGGCGGCACGATCTCTACCCGGTGGTCACCGCGCCGAATGAAACGGCTTTCGCCGAGCGCGTTGAACTGGTACGGCGGGCCGACCGCGCCGCGCGCGCGTACGATTCGCGCATTTTCCAAGTACAGGCCGTATACGCCGATAACCTGCGGCAGGTAATGGTGGCCACCAGCGACGGCGTGCTCACGCTGGACCGTCAACCCCTCGCCCGGATGAGCGTGACCGCGATGGCGCGCGACGGCGAAGGCGCGCCCCAACAGGGCCATTCCGGCGGCGGAGGGCGCGTGGAGCTGGGTTTTTTTCAAAACGAGAAGACGCCCGAGCATTTTGCCCGCGAGGCTGCCCGCGAAGCTCTGGTCATGCTGGGGGCGGTGGAAGCGCCGGCGGGGGAAATGACGGTCGTATTGGGCCCGGGCTGGCCCGGCATTCTACTGCATGAGGCTGTCGGTCACGGCTTGGAGGCCGACTTCAACCGCAAGGGGGTCTCTGCCTTCAGCGACCGCATTGGCCAGAAGGTGGCCAGCGAACTGTGCACGGTGATCGACGATGGCACCATCAACAGCCGCCGCGGATCGCTCAACGTGGATGACGAAGGCCAGCCCACGCAGCGCAACGTGCTTATCGAAAATGGCGTGCTTCGCGGTTACCTGCAGGACAAGCTTTCCAGCACGGTTATGGGCGCCAAGCCCACCGGCAGCGGCCGGCGCGAAAGTTACGAGCACATGCCCATGCCGCGCATGACCAACACGTTCATGCTGGCGGGAGAAAGCGAGCCGGAAGATATTATCCGCTCCGTTCCAAAGGGCCTTTATTGCGTGAGTTTTGGCGGCGGCCAGGTGGATATAACCAGCGGCAATTTCGTGTTCTCGGCTTCGGAAAGCTACCTTATTGAGGATGGGAAGGTCACGCGGCCGGTGCGCAATGCGACGCTCATTGGAAACGGCCCGGAAGCTCTGAAATACGTCAGCATGGTGGGCAACGACCTGCGGCTCGACGAGGGCATCGGGGTCTGCGGCAAAGAGGGCCAGCAAGTACCTGTTGGCGTCGGCATTCCCACGATCCGCATTGACCGAATGACCGTAGGGGGCACGGCTTGAGCTCGAATCACCTGATGGAGCTTGCGGCCGATGTGGTGCAGCGCGCCATGGCCGCGGGCGCGACGGATGCCGAATGCACCATCGCCGAAGGCGACGAGTTCTCCGCCAACGTGCGCATGCGCGAACTGGAAAATTTGAAGGAAGCGGGCTCGCGCGGGGCGGGCGTGCGCATCCTCATCGGCCGGAAGACCGGGTCCTCTTCCACATCTGACCTTTCCCGCGAGGGCATCGAGCAACTGGTGCGCTCGGCAATCGAACTGGCCGACGTGACCAATGACGATCCACACGTGGGACTCCCCGAACCAGAGGAGCTCGGCTCGATCAGCGGCGACTTGTGCCTCTCCTCGCCGGATGTTGGTCAACTGGAAACGGAGTTGAAGATCGAGACCGCCAAGCGCGCGGAAGAAGCGGCATTGTCGGCCGATCCGCGGATTTTCAACTCCGAAGGCGCTTCCTTCGATACGCATACCGGGCGGCATGTTTTTGCGAACTCCCGCGGTTTTGCGGGCGAGTATCGGACTAGCTACTGTTCGCTGAGCGCCGTCCCGGTGGCGCGCGAAGGCGAATCGATGGAGCGGGACTACTGGGATTCGTTGGCGCGGGGCTACGCCGGTCTGGAACCGCCCGAGCAGGTCGGCCGCGAGGCTGCGAGGCGTGCCCTCCGCCGCTTGAACCCGGTGAAAGTCGACACCCAGAGAGTGCCCGTGGTCTTCGAGCCGCGAGTGGCGCGCGGCCTCGTGGGACACATATTCGAGGCAATTCACGGCATGGCCGTCTATCGCCACCAGTCGTTCCTGGCTGGGAGACTCGGCGAAAGAGTGGCTAGCGAAAAGGTGACCGTCATCGACGACGGCACAATTCCCGGCCTGTTCGGCACTTCCCCCTTCGATGATGAAGGTGTGCCCTCGCGCCGGACCGTCGTCATTGAAAAAGGCATACTCAAAAGCTACCTGCTCAACTGCTATGCGGCCCGCAAGCTGGGCATGAAGACCACGGGGAACGCCTCGCGCGGGCTGGCAGGAAATGCGGGAATCGGCCATGGCAACTTCTTTTTGGAGAGGGGCGCGGAAACGCCGGAGCAGATCATCGCCGGAATCCCCAACGGTTTTTACGTCACCCAGATTGTCGGCTTCGGAGTGAACATCGTAACCGGCGATTACTCACAAGGCGCCTCCGGCTTGTGGATCCGAAACGGCGAGCTGGCCTTCGCGGTTTCAGAAGTAACCATCGCGGCGAACCTGAAGGAAATGCTGCTGGGCCTCGATGCGGTCGGCTCCGACTTGCAATTTCGCGGGTCGGTGGCCGCGCCCACCCTCAAAATAGGAGAGATGACGGTTGGCGGAAAATGAGACCACGCGCCGGGTTGCCGTACCGCCCGCGGCCATTATTGTAGCGGTTGTGCTAGTCGCCGGTGCTACCGGGTTTTGGTATTTGGAGCGCGCCTCCAACCAACCGCCTCCGTCTCCACCGCCCCTCACGGGCGAGGCTAAGGCTTACGTCCGCAATTTAAAACTGAGCGGCGTGGATATGAGCGCGCGTGAGGATTACTTCAAGCAGCGCATCGTGGAGATCACGGGCAATATTCAGAACGCCGGCGATCGCCTGTTGCAGATCGTGGAAATCAACTGCGTTTTCTATGATCCGTATGGGCAGGTGGTGCTGCGCCAGCGAGTGCCAATCGTCGGCAGCAAAGCCGGAGGCCTATCGCCGGGCGCCACCAAGCCATTCCGGCTGCCATTCGACAACATCCCCGATAGCTGGAACAATGTCATGCCGCAGATGGTCATCGCCCGGATTGCTTTTCAATAAAGCCGAATGCACAAAGCCGTTCTTTTAGACCTGGGCAACGTCGTCATCCCTTTCGATTTCAAACTGGCCTATCAGGCGCTGGCGGCCGGTTGCCGGCATGAGCCGATGGAAATCCGCAGGCGCATCGCGGCATCGGGCCTGGTGGCGCCGCTGGAGAAGGGCTTGCTGGATCCGGAGGATTTCGTGAAGCAGCTATCCACGGCACTGGACCTCGAGTTGGATCACGACAGCTTCTGCCGCGCCTGGGCCGGCATTTTTCACGGACAGATCATCCCCGATGAGATGCTAGAATCGCTCGCCGCGCGCTACCGGCTCTTGCTGCTATCGAACACCAATGCGATTCACTTTCAGATGATCCGCGAAAACTACCCGATGCTGCGGTATTTCCACGATTTCGTGCTCTCGTATGAAGTGCACGCGGCCAAACCGGAGCCGGAGATTTTTCAGGCAGCCATCCGACGGGCGGGGTGCCGGCCGGAAGAATGTTTCTTCGCGGACGACATGCCGGAAAATGCCGAAGCGGCCCGCCGCGAGGGCATCGACGCCGTGCAGTTCGAGTCGCTGGAGCAATTGCAGCGCGAGCTTCGGGCGCGGGGCATCGAGTGGGAGTGAGCTTGTCTCCGAAATCCGCTTGACCTATCTACGGCTGACAGGTTGACACTGGAATCAGGAACGATGCCGCTGACCATTAGCAAGCTGGCGCGGGCCTGCGGCCTGAGCCGCACAACCGTGCTGTATTACGAATCGGTGGGACTGCTCCCGCCGTCACGCCGTAGCGCTGGCAATTATCGGATGTATTCCGACCGGGACCTCGCCCGTCTGCGCGAGGTCTGTGCTTATCGCGCCAGTGGGTTAAAGCTCAGCGACATCCGTTCCATCCTCGACCGGCCAGCCGGCGAAGCCGCTGGAGTCCTCCATCGGCGGCTCCTGGAGATCGCGAGCGAGATTGAGACGCTGCGCGATCACCAGCGCGCCATCGCGCGGCTGCTGGGAGGAACGAATCGCTTAAGGAGAAATCGAATGGTGACCAAACAGAAGTGGGTTGCGATCATGCGGGCGGCGGGCTTCAACGATGAACAAATGCACCGCTGGCACTGTGAATTTGAAAAATCCGCGCCGGCTGAACACCAGGAATTTCTGGAATTGCTGCACATCCCCGCTGACGAAGTGAAGCAAATTCGCGAGTGGTCGGCTGGAGGAGCGTAACCGGGTTGTTCGCGTTTATCGCACGAGCGAAGCAGTCAGCCCCGGAAAAAACCAGGGCTAACTGCGTACTTCTGATCATCCTCCTCAAAAGCTGAACTTCAAAGCGAACTGCATAATTCGCGGATTCACGGTGGTTGCGGTGATTTGCCCGAACGTGCTCGGAGTGCTCACGGCCGCCGCCGGGTTGGCGAACTGCGCATGGTTAAAGAGGTTGAAGAATTCGGTCCGGAACTGCACCTGGGCCTTTTCTTTGATCCGCGTGTCTTTGATGATTGAGAAATCCCAGTTGAACTGGCCCGGCCCGAGGAGAATGCCGATACCCGTGTTGCCGAAAAGAGTTGAATTATCCGTGGCGAAAGGTGCTACCGGAGGAGCGCAGAAGGCGCTCGCGTTCATGTAACCCGAGCCGCCGCTCTTGCCGCCCAGCCGCGATTCGATGCCGCCGGAAGTGGCAATCTGTCCGTAGGTCGTGCCTGGGCAGATCTGGGCGCGGGCGGTGTCGTAGTTGCCGATGTTGTATACGGTGCCGCCACGCGAGTCGGTAATCGTGATCGGCGTGCCGTTCTGAACGGTGGTCACGCCTAGCACGCTCCAACCATTCGCCAACACCCCCATTCCTCCTTTGTGGGTGCCGAACGGCAGTGAGTAGATGTAGTTTACGATGAACCGCTGCGGGTGGTTGAAGGTCACCGGCCCGTACTGCTGCCAGAGATTATTCGGGTTGTTGCTGTCTCCACCGTTTCCGGCGGCATTGCCCTGATACATGTCGCTGAGGTCTTTGCTCCAGGTATAAGAACCCGAGAGCGTCAAACCGTAAGAGAACGATTTGCGGACGGAAACCTGGAGGCTGCTGTAATTAGCGGCGCCGTCGAATGCCGTGATCTGGAAACCGGAGGGTTGGTAACCCAGAATCGGCGTGCGCAGCGCCGCGTTCTGGGTGGTGTTGAACGTCAAACCGTTCACCGGGTTGCTCGGGCTGGCCAAAGCCGGCGTGTTCACGGTGTGATATTGATCGATCAGGTTGATGGAACTGGAACCGACATAGCCCACCTCGAGTACCCAGCGCGGGGCGAACTCATACTGCACGCCCAGGTTGTACTCGCGAGTGAGAGGCGTGTGCAGATTTTCGTCTATCGAAGGCGTATTGAGGGCCGAGGTCAGCCCGGTTTGGAAATTCGCCCAGCGCGGCGCAAAGGTGCCCAGAGGCGTGCTCGGATAGGGGTTCTGGCTGCTGTACTGATACGCGCCGCTGTAATCCAGCGTGACGGCATAGGGATATCCTTGTTCGAGCCCGTGCACGAACGTGCCGCCGCCGATCCGGTCATAGAACATGCCGAAGCCGCCGCGAACCACCAGTTTTCCATTCTGCTTGGGCTGCCAGGCAAATCCGATGCGCGGCGCAAAGTTGTTCAGTGGGGGTCCCGAACGCACGGGTAAACTACGATTGGAAATCAGCACTCCATCCGGAGGATTGGGGTAATGCGCCGTGTAGTTGTTGGGAACGACGTATCCCACCAGGCCGGCGCCTGACGTCGTGGGTCCGCTGGGCGGAATCGGTACCGACTGAATCCGGCTGAGCCAGAAATTCGTCAGGTTTCCGTATTTGTCACTGTAGCTGCCATCGTATTCCCAGCGCACGCCGAGGTTCAGGGTGAGCCGCGAGCTCACCTTCCAATCATCCTGCACGAAGGCCCAATGGTTGTGCTCCACATAGTTGTGAACAATGCCGTTAGGTCCGCTGCGAACGCAGAAAAGGCATTGCAGGATGTTGCTGAGGATGCCGCCGTTGGTATTGCCCGGATTGCCCGGGTTGCAGGTGGCATCTCCTGGGGTGCAGCCAGCGCGCCCGATCAGATAGTCGGCCATGGAGCCATAGAACAGGAAACCGCGCTCCAACCCGGCAAACGTAATCGGCCACTGCGAGTATTGAAATTCGTAGCCGGCGCGAATCGTGTGGCGACCGTGGGTCCACGAAATCTGGTCGCCGTATTCCATTTGGTCCGTGGGGCTATTGCTGGGGTAAAGCGAGCCGTTGAGGCTGGGACCCCCGATGATGACGGTCACCGGCAGTTCGGTCATAGTTGGAACGATGGAGGCCTGCCCGATGGCTTGCGGTGTCGTGAGCGTGGTATCGCTGCCGTGCTGCCCATTCCGCTGGCCAGCTACATGCAATTCGTTGACGAAGTTGTTCGTCACCAGCGTCGTCAGCTTGGTCACGGCTTCGATGTTGCTGTACTTCAATGTGATCGGCGTGCCCGGCAGGTTGTTCGAAATCGGCTGCAAGGTATCGCTGGAGGTCCAGAAATACCGCGCCTGAAATGTGTTCTTGCTGTTGAGCTGGTAATCCACATTTTGGATGAACTGGTGCTCCGTGTAGCGGTCTGGGCTGCTGAATAATACGGGGCCGTATTGGCCGGTCGGATTACCGGGAATATAATACTGCCCGTTCGGCAGTTTCAGGTTCAGCATCGCGAGCGCGACCGGGTTGATGTTCGAGCCGTCGCAGGCGACTTGCATTCCGGTCAGAGGACCCAGCAGCGTGTTGTATGGGTTGGGAACACCCGCCGGTGTGGGGTGATTGGCCGGGCACATGGCCGCCCCCACACTTTGCGCCGTTCTGGTCTGCGGCAGAGGAAACAGGAACTCGTTCGCGGAACCGACGTAGCCGTTGATCTGTCGGGTCTCCTGGTAGTTGGAGTAGAAGAACAGCTTGTCCTTCTTGATCGGTCCGCCGACCGATCCGCCCACCTGGTTCTGGTTGAACACCTGATTCGTGCCGCCGCCGTCGCGATTGTCAAAGAAGCTGTGGGCGTTCAGCGCTGTATTCCGGAAAAACTCCCAGACCCCGCCGTGGAACTGATTGGTGCCGGAGCGCGTGACCACATTGACATTGGCGCCCGGGTGCGCGCCGTAACTGGCGTCATAAGTGGAAGTCTGGATTTTGAATTCCTGAATGGCGTCCGGATTGGGAATGCCGATTCCGGTATAGATCCCGGAGTCGTTGGCGCTGCCCGTATTCGCGGTATTGACGATGGAAACCCCGTCCATCTGGTAATTGTTATTCTGCGGATCGACCCCGTTGACGCTGATGTCCATGGTGGCGCGCCCCAGCGCGGCTGCGTTATTGACGCTGGCCTGCGCACCAGGGGCCATGCTCAGAAGCTGCGTATAATTTCGGTTGCTCAGCGGCAGGCCCACGACCTGCTGGGAAGTCACGGTAGTTCCTAGAGTAGAATCCGCGGTTTGCAGCACGGGCGCTTCTGCTTGTACCTCGATGGCCTCCGATTGTTGCCCAACCTGCAGCGACTGGTTAAGCACCGCCGTCTCCGTCACGGCCACCGCAACGGGCGGAATTTCGGCCACCTTGAACCCGGCGGCTGTAAACTTCACTTTATAATTGCCTGGCGGGATCAACGAAAAACGATATTGCCCGTCCGCGCCCGTGGTGACGGTGCGCACTTGCCCGTTGTCGGCATTAGTAATTGTCACCGTCACGTTGGGGATGACTGCTCCCGAAGGATCCGTTACGGTTCCGGTGAGCGCGCTTGTTCCCGAAGATTGACCCATCAGGTTCGGTGCGGCTCCCACTATCCACATCAGTACGGCCAAAACTACGAACCAGCAAACTGTCGATTTTTTCGATTGCATCCTAATCCCCCGAAGCATCGGCGTGAAGCAGCGACATATGTCGGGTACACCCCTCCACGACTGCAGAGGGCGACCCCCAACCAAGGCGATTGTATGCAAGTCCTCTCCAAACGAGGCGTCAAAAGAGCGTCAAATTTTTTTAGATCTGTAACACCCTATGGCTTTTTCCGTCTTTCGCCCCCATGGATCCGGAGGGTGCCGTGCCGTCGAATTGCTCCAACCGTTGTGATATACTCCCCACACTGGAAGTGAAAAGCGCGTCGAGTTTTTGAGGCGGCGTTACACGGGGGTCCTTGTGGACAAGATAACGTTTGGCCCGTTTTGTTTGGATTTCGCGTGCACTCGGTTGTCTCGGGATAGTGTCGAACTGGATTTGCGGCCGCAAGCTTTGCAAGTGCTGAAGGTCCTGACCCATAAAAGCGGCCAGTACGTGGATTATGAGCAGATGCTCCGGGAAGCCTGGGATGGCACCCTGGTTTCACGGCATACAGTCGCGGTGACTGTCGGCGAAGTCAAAAAAGCCTTGAAAGAATATGGTTCCTGGATCAGTTACCGGCCAAAGCTCGGTTACCGCTTCGACGTTCCGCAGACCGACGATCTGATCCGCAAGGGCTGGCACTACTGGGGCAACCGCACGCGCGAAGGGATCCAGAAAGCCCTCGACTGTTTTCAGGAAGCCGCGCGCCAGGACGAAACGGATTTCCGCGCGCATGAAGGGATTTCTCTTTCTTACTTAACCTTGGGCGCTTGCGGCATGCGCCCGCCGCGCGAAGTATATAGCGCTTTCCTGGAAGCACACAAGCGAGCCGTGGTGCTGGCCGGCTTGACCCCGGAACTGCGGTCCGATCGCGGCCACGGCTTGCACATGTTCGAGCATCGTTTCGCCGAGGCGGAAGCCGACCTCCTGGAAGCTCAGCGCGAAAAGCCGCGCGCTGCCAATGCCGTCCGATTGATGATGTTGTATACAGCCCTGGGCCGACTGGATGAAGCACTCGATGTCTTGACTGAGGCGTATACCTTAGAACCGCTTTGGCCCATGCTGCCCGCCGCCGAGATCAACGTGCGGTTCATCCGCCGGGAATTCGATTGCGCCGTAGCCTGCGGTAAGCAAGCACTGGAACTGCACCCCTACGTGCATTTGGTCCGGGTCTTTTATGCCCAAGCATTAGAATACTCGGGAAAAGTGGAAGAAGCGCTGGTCCAATACCGGGTGGCGTGCGTCATGTGTCCGGATCTTCCCTGGTTCAAAGCTATGGAGGGCACGTGCCTGGGCCGCCACGGCCGGCAATCCGAAGCGCGGCGGATCGTCGTGGACCTGGAGCAACTTCGCTCCACGGAATACGTGGACGCTTATTACATGGCATTGCTTTACGACGCGGTGGGCGACCGCGACCGTGCTTTCGCCGAAATGGACCGGGCCCTAGAGGAAAACTCCGCCACTTTGAACATCGTTGATGTAGACCCCAAGCTCGACTGCCTGCGCCGCGACCCGCGCTTCGCCCGCCTGCGGCACAGCATCTTTGCCGGAACCGAACAAGCCCTGGCATTCGGCTCCGCGGTTTAGTTGCTCAGGAAACCACTGGATATAGAGCGGTCCGAGGATATACCGGGCATAGGTGCAAGATTAGACCGAGCGGCAACCGCAAGGGCCGTGGGTGAGGATCTCATAAGGTTCGCCTGTTACGGTCTCCGGCTCGGCGTCGAATGTACCTCGTCTCAATTTCGGTCCGCTCAATCGTTCCGGTGGAAAAGCGCCTCCGGTACGCCGCCGGCGAAATGCCCACGGCGCGTGCGAAGTGAACCCGCAACGTGGCTGCCGATTCCAGACCCACTGCCGCGGCCACCTGGTCGATGCTCTCCGCCGTCTTTTCGAGGCGCCGCTGCGCCGCCATGACGCGCTGATGCATCAGCCACTGGTGCGGCGTCGTGCCATTCTGCCGCACGAACTGGCGCGCGAAGGTCCGCGGCGACATCGCGGCCCGCCGCGCCAGATCCTCCACCCGCAGCGCCCGCGCCAGATTCGCCTGCGCCCACACCAGCACCGGCGCCAGGCCCTCCTCACTCGGGTCCCGCAGCGGCTCGGCCACGAATTGAGCCTGCCCGCCGTCCCGATGCGGTGGCATCACCAGCCGCCGCGCTACCGAGTTCGCAACTTCCGCCCCATAGTCCCGCCGCACCACGTGCAGACACAGGTCGATCCCCGCCGCACTGCCCGCCGATGTCAGGATGCTGCCCTCATCCACATATAGGCGGTCCGCTTCCACCTGAATGCGCGGATAACGTACGGCCAGCCGCTCCGCATACCGCCAATGTGTGGTGGCCCGCTTGCCATCAAGCAGCCCCGTGGCCGCGAGCACGAAGGCACCGGAGCAGATCGAAACCAGCCGTGCCCCCGCAGCATGCGCCGTCCGTAGCCTGCGGAGCAGCGCCTCGGGCGGAGCTTGGTCCACGTGCCAGCCGGGAACGATGATGGTCCCCGCGCTGCGCAGCACACTAATCCCATGCGGCGCCTGAACGCGAATCCCGCCCGTGCCCCGCAGCGGCGCGCGGTCCAGGGAGAAGACCCGGAACTCATACCAGGGGACGTTCAGCTCCGGCCGGGACAGCCCGAACACCTCCGAAACGATTCCCAGCTCGAATGTGCCCATGCCGTCATACGCCATGGCGGCAAGCTTGCGCGGATCGCGGAGAGCCATGGCAGGATTTTAGCGCATATTGGCATTTCTGCCTCTCGACCCCGGCTGCCAGAACGCGCGAAAGTAGTCCCATGACCGCCCTCGAACACTTCGAAAAACTGCTCGAATTCGAAACCGACTGCTGGGATGTCCACGAGGATCTCCAGTCTGGGCAACCCGATTACATCCTTCTGGATGTCCGCAGCCCGGAAGCGTATGCCGCCGGCCACGTCCCCGGAGCCATCAACCTGCCCCACGGCCGAATCGTCGAGCGCAGTCTCGCGGCATTCCGTGCCGGTGCCGCCTTCGTCGTCTACTGCAGCGGCCCCCACTGCAACGGAGCGGATAAAGCGGCAGTCCGCCTCGCGCGCCTCAATCGAAAAGTGAAGAAGATGCCGGGGGGCATAGCAGGCTGGAAGTGGGAGGGGTTCGAGTTGGAATAAGAAAGGCGTGCTTAGAGGAGCCGCGCATGCAAGAAACGCCGGAGCAGTATACCAAGCGCCTTCTGGGCCACGTCCACCGGAAAGATCCTTCGCGAGTACAAAGGGAGACGCCCAAAAAACTGGCGGCATGGATTCGGGGGTTGAGCGGCAAGCAGCTCACGCGCAAGCCCGCGCCTGGAAAATGGTCCATCGCCGAAATCCTCGCCCATCTCGCGGATACGGAAATCGTAGTCGCCTGGCGGTTGCGGCATATTCTGGGCAGCAACGGCGCTACCATCCAGTCTTACGATCAAAATGTCTGGGCGGAGACTTTTGATTATGTCCATCGGGATAGCCAGGATTCCTTGGAATTCTTCCGCGTGATGCGCGCCCGCAATTTAACGCTGCTCCAGGGATTACCTAAAAAACTGTGGGAGAACTATGGCGTCCACCAGGAACGAGGAAAGGAATCCGTAGTCCGCATCGTGCGACTGTACGCCGGACACGATCTGAACCACCTGGCGCAAGTGGAGAAGATTGCGAAGCAGAGTTAGCGCGTACCAGTTCAGGCCGACGCTGCCAGCGCGAACTCCTGGCGCCCCGCAAAGCGGCCCGGCCCTCGGAGCGCGCCGTCGAAAAATCCGAAGGAGCGCTATGTTCCGGCGGTGCACCTCGCCATGGTGTACGAAGGTATGGGCGAAACGGACCAGGCATTCGACTGGCTCGAAAAGGCCTATGCCGAGCGGTATTGGTGGATGATCGAGCTGAAGACTGACCCGCGCTGGGACCGGCTGCGCTCCGACGGGCGCCTTCACTCTCTGCTCCAGCGCGTGGGCCTGAGCGAAAACTAGGGATTGGGAGGGAGCCGCGGCTTCCGCCGCAGGTTCTCCCAGGGGATGAGCAGTCGGCAAGACCGTCTACTCCACCTCCCATCGCCACCGGTGCAATTCGGGGAGTCGAAGCTTAGACTTCGACCAGCCGCAACCCTGGTGCAATCCGCTTAAGGTCACCAGGGTCGCTGGTGACGACGGCTTGTCCGGCCCTTTGGGCGCAGATGGCAACGTGAGCGTCAACAATATCCGCCGTCCCGGTTCGGGCAAGCAAAAGGCCAACCGCAGTTGCGTCGGGCGCGTTAAGAGGAACCAGGTTCGTTCCGGGCTGACGAATGAGCCGCGAAAGGCGGGCCTGCCTGGCGGGATTCCGGATAGCTTGGGCGAGCGCCGTGGCCGGTACAGTCACGCGCATTTCGGATTCCATGGTGCGTCCAATCAACACGAGGACGCGGCGGTCGTTTCGGTCCAAGGCGATCAGCCCACCGGCGTCCAGCGTGATACCGTTCATGCCGCCTTCCTCTTTCTGGCGCCCCCTTTCGGTGGTTGGGGCGAGAGAATTCCATCCGCCCACGCGCGCTCTTTCTGTGTAACGGGACCACCGGTCTGCTGCAGCGCCTCGCGCAGCATTTCTCTCCATCCAGACACATCGAAGAGGGCCGTCCCGACGGCGTGCTTTACGAACGCAGAAACGCTGTCAGCCTGCCCGGCGGCTACCAGCGCTCGAATTTCGCGTAACTGCTCATCAGGCAATGTAACTGTAATTTTCCTGGTCGCCATACCGAATACCATACCATATGGCGGCCCGGATGCCTGCCCCATTATGGTGCGCCCGATGGGCTGCGTGAGGCCGGAAAACACGCCGGCCTACGGCCGGTTGGCCGGTTGGAAATCCGGCCGGCAGGCTGAAAGCCCGCCACACCAAATATACCTGTCGGAGTGGAGTGGAAATACTATTGGGCGAGGGCTTTTACGCCGGGCAACTCGAGGCCGGCCAGGAATTCGAGGGATGCGCCGCCGCCGGTGGAGACGTGGGTGATTTTGCCGGAAACGCCGGCGGCTTTCACGGCCTTTTCAGAATCGCCGCCGCCTACGATCGAGGTGGCGCCGGATTCCGCTACCGCTTTGGCCACCGCGACGGTGCCCCGATCGAAGGGCGGCTTCTCGAAGATTCCCATGGGGCCATTCCAGATCACGGTTTTTGCGCCGGAGATGACGCGGGCATAGTTTTCGACCGTCTTGGGGCCGATATCGACGCCGATTTTGCCGTCGGGAATGGTTTCCACGATTTCGTTCAGGGCGCCGGGCTGGATTTCGGAAACTACCACGTGATCGACGGGTAACAGCAGCTTGCCCCCAAGTTGGCTCCACAGCCTTTTGGCGAGATCGGTTTTATCTTCCTCCACCAGCGACTTACCGGTGGGCTGGCCTTGGGCTCGGAGAAAGGTATAGGCCATCGCGCCGCCGATGAGCAGCTTGTCCACGATTTTCCCGAGGTTTTCGATGACTTCGATTTTGTCGGAAACTTTGGCGCCTCCCAGGATCGCGACACAAGGGCGCTCGGGGTGGCTGGTCGCAATGCCGAGATATTTGAGTTCCTGTTCCATCAGCAGCCCAGCGGCGGCTTGCGGCACGAAGCGGACCATCCCTTCCGTGGAGGCGTGGGCGCGGTGGGCGGAGCCGAAGGCGTCGTTGACGTAGATATCGCACAGAGCGGCGAGTTGTTTGGCGAAAGCGGGATCGTTCTTTTCCTCCTCGGGATGGAAGCGCAGGTTTTCGAGCAGGAGCACTTCGCCGGGCGCGGGCTTCATCGCTTCTACCGAGGGCCCGACGCAATCGGGCGCCATTTTTACAGGGCGGCCCAGCAATTGGGCGAGGCGGCGGGCGACCGGCTGCAGACTCATTTCGGGATTGGGCTTGCCCTTGGGGCGGCCCAGATGAGAGGCCAGGATCAAGCCGGCGCCATGCTCCAGCGCATATTGGATGGTGGGCAGAGAGGCTTTGATCCGCTTGTCGCTGGTAATCTCCATCTGCCCCTGGCTGTTCTTTTCCAGGGGAACATTGAAGTCCACACGGATGAAAACCCGTTTTCCGTTCAGGTCGAGATCGCGGACGGAGGGGTAGGGCATGTCAAGGTCGAGAGTAACATGCGGCGGCAAAGTCGAGGGACGCTCCCTGACGGTCCCGGCTCGGTTTTGTCGCGGGTCCGATTACCCCAGTGGTACGGGGACGAAGATGGTTTGACCCTGCCGATTAATTAACAGCAGCGGGGGACGATTGGCGGAACTGGCGAGCGCCCGGCGGACGTCGTCGATGGATTTTACCGGTTGACGGTTTACCTGTTGGATGACGTCGCCTTGCTGGATGCCGGCTTGGGCCGCGGGTCCGGACGGGTCGATATCGGAGACCACGACGCCCTGAGTGCCGGCGCGGATGCCGAGTTGGCGCGCCAGGTCGCCGGTCAACGGCTCGACGGTGATGCCCAGCTTGGAGGCTCCCGCTCCGCCGCCCGCACCTTGCTGTTCGTTGTTGCTTGCGGCCTGCGCGTTGAACTCGCCTAATTTCACGTGCACATCCTGCTGATTGCCGTTGCGAAGAATCGTCAGCGTAACATCCGTGCCTGGAGCGGTGGCAGCGATCTCGTTGCGGAGGACATTGGTGTCATTCACGTCCTTGCCATTGAGCTTCAGGATCACGTCACCGGTTTTCAGACCCGCTTTGTCACCGGGGCCACCGGGAGTCACCGAGTTAATCAGAACGCCCCGAACAGCTTTCAAGCCCAAGCCCGCGGCCAGATCGCTGGTGACGCCCTGAATGCCTACGCCGAGCATCCCGCGCTGGACCTTGCCCTTTTGCACCAATTGGTCCAACACGGATTTGGCCATGTTGGAGGGAATGGCGAAACCGATACCGATGTTTCCGCCGTTGGAAGTGATGATCTGCGAATTGATGCCGATTAACTCGCCGCGTGTGTTGACCAGCGCGCCGCCGGAATTGCCCTGGTTGATGGGCGCATCCGTTTGCAGGAAATCCTGAAAGCTCCCGTTGCTCAAACCGGTGGCGCGGCCCTTGGCGCTGATGATGCCCGCGGTCACGGTTTCGCCAACCCCCAGCGGATTGCCGACTGCGAGAACCACATCGCCGACTCGCACCTGGTCGGAATTCCCAAGCTGCAAGACGGGAAGATCGCTCGCGCTGATTTTCAATACGGCCAAGTCGCTGGGCTGATCGGAGCCAATTACCTTGGCGGAATAGCTTCGGCGATTGCTGAGATCGACCTTGATCTCCTCGGCTCCATCAATCACGTGATAGTTGGTCACAATGTGGCCATCCGGCCGGACAATTACACCGGAGCCGAGGGCTTGCTCGACCTGGGTGCCGCCACCGCGGTTGCCTCCAAAGGAGCCGCCCTGGAAAAATTGTCGAAAGAAGGGGTCGTCGGAGAAAGGAAACTGCTGCGGCGCGCGCACCCGCTTGGAAGAGCGAATGGTAACGACCGCGGGCGCCACGTGGTCCACCACGTCGGCGTAGGAGAGCACGGGCCCGGTGCTCTTCATATTCCCGGAAGGGAGTTCCCGCGGAGCCGAGCCGGCATTGGTCGAACTCGGCTTATAGTATTGGCACGACGCAAGCAAAACACAGGCTGCGAAAGCTGCACAACCGTACTTCATGCCCAATACTTAGCACGTCGCTGGCCCGCGTGGGGAGAGAGATGTGTGCGGGGAGACGGTGATGGTTCGGCGCTGGAGAGAGGGACGCGGCTGCCGCCGCGTGTCCAATTACTCCGGCTGGACCATTTTGGCCTGCCGGAGCAATAGGAATTCGGATACGTTTTCGGACGTGACCATGCCGAGCAGTTGATCGTCGGCATCCATCACCAGGGCACAAGAGCCGGGGGCGGAGACCTTGGATAAAACATCCTGCAAGGAGGTTTCGGGAGAGAAGCGCGGAAACTCGCGATCCATGGCTCCTGCCACATATGCTTCGGCGCCGTCCCGCATCATGGCCCGCACCAGCCGGCGGCGGGTCAGGAGGCCTACGACCGAGTCGCCATGCATCACGGGAAAATCGTGCTGGGAGGTTGCCAATAGCAGGTTTCCGGCATCGCGGATGGTATCGCCATGTCGCAGGACGCGAAAGTCCGTGAGCATCGCCGCGCTCACGGGAAAACCGGCGGTGAGGATCCGGCCCCGCACGGCGGAACTTTCCTGCGAAGCGCCCAAATAAACAAACAGGGCCACGAACACCAGGATGAAATTGCTCCAAAGCAGCCCCACTAAGCCGAAGAGGACGGCCAGAAATTGGCCGGCCCGCGCGGCAATGCGGGCGGCTTCTTCCTCGGGTTTGCGCCGGGCGAGCAAGGAACGGAGGATCCGGCCGCCATCCATGGGAACCGCGGGCACCAGGTTGAAAAGGCCCAAGGCGAGATTACCGACAGCGATCCACTGGGCGAGTGTGGCATCGGTTGGCTCCTGCATTTGGCGAAACGGCACCAAGCCGCCATGAGTGGCGACCCAAGCCAACAGAGCGGCGGCGAGCAATAAGTTGGTCAGCGGGCCGGCCAAGGCGATCCAGAGATCTTCCCGCGGCTTCGGGGGCCTTTCGGGACGCGATATCCCGCCGATGGGAAACATGACGATCTCGATGGTGCCGATGCCATAATGCCGCGCGACGACGGTATGGGCGAGCTCATGCAGCAGCACCGAAGCGAATAGCCCCACGATGTAAAAGGCAGTGGAAACGCGCGATTGCTGCTGGCTCATGCCCAAGAAGAGCAAATACACCAGCATCAAGACAAAGGTGAAATGCAAACGGACGGGGATGCCGAGGATGCGGATGGTCGCCACGCTGCCCGGAATGGGCTTGGGTTGCTTATCGGCGGGCACTCCCTCTATTTTGCCCGATGTGGGCGCAAGAGGGAGTCCGCCAGGGCGATACCGGTAAGGGCCACGCTGGCGATTTCCTTACGGTGCAAGAGAAGGCGGCGGTATTTCCAGACCAGCCGGCGATACTTCCATCCGAGTTTCAGGGTTTTGATGCTCATGCGGTTGGATTCCAAACAAATTTCCCGTCGCGGTTGATGTAACCCCACGAACCTTCCAGTGCGACGGGCGCCAGATCGGCGGAAAATGGCCGGGCGTTATCGAACTGCGGATTAATCACCATCTTCCCGGTCTTGTCGATGTAGCCCCAGCGGTTCCCGGCGCGGACAGGCGCGCGGCCATCGGCAAAATCGCCGGCCGAATCGAATTGCGGGTTGACCACCATCTTGCCGGTTTTATCGATGAAGCCGATGCGGCCATTGCTGGAGACCAGCGCCAAGCCATCGGAGAATACGCGGGCACGATCGAACTGCGGGTTGATTACGAACTTTCCGGAGGGATCGATGTAACCCCATCGGCCGCCCACACGCACCGCGGCGCGATCTTCAAAAAAGCTGCTGGCCTCGTCGAACTGCGGATTGATCGCGATTTTCCCGGCGCGATCGATGTAGCCGTAGCGGCCGCCCATGCCGATGAGAGCGCGGCCTTCGGAGAAAGGCAGAGCATAATCGAATTGCGGCGGGATCTTCCATTGGCCGCTCTTATCGATGTAGCCCACCGCGGAGCCCTGCTGCGGCCGTACAGCGGCCAATCCTTCCGAGAACTGCAGCGGTACGGTAGAGGGATCTTGAAATTGCGGGCGAATGACCATCTTGCCGCTGCGGTCGATGAAGCCCCAGGCATCGGCCTGCCGTACGGCGGCCAACCCCTCCGAGAAGGGCGAGGCACTATCGAACTGCGGATTGATGACAATCTTTCCGCTCTTATCGATGTAGCCGGCGCGCCCGCCGATCGAGACGACGGCAAGGCTATCGGAAAAGGTGGAAGCTTCTTCGAATTGCGGCGGGATCTTCAGTTCTCCGCGGCTGTTAACGTAGCCTGTGCGTCCGTTCTGCCGGACTAAATAGAGACCATCGAGTTGCGCGCCGGGCCGCAGCGGCTCGCGCCGGCTGCAGGCCGCGGCGCAGCACAAAAGCAGCACAATGCCACTTGCGCGCATGGCCGAATCGCCTCCGGTTGCGAGGCAGCACGCGGCTTGCCAATGTGGTTCGTACTACGGTGTGCGGGGCTGTTCGAGGGCCGATTTGAGTACGTTTCCCGCCGCGAAGCGGGGCACGCGTTTGGCGGCAATCTCGATGGCTTTTCCATTACGCGGATTGCGCACGCGGCGCGCCTTGCGGTCGCTCACGCCGAAGGTTCCGAATCCTGAAATGGTGACGCGATCTCCTTGAATTAATCCGTCCTGAATTCCTTCGAGGCACGCATTCAGGGCACGCGCGGCCTGCGCCCGCGTCAGACTGGCATCTGACGCCATTTTCCCGATGAGATCTTTCCTGTTCACTGAGGCACCTAATGCCCGCGATAGATATCAAGATCCGGAGCCGAAGTCAATCGCGTTTAAGGGGGAGGCGGCCAGGAGCAAGAGCGGTGGATACTGGCGGTCAGCAGCCGGACCGGGGGGACCGGCGCGGACGGGGGCGTCCGCCCCACCCGGGAATTGTTGTGTGAGCCTTCAGATTTTTTCTTTAGCGCTGCGGATCTTGTCTTCCATGGTTTGTGGCCGGTCGGTGCGGGTGCCGAAGCGGAGGGTTGATGAGATGCGAGGGGCTCCCATCGAGTGTACGACTTCGTGGCACCGTTTGATGGCCGCGAAGACATCGTCCCACTCGCCTTCGATATTTGTGCCGTAGGCGTGCAGGTTGGTTTTGAGTCCCGCCTCCGCCAGGACGCGCTCACAGGCTGCGACTTCCTTCGAAACCGATACGCCGATGCCGATGGGCACCAGACAAAAATCTGCGATCACACGCATTACAGTCTCCTTTTTAGTTCACGCGCGCTACTTTTTTCGTTTCCATAAGCGAGTCGAGCAGCCGGAGTTGAATCGGCAGCCCGCCTACCGATGGAGCTACGCGGCGCACGAGGTCCTCAAAACCGGCCACGGCTTCGGGATAGTCCCAGACGCCCGCATTCACCACGAATCCAATCGCCGTACCGTCGTCCTTTGAGAGCACGACGGTGGCTCCGCGGTCTTCCAGGTATCCCGCCGCGCGGAGGGCTTGGCCGAGAGCTTGGGCATCGTTTTCAGTGGCGGAGCCGGAATAATAGACGGCATCGCGGGTTCCGATGGTAACTTTGCCGATTTCCACGGACTTGTGGACGGTCCAGCCGGAGTCTACGAGGCGGACCTCGAGGGGGTACCCGCCGATTGCGGGGGCTACGCGCCGCGCGATTTCTTCAAAGCCGGCGACGGTGGCGGGATGATTCCAGCCGCCATCGTTCAGGACGAAAGAAATCGCCGACACGCCTTTATTTTTGGACAGGAGCACGCTGGCGCCTTGATCGCGGAAGAAGCCGGTGTTGCGCAGCGCCTGGCCGAGGTTAGTGGCATCCGCCCTGTTTTCGCCACGTGAGTAAAAAACCGTGTCGTTGGTTCCGATGGTTACTTTGGAAGCCACGAGCTTGGGCCGGGGCCGCATCTTGACGACGAGTGCCGCCATGGCGATGGAGACGGTGATTCCCAGCGCCAGGGCCAGCCAGTTTGCGGCGGGCTTTCTCGGTTGATGCTTCATTGCCGGGATACGGGGCATGCGGCGATACCCGCATCCTTACAGGTGACCGATGGGGATGAAAAGCCACCGCTCGTTGACGGTCGCGGCTCGGAACGGAGACGAAGCCGGGAAGGCGAGAGAACGGTTTTTCCCAGAGTGTCCCGCATCAGTTAGATGAGGCGGCTCTCCAGCCTTCCGGCTGCGATCTCGCCGGCGATGGCCGCCACTTCCTGCTCCATGGGGCGATCCTCATTCTGAAAGTCGGCGGCATCCCGAACGCAGTCATAAATGCCGCGCGCGCCGCGGCCGAGGCCTTTGGGGCCACCTCGCAGATCCACGGCCTGAGCCGCCGCGAGCAGCACCATGGCGGTCTCATTGCGCAGGCACTCGAGCGCATCCATAGCGGTGACGGCGGCGTGCATCCCGAGGCTCACCACGTCCTGGTTGTACTCTTCGGTGGGGAGGGAATGGATGGAACTGGGGCCGGCCATCTGGCGCACGGCACAAGCCAGGCTGGTGACGCTCAACTGCATCCCTTTGAAGCCGGAGTTCAGGCCCGGTTGCGGGGCGAGATTGGCCGGCAGGCCGTTATTGAAGCGCGCATCCACCAGCACCGCCATCAAGGCATTGCCCCAGTTGGCCATATTGGCGAAGTCGATCTTCCACGCGTCCATGACGCGCGCCATGTGCCCACCATAGAAGTTGCCGGCGCGATAGAGGGCGCCGGTTACGGGATCGACCAGCGGGTTATCGTTGGCGGAATTGATTTCCCGCTCGATCACGGCGCGCGCATCTTCGAGCGCTTCCCACACGGGCCCAAGGCCTTGGGGGACACAGCGTAGCGAATACGGACTCTGGCGGCTCGATTCCGCCACATACGCTGAGCCATCCACGGCTTCACGAATAAACGCGGCCACGGCGATCTGCCCGGGGTGGCCCTTGCGTTCGTGCACCCAGGCGTCAAAAGGTTGCGCGGGGGCCATGAGGGCTTCCACGGAGAGCGCTACGGCGCCGAGCAGCGCGCGCAGAACAGAGACGGCGTCCTTCCAGAGCAGCGAGGCAGATGCGGCCATCACGGTGGTGCCGTTGATGAGCGCAAGCACGTCTTTCGATTCGAAGACCATGGGCTGGAGCCCGGCGTCCTGAAGCGCTTGGGCCGCGGGGAGGTGGCGCCCATCGACCTCGGCCTCGCCCATTCCCGCCAGGCCCCGGGCGATGTAGGCGGAAGGCATCAGGTCGCCGCTCGCGCCGACGGAACCGTAACGTGGCACCACGGGCGTGATTCCGCGGTTCAGGGCCTCTGACAAGGCGGCCACGACCTCTGGGCGGACAGCCGAGGTTCCCGTGGCGAACGTCACCAATCGCAGCAGCATGGCGGCGCGCACCACCGCAGCGGGCAGCGGTTCGCCGGTGGCGCAGGAAAGGTGGCGCAAGAGATTGTGCTGCAGCAGGGACATCTGCTGGGGCTGCAGAGTGAAGCCCTGGTTGCCGCCCACCCCGGTATTGACGCCGTAGATCCGCTCGCCCTGCGCGAGCAGCTCGTCGAGGCGCCGGCGTGACGCGAGGATGCGCTGGCGCGCTCCGCCCGATACGGTCACCTGGGCACCGCGGCGCGCTACGCGTTCCACGTCTTCCAAAGTGAGAGGCCGAACGCCTAGCTCCAGACTGTCGGTCATGGTTGTAGAGTAACTCTACTCTACAGTGAAGACGCCCTTGGCTTCGGTGGTCTGGCCGCCGATGGCGTCTTTGACTTGCGCCACGATGGTGTATTGGCCGGGAGTGGTGTTCTTCTGAACTACGATCGAGAGAGCCGCGGGGAGGTATAGCTTCGGGTAGAACGATTCGGTCTCTTCCTTGGCCGGTTCGGGCTGGGTCCAAAGGACCTTGCCGGAACTGTCGAGGATCGACATTCCGTAGCTGATAGAGATTTTGTTGTGGGGGCCGTACTTGAATCCGGTGATATCGAACTTGGCCCAAACGGCGTCTCCGGCCCGATAGGAGGGCTTTTCGGCGGGCTGGGCGTCGTCTTCTCCGCGGTAGAAATGGAAGTTTCGAACAGTGAGGGTGTCGCTGGGCTCGATCGCATGGCCGCGCACTGTGAAAGGCACGGAAAGTTCGGCTTGCGTGTTACCGACCAAATCCTCGGTTTTCACGACGATCTTATAGTTACCGGGTGCGATGAGCGGAGGGATGGCGACTTCGGTGGCGATTTTGGGCATCCATTCCCGGTCCTGGGGAGTCACCTCTTCTGTGACCTCATTTTTGAAGAGCTCGTCCAGAGGAACGCCTTTAGGGTCGAACGCTTGGACGGAGTAGGCGAGGTGAATCTTCTCTTCCGGTGTCTTTTGGAATCCGGAGACGCGGCAGGAGAAGAACAACGTCTCCCCAGGCAGGTATTCGAAGCTGGCGGGAAGGGCCGCACCGCCTTCGGAATCGGAAATGATGGGGCGGACCACCGCCAGCGGCGCCGCAACCAGCGACGAGGCGAAAGCGAACAGCAGAATGGGCCGCATAACGGACCTGCTTCTATTCTGGAAAGCGCGCCGGGAAAAGTCAAAAGCCGTGGCAGTATGGAAGTATGTGCCGGAGCATCAAGCCGCTGTTCAACTTCGACCCGCCGGTGACGGATGAGGAGATTCGCGCCGCCTCGCTGCAGTTTGTGAGAAAGATCAGCGGGTTCCACAAGCCGTCGAAGGCGAACGAAGACGCATTTGAAGGAGCGGTGGAGGAGATTTCCGGCATCGCGGCGCGGCTGCTTGGGTCGCTGGAAACGAGCGCTCCGCCGAAGAACCGCGAGGAGGAAGCGGCGAAAGCCAGGGCGCGAGCGCAGGAGCGGTACGGGGGTTGAGAGTGGCGCTGCCGGTTTTGCTGGCGGCGAACCGCACCGGCGACAAGATCGCCGGCGCTACTTAGTAGGATTTGCCGTGCATGGTGGCCGGGCGGCCCTCGGCGCTCGCGTTGCTGGCGCTATGAGAGCAGCCGACGTGGCCGCAGTTGCAGGAATCGCGCATGCCTCCGGAGCTGGCTGTCGCACAACTAGAGCTGCAAAATTGTGTGTTCTCGTCCACCGGGCAATCGCAGCCCGGATGGGCACAGGTTTTGGAAGAATTTGCCATGATATCCCGGAAGTGCAGTTCATGGGCCAGCGTCACATAACTGGGGTAGACTGATTTCGTGCACGCGGGTAAGGGGTTCTGGTTGGCAGTCGGCGGGTTGCTGATGGCGGGTGCAGCGTCCGCCAACTCTCCTTACGGTGCCGTAGTCGATAAATACTGCGTTACGTGCCACAACCAGCGGCTCAAAACCGGCGGGCTCTCGCTGCAGAAGGTCGACCTGGAGAACGTTCCAGCACAGGCCGAAATGTGGGAGAAGGTCGTCGGGAAGCTCCGGTTGCGGGCAATGCCGCCGCCCGGCATGCCGCGGCCGGATGAGGCGGCTTATGCCGGTATGGTTTCCTGGCTGGAGCGGCAGATCGATGGGGCTGCGGCGGCTCACCCTTACGCCGGCCGGCCTCTTGTGCACCGTCTGAACCGGGCGGAATACGCCAACGCCATCCGCGATCTGCTGGCGCTCGATATCGATGCGGCTGCGCTGCTGCCGCCGGACGATTCGGCTTACGGATTCGACAACATTTCCGATGCGCTGGGCGTTTCGCCGGCATTGGAAGAACACTACCTGGATGCGGCGCTCAAGATTGGTGCGCTCGCGGTGGCCGATCCACACGTGGCGCCCGGGAGCGAAAGCTGGCGCATCCCGCAAGACCTCTCGCAGGACCGGCACGTGGAGGGATTGCCGCTGGGGACCGTTGGTGGAACGGCCGTGCGGTACAACTTTCCGCTGGATGGCCAGTATACATTTCAGGCCAAGCTGTACCGGACGAATTTGAACATCATGCGCGGGCTGGAAGCGCCGCACCAGGTGGAGTTCACATTGGATGGCCGCCGGATTCACCTGGCATCGCTTGGTGGCGCGGCGGACCTGGCCTCCTTGTTTGAGAAACCGACAGACACGGGGGATGCCGTGGACGCGCGTTTGCGCGTGCGGGTGCCAGTGACCGCCGGGCCGCACACGATCACGGTAGCGTTCCTGGAAAGCCCGGAAACGGCCGATCCAGTAAGGCTGCAGCCCTATCTGCGGAGTTCGGTGGACAATTTCGATTGGTCGGGCTCGCCGCATCTGCAGTCGCTCACGGTGGCGGGACCATTCCAACCTTCGGGCGCTGGTGACACGCCCAGCCGGGAGCGAATCTTCACCTGCCACCCAGACGGGCGCACGAGTGAGCTGGGCTGCGCGCGGCAAATTCTTTCCACGCTGGCGCGGCGCGCCTACCGGCAGGCGGTGAGCAAGGCAGATATCGATACACCGCTGGAGTTTTACCAATCGGGCAAGCGCGACGGCGGCTTCGAAGCGAGCGTGGAACTGGCGCTGGAGCGGATTCTGGCGAGCCCGAAGTTTATCTTCCGGGTGGAGCGCGACCCGGCGGGCGCGACGCCCGGCACCATTTATCGTGTCAGCGATTCCGAGCTGGCTTCGCGGCTGTCGTTTTTCTTGTGGAGCAGCATCCCCGACGACGAACTGCTGCAACTGGCGGCCGAAGGAAAGCTGAAGGACCCGGCGGTGCTGGAACAGCAGGTGCGGCGCATGCTGGCCGATCCGAAATCGCAGGCGCTGGTGGCCAACTTCGCAGGGCAATGGCTGCAGCTTCGCAACCTGGCGCATGTCCAGCCCAACACAGACCTGTTCCCGGATTTCGACGACAACCTGCGGCGCTCGTTCCGGCGCGAGACCGAGCTGCTCTTCGGAAGCATCATCCAGGAAGATCGCAGCGTGCTGGATTTGCTGACTGCCGATTACACGTTCGTGAACGAGCGGTTGGCGCGGCATTATGGGATACCGGACATTTACGGAAGCCGCTTCCGCCGCGTCGCCATTACGGACGACTGGAGGCGCGGATTGTTGGGCCAGGGAAGCATTCTGGCACTGACATCGCATGCCGAGCGCACATCGCCCGTGTTGCGGGGGAAATGGGTGCTGGAGAACATTCTGGGATCGCCAGTGCCGCCGCCCCCGCCGGATGTGCCGCAGCTCAAAGGAAACCAGGAAGGCGAAAAGCCGCGCACCATGCGCGAGCAGATGGCCGAGCACCGCGCCAATCCGGTATGCGCAAGCTGCCATAAGGTGATGGATTCGATCGGGTTCTCGCTGGAGAATTTCGATGCCGTGGGAACGTGGCGGACGAGCGAGCCGGGCGGGCCGATCGATGCCTCCGGCGAACTGGCGGACGGGACGAAGATCAATGGCGCCGTCAGCCTGCGCAATGCGCTCGTCAACCGGCCGGACGTGTTCGCAGGCACGTTTAGCGAAAAGCTGCTGATCTATGCCTTGGGCCGGGGACTGGATTACCGCGACATGCCGGCGGTGCGCTCGATCCTGCGGGATGCCGGGGCTAGCCAGTATCGCTTTTCCTCACTGGTGCTGGCGGTAGTCCGGAGCACGCCGTTTCAAATGCGGACGGCGAGCGAGGCAAGTCCACCCGTGCAGTCGGCGCAGAGAAGATAATAGAAGGCGCGATGTTCGTTACCAGGAGATCGTTATCGCGGCGCGCGGTTTTGCGAGGAGCGGGGGTGGCGGTTTCGCTGCCGCTGCTGGATGCCATGATTCCGGCGCTCACGCCGATGGCCAAGGCTGCGGCGGCGCCGCGCATCCGATTTGGCGCGATCTACTTTCCGAACGGCGCGATCATGCAGCAGTTCACGCCGAAAACGTTCGGCACGGATTTTGAGTTTCCGGCGATCCTGAAGCCGCTGGAGCCGTTCCGCGACTCGTTGCTGCTAGTCACCAATCTCACGCGATCGCATCCGGGTAGCCAGGTTGGCGATCACGCGGTGAGCGCTGCCGGATTTCTGACAGGTGTATGGCCGAAACGAACCGAGGCCGAAGACGTGCTGGCGAACACCACCATCGACCAGGTGGTCGCTCAACGCATCGGGCAGGATACGCCGCTTCCTTCGCTGGAGGTGGCCACCGAAGATTTCACCGGCTATGTAGGCGGGTGCTCGCCGGGTTTTAGTTGCGCTTATTTGAACACGATTTCGTGGAGCACTCCTTCGACGCCGCTTCCCATGGAAACCAATCCGCGCACGGTGTTCGAACGCCTGTTCGGGGCGGCGGGCACGGCGGAGGAGCGGCAGGCGCGCCGCCAGAAGGAGCGCAGCATTCTCGATTCGGTAGCGGTCGAGACGGGGGCGCTGGAGCGCGGTCTTGGACCGCGCGACCGCACGCGATTGAGCGACTACCTGGACAATCTGCGGGAAATCGAACGGCGCATTCAGCAGCAGGAAGCGCACAGCGCGAGCCAGGCGGATACGCCGGAAGCACCGATCGGCGTGCCGGATTCTTTCGACGAGCACGTAGCCTTACTCTTCGACCTGATTGCCGCGGCTTGGGAGACCGACACCACGAGGGTCTTCACCTTCATGATGTCGCGTGAACTGAGCCAGCGAACTTACCCCCAAATCGGCGTAACCGAGCAGCACCACTCCATCTCTCACCACTTGAACAATCCGGAGAAGATGGCGATCTGCGTCAAGATCAATACCTACTACGTCCGCATGTACGCCCGGTTCCTGGAGAAGCTGCGCGCGACACCGGATGGCGACGGCTCGCTGCTCGATCACTCGTTCCTAATCTATGGCGCCGGGATGGCCGACTCGAACGGTCATGCCACCGATCCCCTGCCGATGGTGGTGATCGGCGGCGGCGTAGGCAAGGGGAACCGGCACGTGCCAGTGCCGACGCGCACCCCCGTAGGCAACTTCTGGTTGAATGTGGCAGAGAGATTCGGCGCGCAGATGGACCGCTTCGGCGACAGCACCGGGAAAACGGATGTTCTGGCGTAAAGTGGGACGGGCATTCCTGCCTGTCCTGCTCTTTGCTTTTAGCGTAGGTGGCAGCCCGCTCTCGGAAGCCGTCAAAGCGGGCAGCCGCGAAGCGGTGCGCGCGCTCCTCAAAACTCATGCCGACGTGAACGCTCCCGATCCGGATGGCAGCACGCCGCTGGCATGGGCGGTTTACGCGGACGATCTGGAGACTGCGCAACTGTTGCTGCGCGCGGGCGCGAACGCATCTACGGCCAATCGCGACGGCGCGACGCCGCTCTCTTTGGCCGCGACGAACCGCAATGCGGCGATGGCCGATGCGCTTTTGAAGGGGGGCGCGGACGCTAACGCCAAACTGCCCGGCGGTGTGACCATGCTGATGACGGCCGCGCGCACGGGAAACCCGGAGATCGTTCGGCTGCTGATCGAACATGGCGCGAACGTGAACGCCAAAGGAGAGGCTTACGGCGAAACGGCGCTCGTCTGGGCGGCCGAAGAGAACCATGCGGAAGCGGCCAAGGTGCTGCTGGCTCATGGCGCGGAAGTGGACGCGCGCACCAAGGAGATGCAATACCCGCAAGACCACTTCGGGCTGGAAGGCGTACAGACGATCCTGCCGCACGGTAGTTGGACAACTCTGATGTATGCCGCGAGGCAAGGCTCGCTGGATGCCGCGCGCGTGCTCGTAGGGGCCGGGGCGAATCTGAATTTGGTTGATCGGGACAATACCACGGCCCTGCTGCTGGCGATAATGAACGGGCACTACGACACGGCGGCGCTGCTGGTGGAGAAAGGCGCGGATCCTAACCTGGCGGATACGGCCGGTATGGCAGCGCTGTACGCCGCGGTGGACATGAATACGTTGGGCGAAGTCTACGGGCGGCCGGGCCGGCCTTCCACCAGCAAGCTGACCGCACTGGGTCTGATGAAGGTGCTGCTGGATCACGGTGCCAATCCCGACGCGCAGTTGAAATCACCCACGATCCAGCGCGCGCACACGCCGGGCGAGGGCACTTTGGCGGAAGGCGCCACGCCGCTGATGCGGGCGGCCAAGAATGGCGATTCAGCCGCCATCCGGCTGCTGCTAGATCGCGGCGCCGATCCCAATATTCGCCAGAAAAACGGCACGACGGCCCTGATGTTTGCTTCCGGCCTGGGACGCGGCGTGGGCGTGTTCGCGAAGGACTACGCCACGGAGAGCGAACTGCTCGAATCAGTGAAGGTCCTGGTGGCGCACGGCGCGGATGTGAACGCTATCAGCGGCGCCGGTCAAACATCCCTGCATTTCGCGGCGCAGGCATCGGACGATATCGTGAAGTTCCTGGCCGCTAGCGGGGCGAAGCTGGACGTGAAGGACAAGCAGGGCCGCACCCCTGTGGAGATGGCGATGGGAGTGGGGCTGCGGGGGCGCGCTGGGGGGCCGGTGACGGTGCGCGAGAATACCGCGAAGTTGCTGCGGGAGTTGATGGACACGCGGCGGTAGCCGCGTCTCGCGGTGCGCAGGCGCGGCTATCGCCGCGCGTCCCCTGCGGCGTACTTCAGCTCCACGCGAATAAATTCCAGCGGTTGATCGCTCAGGTTCTCATCCTGATGGGCCGTGGCGGGAGGATCGACCCAGCGCACTTGCCCGGCGGAATACTTGCTCGCGCGGCTGGTGCCGTCGGCCGAGGTCAACCGCAGGTTCTGATCGGTTAGCTGTACCAACACGGCGCCGGTCTGCGGATGGGTATGCATCTTTAACTTCTCATGCGGCCCGATCTCCACGCGCAGGACCCGCACATATTGGTTTTCCAGTTCCACGTGATAGTGCTGGGGATCGACGACGGTGGCGTCGGTCTTATCTACTACGAAGTGCGCGGCCGAGGTGCCAGCGGGCTGGCGCGGCTCGATCTGTACGGCCTCGAACGGCTTATCCAACAGGTTCTCGCCCTTGTGAACGCTCGGAGCCGCCCACATCACCTCGCCGGCACCATTACGCATTTCCTGCGGCGCGCCGTGTTCCGGGGTGAGGCGGTTATCGCGGGCCGTCAGCAAGACGATCACCGCGCCGGGAGCGGGATGCGAATGCATGGGCAGGATGCCGTGCGGGTCCATATGCTCGCGAAAGGCGCGGACCCACTGATTCTCCAGTTCAATATGGATATTCTTAGGCGCGGCCACACTCGGATCCGGGGCTTGGGCCGAGGCAATCCGAAGCAGGCAGGCAGCAGCAAGAATGATGCGCATAGGCTCAAGTCTACACGGGTCGAAGCGCGTCGAGGACTTGGGCATGCAGCGCCGAATTGGCCGAAGCCACGAGGTTGGGTTGCCAGACGACATCCTGGTTGCCATCGATGGAGCTGAGAACACCGCCGGCTTCGCGGACGCACGGCACAACGGCCGCGATATCCCAGGGGTTCATACGGGGGTCGAGGGCCACATCGATGCGTCCCTGGCAGAGTAGCGCGTAGTTGATGCAGTCTCCGGACCAGCGGAAGCGGCGCGCCCGGGCATAGAGGCGCGAGAGGCGGCACGGAGCATGGCGATCGCGCGGATCGAGGTCGGTATGTTCGATGGCGGTAGAGATCGCGTAAGCCTGGCTCACCTCCGTTACATCAGAAGTGCGCAGGCGTTCGGGAGGGCGTCCTTCGCAGGCCAGCCAGCAGCCATGGCCGTAAGCGGCATAGACGGTTTCGCCGAGCGCGTGCGCGCCGATGATGCCCACACACGGCTCGCCGCGGCGCAGGTAAGCGATGAGGCTGCCGAAGAGCGGAAGGCCGATGGCGAAAGAAGCGGTGCCATCCACGGGATCGAGCATCCACAGGTGCTCGGCATCGCGCAGACGCTCCCCGCCGAACTCTTCGCCGAGGATGGCGTGATCGGGGTAGCGTTCGGCGATGCGGCGGCGGAGCAACTGCTCAGCGCCGCGATCGGCCTCGGTCACCTCCGAGCCATCGGACTTGTGGTCGACGGCGGCGTGCTTCCAAAGCGGCAGGATGAACTGGCCGGCTTCACGGGAGAGATCCAAGGCGAACTGGAGGATTTCCTCCAGAGGCGGCAGCACGGTTATCGCGCTACCGGCCGGCCGCGGCCGCGTGCCGGAGCAGCGCCCGTACCTGGCTTGGCGCCCTTTTCCGTCAGGTAGCTGACCACGCTCGCGTACTTCAGGTTTTTTGCGCCATCCAGCGCGGTGGCGCCTTCCTTATTGGTGGCGTTCACATCCACGCCGAGTTCGATCGCCACTTTGACGGTCTCGAGCGCGAGGGCTTCGCGCTCGGATGCGGGGAGCGCGACCCAGGGAGCGGCTCCGCCGGAATCGCGGTTGCCGGTATCGCCGGTGAGGCCCATGGCGGCCAGCAGTGCCGTCGAACTTTCACTCTTCTCCGCGGAGCCCACACCGATCGATGCCACCCAGTTCACGTTCAGCACAAACGTCGGATTTGCGCCGTGCTCGGCTAGCATGCGCATCACGTTGGGTTCGAGGTAACGCGCGGCCAGCCAGAAAGGGGTGGCGCCGACCAGCGATGCTTCGAAATGGAAATCGGCAGAGGAGCGGCGCGTGGGCGTCCACGTCTTCAGGGGCAGGTTGGGATCGGCGTGATGATCGAGAAGCGCTTTGACCATCTCCTCGTCGCGCCGCATGATGGCTTCGTGCAGGGCGGTGAAACCGTTCGGAGCGGCGTTGGGGTCCGCGCCATGGTCGAGCAGGAACTCGCCCAGCTTGGTGAATCCGGAGTGCTCGGCCAGGGTGAGAGCGCTGACGCCCCAGGCATCGGCATCGTTGACGTTCGCCCCGGCTGCCACCAGCAGTTTGGCGGATTCGAGGTCGCCCACGCGGGCGGCAAACATTAGCGCGGTTTCGCCGCCATGCGGGATGGCCTTGTTGTAGGGCAGATAGCCATGCGGCGGGATGGCCATTACCTCGTTGTAAACGTCGGACTTTAGCGACAGGTCGGTATGGTGCGCCAGCAGGACCTTGACCACGTCGGGGTGTTGCTGCGAGACGGCCCACATCAAGGCGGTTTGTCCGCGCGTCCCGTGCGCATTGGGATTGGCGCCCTTTGCCAAGAGCTGTTCGACGACTTCGGGATAGCCGCCGCGGGCCGCCACCATCAAGGGCGTTTCGCCGGAGAGCAGGGCGGCATTAGGGTTGGCGCCGGCGTTCAGCAGCCGTGCGACCATGGGCTTGCTACCGTTCTGGCTGGCAAGCCATAGAGGAGTGGCGCCGAGATCATTCGCGGCGTTGACCTTCGCACCGGAGCGCAGGAGCAGATCGACGGTTTTCAAATCGTCCGAATAGGCGGCCCACTGCAGAGCGGTAGTCCCATCGGGCTCGGCGGCATTGACGTCGGCCTTTTGCTGGATGAGCGCCTGCACGGCTGCCTCATCGCCCTTCTTAACGGCGTCTACGATGGAAGCCGTGCCACCAGCCCATAAGCTGGCCATTACCAACCCGGCGACGATGAGAGATCGCATAGTGCTCCCGTCATGTGCAGTATATCCCGGCGTGGGGGGACGCGGCTGAGGTGGCGTGCGGGCTGGCGGTGCTGGCCGACTAGCAACCGCTCCCTGGCGGTCGCGGCTCGGAATCGGTTGCTGACGCGCGCGGTTTGGTGGTTCGGGTGACGCGGCTAACGCCGCGTGTCCTTGTGTGTCTGCGCGATATAATCGGACGTTTTCAATAAAGGAGACAGGAGAATCGATGGCCAACGTCGGAGCGGTGGGGCTGGATTGGCAGGAGCGTGTGAATTGGGACCGGCTGCGGAAGTACCGGCTGGCGCGGGCGCGGGAACGGATGAAGGCGCACGGACTGGGCGCGCTGCTGCTGATGTATGACGAAAACGTGCGGTACGTGACCAGCACGTTGACTCCCGGATGGAACCGCCTGAAGCCGGGTCTGCGGTATGCGCTGCTGTGCGGCGACGACGCTCCGGTGCTGTTCGAGCAGGGCGATATCGGGGCGCACATCGAGCGCCACTCGCCGTGGATTCCCAAGGACAACATCCGCTACTCGTATGCCTGGATCAAAGGCGCGGCGGGTCCCGCCTCCACGATGCAGGTGGGCAAGTTCACCAACGCGATCCAGCAGGAGATGAAGAAGCGCGGCGTGGATGGGATGAAGCTGGGGGTGGACTTCATCGACATCAACATGATGCGCATCTTCCAGGAAGCCAAGATCGAATGGGGCGACGGCATGACTCCCATGATGGAAGCGCGCGCGGTGAAGAACCAGGACGAGCATGAGTGCATGCGGATCGTGGGCGCAATCGGCGACGCGGCGCACTGGGAGTTCATGAAGTTCCTCAAGCCGGGGCTTACCGAGAACCAGCTCACGGCGCACATCATGCAGTTCCTGTATAACATCCCCGGCATGGAGGACGTGGAGGATGTGATCGTCTCGTCGGGCACGAACACGTGGCCGAACTGGCGGAACTTTTCGGACCGCATCATCAAGCCGGGCGATATGGTTTTCATGGACCTGGCGGCGTTGACGTGGAACGGGTACAAGTCGTGCTACTACCGGACGTACATGGTGGGGCGCGAGCCGAACCAGGAGCAGAAGGACTACTACGCGACCGCGCTCAAGTGGTTGTACGACTCCATCCGGGCAGTGAAGGTGGGGGCGACCACGCGCGATATCGCCTCGAAGTGGCCCTCGGCCAAGGAAGCTTGGGGCTATGAAGAAGAGGACCAGGCGGCGGCCAACCTGTGGGGGCACGGTCTGGGCCTCGCGCAATACGATCAGCCGGTCATCTCTCGCATCTGGTCGCTCGACCATCCGATTGAGATCAAGGAAGGAATGGTGTTCGCGCTGGAAACGCAGCACGGGAAGCCGTATCAGTGGGGAGTGCGCATCGAGGAGATGCTGATCGTCCACAAGGACGGTGTGGAGATCGTGTCGAACTTCCCGGTGGAGCAGATCACGGTGGTGGATCCGATGCCGGGGTATTCGGATTATGGCAAGCGGCCGGGACAGTAAGACAGGGACGCGGCTATCGCCGCGTGTCCGGGGTCTGGCGGATCCCGATTCGCGGGATGCGGCGCGGTTCGGGCCTAAAGCGGCGAATCTGGCGCGGCTTGCCGCGGCGGGTCTGCCGGTGCTGGATGGGTTCTGCCTGGATGCGGAAGCCTATCGGATGCAGGTGCGGGCGCTGGGGCTGGAGGCGGACGCGCGCGGGGTATTCGGGGCGGAGGACAGCGCGCGGGCGCGGCGGCATGCCCTAGCCATGAAACTGGGGCTGCTCGATCAACCGATCACGCCGGAGGTGCTGGATCCGCTGCTTGCGGCGTGGTATGAGCTGAAAGATCGCACCGGCGCGCCTACAGTGGTGCGGTCGTCGGCGCTGGTAGAAGACCGGTTCGGATCGAGCTTCGCCGGGCAATTCGAAAGCTTCCTTGGGATCGAGAGCGAGGCCGATTTCCTCACGGCGGTGCGGGCGTGCTGGGGCGCGCTGTGGGCGACCCGGGCGTTGCGCTACATGGCGACGCACGCGATCGACGCCGCGGACACCGCGATGGCAGTGTTGGTGCAACCGTTGGTGGCGGCGCGCGCTTCCGGCGGAGGACTGAGCGCCACAGGCGACGGCAACATCATTCTGAGCGCGACGTGGGGGCTGGGATCGGCGATTGCGCAGGGCGAAGTCACGCCCGATCGCTATGAACTGAGGGCGGACGGCCGGTTGTTGGAGGTGACAGCGGGTCGCAAGGATCACCAGGTGGGCTGCATCCACAGTCAGATTGTGCCGCCCGCGCAGGTCACCGAGCCATGCCTCAGTGAAGCCCAGGCGGTGGAACTGGGAGTCCTGTTGCGGCGCGTGCAGGAAGTAATGGGCATGCCGGTGGAGATCGAATGGGCTCAGGACGAGCGCGGCTTCCAACTGCTACAGGCGCGGCCCTTACACACGGCCCAGGCTGAGGCACCGGACCCGGCGTGGGTGCACACTCCCCGGATCAACGGTCATCCCGCCGGAGTCGGTTGGGGCAGCGGGCGCGCTTGCGTGATTCACTGCGAGTGCGAATTGTCGCGCGTGGCTCCGGGAGACGTGCTAGTGACGAAGGTGGCGGGGCCGGCGCTGAGCCACATCCTCACGCACGTGGCGGGCGTCGTGGCGGAGCGGGGCGGAAGCACCTCGCATATGGCATCGCTCGCCCGTGAACGGGGCATTCCGATGGTGCTGGGCGTGCTGAATGCCACCCAACGCATCCCGGACGGTTCGACCGTGGCGGTGGATGGCGTCGCGGGCGTGGTGCGCTGGATGAATTCCTAGCCGCTGCAGAAAAAGGCCCTTGCAAGATCGCAGGCGAAACCGCCTGCGCCACCACGATCCATGTGTCGCAGGCCGTGGTGGGGGGCAGGCATTCAGCCTGCCTCCGCCTCTTCCGCTGTCTCCCAAGCCATTCGCCGAGCATTCCTGGCACGGTACACTGGGATTTCCATATGAAACTGCAGAGCCACACGATCACCCAGGGACGGGACCGTGCGCCCGCGCGCGCCATGTTGAAGGCCATCGGTTTCACCGATGAGGATCTGAAGAAGCCCATCATCGGAGTTGCGAATACTTGGATCGAAACCATGCCGTGCAACTACAACCTGCGGGAGCTGGCGGTCAAGGTCAAGGAAGGCATCCGAGCCGCTGGCGGCACGCCCATGGAGTTCAACACGATCGCGATTAGCGATGGAGTCACCATGGGCACGGAAGGGATGAAAACCTCGCTGGTGAGCCGGGAGGTGATTGCGGATTCGATCGAGCTGCTGGTGCGCGGCCACATGTTCGATGGCGTCGTGGCTCTGGTGGCTTGCGACAAAACCATTCCGGGCGCCGCCATGGCCCTCCTGCGCTTGAATGTGCCCGGAGTCATTCTGTATGGCGGGACGATTCTGCCGGGCAAGTACAATGGCCGCGATCTCTCGATCATGGAAGTGTTCGAAGCGGTGGGGGCCAACGCCGCCGGGCGCATTACGGATGAAGAACTGCGGGCGATTGAGGATCATGCCTGCCCCGGAGCGGGCGCTTGCGGTGGACAATACACGGCCAACACGATGGCCACGGTGATGGAGCTGATCGGCCTATCGCCCATGGGCACGGCCGCCGTGCCGCAGGTGGACCGGCGCAAGGAAGATGTGGCGCAGCGGTGCGGGCGAATCGTGATGGATGCGGTGCGCGCCGAGCGCCGGCCGCGCGATATCTGCACGCGGGCAGCCTTCGAGAATGCCATCGCCGGAGTGGCGGCCACCGGCGGGTCGACGAATGCAGTGCTTCACCTGCTGGCCATGGCGCGGGAAGCCGAATTGCCCTTGAGCATCGATGAATTCGACGCCATCTGCGCCCGCACGCCCGTGTTTGTGGACCTCAAACCGGGCGGGCGCTTCATGGCCGCGGATGTGGATAAGGCCGGCGGCATCGGAGTGATCGCCAAGCAACTGGTGGATCGCAAGCTGGTGGATGGGTCCGCCATGACTATTACTGGGCGTACCTTTGCTCAAGAGGCGGCCGATGCGAAAGAGACGCCGGGCCAGGAGGTGGTGTTGCCGCTGGGCCGCGTGCTCAAGCCGCGGGGTGGGCTTGCCATCCTGCGCGGCAACCTGGCCCCTGAGGGCTGCGTGATCAAGCTGGCTGGCCACGAAAAGATGAAGCACCAGGGGCCGGCCCGCGTATTCGAACGCGAAGAGGAGGCGCAGCAAGCCGTCCTGCAAGGCCGGATCCGCCCCGGGGACGTGGTGATTATCCGTTACGAAGGACCGCGCGGCGGGCCGGGCATGCGCGAAATGCTGCACGTGACCGGCGCGATTGTCGGTGCCGGGCTATCGGATAGCGTGGCGCTGGTCACCGACGGACGGTTTAGCGGAGCCACGCACGGTTTCATGATCGCGCACGTCACTCCTGAGGCCTACAACGGCGGACCGATCGCCGCGGTGCGCGAAGGAGATCCGATCACGGTCGATGTCAATGCCGGAGTGATTAATCTGGATGTTGCGGAGGCTGAGATCCGGGGACGCCTGGCGGAATGGAGGCCACCGGCGGTCCATTATCCCAATGGCGTGTTCGCCAAGTACTGCGCGCTGGTGTCCTCGGCTTCGGAAGGCGCGGTGACTTCGCGCGTGAGCACCGCATTGCAGCAGCCCGCCGTGGCCGGCAGGTCATGAAACGGATTGCCATTCTGGGCGCCGGCAATATGGGAGCGGCGCTGCTGGGCGGCATCCTCAAAGTTGGGGTGGCCGACTGCGACCATGTAGTGGCCACTGTGCGCACACCCGAGCGGGCGAGCGACCTGGCCGAAAAATACGGGATTACCGCGACGGCCGGTGGCAATCCACAAGCAGCCAATGGGGCCGATATCGTGGTGCTGGCGGTAAAACCCGGCACGCTGCCCAAGGTGCTGGAAGAGATCCGCCCGGTGCTGCGTCCAAGCCAGATTCTGCTTTCGCTGGCCGCGGCCGTGCCGATTTCGATCATCGAGAAGCTCACGGATTGCGGCATGCCGGTATTCCGCGCCATGCCGAATATCCCGGTGGTGGTGGAAGAAGGCGCGACTGCGGTGGCGGCGAATGCGCATTGCACCGCCGAGCAGCGGGCGGCTATCGAAAACATTTTTCGCGCCGTCGGGGTGGTGGTGTTCGTGGAGGAGGACCTGATGCACGCGGTCACCGCGCTCTCGGGCAGCGGGCCGGCGTACATCTATATGGTGATCGAGGCACTCATCGCGGGAGGGCTGAAGATGGGGCTCTCGCGCGAGGTTTCTACGCGGCTGGCCGAGCAGACTGTCCTGGGCGCCGCCAAGTTGGTGCGCGAGACTATGCTCCACCCGGCGATCCTACGCGACCAGGTGATCACTCCGGGCGGGGTCACAATATCGGCCATCCACGAGTTGGAGAAGCACGGACTGCGCTCGATGCTGATCAGCGCCATCGAAACCGCCACGCATCATTCCGAGAACCGGACGCGGGCCTTGCTGGCGAAATTTGGCGATACGTGAAAAGGAGATGCGGCGATAGATGCCGCGTCTGCGAGCGTCGAACGGACGCGGCGAGTGCCGCGCATCCGAGGTAGCGGTAGCCTGCTCATATCGAAAGTAAATAATCAAAAACAATGCATTCTGTTTGCGCGCGATCCTAGAATGGGCTCCGGAGGGGTCTCCGTAATCCCTCGTTTGCCATGCTTCCGGGAATCGGCATCGCCGCTCTCGCCGTCATCGTGTCTGCCGGTCTTCTCTGGCTACGCCGGCGCGAAACCGCGCACCTGAGACAGCGGCTTCGCGCTCTGGAGCAGAACGCGCGGCGCCTGGCCCAAGGGGCACCTCTGGAACCTATTCCCGATGGCGATGATGAAATCGCCGCCGCCGCCCGCGCCATCGGCGATGCGGCGCGCCTGTTCAGCGAACGCCAGCGCGAGCTGCGCGAAAGCGAGCTTCGTTACCGGAATCTCTTCGATCACGCCCCACTGCCTTTCGAAGAAATGGATGCCAACGGGATCATCCGCCGCATCAACCAGGCGGCTTGCGCTTTGCTGAAAGCAGACCCCGAGGAAATCCTGGGAAAACCCGCCTGGCAGTTCCTCGCGCCGGGGCATCAGGATGATTTTCGCCGCGCTCTGCTGGGGCGCATCGCTTCCGCCACCGAGATCGCGCCCTATGAAGCGTCGTATCTGCTGGGGGATGGATCGAGCATAGCCGTCGAGATCCGCGAGAACCCGATCCGCAACGAGAGCGGCGAGGTAACCGGGGTCGGCCGTTCGCTCCTGGATATCACGGAACGCAATCTGGCGGAAATGGCCGCCCGCAAGGTCGCGCAGTATGCCATGGAGCTACGCAACAAGAACGAGCAACTCGGACAGGCCCTGGAGACTGCCCGCTCCGCCGCGGAAGCTAAAAGCCGCTTCCTGGCCAGCATGTCGCACGAGTTGCGGACTCCTCTCAACGCCATCATCGGGTTCTCGGAAATGATGTATGACGGCAAGCTGGGCGACATCCCCAGCGACCACCGCGAGTGCCTGCAGGACATTCTCACCAGCGCGCGCCACCTGCTTCGCCTGATCAGCGATATCCTCGATCTTTCCAAGATCGAAGCCGGCAAGATGGAGTTCTGCCCCGAGCCCTGCCGGGTCGAGGAACTGGTGGCCGAGGTCCGGGACGTCATCCGGCCGCTGGCCGAAAAGAAAGCCATCGAATTGCGGATGGATCTGCCTACGCATATCCCGGCGGTTCTGGACGCCTCCCGCTTCAAACAAATTCTTTATAACTATCTCTCCAACGCGGTGAAATTCACGCCCGATTCGGGCTGCATCACGGTCCGCATCCGCCTCGAATCTACCCACTTCCGCCTCGAGGTGGAAGACAACGGCATTGGGATTGCCCCTTCGGAGATTCCTAAGCTGTTTCATGAATTCCAACAGCTTGCGAATAGCCGCCGGGCGGAGCAGGGCACCGGCCTGGGTCTGGCGCTGACGCGCCGCATTGTCGAGGCGCAGGGCGGGTCGGTGGGCGTCCGGAGCACCCCCGGCGCGGGCAGCGTCTTTTCAGCCGTACTGCCGTTGCAGCCAATAGCCCGTGTGATCCCGTTAGCGCGGGTCTCATAACGCAGGATATGGGCTATCTGGACCTGATGCCGGGGCGGGTTGGCGAGCTACAATGCACCACGTTATGACCGGCGAGCCGATTCTCATCATCGACGACACTCCGGTGAACTTAAGGCTCACCCGGATTCTTCTTGCGAACGAAGGCTATAACGTGCTTACGGCCGCCAGCGCGGAAGAGGGGCTGGAACGGCTGCGTAACTTTCACCCGCAATTGATTCTGGTCGACATTCAGTTGCCGGGAATGGATGGCCTGGAATTCACCCGCCGCGTGAAACAAGATCCGGCGTTGCGCGATATCCGAATCGTCGCCCTGACTGCATTCGCCATGAAAGGCGACGAGCAGAAAGCCCGCGATGCCGGCTGCGACGGCTACATCACCAAACCGATCGACACGCGCGCGCTCGGCGCACGCGTGCGCGAGTATCTTTCGAGCGGCCGCACGGAAGCGACGAGCCCGGCAGAGGCGGAACCGGCAACGGAAAGCATCGCGGCTTCGGAAATGGATGCGCTCCGCCGGCTGTTTCTTTCCGAAGGCCGCGAGCGCAGCCGGCAGTTACTCCTCGATCTGGAAGGCAACTTCGATACCCAGGAAGCCTCCAAGCTGGTTCACCAGTGGGTGGGTACCGGAGGTCTGCTGGGCTACACCGCTCTCGCGCGGCTGGCGCGCGAAGTCGAAGCCCTGCTGCGAGAGCGCCCGCTCGACAACTCCCAATTGCGCGAGGCCCTGATTAGTCTTGCCCTGGCATTCGCCAGCCCGCGCGAAGCCCAGGACCCGAAAATCCCGGAATCGTTAATGCAAGCACTGCAGGGTAAGCGGGTTGCCGGCATTGGCCTTCCGGCCAACGAGAAAGAACGGCTGTGCATGGCTTTGGACCGCGTGCGCGCCGAGCACGTCTTTTATGAGTCGGCCGATTCCTGCCGGGAAGCAGTAGCCCAGTGCGATCTGGCTGTGGTTCACGTTTCGCCGCACAGCGCCGCTTTTGGCTGGCTGGATGGGGCGGAGCCCGTGTTCGAGAAGCATCCGGTGGTGCTCGCTGGGAGCCGTGACGACCTGCTGGCGCTCGATGAGCCCTTGCAAGCCGCCGCACGGGAGTTCCTGATGGATTTCTGGCAGCCTGAGGAAGCCTTGGTCCGCCTCAGTATGGCGCTGTCCAAAGACCGGGGAATGCCCGGCCCTACATCCGCGCCATATACCGAGCCGTCCAGCGGCCGTCCGAGAATCGTGGTCGCCGACGATGATCCGATCGTCCTTGCTCTCGTGCGCACCACATTGCAGAACTTCGGCATGGATTGCACCACTGCCACGAGCGGCACCGAAGCCCTGGAAGCCATCCGCCGCGTGAAGCCGCAGGCCGCCGTACTGGATGTGAACATGCCCGGCATGGATGGTTACGAAGTGCTCTCCACCATCCGCGAGCACGATCGAACCACGCGCGTCTTGCTGCTCACGGCCCGCCAGCAGGAAACGGATGTGCTGCGCGGTTTCGGCTTGGGCGCCGACGACTACGTGGTCAAGCCCTTCAGCCCGGTCGAGCTGACCGCCCGCCTCAAGCGCCTGCTACGACGATGACTGGAACGGCGCTGGCGATCCTCGCAAGCTTCGAAGCTGTTGCCGGCGCCACGCTGCTCGTGTTGTTGGCCAGAGCTTCGGCTCGCACGGGCGCCGCGCGGCGCGCCAGTCTTGCGGTGCAGCCGGTAAGGCCGGCGATTCAAGAGGCCCTGCTTACTTATCTGACCGGAGGCAACGATCCGGCCCGGCTCCAGGCCTTCGCTCGATCGCATCGCGCCGTTTTCGTCGAGGAGTTGCTTGCCTTCCGCGGCGCGGCGACCGGCGCTGCCCGCGATCGTCTCTGGGGTCTGGCGCTGGAACTTGCCGTCATTCATGATTGGTGCGCCGCTAGCCGCTCGCCGGATGCGCGCGCGCGCCGCGCCGGGCTGGAACGGCTGGCGCTGGCTTGCGCGCACGAGCCTTGCCGCCGCGTGGCCGGTGAGTTGCAGCGGCGTGCTATGGAAGATCCGGACCTCAACGTGCGTGTGGCAGCCGCCCGCGGTCTCGCCCAGTCCGATGACCCACAAGACCTCGAACCCGTCTTCCTGCTGGCGATGGATGGCAATCTGCTGGCTCGCGCCCTGCTGACCGAAGCGCTGCGCCCGCACGCCGCTGTTTTGTGCGAATCCATGGTCGTCGAAATCTTGCGCTCGGGTGACGAACGCCGGGTGATCGCCGCGCTCGACATGGTCATCGCCTGGAACCGCGCCGTCCCGCTGTTGGAATTGCACGCCTTGATCGCGGGCGCCCACGAGGCGGTGCGTTTGCGCGCGTTGCGCGCGTTGCCGTTAGTACCCGCTACGCCCGAAAACATTGCAGCGGCGGTTCACGCTATCGCGGACGCGCATTGCGAGGTCGCTTTAGAGGCCATCCAGATCGCGGGCCGCTTGCGAATCGAACTTGCCCTGCCCGATCTGGAACGGTGCGCGCGTTCTCAAGCCCCGAAGATTGCCCGCGCCGCAGCCGACGCCATTGCCGCCATCCACCATGCGCAGGCAATCCGGCAGGGGGCCGCGGTCTGATGCATCTTCTATTCACCGCCACAGCCGCTTGCGCCGTAACCATATCGTTTGCTCTCGGTCTCGCCGGCCTGTACAGTGTGGTGCGCGGTGGCCTGCATTTCCGCGCGCTCATGGCCGAGCGTACGTCCAACGATCACGAGATTCTCCTCAATTCGCCCCTGGTTCCCGCCCTGTCGTTGGTTGCCTCCGTGACGGATGCTTCTCCTTCGGCGCTAGCATTCATCCGCCGGCTGCTGGAATTTCAATACGGCAATCACGAACTGATTGTGGCGCTCGATGGGCTTGCTTCCAACGAAGTCGAAACCTGGAAACGGGAGTTCCGCCTGGCCGTTTCGGATGCGGACATGGAGGAATCGCTCCCTTCGGCGCGCGTCCGATGCCTTTACGAACCGCGTGATGCCGTTCCCATGCTCGTCGTGTGCAAGGAGAAGGGTGGCTTGGCCGATTCGCTGAATGCGGCCGTCAACGCCGCCCGCCATCCGTTGATCGGATACGTAGCGCCCGATGCACCGGTCCGGCCAACCGCTTTCCTGCGCTTGGTGCGCCCCATGCTGCACGATACCGAACGTATCGCCGCCCGGTGCGATGCCGAGCCCGGCAGCTTGGGCTCGCCCTTCGCATTGCTGGAGTCGTTACGAGCCTGGCTCGGACGCCGCGGTCCCGGTTACTGTATGCTGGCCCGCCGCGAAGCGGTACTGCGGGCGGATGGCTTCCGCGGAGGCCCCGCAGCTTTGTTCTCGCGCCTCAAGCCCGGGACCAAAGCCGGTCTCGCGCGTCCTATCGCGGATACGGCTGCCTGGATTCTCGTCATCGCCGGAGTGGTATTGGGTTGGTTGAGTCTCGAGTGGCTTGCCCTCGTGGCACTGGCCACCATCGGCATGGGCATTCTGGAATCCATGACTGCCGCCGTATGCAGCGAGGCTGCCGGCCGCGAGTTCGCGCATCCCGCCGATCTGGTGAAGCTCTTCCTTGCAGCTATCCCGGAAAACCTGGGGTACCGCCAGTGGCGATCGCTACGGCTTTTGCGCGGATGACGCTTGCGCCGCCCCTGAATCCAGGTGCCGATAGAAGCCCAAATCGCCGCCGGTACACATTTTGGTAATGAAGATGATTTGCCCCGCGTGCATGGAAAAGTGCTCCACCACGTGGTAGATCGCTTCCAGCACCGATACCTCGTAGCCCTGGATCACCATCCGTTCCGGCAGCCGTTCGGCGGGAACCGCCACGATCACCGCCATTGCTTCCTCCACCGTTCCGCGCAGCAGGTCCCGTAATTCCCCTCTCGAGACGTTGCCACGTGCCGCGAATTCCGCACTGCGTTGGCGTGAGTCCGGCTGGCCGCCGATGTTGGCGATGATCCACTGGCGCACGTTTCCGCACAGGTGCAGCACCAGGTTGCCTGCAGCGTTTTCGTTCTCCTGGCCGCGTGCCCAGATCTGCTCGGGCGTCAGTTGTTCCAGGCAACTGTCGATCCGTGCCGATAATTCGCGCAGCTTATCCACGGAGAAGTCCAGAAACTGACGGTCGAGGGTGGTCTCGCTCATGGATGGTTCCTCTTGCCAGTATAGTTATCCTGATAAAGGGGCGGGCGCGAGTTTGCCAGAATCGATTCACGTCATAGGGGGAGGCTTGGCCGGGTGCGAGGCGGCGTGGCAGATTGCGCGCCGCGGCTTGCGCGCCATCTTGTATGAGATGCGGCCGGTCCGTCCCACCCCGGCGCACGCTACCGATCGCCTGGCGGAACTGGTTTGCAGCAACTCGCTCAAGTCCGAGCAGGAGTCCACGGCGCCCTGGCTCTTGAAAGAGGAACTCCGCCGCCTGGGCTCCCTGCTCCTCGACGGAGCCGAAGCCGCGCGCGTGCCAGGCGGCCACGCTCTGACGGTAGACCGCGAGCGATTCGCGCAGGCGGTGACGGAGGCGATCGCGGCCGAACCGCGGATTGAATTGCGCCGCGAAGAAGTCACCGCCTTGCCGCCGGGGATTGCCATCATCGCCAGCGGCCCGCTCACCAGCGATCCCCTCGCCTCGGAGATCGCCGCCATCACCGGCTCGCGGCGCCTGTATTTTTACGACGCGATCAGCCCCATCGTTGACGCGGAAACAGTCGATACCAACATTGCCTTCTGGGCTTCCCGCTACGGCAAGTCGTCCACCGGCACCGATGACTATCTCAACTGTCCTTTCGATCGCGAACAGTATGAACGCTTCGTTGACGCGCTGCTGGCCGGCCAAGCGGTCACGGCGCATATTGAGGAAGATGCCACTCCTTATTTCGAAGCTTGCCTGCCCATCGAAGAACTGGCGCGGCGCGGCCGCGATACGCTGCGTTTCGGGCCGATGAAGCCAGTAGGGCTGACCGATCCGCGCACCGGCCGCCGGCCCTATGCCGCTGTGCAATTGCGGCAGGAGAATCTGCGCGCCGCCAGCCTCAACCTGGTCGGGTTTCAGAATCACCTCAAATTTGCCGAGCAGGCGCGCATCTTGCGCATGATTCCGGGCCTGGAGAACGCCGAGTTCCTACGCTTCGGCCAGATCCACCGCAATACCTATGTCAACGCTCCGGCGCTGCTCACCGCGACGCTGCAACTGCGCACGCGGACCGAGGTGTTTTTTGCGGGTCAGATCTCCGGCGTGGAAGGCTACGTCGAAGCCATTGCCACCGGCTGTATGGCCGGGATGCACGCGGCCTCACTCGCCCTGGGCGAACTGCCCACACCTCTGCCACGCCAAACCGCACTCGGATCGTTATGCCACTACATCAGCGGCGCCGATGCTTCCAACTACCAGCCGGCCAATATCACGTTCGATTTGCTGCCGCCCCTCGATGATGCCGAGCGCCACCGGCTCCGTCATGATAAAAAGGCCCGCCACGCCGAGGTCTGCCGGCGCGCCCTTTCGGCCTTGGAAGAGTATCGCCTGGCCTATGTCTGAACTCTCCTGGCAGATCGAGCGATATCTTGCGGAGTTAGCTCGCGCCAATGCCTCGCCGCAAACGCTGCGCGCCTATGAAGCTGATCTGCGCCAATTTGTGGAGTATCTTTCGCCGCCGGAACTGACGCCCCCGGAACCCGGTGCGATCGATATCCTCGTCTTGCGCGAATGGCTGGCGGCGCTGTACCGCGGCCGGCTGACGACCGTCACGATCCGCCGCAAACTCGCGGCAGTCCGCGGATTGTTCAAATTCCTGTTGCGCGAGGGCGTGATTGCGGTGAACGTAGCCCGCCTGGTGCGGACGCCCAAGGCGCCTAAGACCTTACCTGACGTGATGACCGCCGAACAGGCGAATGCGCTCATCGACGGGGTAGCCGCAGACCAGATCGAGCGCCCCTACCCGGCACGCGACTGCGCCCTGTTCGAACTCCTCTACGGCTGCGGCCTGCGCATCAGCGAATTGGCCGGGTTGAATCTGCAGGATGTGGACCGCTCCGAAGGCTGGTTGCGTGTGCGCGGAAAGGGGAGGAAAGAGCGGCAGGTCCCGTTGCCGCGCAAAGCCGGCGAAGCATTGGAGCGGTATCTGGCCGGGAGGCCGGTGGTGCGCGACCAGCCCGCCGTCTTCCTGAACCATCGCGGCAGCCGGTTAACCGACCGCGGTATGCGCGGCATTGTGAAGCTGTATGCCACGTTGCTGGCCGGCGATTCCTCGGTCCATCCGCACAGCCTCCGGCACGCGTACGCCACGCACCTGCTAGCCGATGGAGCCGACCTCCGTTCCATCCAGGAGTTGCTCGGTCACGCGCGGCTCTCCACGACGCAACGGTACACCCAAGTCTCGCTCACAGACCTGATGGCGGTCTACGACAAAGCGCATCCTAAGGCGTAGGCGTGATGGGAATCGCTCTTGCCGGAGTGCGGAAGGAACTGCGTCCCATGTGGCATCTGGCGTGGCCGCTGGCGCTGGCGGAGCTGGGTTGGATGGCTCAGGGAGTTGTCGATCTGATCATGGCGGGACCCTTGGGCCCCGCCGCCATGGGCGCCGGCAGCCTGGGCAATATGCTCTTTTATTCCGTCGCCGTGTTCGGCTCGGGCGTGCTGCTTGGAATGGACACGTTGGTGGCCCACGCTTTCGGCGCGGCCGACTTGCGAGACTGCCGCAAGACTTTGGTGAACGGAGTGTGGATCGCGGTAGGCTTCACGGTACCGCTCATGGCCCTGGTCCGGCTGCTGATTCCGATCATGCGGATGGCGGGAACGAATCGGCAGGTCCTCGAGCAATTCGACCCTTATCTGAAAGCTCTAACCTGGAGCTTGCTGCCGCTGTTGCTGTACAGCGCCTTCCGCCGGTACCTCCAATCCATGAACGTCGTAAAGCCGGTAACCGTTTCCCTGATTGTGGCGAACCTCGTGAACCTACTCGGCAACTGGGTGCTGATGTATGGCCACTGGGGCGCGCCCGCCCTGGGTCTCGCAGGCTCCGGTTGGTCTACGGCCATCGCGCGGCTCTTTATGGCGGCCTTTCTTGGAGCAGTGATCTGGTGGCGCCACCGCGGAACCGGTGGGGTGCTCGCAGACGCTTCCCCTTGGCCCGATTTCCAGCGCGCACGACGCCTGACCTCTCTGGGGCTGCCTGCCGCCACGCAGATCGCGGTTGAGATTGCGCTGTTCGCGGTGGTAACCGCATTGGTAGCGAGGCTCGATGAGGTGTCGCTGGCGGCGCACAGTATCGCGGTCAGCGTGATCAGCACCACGTTCATGGTTCCGCTGGGGGTCAGTTCCGCCGCCGCCGTCCGCGTCGGTCAGGCATTCGGACGGAAAGATATCTATGGTGTGGCTTTAGCGGGCTGGACCGCGGTTTTGCTGAGCGCGGTGTTTATGGGCAGCGCGGGACTGGCCCTTGGGTTCCTACCCCGTTGGATCGTGCGCATCTATACCGCCGACCCCGCGGTAATCACCAGCGGCGCCGTTCTGCTTCAGATCGCGGCGTTGTTTCAACTCTTCGATGGCTTCCAGGTGGTGACCACGGGAGCGCTGCGAGGCCTCGGCGACACGCGCACGGCGATGGTGGCTCACCTGGTTGGCTATTGGCTCATCGGACTACCGGCCGGATATATGTTGTGCTTCCACTCCGGATGGGGCGTGCGCGGGATCTGGACCGGCCTGAGCACGGCACTGATTCTCATCGGTGTTGCACTGATACTGGCTTGGCGGGCGCGAGTGCGGCAATTGGATTTTGAGCAGCCGCTCCCGGCGGTGCTATCTTGAGGACGTGAGCACCGTCCTGGTTTCGATCGAGGAATACCTCAACACCTCCTATTCCCCGGATCGCGAGTATGTTGACGGTGTGATTGTGGAGCGACATTTGGGCGAGCGGCCGCATAGTTTACTGCGAAAGAACATTCTGATCTCGCTGCAGACCCGCTACCCGCATCTATTCGTCTGGCCGGAGCAGCGCGTGTGCACGGTGCCTGGCAGGAGGAGCCGGGTTCCCGACATCTGCATCACGCTACAGGACCCTGGAATAGACGTGTTCGAAGCTCCGCCTTTCATCACGATCGAAATCCTGTCGCGACGGGATGAAATGAGCGATGTACTGGAAAAACTGGAGGAGTATACCCGTTTCGGCGTGGCGAACGCCTGGTTGATCGACCCTCGCCGCAGGAAAGCGTTTGTCTTTCAAGGCCGCGGGTTGCAAGAGGTCGAAGAGGCTCTCGAAACTGTGCCAGAGCAGATCCGGTTGCCTCTCGAAGACGTCTTTCGCGGGCTTTGACTTACGCCCCACCGAACCCGGGAAAAGTCCTAGAAGATGGCTTTACACAGATTAAGGGTAACCCTTATTATGGGTATGTGAATGTCACCCTTACTTTGGATGATGACTTGGTCAAAAAAGTCCGGAAAATCGCCGTCGATCGGGATACAACTTTGACGGGCATGATTCGGGATTACCTCGAAAAGGTGGCGGGCGAGGAGTCTTCCGGCCGGGAACTGCGAGAACGCGAGGCCCTGGAAAGGACATTTCGCCAGTTCCAGTTTAAGCTCGGCAAGCGCACCTGGAAACGAGCCGACTTATATGAACGGTCCTGACTTCCTGGATACGAACGTCCTGGTCTACGCCTATAATGCGGCCGCTACTGCCAAGCAGCGCCTAGCGCAAGACCTCCTCCGGAAAGCGCTGGCCGGAGAAAGTCTGCTCTCTACGCAGGTCCTCGCGGAGTTTGCCGCCACCGTGCTTCACAAGTTGTCCCCTCCTGCGCGGCCTGGCGACCTCAACGCGGTGCTGGATGGTTTAAGGCCGATTCGGGTCATCACACCCGATCCGGAACTCGTGCGCCGGGCAATTCACGCCCATCATGAATATGGCCTGCATTTCTATGATGGAATGATCGTAGCGGCGGCCGAGCGGGGAGGTTGTAGGCGTATTTGGTCGGAAGATCTGAACGCCGGTCAGAAGTATTTCGGCGTCATAGTTGAGAACCCGTTCCGCTGAACAGGCCGGCGCTCTAACTCACGCCCCTACCACCCGGTCCATCTCTAAAAACTCGCGAATGTGCGGATGGTCGGACTTGTCCAGGTCGGCCGTCGGGCCGAAATAGATCACCTTGCCTTCAAACAGGAAGACCACCCGGTCCGCCACCTTGTACATCAGGTCGAGGTCGTGGGTCACGACCGCCGAAGTCAGGTGCAGTTGCTGCTTCAGGCGCAGCATCAGATCGCCCAAATGATCGGACATGATCGGATCGACCATGGTGGTCGGCTCATCGTACAGGATGCATTGCGGCTGCGCCGCCAGTGCGCGCGCAATCGCCACGGCGCGCTTGTAGCCGGTCGAGAGATCCGAGGGATAAGCATTTCGCGCCTCGGCAATATCGACCATTTCCAGAAGCCCATTGACCACGTCCTCTTTGTTCTTCTCGTCATAGTCCTCGCGCAGTTCCAAAGAGAAAAGCACGTTTTCCGCGACCGTAAGCGAGTCGAATAGCGCCCCGGATTGGAAAACCATGGTGACCTTCTTACGGATGCGCCGCAGTTCGTTTTCCGGGTAATCCGTAATATCTTCGTGCGCGACGATCACCCGGCCACTATCCGGTTTTAGGAAACCCATGATGTGGGAAAGGGTTACGGACTTGCCAACGCCGCTGCGCCCGATGATCGCCACAGTCTCGCCAGCGTTCACATAAAAATTGGAATCGACCAAAACCGGGTGATCGAACGTCTTATAAACGTGCCGGAATTCAATGTAATGGGGGAATAATTCATCAGCCGGCATGGGGGCCCATCTTCAGAAGTATTTACATAGCCGGGAACGCATCGAAGAGGCCTTCGCTCGAATTGCGACCGGCAATCACCGGATATCCGCAGGTATGGCGCCGATGCGGATCGCTGCCCGGATCACGGAGATAATGATACCATTTAGGGTAATTCCACCTTCCGCGCCGGGGAAGAAAACTTGGCTTGCTTCTGGCCAAGGCGCTTTTATAATGGAGAGAGCGTAACATAATCATGCGTTTTTGTTTTCGCCTCGGATGGCTGGCGGCTGCGGCGGTGGGAGCCATCTATGCCGGTTCCCCGTCCCAGACATCGGGCGTGACCAGCGTGGTCCGGACCGATCGCTCGGGAAAGCTGGTACGGCGCATCGTGGGACCCGCTGTCGCGGCCCAGAAGACTGCGCCCAGTGCCGATATCACGGCCGCAGTCGATCGTGTCGCGGCCGGCCATCTGCTTCCGCCGGAGCTCATCCACTCCGTCATCCAGGTGGAAAGCAATTACAATCCGTACGCGGTTTCCCCCAAAGGGGCCATGGGGTTGATGCAACTGATTCCCGCCACGGCACGCCGGTTCGGGGTGAACGATGCGTTCGATCCCATGGAAAACATCGAAGGCGGGGCCAAGTACCTCAAACATCTTTTGGACCTTTATCATGGCAACTATCCTCTGGCGCTGGCAGCTTACAACGCCGGCGAGGAGGCAGTAGCCCGTTACGGCGGTGTTCCCCCCTATCCGGAAACGCAGAACTACGTGGTCGCGGTGAGCAAGCGTTTCGAAAGCAGTAAGGCGGCCGCAAAACCGGCGGACGCCGAAGTGAAACGCGACTCGGTAGATCCTGAGGGGCCGGGGCATATTCAGGAAATTGTGGAACCGGATGGCAGTGTGCGATACGTCTCACGCTGAGGGACCGATTATGAAGTGGATGGCGGCGATGGCGTTGGCGGTTCCCTTGCTGGCCGCGGAGGGCGCCCACGGGCAGCAGCTCTCGGTGACAGCGGTACGCCACTGGTCGGTGGGTGACGTCACACGCGTCGCAGTGGAGATTTCCGGTGAATTTCAATTTCGCACCGACCGCTTGAATAATCCCGAACGCGTCTATTTCGATATCCTCAACTCCCGTCCACGATTCGAAGGCCGGCGCCTATATACCGAAGAGGTCAGCGATAAGCTTCTCAAGCGCGTGCGCGTGGCGGAAACTGCTCCGGGAATCACCCGCATCGTGCTCGATCTGGGTGATGGTGTGGAATCGACGACCTCGGAGCTAATCAATCCGCACCGGCTGATTGTAGAATTGCGGGCTGGGGGCACATTGCCCCCGGCTCCCACCGTTACCACGGTGACGCCGCCGCCGGCGGTAATTCCCACGGCCGTCCCGCAGCCTCCCAAGCCCGCGCCGGCGATCGTGTCCGCTCCTCCCGCGGTCCCCCCTGTGACCGCGGAGCCATCCAAGACCCAGGTTTTGACCAATGCGGTCACAGCACCGGCTTCCTCTGTTCCTCCGCCGGCGGTTTTACCGGCAGCAGTTCCGGCGGACGCTAAAGTAGAAACGGCGAAAGCCGCGGATGCGACTCCCGCCTCCCCCGCGGCCGGAGAGATCGCCAAATCCGCCCGGCACACGAGCAGCGGCGAGAATTCCTTGATTCGAGCCTTGGGGCTGAAGATCAACCGAGTGGTGATCGACCCCGGCCACGGCGGCCACGATGAAGGCACCACAGGGGTCAAAGGGCTTCTCGAAAAGGATTTGGTGCTGGATGTTTCGCAGCGCCTGGGCAAGTTGATCGAAGAGCGTATGGGCGCGGAAGTGATTTACACCCGCACCGACGATACTTTTATTCCGCTCGAGGGCCGCACGGCCCTGGCAAATGAGAAGAAGGCCGACCTGTTCCTCTCGATTCATGCCAATTCGTCACCCGCACCCCAGGTGGCGGGCATTGAAACGTATTATCTGAACTTCACGGAGTCGAAAGACGCCCTGGACATTGCCTCCCGGGAAAACGCCAGTTCGCAGAAGTCCGTATTCGAACTGCATGATCTTCTTCAGAAGATCACCGCGCACGATAAGGCTGAGGAATCGCGCGAGTTCGCCAACCGCGTACAAGCGGCGCTCTACGCGTTTTCCGCGCGCAACAATCCCGCCGAAAAGAACCGGGGGGTGCGAAAAGCTCCATTTGTCGTGTTGATCGGCGCCAATATGCCTTCCGTACTCGCCGAGATCGGTTTCCTGAGCAACCCTAAGGAAGAAGCTCTGCTCAAGAAAGCGGATTATCGCCAAAAGTTGGCGGAAGCGTTATATCGCGGCGTCTCGCGCTATGCCGAAAGTTTGAGCCATTATCAAATGGCCCTCACCGAACCCCACCCGTAGCAACGCCCGCTCGGATTCGGCATGCGTGTGGTGATTTTCCGGCACGTCCCTTTTGAAGGCCCGGGATTCATTCATCCCATCCTGGAAGAGCGCGGGGTTTCGGTCGCGTTCGCCGACCTCTATCGGAATGACCCTCTTCCGGACTTGTCCGCTGCTTCCGGGTTGATCTTCATGGGCGGACCCATGTCGGCCAACGACGATTTGCCGTATCTTTCTCAGGAAATGGAAGCCATTCGGCGGGCGGCGGCGCGCGGCCAGCCGGTGCTGGGCGTTTGCCTGGGGGCGCAACTCATAGCCAAGGCTCTGGGCGCCCGCGTTTTCCGTAATCCCGTCAAAGAAATCGGCTGGTTTGATGTCCGGCTGACGGACGCGGGCCGGGCGGATTCCGTTTTACGTGAAATGGCCGCGCCAGGCGAAAATGTTTTTCACTGGCACGGAGAGACCTTCGATCTGCCGGAGGGCGCCACCTGGCTCGCCTATTCCGATGCTTGCCGTCACCAGGCGTTCCGTGCCGGATCGAACATCTACGGCTTGCAATTTCACCTGGAGGTGACGCCGGAGATGATTGGCGACTGGTGCTCCCAGGACGCAAATTGTGGAGACGTGCGGGATTTGAAGGAGCCGATCGACCCGCATCGAAACGCCGCTCGCATGGCACAACTATCCCGACTAGTATTCGGTCGGTGGTCCAGCTTACTGATCTAACGATTTCTGCGTGCGGTTTATCTCAGGCTGCCGAGGCCAGGTAGTGACGCCTTTCACGGCCGTTTGCCATACTGAGGTGGGTACTACGACCGGTGTGCCCCACGGAGTAGTAATGACACAAACCAATACGCGCCCGGGATCTAGCCATGCCGCCGGTGCCGCGCGTGCTCTCGCCTCGGCGATGCCGCGTTGCCCTCGCTGTGGGTGGCAGGATGTCCGTCTTTCCGCGGTCCGGGGACCCTTAGAAATGGCTCTGGCGAAATTCTCGCTTTCCCCTTTTCGTTGCCGTAGTTGCAATCATCGTTTCTATCGCTTTTTCAAACGCCTGAGCGAGCGGTAACCCCCACTTAACACCTCTAACCCTCCCACATTGGGGGTATTGTACCGGCGGCAAGTGCAATCGACAATGAAGATGGACTATGCCCGCGCCCCCATCACTGCCCGATTTGAGGGCATTGGACCGGTCCTTCCTCCTTCGCCAAAGGGATCGGATGGTAGTGATTGTTGAGGATTTCCTCATTTCCAAACTGGTCCGTACGGTACTCCAGAAGAAAGGCTATTCTACGGCTGTGGCGGGGCCTGCGGAAGCGGCCACTTTGTTGCGAGCACACCCAGACGCCGGGCTCTTGGTCACCAATTGCCCCGGCATTTTCGTTGAGTTCGCCCGGACAGTTCCGCTACTGTATCTGACCAGTTCACCGGATCCGCTATTGAAATGTTTCTTCCGTTCCTGCCGTGTAGTATGCAAACCCTTTGCCCCCGAAGCCCTCGTAAAGGCCGTGGAGGAATTGGAAGCGATGGAGGGATGAGGCCACCTCTACCCCTTGGATACAGCCCAACATCTTAGTATCATAGACGTCGTTGGGCCATGCGCCGCCGCTTACGATCCTTCGGCCTTCTCGCCATCGCACCGCTACTGCTTTTGACTCTGGCTGCCCAGAGCCGCTCCTCGCAATCCATTTGGGATGAAATCTACAAATCGGCTTGGGCTGGTATCTATACCGACGATCAGGCGGCTCGCGGTCAAGCCGGCTATCGTGCCCGCTGCGCCTCCTGCCATGGAATCGCACTCGAAGGCTCCGATGAGGGGCCGCCCCTCGCCGGCCGTGACTTCGCTGAGGACTGGAATTGCGCCAACATCGCCGACCTCTTCGAGAAGATCCAGTTCACCATGACCGGCAGCCGCTCTTCCCAATTGAGCGAACAACAGGTCGCCGATATTCTCTCTTACATTCTCAAGATGAACCAATTTCCCGCAGGCGGCAGGATGCTCCCGGCGAATGTCGATGACCTCAGAGGACTGCTGTTCTTCGCGCGCAATCCTTTGCAGTAGACCACATCTCGTCTTCTCCGCTAACGCGCGGGCGATTGGTTCGTCTAATTCCCCGCAGCACTGGGCGGCCTAAACAAAAAGCACTGAGCACTCAGGCAAATTCTGTGGGATAACTTTTGCTCTTTCTTGTTTTTGGACTCGGGTTTCTACCAGGAAAGACAGATTTTTTGGGCAAGATTTTTCTTGACATGCGGAGACACTGCTGATAAAGTTCCCGCAGTTGGGTCACCTCTAGCTTCCATACGGGGAGGGTGCATGAACGCGTTATCGCGAGTGGTCTGCGGTGTATTACTCGCATGTGCGGCAGTCTGGGGGCAGACTGCCGAGATCAATGGCACAGTCAGAGATTCCAGCGGGCTCCCCATTCCGGGCGCCGCTGTGAAGGCCACGCAAACCGCTACCGGCGCGGTTCGCTCCGCGACCACCGGCACGGACGGTGGTTATGCCCTGCCTAACCTGCCCGTCGGCCCGTATCTGTTGGAAGTGAGTAAAGAGGGTTTTACCAAGTACGCGCAGACTGGCATCATCTTGCAGGTGGACACTCAGCCCACCATTGATGTCGCCATGAAAGTCGGCGCCGTGAGCGAGCAGGTCACAGTAGAAGCGAACGCTGCTCTGGTGGAGTCGCACACGACCAGCATCGGACAGGTCGTGGACTCGCAGCGCGTGCTGGAAATGCCGCTGAATGGACGCGAAGTGCACGAGTTGATCTTTCTCGCCGGCATGGCCAATTATCCCGGCGCCGCTTCGCTCAACACCGTACGCAACTACCCGACTGTCGTTGTTTCCGTCGCGGGGGGCTTGCCGGATTCGGTGTCTTACTCGCTGGATGGCATCATCCATCAGGACCCATATAATAACCTCAGTCTGCCGCTCCCGTTTCCCGACGCACTGCAGGAGTTTAAAGTCGAGACCAGCGCCATACCGGCGCAATACGGTTATCATTCGACGGCCACGGTGAATGCCATAACAAAGTCTGGAACCAACGAATTTCATGGCGATCTGTTTGAGTTTCTGCGCAATGGCGATCTGAATGCGCGTGACTTTTTCGCGCTTTCGCGAGACACTCTCAAACGCAATCAGTTCGGAGGAACCATTGGCGGACCGATCCGCAAGGACAAGCTGTTCTTCTTTGGCGGATACCAGAGGACCACCTTACGTTCCGATTCCGCTCAGAATACCGCTTACATTCCCACCGCGGCTATGGCCCAAGGCGATTTTACGGCGATCGCGTCTCCCGCCTGTAACAATGGTAAACAAATCAACCTGCCATCATCGTTGGGTTTTACCAACAACCAGATTGCCCCCACGGCGCTGAGTCCCGTGGCGCTGAATATTCTCAAGACGATGCCGCCGACCACCAGTCAATGCGGCAACGTTTTGTACGGATTGGTTGCCAACTCGAATGAGGATCTGGTCACGGCGAAGGTCGATTACACCATTAGTTCGAGGCAATCGCTGTATGGCCGATTCAACTCCGCCAAGCTCAACGTTGCATCCACTTTTGACGGTAAAGATCCGCTTTCTATTGCCAACTACGGTAACCAGGATTTGGACTATGGCCTGGCGATTGGGTATAACTTCGTTTTCAGTCCCAACTTCCTGAGCTCGCTGCGAGTCGGCGCCAACCGCACCAACATCGTAAAGGTCGCCGATAACTATGGCTCGTGGTCGAGTTTTGGAGCGAATGTCTCCCCTCTGGGCGGCAATATGATTGCGATCGCGGCGCCCGGGGAGTTCGCAGTGGGCGGCGGGGCGGCATCTCCGGGCCAGTCCCATAATGGGCCTCTGTGGTCGATCTATGAAGACCTGAACTGGATCAAGGGCGCGCACCAGATCACCTTCGGCGGCAGTATCTATCAGCAGCGCCTGAATTACTTCTCCGGGGTCAATGCCGTAGGCACCGCGACTTTCGACGGATCGGTTTCGGGTATGATTCTGGCGGACTACATGTTGGGCCGCCCAGCCACGTTTAACCAGGGCACCATTTACGGTTTCTATAGCCGGCAGTATTATCAGGCTCTATACATCCAAGATTCGTGGAAGATCAGTTCCCGCCTGACAGCCAATATCGGTGTGCGCTGGGAGCCTTACACTGCTGTCTACCAGAAGTATGGCGGTCAAGATGCCCACTTCGATCTGGGACTGTTTCAGCAAGGCACGCACAGCACAGTCTATCCGAACGCGCCTCCGGGCATGGTCTTTTCGGGCGATCCGCAATATGTTTGCGGGAACAGCTTCAATTGCCCGAAGTGGGACAAGTTCTTCCCGCGTATCGGGCTGGCATGGGACCCGAAAGGCGACGGCCGGTTGGTGGTCCGCGCGGCTTACGGTATGTTCGGGGACCGCATGAGCATGCTGTCTCTGAGCCAGGAACAGTTCGGGGCGCCATATGGAAACCTCCTCAGCGTCGCCGGGAGCACACTTGTGAACCCTTGGTCGAACTATGGCGGCCTGAAGGGGTTCACGCAGCCCGGCCAGAATCCCATGCCCGTGCTGGCTTCTCTCCAAGGGCTCGGCGTGGTCAGCCCGACTATTCCCTTTCCTAACTTCGGCACATATGTAACCTCGCCGCTGAATGGCTTCCATCCGATGTATGTAAACCAATGGAACCTGAATATTCAGAAACAGGTCGGCCAAAACTGGCTGCTCACCGCCAATTACCTTGGCACTACGACACTCCACTTGCCTAGTGGTGAGAACATCAACGCAGCGACGATCGTTCCGAATACCGCCGGCACGCCGCTCGGAACCTGTCCCCCCGGAGTGACCACCGGGTGCAACGCAACCTCCAACCAGAATCAACGGCGCGTCCTCTACCTGCTGAATCCGACGCAAGGGCAGTTCTATTCAGGCGTCGGCCTGCTGGACGATGGCGGGACTGCAAGCTACGAAGGTCTCTACTTGTCTGCTCAAAAGCGGCTGAGTCATGGTGTCACTGTGCTGGCGAACTATACCTGGTCTCATTGCATCACCGATCCCTGGAATCAGAACCCTACGGGCAGCGGTGTCGCGATTCCCGGGGCGCGGCGGCAATGGCGCAGCAACTGTGTCGGAACTGATCTGCGGCAGTTATTCAGTTTGAATATGGTTGCTACGACCCCGAGGTTCTCGGGGCGGGCGCTCCGTCTGTTAGCGAGCAACTGGCAGGTAGCGCCGATTATGCAGATCAAGTCGGCGCAGGAGTTCTCGGTGCTGGCTGGGCCCGACCGGGCGCTGAGCACAGTCCCAGGGCAACCGGCCAGTCTGGTCAATCCGAATCCCTATCCGGCGCATCAAACTGTCGATCAGTGGTTCGATCCGACCGCATTCGCCCAGCCGGCTTTAGGCACTTACGGCAATCTCGGGTTGAATAACATGAAAGGTCCGGGGGTTTTCCAACTGAATCTGGCCCTCTCGCGAACTTTCCCAGTCGCCGAGCACAAGTCCTTTCAGTTGCGGGCGGAAGCCTTCAATCTGCCGAATCACCTGAATCCCTTTACGCCGGGAATCTTGCCGATTAATTCGACCTTGTTTGGCGGCCAGGTGAACCTGAACTCGTCGAATCCCGGTAAAATCACCAGTGACATCAGCGGGAACAACGGCCTGCAACTCGGTGACTACCGCGTCATCCAATTCGCTTTGAAGTTCGTCTTTTAAATAACACTCGTCATTGGTCTGCTATCATGCTCCTGAGATGGCGACCAATCTCAAGACCGGCGAAGCCGGCATCAACCTGATCAAGAGCCACGAAAGCCTGTCACTCAAGGCGTATCTCTGTCCGGCCGGCAAGCTGACCATAGGGTGGGGCCACACGGCTGGCGTGCAACCGAATGAAGCGATCAACGAAGAAGAGGCTGAAACATTTCTGCGGGCCGACCTGGCGAGTTCTGAGCAGGTGGTCAATCGAGTGGTGAACGTACCGCTCACTCAGAACCAATTCGATGCCTTGAGTAGTTTCTGTTTCAACGTCGGAAATGGCAACTTCGAAACATCCACGCTATTAAAGCTGCTGAATGAAGGAAAATACGCCGATGCAGCGGAACAGTTCCTGGTGTGGAACCATTCCAATGGCCACGTCCTGGATGGCCTGACGAAACGCCGCGAAGCCGAACGCGAGTTGTTCCTGCAAGCGTAAACGGACCGGGTTGAAATAGGCTATAGAATCTCCACAAACCTGCCGATCTATCCTTTGATGAACGAATTCGTAATGGCACTTTGGATGATGGCGGCTCCGCACCACCAGTGGCCGGCCCCCGCGCCCGAAACAGTAACCGTGATCCGCGCCCCGGAAGCGCCGCGAGTGGCATCCCGCGAGTTGACCCCGGAAGAGCGAGCAGAATTGCGGCAAGCGCTGGAGCGTTACGCGCGAACGTTGCCGAAAGCCCAGCGCCGGAAGAAAAGCTAGCCCGTAGCCACCATCTTTAGCGATTTCAGCCTGTCGCGAAGCTGCGCCGCCTTTTCGAATTCGAATTTGCGCGCCGCCTCGCGCATTTTTTCTTCAAGCTCGCCGATGAACTTCTCGCGCTGTTCGGGAGTCAGGCTCTCGACCTCCTGATCGGATTCCAGTTCGACCGTAACATAATCGCCTTCGGCGATCGCGACCAGGCTCATATCGATGGGCTTCATGATCGACTGGGGCACGATGTGGTTGAGCTCGTTGTACTCCTCCTGAATCCGGCGCCGCCGCGCCGTCTCGTCGAGCGCTCTCTTCATACTGTCGGTCATCACATCCGCATACAAAATAGCCCGGCCTTCAACATGCCGGGCCGCGCGGCCCATAGTTTGAATGAGCGAGCCCGACGACCGCAGAAAGCCTTCCTTGTCCGCGTCTAGAATCGCGACCAGAGAGACCTCCGGCAGATCCAGTCCTTCGCGCAGCAGGTTGATGCCGATCAGCACGTCGAATTCGCCGCGCCGCAGATCGCGCAAAATCTTGATGCGATCCAGCGTGCTCACTTCCGAGTGCAAATAGCGGCACTTCACGCCCACCTCGGAATAGTATTCGGCCAGGTCTTCCGCCATTCGCTTGGTCAAGGTCGTGACCAGCACTCTTTGTCCCGCATCGACGCGCTTGCGGATCTCGCCCAGCAGGTCGTCCACCTGGCCTCGCACCGGCCGGATCTCCACCGTCGGATCGAGCAGGCCGGTGGGACGGATAATCTGCTCGACGACCACACCCGCGGCCTTGGTCAACTCATACGGTCCCGGCGTCGCAGAAACGTACAGCACCTGGTTCACCCGATGCTCGAACTCCTCGAACGTCAGCGGCCGGTTATCCAGCGCGCTGGGGAGCCGGAAACCGTGCCCTACTAAAACCTCTTTCCGCGAGCGATCGCCATGGTACATTCCGTGCAACTGCGGAACAGTCTGATGGCTTTCGTCCAGAAATATGACCGAATCGTGCGGCAGGTAATCGAGCAAAGTTGGCGGCGCTTCACCGGGCAGCCGGCCTGAGAAATGCCGCGAGTAGTTTTCGATCCCATGGCAGTAGCCGATTTCTTTGATCATTTCGAGGTCGAACATGGTGCGCTGGAACAACCGCTGCGCTTCGATTGCCTTGCCCTGCTTCTCCAATTCGCCGTGCCACCACTCGAGCTCCGCGCGGATGCGGTCCATGGCGCTGAGCTTAGTCTCTTCCGACATGACGTAGTGGGTTTTGGGATAAATCGGCAGCCGCACATAGGTTTGCTTCACCTGGCCGAGCAGCGGATCGATCTGCGCCAGGCTGTCCACTTCGTCGCCCCACAGTTCGATGCGATAAGCGTAGTCATCGTAGGTGGGGAAGACTTCGATGACGTCTCCGCGCACGCGGAAAGTGCCGCGGCGGAAATCCAGATCATTCCGTTCGTACAAAATCTCCACCAGCTTGGAAACGATCTGTTCCCGCGAGATTTTCTGACCCTTTTCCAGCATGAGCAGCATGCCATAGTACGCTTCCGGCGAACCCAGGCCATAGATGCAGCTCACGCTGGCCACGATCACGCAGTCGCGGCGCTCGAACAGCGACTTGGTCGCCGACAGCCGCAGCTTATCCAGTTCGTCGTTGATGGTGGCTTCCTTTTCGATGTAAACGTCGCTCGACGGGATGTAGGCTTCCGGCTGGTAGTAATCGTAGTAGCTGACAAAATACTCGACGGCATTATCGGGGAAGAACGATTTAAACTCGTGGTAAAGCTGGGCGGCGAGAGTCTTGTTATGAGCGAGCACGAGCGCCGGACGACCCACCGCCTCGATCACTTTGGCCATGGTGAAGGTCTTGCCCGATCCGGTCACGCCCAGCAGAACCTGGTGTTGTTCGCCCTCGCGGATTCCGCGCGTCAAGTCTGCGATAGCGGCTTCCTGATCGCCCCGCGGACGATAATTGACCGCCAGTCTAAACCCCATAAGTTTCAGGTTAGCAGGCGGCCGGGAACCGCTCGCCTGCGGGTGGGTGCGCGACATGGAAGTGATAAATTCGTGGAAATGCAGGCGGATCGAGGAAATCCGAGCGTGTGTACGCCAGACCGAGCCGCGACCGCAAGGGAGCGGTGCTTGAGGTATTTGACGTTCGCCTGTTACGGCTCCCGACTACACGGCGACGAATCGGGATCGGTGGATCGGCAGCACAATCTCGTCGGCAGCCCGTTGTTGGCGCCGAATACCGAACGCGCCACAGCAGAACGTCGCGAGACGCTTCAGGATCCCTACGTGCTCGATCCATCGGGCCGGACAGTGGTATCAGCGTCCATCCAGAGACATTGCAGCCAGCGCAACTGGAACCTGCTGGTGCCCATTGTAAGATCCAATCACGTGCACGTCATTGTAAACGCGGAGGCTCGACCCGAGCGAATGATGAACGAGTTCAAATCGTATGCCAGCTGGGAGCTAAACCGGCTAGGACGAGACGCGGCCATTCGTAGACGCTGGGCGCGACATGGAAGTACACGTTGGCTCTGGCGCGACGAGGGTGTACGGCCGGCTCTGCAGTACGTTTTCGAAGAGCAGGGCGAGCCGATGGCCTTGTACGTCGCGGAAGAGCGATGGCAGTACTGCCATCCGCTCCCTTGCGGTCGCGGCGCGGTTGGGGAACATGCGCTCGTGTCAGTTGTATGTCGCGCACTCCCTCCGGCGGCGGCTTCGATCAGAAGGCTGGTCCGCTACCAGGCGTGCGCCTTTCTGCCCATGGGCTCAGCGGCCCGCAACTGGAAACGGCTTCGCCTCCCTACCACTTCGGCGCGTAGCCAAACGTCATGGTCAGGCTCACGCTGCGCCCCGGCACGAGCGTCAGAATGTCGCCGGGTGTGGGAGCGTTGCTCTTGGTAGAGAACGGCACTACCCCGACCACGCTGTGATCGTCGAACAGATTGTTGATCGCCAACCGGACTTTGGTGCCGCGCAGGAAGCTCTCGCCCTTTACCGTGTAGTTGAAAAACAGGTTGGTCACATTGAACGGGTTGATGGCTACGGCCTGGTTGATGGTGCCGTTGTCGTTGTACATGGTTCCGACACGCTTGTTGAAGATGCCCATGTCCCAGTCCCGCTTCTGGTAAGTCAAGCCGATGGCTTCGGTGTTCTTGGGCGTGTTCGCGATCCACAGGCCTCCGTTCGAGTAGTTCCTGCCTTCCTGGTATTTCGCCGAGCCGAGCGTCCCGTTTACATAGAAACTGAACCCGTAGCCGATCTGGATATTGCTTTCTGCTTCGAGACCTTTCGTGTTGGACGGGCCGGTCTGATAGAAGTAGGACTCGCCCGTAGTTGGGTCGATGAAGGCGGAGTAGGGGTTCTGAAAGTGGCTGTAATAGGCGTCCACATCCAGGGTCCATCGATTGAACTTGGTCACGGAACCAACCTGGTAGGTTTTGACGGCCGTCGGATGCGGAAGCACGCCCACTTGGAGCGGTACATTCAAGTTTGCGCCGTTAGCCCCGAAGTCGAATACGCTGCTCGGCGGAATATTGCTTCCGGTTCCGAACTGTGCGTAGGTTGTCCAATTGGTTTTGAGCTTGTAGCGCAAACTGGCCGACGGCAGCCACGACCGGTATTCGGCTTGGTGGTAGGTGCTCGGCGCCCCGCCAACGCAAATGGTTGTTTGCGTGACTTTCGCGGTCGAGAGCACGCCTCCCAAGCATCCGACTCCCGTCTTGCCGTTATCGGCGAACTGCGTCAGACTCATTCCGTATTCGGCGACCTTGATTCCGGCCAGGACGCTGAGACTCCGGGTGATGTTGTATTCGTACTCAATGAAAGGCTGTGCCGATGTGGTGATGAAGTGCTCGTGGAAATTGGCCAATAAAGAATCCTGCCAAGTACGCGGATCGGAAGGAACCTGGTACCGGTCGGTGTAGGCCCATTCGAACCACAAGCCGGTCCTGAGAACGCCGTGTGCCGTCTCGTAGCTGACGGTCGCGATGTCGCCGGCTTTGCGATAGCCATTTAACTTGTCCACGGCGCTCGTCGACGTGATCGACTGCGATCCCGGCAGAAAGAATCCGTTCGACTGGACGGATGGGTTGTTGTAATTCTGCTTGTTCCAATACCGGTATGTGTACAGCTTGTTATCGAATTTCCAGCCGCGGCCTAACTCGCTATGAACGCCGACGTATTCGAAATCGGTCTGCACGTGATAGAAGTTGTAGCCGTAGTAATTCGGTTGGGATGGATCATTGCTCAGCAGATAATTGTCCCCGAATTGCGCGATCTGGGCGCGCGAAGGCCCTTTGAGGTTGGGGGTATTGGTCCACAAATCCACCAGGCCGCCAAATACCGTGATGGTCGTGCGGTCGTTGATCCGGTACTGATACTTAAGAAATCCGGCCACGCGCTTCTGGTAGTTGTAAGTCTCGTAGCCATCCGAGAGCATCTGGTGGATGTTCGCCGTGAAGCTGGATTTCTTGCCGGGGCCGAACTGCCCGGAATCCACATCGAGCGCCAGCATGCGGGTATTGAAGGAGCCATAGGAGGCGGTCGCGCGGATATCGGGAGTGTACGAAACGCTGCGCGACAGCAGGTCTACCGTTCCGCCGAAGTTCGTTGGGCCGATGGACGATGCTGACCCCGGGCTGCGGTCGAAATCGACGCCCGCAATGAACTGGCTTGGGAAGAATGCCCAGGAATGGTGGGTCGGATCATTCGTATCGTTGAACGGGATGCCATCCGCCTGCATGGTGTACTGGCCGTCTTTAAAACCGCGGAAATATGTCTTGCTATCGCCCAATCCGACGCCATTGGGGTTCACGCTGAACGTGCCCGGCGCATTGTTGAGCAGTTCCGTGTAGTCGGCTATCGGCGATGCGAAATTCTGGATGTACTCCGGGCTGATTTCGGACCTGGCGGATCGCGCGTCCAGCGTGTTCTGTGAAGGCGCCGTCTCAGCGGCCACGGATACCGCTCCCTCCACGGTGATGCTCTGCACGAGCTCGCTGACGTTCAGCGAGAGCGAGACATTGGCTGCCTGCCCGGCGGAGACTTTCACCCCCGTCCTCCGGCTGACGGAAAAACTCGGAGCCGCCGCTTCCACCGTGTAGGACCCGTCCGGTAGCCCGCCGATGGAATATTTCCCTTGGCTATCCGCACTCTGCTCGGTCAAGGTGCCCGCCGATTCGCTTCTGGCCGACACGACCGCGCCCGGAATCGCCTTCCCGCTCACATCGGAAATGACGCCCGTAATCGATCCTGCCGCTTGGGCGTGCAGGGCTATTGGAGCCGTTAGAGAGAAACAGGCGAGCACGCCAAGAATCGATACACGTCGAGCGCAAGCTGAGACAATCGCGAACACACAGCCTCCCGTAGCAGTAATGAAAGTGGTTCTTTATAGTACAGGCGGGCCAGTTACAGCGTTATGACGGAACGCTTGCAGTTCAGTGACTAAATCGCGGGAAAAGAGGCGTCGTCATTCGGGGGAGAAGCCGAGCGCCAATTGCGCCTGGTGGAGATGGCCGATCACGGAACGAGAATCGGAATGGCTGGAATCCTCCAGAACTTGCCGCACCAGGGGAAGGGCTTTCCTGAATTCGAAACTCGCATCGGCGTGATCCTGGATAGCGGCTTCCAGTCGGTCCAATAGAATCCGCGTCTGAATCGAAGCTTGGTCGAAATTGCCCGCCCGCGCGTGGTTTTCGATGCCCTTAAGGAAGGTGTTGACCTCGGACGCAGCCAGTTCCATTCCGCTTTGAGCATAGCGCCGCGGAATGGAACGCGGAGAACGCTGCGTCAACTGTCGGTACGCTATCGAACCGAGTTCTGGTGGGACAGGCCTCCCGGCCTGTCTACCGGCCGAAGGCCGGAGCGGGTCGATCAGTCTACCGGCTTCCCGCTGGCGCCGCGGGCTTCAATGTAGTCACCGGAGAAGGCAGCCTCGATCCCACCGGCCCCGTGAACTCTTCCTTCGATCCGTCGTCATAATACTGCACGAATTTCCAAACAAGGCTCGAAGCGTCCTTCGAGTTCAGGCCGAGCATACCGAATTCGACGAATTCATAAGGCATCATGGTCCCGGTCCAAACCGCGCCGATGATCTTGCCCTTATCGTCCTTCTTGAAATCGATCTTCCAGCCGGGCTTGAATTCGAAGTCGTAAACGTTTACTTCCGGCGGGAACTCGCCTTCAATGCGGATGCATTTGACCTGTTTCTCGTTGGGCACGCGCATGGTGTATTTTTCGCGGGCGCCATTGGTGGATTCGGTGGGGTAGATCCGAATGTGTGCGAGCGCGGCTGAAGCTGTGAGCAATACCGCCGCAGCTATGGCGACGCGAGGACGGCAAAGCGTAGGAATGTGCATAACCTTCTCCTTCTCAAAGGCTAGTCAGGCCAGACTATCGTAAATTGGGACAGTTCACAAGCCCCGTAATCCGCGCAAAAAACACTTTCGGGGAAACCGTTTGGACGTCCCATGCATCCCTCGAATTGAATCCTAATCTGTGGCGGAACTTACAAAGCTAGAGGTGATCCCGCGCCCGCAGGCGGCGGCCTCCGAAACCCTTTACCAAGAGCACGTTAACCCGCAGTGGGTCCGGCTGCTGGACGTCCTGCGGATGAACGAGCGCTACGACCATTGCCAGGGGGTGGAACTCCACACCGTAGACGGCCGGCGCATTCTCGACTTCTTGTCGGGCTACTGTGTGCATAACGCCGGCCACAACCACCCCGAGATCGTGGCGGCCTTGCACGATGAGCTGGAGAGGCGCGGCCCGGCCATGCTGCAAAGCCATGTCCCGGAACTCGCGGGAGATTTGGCCGCCCGGCTTTGCGCCCGGGCGGGCGGCCGGGTGCGCAAGGTTTTCTTCGCCAGTTCGGGCAGCGAAGGCGTGGAAGCAGCCATCAAGTTTTCACGCGCGCATACGCGGCGCGCCGGCATTCTCTATGCGGACGGCGCTTTCCACGGGCTCACCTGCGGCGCGCTCTCGCTCATGGGCGATCCCTTCTGGCGCGAAGGCTTCGGTCCGCTGCTCCCAGGGGCGGAATCGGTGCCGTTCAATGACGTGCAGGCATTGGAGCGCAAACTGGCATCCAAGAAATTCGCCTCCTTTATCGTGGAGCCGATCCAAGGCGAAGCCGGAATCCGGATTCCAGCGTCCGGCTATCTGCGCGCCGCTCAGGAAATCTGCCGGCGATACGGCACGCTGCTCGTAGCCGATGAAGTGCAGACGGGCATGTACCGCACCGGCCGCTTTCTGGCGTCCCATCACTTCGAAATTGAGCCCGACATGGTGGTGCTGGCCAAAGCGCTGAGCGGCGGCCTCATCCCGAGTGGCGCGCTGCTGTTGTCCGATGAAGTTTACGAATCGGTCTACGGTTCGCTGCACCGGGCTATTGTGCACACGTCCACTTACAGCGAGAACGGCCTGGCCATGCGGGCCGGGCTCGCAGCGCTCGATGTGCTGGAGCGGGAACGGCTCGGCGAGCAGGCCGAAGCGGTAGGCGGATACTTGCGGGCGCGCCTGCGCGAGGCGCTCTCGCCTTACGAGATGGTCCGCGAAGTCCGCGGAGTGGGTTTGCTCAATGGGATTGAATTCCAGGCGCCCCGCAAGCTGGCATTGCGCCTGTCCTTTGAAGCTTTCCGCAAAATTCATCCGGGAATGTTTGGGCAGGTGGTGGTGATGCGCCTGTTCCGGGATGGCGGAATCCTGACTCAAATGTGCGGGAACAATTTCCTCGTTCTCAAAGCTGCGCCACCGCTGATCGCCACGGAATACCACGCGGATCAATTCGTGCGCGCCCTGGCCGATGTGGTGGAGACCATGCACTCTTCGGGCGGCTTTTGGCAGGAAGCGCTGGGCATGGCTCGGCGCGTCATGAACATCTGAATGTCGCAGTTTGCAAACCATCCAGACGTGATCATTGTGGGCGGCGGGCCGGCCGGCCTCGCCGCCGCCATCGCCGCGCGCGAGAAGGGATTTCGTGTGCTAGTGGCGGACTGTTCCGCGCCGCCCATGGAGAAGCCTTGCGGCGAAGGGCTCATGCCCAACTCTCTCGCGGCTCTGGCCCGCCTGGGGGTGGCCGCCGGCGCCGCCCCCTCTTTTCCGTTTAGCGGCATCCGTTTCTGTGCGGGCGGGTATTCGGTGGAGGCGGGTTTTCCCTCCGGCGTGGGCCGCGGCATCCGGCGCAACGTGCTGCACCAGTTGCTCGTAGACCGGGCGCGGGAAGTGGGTGCGGACTTTTGCTGGAACGCTCGCGTTGCAAGCATCGCTCGCCGTGCTGTGACCATCAACGGCGAAACGGTGCCGTGCCGCTGGATCGTCGGTGCCGACGGGCAGAAATCCATTGTGCGCCGGTGGGCCGGGTTGGATCGGACGCGTTATTCCCGCCGCCGGTTCGGATTTCGCCGCCATTATCGCGTGGCGCCATGGACCGATCGCATGGAGTTGCATTGGGGTGATGGCTGCCAGTTCTATATAACCCCGGTTCACTCCGGGGAAGTTTGCGTGGTGGTGATGTCACGCGACCGCCATCTCCGAATGGATGCGGCTCTGGAGAATTTCCCGGAATTGCAAGGCCGGCTCGCGGGAGCGCCGGCGAATCGCGAGCGCGGCGCGCTGATCTCTACCGCCAGCTATGAAAAGGTAGCGCGCGGCGATGTATTTCTAATCGGCGACGCCTCGGGCTCGGTCGATGCGATTACAGGCCACGGACTGTGTCTGTCGTTTCAGCAGGCGTTTTCCCTGGCCGCCGCAATGGAATCCGGCCGCGTGGAACAATATCAGGAGGAGCACCGCAAGCTGATGCGCCGGCCGATGTTCATGGGCGAACTTCTGCTCGCATTGGACCGTTTCCCCTGGCTCCGCCGCCGTGCGATCGAGACGCTGGCAGCCCATCCCGATCGTTTCGCTCACCTGCTTTCGGCGCATGTCGGCGAGGAAGCGCTATCTGGTGTCGTGCTGCATGGCTTGCTGCCGCTGGCCTGGGGGATGTTGGCAGCCGGCTAAATCATCTCAGGGGAGAACAATGTTGGAAAGTAATCGCATATCTCGGGATTGCCGCTGGATCGCTCCCTTACGGTCGCGGCTCAGATACGGCTGGCTACCGAGCCGCGACCGTCAGGGAGCGGTTCTGAAGCGGTGCACGAAGGCAACGCTATTGATCGTCGCCTTAGCTGCAGCAGGTGCGGCGCACGCCGCCGACGAACTCGTCCTCGATCTCGATCCCGCACAAACCCAGGTGCAATTCACTTTAGGGGATGTCTTGCACACCGTACATGGCACTTTTCAACTCGAAAAGGGCAGCATCCGCTTCGATCCGGAAACAGGCAAGGCCAGTGGGGAAGTGGCCGTCGCGGTTGTGAGCGGGGCCAGCGGCAACGGAACCCGCGACCACAAAATGCACAAAGAGATTCTGGAAAGCCAACGTTTCCCGGAAGCCACTTTCGCTCCCGACCGCGTCGAAGGCCACTACGCTCCCGAAGGCACTGCGGATTTACAGATTCACGGGTTGATGAAGATTCATGGCGCCGCGCATGAAGTTACCTTCGCGACTCATGTCGAGAGCAAAGGCGGGGAGGTGGCGGCTACCATGCGTTTTATGATGCCCTACGTGCAATGGGGCCTCAAAAACCCTAGCACGTTCCTGCTCCGCGTGAGCGATAAGGTGCAACTCGATATCCGCACCGCGGGCCACATCCACCCGGCTGGCAGTTCGAGCGCGCAAGCCTCACCAGCCTCGCAAAGTTGACTGGAACATCCCCTTCGTTTCCCACTGGTCTTCCCGGGTCTTAAATTTGTCCCAGACCCGATCCCACTTGGCATTGTCGTGGCACTCCCGGCACTGCCCGCACCGGCACCTCTGATACGGCTGCAGCGGCGGAAGGGGTGCGTGTAGCTCTTCGATTTCGCGAGGTAGGAAGTTTCTTTTCATAAGCTTCACCGTGTAGTGATTATGCGGAGAAAGACATTTCATTAAAAGTGCCGGACGTACTGTTACCCGGTACTGGCGGGACTAAGGGGGTTCTATCGGTTGGACGCGCGCTGGCAGCCGCGCCCGCGTTAGCTTAAGAGCATGCCCGCTCGCCGTCGCCACAAACTTCCTTATAAGGTGTTCCGCCTCGAATCCTGGGATGATTTCCTCAAACTCGTAACCAGCGCACCCTACTCGAATTGGGCCTATCGCGGCGAGCGCGACGAACGCTGGCCGTTATATAGCTCCCTTTCGCGGTATTTCCAAAATTATCGGGTCGATCACCGGGCATGGCCCAACCAGGAAGCCCGGATTCTTCGTATTTTTAAGCGCAAGGCGCACCAGTTTCTGGACAAACCTCCCGATGCGGACGATGACTTCCAGTGGCTGGCGCTGATGCAGCATCATGGCGCTCCCACGCGGCTCATCGATTTCACGTGGTCGCCTTACGTAGCAGCCTTCTTTGCCCTGGAGCGCACGCTCAGTGACGGCGTGGTCTGGGCTATGAATCCGGCGCGCCTCGATGGCGGCAGGGCCGCCGAGCGCTCGCGCATGGACCCGCGCACACCCGGCAATTTCCGCCGCTATTTCTTAAAAGGGACGAGGCGCTTTATTTGGCTGGGCGAACCGCACACCATGAATAGCCGGCTGATCGCGCAGTCCGGCACGTTCGCCGTTCCGGCAGTTTTGGATATGCCGGTCGAACAAATTCTCAGCCACGAGCACCAGGACAACTTACTAGCCAAGCTGGTGCTCGCCAATCCCATGCGCGAAGTAGGCATGCGCGAACTCTACCGCATGAATATCACGCATGCCACCTTGTTTCCGGACCTCGACGGCCTCGCCAAGTCGCTCGGATACGAACTGGAGTTTCACTGGGCGTACAATCCACGCACCATGCAACCTTACCGAACGTAAGTAGGTCGTTTAGAAGTTCTTTGCCGTTTTTTTGCCGGACCGCTCCCTCATGGTCGCGGCTCAGAAGCAGCGTGTTCTACCGAGCCGCGACCAGGGAGCGGTCCACCGCGAACTAGGCCTGCACCTACTCGAGCGGATCGTAGGCTTGGTTCCCGAGCCGTTTCTTCTGCTGCTGCTTGCGCAGATCATCGAGTTGCGCTTCGAGCTTCTTGGAGCGTTCGGTCTCCGCAGTCAAAGCGCTTTGGAGCGAGGCGGCTTGCCGGGCCAGTTGGTCCTTCTCGCCTCGCAAACTGGAGATCTGGCGGTTCAGCTCGGCGTTCTGTCTTTGCAACTCGCTGGTAGCCTGGCGCGAGGCGTGATCCTCCGGCAGAGTGGTTTCGACGATCGAGTTATGGAGGGCTGGGGGGGGCGGTTTCGCTATCCATCTCTCTCGGGCCTGATAACCGAAGCCGCCCAACGCGGCGCTCACAATAATAATGGCGCTCGCCCATAACCAGCGGCGCGAAGGAGTGGCGGCTGGTAGCAAAAGCGACGGAACGGCTGGCGGCAGCGGCTCCGGTTTGGTTGCCGGCGGTGGTGCCGGGTTCGTTTGCACCGATGACGAGGCCGCCGACGACGGGACCGCCGGTAACGGGGCAGCCGGTATTGCGGCCGGTTTAGCGCTGGCAGCGGCTGCAGCCGCTGCCACCTGCGGCGTACCTGCCGGTAGCGGATCCAGCACAAATTCGGCGTAACTCGCCTGCGCCTGGATAGAACCGTCCGCAGCGCGGAAGAAAAACCCGGCCCGCGTCGGCTGAAAGGTCGAAGGGCGCAGAACCAGAGCAATCTGCCAAGGTTCCGGGAAATAGCGGTTGTGGATCTCCAAATCCGCTTCCGACAGGAAAATCTCGCTGCGCGTATGAGAGTGGTACCACCCGACCGCCACCCGGTCCAGTTCGTTTTTGCGGCCTCCCGCCAGCCCCGCCAGGTGCGCTTGGTCGCGCGGAGAAAGAGTGAAGGACGGACCAAAGGCATGCTCGCATTCGAGCGGCGAATAGTCCGTTACCAGAAGGCGGCCGGGTCCGAACTTTCCAAAAAGAACGCCGCCAATTTCCGCGCCGCCCCGTGGTAAAGAGAAAAATGCATCGATCACGGCCAGCCGGATCTCCTCCAAGACCCGGCGCGAATACTCAATCACGAAGGGGCACTCCGGCGTGCTCCAGGTTTCCAGAATCGCGCGATCAGAGCCAGTGGCGGGCATGCGGCTTCTCCCACGATTGTAGGGGATTCCTTCCGGGGAAATATCTCAAATTGGATCTTAATTTGGGAGTTATCACCCGCCATATTGCGGTCGATAGGGGGTGAAATCCCCCAAACGATCTCCGGAAACAACGAGCAGTGTGAATTAACCCTTATTTTTGAGCAGATTGTCCCCTGGTGACGCAAATGCAAACAGGCTTCTTCTGGAGACGCTATGAACTTCGATCGAGCCCCGATGTTGGTCATCTGGGAAGTAACCCAAGCCTGCGATCTGGCGTGCGTGCATTGCCGCGCGTCGGCGCAACCCCAGCGCCACCCCAAAGAGTTGACCACCGAGCAGGGTTATCAGTTGCTCGAAGAAGTTCGTTTGTTCGGGGAGCCGTTGATGGTTTTTACCGGCGGCGACCCGCTCAAGCGCCCGGACCTCTATGACCTGCTGCGCTATAGCGTGCAGATCGGCTTGCGCACCAACGTCACCCCCAGCGCCACACCCCTGCTGACGCCCGAAGCGATCGACAAATTCAAAGCCGCCGGCATCTCCCGCATGGCCATCAGCGTGGATGGTCCCGATGCCGCCACCCATGATGAATTTCGCGGCATACCCGGCACCTTCGATCGCGCCATGCTGGCGCTGCGCCACGCCCGGGATATCGGCCTCGATACTCAATTTCAAACCACCGTAACGCGGCGCAATATGCACCGGCTGCCCGAAATCGCCGAAATCGTCAAGGAAGTGCGCTCCAAGATGTGGAGTTTGTTTTTTCTGATTGTTACCGGCCGCGCGGAGGAATCCGACGATTTGCAAGCTGCCGAATACGAGAAAGTCTTCGAGTTCATGTATGAACTCTCGAAGACTGCGCCGTTCGGGATCAAAACGACGGAAGCCATGCACTATCGCCGCTACGTGGCACAGCGGATCAAAGCCGAACACGGCGTCACCGAAAACGAGAACGCCAAAGGCGTGGCATGGCGCACTTCCGGGGTAAGCGACGGCAAGGGGTTCGTTTTTGTGTCGCACACCGGTGAAATCTTTCCCGCCGGCTTTCTGCCGGTCACCGGCGGCAATGTGCTGCACGATTCACTGGTCGACATATATCAGAACTCCTCTTTATTCCGCACCCTGCGCGACCCGGCGAAGCGCGAAGGCAAGTGTGGAATTTGCGAATACCAGAAAATCTGCGGTGGCTCACGTTCGCGCGCCTATGCATTCACCGGAGACTACCTCGCGGAGGATCCCCGCTGCACCTATCAGCCGCACCTGGCGGAAGCAGTGGCGGGGCAGATCAGGTAAATACCCCCTACGCGTGTCTCTTCCTGAGTTCGTTTTTTCAAATAGGGTCTGGGGTTCTGAAACACACAAGCGTACTGAGGATTGTTCCCCACAGCCCAATCGCGAAAAATTTTGCAATTCGATAAGAAAATCTTGACGGCGCGGCGACTGTCATGGTTAAATCGGGCCAGTTTGACCGATTACCAGGATTTAAACGGTCCGGATGCGCTGCTTTCGTGTTGAAGGCAAAGAATTTTGCTTGACAAGGGGCGGGCAATACGTTATGTATATCTTTACCGCGTCTGGTTTTCGTCTGCAATTTTGCGTTTGTAGTCCGGTACGCACGGAAGACAAGAAGTAGATAGTAAACCACGTGCCCCGGGGTAAGACTTCAGCAACTCCCGGCAGGCAGCAGTCGCGGCCTTCCGGTAAAAATGGCTCTCCGCCCGACACGGAGAAGTTCCCAAGGTAGACTGAACAGTTTGAACACGGTTTGAACTTTGAGGCTCAGGTTGGAAGAGAACTTCGACCGATTCAGATTTCGACAATTCACAAGGAGAAGGAAATGGCAGATTTTCGCAGATGGATTTTTGCGTTAGCCCTGCTTGCGTTGTTTGCGGGTTTGGCTAATGCACAGCTGATGAGTTGCACTGCCGCTCCAGGCAGTACGCCGTTCATCAGAAACGAAGGGTTCACGGAGTTGGTGGGCGATATCGTCGTCACGTGCACGGGGGGCGCCGCGCAAACGGGTACGACGACCTCAAACCCTAACCTCCTCGGGAGTATTACGATTTACCTGAATGCTCCGGTCACCAGCAGGTTATTGGGGATCTCGACGACCGGGAACAATCCCTCGGAAGCGACCCTGCTGATTGACGACCCCACCACCAACGCAACGCCGATGACCCAAGCGGAACAGGCTGCGAATGGCGGGACGGTATATCCAGTGGTTGGATGCGCAATTTTTGCGACTTGCGCCGGCACAGTCGCCGCTCCAAGTAACGGAGTGTACTTCGCCACGCCAACCACTGCCAATGCTTTTCCAGGCACTGTCAGTGCGAGCGGTACGTCCATCACCTGGAATGGCATCCCCGTTATTCCGCCGGGAACCACGAATACGACGTTTAGTCGCACCTTCCGCATTACGAACGTCCGCGTGAATGCCAACAATCTAGCTGCTGGCTCGATCAGCGCCGGATCTACGGCCGTCAACGCGGTCGTCGTGTTGCAGGCAAATTCTCAACCGCTCGTGAACGGCACCAGCGTTCAGGTTGCCAGCGCGGTCGCCAGCTTGACGACCGGTTTCGCGACCGGGCTTGGACCGAGCAGTTCGGCGGCGAATTTGCTTGCATGCAGTAGTACTCAGACTTTCTTGTTCGGCAACAATCCAGTATTCAAGTCACTAACATACACGGATACGTTCGCCACCGCATTTAAGACCAAGGTTGCCACAGGAGGTCAAAGCGTACCGGGCGGCAATTCCGGTACAGAATCTGGCTGGGTGCCGACGGGCGGCAATATTTTCGGTGGCTCGTATACCCCCGGGCTCGCGGACTATGGTACCCGTTTGAAAGCCGTATTTAAGAACATTCCGGCAAATGCCACAGTCTGGGTGCCGACAATGAATACCGTGTCGGGCTCCTCGAGCAACCCGACCGCGGTTACCTCGGGCGCCACGGCCCAGTTGATCGCCAGCGAGACCGCAGTTTTCTCGCCGGTAGGTAACGGGGCGAATCAAACGGTCGGCACCGGGACGGCAGTCTATGTCCCGATTCCGAATATCAACGGCACTTCAATCGCCGTTTGGGAGATTACGCAGGCTTCGGGTGTTCCTACGACTCTGAACTTCCCGATTGCTATCCTCTATAACTCGATCACGTCCACCAGCAACCCGGTTACTCTGGGTACTGTCACCGTGAATCAGAGCTACGCTCCAACCCCCGCTTCGGGCGTGTTTGCGGGCTCGGCTACCACGACGCTTCCTAATGGCGCTGCGGCTTCCGCCTCGCTGACCATTCCGCGGTTTGCCGATACCGGCACGGATAAAGCGTTCATCAACATCAACGCTTGCCGTACCGTGCTGCTCTACCCGTTCGTTTCCAGCGCGGCTGGTTTCGAGACCGGCATCGGGATCGCGAATACCTCGCAGGATCCGTTCGGTACGGCGGCTCAGTCCGGCACCTGTACCCTGAACTTCTATGGCTCTGGGGCACCCTCGCCGGCACCCGTCACCGCCAGCATTGCGGGTGGTACAGTCTACGCCAATGCAGTCGGCGCGGGCCTCGGTGTCAATAACTTCACGGGCTACCTGATTGCCGTCTGTAACTTCCAGTATGCGCATGGCTATGCGTCTCTCTTCAGCGGATTTGGGACGTCGGCCGGCGTATTCTCGAGCTACGCAGCGGGAGTCATACCCGACCCAGGCACGACTATCTTTGGGCGTCCGACCGCGTGCGGTGCGGCACCCACGACGTTAACTGGAGCTGCTGGCACCGGTATCACGGCGCTTCCAATCACCGTAACTGCGGCCAGCTGCCAAGCGGAGGTCTTAGGCTTCTAAGTCTTCCGTGAAACGTACAATTGAGGGGAGCTTCGGCTCCCCTCTTTTTTTTTCGGCACGGAGAAGTGTTACACTGGGATTCTCGCCGCGTCCTGTCGAATCCGGTTGGATTCAGAAAAATAAGTACATTGGAACTGCTCTCTGCCAGTCAGCCGGACTCCAGAGAGTGTTTGATTTCCCGATAAGGAGGTCTTCCTTGAAGAAGCTTTTATCTGTTCTGATCCCTACGACGCTGGCCACCTTTTGCGCCGGCACACCACTGCTTGCGCAGAGTATCACCGTGGTTTCCGGCAACGGGCAGTTGATCTGCCCCACCTGTAATATCACGGCCAACGGCAGCACTATTAAAACGAACTTCTTCCAGGCTTTTGAACCAATGACGGTGAAAGTTACGGACGCTTCGGGGAACCCAGTGTCCGGCGCGACGGTTAACTGGGCGGTGACGAGCGGTACTGGGACGCTTGGGGCGGGCTCGACAACCGATTCCACGACGACCGATGCCACGGGAAAGACAAGCGATCAGTTTACTCTTACCGCCTCCCAGCTTTCCGGCACGCCGCAAACGCCTTACTTCCAAAGCACTGTAGTGGCGAGCACTTCGACCGGCGCCTCAGTAACGTTCTACCTGACGCAGGCGCTGACGGACTTCACCGGGGCTACAAATATGGTGCTTGCGTCCGTCACCTCTCCGTCGCCGGGGACTGCCATCACCGGAAATGCGGGGGGCGTTGGAAGCCCGGCTATACAAGTAAACGTGGCTAGTTCCGCCGGCGTCGGGGTACCCAATGTGTCGGTGCAACTCGTCAACGGCCAGGATGCCATCGGCGTGAGCCTCCCTCCGCCGGCCTTTTGTGCCGGGGCGGCAGGCGCCGATCCGAATTCGGTTCTCACGGACGCGAACGGAAATGCCACTTGCACGCCGCGGCTACAGAGCAGCCCCGGTACTGGCAGTGTGTTTGTCATTTTCGGCGGTGTTGCCGTGGCCTCGGCAGTAAATGGGTCGCAATTCCAGGGCGGTCCAATTGAATACTCGGCCTCGCACAACCCCCCGTTTCCGGTTCAAGTCACTGCCGCGACACCCGGGACGATTACCATCACCGGCGGCAATCAGCAGAGCGGGAATCCGGGGCAAACTCTGACTACGGCTCTGACCGCCAAGGTTGGCGACATCAGCGGGAACGCGCTGTCGGGCCAACAGGTCACCTGGACCGTGAGCCCGGCCGGCGCCGCGTCTCTCACCAGCACCACCACGACTTCCGATATCAATGGCCTGGTTTCGACCAATGTCACCCTAAGCAGTGGCGCCGTGGGACAGATCCAGATCACGGTGGCTCTAGCCAGTAACAACAAGATCTCGGCAGTGTTCACGGAGACGGCAAACGCGCAAGTCAGCGGGATCCAAAAAATATCCGGCGACAATCAGACGGTGGTGGTGAGCACGGTCTCGCAACCGCTGGTCGTGCAGGTGAACGGCACGAATAGCCTGCCGTTACCAAATGTGGCTGTCCAATTCTCAATTGCGGGTGGAGGAGCATTGTCGGCCCCCAGCGCCACTACCGGCGCGAACGGGCAGGCGCAAGTGACGGTAACAGCCGGCGCCTCGGCCGGGACTGTTACCGTGACGGCCTCCGTCGGCGGACAATCGGCTTCCTTCGTCTTGACGGTGACTCCCCCTGCGCCGCCGCTTACGGCAGCGAGTTTTGTGAGCGCCGCCGGTTTCTACGCAACGGATGCCAACCATTCCCCACTGTCACCGTGCGCCATTGCAGCGATCATCGCGCCAGGGGTCGCTCCGGGTGTGCAGGGCATCATCGCGCCTGAAACATTCGGATTGCTGCCCTACCAGGTGGCCAATGTGAGCGTTACGGTTAGCGGCAGCCCGGCGCCGATTTACAGCGTATCCAACGTCAGCGGGCAGCAACAGGTGAACTTCCAGGTACCGTGCAGTGTGACGCCTGGTCCGAGCGTGCCAGTGGCGGTCACAGTGAATGGGTTGACCACGACTGTGAGCGTGGTAGTTCGCTCGGCGGGACCCGGTATTTTTGAAACCACGATGTCCGACGGCACTCGCCAGGCGGTGCTCATTCGGCCGGACGGTTCCTTCGTGGACAGCCAGAGCAACCCGGCCCGTCCCGGGGATCTCATCACCATGTTTGTCACCGGTATTGGGCCGACGTCTCCCCCTGTGGGGACGAATTCGGTGCCTCCGCCGGGCACCCAGGCCACCCCCGTAACGGGGAGTCAGATTATCGTCGGCGTGAACAACTCTGGCGTTCGCGTGGTTTCGGCGCAGCTTTCCCCCGACATCGTGGGAGTGGCGGAGGTGACCTTCCAGGTGCCTGCGACCGGCTTGGCTACGGGGACCTATGTGCTTTCGATGGGCATTAATGAGCCCGATAACCCGGCGACGCAGTTCAGCCAAGGCAGCAAGATTACCGTGCACCAGTAGCTTGTCCCAACCGGCATCGGGCAAGGCGAAAGGTCCTGCCCCGTGCCGTTGGCGGACTGCTGGAGAATAAACATATCCAGGTCCGTTAAGGTGAGGTAAGATTAAGTTTCCGCGTCCAACTATTTTCCGGATCGAGCAGCGATCGCGCTGCGGACGTCTACCCGGCCGCCCTGCCGGACAGGCGTATGTTTCGTTTAGGGACGAGGGAACCTCCATGCACGCCACCTGTCAACCGATCAGAAAGATTGCACTTTTAGCCATAGGAGCCGGCTTAATAGCTGGCCTTGCACAATCGCAGACTCTCCTGGTGAACGGACTGTCCTCCACTTCGGTCACTCTGTTTTCCAACAACCCTGCCGTCCTCAGCGTAACCAGTTCGGATGGCACCGCGGCGATACCTTTCAGCATCCAAACCACGGGAGGTTTTTTCTCTGCGAGCGCGGACAACAACGCAACTACGGCCTCGAATCTGACTCTGAAAGATACAAGCACAATCTGTGCAACGGCCCCGGGCGGATGCGCAGGCACCGTTACGCTGACGGACACCCGGCCCGGCCACAATAGCGATACCGCGACCATCACTGTGGGTTACTCCAGCAGCCCGGGCGGAGGCGGCGGGAGTGGGTCGGTAACCGTAAGCAGTCCTGGCGGGATTACGATCAATGCCTTGCCCGGGACCGACCAGGCGCAGTTCCAGGTATCAACCACCAGCACCAGCCCGATCAGTTTCTCCTTATCGGTCACCTACGCGACTGGTTCCGGCTGGCTTCTGGCACCGAACCCGACCAGCACCACCACGGTCTCCGGAAATCCAGCTACCGTCACTGTAAATGGCAACCCAACTGGCCTATCCAATGGAATCTATTCGGGCTCGGTTGTTGTGACCCCCACCGGGCAAGCCGCTATCACAGTTCCAGTAACCCTTATCATCGGCGGGACAGGTACAACCGGGACATTGGCTGTGGCCCCCAGCACTGTAGCCTTGTCATACACGAGCGGGACCGGGATCTTTCCATCGCAGGCCGTCACCCTGACCAGTTCGACCGGAGCTACTACCTTCAGTGCGACTGTGAGCAGTAACGCCCCCTGGCTGCTGGTCAATGGCCAGAGCACCGGTACGGGAGCGATTTCCAGCGGTCTAACAGTTTCGGCGGGTGTGGCCGCGCCGACAGTTCCGGGCACTTATGCCGGTTACGTTACGGTGACCGCATCGGACGGCTCGATCGCCCAGATCAATGTCACTTTGACAGTAAACGGCGGGACCGTAAGCGGTGTGGTGGTGTTGCCCCAGTCGCTAACGTTTTCCACCACGGTCGGCAGCACCTCGATCGCCCCGGCGCAGATCAGTGTGAGTGTTCCCGGTGGCAGCCTAACCTCGTCCACGGTGACCAACGGAAGCCCCTGGCTCGCGGTCTCCCAGAACACCACGACGTCTCCGGCAACTCTTACCGTTACTGCGAATCCGACAGGACTTACAGCCGGCACCTATATCGACAGCATCACGATCAACACCAATATCGGCGGAACGGCTCACAGCCAGGTGGTGGCCGTTACGTTATTCGTTGTCGGAGCGAGCACCGGGATCACATCGTTTTCGGTTGCGCCATCGTCGCTTTCTTTTACTGCCAACATCAACCAAACCACCACGACCAATCAGTATTTGCTAGTCTCTGGCGGCGCATCGTTTACGGTCTCGACTTCTAACTTCAATCCACCATCCTCTTCCAGTTGGCTCAACGTGCAGACTGGCGTGAACCAGATCGCGGTCTCGGCGACACCGATCGCGCTTCCGCCCGGCGTGTATTCCGCTACGATTTCCGTTACTGCCGGCGGGAACACGCAAAACGTTGCGGTCACTCTAACGGTGACGGGCAGCCCGGTGATTTTAGCCCAGCCGGGCTCCTTGGTTTTCAACTACACCACTGGGGGAGCGAACCCAACCTCGTATGTTTTCCTGACGTCCAGCGACAGCTCTGCCTTTTCGATTACTTCTGCCAGTCCCACAGCGACTTGGTTAAGCGCAAGCATTTCAGGAACCACGGTGGGAATCACGGCCAATCCTACAGGTTTGGCGGCGGGCCTATACACTGCCGGTGTCACTCTCTACATTTCGAGCACCACTAGTTCGTACGCGAATGTGCCGCTTTCCATTCCAGTCGCGCTCCTGGTAAACGGCGGAGCCAGTACTGGGCCGCTCACCTTTTCGCCGTCGACCCTCAGTTTTACGGCGCAGCCAAACAGCGCGCCTTTTGGCGCCCAGATCAACGTGTATGCTTCCAGCGCGACGCTGTTTACCGTAAGCTGCTCGCCGGCGTGTGGAACCAGTTGGCTGACGGTCAATCAAGGCACCGGAGTTTCACCGACCGCCATCGCAGTTTCGATCAATCCGGCTGGTTTACCAGTGGGGACGACCACGGGCGCACTTTACTTCACCGCCAACGGAATATCGCAAACCGTGAATGTGAGCGTGGTGGTGGGCGGCGGGAATCTTTCCGTCAGTAGCACGACTCTGTCATTGAGCGCGCCAGCCGGGGGTAGCGCGACGTCACCGCAGCCGGTGACCGTCAGCTCCACGGCTGGCCAAACTCCGTTCACCGTTGCGACTTCTGCCGCTTGGCTGAAGCTTGACAAGAACACGGCGACGACCCAAGCCACTGTCAACATTACTGCCGACCCGACCGGGCTTGCGGCGGGTACCTACACTGGCACAGTGACGTTCACGCCGACGGCCGGAGGCACGGCCGCGACTGTTAACGTGACCTTCACCGTGGTCGCGGCGCCGACAATTGCTGCTTCCAGCGGCACGTTGACATTCCATTATCAGGCGGGCGACACCACCTTGCCGGCCGCGCAGAATGTCACCATTACGGGCGGTGCCTGGACTGCCGCGGCATCGAGCACGGGGAATTGGCTGGTGGCGTCTCCCGCTTCGGGGAGTTCCGGTTCACCGGTTGCCATTTCGGTCAATCCCGCAGGTTTGGCGGTTGGCTCCTATACCGGCACGGTTACCATCTCCGGGAGCGGCGGCGCGACCGGAACAGCCACCATCAACGTCACTTTGACCATCACTCCGCCGCTGCCCACGATTACGAATGTGATCAACGCTGCTAGCGGCAACAGCACTGCGATCGCGCCGGGCGAGATCATCACGATCTTCGGTACGAGCATCGGCCCCGCGACGCCTATCACTAGCGCCCAATTGGATTCCACCGGCAAGCTTGCCACCACGCTCGGCGGCGTGCAGGTGCTGATCAACGGATTCGCTGCGCCCATGGCGAATGCCAGCGCAACGCAGGTCTCCGCCATCGTGCCATATGAACTGGCCCCGTTCCAAAGCGCTTCGATCGTTGTGAAGTACCAGAACCAGTCCTCCAATGGGATCAGCCTTCCGGTCACCACCACCGTTCCCGGCATCTTCACACAGAACCAACAGGGCAGCGGTCCGGGTGCGTTCAACGCGGACTTCAGCCTCAACGGGCCGAATAACCCCACGACGAAGGGCGGATATGCTGTTCTGTACCTGACCGGGGAAGGGCAGACCAACCCGCTCGGTGTGACCGGCACGATCAACTCGCTCAACCAGAAGGCGCCGACTCCTCTTCTCCCGGTCACAGTCACGCTGGATGGCCAGCCGCTGCCGTCGGCGAACGTTGTGTACGCAGGCGGGGTGCCTGGCATAGTGGAGGGTTTGATGCAGCTCAACATTCAGATCCCCGTTACCGCCCGGTCGGGCGATCTGCCGATCGTGGTTACCATCGGGAATAACAGCTCCCAGACCGGTGTGACCCTCTCCGTGAAGTAGTACCATCCAGGCGGCCGGCGTACTCGCAAAAACGAACTCCGGCCGCCAGATCTTTCCTTTTTATTCGCCTATAGATCTATATATTGTGTGTTGCCCAACCTGTGTGGAACGCCTGGTGGGATGATAACCCTCAAGGTTTCAGCTAGTTCCTGAAAAAATCTCTTGCAAAACCAGAGTTCCTCGTGACACTATTGGTTGTGGCCGAATTTTGGCCCTAAAGTGGCTTATAAGTGGGTGAAGTTGGTGAATCCGAGCTTTTCATGGTCGAGCTCCCTAGGGGTATGTACCCTAGCCGACTCGATGACAAAGGCCGCGCCAAGCTACCGGCGGATTTCCAGACGTTCTTCAGCGCGCTGCGGGAAAAGAAATTGTTCGTCACCAGCCTGGACCGCCGCATAGCCAAAATATACCCCATGGCCGTCTGGCGGGAGAACGAAAAGTTTTTCGAAAGCTATCGCGAAGATCCGCGGGCCCTGCGGAATGCCGCGTTCAATGCCGCGGATCTGGGCGCAGAAGCGGAGATGGATAACCAGGGGCGGATCCTGTTTCCGCCCGAGTTGCGCCGCGAATTGGGGATCGAAAATCAGCCGGTCCGTCTATATGCTCACCGGCGCCACATTGAAGTTTTGAGCGAAGCGATTTACGAAGAGCGCAAGCGCGAAGCTGCGCAAGTTGCGCCAGACGACCTGGAGCGGTTGGAGCGCGCGGGGCTGAACTGAGGCGAACCGATGACGTATGCACATTTCCGTCATGCCCGCCGAGGTTCTGGAGTACCTGGCAATTCGTCCCGAAGGAATTTACATAGATGCGACGGCGGGTATGGGTGGACATACTGCGCTGATTGCCGAACGGCTGACCACCGGAACGGTGATCGCCAACGACCGGGATCCGGAGTCACTGGAGATGGCGCGCCACAACACGGAACCGCACCGGGATCGCATTCAATTTCACTATGGCCGCTTTTCCACGCTGCGGGAAGCCGTGGCGGAAGCAGGTTATCCGAAGGTCCAGGGGCTATTGGCGGATCTGGGCGTGAGCCGTTATCAGCTTCTGGAGCCGGAAAGAGGTTTTTCGATTTTGGCGGATGGACCGTTGGATATGCGGATGGATCAAACCACCGGCATAACGGCGGCCGATCTCGTCAATCACACCGCCGAGAAGGCGCTCGCCGATCTGATCTATCAGTGGGGCGAAGAAAGGAGGGCGCGGAAGGTAGCCAGAGCCATCGTCCGGGCGCGGCCCATACGGAGCACACGACATCTGGCCGATGTTGTGGAGCGGGCCGTGCCGCGGACGGGAAAATTGCATCCCGCCACGAGGACTTTTATGGCGCTGCGGATGGCGGTCAACGAAGAACCGGCGGAGTTGGACGAGTTGTTGCGCAGCGGTCCGGAACTGTTGGCGAGCGGCGGACGGATGGTGGTCATCAGCTTCATGTCGATCGACGACCGGAAGGTGAAGGAAAAGTTCAGAGAACTCGGACGAGAGGGGCGCGCATTGATTTTAACGAAGCATCCCATACCGCCCGGCGACGAGGAAATCGCAAGGAATCCGGCATCGCGCAGCGCCAAGCTGCGGGCACTGGAGATGGTTTAGGAAGCGGTCAGCCGTCAGCATTCAGCAATCAGCTTTGACCAGAGTTTGCTTCAAGCTGATCGCTTGGTGCTGATTGCTGACAGCTAATTGAACGCTGATTGCTGATAGCTATTTGGGAGAAAGCATGGCGACGCAGCCTGCATTTGCAAGAACGGAAGCCCCGGCCGCGGCTGAAGCCGGCCGCAGACCGGCGCCTGTGCGGACAGCGCGCGATCCATATTTATTGAGGGCGCTTCCACACGAAGACGTCATCTTCTATTCGAAAAAGATCGACAACTCACGGCTGGTACGTGAGCCCGACCCGCGCGCGAGGGGCGCGTGCTGGTCGGCTATCGGCGCGGCCGCCGTCGTGCTCGCGTTGCTGACGAGTGTATTGGCTCCGAGCGTGGCCAACACGCTGGCGGGCTACAAACTGGAATCGCTGCGAGCCGAGCAGCGGCGCCTGCTGAATGAGAGAAGGGTGCTCGATCTGCAGGAAGCGGAACTGCTGCGTCCCGACCGTTTGGAGGCTTTAGCCAAAGGGCAGAACCTGGTAACCCCGGCAAACGGGCAGGTGACCCATTTAGAGGGTAAGGGCGAGGGGAAGGTTGCCATGGTGAAGTAAGAAGAAGTCAAAAGGCAAAGGTCAAAAGTCAAAAGTGATTAGGTTGCGCTTACGCGCGTTTTGGATGGCGGCCTCCGGCGGTTTAACGGCGCTGAGCGAAAGTGAAGCGTACCGAACCACTTTTGACTTTTGCCTTTTGAGTTTTGACTTTTGACTTCTTGTCTTTCTCGTTATGACCGAGCGCCGCCTGACCATCCTCGCCAGCCTTCTGCTCTTGTGGGGCGCCGCAATCTTTGGAAAGCTCCTCTCACTCCAGGTCCTCCATCATAAGGAATACGTGCAAATGGCCCGGTCGCGGCAGGAATTGGATCTGGAGATTCCCGCGCCGCGTGGGACGATCTTCGACCGGCACGGCCAGCCTCTGGCGATGAGCGTTCCGACCGAATCCGTCTATGTGAACCCGCTGAAGGTCCCCGACCTGGGAGTGGCCGCCGAGATCCTGGCCCTGGCGCTCCACATGGACCGCGAAGAATTGTACGGCAAAATGAAATGGGCTTACGACAGCCACCGCGGCTTTCTGTGGGTTAAACGCAAGATTACCCCCGATGAAGCCGAGAGCTTACGGAAGATGCGGCTGGAGTGGATCGAAGTCCAGACGGAAAGCCAGCGCCATTATCCCAACGGGTCGCTAGCGGCGCATGTACTGGGCTCCGTGGATTTTGGAGAGCGGGGAAACGCCGGTATCGAGAAGGCTCTCGACAGCCAACTGCGGGGCAGAGCCGGGCATGTGCGGCTGCTGACGGATGTGCAGCGGCGCGGAATCGATTCCCAACTGGACAGCGAAGCGCAGCCGGGCACGCCGGTCGTGCTGACGATTGACGAGCGATTGCAGTTCGTGGCGGAGCGCGAGATCGCCGCGGCGGTAGAAGCGCATCATGCGGCCAGCGGCAGTGTAGTGGTAATGGATCCGCATGATGGTGAGATCCTCGCGCTGGCCAGCTATCCCACCTACGATCCGAACCTGCCGCCGCAACCCGGCGAGAACTTTGCCCGGCAGAACCACGCCATCTCGGTTCCATTCGAGCCCGGTTCGGTGTTTAAAGTAATGACGCTCTCGGCGGCCCTCGAAACGACTGACCTGCGGCCGGAAAGCATGATCAACTGCCATGGCGGCGTGCTGAAACTGCCCGGGCGCGTGGTGCACGATTCGCACGCGGGGCTGGGAATTATCCCCATGGCGGAAGTGCTGGCGAGATCCAGCAACATTGGCGCTATCGAAGTCGGCATGCGCGTGGGGCAGAACAATATGTACGATTACGTGCGGAGATTCGGTTTCGGCCAGAGGACCGGAATCGAACTGCCCGCGGAATCCAGCGGCAAACTCCGCAAGCTGGCCCACTGGGGTAAGACGTCGTTGGCCTCCATTTCGATGGGACAGGAGGTCAGCGTAACCACCGTACAACTGGCGCAGGCGGCTGGGGTGATTGCCAGCGGGGGATTGCTGGTCCGGCCGCGGCTGGTGATGAAAAAGGGGGATCGGGCCGTCTCCGGTCCGGCGCCGGTTCGCATTGTCAAACCAGAGACGGCCATCACCATGCGGCAGATGATGGAAGGCGTGGTCATGCCGGGAGGTACTGGGACGGCGGCGCGGCTGGTGGGGTATTCGGTCGGCGGAAAGACCGGCTCGGCTCAAATTTTTGACACCGCTACCAGGCACTATTCACATACGTACAACGGCTCGTTCATGGGATTTGCGCCCCTTACAAATCCCGCTATCGTGGTAGTAGTGACATTGAACGGAACGCACGGTACGGCTGGGTTCGGAGGGGCCGCCGCCGCTCCGGTTTTTCGTACAGTAGCGACCGAAGCGCTGCGCGTGATGGACGTGCCCAAAGACCTGCCGGATGAGCCGGACCCTAAGACTCAGGTCGCGAAAAAAGAGAATGTGGACGATCTGGCGATCGCGGATATGGAGCCGGGCTCGACCAACATTCTGGAAGACGGGGACGACGATAGCGTCCCGGTGGAGGCATCGGACGGTCCCACCGTGCCCAACTTCCGAGGGATGACGATGCGCGCGGTGCTCGCCGAAGCCGCGTCCCGCGGGTTGACGGTCGTTCCCGACGGAAGCGGGGTAGCTCGGGTGCAGACTCCTCCGGCCGGTTCGCCGGCGCATGAAGGGGAGCGAATTCGGGTGCAGTTTGCGCGATGAAACTGGGCGAGATACTCTCTGGCGTACGGCTGAAAGCGCCGCTTTCGCCCGAGTTCGCAACCCTGGAGATTCGGGGGCTGGAATACGACTCGCGGAAAGTGCAGCCGGGTTCCCTGTTCTTCGCGTTTCCGGGTAGCCGTACGGACGGGCGGCAGTTCGCCGAGGATGCGCGCGCGCGGGGCGCGGTTGCGGTGGCCAGCGAATCGCCGGCCGACGGATGGATCCAGTTGGAACACGGGCGCGAGGCGTTAGCCATCGCCGCCCGCAATTTCTATTGCCGCCCTGATGAACGGCTGCGGCTGACCGGGATCACGGGCACGAATGGCAAGACCACCACATCGTACTTGGTAGACTCCGTGCTTCGTGCGGCCGGTCAAATTACCGCCGTGATTGGCACCATCGAATATCACCTGGCGGGCCGCGTGATTCCGGCGGTCAATACCACTCCCGAATCGCTCGATCTGCTGCGGCTCTTCGCCGAACTGGAGAAGTTGGGCGGTACGTACGTCACGATGGAGGTTTCATCCCATGCGTTGGCGCTGCGGCGCGTGTATGGGCTGCAGTTTCATACCGCCGTCTTTACGAATCTGACACGCGATCACCTGGATTTTCACGGCACCATGGAAGCATACCTGGATGCCAAGCGCCGCCTGTTTGAAGGCGCGGGCGCACCGCCGCCGCGAGCCGCCGTGCTCAATCGCGATGATGAAACCATCCGGGGAATGAAAATGGCTCCTGGGACGGAGGTTTATTGGTACGGACTGGGTCCCGAAGCTGATCTGCGCGCGCGGCACATCACCTCGGGTTTCGATGGCTTGCGCTTCGAGGTGCAATTCGGGAAAGAACGATTCGGCCTGAGCTCCCCTCTGATTGGCAAGATCAACGTTTACAACATTCTGGCAGCTTGTGGAACGGCGCTCTCGTATGGAATTGGGCCTGACACGATCGTCAAAGGGATCGACAATCTGCGGGCCGTGCCGGGGCGTTTCGAGCGAGTGGATGAAGGACAACCGTTTGCCGTAGTGGTGGACTATGCGCACACCGACGATGCCTTGCGGAACGTGATTGCGGCGGCGCGGGCGTTGAATCCGAAACGCGTGATCACTTTGTTTGGTTGCGGCGGCGATCGTGATCGGACAAAGCGGCCCTTAATGGGGCAAGCCGCTGCCGAAGCGAGCGATTTTGTGGTGCTCACCAGCGACAATCCGCGGTCGGAAGATCCTTTGGCCATCATGAACGACGCTCTGGTCGGGATCCGGCGCGTAGATGTGAAACACGTCGTGGAGCCGGACCGTGCGACGGCGATCGGCCGTGCCATTCAGGAAGCACGCGAAGGCGATATCGTCATTTTGGCGGGTAAGGGTCACGAGACTTACCAAATTTTGAAAGATAAGACCATTCCGTTTGATGATCGGGCCGTGGCGAGAGAAGTGCTCAGGAGTTACGGGTTTCACCGGCCGCCGGAGCCATGACTTTGGATTTGCAAGAAGTTGCGGCAGTCATGGGGGCTGCCGGGAATGCCGCGCCTGCCAAGGTGAGTGGCTGGAGCGTGGACACCCGGACGCAGAATCCGGGCGACCTTTTCTTCGCGCTCCGCGGACCCAACTTCGACGGCCATGGATTTATCGAGACGGCGCTGGAAAAACACGCAGCGGCCGTGGTGGTGGATCACCGGACGGGCACTGCCAACGAACTGGTGGTTACGGATACGCTGGCGGCGTTGCAGCGTTTGGCTGCATGGTCACGCGAACGTTGGGGCGGGCAGGTCGTGGGTGTGACCGGCAGTGCGGGAAAGACCACCACGAAGGATGCGATCGCGCATTTATTGGCGGCGGAACTGCCCGTAGGAAAAACAATTGGGAATTTCAATAATCATGTGGGCGTGCCGCTCTCGATCTTGCGGCTACCAGACGATGCTCGCGTGGCTGTCTTGGAAATGGGTATGAACCATGCCGGCGAGATTCGGGAATTGGCCGCCATTGGCCGGCCCAACATCGGTGTCGTTACGAACGTGGGATATGCCCATGTGGAGAATTTCGATTCGATTGATGGAGTGGCGGCAGCCAAGCGCGAGTTAATCGAAGGATTGCCTCCTGATGGTGTGGCTGTGTTGAATGCGGACGACCCGCGTGTCGCGCGATTCGGAGAGACGCATCCCGGCCGTACGGTGACGTTTGGATTCTCCGATAGCGCGGACGTACGAGCCTGCGCGGTGGAATACGGCGCTTCGAGCACCCGCTTCCGGGCTGCGGGGATCGACTTTGAAACCGGCTTGGTGGGACGTCATGCGGTGATGAACCTCTTGGCGGCGCTTGCCGTTGCGGAAGTTTTCGGAGTTCCCCGGCAAAAACTGCCAGCCGCAGTCGCGACCTTCGCCGTGGGAAAGATGCGAGGCGAGCGCATCGACCGTAATGGAATGATCATCTGGAACGACTGCTATAACTCCAATCCGGAGGCAGCGCGGTCCATGCTCGATGTTTTGCGCCAAACGCCCGCGAGCCGGAGAATCGCGGTGCTCGGTGAGATGTTGGAACTGGGTCCGGCTTCTCTGGAGTTGCACCGCCAGGTGGGCCGCTATGCGGCGGAGCAAGGGATCGATTTATTGATCGGCGTGCGCGGCAATGCACGCGCCATGATCGACGCGGCGGTCGGCGCCGGACATCCGGAGAGCGCCGCGTATTTTTTCGAGGGGGCGGGTGCCGCCGGCGAGTTTGTGCGGACGATGGCGCGTCCGGGAGACGCCATCTTATTTAAAGGATCGCGCGGGGTGGCCGTCGAGAAGGCGCTGGAGAGGCTGCTGGCCTAGGTCCCATGCTGTATTTCTTGCTTTACGAACAACTCCAGCGGTACGTGAGCCCGTTCCGCGTGTTCCGCTACGTGACTTTCCGGACTGCCTTCGCGAGTCTCACGGCGCTGTTTTTGTGCATCGCGCTCGGGCCTTGGTTGATCAGCCGGCTGCGCCAGTTTCAGATCGGACAATTCATCCGCGAGGAGGGGCCGAAATCGCACCAGAAGAAAGCCGGCACGCCGACCATGGGCGGAGTGCTGATTATTATCTCGATCGTTATTCCGACTCTGTTGTGGGCGGATCTGAGTTATGGGTATTTGTGGATCGCGGTGGGCGCGCTGTGCGCGTTCGGGTGGATTGGATTCCTGGACGATTACGCCAAAGTAACCAAGCAGCGCAACCTGGGGCTGACCGGACGGCGCAAGCTGATCTACCAATTCCTGGCGGCATTCGGCGTGGCGGCCCTGCTCCTGGTAATGCGGGCGCACGGGGCGTTCTCCACCGCGATCAATATCCCGTTCGTCAAGGATTATCAGCCTTCGCTGCTGATCGAGTCTCTGCTGCGAAATCCGTGGACGTATATTCTTGGCGTAGGGCCATTCTGCATTTTCGTGGGTCTCGTGGTCGTGTTCGTCTCGAACGCCGTCAACCTGACCGACGGGCTGGACGGGTTAGCGATCGGTCTGATGGTGATTTCCGCGGGCGCGCTGACGGTGCTGGCGTATGCCGGTGGGCACGTGTCGCTGGCGGAATATCTGCAACTCGCGCGCAATCCGCGCACTTCCGAACTGACCATCTTCTGCGGGTCGATGACAGGCGCGAGTCTGGGCTTCCTCTGGTACAACGCCCATCCGGCGGAGATTTTTATGGGCGACGTCGGCTCGCTCGGGCTGGGAGGCGCGCTGGCGGTGGTGGCCGTGCTGATCAAGCAGGAAGTGCTGCTGCTGTTTATCGGCGGCGTTTTCATTATCGAAGCGCTCTCGGTGGTTTTGCAGGTGGGGAGCTTTAAGCTCCGGGGCAAACGGATCTTCAAGATGGCTCCGATTCACCATCATTTCGAGCAGATCGGCTGGACGGAATCGAAGATCATTGCGCGCTTCTGGATTGTCGGGCTGGTGCTGGCGCTGTTCGCGCTTACCACGCTGAAGCTGAGATGACATGGAGCTGAAGGAAATCAAAGCGCTGGTGGTCGGGATGAAGAAGTCCGGCATGGCATCCGCCGAATTGCTGGTGCGCAAGGGCGCAACGGTGCGGGCGACCGATCTCAAGGCTTTGCAAGATCTGCCGGATGCAGCTTCGCTCGTGGAACGGCTGGGCATTTCGTTTACGCGGCAAATACCGGAGGTTTTTCAGGGCTGCGACTTGATCGTGCTTTCGCCGGATGTGCCGGCCGATTTGGCGCCACTCGAGGAGGCGCGTGCCCGCGGCGTGAAGGTCATCGGGGAGGTCGAACTGGCGGCTCCGTTTCTGAAGGGGCAGACGATCGGAATCACCGGCTCCAACGGCAAGACGACCACCACCAGCCTGGTGGGCCACATCCTCCGGGAGGCGGGCCTGCCGGTGCAGGTGGGCGGGAATATCGGGACGCCGGTAACCGCTATGATCGATACCTTGCGTCCGGACGGGTGGAACGTGTTGGAGCTTTCCAGCTTTCAACTGGAGACGATCGAAACGTTCCGCGCGCACATCGGGCTGGCGCTCAACGTTACGCAGAACCATTTGGACCGTCACCATACGTTTGAGAATTATGCCGCGGCGAAAGGACGGCTCTTTGAAAACATGGACGCCGGGGATTTCGCCGTGCTGAATGCGGATGATCCGGTTTGTGTAGGATATGGCCGGAACACAGCGGGCAAAATCGAGTGGTTTAGCAGTCAACGCCAGGTATCGCCCGGAGCTTATCTCTGTGCGGACCGGCTGCTGCTCGACGGCGACGTTCTGATGCCTGCGAGTGAGATTCCGATTCGTGGCCGGCATAATATCGAGAACGTTCTCGCGGCGGCCGTTGCGGCAGCCCGCGCGGGAGTGCGGCCAGAAGCAATTGCCGCGGCTGTCCGGACGTTCCACGCGGTCGAGCACCGGCTGGAGTTCGTCCGCAAAGTGAGCGGTGTGGATTTCTATAACGATTCGAAGGCGACCAGCGTGGATGCCACGCTCAAAGCTGTGGACGCTTTTCCCGGGAACCTGTGGATCATCCTAGGCGGCAAAGATAAGGGTCTCGACTACGCGCCGCTGCGCGAGCCGTTGGCGGCGAAGGCCCGCGCCGTTCTGCTGATTGGCGCGGCGGCATCCAAAATCGCCGGGGCATTGAAGGGAGCGGCGCCGCTGGTGGAAGCCAAAACTATGGAGGAGGCGGTAGCTAGAGCCTACGAAGGGGCGCGGCCGGGAGATACGGTGCTGCTGGCGCCCGCCTGCGCGAGCTTCGACCAGTTCCGCAGCTTCGAGCATCGGGGAGAGGTTTTTAAGCAGTTGGTGAATCGACTGGAACCGAAGGGAGGGGTTTAGTACCGCAGCGTTCGACCGCTCCCTGGCGGTCGCGGCTCAGTAAAACAATATGGCGCAACGGCTCAAAACAGATTGGATTCTTTTCGCTACCGTCCTGGTGATGGTCTCGTTTGGCGTGCTGATTCTCTATAGCGCGTCGTCCATCATGGCGCAGTTGCGCTACGGCTCGAGTTGGCATTTCGTGGTGCGGCAGGTGGCTTGGGCGGTAGTGGCCGTCTTCGCCATGATGACCTTGAAGCGCACCAATTACCGCAAGTTCCAGACTCCGGCGGTGGCCTTTGGCGCGATCGGGATTGCCCTGCTATTGCTGGCCTCGGTGTACGTCCTGGACGCGCAGCATCACCGCTGGTTGCGCATGGGACCGGTTGGATTGCAGCCCTCGGAGCTGGCAAAACCGGCGCTGGTCATCTTCCTGGCGTTCTTCGTCACCTGGCGCGCCCGGGCGATCAATAATCCACGTTACACGCTGGTGCCGGCCGCACTGGCAGTCGGCCTCGTGATCCTGGCCGTAGTGGTAGCCGACCTCGGTACGGCTGTGGTGCTGGGCGGCACGGCCGCCGTAGTTTTCTTTGTCGCCGGTCTCGAGCTGCGATACTGCGCGATTGCCGGCGCCGTGGCACTGATCGGGGTGGGGATCTTCATTGCGACTTCCCCATACCGCCTGGCACGCGTGGTCAAGTTCTTCGATCCCGAGTTCAAACTGGTCAACAAGTTCGATCCCAAAGGCCGGATCAAAGCGCAACTGGAGAAGTCGTTGACCACACGCGATACGAATTACCAGTTGCAGCAGTCGAAGATTGCCGTGGGCGCGGGAGGTCCGGCTGGTGTGGGGCTCATGAACGGCAAGCAGAAGCTGCTGTACCTGCCGGAAGCGCATACGGATTTTATTTACGCCGTGGCCAGCGAGGAGTTGGGGCTGATAGGGTCAGTGGGTTTGCTGTTTGGATTCTTTGCGATTTTCTGGCGCGGATGGCGCACGTCGCTCCGTGTGAATGACGATTTCGGCCGTTATCTGGCGTTGGGTGTGACCACCGTGGTTGTTGTACAAGGGCTGATCAACATGAGCGTCGTGCTCGGGATGATGCCAACGAAGGGAATTCCGCTACCCATGATCAGCGCAGGAGGCAGTTCGCTGTTGAGCACGTTAGCCTCACTGGGGATCTTGATGAATGTCTCGGAACACGCAGGGTAATGTGGCGCAAGGGTCTGCCTTGCGCAAGGCAGAGCCTTGCGCCACTCGATTCCTGATGGCGGGCGGCGGAACCGGGGGACATGTCATTCCAGCTTTGGCAGTCGCACGGGAGTTGCGGCGGCGGGGACATGAAGTGGTCTTTGTAGGGACGGACCGGGGATTGGAATCCAAGTTGGTTCCGAGGGAAGGATTTCCGCTGGAGAGAATCGAGATCGGTGGCTTAAATCGAGTCGGCCTGCAACAAAAGGCGACCACCCTGCTGCGCCTACCGTTTACTACGCTCGGGTGTGCCAAACTGGTCCGATCCTGCTCGGCCGTGTTCAGCATGGGGGGATATGTGGCCGGACCGCCGGTGATGGCGGCGTTGCTCACGCGGGTTCCCGTGGTGGTGATGGAGCCGAATGCCGTGCCCGGGTTCACCAACCGGGTGATCGGACGCTTTGTCAGCCGCGCGTTGATCTCGTTCTCCGAAGCGGCCCGCTTTTTTCCACCGGGCCGGACCGAGCTTACCGGATTGCCCGTCCGCGAGGAGTTTTTCGCCATCCCGCCGACGCCACGAGGTGAGGTGCTGAACATCTTAATTACCGGAGGGAGTCAAGGTTCGCGCACGCTCAACCGCGCCGCCCGGGAAAGCTGGCCTCTATTCCGAAATGCTGTGTTCCCGGTACGGATCGTTCACCAATCGGGGCCGGCCGATTTCGAAGAGCTGCGGAACGCTTTCGGTCAGTCCGGGCTGGAGGGGGAAGTAGTTCCCTTCATCGGGGACATGCCGGCGGCATTTGCCGATGCCGATCTGATCGTGTGCCGATCAGGCGCTGGGGCTGTCTCCGAATTGGCTGCGGCGGGTAAGCCCGCCATTCTGGTGCCATTCCCGTTCGCGGCTGATGACCATCAGACTCGCAACGCCGAAGCCATGGAGCGCGGCGGAGCGGCCCGGCTGGTTCGTGACGCCGAGCTAAACGGCGACAAATTATTCGGCGCCGTCTCCGAAGCGGTCCGGGCATTGGACGAAATGGGAACAGCGGCGCGCCAATTTTCGCGGCCGGGAGCAGCGCAGAGGGCTGCGGACATTCTGGAACAGGTGGCGCGCGATTTTCATTGACAGCAGCGCGGATAGCCGAAACAATAGATTAAATAAATGTTTTTCCGGCCCCAGCACGTCCACTTCACCGGTATTGGCGGTATCGGCATGAGCGCCATTGCCGAGGTACTGCTCAACCTGGGGTACCAGGTCAGTGGGTCGGACTTGCGCCTTTCCCCGCTTACCGAGCGCCTGAAGACCATGGGGGCCAAGGTCTTTGAGGGCCACGCCGCTGCCAACGTAGATGGCGCCCGCGCGCTGGTGGTCAGTTCCGCGGTGGACGAGCAAAACCCCGAAGTGCAGGAGGCGCGCCGGCTGCAAATCCCGGTGATCCCGCGCGGCGAACTCCTGGCCGAGTTGATGCGCCTGAAGTATGGGATCGCAGTGGCAGGCAGCCACGGCAAGACAACCACCACGTCGATGATCGCGACCATCTTCAACTCGGCCGGCCTGGATCCCACCGTAATGGTAGGCGGGCGGTCGGCCACATTGGGCGGCTCCAACGCACGCGTTGGCAAGAGCGAGTTCCTCGTGGTCGAATCCGATGAGAGTGACGGCTCTTTCTTAAGGCTCGCGCCGATTATTGCGGTGGTAACGAATATTGACCGGGAACACCTGGATCACTATCCGTCCCTCGACGCGATTCGATCTGCATTTATTGAGTTCATCAACAAGGTTCCCTTTTACGGCGCCGCCATTGTGTGCCTCGACGATCCCAACGTGCAAGGGATACTGCCGGGAATCAACCGGCGCACCATTACCTATGGCGGCATCTCGCAGGCGGATGTCGAGGCATCGGAGATCGCCTGCGGCCATTTCGCGAGCGAGTTCCGGATCCGCCACCGGGCCAAGGATCTGGGCCGCTTCCATCTACGTGTTCCGGGCCGTCACAACGTTTTGAATGCCACCGCCGCGGCCGCCGTTGCCATGGAGTTAGATGTTGACCCAGAGGTGATCCGGCAAGCCCTGGCCGAGTTCAGCGGGGTGGACCGGCGCTTTCAGGTGCGCGGCGAGGCTCGTGGGATCACGGTAGTGGATGACTACGGCCATCACCCTACAGAGATCCGCGCTACACTGGCCGGCGCGAGGCTCTGCGGATTCGGCCGCATTCACGTCTTGTTTCAGCCGCATCGCTACACGCGCACGTTTCATTTGCTCGACGAGTTTGCCGGCGCTTTCCACCAGGCCGATACGCTGTTCGTGACCGATATTTACGCCGCATCGGAGCAGCCCATCGAGGGCGTCACCGCGGAATCGCTAGTGGAGCGAGTGCGGCAATTCGGGCACAGGCATGCCGAATATGTGGGCTCGATCTCCAACGGCATCGAGGCTCTGTTGCGGGTGGCCAGCAAAGGCGATCTGGTGCTCACCCTCGGAGCAGGCAGCGTGTGGCAGGCCGGCGACCAAATTTTAGAACGGCTGCGGTCGGGGAAAGTCTGATATGGCGCGGGAATCCAAGAACAAGAAGAGCCGCTGGCGGTTGCTGGCGGGGTTGGCCGGTCTCGGCCTGCTAGGTGTCTCGTCCGCCATGGCTGGCCTCAAGGTGCGCCGGTTCGTTACTACTGATCCGCAGTTCACCCTGTCGCACGATCGCAAGGATAGCCTTGCGATCGAAGGCGCGCGCTACGCTTCACGAGCTAAAGTGCAGCGAGTGTTCTCGGCTGATTTCGGCCACAGCATTTTTTCGGCTTCATTGCCCGCCAGGCGGCGGGAACTGCTGGCAATCGATTGGGTTGAGGACGCCTCGGTATCGCGGGTTTGGCCTGACCGCCTCATTGTGCGGATCCGCGAGCGGCAGCCCGTCGCCTTCGTGACGCTACGCTCCACCGTTCTGCTCATCGACCGCTCCGGTGCGCTCCTCGATCCTCCGGCTCAGGCACAATTCGCCTTTCCGGTGCTGAGCGGCGTTCGCGAAAGCGATACTGCCGCTCAGCGGCGCGAGCGCGTGCGTACCTTTCTGCGGGTTCAGGATGATCTGGGCTACCTCGCCAAGGATATTTCGGAGGTCGATGCTTCCGATCCGGACGATGTCCGCATCGTGGCGCAAGTGGGAAACCGGGCGCTCGAACTGTTGATGGGCGATAGCGATTTCGGGCGTCGTTACCAGAATTTTCTCAATCATTATCCGGAGATCCAGAAACGCTCGCCGGAAGTAAAGGTTTTCGATCTGCGGCTGGAAGACCGCATTACCGCAAAGGATTAGGGGCCCATGGCAGTTAAGCCGGTTTACGCAGTAGGACTCGATGCGGGTAGCCAGACCACGCGGTTGGTAGTCTGCACGCTCGAGCAAGGACGAATGCGGTTTCTGGGGTGCGGCGCGGCCGCCTCGCAAGGGTGGGTGAAAGGGCGGATCATCGACCAGCAGGCCGCGGCCGATTCCATTGTGGCCGCGCTCCGCATGGCTGAAGCCTCCGCGGGGATTTCCATTGAATCCGTGGTGGTGGGGATGGGCGGGCAAACTATGCGCGGCGCCAATGCCCGCGGCGTGATCGAACTGGGGCATGTGCGCGAGATTGATCAGCGCGACGTAAACCGCGTGGTGAACCGGGCCTCGCGCGTGCAGTTGCAGGAAGACCAGATGGTGCTTCAGCTTTTTCCGCAGGATTTCGTGGTGGACGATCATCCGGGGCACGGCGACCCTCGCAAGATGCTGGCCTCCCGGCTGGAAATCCATGTCCACCTGGCGGCTTGCTCGGTGCAGGAGCACAATGCTCTGATCGGCGCCGTGAACCAGGCGCACCTGGCCGTGGAGGAAACGATATTTGAAGGGTTGGCCGGTTGCTATGCGGCGGTACTGCCCGAGGACCGCCGCGAAGGAATCGCAGTCGTGGATATCGGGGCGGAATCGACCGAGTTGGCCGTCTACTATGGGGATGCCATGCAACTGGCGTCTACGATTCGGGTCTGCGGCGATCACTTCACGCGCGACTTGGCGCAGGGCCTGTGCCTCTCGTTCGAAGATGCCGAGCAGGTGAAACTCGAATACGGCTCCGCCTTGTCGGATACTTGCCCGGATAACGTGCTCGTCGAAGTGCCCACGCCTGAAAATCGCGAGCACCGGCACGTCCAGCGGAAATTCCTTAACGAAATTCTGGAAGCGCGCTCCAAGGAGTTGTTTCAGTACGTCCGCGCGGAGTTGGCGCGCGTCGGGATGGACCGGGCGTTGTTGGGCGGCGTGTTTCTGACGGGGGGCGGGGCCAAGTTGCCGGAACTCTGCGATATGGCAGAACGCATTCTGCTGTGCCAGGCGCGCTACGGCTTGGCTACCGGGATCCAGGATTGGCCGGAGGAACTGCGCGACCCGGAGTGGACCACTGCCGCCGGCCTGTCGATGTATTCGGCCAAGTTGCATGAGCAAACCGAGCACGAGCGCATGGCCGCCGGTTGGCTGGGAAGAGTGTTGCGGTGAAACGAGCCATCAGCTTTCAGCAATCAGCAGTCAGCCACCCCGAGCCATGATTTAGCTGAACGCTGATTGCTGAGTGCTGATTGCTTGAGTGAGGTGAGCGATGGGATTGATGGATTCCGATATGGACGATTTGAAGTACGAAATGGCAGAAGAAGCCCGCAGCGGCGCCCGCATCAAAGTGGTTGGCGTGGGTGGCGGCGGATGCAACGCGGTGGCGCGTATGGTGCGCGAAGGTCTCGAGGGCGTAGAGTTTCACGCCATGAACACAGATCTGCAGGCGCTCTCAGCCTGCCCCGTGGCCAACAAGCTCCAACTCGGCGCCAAGATGACCAACGGCTTAGGTGCCGGGTCTAACCCCGAAATCGGCCGCCAGGCAGCTTTGGAAAATACCGATCGCATTGTCGAAGTGCTGCAGGGCGCCGACATGGTTTTCGTCACGGCGGGGCTCGGCGGCGGCACCGGTACGGGTGCGGCGCCCGTCATTGCCTCGCTCGCCAAGGAGTTAGATGCCCTTACGGTCGCCGTTGTCACCAAGCCGTTCGGCTTCGAAGGGCCACGCCGCATGCGGCTCGCGGAAGATGGGCTGCGCAAATTGGCGTCGACCGTGGATACCGTAATCGCCATTCCCAACGACCGTTTATTGGCTTTGGTTCCGCGGGGCACCAGTTTCTTCGAAGCTTTCAAAATGGCCGATGACCTGCTCCGGCAGGCCGTGCAGGGAATCAGCGACATTATCGTCACGCCCGGTATGATCAATCGCGATTTTTCCGACATCAAGGCAACCATGGTGGGCATGGGCTATGCCATGCTCGGCACCGCCACGGCGAAGGGCGAAAATGCCGCGGTCCAGGCCGCTCGCCAAGCGATCAGTTGTCCGCTCCTGGAGGATTCGCGGATCGCCGGTTCGCGCGGCATTCTGATCAACATAACCGGCTCCAGCCGCTTGGGCCTTCACGAAGTAAACGAGGCGTGCTCCATCATCCGCGAAGCGGCCGAATGCGACGATGTACAGATTAATTTCGGCGTGATCTTGAACGAGGCACTCGAGGACGCCGTGAAAATCACTGTGATCGCCACTGGCTTCACGCCGGAGAGCATGCAGCGCGTGGAAGAACGTATTGCGGAGCCGCGCTTCGTCGCGCCCGTGCCACCGCCGCCCCGCATGCCGGAACCGGAGCCGGAACCAGAGCCGATTGCGCTGGAACCGGAGCCCGTTCTCATGCAGGAAGCCGAGCCGATCCTCGATTTGGACGACCTGGACACGCCCGCATATCTGCGTCAGGGGCGACTGCTGAATTAGAAGAGAGCTCCCGCGATTGACTGACCATTCCTTATCGGTTATATTCCTGATATGGAATGGGAGGTAGTCTTCACCGACGAGTTTGGCGAGTGGTGGGATTCGCTTTCGGTTCCTGAACAGGAGTCTGTAGCTAAGTCCGTAGGTCTGCTTCGCAGGGTCGGCCCGTCGCTGGCGTTCCCATATTGCTCGAAGATCAGGATGAATATCTACTCCGCGATGCGGGAGTTACGTATCCAACACGCGGGTGAACCATTTCGTGCTCTATATCTTTGACCCAAGGCGGAATGCGGTGTTACTGCTGGGCGGAAACAAAACCGGTGACGATCGATGGTATCAAGGCCATGTTCCGAACGCAGACAGAATCTATGCGGAGTACCTCAAGAAATGGAGGAGGAAAATGAAGCTTAGGAACTTCCGCGAACTAGAAGAGAAGATGCCCGCTGAAAGTCGTGCGCGCGTCAAGGCCTGGGTCGAACAGGAGATGAAAAATATGCCCCTCCACGAACTCCGCGCCGCTCGTCAGCTAACCCAGGAGAATCTCGCCGAGGTCCTGCACATCAACCAAGCGGCTGTCTCGAAAATTGAGCGAAAAACAGACATGTATGTCAGCACCTTGGCCCGATTCATCGAAGCCATGGGCGGAAAACTGGAAATCCGGGCCGTATTTCCGGATGGCGTCGTGAAGTTGGAACGCTTCGGAGAAAAAAACAAAGACTCTGCCGCGTAGTTGGCCGTTATTTTTTTAGGGCCGGCAGAAATCTTCGCACACCAAAATCATACACGGCCGCCCCGATCACCCCACCCAATAGCGGCCCGAGAATCGGAACCCAGTAGACGGGCTCTCCGTCGGTCAGGCCGTTGTTGCGAAACCCGGCTACCGCAGTGAATAAACGTGGGCCAAAATCGCGCGCGGGGTTAATGGCGAATCCGTGCAGACCGCCAAACCCCATACCAATCACCACTACGATGGCGCCGATCAGCACCGGAGTCAGATTCGCCTGCGGCGGCTGGTTGCGCTCGTCGATGATGGCGAAGATCATGAACAGCAACAGCGCCGTGCCGATGGTCTGATCCAAGAATCCCGCCGAAAGGATCTGCGGAAACGCTGGAAAAGTGGTGAATACGCTGGCCGTATGTTCCAGGTTGGGATCGAATACATGAAACTGCGGCCGGTAGTTCCAGTAAACCAAGGCGGCCGCGCAGAACGCACCGGCCGTCTGCGCGATCCAATAGGGCACTACCTTCTTCCACGCAAAGCCGCGAAAGATGGCCACCGCCAGTGTAACGGCCGGATTGATGTGCGCGCCGGAAATCCGCCCGGCGACGTAACAACCCATGGTAACGGCCAGCCCCCACCCTAACGTGATGTTGGTCCAGCCGCCGTTGACGATCTCGCCGGGGACGCCGTGGCCAAATAATACCACCATGGCCACGACGCCATTGCCGAACAGAATCAGGATCAGAGTTCCGAAAAACTCCGCCGCCAGCTCCGGAAACATGCGGGGTTACGCGACCTTCCGCAGTTTCGTTACGCGGCCGATCTCCACCCACTCCGCAACGAAGATGTTACCGGCATGGTCGAAGATGGCGCCGTGGGGCTGTACGAACTGGCCCGGAATGAAATCGCTCCGGTTTTCGGTGGTGCGCGGCGGATTCGGCACCGTCGGCTCGCCCAGATGCAGGATGATCTTGTTGTCCTTATCGAGTAAGGTGACACGGGCCTGCAGATCCGGTACCACAATCGTGTCTTTGTAGGTATGGAAATGGCAGGGCGATTTGGTCCCCGCGACGACATCGATCGGCGTGTCATCCAGCTTGTAACGAACGATGCGGCTGTTTCCACGATCGGCTACCAGCAGAATCGGATTGGCGGGATCGCGTAGATCGATCATGTTGCCGTGAGGATTATTCATAGACTCGATCGGCACGTCTCTGGGAACGCCGGGCTGACCGGGAGGAGGCGGATTCGCCGGCCCTCTTCCACCGCCACCCGCGGCTGCCTGAGGCGGTCCACCCTTCTCGCCTCCACGCCCGCCAGCGCCGCGCCCGGCGCCCTTCTCTGCTCCACGCCCCGCGCCCGCGCCAGGACCGCGCCCGCCACCTTGCGCCTGACCGGCGGGCGGCCCGCCGAACGTCTTCACCAGTTTTGGATACGACGTGCTGCTTGCCTGACTGTAGTGGAACATGTAGTAGGAGCCGTAGCCGTCACCAACCCAAAAATCAAGGTTCGGGGCAATCGCGAAATTGGTGGGGCGATAGTTGAGCCCGGCCGCGCCGCCAGGACCAGTAGAGCCCGGCCCTTTTTGATAGATCGGCGAATCCTGCGGATATCCCATCGTCCATACTTCTTCGCCCTTCAGCGTGCGCTTGGTGATGATGCCATGCTTCTCGTCGCAGAAGTACAGGTACTCGGTTTTGCCCTCTTTGTTGAGGTGCATGCCATGTGCGCCGCCGCGGAACATGGCCCCGAACGACCGCACAAACTTCCCCTTGGGATCGAACACAACCACCGAATCGGGGCTCTGGCTGTCCTTGTATACCGTGTGGTGAATGTAAATGTGCCCCTGGGAATCCTCGGCCACGCTGTGCGTATTGCCGTATTTGATATTTGACGGCAATTCGCCCCAGTCGTGAATGCATTCGTACTGGTGGTCGCCTTCGCCTAGGATTTTATACTTCGAATCGGTCTTGCTGGCAGCCCACACGAAGGGTGCCGCAGCGCCCGCGGCTAGGAAAGTACGGCGAGTCGTTGACATCTCTGACATCTCTAAGTGCTCCTTTCCGCTCCTTTGCAGTCGCGGCTCTGAAAAACGAATCGAGCCGCGACCGTGAGGGAGCGGTTAATTTACTTCGCTGACTTTGCCACCGTCCCGTGCGGATCGATGACGAACTTCTTGGCAGCTCCTTTGTCGAAATCCTGGTAACCCTGCGGTGCGTCGTCGAGTTTGATCACCGTAGCGTTGACCGCCTTGGCAATGTGCACCTTATCATGCAGAATTGCCATCATCAGGCTGCGATTGTAGCGGAGCACCGGGCACTGGCCGGTGGCGAAGCCATGCGATTTCGCCCAGCCGAGTCCGATGCGAATACCGAGGTTGCCGATCTTGGCGTTATCGTCGATTCCGCCCGGGTCCCCAGTTACATACAGCCCCGGAATTCCGATGTTGCCGCCCGCGCGGGTGATTTCCATGACGGAATTGAGCACGGTGGCCGGGCGCTCAACCGTGGCATCCTTACCGTGGCCGCGGGCTTCGAAGCCCACACAATCCACCGCCGCGTCCACTTCCGGCACGCCCACGATCTGGGCGATCTGGTCGGCCAACGAAGCATCTTTCTTGAGATCGATGGTCTCGCAACCGAAGCTCTTGGCCTGCGCCAGGCGCTCGGGAATCATATCGCCCACGATGACAACTGCCGCTCCCAGCAGGTGGCACGAGGCCGCGCATGCCAGTCCGACGGGACCTGCGCCGGCCACGTAAACCACGGAGCCGGTGGTCACGCCCGCCGTGTACGCGCCGTGATAGCCAGTGGGGAAAATGTCCGACAGCATGGTCAGATCTTTAATCTTGGCCAGCGCTTTTTCTTTATTGGGGAATTTGATCAGGTTGAAATCGGCATAGGGGACCATGACGTATTCCGCCTGGCCGCCTACCCAACCGCCCATATCGACGTAGCCGTACGCCGCGCCTGCACGGGCCGGATTGACGGTCAGACAAATGCCGGTCTTTCCCTCGCGGCAATTGCGGCAGCGGCCGCACGCGATATTGAACGGCACGGTGACGATGTCACCGATTTCCAGCATCTCTACATCGTTGCCTTTTTCGATCACCTCGCCGGTGATCTCGTGGCCCAAAATCAGCCCCTTGGGAGCCGTGGTCCGGCCTCGCACCATATGCTGGTCCGAACCGCAAATATTGGTGCTGACGATCTTCAGGATTACGCCGTGCGGAGCGTCCTTTCCCCCAAACGGGTCGGACTCGCTCTTGGGCATCCTCAGCTTGGGGTACGGAATCGATTGGACCTCGACTTTACCCGGTCCGATATAAGCAACTCCACGATTACTTGCCATTGTGTGGTCTCCTTTTTCCTCGGTTAGTTAGAATGCAGCGGCGCCCGCCTCGGCGACGGCGTGGTCCTGGTCTCCGGAACCACCGCTCACGCCGATCGCGCCTACGACTTTGCCGTCGCGCTTCAAGGGGATCCCGCCGGCGAATATCATGATCTTGCCGTTGTTGGATGCGTGGATGCCAAAAAACTGCCCACCCGACTGCGAATGCGTAGCCAGATCCTTAGTCGCAATGTCAAATGCCCGCGACGTGTAGGCTTTCTTGATTGAAATGTCCACGCTGCCTATCCAGGCGCCATCCATGCGGACATGGGCGACCAGATTTCCGCCCTCGTCCGCCACGGCGATGTTCATCGGCTGTCCGATCTGTTGAGCTTTTTTTTCGGCTGCCGCGATGACTCTACGAGCGTCTTCCAAACGAACCGCTGCCATATCTGCTCCACTCCTTCTAGAATCGGATTTCGGATTTTTCCCTCAGGCCCGACGGCCTCAGGCATTATACACCGATCGGACTTGGAGGGAGCGCGATTAGGGTTCAGTGAGAGCCGGCGGCCTGCTTTTGCAGGGTGGCCGGCAGCAGCGCTATGCGCGCTTCCCGAGGCACTCCGCGGATGAAGGTTCCCGCAGGCAGTTCAAGCGGCGTTCGCAACAAGAAAGGATGTGCGTACTTGGGCTTGTAGTCCTCCAACCAGACCAATGGCACCACCCCGCCGTCCGGCAGTTCCGCGGTGATTTGAACGCTCGCTTTTTCGGGCACACTCTCCGGGAGCAAGCCATCCAGGGAGAAGGGCCGTTTTAGCTCGAAGTCGCCGCTCACTTCGATGGCTCCATGCACTTTCTGCGCGGTGCCCGCGCCGGGCGCTGGATCGGGTTTGGGCATGTCGTTCGGCTCTCCTTCCGGGACCCCGCCGTCGGCCCAGCTTTCGATCACCTCGATCTGTTCCGGGGTCAGCGCCTGGTCATTGCGGAAGTCCCCGAATCCTTTTACCGCCCCCCAGGGAGGCATGGTGCGCCCCAGCACCTCTTCTTTGATCGCTTCCGCCCACGGCCGCGCTTCCGAATACGTCATCAGTGAAAACGCTTGCCCATCTGGACGGTGGCACGACCAGCATCGCGCCTGCATGATGCGCGCGATTTCGCGCGTGTAGGTGATGGGAGTGGTGATGATGTCGTGGGCTTGAGCTGCGAAGCAGATACCGGAAAGTAAAACGAGGAGCCCCAGGGGGAACCGCTGGCTAACGAGTCTGTGAAAAAATCCGGGGACACTACTGCCGCGTGATACAGCGGCAGGAGTTAGCGACGCTGGCCCGTAATGTCCCCGCATTTTTTCACAGACCGGGAGGGTCGGCTCAGTAACAATTCTACGGCAAACGGAACGCCACGATCTGTTCCCCCGCGTCCACCACCACGTACTGCTTCCCATTCTTGCCCTCATAAGTGATCGGGTTGGCATTGGCGTTGGCCATCAGCTTGGTTTCCCAGAGCAGCTTGCCGGTCTTCGATTCGTAGGCATGGAACCGCGCGTCGTAAGACGCACCGATGAACAGGACTCCGCCCGCCGTAGCAACCGATCCTCCTTTATTGAAGGAGCCCGTATTCATTACGCCCTTCGCTTCCAGTTCATCCACGCGGCCGAACGGGATCCGCCACGCGAGCTCGCCCGTGTTGTAATTGACCGCCGACAACTCGCCCCATGGCGGCGCATTGCAAGGCCAGCCGGTTTGCGGATTGGAAAAAGAGCCGACGTTGCGGTCGCCCATCCGCACTCCCTGGCGAATGTAGGCGTTCTGGCTGGTATCCTCGCCCAGCCCGTTCCGCGGGGCTCCCGGCGTGTTCTTCACCATTTTCGCAATCGCGCCATCGTTCTTTACATTGAGGAAGAAGTATCCGAGCTTCGGGTCAACCGTGCCGCTGCCCCAGTTTCCGCCTCCATCCGCGCCCGGAAACACCACGGTCGGTTTCATCCCCACCGGCGTGAACGGCCCGTCATTGTGCGCGCCGCCTTCGGCATCCCATAACGACTCGCAGTATTTCTGCTGTTCGGGTGTAACCTTAGCGATCTGGTCCCGCGTAATGCTGAGGCGCGTGAGCGGCGGTGTGATCATCGGGAACGGCTGCGTCGGTGAATACCACTCGGTCGGCACATCGCCCTTCGGCACCGGCCGTTCTTCCACCGGAAAAATCGGTTTGCCGTCCCGCCGGTCGAGGATAAAGACCAGGCCGGTCTTGCCCGTTTGGATCACCGCCGGAATCTTTTGGCCGCCTTTGTTCACTTCGACCAGTGTGGGGGTCGCGGGCGCATCGTAATCCCAAATGTCGTGATGGATCGTCTGGAAGTACCACTTCATTTTGCCGGTCATCGCATCCAGCGCGACCAAGGCGTTGCCGAACAGGTTGTTACCGGGCCGGTCGCCGCCGTAGAGGTCGTACGAAGGGCAATCGAAGGTCATGAACAGAGTACCCGTCTGCGTGTCGATTGTGTACGTGGTCCAGGAGTTGACGCCCGACCGGTCGATCCAACCATCATTTAGCCAGGTCTCGTGTCCCACTTCGCCCGGCTGCGGCACCGAGTGAAAGGTCCACAAAAGTTTTCCGGTGCGCACATCCCAGCCGCGCGCATCGCCTTTCGAGCCCAATCCGGGGCTGTCCTGTGTGTGCGAACCTGTAACCACCACGTTCTTGTACACGACGGGAGCGCCCGACAGCCCGTAGTGGTTATTGGGGAACCGGGCCATGTCCTTCATTCCCACTTTCAGATCGATTTCGCCTTCGTTCCCGAAGCCCGGAATCGCCTGCCCATTCTTGGCATTTACAGCCAGCAGAAAACCATCGAACGTCCCAAACAGAATGCGCGGAGGATTGTCCTTATCGCCGCCCCAATAGGCAACGCCGCGCGGCGGGCGGCCCGTATGCTTGTGGGTGAAGGTCCAGATCTGTTTGCCCGTCTCCGGATCCAACGCCACCAGGCTTTGATGCGCGGTCACCACGTACATCACTCCGTTCACCACCAGAGGCGTCACTTGAACCGGCCGGGGCGCGGCGCGGTCCGTGGATGGCCGGGTGTCGAACACCCACGCCTGTACCAGTTTCGCGACGTTGCGCGTGTTGATCTGGTCCAGTGTCGAGTAGCGAGTATTTCCCAGGTCGCCGCCGTACACCGGCCAGCCCGTTTCCGCGGCGTGTAAGCCAATGGCACAAAGGATAAAAATTGCTAACTTCATAAATATTCTCCTAAGCCCCGGGCACCTCGAAAAGACGCTCCCTGATGGTCGCGGCTCCGTATCGATTCCGAGCTGCGACCCTGGGGAGCGGTTGCTTTTCATGGCAACGCAAAAACGACTACTGCATCCGCTCCGGGCGGCCCCGGATCGTCCAACGCGCTGAACCCGGCCGCTACGATCGCTACGTACTGCCTTCCATCCTTGCCCTGATACGTGATCGGAACCGCATGAGCGCTGTAGTCCAGCTTAGTCGTCCACAGTTCCTTGCCGGTTTTCGAATCGAACGCGCGGAACCGCCGGTCATTGGTCGCGCCGATAAATACCAGCCCGCCGGCCGTCGCGATCGGGCCACCCATATTATTGCGGCCGGTATTCCGCTTGCCCTCCGGCAGATCGTCAGTAATTCCCAGCGGGACCTGCCACGCGAAATCTCCCGTAGCCGCATTCACCGCGATCAACCGTCCCCATGGTGGCTTCTGGCAGGGCCACGCATGCTCGCCGCCGCGCGCCACGTTACCGCTGCGCGGATCGCCTTCCGCCCACTGAAATCGCGAGGTCGGTCCCAGCACGCTCTGGCGATCGAACGGCACGCGGGCTCCTTCCGGCTTCTTTTCCACCCACCCAATGCTGGCCTCATCCTGCGTATTCACGAAAACGTAGCCCAGCTTCGGATCGGCCGCCACGCCGCCCCAATTCGCCCCGCCGATCGATCCCGGATAGAGCACGGTCGATGGCGATTTCCCGCCTGCTTCGCGATACACATACGGCGTGAACGGCCCTTCGTTGTACAACCCGCCGCTCCGCTCCGCCAGTTCGCGGCAGAATTTGGCGTGCTCCTCGTTCGTGTCCGCCGCGGTCACCAGGTCTTCCGGTTTGAAACTGTGCCGCGCAATCTCGGGAGGTTTCACCGGAATCGGCTGCGTCGGGGAACTCTGCTCACCCGGCGCTTTGCTCTGCGGTACGGTCTTCTCTTCTACCCCGAATACCGGCTTGCCGGTCACGCGGTCCAGCAGGTACATGTAGCCGCTCTTGGTGACTTGCGCCAGCATCGGAATTCTGCGCCCGTTCACCGTCACATCCAGAAGTCCGGGCGCAGGCGGCAGATCGTAGTCCCAGAGGTCGTGATGCACCGCCTGGAAATACCACTTCATCTTCCCGGTCTCCGCATCCAATGCAACTACGGAATTCGCGAAGAGGTCATTGCCCTTGCGGTCGCCTCCCCAGTAGTTGGTGTTCGGTCCGCCGAAAACTGTGTAGAGAATGCCGCGCGTGGAGTCCACGGTTAGCGAAAAGCCCCAGTTGTTCACGCCCGAGCGGCCCTTCCAGCTTTCGCCTTCCCACGTTTCGTTGCCAGGCTCGCCCGGCTGCGGCACCGAATGGAACTCCCAGAGCTTGGCGCCCGTGCGGGCGTCGTACGCGCGCGTATCGCCGGAGGGGCCCACGGCAGGCGCTTCCGGCGTGTTCGCCCCCAGGAAAAGCAGGTTTTTGTAGACTACCGGAGCCGCGTCGTATGGCACCGCGAGTTCCACTTCGCCTTCTTTGCCAAAACCGGGATCGATTTTGCCTGTCCTTGCGTTCAGCGCTACCATCTTGCGGCCGGTAGTGAAAACGATGCGCGCTGGATTATTCTGGTCGCCCGGCCAATACGCCACGCCCCGCCTCGACGGACCGCCCGTAGGCAAATCGTACCGCCAGAGCTCCTTGCCGGTCTCCGGCTCCAGCGCCACGACGCGCTTGGCTGTCCCCAGATACATCGCGCCGCCGACGACAATCGGCGTGAACTCCGACCCGCCCGTGATTCCGGCCGCTCCCTGGTCGAAGCCCAAAGCATACGACCAGGCACGCTTCAGCCGGCTAACGTTCTTGGTATTGATCTGCGCGAGTGGAGAATAGCGTGTGCCCGCCAGGTCGCGGTTGTACATCGGCCACTCCGCTGCGTCCTTCTGCGCGAAAAGCAGCGGCGATAAGAAAAGCAAGAGTGTAAGCCCGAGACGCATTGGTTTCCGCAAATTGCTTAGCCTATAAGAACGGCACCGACCCGTCAACCGCGGTCCCTTGACTTGCAGGGGGCTGCAGCCAATTCACAGCCTTAAATCGAACTAGTACCCCGTTAACCTTCGCCGACTGTCCTCAGCGACCCGGGGCGTACTGTAATGAAGCGTCGCGCCCAACCTCCACATGAGCGAAGAAACACTGCACCCGGCACCGGTTGAACCGGAGTCCGTGGAAGAGACCGGGATCTCGGAAAGCACCATCACTCATCTGATTTTGAAGATCCTGTATTTCCGCGGCGAACTCTACGGCCAAGATCTCTCCAACGCCATCGGGCTGAAATTCAGTGTCATACAAGACTTGGTGGAAAGCCTCAAGCTGCAGCATCAGGTCGTTGTAAAGCGATCGTTAGGTGTGGGAAACGTCGCCGCGGTCTTCGCGCTCACCGAAGCCGGACGAAGCCGCGCGCGCGAATACCTGGAAGCCAACCAATACTACGGTCCCGCCCCGGTGCCTCTGGAACAATACGCGGCCGTGGTGCGGAGCCAAAAGCATCGCGATGGTTGGCTCACCAAGCAGGCGGTGGAGCAGGCCCTCGGCGGCATGGTGGTCACGCCGCGCCTGATCGCCCAGATCGGACCGGCGATCAGCGCGGACAACTCCATGCTGATCTATGGCAAACCCGGCGACGGCAAGACCTTTCTGATCGAGTCGCTGGCTAATATTGATCCGTCACCCATCTACTTGCCGTATGCCGTCGAATGCCAGGGCAACATTATCCAGGTCTTCGATCCGGTCTATCACCAATCCCTGGAGCCCGAGCCGGAGCCGCCTTCCGTTTTGACCATGGCCGTCGCCGAGGCGGCGAGTCACGACCGCCGATGGATCCAATGCAAGCGGCCGTTCATTGTCAGCGGGGGCGAATTGACGCTCGACATGCTGGATCTGCGTTTTAACGCGACATCGAAAGTCTATGAAGCGCCCTTCCAGTTAAAGGCGAACAACGGCATTTACCTGGTGGACGATTTCGGCCGCCAGCGCGCCACGCCCGCGGAAGTGCTGAACCGTTGGATTGTACCGATGGAGCGCCGCGTCGATTACCTGAGCTTCCTCACAGGCGGCAAGATGACCGTGCCTTTCGAAGCCTTCCTGGTGTTTTCGACGAACCTGAATCCTGCCGATTTGGGCGACGAGGCATTTCTGCGGCGTATCCAATACAAGATGTTGCTGCGCGGCCCCGACCAGCGCGAGTTCACCACGATCTTCGAGCGCGTTTGTGAAAAGAAAGAGATCGCCTGTCCGGCGGGCACCGTAGAGCGATTCATCGAGCGCCATTACCGTCCCAGCGGCAAACCGTTCCGGCGATGCCATCCCCGCGACGTACTGTCGCACGCCTTCAACCTGATCCATTTCGAGAAGCTGCCGTTGGAGTTGAGTGACGAGTTGCTCGATCGTGCGTTTGAAAGCTGCTTCGTGCAAGAGGAGCCGGAGATGCCGGCGTTTGAAGAGGAACCCGAGTACGCTCTACAACACGCCTGAGAGCGCGGCTTCGTCATAGCCCAGGACGATTTCCCGTCCTTTGACCAGAATGGGGCGCTTGATCAGGTTTGGATTTTCGGACATCAGCCGCAAGGCCTCAGCGCGCGAGGGCGGATTCTCCGCCATGCCGCGTTCCCGGTAGAGCTCGTTGCGCGAGTTGAGGAACAGCTTGTAGTCGCGGCTGCCGATCAGCTTATCCAACTCGGAGGCGGACAAGCCCTTATTCAGGTCTACCTCCTCGAATTCGGCCCCTCGGTCGCGAAGGAAACTCTTCGCTTTGCGGCAACTCGTTCAAGTGGGCTTGAGGTAGAGTTTCACGGTTCCAGCCTACAGCGCAGTTAGCAGTTTGGCAAGCAAAGCGGCGCGATCGGCCATACGGTTGATGAGAATATTCTCGTGAATGGCGTGGGCGCCCTCCCCCACCGCCCCCAAGCCATCCAGAGTGGGAATGCCGAGGGCGGCGGTGAAGTTGCCATCGGAACCGCCGCCACTGGCAGATTCCTCAATTTCGAGACCCAACTCGCGCGCCAGTTTCTGCGCCGTGCGGAAGAGGCGTACAGTTCCGGAGCTGCGTTCCATCGGAGGACGGTTGAGTCCTCCGTGAAGTTCGAGAGAGCAGCGGCGGTCGACGGGACGGAGGGAGCGAAATTTCTTGTCGAGGCCAATGGCATCGCGAGCGCGGATGACGCGCATGTCGATTTCGGCCCATGCCTCGGCCGCCACTACATTGGAGCGCGTGCCTCCGTATATGACGCCGGGGTTGACGGTGATGCCGCGATCGGGATGCGTGAAGGTCGCAATGCGGTCGATCTGGCGCGCGAGTTCCAAGATGGCGCTAGCTCCTGCCGAAGGGTCCAAGCCGGCATGGGCAGCCTTGCCACGCACCGTGAGCCGGTAGTCGCCGACCCCTTTGCGCGCGGTCTTCAATCTGCCCGTCAAGCCGGTCCCCGGCTCCAGGACCAGCACCGCTTTGCTGCGCCCGGCGTTCTTCTCCGTCAGCGCGCGAGAAGACGTGCTCCCCACCTCTTCCTCCGAATTGAGCTGCAGCAGCACGCGCGAAGGCACGGAAATATCCAATTCGCGTAGAGCGCGCGCGGCGAAGAGGAAAAGGGCAATGCCGGCTTTCATGTCGAAGACGCCGGGGCCATACAGCCGCCCGTCCTTTTGCCGGAAGGGCATGATGCGGAGCGTGCCCAGCGGCCATACCGTGTCGGAGTGTCCGAGGATTAGAATCTGGCCCGATTTCTTGCGCCCGGGCAGTTGCATTTCGCAAACCAGGTGTTTGCCAAAAGCGCCGCCGGGAAAGGTGCGGCACCGGGCGAACGGTTTTACGGTCTCCGCCACGAGGTCGACAAACTCACTCACCGCCGCCGGATCGTCGCTGGGCGATTCGCATTCCACAAACTGCCGGATCAGCGCGATGAGTTCGGATTGCTGCTGGCGGAGGTGGGAGAGGAGGGGATCCACGTGCTTACGTTAACATTACGGTAGTGTGTAGTTACAAAAGTAGGTATACTTAGAGTCGGTATTCGAATGGGACGAACGCAAAGCCGCGTTGAACATCGCCAAGCACGGGGTCCGTTTCGAGTATGCAGTGCGGGTTTTCCTCGATCCACACCGACTGGATCGCGAGGACACTCGCCGCAATTACGGTGAGTTGCGGCGGCTTACGCTCGGAGCGGTGGAGGGACGGCTGTTCGCAATTGCGTATACGCCTCGAGGAGCCGTGATACGGGTGATTTCGGCGCGGAAGGCAAACGAACGCGAGCGGAGGAAATACGATGAAACGATATCGGCTTGATCCTAAGAAACCGCGGCAACTGACGCTCGCGGAGGCACGGAAGCTGGATGCAACGCCCATTGATTATTCGGATATCCCACCGTTAGGAGACGAGTTCTTCGAGACGGCTGCGGCAGCATGGCCGCCTTCCAAACGCCAGTTGACGATTCGGCTCGACGCGGATGTTTTGGAGTGGCTCAAGGCCAACGGTAGGGGTTACCAAACGCGCATCAATCGCATTTTGCGTGCCGCCATGGACGGCAGTCCGGCGCGTTCAGCTGCGGGTGCATCGAAGAACAACCGCCAGCGGAAATCTGCGTAACCCTTGTCTTTGACAGTTTTCCAGCGAGTCTGAGCGACTCAACCCATGCGATAATAGCACCTTTCATGCCGACGCTCGATATCAACGAGATCCAGCGCATTTTGCCGCACCGGTACCCGTTTTTGCTGGTGGACCGCATCGTCGAGATGGATGCGGAGCGCATCGTCGGCATTAAGAACGTTACGCTAAATGAGCCCTTTTTTGGCGGCCATTTCCCCGATTTCCCGGTGATGCCGGGCGTGCTCATTGTGGAAGCGATGGCGCAGGCGGCGGGTGTGCTGGTGCTGAAGAGCATCGCCGATCGCGAGAAGAAGCTGGTGCTGCTGGTGGCCATCGAGAATGCGCGATTCCGCAAACCGGTGGTTCCGGGCGATACCTTGCGGCTCGAAATGAGCGTGATCAAGCGCAAGGCCAGCGTAGCCAAAATGGCCGGGCGCGCTACGGTGGATGGCCAGTTAGTCGCCGAAGCCGAAGTAATGTGCAAGCTCGCCGATAAGGAAGAAACTCCGGCCGCGACAGCGCCGTCTGCCTAGCATGCCGGTTCATGCGACCGCTGTTGTGGATCCGCGCGCCCGCATCGCGGAGAGCGCCGAGATCGGACCTTACTGCATCGTGGGCCGGGAAGTGGAGATCGGCCCGGGCACGCGGCTGATGGCCAACAACTACCTCGATGGCATGCTGCGCATCGGCGCCGATAACATCTTTTATCCGTACAGCACGGTGGGAGTCTCCTCGCAGGATTTGAAATACCAGGGCGAACGCTCGGAAACGCGCATCGGCGACCGGAACAAGATCCGGGAGTTCGTCACGATTCATCGGGGCACGAAAGGGGGCGGGTTGCTTACCAGCATCGGCAGCGATAACCTGCTCATGGCGTACACTCACGTGGCGCACGATGTGCAGATGGGCGATCACATCGTGCTCGGGCACGCGGCCACGCTGGGAGGCCACGTGCAAGTGGGCGATTGGGCTGTGATCAGCGCGTCGAGCGGAGTGCACCAGTTCTGCCGCATCGGGCGGCACGCGATCATCGGCGGCTACAGCGTGGTGACTCAGGACGTGCTGCCGTTTTCGAATACGGTGAGCGAGCGTGAATCGAAGGTATTTGGAGCGAATCGCATCGGGCTGGAGCGGCGGGGCTTTGCCACGCCGGTGATTGAGGCGCTGCAAACCGCCCTTCGGCTGCTGACGCGCTCGCAGTTGAACACATCCCAGGCCATCGAGCGGATCCGGCAGGAGGTGCCGCCCTGCGCCGAAGTCGATGAGCTGATCGAATTCATCCGCTCCTCCGAGCGCGGCGTGATCAAGTAATGCGCTACGGGCTGATTGCCGGAAACGGCAGGTTCCCACTCCTGGCGCTGGAGAGCGCGCGGCGGCTCGGCCATGATGTGACCGTGGTGGCTATCCAGGAAGAAGCTTCGCCAGAGGTGGCGGCTGCCGCGCCAAGGTGCCATTGGATTTCGCTGGGACAACTTGGCAAGTTAATCGACATCCTCAAGCAGGAAGGTATCACCGAAGTGGTGATGGCCGGGCAAGTCAAGCATGCCAAGATCTTCTCCTCAATCCGCCCGGATTGGCGCCTGGTGAAACTGCTGGCGGCGCTGCCCTCGAAGAACACCGACGGGTTGATCGGCGGCGTGATGCGCATTCTGGAAGACGAGGGCATTCACCTGCGCGATTCGACCGCGCTGCTAAAGCCCATGCTGGCCGGGTCCGGTGCGATGACCCGCCGCAAACCCGAGAAGGACGAACTGACCGACATCGAATATGGGCGCCGCGTGGCGAATGCGCTGGCTGGCTTCGATGTGGGCCAGAGCGTGGCGATTTGCGACCGGGCATGCGTCGCAGTGGAAGCTATGGAAGGGACCGATGCCATGCTGCGGCGCGCAGCCGGACTGGTAAACGGGCGCCGGTTGTCTCTGGTGAAGATGGCGCGAAGGCGCGAGCATCTGCTGTTCGATGTTCCGGCGGTGGGGCGCGATACGATCCCCGTGATGCGCGAAACCGGGACGACGGTGCTGGCGGTCGAGGCCGGAAGAACTCTGATGCTGGATAAGGATCAGATGATCGAAGCCGCCAACGCGGCGGACATCAGTATCGTTGGGGTGGAAGGCTAGCGTGGTATTCGCGTTCGTTGCTTGCGCCGTCGGACGGCAATGTGGGGCAGCCTTTCAGGCTGCGGACCCGCTTTCCAGCGGGTCCAGCCGGCTGAAAGCCGGCTGCGGGCAGGATTGCCCGCCCCACGTCTTCTGGCAACTGTTGCACAGGACAGGACATTAAGAATGCCCAAGGCCCGGATGGCGGTGGTGGGAGTGGGGCAATTTGGCCGGAATCATTGCCGCGTCATTCGCGAATCGGACCGCGCGGAACTGGCAGCCGTAGTCGATGCGGACGCGGGCCGCGCCGCTGCCGCTGCTACCGAATTCAGCGCGGTTGCGCTCCATGATTACCGCGAACTCGCCGGCCGGGTGGATGCGGCAGTGGTCGCAACCCCCACTTCCCTACATGAGGAGATCGGTTGCGCGCTGCTGGATTCGGGCATAGACGTACTCGTCGAAAAGCCGATCGCGCCGGACCTGGCGTCGGCCGACCGCTTGATCGAGGCCGCCGACCGCTCGGGCCGGGTCCTGCAGGTTGGGCACCTGGAGCGATTCAATCCCGCCGTAGCGGAACTCGAGGGCAGAGCCACGCTGCCTCTGTTTTTCGAGATTCACCGCATGAATGTCTTCAGCCCGCGCAGCCTGGACGTGGACGTGGTGCTCGATTTGATGATCCACGACGTCGATATCGTGCTGGCGCTCACCCGCGCCGAACCCTCCGAGGTACGGGCAGCGGGTATTTCCATTCTTTCGCCCAAAGTGGATATCGCGAACGTCCGCCTGCAGTTTCCAAATGGATGCGTGGCGAACCTTACGGCCAGTCGGGTCTCGACCGAACGCGTACGCAAGCTGCGCCTGTTCCAGCCGCAACAGTATCTGTCACTGGACTACAGCCGGCAGGATCTGGCCATTTTCTCGGTGAAGGACGGGCAGATCGGCTTCGAGCAGGCCCCGCTGACCAAAGCCGAGCCGCTGCAACTCCAGCTTGCGGCCTTTCTGGAATGCGTTGAAAAGCGAAAAGTTCCAAAATCTTCGGGGCGCGCGGCACGTCAATCATTAGGGGCGGCGTTAGCCATTCTTGATAAAATTAAAGAGCACTCGGGAGTAGTCTCTCAGACGCTGGCAGCATGGAAACCGTAGCCCCACCGCCGGTCGATGCCGACCTCCATCTGCTTACGCAGTGGGGTCAACCCGGTGACCAGGCCCGGCGGCAGAAGGCCGCTATTTACTCGATCGCGGGGCACTTGTTGGCCATATTCCTGTTGTCAACCATTACTTTCGACGTCACGGAGCCGCAACGGCCGGAGGAGGTCCGGCGCGTCACGCCGTTAGTGGAACCGCCCACCGAGTTGACTCAAAAAGCCCAGAATAAAGGAAAAATTAACAAAGAATTCGACGCAGCCGACGCCGTGCCCCAACCACGAATTCAAATTCCCAGAGGCGCGCCATCGACCACGCGCCCGCGAGCGTTTCGCGCTGCCGACCTGCCTCCAATTCCGCAAGTGAAGCCGACGGCGCCGCTCCCCGACGCTCCCAAAGTGGACGCCAACCTGCCCAAGGCCGACGTCATCCCGCAGATCGCGCAAGCCACGCCTCAGATTGAGCCGGTGGAAAAGCCGAGAATCGTCCTGGAGAATCCGGCGGCTCCCCCGCCTCCCGTGGCGCTGGGTCAAAGCCGGGTGGCGATTCCGAATTCATCTGCCGCGGAAGCCCTGCGCCAGGCAACACTCGGCAGGCAAGGTGGGGGACTTTCCGTGGGAGACCTGGATTTGGCCGGCCCGGGAGGAATCGGAGCGGGCATCAATCTCCCGCCTTCACCCGGCTTGTTAGGCCAGCAATTGGAACTGAAAAGCGATCCGCAGGGAGTGGACTTCCGGCCCTACCTGCTACAAGTTCTGGCCGCGGTGCGGCGAAATTGGATGGCGGTGATTCCAGACATTGTCCGCTTGGGGAAGCGCGGCAGAGCGGGAATTCAATTCGCGATCAGCCGCGGCGGAAGCGTGCCGAAACTGGTGATTGTCAACAGTTCCGGCACCGATTCCCTGGATCGGGCGGCAGTCGCTGGCATCAGCGCCTCCAACCCATTTCCGCCGCTGCCCTCCGAATACAAAGGCGACCGCATCGTGGTGCAGTTGAACTTCTCCTACAACATGCCTCGGCAGTAGAGCGCAGCTACTGCACCCGAGCATTGTGCTTGTCGCGATAGATCTGGCGGCTCATGCGGTTTTGCTGACGGTTGACTCGGGCCTTTTCGCCGGGTGTCAGCTTGCCGCCATTGGCCACGCGATCGGCATGGATTTCGTGGTTGATCGCGGCTTCCTTGGTCTCCAAATTGGCTGTTTCCCCGGCGGTTAACTGCCCGGACTTCACGCCTTGTGCGATCCGGTCCTGCTGGTTTTCACGCCGTTGGTTGATGGTTTGCGCGCTCGCGCTGACGACCGCAAGCGTGCTTCCGACTACTGCCGTTACCCAGATTCGATTGAAGCTTTTCATTGCTGTTTGCTCCTTCTGACCGTGTAAGCGCAAATCGAAGGACAAAGTTGCTCGTGGCAAAATTAAATCTGCATGAACAAGCGGTTGATTTCAGCCATGTTGGCCTACGCGATCCTAGCCACGCTGGCGGGGTTCACGCTGGATGGCAAGCTGCGCCTGTTCATCTGGGTTCTCATGGGCGCCCTCGCCATTAAGACCTATGCCGCTCACCGCGCGGGCAATTAGCCGGCAAACGCGCTTCCGGTTCCGACCTATGGCCATCGCAAAGGAACTGTGGTAGGCTACTCCTTTGGTCATGCCAAGGGATCGTTCCGAAGTTCTGCAAGGCACCCTGGACCTGATGGTGCTCAAAACGCTGGATGCCATGGGGCCGCTGCACGGCTACGGAATTGCGCGCCGCATCGAGCAGCTTAGCGAAGAGTTGCTGCGGCTCAACGAAGGTACTGTCTATGCCGCGCTGCTCCGGCTGGCACAGAAGGGCTGGATCCGTTCCGAGTGGGGGGCCTCGGAGAACAACCGCAAGGCGAGATTCTATTCGATTACGAAGGCTGGCCGTAAGCAATTGGCCCGCGAAGCGGAAAGTTGGGAGCGCATTGCGACCGTCATTGGCCGGGTTTTGCGGCTGGAGAGCCGATAATCATATGCTGCGCGCGCTGCTCTCGCGAATTCGCGCTACGTTCCACCGGCGGCGTTTAGATGAAGAGTTCGATGAGGAAGTGCGCAGCCACCTGCAAATGCTGGCAGACCGTTTTATCGCACAGGGCCTGGAACCGGCCGAGGCACTCTACGCCGCGCGCCGCCAGTTCGGAGGAGTCACCCAGATGCGAGAGGAACTCCGCGAGCGAAGGGCTCTGCCCGGTTGGGATGTACTGGCGCGGGATGTGCGGCAGGCGTTCCGGCAGCTTCGGACGGCCCGCTTGTTCCTGGTTTCGGCAGCGTTCACGCTGGCTCTGGGAATCGGCGCGTGCACCGCCATTTTCGCGGTCATGGATGCCGTGATATTCAAGCCTCTGCCATTTTCCGCGCCGGACCGCCTGATGGCCGTGGCTTCGATCGACCGGCGAACGGGTCCACGCCCGACGAACCTTTCGTATCCGACATTTTTCGATTTTCGGGCTCGCAATCGCGTCTTCGAGCGCTTGGCCAGCTATCGTGAGAACCGGTTCACCCTCACCGATACATTGCCTGCGACTCAGGTGACCGGCGAAATTGTCTCCTGGGATCTGTTTCCACTCTTAGGAGTGCAGCCGGAATTGGGGCGGGGCTTCCTCCCGGAGGAAGAAAGGCCGGGAACCCACACCGTCGTCTTGAGCCACGACTTATGGGAGAGTCGCTTCGCCGCCGACCGGGAGATCGCCGGCAAACGCATCCACGTGAACGGTTTGATCTACACCGTCACCGGTGTAGCGCCCGCCGGCTTCCAGTTCCCCATAGATCAGCCGGCGGTGCAATTGTGGACCACCCTAGCCGACGACGCAACGGTCTCCGAGTTCACACCGTTGATCCAACAACGCGGCGCGCGCGTCGCCGATGCGATTGGGCGGCTGAAGGCCGGGATGACACCGCGCGACGCGCAGGCGCAAATGGATCAGATCGCGGGCGCGCTAGCCAAGGAATATCCCGATGACAACGGCAATGTCGGCACCACCTTGATCCAGCCGGAAATGGATCGGCTGGTGGGGCGGAAGGGTAAGCCGCTATGGATTCTGCTCGGGGCAGTGACGCTGCTGATGCTGATCGCATGCGCTAACGTTGCCAATCTGCTGCTTGCGCGTAGCATCGACCGCGTCCGCGAGTTCGCTCTGCGGACGGCATTGGGAGCATCGCGTCCGGCTCTGGTCCGGCAACTGCTGGCGGAGAGTTTAATGGTAGGCCTGGTGGGGGCGGCGGGTGGCATTCTGCTTACCGGCGCGGCTCTGCACCTGCTGTTGCCGTTGGCTGGCGAGAGGCTACCCGTGCCCCGTATTTTCGAGGCCGGGCTCGATCTGCGCGTACTCGCGTTTTCCGTCGCGACGGCTCTCGTGACGGTGATTTTGTTCAGCCTCGCGCCGGCCGTGCAACTCGTGCGAGCGGATTTGACCGGCGCGCTCAAAACGGGCGCCGCTAACATCACGCGGGGGCACCTTCGCCTCCGCGCTGGACTGGTGGTGGGCCAGATCACGCTCGGCCTTGTGCTGCTGGCGGGCTCGGAATTGCTTATGGTCAGCTTTCTGAAACTGGCCGGGCGCGATCCGGGGTTCCGCCCCGATCATCTCCTGACCTTCGACATTGGCCTGTCGCAGAGCCGTTACAACGCCGCCGCCGAGGTCTCGTTTTCCGATCGCTTGCTGGAGCGCCTGCGAGCCATTCCCGGCGTTCGCAACGCGGCGATTGGGATGCCCCTGCCATTGGAGGGGCACCAGATGACAGTAGCTTTCGACATTGAAGAACGCCCCGCGCCAGTTCCCCAACGGCCGCATTCCGACATGGCGATCGTGACTCCCGGCTATTTCGCCGCAATGGGGATTTCACTGTTGCGCGGTCGCGACTTCAGCGAGCAGGACACCTCCCAGGCGCCGCGCGTTTTGGTGGTGAATGAGGCGTTCGCTCATCGGTTCTTTCCCGGCGAAGAGGTGATCGGCAAACGCATCGAACCAGGGGCCGCGAACGGGAAAGAAGGAATGCAGATGCGTGAAATTGTGGGGATGGTCGGGGATGCGCGCCAGGTGGCGGCGGGCATTGAACCCGACCCGATCTACTATTTTCCGTACAAGCAACTGTCCTGGGGAATCGGCACCATCGTCTTGCGGACGGCGCTTCCCCCGCTTCAATTGCAGACGGCAGCGCAAACCGCCCTGATGAGTCTCGACCGCGAGGCGCCCATGTACGAGGTTCGGACGGGTGAAGAACGGTCGGCCATGGCCTTTGCCCTGCAGCGCTTTGTGACGATACTCATGGGCACCTTTGCCGCCATCGCTCTGGCGCTGACGATCCTTGGATTGTATGGCCTGCTGACCTATGTGGTGGTGAGGCGGCGACGCGAGATCGGCCTGCGGATTGCCATCGGCGCAGGACGTGGAGAGGTGGCCGGCTTGGTCCTGCGGCAAACCGCACGATGGCTGATGGTGGGCTTGAGCCTCGGATTTGCGGGAGCCGCAGGCGCCCAGAGGTTGCTCGCCAGCAACCTTTTCGGGATTGGCCTAGCTAACCCGTTCTTCATCCTGGCTGCGGGCGGCATGATCGCGATCGCCGGCTTGGCCGCTGCTTATGTGCCCGCGATCCGGGCCGCCTCGGTGGATCCAATGCAAGCCCTGCGCAGCGAGTAGAACTCGTTCGATTCGTGAAACATTTCTTCGTTTCAATCTGAAACACGTTCCAAAACGGAACGACTTCTACAATTCAATAAAACAGAGAATAAGGTATTTAGCTCATAAATTCTCCTGGAACCCCGCATGCACCTTCCGAGGCTGCCGGACGATTTCAGCCGGCAGATCAGAATCCCGGAAAAAAGGACGGAAAACGATGCGGGCGCAAAGTGTGTCTATACGGCGGCGGAAGAATTCCCGGCAGGTGCGCGATCAGATTGTGCTCGAGCACCTGTCACTGGTAAGAGCGATTGCCATTCGCGTACACGAAAATCTTCCAGTGCACGTGGATCTCGACGATCTGGTGCACGCCGGCGTGCTCGGGTTATTCGATGCTGTCCACAAATACGATTCCTCGAAAAATGTGGCCTTCCAGAGCTACGCCAAGCACCGCATTAAGGGCGCGATTCTCGACAGCCTGCGGCAGCTCGATTGGGCTTCGCGCGATATGCGCAAGCGGCAAAAGCAGATGGAAGCAGTGACACGGGATCTCTCGACGAAACTGGGGCGTACCCCGACCGAAAGCGAAGTCGCCAAAGAGATGGGCGTGGGGCTCGATCGCTGGCGCCGCATGGTCAGCGAGATGCGAACCGTGGGATTGGTATCAACGACGGTTCCGTCGGAAGATGATGGCGATCGCGTACAGGAATTCCCTGATACAGCCGACCTGCAGCCGGATCGCCTCTGTGCCCACCGGCAACTGCAGAGCACCCTGGCGCGCGCTATGGAGCACCTGCCGAAGCGCTACCAGAAGGTGGTTTTTCTGTACTACACGAACGAACTCACCATGAAAGAGATCGGGGATATTCTGGGAGTCAACGAGAGCCGCGTCTCGCAGATCCACAAAGTCGCTCTGCGGAAGATGGCCAATGTGCTGGAATCGGAAGGAATCCACTCCGCGGCGGCGTTTTGATTGCGTACAGAGCCGCGAGCGAGCGGTCCAATAGCAGTCCCACGCGCACCAAACGCCGTTCTGAGTTACGGGAGCGCGTCGCGAAGCCGGAATTCGGCGATGCGGTACACCTGCCGCAACGCCTCGGCGACCTCCGCTTCCGGTGATGCGGGAATACGCTGCTCCAGGGCACGCAAGACGTCGTGCTTGGTGCTTCCTTTGACCGCAAACAAGAACGGAAATCCGAACTTTTCGCGATAGGCAGAGTTCAGGCGCCTGAAGCGTTCGAACTCCTCGGGAGTCAGCGAGTCCAGTCCAGCGCCGGCTTGTTCGCCCGCCGAGGCAGCAGTGAGACGAGCGCGCGTGCCGAGGTCGGGATGGGCCCGCAACAAGGCAAGCTGTTCGGAAGCGGAGCAGGCGGCCACTTCCGCCACCATGGCCGCCAGAAGTTCGTCCCTGTTCTGAAACGGGCGGCGGGCCCAAGTGCGTTCTGCTACCCAGGGGGAATCTTCGAAGACCCATCCCAAGGCTTCAACAAACGGCGTGCAGTCGAGCGCATTCAGCTCCGCCAAAGTCATACCGGAGCGGGTTGGTAAACCACCGATCCCGCGATGCGGACCTCGCAAATGCTCTCCCGCCCGGCGAGGGTAAACAGCGACGCCAGCACGCTTTCTAGATCGGAGGCTTGCTCGACAGCCGCGGCCAGCGGACTTCCCACGGGCGGACGGAGATAGAGCAAGTCGGCTGACTTGCCTGGCTGGAAGTCTCCGATTTCTTTTTGGAGCCCTAACGCCTCCGCGCCAGCGTGAGTGGCAAGGTACAGCAGGTGAGCCGGACCCAGGCTCATGGGTTCCGGAGCTACGTGCTGCATCAGGTAGGCTTCCAGTGCCTCGCGCAAGAGGCTAAAGCCCGCGCCGGCCCCCACATCGGTCCCTAGAGCGAATCGCACGCCGGCCTCGATATGGCGGCGCATGGGAAAGATGCCGCTCGCCAGCCCAGCATTGCTCGAAGGGCAATGCGCGATCGCGGCGCCGCTGGCGGCGATCCGGCTCAACTCCGGCTCCGAAGGATGAACGTTGTGCGCCAACACAGCGCCATGTCTCACCAGGCCATAACGATCGTAGACCGCCAGATAATCCCGAGCCCAGGGAAAGAGGCGGGCAACCTCCGCGATTTCGTCATGATTCTCGTTCAGGTGGGTTTGAAACCGGACCCCCGGGTTTTCGCGAAGCAGCGTCTGGCAGACTTCGAGCATCCCCTCCGAAGCCGACAGAGCGAAGCGCGGAGTCACGGCATAGAACGAACGGCCCCGGCCGTGAAAGCAGCGAATCAGCGCGGTGCTGGCGCCGTAAGCGGCTTCCGGCGTCAGGTGCAATTCGGGCCGCAGCAGCCGGTCGGAAAGAACCATGCCCCCGATCATGCGCACTCCAGTAACGCTCGCTGCCTCGAACATCGCAGCGGTAGCTTCCGCGAAATGCGCGCCGAAGACCAGCGCGGTGGTAGTCCCATGAGAAACCAGCGCGTGGACAAAACGGCCGGCCACTTCGCGCGCATAGGCGAGGTCGGCCATGCGGGTTTCTTCCGGAAGGGCGCGATTCTCCAGCCAATCGAGCAAAGAGCGGCCCAAACCGCCGAGCACGCGCAGTTGCGGAAAATGCGTGTGAGTATCGATTAAGCCGGGAAGAAGGAATCCGCCGCGCAGGTCGGTCACTACGGCGCCGGGGTGAGCCGCGCGAACCGTCTCGTAATCGCCAACCGCCGCAATGCGGCCCCCGAGGATGAGCAAGCCTCCATCCCAGTGGGATTGGAGCGCGCGTGTATTCACAAAGGGGTCGCACGGCGTGTGAAACAGGGGCGCGCGGAGTAGTTCGCCCGCTTCAGGAGCGCTCACTGGCGAGCCGCTCCCGCGGGGCTGGCCAGCACCTCGCGCTCGGCGCGGGCCCGCCGCAGGGCAAAGAAGACGCGTTCCGGAGTCGCAGGGCTGTCGAAGGTCACCACCCCGCCCGAGCCGAAAGCGGCGACCGCATCCCGAATCGCCTCGCGTACCGAGATCGCCAACATGAGCGGCGGCTCCCCGACGGCTTTGCTACCGAAGATGACGCCGCTCTCGGCGGCGCGTTCCAGGAAGTTCACTTGAAACACTTCGGGCATTTCCGTCCACGAGGGAAGTTTGTATGTTGATGCGCCGGAGGTCGCCAAGCGGCCTTGCGCGTCCCACACCAGTTCTTCCAGAGTCAGCCATCCGACTCCCTGGATGAAGCCGCCTTCCACCTGGCCCCGATCCACCAGCGGGGATAGCGAATCGCCGCAGTCTTCCAGGATGTCGGTACGGAGCAGGCGGTATTCGCCCGTGAAGCCGTCGATTTCTACTTCGGAAACGGCCGCGCCATAAGCGAAGTAATGGAACGGTTGCCCACGTCCAGTGCGCGCATCGAAATGGATCCCCGGCGTGCGGTAATACCCCTGAGCGAACAACGGAATGCGCTGGCGGTAAGCGGCTTCGCAAACAGCGCTGAAGCTGACCGCGCACCCTTTACGGGCGTCGGAGACTACCGCCCCGTTCTCAAAGCGCAGCGATTCCTCCGGGCATTGGAGCAGATACGCCGCCACAGGCGCCAAGTGCGCCTTGAGCTGTTGGCAGGCATCCGCGACGGCTGCGCCATTCAGATCGGTGCTGGCGGACGCGGCCGTCGCGGAAGTATTAGGAACCTTGTCCGTGCGCGGCGGCATGATCCGCACGTTTTCCAGCGCCACGCCCAGCGCCTCGGCCGCGATCTGCCGGATCTTGGTATGCAGGCCTTGGCCCATTTCGGTCCCGCCCTGGTTGACCTGCACGCTGCCGTCGCGGTAGAGCAGCACCAGCGAACCCGCCTGGTTAAAAAAGGTAGCGGTAAAGGAGATCCCGAACTTTACGGGCGTGATGGCCAGTCCACGTTTGCGATGCGTTTCGCCCGCGTTGAAGCGCTGAATAGCCCCGCGCCGCTGGTCAAAGGAGCTGGATTCCTTCAACTGCCGCCAGATGCGGGTGATGCGTTCCGCATCTTTGATGGGTTGGCCGTAATGTGTACTATCGCCGTCGCGGTAGAAGTTTCGTTCCCTTACCACCTCCGGCCGGATGCCCAACTCGCGTGCCGCCTGGTCGAGGATCTCTTCGATCACGACCATGCCTTGCGGGCCGCCAAATCCGCGGAAAGCCGTCTGCGACGTCTTGTGCGTGCGGCAAACATATCCCGTCAGATCGGCCACGGGCAGGTAGTAGGCGTTGTCGCAATGAAACAGCGCGCGCCACATGATGGCTTCGGAGAGGTCCGCGCTCCAACCGCCATCCGAGTAGAGAGTAATCCGAACGCCCTCGATGCGGCCGTCGGATGCGAACCCTGCCGCATAACGCGCCAGGAAGGGATGCCGCTTTCCCGTGAGCGCCATATCGAGCGCCCGCGTGAGCCGTACGCGCACCGGACGCCGTGTTTTCCATGTTCCCAACGCAGCGATGGCGGCCCACGCGTTCGACTGCACCTCTTTACCGCCGAAGGCTCCACCCATCCGCAGGCATTCGACCGTTACCTGGTGGCGCGGTAGTCCGAGCACGCGCGCCACAATCTCCTGCGCTTCACTGGGATGCTGCGTGGAAGAGTGCAGGGCCACTCCGCCGTTCTCATCCAGCCAGGCGATGGCGCACTGGGTTTCGAGATAGAAATGCTCCTGTCCGCCGATGGCCAGTTCACCCCTCACGCGCACGGGGCTCGAATCGATTACCGAAGCATCGCCGCGCGATAGGTGAAGCGGTCCGAAGACATAGCTCTCCGCCGCAATGGCATCTTGAATCGTCAGGATGGCGGGCAGCGGTTCGTATTCCGCGCGGACGCGCGCCGATCCGCGGCGCGCCGCCTCCAGTGTTTCCCCGAGCACCCAGGCCACTGGCTGCTGGTGAAACATGATTTCGCGTGGAAACAGGGGCTCGTCGTGGCGGGCGGGACTAGCATCGCCTTCGCCTGGAACATCCGCCGCAGTAAGAGTGGTCACCACGCCCGGTTCGTCCAACGCCTCATCAAGGTTCAAAGTTTTGAGTAAGGCGTGTGCATGCGGACCCAGAACCGGCCAGGCATGCAGGAGCCCCGGGAACCGGCCGGCCAAGTCATCGGTATAGAGCGCTTCACCGGTGACGTGCCCGCGAGCGCTTTCGTAGGGCAGTGGTTGGCCGGCAATCTTCATGCGGTCAACTCCCGCCGCTCCCACCAGAATCTTTCCACCAGGCTTTGCGCCACGGCCAAGCGGTACTCCGCCGACCCGCGGTGATCTGTGATCGGTTGCACGGTGCGGGCCAGGACCGATTGCACATGCTCGACAGCAGCCTGGTTCCAGCGTTGCCCCAAAATAGCTTCCTCCGCTGGGATGGCGCGCATGGGAAGCGGCGCCACGCCACCGAACGCAAACCGCGCCCGAAGGATGCGCCCGTCGGCATCCCGATCGATCCCCATAGCCGCGGCCACCGTGCTGATATCGTCCGTGCGCCTCTTGGCCACCTTATAAAACCGGGTGAAGGCTGGCAATGGCTTAGGGATCTCGATCGCACTAAGGAGTTCTCCGCGGGCCAGCAACGTGCGCCGGTACCCGGTGAAGAAGTCACAGACCGCAATGCTGCGGCTGCCGGAAGCGCTGGCAATGTGCACCCTAGCATCCAACGCGAGGAGCAGAGGAGCGCCATCCCCGATGGGTGAAGCCGTCGCCAGATTGCCGCCAAGCGTGGCGCGATTGCGCAGCGTAGAGGACGCGAACAAAGGCAACCACTGGTGGAAAGCTTCCGGGGCGCCTGGCCACCGTGCGGCGATTTCGCTGAGGGGGAGTGCCGCGCCGATCCGGATGCGATCGCCGGTTTCCGAGAACTCGCGCAATTCGGAGATAGCTTCCAGGCTGACGAGGTGGCGCCATCGGCTACCGCGGAGGTTGAAGTCTACGCCCATATCCGTAGCGCCCGCGATCGGCCGCGCCTCCGGGTCGGAGGCGAGAATTGAGAGGCACTCCGAAAGTGTCACTGGCCGCGAGAAGCAGGCTTCGGTATCGCGAAACTCCACCGGCTCCAGAGTTGGCGCAGGACGAGACAGGCGGTCCAGAAAGGCGCCCGCGGGTGGTGGGCCAAGTTCCAATGCGGCGTCGCGGATGGGGCGGTAGCCGGTACAGCGGCAGAGGTTGCCGGCTAATTGATGCGGATCGCAAGCCCCCACGCGGTCCCTTCGGTACTGCTCGGCAAATAGGCTCATCACAAATCCGGGTGTGCAGTAGCCGCATTGCGAGCCGCCGGCAGCCGCCATGGCGCGCTGTGCTTCCGTAAGCTCCCCGCCGGTGGCCAGGGCCTCGACAGTGTAGACTTCCTGTCCGGCAATCATCGGCAGAAGCAGGAGGCAGCTATTTACGGCTCTATAGGCGCTGCCTTCGTCCTGCGGGCTCACAAAAACAACCGTGCAGGCGCCGCATTCGCCTTCCGCGCAGCCCTCTTTGGCGCCGGTTAGTCCTTGGGCGCGCAGGAAATCGAGCAGAGTAGTAGAAATAAGGGGATTGGGGACACAAACGGCCCGGCCATTCAGTAGAAATTCGAGTGGAGCACGAGCGGCGACGGCTTGCATTTCCACCAACCGCCGGGGGCCAACGTGGCGGCCCCGACACGCCGAGTGTAGCACAGGGTTTCGATCCGAACAGAGCCGCTGCCCAACCGCAGCCAGTATTACTGCGGCGGTAAACAAGGGTCGATCGTAGCGTAGATATTGCCAGACCACAGATTACCGTTGAGGTTGGCCACACCGCCGCCGCCTTCGGATGCGGTCACATTGCAATGCAAGGCCGGGGGGTAGGATGCCACGCCGATGGGCCCGGGGGCGAGCACGGCTTGCGCCCAGGCGAATCCGCTGCCCGTCGAAGACCAGTCCTGGTTGTTGAGGATCTGGTTGTTGTAGGTGCCGTTCAGGACCACGAAGCCGCCCAGAAAAGCGGGGACAACGCCATTCTTAATTTCGGTGCCCGTGGGACCGTCCGTGTGGCTGATGTTGCCATTAAGCACGTTATCGTGGCTGGGACCATAGGTGGCAAGCGTCGCCGTACCCGGCAGCGGGTCGGCAACCAGGTACCCAATGAAATCTCCCGTGCTGGCGACGTTGCCTGCGAGGCTATTGTAGCTGGACCCGTCCGCCACCATGAAATTCATGGTGAAAGGATAATCGGCGGTGTTGTTGCTGACGTTGTTGTGGCTGGAATCGAAAAGAGCAAAGGAGATGCTGGTGCAATTGTTGGCGGCGTTGTGGTCGATGAGAGAGTTGGTTACGCCGAAGAAGCGCACACCGCCCACGCCCCAATGGACGAGTGAGGGGTCGAGGCTGATCCAGTCCGGATTCTGATCCTGGCCATTCGAACTGAACTGCCAGCCGCGCACAGTAATATTCGAGCTGTTTTCAATGTCGACGGCGCCATTGAAGTTGTGGTTAATGGTGCCGGCAGCGTGCGAGATTCCGGGACCGTTCGGATTGGCGCCGCCGCCATCCAGCGTGACGCTGTTTGAATTTGCAACTTGAATCCCGATATTCAGCGACTGAATCGTGGTTTGGACTCCACTTACGCCTGCGACGATCGGGGCGCCTCCGGACGTGTTGATGTTTCGCAGGACAATGCCAGTCGAGGTGTTAGCGCCATTTCCGGCGATCGTGACGTTCAGGATGACAAAAGAGCGAGTGAGCTTGGCGCCGTCGATGAGGACTCCTGTGCCGTTCAACTTGTTAATAGCCCAAGGGCCAATTACGAACGGGTCGGCAGTAGTCCCAGCGCCCGAGGTGACACACTGGCACGAGGTGAAGTCAGCATCCTGCTGAATCACGATAGGTGGATGGGAGGACAGGCTGCCGGCCATCGCTATGCAGGCGGGCAGCGTCAAGAAGATAAGGGAACGGGCGGCGTGGGACAACAGTAGATTCCTCCGTTTAGAGCAACATTCGATTACACGCAGGCAATTACGCTGACGTGCTGTCCGTCGAGAGATGCCGGCACGCAGCCTCTACATCGGTATCGACCGAGGCGATGCGGTCGATGTGGATCATCTCGAAGGCCTTCGCCACACTCCCGCGGGCGCCCGCCACACGCATGCGTCCCCCCGCCTGTTCGAGTTCGCCACTGCAACTCACCAGCATTCCGATACCCGCGCTATCGATCGAGTCGAGGCTGCTTACGTCAATTACCAACTTCCGGGCGCCATCCTGGATCAGGCGCTTGAGCGAGTGTTCGAGGGAAAGCAGCACGTTTCCCAGGCTGAGCCGCCCGGCAATCTCGACAACCGTAATATCGGGCTCTACCTGCCGCGTCTTCGTTTCGGTGATCATGGGCGCGCCTCGACTTAGAATCCTACCATGACGTATGGAGGATAATGAGAGCCTATGGCGACGCTCTATGCCGGAACCTCGGGCTTTGCCTATCCCGCCTGGAAGCCGGCCTTTTATCCCGCGAAACTCCCGGCCAATCAATTCCTGGGTCACTATGCCGGGCGGCTCAACTGCGTCGAGATCAACTATACTTTCCGGCGGCTGCCGTCGCCCACAACTTTGCAATCCTGGGTGAGCCAGACATCCGGCGGGTTCGTATTTGCTGTGAAGGCGAACATGCGGATCACGCACATCCTACGGCTCAAGAACGCGGAGCAGGCGACCGAACTGTTCTTCAAAATGATCGACCCGCTGCGGAGCTCACGGCGTTTGGGACCGGTGCTGTTCCAGTTGCCTCCGGCGCTGAAATGCGACATTGCTTTGCTGCGCGACTACCTGGCCCTGCTTCCGGAGGGAATGCGCTACGCGTTCGAATTCCGGCATACATCCTGGCTTACAGATAACGTTTACTCAGAATTGCAAAACCGCAATGTGTCTCTATGTGTGGCGGAATCCGAGCGGCTGGAGATTCCCGAAGTGATCACCGCCGATTTCGTCTATTACCGGTTGCGGAAGCCGGATTATACCGAGAAGGACGTAGAGGGTTTCGCGGCCCGTGCGCAGGAACTGCTGGCAACAGGGAAAGACCTGTATCTTATGTTCAAACATGAGGAAACACCCGAAGGAGCGCTCCACGCCGAGCGGGTTCTGCAGCTTGCCGGCGGACCGAGGAGCAGCGCGGCGCGGGAGTAGTGCTTACCACACCTTTGGTACCTGGATTCTTGCAGGTGCGCGACAGGCAATGCTATCCTCAACCCTTATGGCGGCGGCTAAAGGTAATAATTTCATTACAGTTGTGTTCGATAGCTGCCGGTTTGATTCCTTCGTAGCCGCCAATCCCAAGAACATTCTGAAGCTGGGCGAACTGGAACGGCGCTGGTCGTATGCTTCCTGGACGGCGCCCTCGCACTATAACCTGCTGATGGGCCTGATGCCGCATTCGCGGCCCACCTTGGTTTACGCCTCCGAATATTACAAGCGGGACTTCGTGAAATATTCGGAGCGGTTGGGACATCATGACATCGAATTCAAATCGCTGGTTCCCAAGCTCTTCCTGCCGCTTTACCTGAAGGAAACGCTAGGTTACCGAACCAACGCCATGGTGTCGATGCCGGTGCTCAATCCCAAAACGATCATCAACCAGGGCTTCGACACGTTCAAGTTGATGCCCAAGCACAACGATCTACGCGCGATGGTCCAGCAGATGACGTTTCCAGAGGAGCAGCCTTCGTACTACCTTCTGAACACCGGCGAGACTCACTACCCTTATGCCTTGCCCGACGAACCGCCAGACACGTGGCCCAAAATCCACGGCATCCACGGCGTGTTCAAACACCTGGACAGTCACATTGTGGGTGGCAAGCTGGAAGAGTCCGAGGCGGTCGTCTTCGATGACGCCAAACTAGAGGAACTGCGCCAGCGGCAGATCAAGGCTGTGCAGTACCTTGACGGTGTAATTGAGGAATTATTCGACAAGGTCCCAGACAACACCTGGATCACAATCACCTCGGATCACGGCGAGGTCTTCGGCGAAGACGGCTATTTCGGCCACGGCCCCGTGCAGCACGATAAGGTTTACGAAGTGCCGTTCATCGAAGGGAAGCTGCGGTAGGCGCCAATCAACCGGGCAAAAGGCGGGGCTATCGCCGCGTGTCCGGGGGAGCAAATAAAGAGATCGGTTCCAGCGAGGTTATCCGCCACTTCTTTTTTTCTTTAGTCAGGCGGCAGTGCACGATTTCGCGCCTGCGGGTAACCGATTCCGGGTCCTGCTCCTCCATAATCTGCAGGAACCAGTCGAGTTCGACGCTACGCATCGTCGCGTTACCCTCGTCCTTCAGAAGTTCGATGGAAGATTGCACCTGGCACTGGTCGAGGAGCGCGGTGACATTCGCTTCCAGCATCCCGTAACCCGCCATCGAACGGTCGAAGGCGGAAACGAATGTGCTGGAGTTGCCTTCGCTCAGTGCGGACGCTTCTGCCGTCAGGAGGTCCCACACGTCTTGCGCGTCGTCAGCGTGGAGAGCAGCGGCGCAAGCGGCGAACAAGAGGGCACGGCGCGAGAGTTCAGGTGCGATAGCTGCCATTGATCCGAATGTAGTCCTCTGTGAGGTCGCATGTCCAGAAGCGCGCCGTACCTTTGCCTTTGCCTTTAATTGCCATCCGGATGGTGCACTCGGGGGCGGTCAGCTTTTGTTTCAGATCCTCTTCAGAGAAGGGTGCCGCGAGGCCATTTCTGCAGACCGCAACGCCTTGCATGTAGACGTCGGTTTTGGCTGGGTCGAACGCGACGCCCATGTTCCCGGCCGCGCAGAGAATGCGTCCCCAGTTGGGGTCGGCGCCGGCGATGGCGGTCTTGACCAGTGGTGAATTGGCGATGCCGCGCGCGATGCGGGCGGCAGCTTCGTTATTGGGCGCGCCGCTGACATCGATCGTGACGAACTTACGCGCGCCTTCGCCATCGCGGGCAATAGCCTGGGCAAGCGATTGCATCACTTCTGCAATCGCTTGCTCGACGGCGGGAAACTCGGGTGGATCGGGCCGCACGCCGGAACCCCCGTTAGCCAGCAAAACCAGCGTGTCGTTGGTGGAGGTGTCCCCATCCACCGACAAACGGTTGTAGCTGGTTTCCACTGAACGCCGCAGCATGGCGCGGAGTGGCGCGCCAGGGATGTTCGCATCGGTCATGACGAAACCCAGAGTGGTTGCCATGAGCGGCTGGATCATGCCGGCGCCCTTGGTCATGCCCGCAATCCGCACCTTGCCGCGGCGAAGCCCTACTTCGGCGAATGCCGTTTTCGCGGTCGTGTCGGTTGTCATGATCGCGCCGGACACCCGCTCAAAATTCTCGGCCCGGAGATTCTTAACGAGTTCCGGAAGAGCCCCGGTAATCTTCTTGGAATCCAGTTCGACTCCGATTACGCCGGTGGAGGCCACTAAAACCTGTGCGGGTGGCAACTTCAGCAGCCGGCCGGCAGCTTTGGCGGTCGCTAAAGCTACAGCGTCGCCGGTGCGAGTCGCGCAATTGGCATTGCCGGCGTTGATCAGGATCGCGCCAACGAGGCCGCGGGAAATCTTCAGGTGCCGGCGGCTCAGGGTTACCGGCGCCGCCTGCACGCGGTTCTGCGTGAACACGGCCGCGCCATTGGCCGGCAGACCGCTGACGATCAAGGCGAGGTCGTCTCTTTCCGCCTGACGGATACCGGCATAGGTAGCCGAATAGGCATATCCGAGTGGGAGGTTCAATGGGAAGGCTCTCCTAACATTTCATTTTGCGCGAGACGCTGGCCATTGACGAAATCAGCGGCAGGGATGCGCTTGCGCCCTTCCAGTTGCAATTCCAGTAACTCCAGCGATCCGGATCCGCACGCCACCGCCAGCGGTCGCAGGCTGACAACACTCCCAGGCGAACCGCCGTCCGATTCATGAGCACGCGATCGCCAGATCTGGAGCGTGCTCCCGCGAAGGCGTGTATAGGCGCCCGGCCAGGGTTGCAAGCCGCGGACGCGATTATGGATCGCCTGCGCCGGCTGGGTCCAATCGATGAGACCGTCTTCCTTTTTGAGGATGGGCGCGTAGGTGGCAGCCGTTGGGTCCTGCTTTTGCGGCTTGATCGACCCGCGTTCGAGGCCCTGCAGAGTTTCGACCAGAAGATCCGCGCCCAAAACTGCCAGGCGGCGGCCCAGTTCTATTGCGTTTTCTTCGGCTCCGATTTCGGTTTCGGCCTTGAGCAGCATGTCGCCCGTGTCCAGGCCGGCATCGATGCGCATCGTGGTGACGCCAGTGCGCGTTTCGCCGTTGACAATGGCCCATTGGATGGGTCCCGCGCCGCGGTATTTGGGCAGGAGCGACGCGTGCACATTGATAATGCCGAGAGGGGCGATGTCGATCACGGCTTGCGGGATGATTTGTCCGTAGCCCACCACGACCATGACGTCCGGCGCCAAAGCCCGCAGGTGCTCGACCGCTTCGGGCCGGCGCACACGCTCCGGCTGGTAAACCGGCAGGCCCAGACGCGCGGCGGTTTCTTTGACGGGAGGTGCGCTGGGTTGCCGCCCCCGCCCGCTAGGCCGATCCGGTTGAGTGACCACAGCAAGCACGTGGTGGCCGGCTTCTACAATCCGTTCCAGGGTGGGCACCGCGAACGCAGGCGTGCCCAGGAAGACCAGGCGCATAGCGCCTCAATCCCACTCCCCGGCGCGCTGGAGCTTTTTGATTTTGCGTTTCATCAGATCGCGTTTAAGAGCGCTGATATGAGTAATGTAGAGGCGGCCGTACAGGTGATCGGTCTCATGGAGCAGCGCGCGAGCCAGCAGGTCTTCGCCGGTGACCTCGAACTCTTCACCCTTGGCGTTTTGGGCGCGCGCGGTTACCCGCTTGGCGCGGCGAACCTGCTCGCGAAAACCGGGAATGCTGAGGCAGCCCTCCTCGCCTACCTGTTTGCCTTCCCCTTTCAAAATCTTGGGATTGATCAGCACCAGTTTGTCTTCGGGGTTTTCACCATTCGAGACATCGATGACGGCGATCTTGCGGCCGATTCCGATCTGGGGAGCGGCCAGGCCGACGCCTTTTGCGGCGTACATCGATTCGAACATGTCGTCGAGGAACTTGTGCAATTCGGGAGTGTCGAACTCGTGAACGTCGTCCGCTTCGCGCTCCAGTACGGCATTGCCGAACTTAACGATTGGATAGATCATACGGTCAAAACGCGCTGACCTGCTGGAGATACCCTTGATAATTTCGCGTGGTTTCGGCCAGTGAGTCGCCGCCGAATTTCTCCAGGAACGCCTGCGCGAGCACAATTGCGACCATCGCTTCGCCAATAACACCCGCGGCGGGTACGACAGCTACATCGGAGCGCTCATAGGCGGCCAAGGCTGGCTCCCGCGTCTCCAGATCGACGGACTCCAGCGGCCGGCGCAGAGTGGAAATGGGCTTCAGCATGCCGCGAACGATTACGTCCTGGCCGTTGGTAATGCCCCCTTCGAGACCTCCGGCACGATTGGCTCCGCGATGGAAGCGGTGGGCTTCGCGATCGTAGTGAATCGTGTCCTGTACTTTGGAGCCGAAACTGGCAGAACCTTCTTCCGCGAATCCAATTTCCACGCCCTTGACTGCTTGCATGGAGACAATCGCCTGGGCCAGGCGGCCGTCGAGTCGCGAATCCCAAGTGACGTGAGAACCGAGGCCGGCAGGCAGGCCATGAGCTACCACTTCAAAAACGCCGCCCACGGTATCGCCCGTGCGGTAGGCCTCGTCCACCACCTCTTTCATGCGCGCCTCGGTTTCGGTATCGACGCACCCGAGCAGCACTTCCGGCTTGCGGCTGAGGGCCACAATTTCCTCCCAGCAGACGGCGCGGTCGAGACGAACGGGCCCGACCGCGATCACATGACTCAGTACTTGGATCTCAAAAACGCGTAGGAGGGCTTTCGCCATCGCCCCGGCCGCAACGCGTGCCGCGGTTTCGCGCGCGCTGGCGCGTTCCAGGACGTACCGGGCATCGTGAAAATTGTACTTGATGGCTCCGGCCAGATCCGCGTGGCCGGGGCGTGGGCGGGTAACGGGTTTCCGCTTGTCTTCAACACCGTCACTTTCTTCCACCGGAAGGGCTTGGGTCCAGTTCTGCCAGTCCTTGTTGCGGATAATGATCGCCACAGGGGAACCGATGGTGCGGGAGTGGCGAACACCCGCGACAATTTCGGCGCGGTCCGTCTCGATTTTCATGCGTCCGCCGCGGCCATAGCCCTGCTGGCGGCGCCACAATTCATGGTTGATGGCGTCGAGGGAGATGGGGATTCCCGCGGGTAATCCAGCGATGGTGGCCACCAGGCATTCGCCGTGGGACTCGCCAGCGGTCTCAAAGCGCATCATTCGACAAGACTTTTTATCCTAGCAGACTGCGGCCCCTCATCCGGCGACGCCGCTAAGTTGCAAACTCGTGGAACAAGCGGGCGGCAGTCTGCGTACAAACGAAAGGAGCGCCCGATGATCAAGTTTTTGCTGTGGCTGATCCTGTTTTTTCTATGCTGGCCCCTCGCTTTGGCGGCTCTGGTCTTGTATCCACTGGTGTGGCTGCTGTTGCTGCCGTTCCGGGTTGTCGGGATCGCAGTAGGTGGCGCGCTAGCCCTGGTTTGGGCGGTCGTTACCCTGCCGGCCCGAGTGCTGCGCGCTCTTTAATCTTGCGCGCCGTGCATCGCGGCGGCCCATCCGTTGTTTCCGATAGTGCCCCCAGCCCCCAAATCGGAGCGCCATGTGTTAAATCAAGTAGATGAGTGCCGATAACTTTCGGGCCTTGCGCGAGATTCCGCCGTTCCCTGCGATTGCGACTAAATTACTGCGAGTGCTGTCGCATGAGGATGCCCAAATCAAAGAAATCGTCGATCTCGTACGGGCCGATACTGCTTTGGCATCGGAACTGCTCCGGCTGGTCAATTCCCCCATCTACGGCTTCCCGAATCGCATCAGCGGCGTCCAGAACGCGATTACTCTGCTCGGTTTCCAAGCCGTAAGAGGGTTTGCGCTCACAATTTCCATCAAGACTTTCGTGCATACTGGCGTACGCCTCGATCTGCTGCGGCGCGTTTGGCGTCACAGCCTGGCGTGTGGCCTAATCTGCGAGGAGATTTCAGCCGTGTGTCCGACCTCCGATGGCCATGATGATCGCGCGTATACGGCGGGTCTATTACACAACATTGGAAGCCTTGGTCTGTTTGTGGCCCATCCGGATACCTACGCCGAGGTTATCGAATCGGCGAACGGACAAACACTGCTGGCACGTGAACGGGAAGCCTTTGGCATAGACCATTGCGAAGCCGGTAGATGGCTCGCTGGGAGATGGGGCTTTCCGGACGACTTGCAACGCGTCGCGGCGGGCCACCACGATCCGCCGGCACAAAATACATTCGAACTGATTGATCTGGTGCGCACTGGAATCTTGTTAGCCGATAGCCTCGGTTTCGATGTGATCCCGCCTGCGTGTACGTACCTCGTCAGCGAAATCCGTTCGATGCTCCCTCACGCCGCGCAATATCGATTCGACCCGGATCCCGAAGTGATGGTGGCGAAGATTACCGGCCGCCTCGATGCCTATGACTAATGCCGAAGTCCTGTAAACGTTGCGAAGCACACCTTGGTAACACGCCTGCGGTGGACTCCAATGAGTCAGCGGTCTATGGCCCCATTGAGCTATCTCGATCATAGCGTTTATCGATATCCCTGATCCCCCGCAGCGGGGTAACCTCACTCTCCACAGGGACGCCCCTTGAACAAGAGCTGAGCTACTCATGAAATGCTTCGGGTTGATGTTCATATGCTTCGGTTTAATGGTGGAAGCCGTATTGGCTCAATCGACCGGCGCAATTAAAGGTGCTGTTACCGATAATTCTGGTGCAGTGGTTCCGGCAGCGACAGTTACCATCACGGGTCCTGGCGCGCAGAAAGCTACACAGACTCAGGCTGATGGTACTTACACGTTTACGGGATTAGCTCCAGGTCAATACAGTATTCACTTTACTTATCCCGGCTTTGCGCCATTTGAAAAACCAGTAACCGTCTCTGCTGGCGCCACGACGCAACTTCCGATCCAACTTTCGCTCAGCACCGAAAAGCAGGAAGTCACCGTCGCCGCCGAGGCCGGCCCAACTGTGAGTGTTGAGCCCGATAATAATGCCACGGCGCTGGTATTGAAAGGTGATGACCTGGAAGCGCTGCCTGATGATCCGGACGATCTTTCCGACGCTCTCCAGGCTCTGGCCGGCCCTGGCGCCGGGCCTAACGGCGGTTCTCTCTATATCGACGGCTTCACCGGCGGCCAATTGCCCCCCAAAGAATCCATTCGGGAAATCCGGATCAACCAGAACCCTTTTTCGGCGGAATACGACCGGCTCGGCTTTGGCCGTATCGAGATCCTGACCAAACCAGGCACCGATAAGCTCCGCGGTAACATCTTCTTTAACGATAGCGATTCTGAGTTCAACTCCCGGAATCCGTTAGCGAGTAACAAGCCGAATTACTCGAATCGTCAGTTCGGTGCGAACTTTGGCGGGCCGATTAATAGCCGTGCTTCCTATTTTGTCGATTTCAACCGCCGCGACATCCAGGACAACGCCGTTACCAATGCGGTATTTCTAAATCCCGCTAATTTTCAGGTAAGTCCGATTACGACAGCAGTAGTCACTCCGCTAACTAATACGTTTATCGCTCCGCGTATCGATTACCAACTGAGCACCAATCACACGCTGACCGTACGCTTTGAAGAACGCCTGAACTCCCGGGATAACGACGGGATCGGAAGGTATAACCTGCCACCACCTTATTCGGACTTAGCCTATAACACCGCTGGCAATGGCCAGAACCTGATGGCTACTGAAACAGCAATCTTAAGCTCGCGGATGGTCAACGAGACCCGCTTCCAATATGTCAGAAACTGGACGCAGTCTTTGGGCAACGAGATTCCTCAGATTAACGTTGCCAACGAATTCGTTACCGGTGGCAACGGTTTGGGCAACACTTACGATCTGAACCACCACTTTGAGTTGCAGAATTACACCACTATCACTCTCGGGCGGCATACGGTGCGCTTTGGAGGACGGTTTCGGCGTCAGAGCGATCTCAATAATAGCCCGCAGGGTTTCAACGGAGCGTTTACATTTACGGGCGGTTTGGAACCCGTGCTAAATGGCGCCAATCAGATTCTCTACGATGCTAATGGGAACCCGCAGACTGCATTCCTCTCGGCCCTCGCGCAGTATGAGCGCAATCTGCAACTGCAGCAGGCTGGTTTCACCGGAGCGCAGATCCAGGCGCTCGGGGGCGGTCCATCGCGCTTCACCATTCAAGGCGGGCAGTCCTATATCAGCCTGGTACGCTGGGACGCCGGGCCGTTCGTGCAGGATGACTGGCGGCTGCGCCCGAACTTTACGTTGAGTCTGGGGCTGCGTTATGAAGTCCAAAACCTCCTCGGCGATTACAAGGACATCGCACCCCGTATCGGCTTCGCGTGGGCGCCCGGCGGTGGCCGTAACGGACGTCAGAAAACCGTTATCCGCGGCGGCTTCGGTATTTTTTATGATCGCATCGGGTTCGGCCCATTCGAACGCGCCCTGCTGAACAACGGCGTGAACCAAGTCCAGTACACCGTTTATAACCCCACGTTCTTCCAGGCAACTCCTACAGGGGCCGTATCGGCATCCTCAATCCCGCCGCTTTCGTCACTCAACCCTGGGCAGAACTCGATTTACACGGTCGATTCCAATTTGCGCGCGGATGCCAGTCTCCAGACCGCTATCGGTGTCGAACGCCAGTTACCTTGGAATACCACTCTCGCCATTAATTACACCTATAATCGGACCAACCATCTGCCGCAAACCGTTCCCATCAACACACCCTTGCCTGGCACGTTCAATTCGCTGCTGCCTTTGGGGCCTGGTAACGGTGTGTTCCCGTATGGCTATTCCGCCGGCAATATCTTCGAGTACGAATCCGGCGCCCTCTTGAAACAGCACATGTTGATGGTCAACCTCAATACGCGCTTCAGCCGGCGGGTTTCGATGTTTGTGAACTACACACTGACTAAAGCGAACGACTTGCCTGGCTTCCCCACCGATCCGTATAACTTCGCCCTGGATTACGGCCGGTCGAATCTCGACCGCCGGAACAATCTCCAAGTGGTTGGTTCTGTTCTGGCTCCGCTCGGACTGCGATTCGCTCCCTTTATCACCATCCGGTCGGGCGCTCCCTACGATGTGCTGCTGGGAAGTGACCTCTATGGCGATACTCTCTTCAATGCGCGCCCGGCATTCGCTCCCAACGGTGCGGCCTGCGGCGGAGATATCGTCTGCACGCCGTTAGGCAATTTTGCGACGAACGTCGCGCCGGGGCAGAGTCCCAATCTTGTCCCCCGCAATTACCTCACTATGGCAGGGATGGTATCCGTCAATATGCGCGTTTACCGCGTGTTCGGATTTGGACCTGTTCGGGGAGGCAATAACCGGGCACTGCCGCAGGGAGGTGGTTTGCCCGGAGGTGGATTCGGCGGTGGCGGACGTCGTGGTGGCGGCGGAGCGCGCGGCGGCGGTGGCCGAGGCGGTTTTGGCAGTGGTGATGTCACTGAGCACCGCTATAACGTCACCTTCGGCGTGAACTTCACCAACGTGCTGAACCATTTCAACCCGGCGGGTTATCAAGGCGTCCTCAGTTCTACTCAGTTCGGCGAGCCGACCACTGTGAACACCGGCTTCGGCGGAGGTGGTTTTAACGGCGGACCGGGTGCTGCCGGCTCGGCCGCCAATAATCGGCGTATCGAGTTTCAGACCAGATTTACTTTCTGAGGTCAGGAGAACCCGGGCGTTCGCCTTCCCGGAAGGAAATGAGTTCGGCGCCCTCTTCGACCACGTCGCCTGGCGCGTAGCGGACTTGGTCCACCGTGCCATCCGCCGGAGCTGTAATGGTGTACTCCATCTTCATAGCCTCGAGCACCAACAGTGGCGCACCTCGCTCGACCGCGCTTCCCGGCTCGACCATGACTTGAACGATGCGGCCTGGCATGGGCGCCGTGAGGCGCCCGCTGGCATCGTGCTCCACTGCTCCTGAACCGAGCGGGTCACTGAGCCGCAGAGAATAAGTAGTGCCGCCGTGAAAGACCGTAATTTCATCGGCGTGGCGTACGGCCGAGGTTTGCAGTTTGACTCCATCGAGCATCAGGAACCCTGCCACGGCGGTGATTTCGCCAGCTTGTTCGGGGAGTTCGGCGTAGATACGGTCTTGCGCGCGCGGGTAGACGCGAATGGTTACCTGAGAATCGGCGTCGCGGAATGACAGATCCAGGTAACCTTCGTGGTTGAGGCGCCAGGCATTGATCTGGTTCCAAGGCGACCAGGGATCGCCCGAACCGGCTGCCTGCTCGGCCGCCGCGCGGCGCTGATCGGATAACACCTGCCACACGGCGGCTGCCCACGCTTCGCGCGAAGCCGGCGCCCGCTCGGGTGCCAGTTCAGCGGCATGGCGCCCGAGGAAACCGGTGTCCGTCGTCGCACCCGAAAAGGCCGCATGCGCGGCGATCGCTGCTAAAAAGGCGATGTTGGTGGTCACGCCGGTCACCTGATATTCAGCCAGAGCGGCGCGCAGTCGCGCAATCGCTGCCGCTCGGTCACGGTCCCAAATGATCAGCTTGGCGATCATCGGGTCGTAATGGACGGAAATCGTATCGCCGGCACGGACGCCCGTATCCACACGTACGTGTGCAGTCTCGCCCGGCGCCTTCAGGTGGGTGATCGTGCCGATCGAAGGCCGGAAATCGTGAGCCGCGTCTTCTGCATAAATGCGCGCTTCGATCGCATGTCCGCGAATCGCCAACTGGTCCGCCGTCTTCGGGAGGCCTTCGCCTGAAGCGACGCGCAACTGCCATTCGACTAGGTCGAGGCCAGTGATCATTTCAGTGACGGGATGCTCCACCTGGATCCGGGTGTTCATCTCCATGAAGTAGAAGCGCTCGCCTTCCGAAATGAACTCGACGGTCCCGGCGTTGACGTAACCAATCGCGCGCGCCGCCGCGCAAGCCGCCTCGCCCATGGCGCGGCGGCGCTCTTCTGTCATTCCGGGAGCGGGGGCCTCTTCAATGACTTTCTGGTAACGGCGTTGCAGCGAGCAGTCGCGCTCAAATAGCGAAACCACGTTGCCATACGAGTCCGCGAAGACCTGGATTTCGATGTGCCGCGGGCGAGAGAGATATTTCTCCAAAAGCAGCCGATCGTCGCCGAAGGAGGAAGCGGCTTCGCGCTTGGCCGAGGCGATAGCTGCGGACAAATCGGCGGGTCGCTCCACCACGCGCATGCCCTTACCGCCGCCACCCGCGGACGCTTTGAGCAGGACAGGATAGCCGATGCGCTCGGCGGCCGAGGAGAACGCCTGGAAATCCTGGGCCTCGCCTTGATAACCGGGCACGACGGGGACGCCGGATTGGGACATGCGGTCCTTGGCGGCGGATTTCAGTCCCATGGCGCGAATGGCAGCCGCGGGCGGTCCGACAAAGGTGATCCCGGCCGATGCGCAAGCTTCGGCGAAACCGGCGTTCTCGCTCAGGAAGCCGTAGCCGGGATGAATGGCTTGGGCGCCGGCGCGGTGCGCCACTTCGAGAATGCGGTCACCGCGCAGGTAACTGTCGCGCGCCGGAGGCGGGCCGATGGGATAAGCCTCGTCCGCCAGTTCTACGTGCAGTGCGCGCTGATCGGCGTCGGAATAGACCGCCACGGTCCGGATGCCCAGCCGGCGCGCCGTTTTGATGACCCGGCAGGCGATCTCTCCGCGGTTGGCAATCAGAATTTTGTCGAACATACGCTTAACAGCAAACTGCCGGCCGGCCCCTGGTTCCCATTCTCATCGTATTCTGTTTCGGTTCGTATGTTGGTTATCTCGCGCCCAATCGCTGAGGCCACAACGATATACTGGGCAGGTTCCGTCGGGAGGAGAACGATGCGCCTCACTTGGATTATGCCCGCGACGCTGGTCGCGGCGGCGCTGCTCGTGCAATCGGGCGGCGCGCAGCAAACAAATACAACCCGAGCGACGGTTCGAACCCCAAACGGCGATTGGCCGCTATACCGTCACGACCCCGCGGGCACCGGCTATTCGCCACTGGCACAGATCACAGCCGCGAATGCCAGCCGGCTGACTCAGGTGTGGAGCTATAGTCTACAGTCAGACGTGCCTGCGCCGGCGGCGCGAGGCGGCAAGAAAGGTGGTGGCGGTCCCAATTCCGAGGCGTCACCAATTGTCGTGAACGGCGTGATGTATCTGCCGGCCGCCAATCGCGTCGTGGCGCTCGACCCGGAGACGGGCAGAGAGATCTGGACGTATCCGGTCACCGGAGGGACGCCTTCTCGTCGCGGCGTGGCCTACTGGCCGGGCGAGGGCAGCAGCGAACCGCGCATTCTCTTCACGGCGGGGCGCAGGCTCATCGCGCTCAGCGCGAACACTGGAAAACTCGCTCCTGGTTTCGGCCGCGAAGGCGAAGTCGACATGGTGGTGCCCTACAACTCCGTCCCATTAATCTACAAGAACGTCGCGGTGGTAGGCGCCAATACACCCGCGGGCCCGATTGGCGCTCCGGGCAACGCGCGAGCCTACGATGCCCGCACCGGCGCGAAACTGTGGGAATTCAGCTCCGTCGCACAACCCGGTCAACCGGGACACGATACGTGGGAAGGCGAGAGTTGGAAAGACCGCTCCGGTGCGAACGCCTGGCCGTTTTACTTCACCGTGGATAAGCAGCGAGGGCTGGTTTATCTTCCGCTGGCTTCCCCTGCCGCCGATTTTTACGGCGGCGACCGCAAAGGCGCGAATCTGTACGGCAATTCCGTGGTGGCGGTAGATGCTGCCACTGGCAAGTACAAATGGCACTTTCAAACGATCCACCACGACCTGTGGGATCACGACCCGCCGGCTCCGCCTACGTTGTTCGATATCCGGCGCGGCGGGACCACCATCCCGGCGTTGGCGATGACCACGAAATCGGGCTACATGTACATTTTGAATCGTGAGACTGGGCAGCCGGTCTTTGGCGTGGAAGAGCGCCCCGTCCCCAAGAGCGACGTTCCCGGAGAGCAGGCGTTTCCGACGCAACCATTCCCGGTGAAGCCTCCACCCATCGCGCGCAACAGCTTTCGCCCGGACGATCTGGTTACGGCAGAGGACACTACGCCGGAGCACGCCCAGGCCTGTAGAGAATTGCTAGCCAAGAATGGCGGCGCGAACAACCAAGGACCGTTCACGCCGTGGGCGTATCGGCCCGAGGGAGCGCCGGTGAAGAGCTCGCTGGTTTTTCCGGGCGGTCTGGGTGGGGCCAATTGGGGCGGGGTGGCATGGGACCCGAATACCGGATACGCATTCGTGGTTTCGCAGGATGACGGCGCATTTGGCTGGATCGAGAAGACCGCCGAAGGTTCACCGGTTCCATACGATCGAACCACGCTGGATGGCGCGGGGCCGGGGCGCGGCAATTTCGATGTGCGAATCGACGGCGCTGCCTGGCCGTGCCAAAAACCGCCCTGGGGCAGGCTCACGGCCGTGAACACGGCTACGGGCGATTTCGCCTGGCAGATTCCGCTGGGCATCACCGAGGGCCTTCCGGAAGCCAGGCAAAACACGGGGCGGCCCTCGCTGGCCGGCCCTATCGTAACCGGCGGCGTGGTGTTGCTCGTGGGCTCGACCGACGACAACCGCTTCCGCGCGCTGGACGTGAGGACAGGCCGTCAATTGTGGGTAACGAAGCTGGAGCGGCGCGCAAACGCCAATCCAATAACCTACCAGGGCCGAGACGGCAAGCAATATGTCGCGATCGTAGCCACGGACCGGCTGGTGGTGTTCGCGTTGCCGTAGGGTGCTGTAAGTGCTTCCGCTGACTTGCGCGTTATTGCGGTGTGAGCTTGAATAAAACACCGCAATTGCATTCGCCCGGACCTACCTGGGCTGTGCCGTATAAATTACCTGCCGAGTCGAGAGTCAAGCCAGCTACGGGGGTTCGGCCGTCATTAGCGCCGCCGAAGCTGTGGAGCACGGTCTCGTTGCCTGCTGGATCCAGCTTAAACACGACACCGGCCCATGTATGGGATGGCGCACCGCCGATCAAAGTTGTTCCATAGAGGTTGCCTTGGGTGTCAAGAATTACTCGGGCCTTGGGTTGACCTCCGTCCGCGCCAGCGGTGAAGTTGTAAAGTACGGTCTCATTGCCGGTAGTATCCACCTTGAATACCGTGCCCTGGCCAGCCGTACCACCATATTCGGTTGTTCCATAAAGATTACCCGCTGCGTCGCCGGATAACCCCGCAAACGGGTAAGCGCCATCAGCGCCCGCGGGTCCCCCTGTGAAACTGTGGAGTACCGTCAGGTGCCCTGACGTATTGACCTTAAAAACTACTCCCTGGTTGTCTGCACCTCCGGCAAATGTCGTGCCGTAGAGGTTGCCCGCCGAATCCTGGATCAGACTTGCATAAGGCCGTCCACCGTCGGGGCCGCCAGTGAAGTTGTGCAGCACCGTGAAATTTCCAGACGCGTCGAGTTTATAGATGACACCGTGATTCGCCGCGCCGCCACCCCACGCCGTCCCATATAGATTTCCAGCCGAGTCACGGATCACACCGGCGAACGGAGAACCGCCATCGGAGCCGCCAGTAAAAGTGTGCAGCATCGTTTCGCGGCCGGATGGGTTCACTTTGTACACCACGCCCGCATTGTTGGCACCCCCGCCGGCTGTCCCGTAGAGATTGCCGGCCGAGTCGCCCACCACTCCGAATAGGGAATGTCCCCGTCAATGCCACCTGTGAAGCAGTAAAGCACGGTCTCGTGGTTCGAAGTGTCGACCTTGTACACCACTCCCGTGCATGCGGTGGAACTCCCCAGCGCGGTCCCATAGACGTCGCCAGCGGAATCGAGTATTACACCTGCCATAGGATCTAATCCAACAGTGCCCGGATTCCCAAACTGGAGCAGGATTGTTTCGGTATACTGCGCTGGCAGCCTTTCTGGAATCATTGCTACTACAGCGCAAGCTAGCGGCAGCACTCTCAGATGTTTCTGCAGGCACTTTTTCATGTTCCTCCTGAGGTAACCGGTCACCAATCCGCCGCCTTCCGAATCAGTATCAATTCTTAGCTTCAAGAAATCAATTGGGAATACAGGATTAAGGATTACTCTGTGAGCCTATTCCGCCGAACCGACGGTTCACATCCGGAACACGCCGAATTGCGTCCGTTCAATCGGTGCGTTGAGCGCGGCCGAAAGCCCGAGCGCCAGCACCATGCGCGTGTCCGCCGGGTCGATCACGCCGTCATCCCAGAGGCGAGCGCTCGAATAGTAGGGGTGGCCCTGGGTCTCGTACTGCTGGCGGATGGGGGCTTTGAAGCGCTCCTCGTCTTCGGCGCTCCACGTTTTGCTTTCGGCTTCGAGGTTATCCCGGCGCACCGTAGCCAGCACGCTCGCGGCCTGCTCGCCTCCCATCACTGAGATCCGCGCGTTGGGCCACATCCAGAGAAAGCGCGGGCTATAAGCCCGGCCGCACATTCCATAGTTGCCCGCGCCGAAGCTCCCACCGATGATCACGGTGAACTTCGGAACGGACGTGCCGGAGACGGCAGTCACCATCTTCGCGCCATCTTTGGCGATCCCGCCGGCTTCGTATTTCTTGCCCACCATGAAACCCGTGATGTTTTGCAGGAAGATCAGCGGAATGCCGCGTTGCGAGCATAGCTCGATGAAATGCGTGCCCTTGAGGGCGCTCTCGGAAAAGAGGATGCCGTTGTTCGCAATGATTCCCACAGGATATCCCCAGATGTGGGCGAAGCCGGTGACCAGGGTCGTCCCATAGAGTTGTTTAAACTCATCGAACTCGCTTCCATCGACGAGCCGCGCGATGACTTCGCGGACGTCATAAGGGCGGCGGATATCGGCTGGCACCGCGCCACGCAGTTCCAAGGGATCGTAACGCGGTTCGCATACCTTGCGAAGCTCGGCCTGCGGGCACTTCCTCGTATTTAGGGCCGCCACAATGCCGCGCGCCATCGCCAGCGCGTGCGTGTCGTTCTGCGCGTAATAGTCGGTGACGCCGGACGTGCGCGAGTGCACGTCAGCGCCGCCGATCTCCTCAGCCGTGGCCACCTCGCCCGTCGCGGCTTTCACCAATTGCGGACCGCCGAGGAAAATCGTTCCCTCGTTGCGCACGATCACGGTTTGATCGCACATGGCGGGGATATAGGCGCCGCCCGCCGTACACATCCCCATCACAACCGCGATCTGCGGGATGCCCGCGGCCGAGAGGCGCGCCTGGTTGTAGAAGATGCGGCCGAAGTGCTGCGCGTCGGGGAATAGTTCGTCCTGGTGGGGGAGGTTGGCACCGCCGCTATCGACCAGGTAGATGCATGGCAGGCGGTTTTCCAGAGCGATTTCCTGGGCGCGCAGATGCTTCTTCACGGTGATGGGATAGTAGGTGCCGCCCTTCACGGTTGCATCGTTAGCGACGACGATGCATTCGCGGCCGCACACGCGTCCAATCCCCGTGATAATCCCCGCCGCCGGGATGTTTTCGCCATACATGCCGTGAGCCGCCAACGGGGAAAGTTCCAGGAACGGCGAACCCGGATCCAGCAAAGTCTGAACACGGTCGCGAGGCGGCAATTTACCGCGCGCGAGGTGCTTCTCTCGAGCACTCCGGCTACCGCCCTGCCGGATTCGCTCCGTTTGCGCCCGCAAATCGGCCACTAGAGATTCCATCGCGGCGGCATTCGCGCGGAACGCCTCTGAGCGAGAATCCACACTGCTGGTTAGGACAGGCATAGTACGTTCAAACTTGACCCTTTACTTTCATCAGATTACAATGGTTTCTAGGGAAAACCCAGGGGGCTATGAAAAGCGACGCGCCGCTTGCCACTCGACACTCCGAGATTCTGTCTGCAATCGTACGTGCTTATATAGAGGACGGCGAACCAGTCGGTTCGCGGACCATTTCGAAGCGGAGTAACGAATCGCTGAGTCCTGCATCGATCCGTAACGTAATGGCGGATCTGGCGGATGAGGGATACCTCTCGCAACCACATACCTCAGCCGGACGGGTGCCTACCGAGAAAGCTTTTCGGTTCTACGTCGCATCCCTGAGCGCGAGCCGCATCGCCGCGGTAGGCTCCGAGCGGCTCCGAGAAGAACTAAGCGAACTCCTTTCCGTGGAAGAGCGCGTCGAACGATCCAGTCACATTCTGATGGAGCTCACCAGGAATGTGGGGATTGCCGCCGCCATCCCCGCCTTGGCGCAGGAACTAGACCATCTGGAACTGGTGAGCCTGGGTGATAGCCGCGTCTTGATGATTCTCGTTACACGCGACCGCATGGTGCGCGACCGGGTGCTGGCACTGGATGAACCCGTGAGTGCCGACGAACTGGTCTCGATCCGTAATTATGTAAACCGGAATTTCAGCGGATGGCAATTGGGGGCCGCACGCCGGGAGTTGATGCGGCGCATGGCGGAAGAACGCGCACTCTACGCCGCCACGGAGCGAAAACTGGAGTTGCTCTATCAGAAAGGCTTGCTCGAGGTAGATACGGTGCCGGAAGTGCATATGGAAGGCGCTTCCAACCTGCTCGGCCTCGATCTGCACCTTACGCGTGAAAAACTGCGCGACTTATTGCGGGCACTGGAAGAGAAACAGCGGCTGATTGAGTTGCTGGATCGCTTTCTAGAACAGCAGCCCGGCGAGCTTCGAGTGCACGTGGGCCTGGAACAAGTGCATCCGGCGATGAAAGACTTGGCCTTAATTGGCATGACAGTCCGGATGGCCGGCGGTCTCCCGGCCAAAGTAGCCGTGCTGGGCCCCATGCGCATGCAATACGAACGCGTAATGGCGGCTGTCTTACAGACCAGCCGGGCGCTGGAAAGCGCTCAGTTCTAAATGGGCGGCAGACGCCGCTTTGGTAAGCTAAAAGCAGTGGGTAGCGAGAATCCTGACAATCCAAATAACGGTTCCGCCGATGAACCTGTGCCCGCCGTGACGGTGGAAGGCCAAGTGGCCGCCATTTCGGCGGAACGCGATCAACTGGCGGCTGAGAAGGCCGATTTGCAGGATCGCCTGCTGCGCAGCCGCGCCGAATTCGATAACGCGCGCCGCCGGTTTGAGCGGGAGCGGTCGGATTATCTGCAGTACGCGGCCATGGATCTGGTCAGGGAACTGACGCCGGTTCTGGATGATTTCGAGCGCGCGCTCAAGGTCGAAACCGCCGACCGGAACTATGCAAAGGGCGTCGAATTGATCTATCAGCGGCTTTATGAAACTTTGAAGCGGCTGGGACTCGAACCGATTGAAACGGCAGGCCGGAAGTTCGACCCCAACTTACACCAAGCCGTGGACCGGGTCCACACCGATGAAGTGGAAGATCAGACGATTCTCGAAGAATTCCAGAGGGGCTACAATTTCAAAGGCAGGCTGCTCCGGCCAGCCATGGTGAAAGTCGCGGTAAGGCCATAGCAGATTCCGTGTCAAAAAGAGATTATTACGAGGTGCTCGGCGTAGGCCGGGAGTCGGGCGAGCAAGAAATTAAGGGCGCCTACCGCAAAATGGCGCTCAAATTCCACCCGGACCGCAATCCGGACGATCCTGCCGCGGAAGAGAAATTCAAGGAAGCTTCCGAGGCCTATAGCGTGCTGAGCGACCCGCAGAAGCGCGCCGCATACGATCGTTTCGGGCACGCTGGCTTGCAAGGAGCGGCGGGAGGCGGCGGATTCAATCCCGAAACGTTCCAGGATTTCAGCGATATTCTGGGGGATTTCTTCGGTTTTGGCGATCTGTTCGGAACCGCCGGCGGGCGCCGCCGCAGCCGGGCGCAACGCGGCGAAGACATCCGGTTCGACCTGGAACTCAGCTTTGAAGAAGCGGTCTCGGGGTTAAACGCCGAAATTCAAGTTCCGCGCATGGAGAGTTGCACCAAGTGCCGTGGTACTGGCGCCGAGCCGGGTAGCGGCTCCACCACTTGCCCAACTTGCCATGGACGCGGCGAAGTTCTCTATCAACAGAGCTTCCTCTCCATCCGGCGCACCTGCAGCACTTGCAACGGATCGGGACAGATTATCAAGAATCCCTGTAGCCAATGCCGGGGGCATGGCTACCAGCAGGTACAGCGCAAACTGAAAGTGAATATCCCGGCAGGGGTGGATGACGGCACGCGCGTGCGGCTGGGAGGCGAAGGGCAGCCCGGCGGCAACGGAGGGCCTTCAGGCGATCTGTACGTCTTCCTCAAAGTGCGCGAGCACCCCTTCTTCGAGCGCCACGAGCAGGATTTGCACTGCACCATCCCTCTCAACATTGGGCAGGCGGCGCTTGGCTGCGACATTGAAGTGCCGACGCTGGAAGGCCCTTACAAGCTCAAGATTCCGGAAGGAACGCAGCACGGGGCGCAATTCCGCCTGCGCCATAAGGGCGTACCGATGGTCAATGGGAACGGGCGTGGCGACCTGTATATTCATGCGGCGGTGCAGATCCCTTCGCGACTCACACGCGAACAACGAAAACTGTTGGAACAGTTGCGCGATACGCTGCCAGTGGACAATGCACCCGCAGAAAAGGGCCTGTTCGAGAAGGTCAAAGACTACTTCATGTAACGGCGGACATGCGGCGAAGCCGCGTTTGCTTCCGGCCGACGACGCGGCTGGCGCCGCGTGCCCATTCGCTTACGGCAGATTGTAATCCACCCATCGCAACATTTCGGCCTGCCGGTCAGTGTTTCCCCGCCGCACCTCCAGATTCAAGTAGCGGACACCGCGGCTGGCCGCCAGCCGCGAGAGCGAACCATCGTCCTGCTGGGGTTTCTTGTTCTGCAGCACGACGTTGTAGGGCGATTGCGACAGCAAGGCAAAATCGGCGGGATCGGTACAGAGAAAGAAGGCGTGTAGGTTGTCCGGCTCGCGGATCGACCCGGCATCGCTGATCGGCTCTTCATCGGCAACCGAGTACTGCTCCGAATTGTTGTGCAAAGCAACCAGCAGCCCGCGATCCGGTGGAAAGAACGCTTTCACCAGATGCTCCCGCCCGCGGTCCAAAAGATTGAGCGCGGAATCGATCTGTTGCTGGCTCCACTCCGGATTGAGCATTTTCAGGTTGGCGGCAGCGCCGGAGCGGGAGAACATGCGGTTCGGATCGAGCATGCCTCCCTCAATCGGCACGTTGCGCGTATGGGTTTCGATGATATAACCGATACCTTCGTGGGACTCGAGGAATTTCGTCAGAACTTCCCGCGCGGTCTCTTCGTCTCCGTGGATGACCAGGTAGCGCCGCTTGGAGTTCCCATTGCGCACGATGCGGAAGCGCGCCCCACCGAGGCTGATGTGTTTCGGCCGGAAGAAAGGAAACCAGCCGAAGGCCAGGAGTTCGCGGCGCGAGAGGACAAGCGGTGCGCGCCGGCTGGCCGGCGCCGGGCTCATAGCATGTCCTCGGACACTCGTTTCTTGTGTTTTGGCTTCTTGCGCGAGGCTTTCGGCTCGATCGCTTTGCCGGCGGGAATGGGACCGACGCGTTCGCGAGCGATGGCTTTGACTTCCTGCGTCAACCTAAACGTCTTCTTCTTGCCCGGCAAGCATCCTCCGCAGGCTATTCGCCAACATCTCCGGTGAGAAGGGTTTCAGCAGGAACCCCACGCGCCCGGGGGCGGCAGCTTCCAAAGTACTCATATCCACAGGGTACCCGCTGGCGGCGAGCACGCGCAGGGAAGCATTGGCGCGGAGCAGTTCCCGGGCCAGTTCCTCCATGCTCAAGCCTTCCATGGTGGCATCCAGAACCGCGATGGCAAAACTGCCGGGATCGGCCCGCACCAGGGCCAATGCCTTTTCGGTGCTGGAACTGGTGGTGGTGGAATATCCCAGCCGCTGCAGATAGACGGCCATCATTTTGAGCAGCGGTGGTTCGTCGTCCACCAGCAAAATGCGGGCGATGCCAGGCCCAGGGGTTTCCATCGTAAGATCGCGATATGAAATTCTATACCGAGTATTTGACTTTCAAAACCGGGAAACACCGCGAATATATTAATATTACGCCTCAAGTGGAGGCCGCGTTGCGCAAGAGTGAGATGCAGGAAGGGATGATTCTGGTCTCGGCTATGCATATCACCGCGGGCGTCTGGATCAATGATGCAGAAGATGGGTTGCTCGCGGACATTGATGAATGGCTGGAGAAGCTGGCGCCTTTCCGCAAGGACTATCGGCATCATCGGACTGGAGAAACCAATGGCGACTCGCATTTGAAAAGTCTGCTGGTGCACCACGAGGTGATCGTGCCAGTCACCAAGGGCAAACTGGACTTCGGCCCCTGGCAGCAGATCTATTACGCGGAATTCGACGGCCAGCGCGCCAAGCGGGTAATCATTAAGGCAATGGGAGAGTGAGTGAGGCCGGTTTAGTGGAAATCGTGTGATTCGGCGGCGGCGCCGGCGCGCAGGCCTTCGATGTGGCCGGCCTTCACGGAAATGACACCGTCCAGGTTTTGCAGCACGCCGCGGATGAGCAGGAAGGGCTCGCTCAGAACCTGGAATTTGTAGCGGTCGAACATGGGCGGGGTCACGATGGCATTCATGATGCCGGTTTCGTCTTCCATGCTCAAAAAGACGAAGCCGTTGGCGGTGCCGGGGCGCTGGCGCACGATAACGGCGCCGGCGATGCGCACCAGCCGGCCGTCGGGGACAGCGGCGAGATCGACGGCGCGGGTGATACCCAGCGCGTTCATTTCCGCGCGGCGATAGGCCATGGGATGGCGGCCTATGGTCATGCCGGTGCCGCGGTAATCGGCCCACAAGCGCTCTTCCGTGTGCATGCGCGCGAGCGGTGAAGGCTGGCCCTTTTCTTCCTGGGATTCGAGCAGCGGACCAACCGGGAGAATGGCGCGCTGGGCTTGCCAGAGTGCATCGCGGCGGTGCAGGCGGTCGAGCGAATTGAGCGCGCCGATTTCCGCCAGGCGGTTGATTTCATCCTTCCGCAACTCGGGGACGCGCTGCGCGAGGTCATCCACGCTGGTGAAAGGCCGAGCGCGCACGATAGCGCGGCCGGTTTGTTCGCGGAGACCTTTGGCGTAACGGAGACCGAGACGTAGACAGGGTTGCTCCACGGTGCAATTCCAGTCGGAGCACATTACGTCAATTGGCAACACGCGGAGTCCGTGGCGCTGGGCATCTTTGATCAAGATGGCTGGGGAATAGAAGCCCATCGGCTGGTTATTCAGCATGGCGCAGGTGAACGCGGCCAGGTAGCGGCACTTCAAATAGGCGCTGGCATAGGCCAGCAAAGCGAAGCTGGCGGCGTGCGATTCCGGGAAGCCGTACAAAGCGAATGCGGTGATGGAGTGCACGATGGATTCCTGCACCGCTCCAGTGATGCCGTTGTTTTCCATGCCGGCACGCAGTTTCACTTCGATATCGGCCATGCGTTTTTCGGAGCGCTTGAATCCCATGGCGCGGCGCAGTTCCTCCGCCTCGCCGCCCGTGAAGCCGGCGGCGATCATGGCCATGCGCAAGAGTTGCTCCTGAAACAGCGGAACCCCCAGCGTGCGCCGCAGCACCGGTTCGAGCGAAGGGTGCAGGCAATCGGGCGCCTCCCGGCCTTGCCGGCGGTTCAAATACGGGTGCACCATTTTGCCCACGATGGGGCCGGGACGGATGATGGCAACCTGCACTACGATGTCGTAAAACTTGCGCGGCATCATGCGCGGCAAGGAGGACATCTGCGCGCGGCTTTCCACCTGGAACATTCCGATGGTATCGGCTTTTTGAAGGGCTTCCATGACGGCGGGATCATCCTTCGGCAGGTGGGCGAGATCGACCTGTTCGCCATACACTTTGGGAATCAGGTCGAGACACTCTTCAATCACCGCCATCATGCCCAGGCCGAGCAGATCGACCTTGATGATGCCCATATCGGCGCAATCTTCCTTATCCCACTGCACGACGACGCGGCCGGGCATGGTGGCCGGTTCGAGCGGCACCACGGAATCGAGAGCACCCTGACAGATCACCATGCCGCCGGAGTGCTGGCCGAGGTGCCGCGGCAAATCCTGCGCCATTTCGTAGAGCTCGAAAAATTTGCGGACGCGGGGATGGTGGAGGTCGAAACCGGCTTCGCGGAACTGGCGCTCGGTAGTGTCTTTGGGGTCTTTCCATTCCCAGGCGCGCACCAGGCTGCTGAGCCGTTCCAGGGTGGTGATTTCGAATCCCAGAGCCTTGCCCACTTCGCGGGCGGCGGAGCGGCCGCGATAGGTGATGACGTTGGCGGTCATGGCCGCGCCCAGCTTGCCGAAGCGCTCGTAGACATATTGGATGGCGCGCTCGCGCTGATCACCGCTAGGCAGGTCGATATCGATATCGGGCCATTCGCCGCGCTCTTCGGAAAGAAAGCGCTCGAACAGGAGTTCCATGCCGACGGGATCGACGGCCGTGATCTGCAGCGCGTAGCACACCGCGCTATTGGCGGCCGAACCACGTCCCTGCGCCAGGATGCCGTTTTCGCGGCAGAAGCGCACGATGTCCCAAACGATCAAAAAGTAGCCGGGGAGTTGCAGCTTTTCGATGAGCGCCAGTTCGCGCTCGATCTGGAGGCGCGCTTTTTGGTGGTAGGGATCGTAGCGGAGGCGCGCACCCTCATTGGCCAGCTTGCGAAGAAAGGACATCTGCGTTTCGCCGGGAGGCACGGGATAGCGCGGAAATTCGTAGCCGAGATCGGCAAGTGTGAACTCCAGGCGCGAGGAGATTTCGAGCGTGTTGGCAATGGCCTCGGGAAGGTCGGCGAACAGGAGCGCCATTTCCGCGGGTGTTTTGAGGTGGCGCTCGGAATTGCGCTCCAGCAGGCGGCCGGCCGTGGCGAGCGTCACCTTGTTACGGATGCAGGTGAACACATCGAGCAGCTCGCGCTGCGGCGGAGTGGCATAGGCCACGCCGTTGGTCGCGACCAGCGGAATGCCCAGCCGGCGCGCCCGCTCGACGATCGCCTGATTGCGCGCTTCCTCTTCCCGGTGATAGTGGCGCTGCAGTTCGGCATAGAGGTTGTGTTTGCCGAAAATCTCGAGCAGGCGTTCATCGGGATGGCGCGTCAGGCAAATGAGGCCTTTGGAAAATTCCGCCAGTTCCTCCAGGGTGGCGGCGCCTTCGCCTTTTTTGGCGCGCAGCTTCATGCGGGTGACCAGGCGGCACAGGTTGCAGTAGCCTTCGCGCGACTTGACAAGCAGCGGATAGGAAACGCCGTTGGTGCAGGTGACCTCTGAACCGATATGCGCGCGGATGCCGGTTTTCTGGGCGGCCATGTGGAAGCGCGGGCCACCGTAGACACCATTGCGGTCCACAAGTGCCATGGCTTGCATGCCGAACTGCTGGCAGGCGCCGGCCAGTTCCTCGGGGATGGAAGCGCCTTCGAGGAAACTGAAGCCGGAGCGGGCGTGGAGCTCGACGTAGGACGCGGCTTTCGCCGCGTGTCCGGAGGGGGGGCGTTCAGTCATAACTACCTTCTACGAACCAGCCGCGCGGCTCGCAAAGGAGGCGGTAGAGCGCGCCATCGCTCAATGCAATATCCCATTCATCGCGCGACCATGGATCGACGGTCCACCAATCGCCCGAGGTACGCCAGGGGCCGGCCAATTCCAGCACACGCCCGCGGACGCCTGAGGCTGTCACATAGCTCGGGCGTCCGGCATCCACCTGCACCAGGGCGGCGCGCGGCGGCCGAAACAGGCGCAAGGCGAGTTGCACGCGGATCGGCGGACGTCCTTGCGGCCGGGCGCGTCCGAATTCCGCCATACGAAAGGCTTGCGGGCGGTGCGAATCCAGCAGTTCGGGCGACCCGGCACGCTCTTCCCCCACAATCTTCTTGATCCGGGCGAGGGTCAGTTCCAGCTTGACGGGCTCGGGCGCTACGGGAAGAAACAGCCCGGTCTGGGCGGCGCGCGGCTTCACCGGGTTCACTTCCAGGCGAACATGCACGATTGGCGCAGAAGGTGGATGCGCTTCCAGATCGAGATGCAACAGCTTCAAAAACGCGCGATTGTCCACGGAAGGCACGGGCAGACGCAGCGTGCGCTCGTGGGCGGCGCCGTTTTCCAACCGCAGTGTGAGCCGCAATTCGTTGGTGGCCAGGGCGCGAGTGGCTAAACGCGTGGTCAGCCCGCTGAGCAGACGCGAGAGCACGAATGCCAGCGGTTCCAGCAATTCCACCGGATATTCCAATTCCAGCTCATCTTGAAATTGCAGAGGCTCTTCGAGCGGAAGCAGTTTCCGTTCGACTTCTCCGCGCGCCAGAGAACGCAGACGGAGGCCTTCGGCGCCCAACCGTTCGGCAATGCCGAGCGGCGGCAGCGCGGCCAATTCCTGGAAGCGGCGGATGCCCCAGCGATCGAGTGTCTCCTGCAACTCGGGGGAAGGCGCCAGCAAGGCAAGCGGCAAAGTCCCCAGGAATTTGGCCTCGTCGCCTTGGGGGAGGATGCTGATACCCGCAAAGCCACGGGCGGCGCAGATGGCGGCATCGGGATTCATCGCCAGGGCGAGGTTGGCCTGTATGCCGGTTTCGTGCGCGCGGCGGCGAATGGCGGCGGCGATATCCTGCGGCAAACCGAAGAGCCGCTCCAAGCCGGAGACATCGAAGGTGACGGTATCGGGCGCGGTCTGCTCCACCAGCGGAGAAAAATCAAAAGCCAGATTGCGCAAACCAGAGCCCTCGGGACCGTGAAGCGCCGCAAACATGGCTACTCCAATGCGGGGGCGTCGTAAACGGCCGTAACCGCGCGCGCCGGCTTGCGCCGCATCACGCGCACCTGGATGCCGCGCAGCAGCTTGGTTCCGCCCCGCCAGCACGCCCGTTCGCGCGTGCATTCCAGCATGAGGGAAGCGCAGGTTTTGGCATTGGATTGCCGCGCCACCGCGACCAAAACTGTGGCGGTGTTCTCGACGGCGCGCCGCAGCCGGAACCAGGAAGTGAGAGAAATGCGCCGCGCGGTTGGCGGAGGCGTGTCACCCAGGTCCAGGGCCACCAGTCCGAAGCCGCCACCGTGGATCAACAGATCGGCGGCTTTCAGGGCATGCTCGGCGTTGTGATTGCAGCGGATCCATAGCAATTTCTCGAGCCGGACCCCAGCCGCCGCGGCGGAAAGCGGGTCGAAGGCATCTTCGGCATCGACCAGGGCGCAAACCTCTTCGCGCTCCGTGGCCGCGGCCAGAATGGAAGCGAGCAGGCTGGCGCGCCCGGATGAGGCGGGGCCGAAAATCTCGGTGAGACAGCCGCGCGGCAGACCTCCGATGGCCGCATCTACTTGCGAAATGCCGGTCCGAACCATTTCCGGCGTGGGCCGGACTTGCCAGCCGAGAGGGCCGGCCAAGACCGATTCGAACTGTTTTTGCAGGAGCGCGGCGCCCATATTCGCTTTTTATTCGCCCTAACTTAAATTTTACAGAATAGAGGTCTGGTGTCAAGCTATGGGTTTCGGACGCACCGGCCGCGACTGTAGGGGCGGGCGAGCTGGGTTGGGGGGCAGTCTGGCTGGTTTTTGCTCCTTTCTTAAGGTGGGCCGGCCCCGTTCAGAGGCGCAGCGCGGGATTATCGAGCGGCGGGCGCGGTTGGGGCGGCGCAGCGGCGCGTGCGGGCGTGGGCGCATAAGGAGGAGCGCAGAACGAAGCCAACGCGGCGATGTATTCCTCTTGGGAGACTGGTTTGGCGGGTTCGTCCGCGGGCTGCTGGGCTTCCTTTAGTTCCTTGTGCGCACGGTAATAGGACCGCTCCAGGGCGGCGATCTTGCGATGAACGAGGACGAACGTCTTGCGGCGGCGCTCGAAGATTTCGGCGAGGTTGGTGGTGGGATTGGGATCGTCGGAAGGGAGAGCCCAGAGCTGGGCTTCCACTTTGTGGTAACGGCGAAGCAGCCAATCGGCGTTGATCAAGGTATCGACCAGGAAACATTGTTCGGGAGTGCTGGGCCGGCATTGCCGATGGTAGTCCGCGGCGAGTTGTTCGAGCTCGGCCGGATCCTCTCCGGGGATGACCTGGGACTTGGCGTGGATGCCCGTTTTCAAAGCGTTGAAACGAGAAACAGCGAGTCCGGATGCCGTAACAGGACCGGTGGATTTTTGCGCGTTGAGACGATTCGCGTCGATTTGCGATGGAGTGGACATGCAGTTTTCTTCCTCAGCCACACAGTAGCAGGCGAGCAGGGGGAGGCAGCCAAAGATATCGGATAAGAGGAGGAATTTAAATGAAATATAAATTTGCTGCCCGTGTGACCGGGGAATCCGGCGCCGGCAATACGTGTGGGGGTTGGGAGTAAGTCGAAGGAAAGAGGAGGGTTACGGCCACAGAATTATGCGGGGATCACAAATGCGGGCGCGCTGTCAGTTGGCGCAGGGTGGGATGACCCGTAAGAATACCAGGTAGAAAGTCCTTGACCGCGAGGCGAATTCGAGCGTATGATCCTACACGTGCGCTGCTGGAGAGAGACGCGGCATTTGCGAGTTTTCGTGGCGATTGTACTATTCGTACTATCCACGGCATTCCGGCTCCTGGGCCAAAGTAACGTTCAAACGTCTGCCGGCAGCTTTACTCCGAGCACAGTGATCGTGGGAGCAAGTGGAAGCACTCCTTTGGTGAGTGCCACCCCCGCTCAGATCGATGCCAGCGGCAATATCTCCAATCTAGGGACTGTGACCGGAACCGCCATCACGGGCACAAGCCTGACAATCTCGCCACCAACCTCCCCGCCTGCATCAACCGGCCAGGGGCTAGTCACGATCCTGGTAAGGAATAGCAGTTCCTCGATTACGACGGGCAATTTGGCCTATCTTACTCGAACATGCAAGATGTGCGAACGCTGAACTGCGAGCAACTTTTGTCTGTAGGAAACTCTTATACGGATTGTGGCCTAGAAGGAATCACGACTCGGTTCGGTAATTGCGGCCACCTGAATTTTGACGAAGCGAGCCAATACGGCACTTGTGGCAACCTCACGAGTTTTCAAAACCCCAGTTACAGTTTCACCATACGCCGCACCATGGTTTTCTCGCTCAGTCCATCGTTGGTTAATCCCGTGACGCAGGCGGTCGGCGGTGTCACGATCAGCGGGGCGGTATTGTTCAAGACCCAATAGATCATGGCTAATGGAGAAGCATGGAAGCGTTCGCTAAGAGTCCCGGCCAAGCAGTTCGGGTTTTTGGTTCGGTGTACGTTTTACGGCGGTGATCGTCTGGGAACTGCCATAGACGGGAGCGGTTGCGAATCCTTGGGAATGGCTGTACGGGATCAAGTGTTCGGAGGACAAGTCATGAAGAAAAACACGATTTTCATTGCGTTTGCGGTAATGACAGCAGTTCCGGCTCAGGCTCAGACCCTGGGGTACATTCTGGGGAATTCGTATTCCAAGGACGTGGTGAGCTTCAGCACGTCAACCGGGAAGCTGGTTAACGTCTTCAGCGACGGATTCGGAACAGGAACGACGTTTGCGGTGGGAAGTGACGACAACACCCTTTATATTCCGGCGGAGGCGGGTGGACTCAACTCGGGTGTGCTGAATGTAGTTTCCGGACAGACGGGGCAGTTGCTGAACTCTGTGAGTTTGGTTGGCCAGGGTGAAAAGGCAGTGATAAGCTCTGACGGCTCTACGGTGTATGTTCAGACTGCCACCGCCACATCCGGCGGAATCGTAGAGATCAGTACGGCGACTCTTACCTCCCAACAAGACACTAACCTTTCCATTCAACTTGTTTGTACATGACATTGCGGTTTCTCCCGACAACAGCACATTGTATGTTTACCTGAGTTGCCCGAACGGGTGCACGCCGCCATCCACTGGATGCACGACCAAGGGCGGAATATGTATCTATGATGCCAAGACTCTGGTTTTCAAACAGCAAATTGACCGGCTGCGGGGGAATCTGGCCTTGAGTCAGGACGGCCGCTCACTCTATGTATGGAATCCGCAACTCGCAGGCCCTTACCTCGCAGTGGTCGACACAGCTTCCCTGACCGTTATTTGGAAAGGATTTTCGTACAATTATTCTATTTCCGGCATGGCCGTTAATCCGGCGGGCCACGATGCGGTGGTCTTTCTTGGGCCCAATGCTCAGGCGAGTACGACCGCTTACCTCTTCGACACAACAACCAATAGGATCGGCCCGCAGCTATTCGGTAATAGCCCAGACGGAACTTCCGTGATTCCCTATTATGCAAACGGAATCGCAGAAACAGCGTAAGCGGCTCGTGAACCGCTCTTTCTGAAGCACCGGCAGGCGCTGCATTCTGGTGTCATGGGTGACACTGCCATCGAGACGGGGCCGGCCAACCCGAAAGCAATCGAGTGGGCCGAACGAATCGCTGCCCAACAGCGCAGCGGAAAATCTGTAAAGCAGTTCTGCAAAGAAAATGTGCTGACGGAGTACTCCTTCTATGCCTGGCGGAAACGGCTCCAGCAAAGCGGGCCGGTGCGGTTTGCCTTGGTGGAGAGGAGCCCGCGTCGGCAGGAGCGCACGACGGAACCTGCCCTGGAACTGGTTTTGGCGACCGGCGAGCGGTTACGCATCGGCGCTGGGGTGGATATCACGACCTTGCGGACCGTGCTGGACGTGCTGCGGGGATGATCCACCTGCCAGCCAGCGTGCGGGTGTACCTCTGCCTCACGCCGTGCGATATGCGCAAGAGCTTCGACAGTCTGCAGGCGCTGGTCCGCGACCACCTGGAATTGGACGCCTTCGCCGGCCACCTCTTTGTTTTTTCCAGCCGGCGGAAGGACCGCGTGAAGATTTTGTACTGGGACCGCGACGGTTTCGCCGTTTGGAGCAAGCGGTTGGAGGAAGGGACGTACGCAGTACCGTTTGAGGACGGCGCAGAACGGCGTCGGGAGATCACGGTGCAGGAATTAGGGGCGCTGTTGAGCGGTATCGATCTGAGCACAGCGAAACGGCAAAAACGCTACCGGCGTGAGGACGTATAAAACATTTCTATCCAAGAATGTCTTCTGTTGGAAATGGACCGGTTTCCGCGTAAGCTAAATGCACGGTGCCGATCGATCCGAACAGTTTGCCGCGGGATGCAGAGACGCTGCGGAAGATTCTCGTGGATCTGGCCGACCGACTGGATCGTTCCCTGGCCGAGCAGAGCAAGTTTCAGACTCTGCTGCGCGAACTGCTGGAAGCGCAACACAGCCGTAAGAGCGAGCAGTTGTCGAAAGAGCAACTGGCGCTGTTCGAGGCGGCCTGGCAGGCACGGAATACGGAAGACGAATCCGCTGCCGGCGAGGATGACGACGACCTCGATGGCGATGCGGGAGCCGGGGCGGCGCCCAAGGAAGCGCCGAGCCAGAAGCGCGGCGGGCGTCAACCGCGGGCGCGGCATCTGAAGCGAGAGAGAATGGTTCACGACCTGAGCGAGGCCGAGAAGCACTGTGCCGGCTGCGGCAAGGACCTGCGGTTGATTGCCGAAGAAACCAGCGAACGCTACGAATACATCCCGGCCTCGATGAAGGTGATTCAGGACGTTTGCCTGAAGTATGCCTGCGACTGCACGGTGCGGACCGCCAGCAAGCCTCCGCAGCCGATCGAGAAGGGGACGGCGGGAGCCAGTCTGTTGGCGCAAGTGATCGTGGCGAAATGGGCCGACCATCAGCCGCTGCACCGGCAGGAAAAGATGTTCGAGCGGCACGGCATCGAGATCTCGCGTAAGACCGTGGGCGGCTGGATGGCGCAGTGCGCGGCGTTGCTCGATCCTTTGTACCGATTGATGAAAAAGGAGCTGTTGAGCTCCAAGGTGATCGGCACCGACGATACCAGCGTGAAGGTGTTGGACCGGAGACTTCCTTTTGCCAGAATCGGACGGATCTGGCCCTATGTCGGAGATGTTCATCATCCGGTGATTGTGTACGACTACACGCCCACTCGATCGCGCGCCGGTCCGGCGAAATTTCTGGAAGGATACAAAGGGTATCTGCAGGCGGACGCCTACTCCGTCTACGATGCGTTTTTCAAGCCCCAACGCGGGATGACGGAGGTGGGGTGCTGGATGCATGCCCGGAGGTACGTCTTCAAGGCGCTGGAATCCGACGAACCACACATGGGACCGGCGCTGCACCTGATCGCACGTCTGTATGCCGTGGAGGAACGCGCCAGGGCCTTGTCCCTGTCGGCGGACCAACGGCAGGCATTGCGCCAGCGGATATCGGCGCGGCTGCTCGGCAAGCTCCATCAGTATCTGCTGGAACTCCAGTCGGAGGTCTTGCCGAAGAGTCCATCCGGTGCCGCGGTGCGCTATGCGCTGAATCAGTGGGAAGCACTAACGCGCTTTCTGGAAGACGGCGAGCTGGAGATTGACAACGGTGCCACGGAACGAGCCAACCGCGACATTGCGCTGGGCCGCGGCAACTGGACCTTCTTTGGCAGCGACGGCGGCGGCAAGACCGCGGCGGTGTTGCGGAGCTTCATCGCTTCCTGCAAGCGGTCCGGCGTCGAGCCGTTCGCCTGGTTCCACGACGTGCTCTCGCGCATCCCGGCACACTCTATCACGCGGTTGAGCGAATTGCTTCCCCACAACTGGAAAGCGGCGACTTCCCCCGCTGAAGCTTAGAATTCGCAGTAGCGGGCGTCAGTTTGAATCGTGGGTCTATGGCCCGCCACCACATTCAGCAGTTCGGTGGTTCGGGCGTCAGACTGCAGGTTGGCGCGAACGTCTCAGATTCAGCCCTATGCGATCTTCGATGACTTTAGTTGTGCGGCTCCTATTCTGAATTTTTCACTATATCCACTGAAGCGTGAGGTGGACATTCTGAAAGCGACGATGCCGCAGATCGTCCTTGTGGATCATGAAGTAAATACGCCCTCCATCATTCCAATCCATGCCAGCGCAGTCGCCGCCGGAATCCAACTGAAGTAGCAGCAGCCAGTCAGCGGCGCCCGCATCCAAACCAAGGCGACGGCCCTCGTCATAGCCGTCAGGGTATCCGCAGTTGATGCCATTAGATACGAGTTGCGCCTCCAAGCGGGGGTCGCCGCCATTCATCGGAACGGCATTGCCGCCCATGCGATGTCTTCATAGGCTAGTGGCGCGAGATTCAGATAGGCGCTGAGCTCTTCTCCTGTTACCTGGTATTCATTCATGAATGCCCGGTCCATTTCCGGCAGTGAGACCTCAGGGTACGCCGAGAGAGCGAAGCCTTCGTATCGGAACTCCGGGGCCAAGTCGTCGTGCCAAGCCCGAGCGTCATGTGCGGCGAGTGGCCCATTGACGTAGAAGACCTGGGCGCCGTTTCTTTCTTCGGGGTCGTAACCTGCAGGCATCGCCTCGCAATCGTAGAAGAAAAACAGTGACCCGTTTCTGGGTAGATCCAAGCTATCAACAGCAGGCAACTGAGCCAAGTCAAACTGGGCAAGGAAAGAGAGGGGGCGCTTCTCCTGCCAGACGGGCCAGGGGATGTCCATTGGTAGATTTGGTCGTCCGCCCAACCGGCTCACCGGCTCGGAACTTGGGCCCCCCGCTGTCAGGCGAATTGACGGGCGAGTACGAGCAAGGATCGGGGTTGTTAATCGTTCCAACCCCATCTCTTTCATCTGTTGACAGATCGTGCGCTCCAGCATCGGTAACATTCTAGCCTGGCGGCAATAGAAAGGCCGGGGGAACTACCCAAACCTCTTGGCTCTCATCTCATTTTGCCATTGGACAACATCCACTTGGGAAGTCGCCAACCTGTCGAAACGTCTCCTGCCTGCCCACTCAATCCCCCCGAGATCGCGCCCGCTAGGCGGTTTACGAGACGCTTACGAAACAGCGGCATTCTCTCCGGATGGCACATCTGTCTGGATGCTGCTCTGGTGCGACCCGAATGCCACCAACTGTTCGGTGCCGGGGGGAACGGGCCGGGCAGTGATGGGAATCAGCATGGTTTCGCCGGTCTCGGTGATTTCGATCATGCCGTTGCCGCGGGACGCGGCGTCTCTGGGGATGCCGCAGTAGCGCGGGTACGGGCGCCCCGAGGAGTCGGGGTGTGGGAGAACACTCACCGCATGCCGAGCGCCGGGGCGACTGTGGTTAGAATTGCCTCCATGACATGGGCATTGCAGGCGACGCCCACTTGTTTGGGCGCGGCGCGTGCGGGCGCATATCACAAAGTGGAAGCCCAACTGTGGACTCACCCGTCAGTACCACCTTGCTCTCAAGGAGCTTAAGGAAGCACAAGCACCCGCGGACCACCCCGCCAAACCAGTCTCCCTATCGGCGGAGCAGCCAATCGGCGTTGATTAAGGTATCGACCAGGAAGCATTGCTCGGGAGTGGTGGGCCGGCATTGCCGATGGTAGTCCGCGGCGAGTTGTTCGAGCTCGGCCGGATC